>ENA-ORXB01000024-ORXB01000024.1-sediment-metagenome-genome-assembly--contig:-NODE-24-length-439336-cov-11.598132_pt1 | contig 439336 bp, 319 predicted proteins | sample MGYA00237863_ERZ511475 | MGnify/ENA primary metagenome ERZ511475 (study PRJEB26305, sample SAMN06343858) | sediment metagenome | isolation source: hot spring sediment | place: Canada: British...
CACTGCGGAGGCAGCGGGTTGGTCGATGCCAGCCCACCGCCATTGCCCATGTGCGTGCTCCATGGGCCATCCAAAAGCCCTTCTGAGTGATCTGTATGATCTATGGGCTCAGGAGAAGAATCTGGTTGGCGTCCGCCGCCTCACGGCGGCGGCTACGAGGCGCAGAGCCCACAGAGCGGACAGAAAGAAAAAAGCCCACAGAGCACACAGAACACGCAGAAGAAAAAACAATCCTGACCCGATCCGCCGACGGATGTCGACGGCTGCGAACCAGTCCACAGATCAAGCGGAGTGCACAGCCATCAGGGTCCGTGGACTGCACAGAGCGCGCAGATAAGCGCCAGAGGCACAGAGGCCGAAAGACGACGGGAAAGCACAGAGTTCGGTAGCCGCCGCGGGAAAGAGGCGGATGGTCACGTCCTCCACCGACTCACGTCGGTGGCTACATGATTGGCGTCCGCCGACTCACGTCGGCGGCTACGAGACTCAGCCCACAAAGCACGCCGAGAGAAAAAACCCACAGAACACACACATCACGCAGAAGAGAAAACAACGTTGGCCCGGTCCGCCGACGATGTCGGCGGCTACGAGTCTGTGGACGGGAAGGCCGCAGCCCGCCAGGTTGGAAATCTCCGCTACGGAGGCGGCGGGATCGCGGTGGTCCAAACCATGCGAGCCGGATAGTGCTGTCGCGACCTGTCGGCCGCGTGACCGCGAGGGCTTCAAAGCCTCGGCTTCTGCAGGTGATCGAACCACGGTCCACCAGGTCGGAGTAGGTGGCTGCGGTTCTGGAAGGGAGTGCCTTTACAGATATTGGGTCCGCCGCCTTACGGCGGCGGCTACCCTTTTTCGATTCAGACCAAAACTCCGCCGCGTGACGGGGGTGGCTACTTACTGTGGGGAGTGGCGGGTTGCGGGGGCGGCAGCAATGCGCGCAGGGGGCAGAGGTGGCAGAGGGGATTGCGGGTGCGGCAATAATGTTTGCCGAGCATGACCAGCTGTGCGTGATAGTCCTGCCAGTAATCGAGTCGTGCGGCACCGTGTTTGTGATTCAGGGCGGCCGTGCACAGTTGCTGGAGGGCATCGTAACTCAGGCCGGGTTCGGACGGCGTGGGCAACGCCAGCGGCGCACCCAGGTTGCGGCTGCCGGCCTTTCCCGACGATCGGAAATCCATACCGGACCAGAGCGGACTGCCGTGATACCACCCGTGCCGGGCGAAGATGCGCCGCGTATAGGCGTCCACCACGAAGACCGCGTGTCCGCCTGCGTACAGCAGCATGCTGTCGGCTGTTTCGGGTCCGACACCCGGGATGTTCAAGAGTCGCGCCCGGACCTGCTGTGTGGGTCCGGAGAGCATGCGTTCGAGGTCGCCGCCGTACTCTTTTACCAGGACTTCGAGAAAAGCGCGCAAGCGACGGGCCTTGACGTTGAAATAGCCGGCGGGGCGCAAATGGCGGGCCAGTTGGGCCAACGGCATCGCATAGAGCCGATGGGGATCGAGGACGCCGGCGCTTTTGAGGTTGGCCAGGGCGCGTTCGACGTTGGACCAAGCGGTGTTTTGGGTGAGGATGGCGCCCACGCACACCTCGAAGGGGGTTTCGGCCGGCCACCAGTGTTGGTGGCCGAACCGGGCACGGGCCAGGCGGTAGGCTTCGCGCAGGGCGCGCCGGATCGCAGCCGGGATGGTGGGGGGTGCGCTCGAGCGGCTCACGTCCAGGGTCGGCCGTCGGCGCGGGTGCCGCAGAGATGGACCCGGATGCCGAGTGCAGCGGCCATGGCGGCCTTGGTGAGCAGGCATTGATCGGCGGCCTCGGCGTTGTGGGCGTAGGCGACCTGGATGTGGTTGGATTTGTGGCGGGCCATCATTTGGTCGCGGGTGACGCCATAGGTGACTGCGTGCATGATGGGCCATTGCGGGGTGGTGGCCTGCCAGCGTCGTTCCGTTTCGGCGCGGGGCAGGCTTACGACCTTGGCCCGGCCCAGGTCCATGTGAAGGGCGTTGTCGGCGACAAAGATGCGGGACCAGACGATTTCACCGGGTTTCGAGATGCCGCGCAGGGTGCTGCCGCCCTTGGGGAAGTACATGGGGGGCTGGCGGAAGCCCTCGGCGCCCTTCCAGCCGCCGATGAAATGGGCGGGCGGAGCGGCACCGCTGATTTCAAAGACCCAGACGTAATCGGGCACGGTGCCGAGGCGGTCCCAGTCTCCCCAGCGCACGTCGTGGAGGGTGGTTTCCACCGGCTGGGACAGGGCGGCGTGGACGCGGGCGGTCATCAGGCCGTCCAATCCCGCGCACTCGTCCACTTCGTTGAAGTGGACGATGGCTTTGCCGGGGAAGAGGACTCTGCGCCCGTCGCGGGAGCGGACCGGGGGACGTTGGGTGTTGTTGAGCGTGCCTTCGACGAGGTCGCTGGCCGGCAGCAGATCTTTGAGTCCCTGCTGGTACTGGATGCCGATGGCGTCGCAGCCGAAGTCGTCGGCGATCCGGACCGCGGCAATGTACATTTTGCACTGCCAGAGGATTTGGTCGTCCGTGAGATCGGTGGCTTCATCGGGCCCGGTGTGGAACTTCATGCCGCGGGCTTCCATCCAGGCACGGACGGCGCGGGCTTCCTCGTCTTTGACCTGGAGGGTTTCGTAGTAGAGGGCCGACTGACTGAGTCGTTCCTTGAACACGCCGGTGGCATGCAACAGGTGATCGGGCAGGATGGCGTTGTACATGCCCATGCAGCCTTCGTCGAACACCCCCAGGATGGCCTTGTTCTGGAGGAGTTCCCGTGCCAGTTTTTCGCCCAGGCGCCGGGCCTGGCTGGTGACCTTCACCCGGTCCCAAGGGACGACATGGGAAGTGTCGTGGGTGCAGCGGCCGGTGGTGAGCCAGTCGCGCAGCCGTTTGCGGAAGTAGTCGTCGGTGAAGTCCTCGCTCCAGAGGGTCGAATAGGGCACGCCGGCCTTGGTGAGGGATCCGTTGAGGTTGAGCATGCCGACCAGGCCCGGCCACTGGCCCGACCAGTTGGCCACGGTGAGGATGGGGCCGCGGTGGGTGGTCAAGCCGGGAAGCACGTGATGCGAATACTGCCAAACGGCTTCGGCGACGATCAGGGGGGCTTCCGGGTCCAGTTGGCGGAAGACCTCGATCCCTTCGCGTTGGGAGGCGATGAATCCGTGTTTCAGGTGGCGTTTGTAGGGGTGGCCGCGCATCACGCGGTAGCCTTCAGCTTCGATGGCTGCCGTGAGGGCCCGTTCCATGGCCTCTTGCGCCGGCCAACAAACCTGGTTGGCGGAGAGGCGCAGATCCCCACTGGCAACCAGGAGAACCGTTTTGGGACCGACCGATTTGGGGGTTGAGGCTGCAGATGTGTGTTTGGTTTTCATGCTTGGACAGCGAGTTTGGGAGGTTAGCGGCTGCTTTTGGAAACGGCGAAGCTACGGCAACGGATCCCCGCCCCGGTCCACGTTGCTGCGGTCATAGACGCGTGAGCCCAAAACGATTTGTTTGGGCACGGTCTCGCCGCGCAGAATGCGGAGGGCGGTCTCAATCGCCTCGGCTCCGCCGGTGGGGTACTCGAAGGTGGCATCCAGAATGCCCTGTCGGACGTAGGCGACCCCCTCGTGCGGGAGTGCGTCGATGCCGACAAAGAGCATTTCTTTCTCGCGGCCGGCGGCCCGCGCCGCCAAATAAGCCCCGTGGGCGCCCGGATCGTTGTGGGCATACACCAGATCGATTCTGGGGAAGCGGGCCAGGGCGGATTCCATCTCTTTGCGTGCTTCGGGTTCCAGCCATTTCATGTCGGCTTCGAACACCACCTCAATGTCGGTTCCGGCGATGGCTTCCCGAAATCCGCGATGCCGGTCCTGACCCGGGATGGAGGTCATGAGGCCCTTGAGCTCCACGACGCGGCCCTTGCCGCCCAAACGACGTTTGATCCATTCTCCGGCGGCGCGTCCGATCTTCACGTTGTCGGCGCCGATGAAGCAAGTGTACCGATCTCCCAGCACGGCGCGGTCCAGCACGATCACGGGGATGCCGGCCTCCATGGCACGGGCCACGGGCTCGGTGAGGGGTGCGGCTTCTTTCGGGCTGATGATCAGCAGGTCCACACGGGCGTTGATGAACTCCTCCACGTGGGCGCGTTGCCGCAGTGTGTCGTTTTGTGCGTCTTTGAAGATGACCCGCAACTCCGGATGCCGTGCCGCAGCAGCCCGGATATCGGCGTTCATTTGCACGCGCCAGGGCTCGCCCAGGTTGCACTGGCTCATTCCGATCGTGTAGGTGCGCGTGGGCCCCGGCGCCCGGGATGTCTCGGGCGCCGGCGCGTGGGGGCGGTCACATGCAGTCAGCCACAAGACCCCTGCGATCGCCGCGAGTTCGGCACACCTGATGACCGTCCGATACTGCATGGTCTCGCCTTTTCCCCCACCGTCGTCCATGCCCGCCGACGGGGTTCGATTCAACGCCGTCCGATGCCCTGAGTCAACACTGCGAGCACGATGATCACCCCGGTCAGCATGAGTCGGCCCGCCTCCGGCACGGCGTTGATGCTCAGGATCTTTTCCAGGTAACCCACGGTCAAAACACCCAGCAGCGTACGACCGATGCCGCCGGTGCCGCCCGTGAGGCTGGTACCTCCCATGACAACCATGGCGATGGCGATCAGTTCATAACCGGCACCCGTTTCGGGATCGCCCTGCTGCTCCTGGGCGGCCTGGCACAGACCGGCCACGGCTGCCAACAAGCCGCCGGCCACGTAGGCCATGGCCTTGGCCCGGCGGACGGGGACACCGGAAAGCCGGGCTGCCTCCTCGTTGCCGCCGATCGCGTACAGCCAGCGCCCCCAGCAGTGTCGCGACAACAACCAACCGCATGCCAGCGCGCAGAGACCGAACACAACCGACACGACCGAGATGTTGTCGCCGAGGATGCGCGCGTCGAGCCAGCGAAACAGTGCCGGAACGTCCACGTATTGATAGGAGCCGTCCGGCTGAGGGACCGCAGTGGAAACCTTCATCCCGCCGGAGACCCAATTGGCCAGTCCCCGGGCAAAGACCATGGTGGCCAGCGTGGCGATGAACGGTTGCATGCGCAGGCCGGCGACCAGAAACCCGTTGAGCGTGCCGACGGCGCCGCCGACGAGCAGGGCGCCGCCCACCACCACCGGGGCCGGCCAGTTCCAGTGAATGGCCATCCGCGCCGTGGTGACCGCCACCAGCGCCACCACACTGCCCACGGAAAGGTCGATCCCGCCGCTGATGATGACCAGGGTCAGGCCGCAGGCGAGGATTCCGTACACGGAGGCTTGCCGCAGCGCATCCCGGTGGGTGCCCAACTGATAGAAAGTCCCCTCGGCCGAAAACACCACTCCCAGCGCCAAGACGACAAGCAGCGCCAGCCAGGCGCGCAAAGCCGGCGAGGCCAGCCAAGTGGACACGCGCAGGCGGCCGGCCCGGAGCCGGGGCCGCTGCTCCGGGGTTTCTGGATCCGACTTCGTCATACCGTGCACTGGTTAGCTGTTCGGCCGTACGATGGCGCCTGCATCTTGGAAAGACCGCTTTTCGTTCGGCAACGGAAAAGCGATCGCGGCGCGCCCGGGGGCCAAGCGCCAACCTGAGGCCGCCCACGCTCACTCGTGCTCTGCGGGGACAAAGGCTGCGACCCACGGAGGCCCGCAAGCGCCAAGCCCCAGGGGTCCCGTGACGGGGAAGGGTCAAAGCCGTTGAGGTGCCGGATCTGTCTTCAAGCGACCCGCCGTGTTTCGAATGCCAAGCGCCGGCGGAGAGGCGCGGGTGTCACACTGCACGGCGTTGGGGGGCTCGGGGAATGGACCCTGAAGAAGGCACGGACTGACTGAAGCCGGGCATGCGAGGCTCGCCGATCAATTCTCGCCCCGCTACCAGTGCGACGCGCCTCGGCGTGGTCGTGCTCCCGGAGCCTGTTGCCCGCGCAGGGTCTTTACCGTTGTCCCACGCAGAGTCCGCAAGCCCTCATCCCCTTTCGATGTACCCGAAGTCCATTTCGGCAGTCCAACGAGGTCGGAGGGCAAGGCACACTGTCTGTTCTTGGTGCCCGCGGGAAGTGCGACAGCTGCGCTCGCGGTTCCAAGGCCCCCCGAAGGCTGGCCGGGGTGCTGCGCGCAGGGAGGAGGTTCGGCTTGAAACCACAGACCACCGACCGCGGGCCGGTCGGTGCCCGCGCCAGAGTCAGTGTTTCGTCTCGGCCAGCGTGGTCCGGTCTTTTTGGAGCGCCTGCTGAACGATTTGAAGGATCTGCGCTGCGGGAAAGGGCTTTTGCAAAAACGCGCCGTGACCGAGGCGGAAAGCTTCCTCCGCCGTTGCAGAGTCGCTGTAGCCGGACATGAAGACCAGTCGCAGCTCGGGCTTCTCTCGGCGCAGTCTTTCTGCCAGTTCCACCCCGTTCAATCCGCCGGGCAGGATCAGGTCGGTGAGTAACAACTCGATCTCGTTACGATGAGCCGCCCATAGTTCCATGGCCTGTTGAGCGTCCCTGGCCGCAACCACCCGGTAGCTGCCGCGCGCAAGCACCGCCTGCGCCAGCCGCCGTACCGGCGCTTCGTCTTCCACCAACAGGATGCAGGACTTCCCTCCCCTCTCCAGGGTTGCACCGCAGATCTCTTTGCCCTGCATTCCGTCCCATGCGGACGCACCTGCCGGAAAGTAAATCCAAAACGTGGTCCCCTCGCCCAGCCGACTTTCCACTTCGATCCAGCCGCGGTGTTGCTGGACGATACTCCACACGGTGGCAAGGCCGAGTCCGGTCCCCTTGCCCGCTTCTTTGGTGGTGAAAAAAGGTTCGAAAATGCGGCTCCGCAACTCGGGCGGGATACCCGTGCCTGTATCGCGGACGGCCATCCAAACGTAAGGGCCCGGTCGGGCTCCTGGATGAGCGGCCACGTCGGCTTCGCTGCACGAGGCTGCACCCGTTTCCACGGTGAGCCGGCCTCCTTTCGGCATGGCATCCCGTGCGTTCACCACCAGGTTCATAAGCACCTGATCGATCATCCCGGCGTCAGCTTCCAACTGGAGGGGCTCGGCAGAAAGCTTGAGGTCCAGTTCGATGTCTTCGCCGATGATCCGGCGGAGCATTTTGGCAAGGCCGCGCACCGATTCGTTCAGGTCCAATGGCCGCGTCTGGAGCACCTTCCGGCGGCTAAAGAGCAACAGTTGGCGCGTCAAGTTTGCTGCGCGCTCTGCGGCTTCCCGGATTTCCCCGAGGCTTTGGCGGACATCTTCCGGCAGGCCCTCTGTTTGGGCGGCCATCTCGGTTTGGAGCAGGATCACGGCCAGGATGTTGTTGAAATCATGCGCCACGCCGCTGGCCAGATGCCCAATGGCCTCCAGCTTTTGTGACTGGAGGAGCTGCTCCTCCAGTCGCCGCAATTCGGTGATGTCCTGCACCGTACCCACGGAACAAAGGGGCCGGCCCTGGGCGTCGTAGTGGGTTTCGCCGCGTTCGCAGACATACTTGAGCGTACCGTCAGGCAACAAAAGTCGATGGACGACCTCATACGGCACTCGGCGTTCGACGGACTCGCTGTACACGCGATTTACCAGTTCCCGGTCTTCCGGATGCACGCGTTCCATGAAACCATCGTAACTGGGCGCAAACTCGCCGGGCTGCACGCCGAAGATTCGGAACACTTCGTCGGACCATTCCAGCTGACGGGTCACGAGGTCGAGACGCCAGTGGCCGATCCGGGCAATTCGCTGGGCTTCCCGGTGCAACTGCTCGCTGCGACGCAACGCAAGTTCGGCCTGTTGGCGGGCCTGTTCTGCCCGCAGCGAGGTCAGGCCGAAGGCGAGGTTGCCCGCCAGCTCCGTCAGCAGACCCACTTCCGACGGGTCGAAGGCGTCTGGCTGCTCGCTATAAATGTTCAGGGCGCCAAAGACGCCATCTTTCTCCTTGAGAGGCAGTGCGATTGAGGAGGCATAGCCCCGCGCCAGTGCGGCGCGCCGCCAGGGTTCGTAACGGGGATCGTTCGGGATGTTGCGCATGAGCGAGGGCCGGCCGGTGCGGATGGCAGTGCCGGTGGGCCCCTGGCCCGACTCGGAGTCGTCCCATGTGATTTGCACCTGCTCCAGGTAACCATCTTCGAAACCGGCCTGGGCCACGGGGCGGACGGTCTTGCGTGAATCATGTTCGGCAAGTCCAATCCAGCACATCCGGTAGCCTCCCCGGCGTACGAGGATCTGGCAGATCTGTTGCATCAAATCCGCCTCGGTCTGAGCGTGGACTGTTGCCGCGTTGCAGTCACTGAGCGTCTGAAGTGCGCGATTCGCACGGGCCAGGGCTTGCGTCCGGTGCTGAACCTGGCTCTCGAGGAAGCGGCGGCTCTTTTGCACTTCCCCATAGGTCAGCAATACCAGCACCATTGCGAGCGCGCCGCCCGACCCGAGGGCCAGCACCGTTGCAGCCCAGCTGAAGTCGGCTTCTTTGCGCGCCCGCTCCAGGAAGCTTTCGGTCGCATGCAGGAACTCATTCAATGCGGTCTCCAGAAGGAGTCGGGCCGTGCTGGCGACGCTCGCGGCATCGGAGGCGGCGTTTGTCAGGGCGGGCCGTGCCTTCCCCGCAGGCTGCCGTTGTTCCCATTCGTGCAACCATACGGCCAACGCTGCTTCGCAGGCACGCCACCGCAGTTCTGCCGAGGAATCCGTCAGGTGCTTTCGCACCTCGGCCTGCAGGGCTTGCAGGGCAGCCTGTGCGGTATGAAGTTCCGGCGGTGGATCTGCATGGTCCGCGGACGCTGCTGGGGCAATTTGCCACCAGATCCTTTCGATTCCCGCGCGCACGGCATGGGCCGTGTTAAGAAGGCGGTGGGCTGATTCCACGTCGGCTGCCAGCTTTCTAATTCGCCATGCATGGGTGAGAGCGGCTGTGCTTGAAATGACCATCAGAATCACCGTCAATGCCATTCCCCACCGGGGGAGGTAAGGACGCACACGGCCCAACAACCCCTGCCCCGAGGTGGCGGCGCAAAGGCCGGTGGCCAAGATCAGGAATCCGACAGCAGAATGAGCGGACATCATCGACTCCGTGGGGATCACCGCCCAGCGAGGCTGGACCAGGGCCACCAGGATGCCCGGCACCAAAACCACAAGGACCATCAAGAATGCCAGACCTTGAACGAGCGTTGCTGCCTTGTTGCGCCCCACCAAAACCAAGGCGATGGCCGCCAGCACAAAATTGAACGCCGACGGAGGAGACATTCGCAAATCGAAGGGCTGCTCCGGGGGACCGAACAGCACCGGCATCCACGCCCGGTCCAATTCAAAGCTCCAACCGAACAGGTCCGCGGCCAGCGAGCTCGCGCCCAAGAGACCAGCCCCGATCGCCGCGACTCGGCCCAACCATAACAAGGGTGGGTAAAAACCGATCGTGAGGGCGAACAAACTGGTCCCTCCCAAAAGGAGCGCCACGGCGGTCGTGGGTTTCATGCTCGGCAGGCCCGGGAGCATGCTTTTCAAAAAAGCCACGTCCCACCCCCATCCTCCCAGCACCCCCAGGCCCAGGACCATGCAGAGAAGAGCCGTCCTGCGGGGCACCCGTACCTGTAACCGGGGACTTGCAAGCGTTTCTCCGGACGTCCCGTCGGCCAATTGCATCATTCCAAGTTCTCATCGGCGAAATCGCGGCTCTGGTTGAGGGCCGATTCTTTCGCACAGGGACGGGAACAGGCTCTGCACGGAAATGCTGTGCTGAAAGTCGTCGGCTTGCACCGGGGTTGGGCCCGACAGCGCGCCCTCCGGCCCGCCGACAAAAGGTGGAGAAACGACCTTCGGCTTCTTGGGCGTCGAGAATGAGCCGCTTCCGCTTTCCGGGGAGGCCCACGTCCGTGTCCACGGTTCCAAGGGCTCGACGGAACCATTGTTGCCGGACCTTGACCCGCTGCTGCGGCCAGGGAACCCATGGGACAGGTCAACCGCGCGGCCAACAAACGGGGCGCGGCAGGCCCTGGAGCAGACGTGGCCACGCCGGGTTCGCATGTCGGGCACCGGCTTGAGGTCCGCGGGCGAACAGTCCTCGAGGACATTGAATCCGCGCCCGGTGGCGTTGCTCAGATTCGCAGTCTTCCGAAGGGTCGATCAATCCCAAGAACCGGGGCTGATGAGGTGGACCGCGGGCGCTTTGATGCAGGCCTGGACTTGTTGACCCGGCCGAAGTCCCAGCTCTTCGGCCGCGGCTCGGGTCACCAGAGCCGCCAACGGAAAACCGGCGTCCAGTTCCACGCGCAGCAACGGGTGCCCGGGCTGGAGTGCCACCACGCGGGCGGGCAGACGGTTTCTCGCGCTGGTCAGGGTCTCTCCCGGACGCAGGAGCATCACGTCTTCTGCGCGAATGCTGACGAGCATCCGCCGGCCCACCTCGGCGTTTCCGACGGCCACCAATCGGGCCCGGCCGACTTCGACGGTCACCAATCCCTCTTCCACGTGGAGGACGCGGGCGGGTTGCAACGTTTCCACGCCGAGGAAATGCGCCACGGCGGGCTCAGCGGGCTGACTGTATGCGGCGGTAATCTCGCCCTGCTGCAGGATCCGGCCTTCCATGAGGATGGTGACGTGTCGGGCCAGGAAGAACGCCTCGGCGAGGTGGTGGGTCACCAACAGCACCGTCAGGCCGTGTTGTTGTTGGAGGGATCGCAGGAGCCACCACAGCTCGCGCCGCAGCGATTCGTTCAGCGCCGCGAAGGGTTCGTCGAGCAACAGCACCCGGGGTCGCGTGGCCAGGGCGCGCACCAGGCTCACGCGTTGGCGTTCTCCGCCCGAGAGCTGGTGCGGGCGACGTTCCAGCAGGCTTTCCAGGCCCGTCGCCTCGATGAGCCTCTCCAACCACGCCGTCCACTCGGGCCCGGTTTGGTTGCGCGCTCGCAAACCATAGAGGAGGTTTTGGCGCACGGTGAGGTGTGGGAACAGAGCCAGTTGCTGGGGGACGTAGCCGAGTCCGCGGCGCTCAAGGGGCCAGTGCGTGACGTCGTGACCGCCCACGCAAATGCGGCCTTCGTCGGGAATGCAGACGCCCAGGATCGCATGAAGCAAGGTGGTCTTTCCGGAACCCGAAGGTCCCAGCACGGCATGGCATTCGCCGGTTGCGACGGTCAGGGAAACGTCCCGGAGCCGGAAGCTGCCGACCTGTGCGCTCAACCGTTCTACTTCAAGCATGGGCGCCTCTGCCGAGCAACCGGCGGGTGAGCGCCAGAGCGCTGATTCCCAACACCAGCAGGAAGACGATCAAGGCCGCCGTCCCCGCCAGGTCGGCCGCCGACAAACGCAGGTAAATGGCGATGGGCAGGGTTTCCGTGCGCATGGCCATGGTTCCCGCCAGCATGATGGTGGCGCCGAACTCACCGAGGGCTTTGGCCCAGGCCAGGACAAACGCCGCCAACACGCCGCGTCGCGCCAGCGGAAAGGTGATGGTCCAAAAGACGCGTTGTGGGCCGGCGCCCAGGGTGCGCGCCACCGTCTCCAGTTCCATGGGCACTTCGTCGAATGCGGTTTTGACAAGACGCACCGCCACCCCCAACACGGTGACGAACTGGGCGAGCATGACGCCTGCCACGGTGAACACAAACGACATGAGGTGGGTCTGGATCCATTGCCCCAACGGCTGACTGAAAAACATCAGCAACATGGCCCCGAGGGCGGCAGGCGACACGATCATGGGCAGCTCCAGGATGGCGTCCACCCAGGCCCGCCCGGCGAACCGGTGCCGGGACAATGCATACGCGGCCGGCAGGGCGCACAGGACGGCAAGGCTGGCCGCCACCGTGGCCGCCCCCAAAGACAAGCGGACCGAAAACCAGGTGCGCTCGGACCGCAACACGGAGGTCAACGCCCCCGGATCCAGAAACCACAACGTGGCCAGGATCAAGCCTCCATACACGCCCAGGACTGCGTAAGCGGCCAGGATACTCGCACGGAATCGCACGCTCGGGGAGCGAGTGCGTCTCGGTGCCGCTCGCGGGTTCGCAGGGGTGGCTGCGCGGCTCATGGCATCAGCCAGGATCGGGGCACTTCGTATTCTCCCCCCACAGGACGTTGGGCCCCCAGCCATTGCAGGGCCGCCTCCGGACTTTCGAAGTAACCATGGCGCGCAAACACGGCGCGCCCCTCGGGGCCTGTGACGAAGTCGAGGAACCGCTCGGCCGCCGCGCGGTTTTGCGTGAACCGGCTGACGGCCACGGGAAGATATCCTATGCGCAACACCTGCTCGGGCGGGAGTCGCACAGTGGTCAGACGGTCCGGATACCAGTGCGCAAACACGTGCCAGCCCACGGTCACGTCCGCCTGTTTCATGGCCACCACGGCCGCCGTGCGCTCGCAGGAGTCGGTGTAGTTGACGAGGTTGCGCCGCAGCACGGCGCGTTCGTCCGGGGTGAAGGCATGCTCGAAAATCTCGACGGCATAAGCCCCGAGGCAAACAGTCTCGGGATTGGCCAGCAACACCCGCAGGCCGGGGCGCAACAAGTCCCGCAGGGTGCGAACCCGGGCCGGGTTGTCGTGCGGCACGGTCAACGTCGGAACCAGCCATGCGACCGGGCGTTCCGTTTCCGGCAGAACCAGGCCCTCGCGTCGTGCCCGGGCCATGTAATCCGACGAACCGGGGAGATAGAGATCACCGCTTCGGGCCAGGCGCATCTGGGTCAGCACGGGGCCCGAACCGCCCAAAACCAACGCGACCCCGGTGCCTGTGCGGCGTTCATACAGGCGGGCCAATTCCTCCAATGCGGGCTTGGCCGCTGCCCCGGCAAACACTTGCAGACGGGGCTGCGCTGCAAGGCCGGTCCCCATCAGGCAAAGAACCAAACCGATGGAAAGGCGGGCGGCAGCCCGGCTGGGTCTGGGCGAACGTATCGCGGTTTGCATATCCATGGACTGTTTCGGCCGTCGCCCCTTCCTGAAGATAGCCTGCAAATCCATGCTCGCGTGGTGCCGCTGCCTCCGGCATCGCGGTTGTTTCAATCCGGATGGCTACGAAGCCTCGGCTGCCGCGCGTTGACCTGCGCGGTAATGTATGACTTTGACCCGTTCCAGGGTCACCAAGCCCCCCTGCATCATGCGATCCAGTTCGGGCAGGAATGCCTGGATCTTGGCCTCGGTGTCCACGATCTCGATAACCACCGGCAGGTCCATTGAAAGCCGGAGGATCTTGGCCGTGTGCAGCCGACTCGATTTGCCGAAGCCCATCGGGCCGCGCAGCACCGTCGCGCCGGCCAGGTGCAGTTCCCGAGCCTTCAAAACAATGGCTTCATAGAGCGGCTGATGTTCCCAACGGTCGCTCTCGCCAATGAAGATCCGCAACAAGACAGCGTCTTCGGGCAGATGCATAAGCCATCAAACCTTGGGGGCCTGGACCCACAGCGCCAGGTGCCGTCCGAGCCAGACGCCGGTCAGGCAAAGCACCACGGACAAAAGAACATTGGCGCCGGCCAGAGCCCATTGGCCGTCCTCCATCAAGTTCAGGGTCTGCAGGCTGAAAGAGGAAAAGGTGGTGTACCCGCCGCACACGCCGAAGAGGAGAAACTGCCGGGTTTCCGGCGCAGCCCACCAGCGGCCTTCGGGCCCCATCAGGCCGGCCAGAAAGCCCACCAGAAACGAACCCGTGACGTTCACCGCCAACGTGCCCCAGGGAAAAACCTCGCCGAACCGCTGTGCCACCCAACCGGAAACGCCCCACCGCAGAAGGGTGCCCAGACCACCGCCCACGAACAACCAAAACCAATGCGCCTTCATGTGTTGGTGCCGCTGCCGCACTACGCCCGAGGCCGGCTCCTTGCGGCCGCATCCGAGCCATGCACGGACAGCCCGGGCCAAGTTGGCACTCGACCTGCGAGGTGGCAAGCTTGGGACCGGCCGACCGATCCGCCATGGGGTTCGGACGGGCAGCGCGCCGACTCGAACCCTGCCCTTGGCGGCTCAGCGCCAGTGGGACAGTTCCAATCGCGTTCCGCCATGAATCCGGACGGCCAGTCGTCCCCCGGTCGGCTCGTAGTCTCCGGACTCATCGATTTCCACTGGCTGGCCATTTCGCTGCACCTGAGGTCGGCGGGCGCAGCCGTTCACCAGGACCCAGCACGGATGCTTCGGCCAGGGATCGACGACGGCAACCAGCCGATTGGGTTCCTCGGCCTCGACGCGCACGGTTCCCGGCGCGTGGATTCGCAAACCGGCCCGGCGCAAGACCAGGCGCGTGTAAGGAGGGGGTTCGCCCCAGGCGCGCATGGCGGGCAGCAACACGGTGGCCGGATTGATGGCCGGACCTTCTCGCTGCTGCTCCCGCAGCAAGAAGTAATCCGGTAACAGACCGCGTCGCTCCGAATCCCCGGCTGGCCAGGTCTGCTGGACGCCGCTCCAGGCGATCCCCCGGGCCAGCCGTTGCCAGGGGCCCTCCGGATCATGCGCCGCCAACTGCCCCAGGGAATCCGCATAGACCAGTCCACACCACTGGACGGGCCGACCCAGCCAGACCGGAGCCACCCAGGCGGTCGCCCCGAGCACGGGAATGGTGGCGTACAAGCCCACAGGGCCCGGGGTGGGCTGGGTCAAATATACGAAGGGAACGCCCGTCCAGCCCCAATATCGCGCCTGCTCGAGCCACTCCCGATTCCCCGTGAGTTCGTAGCCCAACACGTAGGCTTTGACGAGGTGCGCGGCGGCCAGAATGTCCGGGGTGTGCAACGGGATTTCCCAAGTTTGCGCGCCTCGCGGGACGGTGCCGCGGAACTTGTCCATGGCCCGAAGCCTGGTGAGGGCCTGCTCGATCAGATCCGGTTCACCTGTCCACAGGGCCGCTTCCAAAAGATTCGCCACCCGCTCCGCTGTGTATCCGTTGGCCTCACGGGAGAAATGAGTCCTTGCATAATCCGGTCCTCCGGGGCGCGGCTCGTAAATCAGGGAACCGTCGGGCCGAAACGCTCGCAAGAGGGATCGGGCCTGTTCCGAGACCGAACGCGCGTTTTCGAGGACGTGGCCAAACACCAGCGCGGGCAGCGGGTACCGCACGTGGCCGATTTGGGAAAGGTTCCGCGTGTGGATGGGCACACGCGCAATGGCTGCTTGCGCCGCCTCTCGGAGCCGGTGGGCCAGCTCGTCGTCTTCGACACGGTCCGCCAGCCAGAGCATGGTCCAGGCAGCGTCTGCCGCCGGCTGCGGCGAAAATCCGGGCCACACGGCGTGACGGTACAGATCGCCCTCACGGATTTTGGATTCCAGCCAGCCGTGCGCAGCCAAGCGGTAGTAATCGCGAGCAGCGAGCTCCGGCGCGGGAGGCGCCGGCCAGCCGAGCAAGCGGAGGGTTTGTTGCACGGCGGGGACAACCGTGTCGCCAAGCCCGCCCAAAATCCAGCCCCGCAATTCGACCGGTTGTCCTGCTGGGAGTCGCACCGGAGCATACGGCACCAGACTGGATTCCGGTCGCAACCGCCCGTCCGAGCCCGGGAAGAGCCAGCCCATCAAGTGCGCGCCGGATTCGAAAAACCGGTCCGGCGAATCGAATACCGCGGCCACGGCATCCCCTGCCCTTTCCCAAGCCAGGCCGATGTAACGCGCCTCGGCGGCCACCACCATCAGGGGCAGGGTGATCTTGAGCGAGTCGGGCACCTGACGGTTCGAAGCTGGCGGGTTCAAATCGGCCGTGGAACTGCTGGGTTCGTTTTCCAGGTATTCCAAGCCGGCGAACAAGGCCTGCGCCTTGTTCGTGCCATAAGTTTGGAACCCGGGCAGCAGCCAGAGCAGCGGCAAGTGCCACACGTCCCGGTCGCGGTCGACGCGGATGCGGATGGACACGCGGATCGCGTCAGGCTCGGCGGCGACAAAGGCCTGCTCGAGTTCCCACCGGGCGCCGTCCGGATCGAGCCAGGCCGTGCGCAGCCGGAATGCCGGCCGGCTCGCGATCGTTTCGTCTCGCAATGCCACCTGCAGAGGAGCGTCCAAGGGGACCCATCGGACCCGGCCTGCTTGTTGATAGCCCAGCAGGGCACGGGGGTGGCCCACGGCCATGCGGATGCCGTCCACGAAGAGTTCGAAGTGGCCGGGCCCGGCCCGGCCGTGGACCAGCCGCAGGGCGCCACTCCGGAGCGCGAGGGCATCGTCGCCGACGGAAGGCGGCAGAGGCCGCGGCCAGTCGGGGGAAGCGGGAACGACCCGCTCGGTTACGGCCAGGCGGGCCACGAGACACCGCCCGCGGGTACCCGGCGGGTCGAAACGCAGGCGCGTCCCCTCCTCCAGCGGCGGCAGCGGCAGCCGAACCTCGTGCCACCGGCCCGCCGGGACCTCGAAGCGCACCGACTCCTCCTCGCGTGCCTGATGCCGAAAGTAAAACACCTGGGCCGTGCCCCCTTGTTCCGACCACAGCCGTATCTCCAGCCACAGCGTCACAGCACGGGGCAGACGGAGAGGCGGACCGACACAATACGGGTCGGGTCCAACAATGGACATTTCGAGCCCTTCTGCGGTCACGCGCAGCGGTTCGAGGTCGTGGAGGGTTTGCCAGCCGGCGGCCGTCTCGGACCGCCGGAAATCGAATTCAGGCCAGAACGACTCCGCTCTCAGCCACAGCGAGCAGCCGGCGAAGGCCAGTGCCCACACCACCAGGGCAGGCGCTTGCAAGACTTCCCGAGCCGGGGAAAGAGCCCGGCGCGTGCGCGGTCGAGCCGCGGTCAGCCCCATCAGTTCCCCTGCGGCATTCATGCTCAGGCACCGGAGGACATGGTGGCGTCCTGTATCCTTCGCAGCACCTCCATCGGTGCACATCGAATCTGCTCGCGCCTCTGCAGATCCTTCACCATCGCGACCTTGGTTCCGTCGGCTTCGCGCGTGAGGGAAACGGTGAAACGAGCGCCGGCATCGCGGGCGCGTTTGAACTGTTTGTCGGGCTTTTCCGGGCCAAGCGGAAGATCCACCGCCCAACCGGCGTCTCGGAGCTGCTGGGCCAGTTGCAATACTTCGCGGCGGAGCGAGGGCTCTTCCACCAGACAAAACACGTGCAAACGGAGCTGCGGAGCGGGTACCAGGCCCCGTGCCTTCAGCAGCTCTGTCAATACCACGTCGCCCATGCCGAATCCCAGGGCCGGGAGGTCCACGCGACCACCGCTGACCAGGTGAATCAAATGATCGTAGCGCCCGCCGCCCGCGATGGCACGGAACTCGCCCTTGCGGTCGAAGGCTTCGAACACCACGCCCGTGTAATACGCCAGGCCCCGGATGACCCGGTAATCGAGCTGCACGAAATCCTGGAGCCCCCGATCTCGCAATTCGTTCAGCACCACCTGCAGCTCCTGGGTAGGGCTGCACTGGTGGAGAAAGGCCTCCACCTGCTCCCAGGCAATGCCCAGTTCCCGGAGCCTTCGGCAGGTTTCTTCCCTTGGCGTCCGCTCCAGTTTGTCGATCACCTGATAGAAGGCGTATTCATGGGCAGGATCGGTTTCGGTCCGACCGAGTTGCTGCCGATAAAACGCCTGCCAGGCCTGTCGGCTGCTGATCCGCACGACCACGTCGGCCGGTCCGAGCCCGAAGGCCCGCAGGGTGTCCACCAGCAGCGCGATGATCTCGGCATCCGCCGCGGGGTCGGATTCGCCGACAATGTCGGCGTTGAATTGAAAGTGTTCGCGGAGCCGTCCTTTCTGCTGGCGTTCGTAGCGGAACAACTGCGGGATGGCGAACCATTTGAGGGGCTTCTTGTAGTGCCGCTCCTGACTGGCGACCATCCGGGCCAGGGTGGGCGTCATCTCGGGGCGCAGCGCCACCGCCCGATCGCCCTTGTCGACAAAATGGTACAATTGCTGGACGATTTCCTCGCCGCTTTTGAGGGTGTACAGCTCCAGCGGCTCCAACGGCGGTCCATCATACTCCACGAATCCGTACCGCTGCGCCACGCGGCGCCAGGTGGCCTGAATGTGCTGGCGCAACCCGGCGCTCCAGGCGAGCGCATCCCCGGACGGCACCGGATCCGGATAAAAATCTCGAAAGCCCGGTAAACGTTCCATACGGTGCGAGCAGCTTAAGCCGCACGCCGAGGGATCGAAACCGAAAAAGCGCCGGGGCACACGCCGCGGGGCCCTGTGTGAAGGATTCTGATGGGGTTGAGATGGCCGGCTCCTGACTGACGTGCAATTATTTCGCGCGGCATGCGCACCTCCGGACGGCCTCCTCGGAAGCAATTGGGAAGGCCGGGAAATGGCCCGCGAAGTGACCGGACGAAAAGCACGAATCCGGTTTTTGCGCCTCATGGCCCCGGCAACATCGGCCGAACGGCGCGCGGGAACCCGCGGAAAGCAAAAAGCAGGAGGCGGCCGGAGACCTCCAAGGCCCTTGACCAAGGGCCCCTCAGAGCTTTCGGAAGCAAGAAGAGTCCCTTCCGACTGCCTGGGGACGTGCACGGACCGGGCCGGTGTGAGGAGGGAAGGGACATGAAAGGCATGGACCCTCACGGGATCGGTTTGGCACATGGCAGAGGGCGGCCTTCGAGCTTGCAACGGGCTCACGTTTGAGCAACACCCCTGCGGCGCCGTCGAGGCAAGGGCTGAAGGCGTGGCGCCTCCTCCCACTGGACTGGTCGTACGCCGGGGGTTCCAGGAAGGGAGCCGACACCTTGGACACGCATGGACAGGCCTGTGGCGGCCAAAGGTTCGAGGCACAGGCCTGAATCAAAGTCTTGCACGAAACGAACCAGTTGGAGGTTGGGAACCCGGGTCGCAGGGACTCGTTGGGGAACGGTCCCCAGGGGCCTCGATCAGCATCAGGCCGCCGGTGCGGCGCGTGCCGGAGCTCAGAAAGACGCGGCGGCTCGAGCTTCAGGAGAACCGAGACCAACCGGCAAGGTTCTGGGCGGGCCGGATCTGCTGGAGCCGGCGGAGGTGCCAGGCGGCGCGCGTCAACTGCCCGTATTCCGCTTCCAACGCGGCGCGCTGGCGATTCAGGAGTTCCTGGTTGAACCGCTCGCGCTCGATGAGCGCGATCAAGAGTTGTCGCAGTTCCGGGTCCGGGGGTTCGGCATTGTGAGGGCCTGGCGATGGGCCCGCGCCGTTGTTCCACTGGTCCCAGCGTTGCTGAAGTTGGCTGATCCGCTGTTGACAGGTCGCCAGGCGCGACCAGTCCTGCTGCTGGATGGCCTCGGTCTCCTGCTCGGCCAGCTCGAGCCAGGCGCGGGCCAGATCCGCAGGGCGTACCGGGAGGTCCATGCTGCGCCCTTCAGGCGTTGGAGACCGCCACCGCCCCGGGGCGGACGGATTCGGCCGCCACGAGGCCCCCCTGCTGCATCAGCATCGTGGCCCACGCATCGCGGAGGGTGTTGAGATGGCGCAGCACCTCCTCGATGCCGGTGCGTTCCTTGCGGAGGTTGCTCTCGAACAGGCGGCGTTCGAAGTAGTCATAGAGTCTGCGCAGGGTGGCCGCGCATTCGCCTCCCTTCTCCATGTTCAGCGAGTAGTTGAGTTCGCGGATGATTTCGATGGCTCGCTGGGTGCCGTTGTGAATGGTGGCGTTGGCGGTCGCGGGGTCGTCACTGCCGAAGCCCCGCAGGGCCTGCTCGAGGGCGCGGATGGCGCCATCGTAGAGCATCAGGACGAGCTGGCCGGGAGGCGCGGTTTGGGTGGCGATGCGCCGGTAGGATTCCCAGGGATTGCGAGGCGGCATGGTGAGTCGGAGCTGAACGGGTTTAGACGGGGGCGGCGGTTCAGGAGGTGCCCTTCATCTTGAGGGCCAGCAAGTGCGACAAACGCTCCAGCACCTCGTCCGGTGGATACTTGACGTCCGCGGCATAGACGCGGGCGCGTTCCACTTTTTCGGGACGGACCTCTGGCGTTTCGGCCAGGGCACGTTCGACCGATTGGGACCGTTCAAAGCTGGGCGCCGCCGGGCCGACGGGCTGGGCCGCCGCGCGTCGGGTCACGCTCTGGCTCACTCCTGGCTCGCTGTAGCGGCCTGGATTGAACTCTATTTCCATACGTGCAAGCGCCTTCGTTGTGGCAGGCTCACTGCGCTCGGTTTCGTTTCGCCAATCCGTCTCATGTATCGGAACGGTCGCCAAAAACTTTAGCGGCGCGTATCGCGGGCGGGCAAGGTGGCCAGAAGACTGGCGCTCGTCATTCGCGCCAGCTCCCGCGGAGCCTGGAGCGTGCGCCAGCCATCGGGTCGGCGCTGCCACCAGGGTTGACCGATGCCTTCCCATTGAGAGGCGGCCCGGACAAGACGGGGGTCGGTGGCGTCGAAGAGCTGGTCGGCCGCCCACCAGGTCGTGGAGCTGCGAGTGTCCACCAGCCGCAACCGCCAGCCCAGAAGGGCCGGCCGGTACGGCCGAAAGGCTGTGACCTCGGCAAACAGCACGGCGTCAGCGGCCGTTTCGGCCCGGAGCCTGGCCAGGAAGTCGGGTGGCAGTGGCTCATCCGCAGCCCACACGCCGCGGCCGGTGAGGCGACGCAGGGTGTCGGGCGGGACGGGGATGATTTCCGCGAATCCACTGCGAATGCACTCTGCGTGGAGGGCCTGTTCGAGCTGAATGCGGCTTTCCGGTTCGATGGACACCCGTCCGGCAAAGAGCGGCAGGAGGGCGACACGCTGAAGATCCCACGGCAGACCCGGGGCGGCCTTGTAGACGTTCAAGGAGGGGCCGGTTTGGCGCAGGCCCCCGCCCGGTGCCGCCGGCGCCAGCGCGGCCAGACAAACCATGGCGCTGACACAAAGCGCCCATCTCGGGAAGCCGGCTCCGGGCCCGGGCCGGACTTGGGAGGACTGGAGGGCGCGCGCGGACATGAGTGTTCAGGTGGTTTGCGCGAATGTGCGCAAGAGGTACTGGAGTTGCTGGTTGATGCGTGCCTGGGCCGTTTCCATGGCGGTAAAGCTTTCGATCATCCGCTGGCGGGTGGCCTGCACGATTCGCTCCATGTCGGCGATTTGCTGGTCGATGGCGGTGGACTGGCGGTTCAGGCCGGTCTGTTTTTGGATAAGAGTGCCGTCGTCGCCGATCAGACGATCCAGGTATGCATTGAGCCGGGTCGCCACCCCGACGCTCTCGTCCGCAAAAAGGGCGCGGACGGCCCCAAGGTTGTTCTGCAGAAGCTGGTCCAGAGCCGATTCGTCCGAGAGTTTCAACTGATTGTCGTTGCCGCTCGAGCTGATGCCCAGGTCGGCCAGGTGGTCCGCGATCGACGACAGGCCGGAAACCGGGGAAAAGGCCAGGTTGCGCAGACGCGAGGCGATCTCGTTGGCATCGCTTTCGCCGGCCAGGACACCGGCGGTCACGACCCCTTTCGCGTCTGTGGTGCTGCTGGTGTAATTGTCGAGCAGCGACTGCACCCGGTTGTATGCCTCCAGGAACTGTTTGATGGCGGACTTGATGGCCTCGGTGTCGGTTGTGACGGTGACCGTGGTCGTACCGGTTTGGAGGGCGTTCAGGGTGAGCCCGGAGAGGCCGGAACTGGCTTCGGTGATGGTGTTGGACGTGCTGACCAGCGGGTCACCTCCATTGACGCGATACAACAGGTTTTGTCCGCGCTGCAGGTTGCCCGAGCTGAGACCGGCGGCGGCCAGAAAACTGCCGGTGACGTCTTCGAGGGCGATGCCGAGGTCGCCCGTGGTTTTGTTGGTCAATACGATCCGGTCATTGAGGGCATCGTAGGATGCATACACGCCGGCGGCCGAGTTGTTGATGCGTTCGAGGACCGTGGCCAGGGTGTCTGCAGTGGCGCTGTAGGTGATGGAGACGCCATTGATTTTGAATTCGCCGGTGCCGCTTCCCCCGTCGGTGACCGGGGTGGCAAAGTTGGCGCTGGCAAGGGTCGCATTGAGGCGCAGGGCGCCCAGGGCTCCGGCGCTGATGACGGTGCCGGTCCCGTTGTTGTAAAGGCGCGCGACCTGGAGGAAGTTGCTGGTGTCATTGGCGCTCCCGAGCACGATTTCCGAGGCGCTTGAAAGCTGGATGCGATCGGTCGTCGGGTCGTAACTGGCGGTCACCGCACCGCCGGTGGCCGCGGAGATTTTGTCGAAGACAGCCTGCAGGGTATCGCTCGTTTCGATGGCGATCTGGTGGCCGTTGATGGTGATGGTGCCCGCGGTTACCGCCGTGGCAAAAGGGGCGTTGGCCAGCACGAGTCCGGAAACATCGGCGGTGGCGCTGAGGGGCGCGCCTGCGTTGGCGGTGCCTTGAAGACGAGAGGCGGTGGCCAGTTGGAGAATTTCGACCGAATAGCTTCCGGGAGCGGCGCCGGCACCGGCCCGGGCGGTCAGGACGGTGGAGTCGGCAACCTGCGCGGTTCGGGACGCGTAGAGGCCGGCGTCGAGCAGGGTTTTGAGGCGGTTTTGCAGCACCTCCAGTTCGGTTTGGAGGCTGCGGTAGGCGTTGGCGCGTTCGAGGATGCGGTTCTGTTCGGACCGGAGGGCCTTCTGGGGTGCGCGCTCCACCTCCATCAACTGATCGATGAAGGTGCGCCAGTCGAAGCCGCTGGCCAGTCCTGACAATCCCAGTTCCATATACCTGCAGGCGGTTGCCTTGTCGTCGTCTGTTGCTCCGCCCTACTGCTGCCGTCCGGCAAGCGCGCCGCGCGGGGCTTGCGAGCCCCGCGCGGCCCGCAGGGTGAGCGAGCCCGGGCCGGGCTCGCTCACCGGGTCCACTCCGGCTCCCGCTGGAATCAGGCCAGCAGACGAAGCGCGGTCTGCGGATTGGCGTTTGCCTGGGCCAACATCGCCGTGCCTGCCTGGACGAGGATGTTGTACCGGGCAAAGCGTGTGCTTTCTTCGGCCACGTCAACGTCCTTGATGCGACTGTTGGCCGCCGTGAGGTTGTCGCGCAGCACGCCGAGCTGCTCGCTGTACTTGGTCAGCCGCGCAATGTTCGAACCGATCGTGGCGCGGTCGGTCGCGAGTTGTTCGATCGCCGCCTTCACTCGCGTCAATGCGGTGACGGCGGCGGTGGTGGTCGCGACGCTGGCGCCGGTCGCGTTGGTGTAGACCGCGGCACCGAGATTCACACCCGCCATGTTGAAGGTGTTGCCATCACTGTCCGTGGTGACCGCCAGGGCCGTTCCACTAAACAGGCTGACACCGTTGAAGTCCTTGGTGGCCAGATCGTTGATGTAGGAGCCCAAGGCCGCGAACTCTTTCTGGTAGAGCGCGCGGTCGGTGTCCGTCTTGGTGACGTCCTGCGCGAGGATGGCCAGCTCGCTCATGCGGTCGAGGGCCTTCGAGACCTTCTGCAGGAACCCGTCCTGCGTCTGGCTGAACGAGATGGCGTTGGCCACGTTGGTGGCGGCAGCGTTGATGCGGTTGATCTGCGCGTCGAAACGCATGGACACGGCCAATCCGGCCACGTCGTCTTCCGGCGACACGATCTTGGAGCCGGAGGAGAGACGGGCGAGGGACTTGCTGAGCAATGCGCTCGACTCGGCGAGCAACCGGGCACTGCTTTGCGCGGATACGTTTGTGTTGATGACCATACTGCTGACTCCTTCCCTGAGTCACCCCTTTGCGGGGATTTGGTTGCGCGGCATCCCTGCCGCGGGGCGAGCCTTTTCGGGGCGCCCGCCCGTTCGTTCCCTGCTGGCTGTCAGGGGCCGCCAGCCGCCCGTTGGTTCTCACAGCCCGGATATCGGCAGTTCGGCCGAACACTTGAGCTGTGAAATCGTCGCCGGGGCAGGAAGGGCGGACCGGCCGGGCCGGTCCGCCCCTGTCGGTTTACTCCTTCCCCCGGGACGGCATCGCGGTCTGAGCGGTCTGCACCGCGGCGTGGGGCGTTCGGGCCCCGGGCACGTGGTCGCCGAACGTGCTCCGGGTCGAGGACCGCCTCCGGGCTGCGGGGCCGACCGTGCGATGCGTCAAATTCGGGTTCATAATCCTGGATGGGTGCTTGCGTTGCGTGGTGATCTGCGGCGGGACCGACCGGTGCCGACCCGGTCGGCCCGCGGCGCAGCCCGTTTACGACAGCAACCGCAGTACCATCTGCGGCACGGCATTCGCCTGCGCCAGCATGGCGGTGCCGGCCTGGACCAGGATGTTGTAGCGCGCGAACTGCGTGCTTTCCTCGGCCACATCCACGTCCTTGATGCGGCTGTTGGCCGAGGTGAGGTTGTCTTTGAGCACGCCCAGCTGGTCGCTGGTGTACATCAACCGGGCCACGTTGGCGCCGACGGTGGCACGATCCGTGGACAGCTGCACAATGGCGGCCTTGACGTTGGTCAGGGCTGCCGCTGCCGTGGTGGTGGTACTGACGTCACTGCTGTTCAGCACGGTGGTGTAGGCTGCGGCGCCCAGGTTGACGCCACTCATGTTGAACGTGTTGCCATCGCTGTCGATGGTCACGCTCAGGGTTGCTCCGTCAAAGAGGCTGACCCCGTTGTAGTCCTTGGTGGCGACGTCCTTGATATAGTCCACCAGGGTTTGGAATTCCAGGTCGTAGAGGGCGCGGTCTGCGTCCGTCTTGGTGACGTCCTGGGCGAGGATGGCCAGCTCGCTCATGCGATCCAGGGCCTTGGCCACCTTCTTGAGGAAGCCGTCCTGCGTCTGGCTGAACGAGATGGCGTTGGCGATGTTTCCCTTGGCGGCGTTGATGCGGCTGATTTGCGCATCGAACCGCAGCGCGACCGCCTGGCCGGCGACGTCATCCTCCGGCGAGACGATCTTGGAGCCGGAAGACAAGCGCATGAGGGATTTGTTGAGGAGTGCGGAGGATTCCATGAGCAGCCGGGCGCTGCTCTGGGCCGACATGTTCGTGTTGATGACCATAACTCAGTCCGTGAGTCGCCCCGGGGGCGGGGCCTTGTATTTGTCGCGGCGTCCGTGCCGCGGGCGCATCGGTCTTGGGGCGACGCGCCCTCTGCCCCACCGGCTGTTGCAGGCCGCCGGTCGCCTGATTTCCGACGCCCCATACATCGGCAGGACCTTTGCGGGCTTAAATGGTTTTTGGACCCACTGATGCCGTGTTGCGTCAACCAAGGTCCTCCATGGCGCGACCGGGCACGCGGGGCCGGCGATCCCGCACGTCCGCGGCGAGGGGCATGGTCCCCGCGGGGGCAAAATGCCCCAGAGTGCCACGCGTCTCGCAGACCCGGCGGGTTGGAAGGCAACCGAGGGGCCCTGCAGCACCCCGTTCGAACGGGTCAAACGCGCGCAGCCGCGGCAGAGGCCGCCAGATCGGTTGCGCTGCGCCGGATGCGGCGATCAGGGATTGAAAGCCGGTCCGGCCCCGAGGCAGGTGTTTGCTCAACTCCGAAGTCCTGAAGAGAAGCCGCGGCATTGACGCAAGGCGCTGTTCATTTCCAAAGTGGGGTGTGGCGCACATTCACGAGCGAATCGATTTCACCGTGGCGGTCTTTGTAGTGCGGGATCGCCGAGTGTTGCTGGTGCTGCATCGACAGTTGAATCGTTGGCTGCCCCTGGGCGGGCATATCGAACTGGACGAAGACCCGGAGCAGGCGGCGTTGCGAGAAGCGCGCGAAGAAAGCGGGTTGGAGGTGGAGCTCTGGGGGGAACGGCCACCGACGACCGGAAATGGGACACGCGCCCTGATCGCGCCCCGGTTCATGGACATTCATCGAATCACGGACACCCACGAACACATCGGGTTGATCTACTGGGCGCGGCCGCGCGGCGGCGAGGTGCGACTGGCTCCGGCAGAACATGAGCAAATCCGGTGGTGCACGGCGGAAGAGTTGGACGCCCTGGAGCCCCCGGTTTCGGAGGCCGTCAAATGGTATGCCCGCAAGGCCATCGAGGAGCTGTCCGGGCTCCCGGCTGATCACGGGTCGGGCGCCTGACCCGCCGCCGAAGGCCATCCCCGCCCTCGTGCCGAACATGTCCCTGGTGTCGCCCAAGACCCTCTATTTCGGCGTCGCAGGACTGAACTCGGTCGCGACCACGCTCTTCTTCTACTACTTCTACTTTTTCGCCCAGCAGCAGTTCGGTTTCGGCAACCGCCAGAATCTCTGGCTCGCTGCGCTCCAGGGTGCGACGTATGCGGTCGGGTCATGGATTGGGGGCCGTTGCGCCCAGCGGTGGGGTTATTCACGGGCCCTCCGGCGGGGGCTGATGGCCATGGCCCTGGCCCTGGCCGCGGGGACGGCGATGTCGGGCGTCGCGGCTCACGTAGCAGTGATGATCGCGGTCACTTTGGGTACGTGTTTCACCTGGCCCTCGTTGGAGGCGTTGGTCAGTCACGGTGAAGACCGCGCCGGCACGCAATGGCATGTGGGACTCTACAACCTGGTATGGGCAGGCACGGGTGCGCTGGCCTACTTTCTGGGTGGTGCTCTTCTGGATGCGTGGGGCATGGTCGCCCTGCATTGGGTTCCTCTGGGGATTGTGCTGGTGGAATGGCTGTTGGCGAAGCAAGCGCAGCAATTGGCTGTCCAAACAGCTCATCCCGCTCGAACGGTCCCACAGGACCCGGCGATGACACCGGGGGATCGGGCGGATCAACGCCGCTTTTTGAGAATGGCCTGGATGGCCAATCCGTTTGCCTACATGGCCATTCAGACGCTGGTGGCGGTCATGCCGGGCATCGCCGCCCGGCTGGGGCTTTCCACGACATGGGCGGGCATCTGCGGTTCGCTCTGGTGTTTTGCCCGGTTGGCGGCGTTTGCCTGGCTATGGCGATGGGAGGGCTGGCATTACCGGTTCGGTTGGCTGGCGGGTTCCTTCACGGCGTTACTGGTTTCTTTTGCCGTTCTGCTGACGGTGCCTCACCTGGTCGCGATGCTGGTGGCTCAGATTGTTTTCGGTTTGGCGCTGGGGCTCATCTACTCCAGCTCGCTCTTTTATTCGATGGACGCCGGAGAGACCAAGGGCGAGCACGGGGGCATTCACGAAGCGGCCATCGGCCTGGGCAACATGAGCGGTCCGCTGGTGGGCGCGGTGGCGCTGCAATGGTGGCCCGCTCGTCCGGACAGCGGCGCCGTGGCAGTGTGCGCGTTGCTTGCGGTGGGGTGGCTGGCCCTGCTGCGCGCCGGCTGGCGGCGGAACTGCCCCCTTCCCGGGACAGAGCCGCCTCGCTCAACCTCCGATCAACCCTCCGGACCAACTGCGTGAGGTTTGCAGGTTAGCAACGACCTGGGCGCTTCGGGTCGGCATCACCGCCTCCGGGCGGCGGCGCCACGCTTCCCCGTGCCTCGAAGGAGGTGCCTCGATGCTGTCGGCTAGGCCCCCTCCTCTTCGGCTCCATTGCCCTCGCACGGTGGTGTTTCGAGGCTTTCCGCGGCGCGCGCCAGTTCCTGAATCACGCGGGCCAGATCGCGCAGGCCGGGCGCCGGGATGATGATGGCGTCGCGGCGTCCGCCGACATCCTCGGTGATGCGCAGGAAGCGGCCACGAGGATTCTCTTTCAACGACAGAATGAACGTCTTCCGTTCCACTTGAAGCCGTTCGGTGCGCAAGGTCACATCGGAAGAGGCCACCGGCCGGTTCAAGCCATCGTACGGCGGGCGCGGTCGGAACGAAGCGTGCCTGTCATTCGAGATCATACCCACTTCCCAAAGAAACCCTACAGTTCACCATTAGACGGAGCCAACTTGAACCGGGGGAGCGGGACTGTCAACTCCGCAGTTTGAACGAGGGAAGGAACCGTGGGGCGTCGGCGGGACGGGCGACGCGGTTGAGGTAGAGCAACAACCCCGCGATCACCAGCAGGTTGGCGGCCTGGGCCGTGCCGTGCCACCAGCGAAGGCGATGAGCGGCCACTTCGCGCACGGCGGCGGGCAAATTTACGGCGTGCTTGATGCGGTGCAGCCGATGAATCTCCGGCTGCCACCAGAAGGCGCCCATCAGCACTAGGGCGGTCAGAACGGCGACGCAGTACGTTTCCACGCGCCGCAGCGGGCGGCGCAACCACGCCCATTCGGCCAGCAAATGAGCCACCGCCAGGCTTGCGCACACGATCTGGAGCCGAAACAGCCGAGACACAAGCAGGCCGGCGATCGCACCGCTGAAATAGGGAAAATTGCGATCCCCCAACAGGGACCGCATTTCCTCGGAAAACACCGCCGGCCCCACCGCCACAGTAAAAAACACGCCGGCCCCCAACCACACGGCGGCATTGACGAGCCCCAGGAAGCGAAGCAGACCGCTCACGTGGCCACCCTAGAAAGGGAAGCGGGTCTTGCCAAGCATGGAGTGGTTTCTGAAGGCCGGCCGCAGCCCATACGCATTCGACGACGCGGACGGGCAGGTCGCGAGGTCAAGTGGGACAACTCATGTTCCTTTCAAAGACCCGATCAAGAGCCCCCGTGGCCACATCGTGCAGGGGCCGAGCAGGGAAGTGCCCGAGCTCCGCTTCCTTGCCCGACCTGCGGACCGTGGAGAGCGCGAAAGTGGCTGCTTGCGGTTCGCCAGCTGTGGATGATTGCCAAGGGGGCGGCGCCGGTTCCGCCCGTTACGGCATTCTGGGTGCGCCCCTCGAGAAGCCGCGCTCGGCCCAAACCCATGCTTCCCTTCTCCTTTCCGCAGGTGGATCGACGTCTCGGCAAGCGAAAGTCTGGGAGCCGAGGCATGGAGAGCGCGTCCGGCACTGCAGCCCGGCGGCCCAACAGCAATGCGGACGTTCAGTCACCCGCGGATGACCGGCGGCCTTTGTTCGGACGTCTTGAGCGGCACTCTCACCGAGCTCTGGCCGGATTGCCCCCCGAGTTCTTCCGGCCACCGAAAACGATTACAGGGCCCGGGCGGCTGGGACCGACCGGCTCCTCGAAGGTCTCCCCCGGCCGATCGGTCGCCGCAGGAGGAGGCGTGGAAGATCGGTCCCGGAGAGTCCAGGGCTTCGATCCCGGATTATCCCAACGATTCCCGGGGCGCGAGCCGGTATTGCCGTGCTTCTTGGCGCGGTGACACGCAGGAGAGTTGCCAACGCACCAGCGGGGTTGCTTAATGAGATCCGCAATGGCCAGCGTGGGTGAACAATTGCGGGCGCGTCGGGAAGCCATGGGCCTGAGCCTGCAGGATCTGGCGACCATCACCAAGATTCGTGCGGATCATCTGCGGGCATTGGAAGAGGGCCGGTATGCGGTCTTCAGCGCCCCGGTGTACATCAAGGGATCGGTACGAAGCTGCGCGCAGGCTCTCAAACTCGATCCTGCTCCCCTGCTCCGCCAACTTGACCAGGAATTGTCTCAAGACGCGAAGCTGGGACATCCTCCGGCCTTGTCTCCGGCGGAGCCGGGTTTTTGGGACCGGCTTTTATTCCATCTGGTGCGGCTGAGCTGGCGTCAAACTGCCATCATGGCGTTGTTGGTGGTGCTGGCCGCGGTGTGGTTGGGGCGGTATCTACTGTGGGAACGGCGCCCGGCCGGGGCCGGTCCACAAAGCGTTCAGCCGACGCTGTACGAGGAACCGGTCCCGCCCCATCTGGAAACGCTCAGCCTGCCTGCCCCGCAGCCCGCCCGACCGGCCGGCTGACTTGGAGAGTATTCGCGCCGCAGCGGCCGCTCTGCGGCTGCCCGTGTGAGCCGGCATCGGGCGTGGATCGGCGAGGTCGGCGACCTCTTCGAGCGAGGTTCCTTCAGCCCGGTCGCCTCATGCGGGCGGGTTGGGCGGGAACGAGGCCCATGCCGAGAGTCTGGATTGTGCCTGGGGAGAGAGACCGGTGAACACCATGGAGACGTGGTAGCCGGTGTGCCGGTTGCCGGTGCAACTCACGACCACTCCTGTGCAGGTCATGCGTCCCTTGTCCACCGGGGAACGGACGGTCAAAGTCATTTCCGTCCAGCAAGGCAGGGCCGTGGGGCTCAGGAACTCGATGCCATTGCGCCGGAACACCACGGCATCCCGAGGCAACGTCAGCTGCGTCTCCCGTGATTCCACCGTAACCTGTGAACCACCGTTGGTACGCTCCGCTTTACGCGCACTCATACAGCACCCACAACCTACCACAGCCGCGGCTGCGGTCAAAGCCTGAGTTTGACCCATGCAAGTTGCGCCGGTTTTGGCCGGCCGTCAGTTGAGGAGGATCAAGGTGCGTTGGGCTTGAGAAGGACGTGCGGCCACAGTTCCAAGCGTCCGACCCGCTGTGGAGCCGGGCCGGGAGTTGTTCGAGCTGCGAGAGCCCGTTGGTGCGGATCGGGTTCCCACCGCGCCCGCGGTGTTCGAAGCCGTGCCGGATCTCCACCTCGATGGATTTCTCGACTGCACCCGAAGAACTCTTGATGGCGGGGGTTCGGCGTGCTCGGCCCGTGTGCAGGCGGGCCGGGGGTTGACCCGGGCCTCCAAGCCGGGGCGATTGCGCCGCAGGTGGCCCCACAGCGCCTGAAACTCCAGGGGCCGCCCTATGGAGGTAGGAGGCTGGTGCGCAGCGTCACCAAGGCGGCCTGACGGCCGGCATCCTGGTTGGGACAACCTCCATGTTCAGGCCAACCACGGGGCAGTGCCCCGTGGCAATCCACCTCAATCTCAAAAGTCCCGATGTGAGCCACAAAGGTGTGGAGAAGGGCTGGTTGCTTTACAGTGCACCAGCAGCTCGGTCGATCTGTCAGTGTCATTCTCGGACCAAGATCCCGTGCAGGAAATGGCGCCATCGAGCGTTTGTGCTCCAAGCCAGGAACTCTCGCGGAGTCCAAGCCGTTCCGGCCTGCGCCACCTTGAAGCTATTTCGGGGCCCAGAGTCTTCCCGAACTTCCCGCTGCAGGTTCGATGGCAGATCTTGCCCCGGAAAGTCGTCCTCGCTGGACTCCGAGAGATCCGCTCTGGAGACAGACCTCCAAGGCTCGACGGCCGGTTACTCCCGAATCCGGACGGTGGGCCGCGACTCTTACCTTCAAGAACTCGGAGCGGTGGTGGACGTGGGGCAGGCCTTTTCAATGGCCTCCCGCAGTGTGTTCAGCATGAAGGGCTTGCTCAACACCATCGCGACTCCGGGCAACGGGACCTTGTTGGCCGCCAACACCTCGGCATGGGCCGTGATCATGAGGATGGGCATTTGGGGGTGTCGGAGGAGGATCTGTTGGGCCAGTTCGTCCCCGCGCATCTCCGGCATGGCGTAGTCTGTGATCACGAGGTCAAAGGGCTCCCGCTCCAAACAAGCCAGTGCTTCCGGACCGCTGTGGGCCGTTTGCACCTGGTGCCCGTCAAAGGAAAGCATCATCGCTACGGCGTCGCACACCAAAGGCTCGTCGTCCACCACCAGGATCCGGCGCTTGGCGATGTTAGTCTTTTTCACATGGCGCTCGGCTGGGTTTTGATTTCATACTAATCGAAACGGGCTGTCGGGCAAGCCGGCGGCTTTGCGGCAGAACGCCAGGGGCAGCCCTCCCCCTTTCGATCCGGCGGCCTTTCGTCGTGCGCACTTCCGAAGCCCCGCCTCATCCCCTGACGCATTTTGAACCTCACTATTCAGTGGCTCGGGAGCCTCTAATGGCCAATCCGGCTCCCCGCCATCGTCTGTGTCATAGAACAGCCCGCGGGCGCACGGTTCGAGGCGCTTCGGGGAGGGACCGCTTCCGACCCCGGCGCCGTTCTGCTGCCGGAGGACAATGTCAACCCAGCCGCGCCAGGACAGCCTTGATGGCCTCGAAATTGGGCAGTTCCTTGGGCGAAGGAGTCTGTTCGCTGTACTGGATGATGCCCTGCTTGTCCACCACAAAGGCCGCCCGTGCGCTCACCGAGCCCAGCCCCAGCAAATCGTCCAGCAACACTCCGTAGGCCCTGGCCACCGTCTTGTTCAGGTCGCTGGCCAGGGTGATGCCGATCTTCTCCTTCTGCGCCCAAGCCTCCTGGGCAAATGGGCTGTCCACGCTGATGCCGATAACATCCGCATTCAACTCCCGATACGCGTTCAGGCCCGCGGTCACGTCACACATCTCCTTGGTGCAGACCCCCGTAAACGCCAACGGGAAGAACAGCAGGACGGTGTTCCGTTTGCCGAAGTTGTTGCTCAGGGTGACGTCCTGCAACCCGGACGGTGTCTTGGTTTTCAACGTAAAATCCGGTGCCTTGCTGCCAACAGGTAGTGCCATGGTACGTCGTGTGTTCGGTTCCGTCGTTTGTTCAGGTTGTTCGCGTTTTTGACGGGCCCAAAGTTGTTCAGCCCCAGCGTCGTGTCAACTCGAGTTCGCAAGAGATCAGTCAGCCCCATGCCAGCCACCGCTCCTTCCTGAAGCGGGGGGCTCCGTGAGCTCTCGAGCCGAGGAAGCGCGGCGATGACCGCAGCCCGGGCAGCCGGTCCCCTGTCAGGTGGAGTCCTCCGACCGCAAAGGCCTCAGCAGGCTGTCGGACCTGGCCGGCGTGATGGATGGGAGGTCGATCGAGCCCAGAACATCCAATCCACAGGCCGGGCGGGATTGAACCTCTTCGTGAGTTGAAAACCGACATCGGTGCGGCACACGGTCAGGGCAAAGATCCCGCTGAAGACACTCGGGGCCATGCCCACGCTTTACAGTTCGGTGCGGGGACCGCATGTTGAGCGGCACATGCGATACTGGAGCCTGGTCATGTTGGGTTGGGTGCTGGCTCATTGCACCGGGAACGCCGATCCCCATTCCGACCTGTCAGCTGCCGGCGCTACTGGGCCAGCGGCCCCGCCATGGCAGGAGGTGTACGAACTGGCATTGCGCCACGTGCCCGGCCTCAGCAAAAGTGAACTCGACCGGGCACTCTTGGACGGTCTGCTGGCCCGATTGGGGTACCGCGCAGCCTTGCTGCCTCCGGACGATCCCCTGCCCCTGCCGGAGTCACCGGTCAAACAGGCCGAGGTTTTCGACGGAAACGTCGGTTACATTCGAGTGGCACGCGTCGAAGCCTCCCTGCCTAGGGAGCTGCCCAACGTCTGGCAGGCGCTCCGGGCGACCAACGCGGTTGCGGGCTGGATTCTGGATTTGCGCGAGGCCGACGGGCTGGATTATGCGGCGGCGCAGGCCACGGCAGCGTTGTTCCTGGAGCAACCGATGGCGTTGCTGGACTGGGGCGCGGGGGCAGCCACGGTCTCTCCGGCCGCTCCCCCGTGCCGTGAGTTTCTGGTGGTCCTCGTCAACGGGCAGACGCGCGGCGCGGCGGAGGCCCTGGCGGGCGCGCTGCGGCTGGGACGCGGAGCAGTCCTCGTGGGCAGCCGGACCGCAGGGGCGGCCGCGCTCACGCAGGTCTTCCGCTTGAGCAACGGACAGCGCCTGCGACTGGCCACCACCCCCGTGCGCCTCGCCAACGGCCCGTCTCTCAGCCCGACCGGCTTGGAGCCGGACATCCCCGTCGCGGTGAGCCGCGAGGCTGAACTGACGTGGCTGGCCGATCCTTTCGCTGCCGGCCACGCCCCACCCTCGCGCCCCGGCGAACGCGTCGAGACCGCCGCCCGACGATCCCGTGCCAATGAAGCGGCATTGGTGCGCGCGATGCGTCAAAACGCCGCTGCGGCGGACACGGACACCCCGGACCCTGAGGCCGCCGGGCCCAACGTGGTGCGGGACCCCGCCCTGGCGCGTGCTCTGGACCTGGTCAAAGCCATGGCCATCCTGGAGGCTTCCGGACTGGCACGCCGGCCGCCGCGGTGAGGGTTGCGCACCGATCCGGTTGGGGAAATAGTTCGCCGTTGACGAGTCGTGTTCAGGCGGCACACTGACCGCTCATTCGCGGGTAGAATCAGATGAAGACGATTCTGTTTGTTTGCACCGGCAATGTCTGTCGCAGCCCGATGGCCGAGGGGCTCTTTCGCCATATGGTGCAGGGCCGCGGCGAGTACCGCGTGTTGTCCGCCGGTCTGGGGGCCGTCGAGGGGCAACCCCCCAGCGCCCATGCGATCCAAGCCATGAAAGAGCTGGGCATCGACATCTCCGGCCAGCGAAGTCGCATGTTGACCGCCGAACTGGTGGAAGAAGCGGACTACATCTTCGGCATGACTCACGGCCACGTCGAAAGCATTCTGCTCCTCTATCCCCAGGCAGCGGAAAAGACCTTCCTCTTGCGCGAATTCGACGATTCGGTGGAAGGGTTCGACAAGGATGTCACCGACCCCATTGGCGGATCCTACGAGGTTTACGTGCAATGCCGCGACCAGATCCGCGAGGCCCTTCAGACCATCCTGCCGGTGATCGAGCAGGACGTGGCCGCGGCCGCCCAGGCCAGTTGGCGTACCGGCCCGGTGGCCGTGGGCGCCGACCACGCCGGCTACGCGTTGAAACAGGCCCTGGTGGAGGCGTTGCGTCAACGCGGCATGGAGGTGCTCGACCTGGGCACCCACTCCCCGGAGTCCACAGACTATCCGGATTACGCCCACGCGGTGGCGCGTGCCGTGGCCGATCACCGGGCCCGTTGGGGAATCCTTTGCTGCAGCACCGGCATCGGGATGAGCATTGCGGCCAACAAGGTGCCCGGCGTGCGGGCCGCCCTCGTCCACGACACGGAAGAGGCCGCCCTGGCCCGGCGCCACAATGACGCCAACGTGCTCTGTTTTTCCGGCAAGCGCACCTCGCCCGGGGACGCCCTGGCCATGATCGACGCGTTTCTCGAGGCCCAGTTCGAGGGCGGCCGGCACGAACGCCGCGTCCACAAGCTCGAAGCCTGTTGTGGCTCCGGACGCCAGTTGCGGCACGTGGACCCGGCCGTGGCCAGCCTGATCGAGCAGGAGCGACTGCGCCAGCAGGAGAACATCGAGTTGATTGCCAGCGAGAACTTTGCCAGCCCGGCCGTGCTGGAGGCGCAGGGCTCGGTGCTCACCAACAAGTACGCCGAGGGTTACCCGCGCAAACGCTGGTATGGCGGCTGTGAGTTCGTGGACAGTATCGAGCAACTGGCCATCGACCGGGCCAAGAAGCTCTTCGGCGCCGAACACGCCAACGTGCAGCCCCACTGCGGATCGGCCACCAACATGGCCGTGTACTTCGCCTTCCTCAAACCCGGCGACAAAATTCTGACCATGGACCTGAGCCACGGCGGGCATCTGACCCACGGGCATCGGGCGAATTTTTCGGGGAAGTTCTTCGAAGTGGTCCACTACGGGGTTCGCCGCGAGGACGAGCGCATCGATTATGACGAGCTCCTCCGTCTGGCCAGGGAACACCGCCCGCGGATGATCACCGTGGGGGCCAGCGCCTATCCGCGGATCATCGATTTCGCCCGCATGAGCGAGATCGCCCGAGAGGTCGGCGCCTATCTGTTGGCCGACATTGCCCACATCGCGGGTCTGGTGGCCGCCGGGTTGCATCCCAGTCCCGTGCCATATGCCGATTTTGTCACCACGACCACCCACAAAACCCTGCGAGGTCCCCGCGGAGGATTGATCCTCTGCAAGGAACGCTACGCGAAGGAAATCGACGCCATGGTCTTCCCCGGGATCCAGGGCGGCCCGCTGGAACACGTCATCGCCGCCAAGGCTGTCTGCTTCCACGAGGCGCTCCAGCCTTCGTTCCGGGCTTATCAGGAGCAGATCCTGAAAAACGCCCGTGCGCTGGCCGAAGGGCTGCTGCGCAACGGGTTCCGGCTGGTCAGCGGTGGCACGGACAATCATTTGATGCTGGTGGACGTGGGAGCGCGGGGGTTGACCGGGAAGGACTGTCAGGCCGCGTTGGACCAGGCCGGCATCACGGTCAACAAGAACACCATCCCCTTCGAGACGCGCTCGCCGTTCCTTGCCAGTGGCATTCGCATCGGTACCCCGGCCGTCACCACCCGGGGCATGAAAGAGCCCGAGATGGCCGCCATTGCGGACATGATCAGCGAAGTGCTCCTGGACCTGAACAACCGGGAGACCATCCAAAAGGTGCGCGAGCGCGTCCGCGAGCTGACGGCCCGGTTCCCGCTGCCCTACTGAGTTCGGCCCGACGGCCGGCCGCCCCGAGTGTGCCATCGCAGGGGCGGGGCCGTGGTGGTTCGGCGCAACTCCCCTGCAAGCCGGTCTGCCCTGTCCCTTCTTCGTTGGCCTTTTTGCTTGGGGGCCCGAGAACCCTAGGCCGGACCGCGCCCGCCAGTCGTAGCTTGTCCGGGCGCCCCAAGCTTTGACCGCGCCCGGACCAGTACCGGCCATGCAGTCCGGACTTTCTCGTGGTGCCGGGTTGTCGGCTGGGCTCACCCGGGCTTCGGCCTCCTGATTCGGTCCCGGCCGCGACGCTCGAATTCGTCCACGACCTCGACCTCTCGGGCGTGCGGGCAGGAACATGCGCCCGGTATGGGGCCGACCGTGTCGGTCCCTTCGGCTTGCCGGGCCCCCGCGCCGTTCGGCAGAGTGATTCTTGTGATGCGGCGGGCTCAGTTTCTGCGGCTCCTGGGGTGGGCCGGTTTCAGCCTGGCCTGTCAGGCTCTGCCGGCCAGGAGCTCGTCGGCTGCTGCCCGTTCTTCTTTGCCCTCCCCGGTTCGGGTGCGGGACTGGGCCCGCGCGCACGGGCTGACGGTGCGCTGGCTGGAGACTCATCGCCGTCTGCAACTCACGAAAGGCGGGTTGCAGCTCGTGCTGCAGGCCAACTCCCGCGAAGCCTTTATCAACGGGGTTCGGGTCTATCTGCTCTGTCCCTTCGAATACCTCAATCCCGCCGGGTATCTGGCCGAGGTGGACGTGCAGCGCACGTTCGGGCCGTTCCTGGAGCCGCCGCGCCTCCCACAAAAACAGCGGATGGAACACATTTGTCTCGACCCCGGGCATGGGGGGAAAGACACCGGTTACCGCATCGGGACGACGGAGGAAAAGCGGCTGACGCTGGCCCTGGCCCAGGAGCTGGCAGGGCTGCTGCGGCAGGCGGGGTTCCGCGTCACACTGACCCGCACGCGAGATGTCTATCTGGATTTGGAGGAGCGTCCCCGGCTGGCTCAACGCGCCGGGGCGGACCTTTTCGTGAGTTTGCACTTCAACGCAGCCGCGGCGGGTGCGGGTCAGGTTCGCGGCGTGGAAACGTATTGCCTCACGCCGGCCAATGCCAGTTCCACCGCCAATCCCGGGCGCATCTCCGTGGCGGGTCCGTTTCCGGGCAACCAGCACGACCTTTTCAACATTCGGCTCGCCTACGCGCTGCACCAGGCCATGGTTCGAGGTCTGCCCAGCGAAGATCGCGGCCTGCGGCGAGCTCGTTTTGCGGTCCTACGCGAAGCCAGTATGCCGGCCGCCCTGGTCGAGGCGGGGTTCCTTTCGCACCCGGTGGAGGGACGGCGGATCAACGACCCCGCATACCGACGTCGCATTGCGCAGGAGCTCGCGCGCGGCCTCCAGGCCTACCGAGAACTCGTTCACCGCCCATGAAGCCCTTTCCCGTGAACCCCATTCTTTGGAACCACAATCGATCCACCGTGCCACAAGGATCCCGGTTCGACCGGCGGGCAATCCTGCAATGTGGCGCGTTTCGCCGAGCCCCCGGGGTCGCATTCAGGGGGTGGCGGCGAACCACGTTTCTCGCGTTTCTCCTCGGGAGTGTCGCCGCCCTGGGGGTTGCCCAGATCTCCCTCCTTGCGCAGGAAACAGGGCCGATCCGGATCGCAACCAGCCCGTTGCCTCAGGGCCACGGCCTGGCAGCCGAGCATCCCAACGATCAAGGGCTCAAGACCCACCCGGACGTCATCTTCGCTGATGACTTCGAAACCGGCCCGTTGGAAGGACGCTGGGATGACACGCGCAACCCAGGAGGTGCCGTGTTGCGGTGGGCAGGCACCGACGCCTTCCCGGGCCTGGGCCGCCGCTGTCTGCGCGTCGAGGCTCATTTGGATCGCGATACCGGCGGTGGTTTGACCCAATGGTTCGAGTCGGCTCCCCGGATCTTCATCCGCTTCTACACCCGGTTCGTCCCGCCTTGCGACTACATCCACCACTTCGTGACCCTGAGAGCCAACCGCGGATTGCGCGGAGCCGACAAGTGGAGCGGCTTCGGCGGTGCCGGGTCCAAGCCCGCCGGAGATGAACGGTTTTCGACCGCCATTGAACCGTGGGGGAACTGGGGGCGCTGGCCCGCCCCTGGCAAATGGCACTTCTATAGTTACTGGCACGCCATGCGACCCGCCCCGGACGGCAAGTACTGGGGCAACCATTTCGACGTCCCGGAGGCCCCTCTGATCCCGCCAGGACAATGGATCTGCGTGGAATTCATGCTCCAGCACAACCGTCCGGGCCAACCCGACGGCGAACAGGCCTTTTGGATCGACGGCCGGCTGCAGGGCCACTGGACGGGCATCAACTGGCGGACCAGCGAGAAACTGCAGGCCAACGCGTTAACCCTGGAGGCGTATGTCACCGACCGCTGGGCCCGGCAGCCGACCAACATGGTCGAATTCGACAACGTGGTCATCGCCCGGCGGTACATCGGACCGGCGACAACTTCCCGCACCGCCGCGGTGCCAGCCGCGGAGTAGCACGGCGAATCTCTCACCGCCACCGGCCGCCTGTCCGCCCCTCAGGTCTGCATGGGACCCGACGCATCCGGTTCACTCAGGACGGGTGGCAGGGGGCAATCCAGGGCATCGGCCACGGCCCGTAACAGCTCCGCCTCTTCCACTCGCACCCACCCGTCCGCAGCCACCACTTCCACACACGCAGCCAACAGACGCCGTTTGAGCGCAGGCGACGCCTCCGCCCATCGGTCCAGGGCCCTGTCGATGGCCGCCAGACCGCACTCCGTCCACACCAGCAATTGGGGAGGCGGGGCGTCGATACCCAGTTGGGCCCAACCCGCCGCATACGCGCGGGCCGCTTGGTCCGGGGCGCGCTGCCCCAACCAGGCCAACGCCGAGAGCAACACCTGTGCCTCCGACTCCAGACCGCGCAGGCTGTAGTACTGGACGGGCCTGGGACGAACGCGTCCGAACCTCGCTTCCAGATCCCGCTCGATCATCCGCTCCAACGCGTACTCGAAGAGATCGATCTGGCGATCGCTCGTGATCAACCACCGCAACGCCTGGCGGAACGCGCGAAACGACTCCCCATCCATGGTGCGCAGCGCCGGCAGCGCCAGTTGTGCGACCGCCAGTCGGGCCCCGACCGGCAGCTCCAGCAAGATCGGATCCAGGGCGCTCAAGCGCGCTTCCACAGCCGCGGGCAGGCGGGTCTGTAGCCCAATCCGCTCCTGCCGCCGGCGATCCGGATTGCGACTCAACACCAGGCCGAGCACGGCAGCCTGGGCGCCGGTGTCCGTTTGTAGAGCCTGCAACAACTCGTCTGGCAGCGCCGCCCGGAGTTCGGCGGCGTACCGCACCTGGCGCGGCCCCGGCCGACCCACCTGGTCCAGGACCGCCCGGCCCCGAACGGCCCCCCCCGCCAGGCTCGCCGCCGCCGCGGCACCTGTGGCCACCCGTGCGCGCGGCGCTGCCGCCCGTGCCTCCACTACTTCCACTGTCTCGGGGCTTACCCGCGGAAAGGTGCCGTCCCAACTCGGATCCAGCCGCCGAATCCGCTCCGCCAGCGGTGGGTGCGTGGCAAACCAGTGCGCTCGCGAACCGGTGAACGCCGAGCTGAAGAACAGATGCGCGGCCTCCAGCGCGTGCGGGTTGTCCACCCGTGATCCGTAAACCAGACCCCCGATCTTGCGCAAAGCCCCGGCCAGACCCGCGGGATTCCGCGTAAACTGGACCGCCGCAGCATCTGCCAGGAACTCGCGCTGCCGACTCACCGCCGCCTGAATCAATCGTCCGAAAAAGACGCCAATCCAGCCCAGCAGCAGCAGCACCAACCCCAGCAGCGGCAACGGATTGTTCCGCCCCCGCGTTCGAAGCAGCACGCGCCCCACTTCCGCCAGACAGAGAATCCCGAAGACCCAGCCGATCAGTCGCAGGTTGAGTCGCATGTCCCCGTTGAGGATGTGACTGAACTCGTGCGCGATGACCCCCTGCAATTCGTCCCGGTTCAGCAATTCCAGACAACCCCGCGTCACCCCGATGACGGCATCATGCGGACCGAACCCGGCGGCGAAAGCGTTGATCCCCCGTTCGGCATCCAGCACGTACACCGGCGGCACCGGAAGTCCCGAGGCCAGGGCCATTTCCTCCACCACGTTCAGCAAGCGCCGTTCGTGAAAGTCCCGCGTGTCCGGCCGGACCAATCGCCCCCCTAGTGCCTCCGCCACGACACGTCCTCCGGCGCGCAACGTGGCAATTCGGTAAAGACTCCCCAGGGCCACCACTGCCAGGGTCCCCCCGGCACAGATGGCAAACAACTTCGGGTGCCACAAACGCCAGCCCGCATCCCTCCCCGGGGCGTAGGGAGAGGCGTCTCCCACGCCCAAGGTGATCAGACAGGCCAGGTACACCGCAACGGTGATCCCCGCCACCGCCAGGGCGAAGTACACAATCAGAAGCCGCGTACGTCGGCGTGCCCGGTCCTGTGCCTCGAAGAAATCCATGCTCACCCCGCGCCTCCGTCAGCCCGGTTTCACGTGCCTCGCAGGATCCCTCCGGCTCTTTCGCGAGCAGGTCGCCGGCAGACGTTGGGGCCGCCCCTCACCCTCCAGCAGCCCCTCGGCAGGACTCACGCAAACGAAACCCTGGGCGCTTCGCGTTCTTCCGGCTTTTGCACTTGGAACAGCTCGGCCGGACCAAAGTTGAACATGCCGGCCACCAAATTGCTCGGGAACCGTTCCCGTTCCGTGTTGTAGTTCATCACCGCGTCGTTGTAGGCCTGCCGGGCGAACGCGATCTTGTTCTCGGTAAAGGTGAGCTCCTCCATCAGTTGCGCCATCGTCTGATTGGCTTTCAGGTCCGGATACGCCTCCGCCAGGGCGAACAACCGGCCCAGGGTGCCGGCCAACGTCCCCTCGGCCGCGATCAACGCCTTCATGGCATCGGGATTGGTCGGATCCACTCCTACGCGGCCGCTGGCCTGCACCGCCGCATTGCGCGCGGCGATCACGGCCTCCAGCGTGCCGCGCTCATGCTGCAGGTAACCCTTGGCGGTTTCCACGAGATTGGGGATCAGGTCGTACCGCCGCTTGAGCTGCACGTCAATCTGCGCCCAGGCGTTTTTGAACCGGTTGCGCAGCGTGACCAGGCGATTGTAAACGCCCACCAGCCACAACACGGCCAGCGCGAGAACGGCCAGACCCACCAGCAACACTACGAGCGCGAGTCCCATGGCTCTTCCTTTCTCTCCGAAGTTGCCCCACTCCTAGGCCAATCCCGCCCCGGGCGCAACCGCAAATCTACAAGCGGAACCGCATGCCACGGGACGGTATCAGGCCGGCGAGGCCAAACGCCTGCGGACGCCACGCAAGCGAAGGCCCTCAGCCGCGCAGATCCCGCCCGTGTCACGCGAACGAATTCGAGGGCATCCGCGCGCTCGATCCCGGCGTCTGAGCGCGCCCCGGACCACGAACCCGCGTTGTTGGTCTCGAGTCCACCCTATCGGGGCCCGGCGCAACCACCCGGGCTGCCCTCATGTTGCAGGTGCGTTCGCAGCGTCTTCCGCATCCAGCAAACCCAGCTCCCGCAGTCGCCGCCGTGTATCCTCCGGCGACGTGTGCACCCATCCCTGCCAGCCGCGGGCCCGTCCGGCCTCCACGTTTTCCGGACGGTCATCCAGGTAGAGAATCTCTGAACCGCGTCGGCCCGAGAGACGTTCCAGGCTCTCGTACATGCCCGGGGCAGGTTTCATCGAGCGGACCTCGTAGGAGAGAATGCAGCCGTCGAACTCGTGGACAAACGGGAAATTCCGCCGGATATGTTCCATCGCCAGGTCGTTGGTGTTGGAGAACAACCAGGTGGCAAGCCCGCGCCGGCGGAGTGCTCTCAAGACCGCCACCATCGGCTCGATGGGCCAAAAAATGTCGGCGAAAAACCGGCTGAACTCCTCGAGGCTGCCCTCGAACCCGGTCTCCCTCCGGATGGCTTCGTAGAACTCGCGACGACTGATCAGGCCCGTCTCGTAGCGGATCAACCAGGGCGAGCGTTCCAGCACCGCCTGGACGCCGGCTTCGTCCAGGCGACTGCGCTCGGCAATGCGCCGGGCTGCGATGCGATAGTCGAAGTCCAACAGGACCTTCCCCAGATCGAACACCACGGTCGTGGTCGGATTCATGGTAGCAAACAGCCGGTTTCGCCGCTGCCGGACGCCGGTACGGGATCAGCTCATTTCGCGCCGCCCCTGCAAGGCATGGCCCAGCGTCAATTCGTCCGCATACTCCAACCCGGTGCCGGCCGGCAGGCCGTGAGCAATCCGGGTGATCCGCAGGCCGGGTCGCCGCAGCCGCCGCGCCAGGTAATGACATGTGGCCTCGCCCTCCACGTCCGTGCCCAATGCCAGGATCACTTCTTGGATCGGTTCGTTCTGCAATCGCCGTTCCAGCTCGGCAATGCGCAGATCCTCCGCTTCGACACCCTCCAGGGGCGAGATCCGTCCGCCCAACACGTGGTAACGGCCATGGTAACTGCCGGATTTTTCGATGCTGAGCACGTCCGTGGGTCGTTCCACCACACACAACAGGGCAGAGTCCCGACGCGGGTCCGTGCACAATTCGCAGGGTGACGTTTCCGTCAGGGCCCCGCATTGGGAGCAGGCATGGATCTGTTCCCGGGCCCGCTGAATCGCGCCGGCCAGTTGATGAGCCAGGGCCGGCTCACTTTGCACGAGGAACAACGCGATCCGCTCGGCCGACCGCCGGCCGATCCCCGGCAGCCGTGTCAGGCTGGCGATTAGTGCGCCCAGCGATTCAGGCCAGGCTCCCATGAAGCGCCGCCTCCTCCGTTTCGATCCCGGGCATGCCCAACCCCTCTGCCAGCCTACAACAGCCCGGGCAGTTGAAATCCGGAGGTAACCCTGGCCATCTCCGCATTGGCCACCTCCTGAGCCTGCTTGAGTGCCTGGTTCACCGCGCTCAGGATCATGTCCTCGATCAAGGTAACGTCCGAAGGATCCAGCGCCTGCGGATCGATCTTCAAACTCACCAGGGTGCCGTCGCAGCGGGCCACGACCTTCACCGCACCGCCCCCGCTGCTGGCCTCGACGGTCCGCTGCGCCAGTTGGGCCTGGACCTGTTCGATCTGCTGCTGCAGGCGCGCGGCCTGCTTCATCATTTTGCCGAGACTCGACATGGACTCCGTTCTCCCGGACGCCGGGCCCGTCCGAGGCGCCTGGATGGACAACGCGCCTCGAACCGACCTCAGCGGCCCATTTGTACCAACCGCGCCTTGAACATTTCCAAGGCCTTTTGAATGAGCGGGTCGTTTTTGAAATCCTCCATCCGAAGACCTTCCTGCGCAACAGGCGCCCCGGAGGCGGCGGACCGGGACCGGGCCGTTTTTCCCCGTGGCGCTCTGGCCCCCGGCCCCTCCACCGATTCCGGCTGCACCACGGCGGCGGCAGGGGGCTGTGCTTCTTCCGGGAACACCCCGCCTGGCTCCGGCCGCGGCGAGATGTCGCCGCTCCCCGGTTCCGACACCACGAACTTCACGTGGGCACCGGGCGCTCGCAATTCCTGCAGTTTGGTCTGCAACAGTTCATGGAACCGCGGCGTGTCGGCCAGGTCCCGATACTCCCGCCACTCCGGCGGGAACCCGATCACCAGCGTCTGCTGTTCCCAGCGCAGCGGTCGGGCATGATCCAGATACGTTCGCAGGAATGGGCTCACTTTCCCCACCGCCTCCTGCAGGCGCGCCCAAAACCCGTTCAAGTCCGTCTCGGCAGCCTTGACTTCTTCGACAACAGCCCCGCCCGTTCCCGCAGGCCCGGCACCGAGGGCCGGCGGCGGTTCCGCCCGAGCTTGCTCGGGCCGCGACAAGCCTGCCGCGGACGGCGCACCTCGGGGTGCAGGGTTTTCCGACCCCCCGCCCGCCGCCGTTGCCACCGCTCTCTCCACCGGCGGGGCCCCGACCGAGGTCACCGACTCCGTCGCAGTCGCGCGCAGATCGCGCAACTGCTCCAGCACGCGTTCCAAGCTCATGGCCTGACGGGCCTCCATGGCGCGCAGGAGAGCGACTTCCAACAGGATTTGTTTGGAAGCCGCCTCGCGCAGTCGCGTCTCCGCATCCGCCAACACTTCCACCATCTGGTGCGCCCCTTCCCAAGTGATCTGAGCGGCCTGCTCTTGAAGGGCCGTTCGCTCCGCCTCGGAGACGTCCAGCAACTCCGGGTCTCCACCCGTCAGGTGCCAGACCATCAGGTTGCGAAAATGCAGCAGCAAATCCGCCAGCAACCGGCCGGGATCCTTGCCCTGGGTCAGCAACTGGTCCAGGCGCCGGACCACCTCGCCGCGCCGGCCCGCCACCATGGCGGCGGTCAGTCCCAGAAGCTGATCGCGGGCGGTCAATCCGAACATTGCCAACACGTCCGCCTCTTGAATCCGGGAGCCGCAGAAGCTGATCAACTGGTCCAACGTGGATTCCGCATCCCGCAAGCCCCCGTCGGCGCCCCGGGCAATGGCAAACAGCGCCGCTTCCTCGATGTCCACGCCTTCAGCCCGGGCAATGTGGGCCAGATGCCGCACGATCAACGCGGTGGGAATGCGACGGAGGTCGAATCGCTGGCAACGCGACAGGATGGTCGCCGGCACTTTCTCCGGCTCCGTCGTCGCGAACATGAATTTCACGTGCTCGGGTGGCTCCTCCAGGGTCTTCAACAGGGCGTTGAAGGCCTCCTTGGTGAGCATGTGCACCTCGTCGATGATGTAGATTTTGAAGCGGGAGTGCGCCGGTGCATACTGGACCGTCTCGCGCAACCCGCGGATCTCGTCGATGCCCCGGTTGCTCGCGGCGTCGATCTCCAGGACGTCCAGGGATCGCCCCTCCGTGATTTCGCGGCAACGCGGATCGTCGTCGGAAAAGTCCACCGTCGGGCCGTTGGTGGCGTTCAGGCACTTGGCGAAGATCCGGGCGATGGTGGTTTTGCCGGTGCCGCGGGGCCCGCAGAACAGGTAGGCGTGGGCAATGCGGTTCTGCGCGATGGCGTTGGCCAGGGTTCGCGTCACATGCTCCTGACCCACGACCTCGCTGAACCGTTGTGGTCGATACTTTCGCGCTATGACCTGATAGGACATGGCCCACGTTTGCGGCCGGCCGGCGCGACCCCTGCGGAGGGCTGCCCGACCCACCGGGAAATCCAAAAGGCCAGGGTGACCACGGCAGATGCAGAGCAAACTACCGTTGCTGCCTTCCGGCCCTGGCGGGGTTTGTTTGTCCGCATTCCGTGGGCCCTGGCACCGCTCACTGTGGGCCAGCCCGGCCCGCGCTTCAAGTGGAAGATGCGTTCGTCAGGCTCGGAACCTCCTGGCCGCCCAATCCCAACGGTTCCCAAGGAGTCACCGACATCCCTTTTTCACTCCGACGCCAGCCGCGACTGCAGAACTGACGCATTGCGTTTCCGCGAAACCGACCGCCGGGCTGTTGTGCGGGTTCTTTCTGCAAACCTCGAATCACTCCGATTCTTCGCAGAGACGGGTTCATGGCCCGCACGGGCCACGGGGGCCCGGTGGATTGCCCGGCCGATCCGCGAGGGGCCATGGGCTCCCAGGGCCACGAAGCCGGCTCTGGATCCTCCTGCGTTCTCTCCGCCGCGTGCTGGGGCCGCCGACCGGTCGGGGCGGCCCGGTCGATGCCCTGCTGCCCAAGGGTCCGGGGCCTTCCGGGCGCCGGCTGCGGAATACTGATTGCCGAAGCAAACGCGGACTTCCCGATGTCCGGGGAGCCCGGCGCACCGAGAGGTCTGTTCGCTCACGGGGCCCGGATTGCCCCCACGCATCGGCACCAGCCCTGGCAGGTCCCGGCCCGGGCGCCGCGACTATTCTCCCGACGCAGCGACTGCGCTCGTTACCGGTCCGGGGCTCGCCGCAACAGACGTTGGGCGGAAACTGCGCCACTTCTCCAGCGGCAATAGTCCCAGCGCAATCACCGCCAACTGCGTGGCATAGAAGAGCATCAGCCACTGGAACGCCGCATCCATGAACCCGTAGGAGTGGAGTCCGATCCCCAGCATGTTGGTGCCGAACCAGGAGAAGGCGGTCACCACATTGCCGAAGATTGCCAAGTTGGCGATGCCCCGTTCCCGAATGAGTCCACCCCACCGGGCATGGAGAATGGCCGCACACCAGAGCACGATCATCAAGGCGCCGTTCTCCTTGGGATCCCAACCCCAAAACCGGCCCCAGGACTGGTCGGCCCAGATTCCCCCCAGGACCGTCCCCGCGAAGCTGAACAGGGTGGCGAAACAGATGACGGCGTAAATCATCTTGGCCAGAGCCTGTCCCAGCGTGGCCGCCGCCACGTCATCCGGACCGAACGGATGCGGGTGCGGCCGCGGCGCCGGACCTTTCCCGTGGAGTTTGTGCGCCAGCAGCGGCGTGAATACCCCCAGCACCACATAGAGAATGCCCAGGAACCCGGCAAAGAACGTGGCGGCGTACCCCAGCGTGATGGTGATGACGTGGGTCGCCAACCAGAAATTGCTGTCCAGCACCGCGCGCATCATCTCCATCGTATCGCCGCCCAGGGCCAGGTTGTGTGCGATCAACAGAGTGATGAACCCCACCAGCGACGAAGCCGCCACGCCCAAACCCATGCGATAAGCGCGCTCGACGCCCACCCCCAGCAGCGTCACCGCCCAGCCCACGAACACCGCGGAGGAATAAAGGTTGGTCACCGGTGGTCGGCGCTCCAGCCAGATGCGGAATGCCAGCCCCGCCGTGTGCACGACCACCGCCAACAACGCCAGGAAAAAGGCGGACCGACGCAGGCTCTCGCTCCAGGCCGGCATGGCCTGCACCGTCAGCATGGCGCCCGCCGCCAGCAGAAATGCACAGAGGTAAATGATCATGGCATGGAGAAAGGCCTGCAGTTGGTTGTACCAGAACTCCGCCCGTCCCTTGCGGGATTCGGCCGGCGCATGCACCGCCAACCACGAACGATATTCCTCCACCGCCCGATTGAACCGTGCCGCGTCCTGTTGCCGATACGCCGTGGCGATCTCGGCCAGCCAGCCGACCGCGGGTGGCAATGTTCCACCACTCAAACCCGTCTCGAAAAGCAGTCGGCCCAGGTTTTGCCACGCGTCGCGGGGTGCCTCCGCATCCGGCGGCGGGACCACCCACGGATAGGCCAGTTGGGCCATCAAATCATAGCGCTGCAGAAAGCCGACCAGTCGATCCAGGGCCTCTTTGTCGAAGTCCCGACCCGCCTGCCGGGCCCGCAGAGCGGCCAGGCCGGGTCCGATGCTTTCCTGAAAAGCGCGCAACTCGGCGGCCATGTCCTCGGTCCCCTCCGGTTGCAGCGTGAACTTCAGGCGGCGATACAACGCCACGGCATTGAACAGCTTTACCACCTGGCGCTGATAGGCCGTGCGCGCCTGGGACTCCACGTTCATGGCCTGACGGCCCTCGGCTTCGATCCGCGCCAACACGTTGGTCAGGTCATTGTACGCGAAATAGTGCAGTCCCGATTTCTCCACCCCCTTCCCCTGCAGATTCAACTCGTGGATCAGGTCGGGATGATGAATGAGGAAGATCGGGCGTGTGTCCGCCACCTCCGGTCGGGTCATGACCTCCAGCAACCATTCGGCGCCGCGCAGCCTGGGGGGATGTTTCCAAAACTCGTAGCTTTTCTTCTCCGCCAGGGGCACGGAAGCAGTGCCCCGGATTTGCAGCAGGCTGTTCCGGCCCAACGAGTCGAACGGTTGCACGCGTCCGTTGGCCAGCACCGGCAACCGACCGAACGCCTGCAAATGAAACTCGCCCTCCGGCCGCGGCAGCAGAATCGCCACAATGTCCGCCGCGAACAAGGCGAGCAACGCCCAGGGGAGCGCTTTGAGAATCCAGGATTTCATGACGAGGCAGAACGGGTCGTGAACCGGAACAAGTGAATGCTGAACTGCAGCACCAGGCCGACCGTCACCAGCGCGCAGGCCACGTAGGGCGTCAACCAACTGGGATTCCGCACCACCTGCAAGACTGTCCCCCCTTCGTCCGGGTCATAACTGGCCTGGTAGTAGGTCTCGCCGCCATAGCGCAACGGATTGTTCATGTAGATCAGGACCTCCCGTTCCGTGCCATTGCGCGGATCGGTCAACAGGATCCGACTCGAAAAATTCTTCGGGATGTCGGTCCCCGGGTACCGGTCATGTCGAAAATCCAGCAGCTTGATCGTCCACGGCTTGTAAATGCGCTGCAGGCGCATGGCCAGCGTGAAGGTGCGATTGCCGACCGTGACCGTTTGCGGCTGGCCGATGTATTCGGACACCACCCATGTCCCCAGGGAACCGGAGGGGACGACCAACTCGACGATGGCGGCCGGCACGTCGCGTTTGTTCATCTCGGTCACATGCGGCAGGGGGGTCAACTGGACCTGCGGACCGAACCCCTGCGTGGCCGGCGGCGGTCCCGTGGCCCCGGCGGGCCGGGCCGAAACCATGGCATTCGGATAAAACCGCAGTACCCGCACCGTAAACGGCAGGTCCGTCACGCGGACCTCGCCCTGCCGCTGCAACACCGCCTGTGGAATGGCGACCACCCGATCATGCGCCGGATCGGTAATCTCCGTGATCGCCAGCTCCACGCGCCGATCCACCTCGGAGTAATTCTTCGCCTCCCCCTCGCGCAAATGCAGCGTGCTCTCCACCGAGAGCAGGTCCGTGGCAAACTGGCCCAGCAGCAGCAGCACCAACCCCGCATGGATCAATACAATGCCGCTCTTGCGCCAGTCGGGTCGGAAGTACCGCCAGTGCGCCGCCACCAGATTGATGAGCATCAAGGCTCCCAACAGATATCCCCCGGGAAAGACCGGCACCCGCCAACCCGCACCCGGAGGCCCCCAGTACACGAAGAAGCTGCGGAAAAACTCGTTCTGGGCCCGGTACAAGCCCATGCTCACCTGGCCCAGCGTGCCCAAAAACACCAGCACCATGGCCAGGATCAAGAGGGCCACGGTGAGCCGGAGCGAACTGAAGAACCGAAACAGGCGCTCGAGGGGCATGTCAGTAACGGGCGGAACGGACAAATTCGAGAAATGCAGCTTTTTCGCGCTCGACCGTCTCCGGCGGGCCCATGAGCTTGTAAAACCAGGCCCGCTCCGGCCGCGGCACCATGATGCCCACCACCCTGGCCGGCCTGCCCGTGCGCACATCCGTCCCGGTGAGCTCGATCTGCATGGCCTGACCCGAACCGACCTCCAGGGCCACCGTGGCTTCGCGGATCTGCTCTTGGGACGCCTCCTCCAGGCCCACCTGCCGTCGCCAGCGATTGACGTTGCTCACCCAGCCGCCTCCTTCGCCGGCAGACTGACTGACATTGACGTCGGCCTGGCCTTCGCCCTCGCCCACCAGATATTTGGCCACCAGGAATTGTCCCGCCGGCGCGGAGCGCCAATGCGAGGGCACGTTCCACCGGGGCGTGCCCTCCGACGCGACAGCCGCGGGTTCGGTCGCCGGTGCTTCTTCGGGCAGGAACTCCACGGACTGCAGCCAGGCCACAAACGTCTCCTTTTGCGAACGCACCAGCGCGTCCGGGCCGGTCATTTTGAAGAACCAGCCCACGTCCCCCACATCCACCATCGCCGCCAGAATTCGGACCTTGTCCGCGCCAGCGTGGGGAGGCTCCTCGGCCACCAGGTCGAACAACTTGCCCCGGGCCCCCCCGATGGTCACCGGGATCGCTGCCTGGATCATTTCGGCCTCCGTGCCTTCCGCCAGACCGAGTTGCTGACGCCAGAGATTCCACATTTCCAGGTCCCGACCAGTCAGTCCGCGCAACGGGATGACGCCCACATCCGCATGGGGCCCGGAGCCGTCGCCCACGCGAAAACTGGCGGCGCGCATGGCCGAGAGTGGCTGCTCGGTCCACCCCTCGGGCACGGAGTACTTCAATCGGGGCTTGGGACCACCGAAGTCCCCATGGGGGTGCCCGGCCATCGGCGGCGTCTGGGCCGACGTGGCAGCCGTTGGTCCGGACGTGCCCGTGCCCTCTTTTTCCACACGGTAAACCTGTACCTCCTCTCTCCGGCAGCCCGTAACCACCAGGCACGCCAGCAGGAGAGCCGTCGCCCCTCCGACCTTCCGCCAGGCCGGCCGCGGGTCATTCGCTTGCCCCTTGGTTTGTTTCATCTTTGTCCGCCAATCAGTAGATGCAAAAAGGCCCCTCTGCAAATCCAGTGCTCCTGATTCCTCGCAAGAGCCCCGTGGACGTTGCGGCCCCGGGCGCTGTCCCGCCGGGGTAACGTGGCCCGATCACCGCAGGTCCAGGCTCAACAGAAACTCCACGTTGGTGCGGGTCTGCTTGAGCTTGTTGAGGAGCAGCTCCATCGCCTCCACCGGCGGCACGCCGGTGAGGGCCCGCCGCAAAAGCACGATGCGCGCGTATTCGTCCGGGTGATAGAGCAGCTCTTCCTTGCGGGTGCCGGATCGTTCGATGTTGATCGAAGGGAAGATCCGGCGGTCCACCAGGGCACGGTCCAAATGCACCTCCATGTTGCCGGTGCCTTTGAACTCCTCGAAGATCACCTCGTCCATGCGGCTGCCGGTGTCGATCAGGGCCGTGGCCATGATGGTCAGGGAGCCCCCCTCCTCGATGTTCCGCGCGGCACCGAAGAAACGCTTGGGCTTGTGCAACGCATTGGCGTCCACGCCGCCGGAGAGGATCTTGCCCGAGTGCGGCTGGATGGTGTTGTAGGCCCGGGCCAGTCGCGTGATGGAGTCCAGAAGGATCACCACGTCCTTCTTGCGTTCCACCATGCGCTTGGCCTTTTCCAGGACCATCTCCGCCACCTGCACATGACGCTCGGGCGGCTCGTCGAACGTGGAGCTGATCACCTCGGCACCGCGGCAGGTCCGCTCCATGTCCGTCACTTCCTCCGGCCGTTCGTCGATCAGCAAAATGAAGAGGTACACCTCGGGGTTGTTTTTGAGGATGGCGTTGGCGAGCTTTTGCATCAGGACGGTTTTGCCGGTGCGGGGCGGGGCCACGATCAACCCGCGGGTGCCCTTCCCAATCGGGCAAACCAGATCCAATACGCGCGTGCTGAGCTCGTCCGGCTCGGTCTCCAGAATGAACCGCTGCGTGGGGAACAGCGGCGTCAAGTTGTCAAAGTGCGTCCGTTCCTTGGCCTTCTCGGGGTCCTCCCCGTCCACCGCCTCCACCTTCAGCAGGGCAAAGAACCGCTCCTTCTCCTTCGGAGGCCGGATCTGGCCGGCGACCCGGTTGCCGGTCTGGAGATTGAAACGCCGGATCTGGGAGGGCGAGACATAGACGTCCTCCGGACACGGCAGGTAATTGAAGCTTTGCGAACGCAAAAACCCGAATCCCTCCGGCAGAATCTCCAACACGCCCTCTGAGAACATCACCCCGGCGCGTTCCGCGTTCTTCTGGAGGATGTGGAAGATGACCTCGTGCTTCCGCATCGTGCCGTAGTTCTCCACGCCCAATTCGCGAGCCATCTGGTTGAGCTCGTTCATGGACATGGCCTGCAGCTTGGCAATGTTGATGGACTCGGCGATGCGGTCCCGCTGGCGGCCGGTGGGCTGCGCCACGGTCTCGCTGGCAGCACGGGCTTCTGCCTCCCGCTGCTCGGCCTGTTCCCGGGCTGCTGCCTCTGCCGCAGCCTGTTTGATCGCCTCGGCCGTGGGCGTCTCCATCGAAGGCGACCATTCCACCACCGTCTCTTCCTTGTCTTCCCTGACGGCCGCCTCGGCCGGGGCCGGTTCGGGAGCCCCCTGGGCGCTGCCGCCGCTCTTCCGTCCGCCTCGACGGCCTTTGCGGCCGGAACCGGACTGCGTCGTCCCCTCCGCCGCGGAAGCCTCCGCGGCCGGAGCAGAAGAAATGTCGGAGACCACGGCCCGGGCCTCTTCATTCTGGGAAGCCTGGGCCTGTCCCTGCAGTTCGGAGACCTCCGCTGTCTCAGTCTTGGTTTTCGTAGATCGCTTGGTGCTGACTCGTGGCATATGTCAAAAAGGCTCCATCCGCGCCGCAGCCTTGCCCTTACAACTCCGCGCCCCGGACACCGTCACAACTTGGACCGACCTCAGCCGCAGAGGTTCAAATTCCGGGAGATCGTCGGCCAAGAGGACCGGGCCCGCGCTGCAAGACTGCTCGGTGTTGCTTGCGGCAAGGGAATCTTGCAGTGATTACGCACCCTTAAAATGCTCCGGGGCCGTCAAATGTCAAGCCCCGCGCGCGCTCTCCAACGAGGGCGCGGTCCCGAGCCGGTCCCGGGAACATTGTCCCGGTGCCCACCTCGAGCATCCCCAAGGACCTACCACGGCGGGTGGTTTGCCCGACATCCCGGGCTGGCGCAAACCCGGCGTCGGCGCCGAGTGCTTGCTCCCTCACCGCAGCCGAGAGAGGCCCCTTGGTCTGAACGCACGCGCGCGTCGCGGCTTGGGAAAAGTGACTTTCCGGCACAAGACGTTCTTCCACATTCTGCTCCGCACTATCGCAGACGCTCCGGTCGCGGGGGCGCCAGCTCCTCCAACACCGGGCCCAGGCGTTCTGCCCACAGTCGATAACCGGATTCGTTCATGTGCAGGAGGTCGGCGACAAACAGCTCGGGCCGCGGTCGCCCCGCCGAATCCAGCATCGGAGTAAACACGTCAACAAAACGGACTCCGGACTGGCTTTCGCACCATGCCCGGATCCGCTGATTGGCCTCCCTGGCCACTTCCAACCAGCGCAGACGCGCGGGGCTCGGCTTGATGGCCGAATAAACGACCGGAACGGCAGGTTGCTCGGACCGGACACGCTCCACGAACCGCCGGAAGTCCTGAAGCACGGCCTCAGCGGTCAACCCCTCGGCCACGTCATTGTCGCCCGCGTACAGCACGATCACCCGCGGCCCGTACGGCAGGACCAGTCGGGACAACGCTTCCGTCACCTCCCGAATGTGCGCTCCGCCCAGCCCGCGTCGCACCACGACGTGCCCTGGAAAATGCGCCGCCGCATTCGTCCATAATCGAATGCTGGAGCTGCCCACCAACCAGACCGCCCCCGGCGGCGGCGGGTTGGTGCGATCTGAGCGTTCGAAGGCGCGAATCTCCTCTTCCCAACGCCCCACCCCTGCGGGAGAAGCTCCCCCAGCCCCCGTCCACGCAAGCTTCAACAAAGCGCACAGAACGATCCCAGCCGCGAGTCGTGGCAATCCCTTCATCCGCTCCAACCGCGCAAACCCACCCGGTTTCATGGGCCACCAGACTGAACGGAGCCCGCCCGGGGTACAAGTCCACAGCCCGGCGTGCGCCGCGGCAGTCGGGTTCCGGCATTCACAGATCCATTTCAGCCCGGGGCAACACCTCGGGTCCCGTCGCCGTTCGTTCCCACCGACTCTTCGGGGCGAGGACAATACCTGAAGAACGCGAACATTGGCCCCAAAAGCACTTTCGCGCTTTGAACCCGCGTTCTTTCTCACCAGAATACCAGGCGGCAAGACACTCATGCAGAAAGGATTCATTGCATTATGCCTGACCGCGTGGCTGGCGTGGCTCCCCAGTGCTCTCGGGCAGAATGAGGAGGCCGATTTTCACGCTGCCGCGCGTGCCTTTGAGGATGAACAGTGGGAACGGGCCGAACGAGCCCTGAGCCAGTTTGTTCAACAATACCCCTCGTCCGCACGCCGGCCCCTGGCGATTGTCTTGCGAGCCCAGGCCCTCTGCCAGTTAAACCGGCCCGGTGCGGCTGTGGAATTGCTGCAGCAAGAACTCCCCGGCGCCGGCAACTTGACCGATGCCTTCCTCTACTGGTTGGGAGAGGCGGAGCTGCGAGCCCAGAATCCCGTTGCTGCTGCCGCGGCCTTTCGTCAGTTGCTCGAACGCCATCCGCACTCCGGGCTGCGGCTCGAGGCAAGCGTCAACGAGGCGGCTGCGCACGCCGCAGCCGGGGACTGGACCCGGGCGGCTGAATTGCTGGGGGATCCCGAGGGAGCGTTCCAATCGGCTGCCCGGGAAAAGCCGGCAAGCGAGCCTGCTGTGCGCGGGCAGTTGCTTTGGGCCGAGGCGCTCTGGCGGACCGGCAGGCCCGCCCGGGCCATCGAGGTCTTGCAAACACTCTCCGGCACCTCCCTGCCCGCCCCGTTGGCCTGGCGCCGACTCTGGCTGCAGATGCAATGCGAATTGGTCGAAGGCCGTCCTTCCCAGGCCCTCCAAACCGCCACCAACCTCGTCTCCCTGGCCGACACCCTGCCCTCGCCCATCTGGCAGGCCCGTAGCCGAAGTGCCCTGGCTGCGGCTCTGGAAGCCGCCCAGGACCCCACGGCCGCCGCCGCCCTGTATCGCCAGAATCTCGCCACCAATCTCCCCCCGGACCTTCAAGAAGAAGCCGTCCTGAGCATCAGTCGGCTGGCCCTTCGTCAGGGCCAGTACGCGCAGGCAGCAGCCGCGTTGGACGAATTCCTCCAACGCCTTCCCGACGCCCCGCAACAAGCGCTGGTCCTCCTGACGCTGGGTGAACTGGAACTCCAGCAGTGCCTCGCTCAATGGCTGGCCGGATCTACGGCACCTGGAACCCAGGGGTCCGTGACCAATCTCCTCGCCCGCGCCAGGGAACGGTTTGAAACGCTGCTCACTCGATTCCCCCAAAGTCCCCATGCGCCGAAAGCCCAGCTCGATCGGGGCTGGTGCCTCTGGCTTACCGGTCAGTGGGATGCCGCCGCCGAAGCCTTCCAAGCCGCTGCCGACAGCCTCCCCGAGGGTTATGATCGCGCCGTGGCACAGTTCAAACTGGGCGACATCGCGTTCCGACAGCGCCGCTTGAGCGAGGCCATCGCCCATTACCAGGCCCTCCTCACGAACTCTCATCCCACGATCCGCACCCAGCTGGTTCAGCCCGCGCTGTACCAGACCCTCCGTGCCGCCGTGGAACTCGGAGATCTGGCCACCGCCGCTGCCGCCGTGGAGCGCCTGTTGGACGAGTTCCCTGACGGCCATCTCACGGAAGCCTCGCTCACTCTCCAGGCCCAGGGGCTGGCCCGTCACGGCGACCCCGCCGCCGCCCGTCGAATCTTTCAAAGCGTCCTGGAGCGCTTCCCGGACACGCCCCGCCGCCCGGAGCTCCTATTGGCGATCGCACGAACCTGCGAGCTGGAACGCGACTGGGGCCACGCCGCCGAGACCTACCGCGCCTGGCTCCAACAGTTTTCCACCCACGAACTGGCACCGCAGGTCGAGTTCAATCTCGCCTGGACCACCTACCAAACCGGCAACGATGCCCAGGCCCTCCAAATCTTCACCAACTTCGTGGCCCGTTACCCCACGAACGTCCTTGCCCCACAGGCTCAATGGTGGATTGCCGACTACTACCTACGCCAGGGCCCGGCCGGGTACATGGAGGCCGAGCGCCATTACCAACTGCTGGCGCAGACCTGGAGCGATCATCCCCTGGCCTACGAGGCCCGCATGATGGCCGGCCGCGTCGCCATGGCCCGACAGGCCTGGCTCGATGCCATCGGCTACTTCACCAACCTCACCAGCGATCTGAACTGCCCGGCCAGCATTAAAATTCAGGCACTCTTTGGCTACGGAGACGCCGTCCGTCGCCTTCCGCCATCCAACACCAACACACCCCTGGCCAACTTCGAGGAAGCCGCGCGCATCTTTGCCAAGATTCTCGAGTTCAACCCCACCAACGCCACGGCCGCACGGGCGTGGGGCGACATCGGCGAATGTTACCTGCAACTGGCCACACGCGATCCCTCACAGTATGCCGCCGCCAGCAACGCCTTCCACCAGGCCTTTACGCTTCCGGCAGCCGATGTGGCCACCCGCAGCCAGGCCCTCGTCGGTCTGGGCCTGGTGGCGGAGCGGCTCGCCGGCCTCGCCCCTGCGCCCGAACAACGACCCCTGCTGCGCCAAGCCATGGATCGTTACCTCGATGTGCTCTACGGCCAGCACCTCCGGGCCGGCGAACAACCCGATCTGTTCTGGACGCGGCGCGCCGGCCTGGAAGCCGCCCGACTGGCCGAAGCCCTCCAGGAATGGCCCCGGGCCCTGCGCCTCTACGAACGGCTGCGCGACCTGTTTCCCCCGCTCCAACCCACCCTGGACAAACGCATGGACCGAATCCGGGAACGACTCGCGGCCGAATCCCCGCCTTCCTGACGGCCCTGCCGGTGGGCCGCCCGCCGCGCAAGAAATGCCGACGCATGCGGCGCTTCCAACCCCGCCGTGCGGGATCCGGTCCCGCCGGTCCTTGGAGCCCGGCAAATCGAGGGGCAAACCATTCCCAAACTTTCCCCCAATGGGCCCTCGACCGACGGACAACTCCGCTTCGCGACCGCCATCGCCGATGCCATCCTGCTCCCGGAATCAAAGCCTGACTGCCCTACTCAGCCACCGATCAAAAGACGCGGTACTCGGATCCGATCTTTCGTTTTCCTCAATCCACGGAGCCGAGCAGCGGCGCACAGCGTCTCGGGAAAGACACCGGTCGGCCCCGAGCAACACCGCCGCGAGTCCTGCAACCGATGCACGCAGATGCATCCCTCACACACGAGTCGCGGCTTTCGGCTGTCTGCCCATCCAGGGCGAGGCACGCATCGACAGAGCAAATGAACTGTCTGTATCGAAAAACTGCGCGGGCCTCGCGTCCCATCGCGAACGGAGGTGCCAAGTGCCTGAGTGCGGCCGAACCAGCGGGCACCATTCAGTTCCAGCATGCCCGCAGGGGTCCATGGCCAAGGATGCGACGGTCCGGCGTCTGTGCCCTCTGGAGCGATGGCGCCGCTTCCTCAGTGGCGTCCCATTCCGGCCTGCCGTTCAGCTCCCGGGGACGCACGTTCCCGGCTCCGCGCCTTGTCCGCTCGCCCACCGGGCGCATGTCCGTTTTTGAGCCCCGGATCGGGGATCCGAAGCGAATGCCGTGTTGCCTCGGCTTCCCCATTGCCGAGGACGCGCGGGATTTCGTCGAGCTTTCGGGGAGGCTCAAAACCCAAAATCCGCCGGACCACGGATCCGCGGCGCCGGAGGCTCTGCCTGCACCAACGCTGGAAACGACAATTCTCCGTGCCAGATCATGCAGCTTCATTCCCACCAAACCGATCAAGGGTTTTGGAGGTTTCGCGTCTTCAGTGCCCTGAGTGTTTGTCCCTCCGGGGTGCGGAGGCACCCAGCCCGGGGCGGGGCCCTGCACCAAAGAGCATGGCGGGACACCAAAATCCCCCAACGAGGCGAGGATTCATCAGCCCGGCGCAACGCATTGGGTAGAGGGCGAACCAGATTCCTGCCACCCCGGAAGAGCGGAAATTGGTGTAAGTGCGCGCGGCCCTCGTGAAAGCGGCCTCGGGTTGCGCCTTTTGAGGGCGCGGCGGGTTTGGGCGGCCGACTCCCGGGGCGTTGTCTCGAACTGACGAACGGATGCCCCTTCAGCGCGGCCCGGGTGCACCCGGTCGGGGTATGAAGCACACCCGCCCGGGGCCCTCCTTGCGCAACGAAGCATGTAGAACGGACGAGCCGCTGGGCCTTCGGCGCATCACGTTTCCGCCCCATCGGGGGGTGAATGCACCAGCCCAGGGCAACGCCCCGGTAGGCAGGCAAACCAAGATTCAACCCGTCCGGATAGGGCGGAATTCGGTAAGGCAGGCCCTGCCCCTACGGTGGGGCCCTGGGATTACGCCCTTTCAGGCCACCATGGCGTTTGGGTGCCCGGGTCCCGGGGCCCTGCCCCGGGCTGACGGATGGAATGAGTCGTCGGCGCATGGATGGGCCCGCGGGATGCATGGACAGCGGAGTGCGCAATTCCATGGTGAAGCCCCGGATTCAGCGATCCCCAGCGAATGCCGTTTTCCCTCTCGAGTTTCCTCGCCCCTGATATCTGAAACTCTGCCGAGCTTCCGAGCGTGTCCAGAAGCTCCGAAGGCGCTGCTGTCCACCTCGAACTTGACCTGCCGCAGGTTTCTTCCTTCCTTGAGGGCCACGCTGGGGCCGGCGCCTTCAACACGCCAGTGGGGCCGGCCATCTGGGCGAAACAAAAACTCGGGGCACCCGGTGGCCTGCGCCGGCGCCGGTCCCCGTCAGAGACACAAACGCGAGGACCATGGCCACCATGAACGCGAATCATCCGATTTCCGCCTTCATCGAAAGGCACTATCGCCATTTCAATGCAGCCGCCCTTCGCGACGCCGCTCGGGCCTACCGCGCCCACTTGGAGGCCGGGGGCCAGATGTTGATCACCCTGGCCGGAGCCATGAGCACCGCCGAGCTGGGGATTTCCCTGGCCGAGATGATCCGGGCCGACAAGGTGCATGCCATCTGCTGCACGGGCGCCAACTTGGAAGAGGACGTCTTCAACCTGGTGGCTCACAACCACTACGAGCGCGTTCCCCATTACCGCGAGCTGAGCGCCGCCGATGAAGAAGCCCTGCTGCGCCGGCACCTCAATCGCGTCACCGACACCTGCATTCCCGAAATGGAAGCCATGCGCCGCATCGAGCAGGCCATGCTCGAACTGTGGTGCGACTGTGACCGACGCGGCGAACGGCTCTTTCCCCATGAATTCTTCTACCGCCTGCTCCGCAGCGGCCGCCTCAAGGAAAGCTACCAAATCGATCCCCGCGATTCCTGGCTGGTGGCGGCCGCCGAGAAAGATCTCCCCCTCTGGGTCCCCGGCTGGGAGGATTCCACCCTCGGCAACATGTTCGCCGCCGCCGTCATTCGCGGCGATGTCAAGAATCCGGGCACCGTCCGCAGCGGTATTGAATACATGGTCCGCCTGGCCGACTGGTACACGACGCACGCCCGCACCCTTTCGAATGGGCTGGGCAGCCTCGGCTTCTTCCAGATCGGCGGTGGCATCGCGGGCGACTTCCCCATTTGCGTGGTGCCCATGCTGCATCAGGACCTGCGCCGGGAGAATGTGCCCCTCTGGGGCTATTTCTGCCAGATCAGCGACTCCACCACCAGCTACGGCGGCTATTCCGGCGCCGTGCCCAACGAAAAAATCACGTGGGGCAAACTGGCCCGCGAGACGCCGAAGTTCATGATCGAAAGCGACGCCACCATCGTCGCGCCGCTGATCTTCGCCTACGTGCTGGGTTGGTGATCCCAACCCGGCCCTGCGCGTCTGGCGTGGCACCACGGCCAATTGGGGCCTGGAAGCGGCAGCACGGCTGCTGCGGGATCAGCCTCGACCACGTCGGGCCTCCCGCCGCGGTTCTGCCGGTTCGTTTACGGTTGGGCCCGCAAGGTGGGCAACCGCGCTTTCAGCACGGGATCAAAGTCATTCGGATCCTGCCAGAAATAGTACACCCGCGAGGACACGTTCCACGTGGCCAGGAAGTACATCTGTTCGAACTTGATCCATCGCGCCGAGCCATCTGCGAACACTTGATTGCCGCCCACCGGCACCATCGAACGCGACGAGCGATGCTGCGGCATGTTGGCATACACAAACTCCCGACCCGGCTCCTGCCCGCCCCAGCGCCCGTTGATCTTGCCCACCGCATCGGCCGCCAGCGTCCACGTGCCCTTCGCCAGGCTCAATTTCACGGGACTGCGCGAGGGGAAACTGCCGGCCGGGTTGTTCCAGTTCGTGATTCCGCCAAAATACTGGTAGCCAATGACCCACTGCGGATACTGCGGCTCGAAGACCGGCAGGCCCGGTCGATTCGGACAGGTCCAGACCGAGGCCGTGTTGGATTGTACCACCAACCCCACCATGGCCGCGGCGGCCGCCTCCGGCGGGTTCAAGCAGTTCTGCACAAAATAATTGGCACTCCACCGTGCCTGCAACACGCGATCGTTGTTGTCCACCGCGTATATGTTCACTCCCACCGCCAGTTGCCGGAGATTGTTGATGCAGGCCGCTCGTTTGCCCTTCTCCTTGGCCGCGGACAGGGCAGGAAGCAGCATCGCCGCCAGAATCGCGATGATGGCAATGACCACGAGCAACTCGATCAACGTAAAGCCGCGCTTGAAGGCCTTCATACCCATCCCATCTTTTGCCGCAGTGGCACCGGTTCTCACCATCCAAACGAAATCTAACCCCTCGGCACGCCGTGGACCAGATGGATCTTCGTGCCCGGCCGCAGGCGCCTCGCGAGGCCAGCATGCGTCCGGTCCGATTCCAACGGTGGCCCCAAGCGATGGCGATCCCGCCGGTGCAAGGCGGAACCCTCGCGGTGCCGCGGTTGCAGCGTGAGCTCGCGGCGCGGTTGTTCCCACATGCCCGTCTCGAGCCGGTTACCCGGCCCGAGAGCGTTCCCCGCCCACGCGCCCCGCGGTCGGTGCCTGCGCTATCGCGTTTGCGAAAGAAAGGCCGGGACTCCATCCAACACCCTTTGGGAGCCCATGTCTCGGCCGCTTGACCGGCAAGCCATGCCGTGCTTGATTCAGGCGTGCGCGGGATGGGCCGCTCAATGAATATGCGCCGCGCCCTGGCCCTGCTGATGGTGGGCATGTGGGTGTGGGTACTGGCCGCCACCGTCCTCGAGGGGCGTCGTGGGCATCGGCACGATGCTTCCGATTCGCCCTCCCCAAGCTGCGGCGCTTGCACGCTCTCCCTCGGACTGCTCGAAGGTCCCGGCGAATGCACCGAGATCGGCGATCCCACACCGCCCTTTCCCACACCACGCCCGCCCGTCCCGACCGCGGCGTTCATCAGCGTCCCGGACGATCATCCTGGCCGCGGCCCTCCCCGCGACGCTCCGCGGCCTTGAGGCAGTTCGCGTACACCCCGAGCGACCTCGGGGCCTGAACACAAACATCGACCCGGATCCGGCAGCGCGCAGCAGGTAGCCCTGCCCGGCCCGGAATCGCCACCCACATCAAGGATCCCAAACCATCAGACAACTTTGCCTTATGAGACACATTTCTGCATTTTCCCGGATTGCTCTCCTTGTTTCGACCACCCTTGTTGCGACTGCGGCAGCCGGTGCGGAAACCGACCGCGTGCAGGCGCTGGAAGAACGGTTGCGCCAGATGCAGGCGCAGTTCGAACAGACCCTTCGGGAACAACGGCAACAAATCGAAGCCCTTCAAAGAGAACTGGCCGAACTGAAGCAAAGTTCCACCCCCTTGCCGCCGGATTCCGCCAGGGTCCCCTCTGTCGGAGAAGCTTCATTGCCGTCCCCTGATGTGTCAGCGGCCACACCTCAAACCCGGCAGCCCTGGCGGCTGGGTGGCGGGACCGCCTATGCCGATGTCAGCCTGGTGGGAACCTTCACTGTCGGAACCTCCACGGCGAGAGACATCGAAGGCGCGCTCCAGCCCGGCGGACACGACCCGAACCAACGCGGATTTACCGTCCAAGGGGTGGAACTCAACCTCAGCGGCGCGGTGGATCCGTATTTTCGGGGCAACGCCAACCTCCTTTACGGCCTGGACGCCGACGGAGAGTCAGAATTCGAACTGGAGGAGGCCTGGTTGGAGACGCTTCATCTGCCGGGCAGGTTTCAGGTTCGCGCCGGTCAGTTTTACACCCCCTTCGGCCGCATCAACGGCCAACATCCGCATCAATGGGGGTTTGTGGACGCGCCCCTGGTGACGGCGCGACTTCTGGGGCCGGACGGTTTGCGAAATCCCGGGGTCCGAGTGTCGTGGCTGCTCCCCACCCCGATCTACTCGGAGCTGTTCATCTCGGTGCAAAACAGCCGCGGGGACGGGGCGGCGCCCTTCCGCGCCGGCGGACACATCCATGGGGACGAAATGGCCGACATGCTGCCCCTGGGCTTTCGCCCTGCTGAAAACGACCGGGGCGTTTCGGCCTGGAACGACCTTCTCTGGAGTGCGCGGTACGCCTTGAGCGCCGACCTGACTGACCAACAAACCCTGCTGATGGGCATTAGCGGGGCGCTCGGACCGAATGCCAGCGGTCGGTCGGGCGAATCCCTCACCCAACTCTACGGCCTGGACCTGTATTGGAAGTGGAAATCGCCGCGCGCCCACGGGGGCTTCCCGTTCGTGTCCTTCCAGGCGGAGGCGGTGTTCCGCCGATACGAGTTGGGCGCGTTCGACTGGGCCGAGGCCGAGGCTCACGGGGAACCTTTTCTCTCCGACGCAGCCACGGGGCAGCCCGCCTTCCTGGATCGCGAGACAATCACCGACTACGGGTTTTACACCGAGTTTCTGTACGGGTTTCGACGCGGCTGGGTCGCCGGCCTGCGATTCGATTATGTCACCGGTCGTCGCGGGGACTACGAACGCGCCGCGTGGCTCTGGAACGGCAAGCCGGTCGGCCGCGACCTGCTCCGGCGCCAGCGGTGGCGCCTTTCCCCCAACCTCACTTGGTACCCGAGCGAGTACTCCAGGCTGAGGCTCCAGTATAACTTCGACGACCGCCTCGACGTCGGCGAGGACCACTCGGTCTGGTTGCAATTCGAACTGTCCCTGGGCGCCCACGCGGCCCATCAGTTCTAACCCGGGAGTTTCATCCATGGCACGCAACCCACTGTTCACCTGTCTAACCCTGGCGGTGATCTCCCTGGCCCCGCCGGCCCGGGCCCGGCTGGATGTGGTCGCCACCACCGCCGATCTGGCCGCCCTGGCCCGCGCCGTCGGCGGAGCTCATGTCGAGATTCTCACCCTGGCGCGGCCTACGGAGGATCCGCATTTTGTCGATCCGCGCCCCAGTTACCTGGTGCGGTTGTCCCGGGCCGACGTGCTGGTCCATGGCGGCGCAGGACTCGAGTCCGCCTGGCTGACGCCCCTGCTGCAACAGGCGCGCAACGCCCGGATTCTGCCCGCCGCACGGGGCAATGTGGCCTGCTGCGAGGGCGTGACCCTGCTGGAGGTGCCCGAGCGCCTTGACCGCTCCCAGGGCGACGTTCATCCCGCCGGCAATCCGCATTTCCTCACCGATCCGGAAAACGCCCGAATCGTCGTCCATCACCTGGCCGACGTCTTTGCCCAGTTGGACCCGGCACACGCCGCCGATTACAGGGCCAACGAAAAGGCCTTTGTCACCGCCCTGGACCAGCGCCTGCCCCAATGGCAGGCCCGACTTCGCCCCTTTGCCGGCGCCCGTCTGGCGGCCTACCACAACGCCTGGCCCTACTTCGCACGCCGGTTCAATCTGCGAATCGATCTGTTCCTCGAGCCCAAGCCGGGAATCCCACCCTCCGCCGCGCACCTTGCCGCGGTCATTGCGGAGATGAAAGCTCAGGGGGTTCGCGTCATCCTGCTGGATCCTTATCAGAACCGGCGCCCCGCCGAAACGGTGGCACGAGTCACCGGCGCACGCATCGTGCCCGTCGCCCAGTACCCCGGCGGAATCCCCGGAACCGAAGGCGGCTATCTCGATCTCATGGACCATCTTGTCCGGGCCATCGCGGAAGCGTTGGAAAGCGCTCCGGCCCGGGCCAACCCTTCTGTGTCTTCGCCATGAACGGTTTCAGTCCCTCCTGGCAAGAGGTGGGAGCCCTGCTGGCTGCCCCGCTCACCGCGGCAATCCTGCTTCCGGGGTTGCTCGTCTATTACGGTCTGCACATCCTCCGGCGCGGGATCATCTTCGTGGACCTTGCCCTGGCCCAGGTTGCCACGTTGGGCACTTGCGTCTGCGTGCTGCTGGGTCATGAAGCCACGGACGTCCATGCCTATCTGTGGTCTCTGGGCTTCACCATGGGGGGCGCGCTGCTGTTCACCTTCCTGCGGGAGCCGGCCCACGGACGCGTGCCGCTCGAGGCCCTGATCGGCATCGTCTATGTCGTGGCTGCCGCCACCAGTGTCCTGCTCCTCAGCCACACCCCCCACGGCCGGGAAGAACTCCAGAAAACGCTGGTGGGCGACCTGTTGACGGTGAGCTGGCCGGCCGTGCTGCGGTTGAGCGCGCTGTACGCCGGGATTGGTCTGGTCCATTGGTTGTGGCGTCGCCGGTTCATCGGGCTGACCTTTCATCGTGAAGCGGTGCGGGCCGCGGGTGCACCCGTGCGTCTGTGGGATTTCTGGTTCTATTTTCTGTTCGGGCTGGTCGTGACGACCTTTGTCCATCTGGGCGGGGTGTTACTGGTGTTCTCGTACCTGATCATTCCAGCCGTGTGCGGTCAATTGTGGACCGGTTCCCTGGGCGCAGCGTTTCTCATGGGCTGGGGCATCGCCGTGCTCGGAGGGGTGGGCGGTCTGGCCGGCTCGTACCAACTGGACGTGCCGGCAGGGGCGGCCGTGGTCTGCACCTTGGGGCTGTTGCTGGCCATCTGTGCCGCCGCGGCGGCGCTGCGTCGTCCAGCTCCAAGCCGCTAGACTCGCGGAACGACAAACGTCTCGCCCACCTGACGCAACGCCAGTCGCCCGGGTTCCTTCGCCAATGCGGCTTCCAGCCGCTGCCGCGGCTCTTCCACAGGTTCGTCGCTCAGGATGAAGGTTTCATGATGCATCGGCACGAAGTACCGTGCTCCTGCGGCATCCGCCATCTGGACCGCTTCTTCGGGCGTGCAATGGTTCCAAATCCACGGCCGGTACGCCGCAATCGGCATGATCGCCGCGGCATACGGACCGCCGGGTCGCAACCGCTGGAAAAGCTGCGTGTGAGCGGTATCTCCGCCGAAGATCAGGGCCGTACCCTCCCGACGCAGCACATAGCCGTTGTAACCCCGGGGCCGGTCGTTCGGCCAGCGTTGGCCCCAATGCTTCACCTCGAACGCTTCGATGCGCACCTCCCCTGCTCGTGTACGCAGCGTCGCGGCCTCGCCCCACCCCAACTCCGTCACCTGTCGGCCCCCTGCGTCGCGGACCAAATCGCTGGTATCCCGCGCCGTAACCACCGGCAGCTCGGGGCGCAAAACCGCCCGCAAGGTCCGCATGTCCAGATGATCCATGTGCGCATGGGAGAGCAGGACCACGTCCGGCGTCGGCAGGTCCCCGAGGCCCAACGCAGGTGCAACCAGTCGCTTGGGCCCGAGTGTTCCCAACCTCAAATCCACGCCGATTCTCGGATACAGCGCGGGATCGGTCAGGATCCAAACGCCGTAGAAATTCAGCAAAAACGTGGCATGCCCCAGCCATGCCAGGGTGACCTGCTCCGCGGACCATTGTTCCGGTCGGGGCCGATGCGGAGGCGGGGCGATCGGTCGTCTGCTCTCCCTGATGAGCCGACGCGTCCAGCGCGCCGCCCGGTGGTGCGACGTCGCCACCCACATCGTCAACCCGGCGGCGCCCACCCCCAAGCCCGCCAGAGTCCAGCCCAGGAACCTTCGTCTGCTCCACTTCACGCAGCCAACTTGCCCGGGCACAAGCCGATGTCAACCTCCCGGCTTATGCAGTGCATGGGAAAGGCGCATTTCGGGTTGGGAGCCACCGAATTCAAGAATCCGAAAGCAATTGCGTATTCCCTCGCCGCTCCCCCTCCTCAGGAGGCCCAAAACTGCGCCGAGCTTCCGAATGGTGTCCAAAACCCAAAATGCGCCGCACAGCGGACCTGCGGTGCCGGAGGACCTGCCTGCGTGAACACCGCGAGCAACAAGCCTCCAAAGCAGCCCCCGCAGCTCCATTCCCACCCAACCCATCAAGGGCCGAACCGGTTTCGCACCTTCGGCCTCCTGTCTGTCTGCCCCTCCGGGGTGCGGAAGCACGAGTTCAGGGCACACCGGGCCTGGACAGCAGCGCATGGCGCGATACCGGATCCATGGCTCCACCCGCAGCCTCGTGCATCCGCGCCAAAACGGCGAGGATTCCTCAGCCCGGGGCAACGCCCTGGGCAGGCTGAAAGGGCGAAACTCAGCGAGACACGCCCGCGCTCTTGCGATGGAGGATCGGATTGCGGCCTTTCAGGGCGCGGCGGGTTTGGGACTTCGGAGCCCCCCGGGTTCGTGGATCGGACGCGCTTTCGCCACGCCAATGGACCCGTGGCATCCCGTGCACACTGGAAGCCGCATTTCTGGTGCCGAGGACCCTCGAAGTTGCGCCGAGCTTTGCGAGGGTGCCCAAGATTTGAAATATGCAGGCATACGGAGGCGAAAGGCACTTCTCGTCCCGCCTTCTAATACACGATCGGTTCATCCCCTTCCTCGGGGCGTGATTCGCTGAGTACCCCGATCCGCCATTCCGCTGTTGGCCGGCTTCCATCCTACCAGTGCCGGTAAATCCCAGCACCGGTAAGTCCGGTGAGCGGTTGAGCATTGTCCCCGGGCCGACCAGCTTCCGCTTCAACCATTCACGCGCAGAGTCGTCGAGTCCACGTTCAAGCAATAAAACAGTTCCGGATGGAGCCGGGTCGCACCTCGCATCTCCGGGGACCGCCACGAGCCGTGGAGTGCGAACGCGTCGCTCCGCAGGCTTCGAAATCGCCCCACGAAAAACCGGCTGCACTCCGGGCCGGCTTGGAAGGCCTTTCCCTCAGGGACGAACCAGTCGGAGGAACAGGGGCTGGGAACCCACCGGAAGAATGACTCGATAGCGGTCGCCCACCAATTGAGGTTGTACCGGACTGGTCGACCACACGGCTCCCGGACCGAGCCGGGGACTCTGCTGCAACACGCAGCCCGTGCAAGGCGCAAGCCATTCCAGGACGATCTGTCCGGGCTCAAGACGAATCCCCAGCAGAGGCAGCGGCTCTCCCGTGCGGGCGCGATAGAACTGCGCCGGAGCGACCGCGGGATACCGGCCCAGTTCCGTCCGCAACTCGGTCGGGGTTACGACCCGGATGGGGCGCCAGCCGCCCGGTGTCAAACTGCTGCTTTGCTCGATCGTATAGAGCTGGCCCGGCAGTGCATACAAGGTCAGGACGGCCTGCCCGGCCTGGGGTTGCAAATCCAGAATCGGCTCGGGTCCCACGATAAACGCGCGTCCCACCCCGGCACGGCCCTGGGCGCTCGGGGCGTTGGCTCTGCGCCCTGTGACCTCACCACCCCGCAACCAAACCACGCCAGAATGCGGGTCAGGAACCGCATCGAACGCCAGACGGGCCAGCGGAACGGTACCCGCCAGGCTCTGACCCGATGCCGCTTCGAACTCGAGTCGATACGTCCCGTCGTCGATGGGAACGAGGTTGGCCGAACCCACGCCGCTGCCCAGACCGGTGAGCCGGAGGTTGGCAAGCCGCGGCTGGTTGAGAGCCAACATGAACTCGACGCGTGTCAGCGGCGTGCCAGACTGCAAGGTCAGCGGCAGGTCTCCGCTGGCGTTCGTACGAAGCACCGCCTCGCCCACATGGACGAGGAAGTCTGCGCGTGTATCGAGCACCGTCACCACAAATGTCTGCGTGGCGCTCAGGGCCGGCCCGCCGCTGTCCGTGACGATCACCTCGATGAGGTAGTTGGTGCCGCCCTGGAACTCGGTGGGCCGCCACTGGAACACGCCGTTCGTGGGATCGATCCGGGCGCCGGCCGGTGCGCCGGGGCCGAGACTGAACCGCAACACCTGCGGCGGCAAATCCGCGTCCGCAGCCTGCACCGCAAAGGTCAGCAGCGATCCTTCTGCAACGGTTGCATTGGTCAGAGGCGCCAACGTGGGAGGCGTGTTGGACTCCAGCACGATCACCGTGAACGCCTGCGTGCTGGTGAGGGAGGGCACGCCACTGTCCCAAGCCAGGACCTGGATCAGATTCGTGCTCGGGCCATGCGCCTCGGCCGTGATCCACCGCAACAACCCACTGCTGGGTTCCAGTACCACACCGGCAGGTGCGCCCGCACCGAGCTGGTAGGTTACCGCATCGCCATCCGGATCCGGAGCCGACAGACCGAGGCTGAGAGTGCTTCCCTCCCAGATCACCACATTGGTCAGCGGAGCGAACACGGGCGCCCGGTTCTCCATCGTGACCAGCGTGCTGGCTTCCGGAGCGGCGGGGGCGGCCTCCCGATTGCCGGCAGCGTCGACCGCCACGGCGTAAAACGCGTACCGGCGACCGGGGCGGCCCTGGAAGACGGCGCCGCTCGCCGTGGTCGCGTGCAGCCAGCGCTGGAACGGACCGCCATCTTCGCTGTAGTAAATGTCGTAACTCGCAATGCCGCTGCCGCCGGGGTTGTCCTGGCCGGTCCAGCGCACCAGGAACGACGCCCGACTTTCGGCGGGCAGGGCATCCACCGTACTGCTGGGCGGTTCGGTGTCGGGCGTCGGCAGCGGCTCGTAAATGAGCGTGTACTGGCCGGGACTGTCGAAATCGAGCAAGTGCAGGATGTTTTCATACCTGGGCCGCTTGCCCATGCCCAGGAAGGTTCGATCCGTAACCCATACATTTGGGAAGCTGTTTGTGGCCGGGATCAGGACCCCGTCCGAGCGGCGGGCCGCGACGAGTTGGTACCGGCCATCGGCCGGATCCGGCACCCGTAGATAACTCCAGCCCGGAGGCAGGTCGGCCCGGAGTGTAACCTGAAGATTCCCGGGGCCAGGGGTGCCGCTCACGGTGGCGTTGGTCACGAGCGCGACGGCGTTGGACGACCCGTCGCTGAGCCAGAGCGTGTCCGGCAGGTCGCGCGTGTCGGCGATGTCGTTGACAAGGAAGTCCGGCAATCCATCTTCGAAAGGTCCACCCGCCTGCACCATGCGGATCATTTCGTGGATCCGAACCTCGTCAATGAGGGACAGACGCGGGTTGCCCTGGCCATCCAGGTGCTCGAACGTGGCGTTGTAATCGATAAACAGGCCCTGGAGGGTGGAGGTCATCAGCCACCGGGCGATCTTGCGACCGCCGGGCGGGATATCGCCGAAATTGGCCGTAAGTGTCGGCGTCATGCTCTGCCCCGCCACTTCCGTGGCGATGATCTTGAAGTCGATGAGCAAACCCTTCTCGTTTTCCACGATCTCCGGCTGCGCGGAGGTGATCCGGAAGTTGCGCGCCGCCCCGGCGCCCCAGTTGTGGACCATGACCGCAAGGCTGAACGGAATGCTGGGTTCCACGGGATCCGTGAACGGATCGTCCGCGTACACATCGCGCTGGTGGAAATAATCCAGCGTGAGCCGGGCGGTGGGATTGACCGTGATCGGGACGGGTGTCAGGGGCACGTTCACCTGCGCCCCGTTGAACTCGTAGCGGAATTCGCCGGTGACGTAATACACGGTGGGCTCGGTTGGTGCCGCGTCCACCGTGGGCACGATGACCCATCGCGCCGTGCCTTTGCTGCCGCCGGGCACCCGCCCGGTGCCGTTGACATCGGAAAGCCCGCTCAACTCCGGCGGTCGAATGCCAAATCGGTCCGTGGCATCGTTACCCTGGGCGTCCGTCAGCCGCACCACGACGAGGATTTTGTCCACGGCGAAACCGGTGGAATTGTCGATCTCCAGGGTGGCCCGGAACGCCTCGCGGCTGAGCACCGCCTCCTGATCCAGCTTCAGTTTGACCCGGGCGCAGACGCCGCCTCCTTGTCCCTCCTGCAGTCGCTGCCGCACCGTCTCCACCAGGGCCTGGAGCGGATCCTCGAACCCGCGGTTCATGGCCTCGATCTGGTAGGTGCGGACAACCTGGAGCTTGCCGTACATGATCTCGGCGTCGATGAAGTCCAGATCCGCACCCGGCGGCGCTTCGGCCGGCCGCCAGATCTCCTGGCTCCAATTGTCCATGGTCCGGTTCCACCGGTTCAAGAACCGCTGGATCTCCGTGAGCGGCACCCCCGGCGGCAGTTCGCCGCTCAAAAGTTCATCCCGCTCTGCAGCACTGACCCAGCGCCCTTCTTCCGAGTCTTGGGCCACTGCCGCCATGAATCGTGCCCACCATTCGCCCAGCCGACTGTCTGTTTGCTCGTTGAACCATACATCGGAAGCCGTGCCTAGGACTTCTTCCCACAGGCTCAATGAGTCCTTGATACCGCGGGCGAAGTAATTGGCCTGGTCCTGCGGTCCACCGGCAGCGGCCAAGTCCGGAGCCAGTCCCAGACTCTGCTGAATGCAGCGGAGAATTGAATAGGCGCAAGGGATCAAGCTGGCAGGGAACGGAAGGAAGCACCCGATCACCCCCACCACACAGTCCGCTGCTGCCCAAACCGTGTCTCCTACTGTATAGGCGTTGCCGAAACCTACGCTGCAATTGAACCCGGCAAAGAAACAGCCGACCGGACCCGGGACGCAGCCGGCAATCGCCAACACATAGCAAAGCGCATCACAGGGCAGATTGACGTTGATGGCCGGGGCGCTATAGCCGGTGCTGCCCCCACCCCCGCCGCCACCACCGCCCCCGCCGCCACCCCAACCACTCCAGCCTCCGCCACCGCCGCCGCCGCCACCGCCGCCGCCACCGCCACAATCTCCCTGGACGCCACTGACCCCCACGGGCGCGCCGGCAGGCACCTTGAACGGTCCGCACTCGAAGGCGTAAGTGATCTGACCATTCATGCCACACGGCACACCTTGCGCGGCGTGGAGCCTCGCCGGCGCCGGGTTCGTAAAGTCTCCGATTCGTCGCAGGGTCACCGGAATCGTCAGGGTGGACTTGGCCGGCAGCCGTCCCAGTTCAGAGATCAAGGGCTCGATCGAATAGAACGGGTGGCTGCTAAAACTGATGGTCACGTCGTCAGCGGCGATCAACCCGTGGTTCCGGATGGTCAGATTGACCTGCTTGGTCTGGCCGACGATCCGCAGATCGCTCACGTCCAGCACGGCGGGTTCGACCGTGACCACCGGCTTGGGCACCACCGTCTCGAACTCGGTCTCGATGGTGATGCGGTAACGATCTTCGATCTCGATGCGCTCCACCGTCCAGGTGTAACGCACGGCCTGGTAAGAGAGGAACGCCGCCACTTCATTGGTGATGCCCGGTTCGACAAAGATGGTACTGCGATGGGGATTGTGCTGCTCGGCTTCCAGCTCCAGATCGTAATATCCCTCCATGAGGCCGGGCACGAAGAAGAGCCCCTGTGCATCGGTCACGCCGTTGGTCACCAGACTGCGCGAAACCGCATCATAAATCCGCACGGTGGCATTGGTCAAAGGCGGCGATCCGGCAGCGTAATAGGTGAATTCGTTCACGGACCGGATTCTCAGGTCGCCGCGCGCCTCGGAAAGGGCCCGGAAGGCAAACGGCACGGAAATACCATGCGTGGGCCCGTTGATGGCCAGGGAACCCTGATGCAGCGTCAGGGCAATGTCTTCCGGCGGTGCCAATTGCAGGATGACAACGTTCGTCCCTCCGGGCGGCAGGGAGGGCATGGGATTGGGCGACAGGACCCGCATCCAGGGTACCGGCGGCAGGGACACCGTCAACGGGCCTGTCTCGAGGCCGCCCTGATTCACCACCTGGAACGTGACCGTGCGCACGGCACCGCGTTTCATCCCGCCCTCCAGTCGTCCCGGTTGGGCCACCAGGCGCGGCACCAGCGGATCGATGTCGACGCGCAGCGCCAGATCGAAAGAGACCCCTTCGGCGCTGGTGATGCGGATTTGGACGTACCCCCACGTGTACGTCGCGTCCAAAGCGGACACCCCATACCCGAGGGCCACCGACCCGCCGCCGGCGAGCACATTCGTTTGCAGGGTCAGTTGCACCTGCACGTTGGGCGGTTGTGACATCACCGTGGCCGTCAGGTCGGTCAGCGGCACATCGCTCAGATTCTGGAGGCTGACGGCACCGCCGCCGCTGCTGCCTTCGCTCAGACGAATCGACGGCTGCGCCGGGCTGGCCCGGATGCCGAGCAGATAGAAACTGTCCTGCGGCGGCGGCATGGGATCACCCGGATGCCCGGCAGAAATCTCGTAATAACCGGCCTCTCCGGGCAGGGGTTGCCATGTGGTGTTGAATCGCCCGAGCGCATCCGTCAACGCGGCGATGGTTCGCACCGTGTCGCGCACCTTGATATGGATCGACACCAGTGCGTGAGCCGCCGGCTGGCCATTGGCCCGCACGGCCTGCCCGGTCAAAGGCACGGGAGTCCCGGCCGGCGCCACCTCCAAATCCGTGGCCACGCTGGCCGTGTACGCAGGCCGAACCTGGATGGGAGCCGCAGATACGGTTACGTTGTTGTCTTCGATAACTTCGACCACCCCGTCCTGCGCATCCGCCACCACGATCACCCAATAAGTCCCGGCGGTTTGGGGAATCCGAATCGGCAGGGTTTGGGAGAACTGACTGCCCGCAGGCAGGGCGCCGTTGAACGTGTACTGTGATACCAGCACATCGTCGCCCACCACCGGATCGCTGGAGAGATAAACCCGCTGGGCCACGGCATTCGAGGGCGATCCCACCGCTCCCTGGTTTCTCAGCGTGTACGTAATGTCCGCGTAGGTATCGGTCTCGGCCACCGCGGGCACGGTCACGTTCGCAACGATCAGATCCGGCAGGTTCACATCGGACACCACCAGGGTCGCAGAGCCACTCGTGAAGCCCGCCGCGCTCGCGGTCAAACTCACCGTCTGGTTTCCGTCCGTGACGCCATCCTCCACCGTGTCGACGGGCACGGAAACACTGCCCGCACCGGCAGGGATCACCACCTGTGCCGGCACCCGCGCCTCGTTCGTGCGACTGGAGGTCAGCGAAACGACAAGATCCACGTTCGTGCCCGCATTACGCGTCACAGTGAGACTCGCCGCGTTGGTCCGGCCCTCCGGCACCAGGGTCCGATCCAACGCCAATCGCAGTGTTGGGCCATCGTCATCCGTGACGGTGACCTCCGCGCGAATTCCCTCGGCCAGTCGAATCCGACTGCCGCTGGCCACGATCCAGTGACGCAAGCTCACCTGGCGCGTACCCTCCACCAGCTCGTTGTCGCGAGCCGCGATCCAGAAGGTCACGTTCGTTTCGCCCGCGGGGATCGTGACGCGCGCCGGAACCGTGAGTAACTCGGGATGGCTGCTTTCCAGCTCGACGTCCACGGCGCGCGGGGACAGGGGCTGCCGCACCAGTCGGGCCCGCGCCGCCTGCGGTCCGGCCCCCTCACGGATCTGGGCCGGATCGACCTCGAGCAAGACCAAGGGCCAGTCATCGTCGAGAATGGTGACCTCCGCCGTGGCGCCGAAGTAATTCGGAGCCGAAGCGTTCACCGCCACCGTCAGAGGCGGCTCCAGCGCCGTATCATCCAGCCCCGACACCATCACGGAAATGCTGGTCTGGCCCGCGCCCAGAGCGACCGTGGCCGGCACTTGCAACTGGCCCGGGCTCGAGCTGGCCAGACTCACCACGAGTGGTTCCGCGCCGACATCGCGCGACAGCACCCCCTGCAGTGTTCCCCCCTCCCACACCTGGTTGGTGGCGAAGCTGAGATACAGCCTCGGCCGGTCGATATCCAACACCGTCAGTTGCACCTGAGCCGGCGGGTAACCAGGAGCCGTTACCCCGACGGTGACGGTCTGCGGACCGTCCACCACGCCATCCACCACTCCGGCAATCGGGAAAGTGGCCGAAGCCGCACCGGCAGGGATCGTGACCTGCGCAGGCACGGAGATTTCGGTGGGATCGGCGTTCTGGATGCTCACCACAAGAGGCGCCGCGCGGCTGCCGTTGCGCGTGACCGTGGCCATGACGGGCTGCGACGCCCCCTCGTTCACCTGGTTGGCACTCAGTTGCAGGGTGAGGACCGCCGGCACCTCCGTCGGCCATTGACCTGCGGCGGCGTTGTTGGTTTCCGCCGATTCCAACACCTCCTCCCGACTGTCGATCCACACCACAAACCAGAGGTTCCCTGCAAATCCCGAAGCAGGGACCGTAACCGTCTGTGTGCGGAGCAGCCCCTGGCCGGCCGGGAGGGTGTTGGTGAAGATCCACGTGACCAATTCGACCGCCCCGCCACCCGCGGCGTTGGTGGCCAGGTAAACGGTTTCCGACCACCGAGACCCTGCCGGTGCCGCGCCCGCATTGGTGACGCCGTACACAAGGGCAACCGTCTGGCCGGGCAACGCATTCGTCGGGGCCAGAAGCGGACCCGCCACCAGGTCGGGCAGGGGCGGAAGCGCAACACTCAACGCCGCGGACGCCCGGTTGTTGTTCTCATTGGACTCCGGCACGGCATCGGTATGATCAGCCCACACCACCAGGTGGAACTGGCCCGGCTGCGCCCCCGCGGCCAACGGGAGGGTTACCTGCACCGTGTTCGTGTAACTGGCACCGGCAGCCAGGGGCACCGTGGTCGCCGCCGCTGTGCCAAGCAGGGTTCCCACCCCATTGCTGGCCGTGGATAGATCGATTCGGTCCGACCACGACACCAGGGCGGCAGCGCTGCCCGCATTGGTGACCACGTACGTGACGGAGAGGGTTTGGCCAAAGGTTGCAGAGGCGGGGCCGGCCACGCGGGCCACCCGAAGATCCGTCGCGATGATGTTCAGCGGGGTATCGGCAAAGGCCGTATTGTTGGTTTCACTGGTCTCGAACAACACATTGCCACTGTCCAGCTGGATGCCGAACCACCGCGGTCCGGTCCCGACCGCGGGCACGATCACCTGCTGGGTGACCGTGATTGCGGCCCCGGCCGCGAGGCCCGCGGGGCCGGGATCGTAGGCAACCGCACCCAGGGGCGCGGCACCCGAGCCGTCCGGATTCGGTGAAATCAGGACGAGATTGTGCCACGGCCCTCGGGCGCCACCCGGGCCGGCATTGGTAATGGTGAAGACCAATGGAACCATGGTGCCCGGTTGTGCCGCCGAGGGCAGCCGCACGGCACCCGGGATCAGGTCGGGCGGGCTCAGCGTGGTGAACGTGGCGTCTGCCGAGCTCGCGCTGTTCCCCGCGGCATCCGTCACCAGGACCCGGAAGTGGTAGGTCGTCGCCGGGCTCAGCCCGGTGAGGACAAAGCTGTGGTTGGTACGGAACTGGCCCACGGCATTGGTCGAGCCATAGGCCGTGGTCGTCCCGTAGAGGACGCGGGCGGTAACGGGCTCGCTGTTGCTCCAGGCGATCGTGGCAGTTACCACCCGGGGGGTGACCTGGATCGGACCGAGAACCGGAGGTGTAGCGTCCACCCGCTCATACACGGCCACGAAGTGCATGTTGGTGGGGTCCGTCGTCGCAAACACCTTTTGGAAGGACGCGTTGGTGGTATAGACCTCCCCGTTGAGGAGGAACCGACGGAAGACATAATAATCGGGAGGATCGTTCGTCACGGTCAGCGGGGCACTGAAGCTTCCAGTCTGGCCGTTGGTATAGAGGCCGGCTCCCGTGACCACCGCCAGTCCTTCGGGCGAGGTGGCTGTCGTGACCACATGAATCAGATGCGCCTCCGCGTAGTGGGCCACGAAAAGCCGGTTACTGTAGAGGATCACGGTGAGCAGCGGATTCGTGCTCACGATGGAGCCATTCTCGCTCCAGTGACTGAACCGGTACCCGAACGCGGGCTGCGCCGTAAGTGTGTTCGTGCTGCCCCAGGCAAAGCGACCCGTGCCCAGGACCAGCCCCGCGCCCGGTGGCGCGTTCGAAGCTTCGAGATTGAACTGGGGCAGGCCGAAGACGGCCGTCAACAGGGTGTTCGTGGTGAGATTGAAGCTGTACTCGGCACTGGTGCTGCGAATCACGCCTCCCTCGGCCCAGTGCAGGAAAAGATAGGGGGCCACATTCGTGACCGGCGCGGCGCGGACCGTGACGAGGGTTCCCGCCGGGTATTGCCCCGCGCCCGAGACGGTCCCGGCCCCCGCCGGGACCACCTGCAAGCCCAATGTGTAGATTTGGGTGATGGTGAAGTTCGTCTGAACAAGGTTGTTGGCCTCGGCGGAGGCGTGACTGGTGCCGTCATGTTCGAACAACCGACCTTCTGCATCCGCGAGCACCTCCACCAGGTAGAAACCCGGCTGCGTCGCCGTGAAACTGATCTCCCGCGTGATCCCCGCGCCGGGAGCCAGATTCGTCGCCACCGAATAAGACGTCTCCAACAAAGTGGTCGCCGTGGTCTGATTCCGCACCCGCACACGGTCGCTGAATCCGCCGGCCGCCGTTCCGCTGCCGCGGTTTACCGTGCTCCAGCCCAGCCTGTAGGTACCGGTTCCGTCAGGCCCTGCCAGCTGCAGGTCCTCGATGCGCAGGTCCGGATAGTCCGCCAGTGCAATTTGAACAGGCTGTTCCGTGGCGGTCTCGTTGTCCCCTTCCAGCAGGAACTCGTTCACTGTGTCCGTATAGTCGGCTTTGACAATGAGGTAGAAAGTGCCTTCGATACCATCCGGGAGATTGACCGTCCGAGTCACCAAGTAGCCCTCGCCCGGCTGAAGCACGCCTGTCCGCGCCACCACCGCCAGGGCAACATCGCCGTCGTCCATCTTCGCGTCGGCCGACAACACCACGCGGTCGAACCAACTGCCCACCTGGGTCGCCTGAGAACCCACATTCGTAACAGCATAGGTGAAGGAGAAGGCATCTCCACTGCGCAATCCGCTGGTGACCGGGACCTCGAGGCGAACCACTTGAAGATTCGGGAAGATGACCTCGGCTGTGGGCACGACCAGGACATCCAGCACGTACTCGCTCATGAGCCCGGACGACCCGGCCAGGCCTCGCACCAGCGCGACATAAGCGGAGGTCTGTTCAATCCGCACCTCGGCGACGCCGTCGCCCGGCCGCCCGCCAGCCGCCTCTGCCATATAGGTGCCGTCCTGCCGGTACAAACTTACCACCGGGACCAGCGGACTGGACCCGGGCAGACGGGTCCGGAGGAAGACAGTATGGCCGGCGGGAACGGTCCCGAGGTGGAAATAGTCCAGATCGGCGTCCGTAGCCACGTACCCGGCTGCCATCGCACTCCAGCTGGTGCCGTTCGTGACGAAGGCGAGGGCGGTGGCGGTGCCGGGGCTGTTGTTGGGCTCCAATTCCACCGGTAATCCATCCCGATAGAGGGAGATGCGCACGCGATACTCGGCGTAATACCCCCAGTTGACGCCCACCCGCACCGCGTACGTGCCGCTGTTCGTCAGCACGAGAGGCGCCGTCTGAAGCAGGCCGTTGTTCGCCGCGTTCCAGAAACCCCACTGGCCGCCGTTGGGACCGAACAATACGAAGTTCAGCCCACTGTTGGCCGGGTTGCCCGGAATCTCCGCTGCGATCACCAGGACATCACCGGCCAGCGCCTCGAAACGCCAGAAATCCACATCGCTGTTGTTTCTCAGAAAGCCGCGCCCCCCACCGGAGAAGAGGCCCGGCTGGGTATTCGTTACGATCAAGGGCGATCCTGTGGCATAACTGTTGTTCGGCTCCTGCTCCGTGCTGAAGCCCTGGATCTGGACGACCGCGAACTGCCGGGTCCACGGTGCCGCCAGGGGCCGCCCGGCCCGGTCGCGAAGTGCCGTTGTGGCCGTGAACTGGTACAAATCCGGAATCAGCGGTGCATCCAGGACGATGTATTGCACCGTGGTCCCGCTGCTGTAGGCAGTCGCCGGAGTGACTGTCCACAACCGGTCATCCGCGGTGTTCATGAGGCCATCGGGTCCGGCACCCCGCAGCTCATAACTGCCGGCATCGTTGACCGTGGCCGGTTCGAGGTCCTCAGAGAATGTGAGGCTGAAGCGATCCAGCAACCCTGTTACCTGCGTACCCTGCGGCGGCAGGCTATCCGCAACGACCTCCGGCGGATACGCGTCGGCCAACCGGACCTGCAAAAGGTACTGCGCCGCAAGGCCGGACTCGGCGGCGCCCGAAGGCGCCAGCGCAACCCAGGTCACACCGCCCTGGAGGGTGCCATGGCGGCCCTGGGGGCTGGCATCTGCCGTGGTCGGACCCTGACCCTCGTCGAAGCGCCAATAGCCCACCAAGCCGGGTTCCGTCCCGGTCAACGGCACACCGGGACGTTCCTGAATCTCCTGGCCGGTCAGGGCTCGATCCCATATGGCCACTTCGTCGATGAACCCGGGGAAGTACTCTCCGCAGCAGACATCGCCACCAATGCGCGTGCCCGCAGCGGTGGCCACGTAATTGGAATCGACCGGTGCGGCGGCGACAAACTGGCCGTTGATGTAGAGCCGGGCGCTCAGGCCGTCGCACGTGGCCAACACATGGTACCATGACCCGAGCGTCACGGGCTCCGAGGCGGTCACCGTTTGGGAGCACCCGCCGGGCGGGCGCAAGACCATTCCCAACCTGCCGTCCTGCATCACCAAGCCCCAGTCCCGACATTCGGCCAGTCCACCCGCAATCGCCCGTCGCCCTCCGGGCAGGCTGGTCGGTCGAACCCACGCCTCCACCGTCCACCTCGTCCCGGGCGACCAGCTCCCCAGGTCCACGTAATCGTTCCCGCCGTCGAAGCGGAGGGCCGTTTGAGCCTGTCCTGTGTAACCCGCCTGGCCCGGCTGCATTCTGGCATAGTAAGGGCCTCCTTGTCCCATGGGGACGAGATACACCAGGTTCGTCGCGCCGGGCGCACCTGTGGCGAGCGTGTTTCCCGCACTATCCAGAACGCTCAGCACTCCTGCAAGGCCGCTGCTCAGAGGTTTCGAGTAAGCAAGGTGGATCTCCGTGCCAGCGGCCAGGTTGCCCAATGCAAACACATCGCCGGGGTCGCCCTGGCGGATGTACCCCAGCAGCCGGGCCCACTGGTTGGTCCCCTGCCGCTCAAACCCCAGCGCATTCGCCTGCCCCACCCCGTTGTTGTCCTCCTCCTCCACCTGCCAGTGCCCCGGCACCACGCTCACCCGCAGCCGATACTCCCCCCAGTACGACCAGTTGTAACTGACCCGCACCCCATACCGCCCACTGGCCGGCAACACCACCGGCGCCATCTGCCCCGTCCCGTTGTTGCCCGCACTAAAACTCCCCAACACCGTCCCATCCGCACGCTCCAGCCGATAATGCAGCCCGCTGTTGCCCGGATGCCCCGGCACCTCACAGGCCACCATCACCCGCTGCCCCGCCCGCCCACTGAACACCCAGTAGTCCACATCCTGCGACGAACTCAAATTGCCCCGCCCCCACCCGTGCCGCACCCCGCTGCCAGGCGGATCCTCCGCCAACCCCTCCAGCCCCTGCCCCCACAACACCGTCACATTGTTCCCATTGTAGTTGGCCGTCACCAAATCCTGCCGCCCATCCCCATCCCAGTCCCCCGCCGCCAACCCCATCGGACTGCCCGCCACCCCGTACAAACTGGCCCCCTCCAAACCCCCACGCCCATCGTTCAACAACACCCCCACCCAATGATTCCGACCCCCCACCGCCACATCCAACCGCCCGTCCCCGTCCCAATCCCCCACCACCACCGAATACGGATCCACATTCCCCAGCCCGTACTTCACCACCCCCTCCAACGTCCCGTCCCCACGACCCCGCAACAGCCCCACCGTGTTGTCCCCCGCATTCACCACCACCACGTCCGCCAACCCGTCCCCACTCACATCCCCCACCGCCACCGCCCGCGGCCAGCTCAAACCCCCATAGCCCACCGGCACCTCAAAACTCCCGTCCCCACGACCCAACAACACACTCAGCGTCTGCCCACCGGAGTTGGCCACCACCACATCCAACCGCCCGTCCCCGTTCAAATGCCCCACCGCCAACCCCCAGGCCCCATTGCCCGTAGCCACATTCACCCCGGCCCCAAAACTCCCATCCCCACTGCCCAGCCGCACCGTCACACTGCCCCCGCCCTCGTTGGCACTGACCAGGTCCAGCCGCCCATCCCCGTTCAAATCCCCCAACACCACACTGCGCGGATTGTTCCCCACCCCGTAATTCGTCCAGCCCACAAACCCACCGCTGCCGTCCCCCAACAACACGCTCACATTGTGGCTGTAGTAATTGGCCACCACCAGGTCCATCACCCCGTCCCCGTTCACATCCCCCGCCGCCAACCCCACCGGCCCGTTGCCCACCGCCACGTTGGTCCGCAGCCCAAACCCCCCCGCCCCCTGCCCCAACAACACACTGACCGTGTCGCTGCCCACATTGGCCACCGCCAAATCCCACAGCCCATCCCCATCCCACCGCCCCGCCACCACCGCATACGGATTGGCCCCCACCCCATAACTGGGCCCCGGCCCAAACGACCCCTCCGCACCCACCGCCCCACCCACCCCCAACGACGTCCCACCCCAAAACGTGTCGTTCGAACGGTTCTCAACCTGAAACGGGCCAAGCCTTTCGAGGGTGAATTGCCGACTCAACGGGGGACTCAGCGGATTGCCGGCCCGATCTGTCACGGTGGCGGCGATGGTGAACCGCGTCGGCCCCAGCTGAATGGGCCCAACCACGAGCGATACGCTCAGAGTGGTCCCTCCAGCATAGCTCACCGTGACCGGGTAAAGCACATCATCGGCCGTATCGAATGTGTTGTCAGGCCCCGGCTGACGGAGGGAGTACGCGGAAAGATTGGTCACCGTCGACGGCCGCATCGGCTCGGAAAAGGTCACCGTAAACGCATTGATAATGTCCGAGCTGACGGATCCCTGGGCGGGCAGAGTGACATCCAGCACCGCCGGTGCCACGGAATCGGTCACGGCGATGGACAGGAGGTAACGTGCCATCAAATCCTGGTGTGCGGAAGCGGTGACCCGAGCCAGATAATCGCCCCTCTGCGAAACGGTGAAGGTGGTTTGCGTCGTGGTCTGTGTGACGGGATTGGTTTCGCCGGACCGGTAGAGCGCCACAAGCGCATCGCCGGGAACCAGGGTGCTCCAGGGCCCGGTTGTCAGTTGGAGCAAAACCGTGTTCCCCGGGTCCAGTGTACCGAGGGCGAACCAATCTCCGCTCGCATCATCCACAGGCAACGTGCCGGCGGCACGCAACTGAAAACTGCCGCCCAGGAAAACCGGGGGTGGGCTGTTCGCAGTGTTGGTGCTGTTGTTCGGCTCGGTCTCGAGGCCGGGCCCGCGGGTCAAATCGACCCGCAGGCGATAATCCGACACCTGATGATCCGTGTAAACGCGCACGCGGTAGCTGCCCGGCGCAGAAACGGCGGCATTATGGAATTCTGCGGTTCCGGTCACGCCGCCGTCGGCCGAGGCGATGATCTGGCCGGAGGGATTGACCAGGCGCAAGCGCGGCCGCGCCGCCCCGACGCTGGTTTCGATCCGGGCGCTGATCCGATCGCCCGCTTCCGCGTCAAACACCCAATCGTCTGCATTGGCCGTGCCCAGTCCGTCGAAACTGTTGGTTGCCCCGGCGACGAACCATGACGAAGCGGGAATCGCCTCGGTCAGCGTGAGCGACTCGACCCCGGCCTGCGTCCACAACACGGTCATGAACCCGTACAGCAGGCCTGGAAGCCACCGACACTTTTTCCGAAGTAAGGTCAGCGGCAGGCGTTGCCCGACCCCCTCGAGGAACGGCTTGCAATGCCGCCGAAACAAGGCCGCGGTGGCCAGTACCAGGCAAGGACGAGTGTTCATGGGATGTGGTGGTTCTGCAGGGAAAGCCAACGCCTCCCAAGCTGACTTGTCAAGATCCCGAGTTGGCATGCCGAGCTCGGAACAAACTCACTCTAGCTTCTCGTCCAGACTCTGCCCATCCGCAGATCATCGGAAGTTCCTTCCGTAGTCCACCCGACACTGCGGATCGGATACACCGCCCCTCGTGCGGAGGGAAGGAACGCTCTCCGCGCGCCCGGATTTGCCGGGCGGACTGGCTAGGGAACGACAGTTTGCGTACCGTGGCGGCGATGCAAAAAGATGACACCCGCGTGGATCATGCACCACCGCTTCGGTGGTTGCTCGTCCTGGCACTGGCCTGTCTGCTGGTCTCGCGGGCCGATGGGTCCGTCGCTCCTGCTCCGAGCGCGTCCGCAACTTCCCGGCAACCGCGCAGCACACTGCCCGGGAGCGCGAATTCACGCCTGCTGGTGCTGCCGACTCCGGGAAAGGAAAGTGAGGCAGAAGCCCTCCACCAGACGTGGCGGGCCCGCGTGCTGCATCGTCTCCACCGGTTGGGGGGCTGGGAGGTGGTCGAACTGCCGAAGGACACGGAAGTGGTTCGAGCCCTGGAGACGTACCGGCGGAATCCCGCGATTCAATTCGTGGAACCCGATGCGCCCATTCGGGCGGCGCAAACCTTGCCCAACGATCCATTCTTCCAAAACGGGGCGCAATGGCATCTGAACAACTACGGCCAGAACGGGGGGCTGCCGGATGTCGACGTGGACGGGCCCGAGGCATGGGATGTGGTGCGCGAGGCCCCGGGCGTCATCGTGGCCATCCTGGACACCGGCATTCGATGGACCCACGAAGACCTGGCGCCCAACCTGTGGCGCAATCCGCGGGACGGATCGTTTGGCCTGAATCCGATTGGCCGCAGCCACGATCCCTGGGACGACAATGGTCACGGCACGCACGTGGCCGGGCTGATCGGAGCGGTGGCCAACAACCAACGCGGAGTGGCCGGAGTGGCATGGCGCGTCCAACTCATGGCCATCAAGGTGCTGGACAGCGCCGGGAACGGCTGGTTCAGCGATGCCGTGGTCGGTGTGGAGTTCGCGCTGACGAACGGTGCCCGGGTGCTGAACGTCAGTTGGACGAGCTCCACAAATTCCGCGGCGTTTTCGAACGCGCTTTGGCATGCCGGCCGGGCGGGGGCCGTGGTGGTGGCCGCGGCCGGCAACAGTCCCATCAACCTCGATATCATGCCCCTCTACCCCGCGGCGTTGCGGCTGCCGCACCAGCTGACCGTGGCCGCCTCGACGCGGAGCGACGATCGCTATCTCCAATCCGCCTACGGGCCGGCCACCGTGGACTTGTATGCCCCGGGTGTCACGATGTATTCCACTCTGGCCACGGGCAACGCCGCGTACGGAACCCTGAGCGGCACGTCGATGGCGGCCGCCGTCACCAGCGGAGCCGTCGCATTGACCTGCCAACGATTCCCCACCGCCCCTCCGGAGGAAATCGTCGCGCGCATCCGCGCCGCAGTGGAAGTGCGACCCGCGTTCGAGGGCCGGTGCCGCACAGGCGGCCGACTGAACCTGCGCAAAGTTGTGGACCTGCCAGGGCTGCGCATCCAGCCCGGTCCGACCCCTCTCCTGTGGGTGAGCGGCACAGCCGGCCACGCCTACGAGATCCACGCCACCACCAATCTGGTTCACTGGCAACCGGTGACCTCTCGCATCCTGACCGCCGCGGAAGAGCCGTGGATCGACCCGGAAGCAACGGCCTGGCCGGTCCGCTTCTACCGCGGAGTGCCCGCTCCCTAGGCCGAGCACGCCGGCCGTCCTCGGCCCGCAACCCCAGCCGTCCCTGCCGGCAGGCCCTGCCGCCTTCTGCAAACCCACCACGCCAACCGGCCCCTCACGCCCACAGTTGGCACTTGACGTTTTGGCCGTGCCAAGCTGCACTGGCGAGCGAGGCCGGATGGGCCGGCATCATTAGACGGGGCAAAAATACCATGGGTGAAAAAAGGATCGTCTCAGCATGGATCCGGGGGGGAGCGTGTGAATGGAATCCTGCCGACGCCACTCCGGCAAGACCCTGGCGTCTGGTCCTCCTGGGAGCGCCAGGGGTGGGAAAGGGAACCCAGGCAGAGCTGCTGGCCGACCATTTGGGAGCGGTCCATTTGTCCACGGGCGACCTGTTCCGGGCTGCCAAGCAGGCGGACAGTGCCCGCTCCGCAGCCATGGAGGAGGCCCTGCAATACATGCGACGCGGCGAGCTGGTGCCCGATGACATCGTCATCCGGCTGGTGGAAGAGCGACGTGCCTGTCTGCGACTGCCCTGCGGGTTTTTGCTGGACGGGTATCCGCGGACGGTCGCCCAGGCCGAAGCACTGGACCGGTTGCTCGAGCGCGAGGGACTGGTCCTGGACGGGGTGCTGGACTACGAGCTCCCCTTGGACGAGGTGGTGCGGCGGTTGAGCGGTCGACGGACCTGCGCCCGGTGCCAGGCGGTGTTCCATGTCGACACACGTCCGCCGCGACGCGAGGGCGTCTGCGATCACTGCGGAGGTCCCCTGTTCCAACGCGAGGACGACCGGCCCGAGGCCGTCCGGGTCCGCATGGAGGTGTATCAGCGCAGCACCGCCCCTCTCATCGACTACTATCGGCAGCGCAAACTGCTCATCCCCGTACCGGCCCACGGCACCCCGCAGGAGGTGTTTGCCCGAAGTCTGGAGCTGCTGAACGGACGCCACCCCGGAGCGGCCGTGACCGCGGCCACGCCCATTTCCGCCGCGTAGCTTTCGCCTCCGCCCCATCCGGCGGACCTCCCACCCCGGGCCCTCACCGGCGCGTCGCCCCATCGTTCCCAAGGACCGGCGCGCCGGTGGTCTCCCGGCGGCTTTCGCGAACACGGCGGTCGCATTGGCCGTTGGCTCAAGGATGGGTTAGATTGTCTCGGTCATGAGGCAGTTGTGATTCAACAATCCGCAACCTCCAAAGCATCTTATGAGCAAGCAACTCACCCTCGAGCAGTGCATGACCTTCCTGAACTGGCAGTGGAGCGGCAGTGGCCGATCCCGCCCGCCGGGCCCGCCGCTGACGCGCACCGCCATTACGATTTCCCGCCAGACCGGGGCCGGAGGACACACGATTGCGATGCGTCTGGCCGAGTGCTTGCAGGCGTTGTCCCCGGCCGGCAGTCCTCCCTGGACCGTCTTCGATCGGAACCTGATCGAGCAGGTCTTACAGGATCATCATTTGCCGGCCCGCCTGGCGGAGCATCTGCCCGAGGACACCGCCCCCCAACTGGAGGATATTTTGGACGATCTGTTTGGGCTGCGTCCCGATTCGTGGACGCTGGTGCAGCAGACAGCGGAGACCTTGCTGCGCCTGGCGATGTTGGGACACGTGATTCTGATCGGCCGGGCGGGCGCGGTCGTGGCTGCGCGTTTGCCTCACGTGCTCCACGTCCGGCTGGTGGCGCCCTTGGAGGTCCGCGTGGCAAGGGTTCAGGCGGATCGGAAACTGAGTCGCAAAGCGGCCGAGGAGACGGTCCTCCGCGAAGATCGGGGCCGGGCGCGTTACTGGAAGCGCTACTACAACGCCGACATCGAGGATCCCCTGCTCTATCACCTGGTGATCAATACCGGACGCCTGAGCTGCGACGAAGCCGTGGCACTGATCGTCCAGTCGATGCGCACGCGCCCCGAGGCCGGACGCACTTGACCCGCCCCTGCTGCTGAGGAATTGCTTCCCGGCATGGGCCGAAGGTCGGGTAGCCGTCAGCGGTCGCCCCGCAAAGCGCGGGGGCAGCGGAGGCCGGGCGCAGCGCGGTGGTTTCTCCTCATCATCAGCGCGGCGGCGGCCGCGGTCGTTTGGTGGAACCGGTGGCCCGTGCCGGATCGGACAAAGCTCGCCTCCGGCACAGAGCGGGGATCTGCTGGTCACGCGATCCAGGCGGGGCGGGAAGACTCGGGATTGCACGTTCCTTCGGAACCTGATGCCCCTGCTGCCCCCGAAGCAGCCCGTGCTGAGTCGGCTCCTCTCGGCCCCCTGAGCAAAACGGAGCCCCAGCCCCCGCCGCCGGGGGTTCCGCCGGCCCTGGCGCACCGCGACGTCGGCGTGCAGGAAACGTATCCGCGCCCGGCCCGCACCATCCTGGAGGCCCAGGTCGCTCTGGCGCGCCAGGGGATCTCCCCGGGGTCCATCGACGGTGTCTGGGGCCAGAGCACGCGGCTCGCGGTGCTGGCCTTTCAAGAAAGGGAGGGGCTTTCCAGGACCGGCGAGTTGGATGAACCGACCCGGGCCCGGTTGTTGCTGGAGAGACCTGCTGTCACCACCCACGTAGTGGACCCGGACGACTTCATCGGGCTGCAGGCCCTGGCGCCCACTTGGGCGGGCAAAGCGCAACAGCCCGCTCTGGAGCACGAGACCCTCTTGGAACGCCTGGCCGAAAGAACCAAGGCGTCCCCGGGATTGTTGCAGAGATTGAACCCCGAGGTGGACTGGGACCGGCTGCGCGCCGGCGCCGTGGTTCGCGTGCCGGATGCCGCTTGTCCGGCGCCTGCGGGCCCGGCCGCGTACCTGGTCATTCGGTTAAGCGAGAAATGGGTGCGCGCCTACGATGCCGGGGGGCGGCTGCTGGCGCATTTTCCCTGCAGCATCGCGGCCCGGGCAGAAAAGCGTCCCGTTGGCCGGATGGAGATTGTGACGGTCGCAGAAAACCCCAATTACACCTTCGATCCGGCCATGTTTCCGGAGTCGGAGGAGGGTCGGGCTCTGGGGCGCAAGTTGATCCTGCCGCCCGGCCCCAACAATCCGGTCGGTTCGGCCTGGATCGGTTTGAGCCTGCCGGGTTACGGAATCCATGGCACGCCGCATCCGGAACGCATCGGCCGGACCGAATCGCACGGCTGTTTTCGGCTGACCAATTGGGATGCCGCGCATCTGCTGCGTTTGGTCCGGGTGGGGATGCCCGTGGAAGTGGAGCCATGAGAGGTCCGCCTTCGCTGCGCGCAAGGCGTGGCCGGGTGGCAATGGATGCGTGTCAGTGGCAACAGGGGGCGCCCCCAACCGCATCCCAATGCGGACTCAGGTAGGGGATGCCCAGCGACAATCCTCGCAACATCAGCAGCACGCCGGCCACGGCGACCGTCCACGGCACGAGTTGTTGCCAGCGCAACCGCCATGACCCGGGCAAACTTCGGGGAAGCAGGCTCAAGGCCAGCATCATGGGCAGTGTCCCCAACCCGAACGCAATCATGAAGCCAACGGCGTGGATCAAACTTCCGCTGGCGGTGGCCGCCGCTCCTGCCACGTAGACCAGACCACAGGGCAGAAACCCGTTGAGCAGGCCCAACCCATACATAGCCCCCAGCGAACGCTCGGCGAGCAACTCCTGCATTCCACGGGTGAGCCACGCGGGCGCGCTCCAGCCTCCCAGGACGCCGCGGCGCGATGTCTTCCAGACCACACCCAGCACCAGCGCCGCGCCGAGTGTCAGACACACCCAGCGCTGGACGCCCGCAGCGGCGAAGGTTCGCCCCAGGCCGCCGAACACACAACCCAGCCCTGCGTACGTGGTCACTCGGCCGAGGTGGTAGATCAGCCGGCTGGCGATCCAGGTCCCTCGGTGCCAGCCCTGCAGGGGCAACGCCATCATCAGCGGGCCGCACATGCCTGCACAATGGAGGCTGCCGGCCAATCCAAGCAGGAAGGCCGCGCTCCCGAGGGCCCAATGAGAACTCGTCTCCACGATTGTGGTCCAATGCCACCGGGGCTGGTGCGTGGGATGTCAGCCCCGGCGGATCGCATGTTGGGAAAGGTTCGGCCCCGCGGCAAGTACGGGAACACCCGGCGATTGCGAGCGCCGGCACGAGTGGGAACCGCCGATTGCGTCTTGCATCAGGCAGGCATTGCGGCATGCTCGGCGGGCCCGGTGTTCGGGCAGGCAATGAAACTCTCGTGGTTGGCGTTGGTTTTGGGACTGCTGTTGGGAGGCGCGGGGTGGTTCGGTTGGAAACGGCCCACTGCTGCCGTGGCGGCGGCACGTCGGTTTCCCCGATCGGTGCCCTGGGGTACCGGATTGATGTTACTGGCCACTGTGTGGTTCCTCTACTACGTGGCGCAGGAGAACATCGCCGATTTCGCCGCGATCAAGCCCCATCTGATGGTGGCTTTCGGGGTGATCGGGATTGGCGCCTGTCTGTTTGTGAAGGACTATCTGGGGGCCCGTGGTCTGGCCGTCCTCTGGTTGTTGCTGGCCAAGCTGATGGTGGACACCGGCCGGCCTCACCTGGAAGATACGTCGTGGGTGTTGGTGAATCAGACACTCGCGTATGTGCTGGTGGTAGCGGGCATTTGGGTCACGATCTCGCCCCAGCGACTCCGGGACTGGATTCTTTGGGCGACGGCGACCGAAGCCCGGTGGCGGGGGACGTCCCTTGCGACGCTGGCCCTGGGAGCAGGGTTGGTGGTACTGGCATTGACAGCCTATCGCGGACTGTGACGTGAGCGGGAAACAGGGAAAGATCCTGGTCATTCGCGGGGGCGCCATCGGCGATTTCATCCTGACCCTCCCGGCCATTGCCGCGCTGCGTCAGCATTTCCCTAGGGCGCACCTGGAGATCCTGGGTTATCCCCATATTGCGCAACTGGCCCTGGCGGGGGGGTGTGTGGACGCCGTACGCCCCATCGAAGCACGTGCCCTGGCGGGCTTTTTCGCTCGCAACGGCGAGCTGTCCGAGGAGCTGCGCGATTATTTTTCCGAGTTCGATCTGATCATCTCCTACCTCTACGACCCGGACCAGATTTTTCAAAGCAACGTGCGGCGCTGCACACCGGCGCAATTCATCGCCGGGCCCCACCGGCCGGACGAAGCCGCCGGCGTTCACGCGACCCGCGTCTTCCTTCGACCCCTGGAACGACTGGCGATTTTCGACGCCGACCCGGTGCCGCGATTGCGCCTGCCGCCGGACCCGGAGGGACCGACCGGGTGGCTGGCTCTGCATCCGGGGAGCGGCAGCGAGCGCAAGAACTGGCCGGAGGCACGCTGGGCGGATTTGTTCCGGCGCTTGTTGGAGGTACCGGAACGGCGCTTTCTCCTGGTGGGAGGCGATGCGGAAGGAGCCCGCCTTCAACACCTGGCCGCCGCGGCCCCGCCCTCGCGGCGCCAGGTTTGCCAGAGCCTGCCCCTCGCCCAATTGGCCCGCCGGCTGCAAAGCTGCCGGGGCTTCGTGGGGCACGACTCGGGCATCACGCATCTGGCAGCGGCGGTGGGTTTGCCGGTGGTGGCGCTGTGGGCGGACACCTCGGAGGCGGTGTGGCGTCCCCAGGGAGAGCGGGTGCGATTGATCCGATGGCCCAAGGGCCTGCGCGCACTGCCGGTAGAGGAAGTCCAGAAGGCCGTGGAGGCCATGTTGGCAGAGCACGCCGGACAGGAGCACGCTCCGACGGCAACCCCCGGCTGAGCCGGACCCGGAGCCGAGCCGGCAGGTAGCCCCAGGTCCCGGTGGCCCGGGCTAGCTGCGCCGCCCCATGCCCAGCTCTTGGCGACAATAGCGCAGGCTCCGTTCCAGTTCGGCCCGCTGGTAGGCACGCTCCTCTTCTGCATTGGCGAACCGCTGGCCCGGCAGCGCCCGACCCCGTTTGGCCAGGGCCAGGAACGCGGCAAAATCTGCGGCACGGGCTTTGGGGTACGCCTCCCAAAAGTCGGCCCGCAGATAGGGAAACTCGCGGGCAAAGCCGGAGATGGTCTCGATGTGGACGGGCACCTCGGGGCAAACCTCGGCAAACCGCTGGAACAGGGTCTTGAGATCGAGACACCCTTCCCCCATGGCCGTCCACTGCACCTTGGCCCCCTGCTCGGATTCCCAGACCATGGCGTCGCGCAGGCTGGTACAGATTGTGTACGGGCCCAGGATCTCGAAGCTTCGCACGGGATCCTCCAACGTCCAGCAGGCGTTGCCCGAATCGAAGTTCACCCCCACGTAATCGCGGCCGGCGGCTTCGACCAACTGAGCCAGCTCCCATGCCTGCATGTCACCCGCGTGATTCTCGACGGCAATGCGGACGCCGGCGTCCAGGGCGCGGGACCGACACGCGCGCAACACGCGGACGGTATCTTCCATTCGGGCTTCGATGCCCCCCGGGGTCCGGCGGTCTTCCAAAGTGCCCAACACCACCCGGAGCACAGGCGAGCCCAGGTCGCGGGCCATGCGAATGCCCAACGCCAGATGCTCCTCCGCCGTGCCCCACTTGTTCCGGAAGGCGCGTGAAGTGGGGCAAATGCTCCAGGTGCCCAGGTACAACTCCAGCCCCAGATCCCGGGCCCGCGCACGCAGTTCGCGCAGGTGCGCAGAGTCGTGGCTCTCGAAGGCATCCAAATCGCTGATGAAAAGGGAGTCGAGTTTGAGCTGTGCGGCATAGTCCATGAGCTGAACCGCCTTCCAGCCCATGGCCCGCACGGCGAAGTTGTCGAAACCGAGTTTGAGACGCGGGCGGGAGTTGTTCTCTGCAGCCCGGGACACGAGGCGGGAACCTGCCAGGCAGACGGCTCCCACCGCAGCCAGCGCGGTTTGCAGAAACTCGCGTCGACGGCAGGGACCAAGACCGGACATGCCCTTTTGCATGAAAGCACTACTAAAGAGCCGGTGGCCCGGCGGCTAGAAAATTTCCTCGGCAGGAACAAACGAAACCTCCCCGGGCAGATGGATCGCAGCTGCCCTACGACTGCAGTTTTTACCGAGCGTCGCCCGGTCACGTTTCCGGCGCCTCGGAGCGTCCGCGCCGCTTGACCTTTCCCCTGCCCGGGCGCACCGGCACGGCCTTGCCGCTCCCGATGAGCGCGTCCCCGGGCGCGGAGCTATGTCTCATGAAACCCCCGGGCCACTTGCGGTACCTCGCAGACGAATGGCTCCGTCTCCAGCATGTGAGGCATAAGCTGTCTCACTACACGAAAGCATGCGAATGCCCTCGAAGAACCGAGGGGTTTGCCCAATATCCCCACTTCTGGAGCGGCGCGCCGACCGCTGGCGCCGTGTCCACAGCGCGGGACGGCCGGTCCACGCACGACCGGCACAAATCGATCGGCTCACCCGCGGCCCGAGGGACCGGAAGGATCGCCCATCGCGGAAAGTGGCCACCGCGACGGTTCGCCCTGCGCGCGCACGCACCGAGGCATCCGGGTTCAAGGTCCTTCCACCCCGTCACTCCCTTGCAAGGGCGGCGAGGCGACCCGCGCTGTCTGCCGCAAACCCATTTCCGACTGACAAAGCGACGGGGCCCCGATAGCGTGGGCCCATGAACATGCACAGGGGTTGGATCTGGCTGGCGGTGGGGAGCTTGCTCGGTGGGTTACAGGCAGACGCGGCTTCCGCAGCGCTCGAAGCGGTGGCCTCCTGGCCTCTGCCCTCTGATGCCCGGCCTCCGACCGCCCTGGCGTGGGATCCGGTCGAGCGCCGACTCTTCGTGGCAGCGGAGCAAGCGGATGCCGTGTGGGTCCTGGACACGGAACGAGGGCGCTGGCTCCGCCCGCTCTCAGTGCCCGCGCCGCGGCACCTGTTGTTCGAGGCGCGGCCGGGACTTCTGTACGTCAGCTCGGGGGCCGCAGGCGGCCAGGTGAAGATTCTGGATGTCAACGCGCGCCGAACGCTCAAGACCATCGGCAATCTCCCGGAGGCGGGTCGGATCCACCGTGATGCGCCTTCCACGCGCATCTACGTGGCCTATGGGGCGGGTGCGCTGGCGGTGATCCACGGAGTCACCGGGGTCCATACGTTGTCGGTGCTGTTGCCTGATCGACCCGCCGATTTCGCCATCGAAACCGTGGGCCATCGCATCTTTGTCAATCTCTTCCGTTCCAACGCCGTTGCAGTCGTGGATCGTCTGGCGCGAGAAATGACGGATGTCTGGCCACTTTCCGAGGGTCGCGGCAACGAATCCATGGCCCTGCACGAGCCCCGGCAGCGCCTCTACGTGGGTTGCACAGATCCACCTCACATTCAGGTTCTCCACACCTCCTCGGGTAAACGGGTGGCACGGTTGGAAACCCCGACAGTCGTGCAATGGCTGTACGTGGACACGGCGCGCGACCGGCTGCTGGCGGGCCCGGTTTCGGGTCCGTTGCGAGCGTGGCAAATCGAGGGCGAGGATCAGCACCGACCCCTGCCCGCGCCTTCGGAATTCAGCAACGCCCACCCTGCCTGCTACGATCCCGAGACCGGAAGGTTGTACGTGGTGATCCCGGGCTCGCCCGGGCAGCCCGGGCTGATTCGGTGTCTGGCGTGGAGCAACTGAGCTCCTGCGGCCGGCGGCGGGCCCGCGACTCAGGGGCCGGGAATCTGCAGCGTCATCGCACGAAACTGGCGCTGGGGGCGGGGGAGATCCTTGCAGTCCTGCCCTTGCAGCCGGCGGGTACCGTCATCGCTCACGACCAGCAACCGGCGGGATGCCGCCGCCGACCAAAAGGCCAGGCCCTCGGGATTGAAACCTTTGAACACCTCAGAGTTCAGTTCTCGAGGCGCCTCACCAGCCCGTCCCGACCAGGCAAAAAGCCGAGACCGACCGCCGCCATCGGTCGGGCCCGCCACCAGCAAATAGCCGCCTTCCCATTCCAGCGCGCCGCGCAAGCCCAGGCCGCCCAGGGACAGGAAGATCGGGTCGCCGAATCGCGGTGGCTCGGCTCCATCCAGAACGGCATGAGGATTGAGCAGAGGCACGATTAACGCTCGCCCTTCGAACAACGGGCTCCGGAAGCCGATCAGCAGGCCTCCCTCGGCCGAGCGTGCCAGGGCTTCGATGTTGAGGCCGCCCTGCGCCTTGGGCGCTCGGGCCGCTGCCTGATCCAGTCGCAGCCGGCCATAACGCGGGTCACGGTGCAACGCCACGAGCAGATCGGTATATCGGCCCGGCGGGCTGGAGGCCGGAACGTTCCCGTCCACCCACTCCACGGGAATTCGCACCAGCGCGTGGCGCCGCGGGGCCGCCCGTCCCTCCGCGTTGCGCCCGTGCGAACTAATCCAGAACAAGTGCCTGTCCAAGCGGGCCACCCCTTCGAGATCCATCTCCCGACCCGACCCCTCCGCCGGCCAGAACCGATTCAGATCCAGGGTGCGAACCGGCCATCCGGGTTGGTTCCAACTGTACACCCGCAATTCGTTGTCCTCATCGTTGGCCACCACGAACCGGTCCTCACTCAACGTCTCCACTGCGGAGGCGTCACACATGCCGGCGAAAACCCGGATCTCGGGCCCTGAATCCCCCGCGGCAAATCCGGCAAGGGTCCACAGCAATCCCGTGACGATGAGAAGAAACGTTACCCGGCTGGAGTCTTGTATCTGATGCATGGACAGTCACACTCCTTTCGCCGTGAAAACTTGACCTGTTCCTCTGCGGCGTCAAGAGACACGGGCAGACCCGGGCGTTTGCAAGATTCACCCGGTCGGGCTGGCGCGGCTCGCCCTGCCAGATCCGGGGCGGCCCCGGCGCGGGCGCACCGTGCCGTTCCGAAAAGGCTGGTCCCGTCCCGGAGGAATTCTCAGATTGAGCACGTGCATCTGGCACGGCTGCGGCTGCGCGACTTTCGGAACTACACCCGGCTGGACGTGACCTTCGAGCCGGGCTTTCACCTGCTGCTGGGCCGAAACGCCCAGGGCAAAACCAACATCCTGGAGGCCATCTATTTGTTGGCCACCCTGCGATCGTTTCGGGGCGTGAGTCATGCCGATCTGGTGCGGTTCGGCCAGAAGGGGTTCCTCGTCGCCGCTCGCATCGTAAGCACCGCCACGCATGACGTGCGCCTCTACTGGTCGGCCCACGAACGACGATTGACCCTCGACCACCAGCCGGTACGACGTCTCACCGATTATTTGGGTACACTCCGCGTCGTGGTCTTCTGCACGGAAGACCTGCAACTGGTCAAAGGGACCGGCCGGAATCGCCGCCGGTTCCTGGATCTGCTGCTGACGCAGACGCAGCCCGACTACCTTCCGCTGTTGCAGAGGTACATGCGGGCGCTCCGGGCCCGAAACGCACTCTTGAAGCAGTCCGCCGTGGACCTGACGGCGCTGGACAGTTTCACCGCAGAACTGGTGAATTGTGGCGAGGAAATCCGACGCCGGCGCCAGGAACTGGTCCCGGCCCTGGCCGAACGTGTCCGGTCTGCCTACCGACGCATTGCCGGAACTGCCGAGGAGGTCCGCGTCACCTATCAGCCCTCGGTGCGAACAGATTTCCAAGTGGAACTCGCCCGCGTCCGTGCGCGGGAACTCGCACGTCGCACGACCCTGTTGGGGCCGCACCTGGACGAACTGGAGCTGGCCATTCAGGAGCGCCCGGCGGACGCCTTTGCCAGCGAAGGCCAGAAACGATCCCTGGCCCTGGCGCTAAAAATGGCCCAAGCGGAATTCCTCACCGAGGTCCACGGCGCGCCCCCCGTCCTGCTCCTCGATGACGTCATGGGCGACCTGGACCAACAACGGCGGGCCGCCTTCCTGCCTCTGCTCGAGCGGGCCGACCACGCGCGGAGTCAGGTGTTCATGACGGCCACCGAAGAAAGCTGGCCCCGCGAGCTGGGGCGTCGCCTGCACCGATGGCGAGTGGAAAACGGCACACTCGCACCCCTGCCGGGGGTGCCCGGGTGACCGCCGCCCGCCAAGTGTCTGTCTGGTTCGGACTGATCCGACTTCACGTCGGAATCCCGGCACCCCGCCGACCAGAGCGGGGCACTAAAAGCCACGGACGAGCTCCCTGTCCCGCGCTCTGGTGCTCGGCCCGTCAGGCCGGTCCGCGAAACGGGCCAAACCCACGCTCACCGGCCCACGCTCAGTGGCCGCACCCGCATCCACAGCCGCAGCCACCGCCGCTGCGGCGCGGCGAGGTCGAACAGCAGGCATCCTCTCCCGCCCCGCTCCCGGAGCCGGAAGCGAAGACGGAGAACTGTTTGGTCAGCCGCGTCGAGCCGCAGTGCGGACACTGTGTGCCGGTCCAGTCCGTGGATCGAACCAGCACCTCGCTGTCGCGATGACAGTCCTCGCAATGAAACTCGTAGATCGGCATGGACTCAAGGTTAACCAAACGCCGCGCACGCGCAACCGGTTGGATCCTCGTCCCGCCTGCGAAAACGAATCCGTCAAGATCCCAAGGCCCTTGGACGGGCTCTGGCGCTGGCAGGCGCCCGCCACAGCGACTCGGACCCCGGAACACCGGGCCCGACTCCCGACCTTCGTCGATCTGACGAGGCACACTTCGGGAAGGTCCTTTCCCTCCGGGGGGCCCGTGTGGAGCCAGCGTGACGTTTCGCCCTGCCCTGCCCCAGCCTCCTTGCCAGTGGGACGCAAACCAAAGATACTTCGTCTGTGGAGAACACCATTGCACAGCTGACGGAAAAACTGCTCGCCTCCTACCGCGAGGTGGGCGGCATCAACCACTTGGACGGGCAGAATTTGCCCTCGAAACGGGCCATCGTTCGGATCACGCAGGAGCTGCTGTGTTTGCTGTTCCCCGGTTTTTTTGAAGAACGACCCATTCCGTCGGCGCAAATCAAGACGGTGACCGCGCGGCGGCTGCGAACCGTGGCCACGGCTCTGGAACGGGAGATCTATCGCAGCCTGGTCTACATGCCGCCCCCGGAGTATCCGCGCAAAAGCCTGCGCTCGGCCGCCCGATCCATCACTTTGGGCCTGTTGGACAGCCTGCCCCGGCTGCGGGAAATCCTGCAGACCGACATCGAGGCCGCCTACAACGGGGACCCGGCGGCCCTCAGTCGTGAGGAGGTCATCGTGGCCTACCCGTTCGTGGAAACGATCGCCGTCCAGCGACTCGCCCACGAGCTCTATCTGGCCAAGGTGCCCTTGATCCCGCGGATCATGACCGAGTGGGCGCACAGTCGGAGTGGAATGGATCTGCACCCGGGGGCGCAAATTGGGACGCACTTCTTCGTGGACCATTGCACCGGCACGGTCGTGGGGGAAACTGCCGTCATTGGCAACCACGTGAAAATGTATCAGGGCGTCGGCCTGGTGGCGCGGTCGCTGGCCGCCGGTCAGGCACTCAAGGGCCAAAAGCGGCATCCGACGATTGAGGATCATGTGACCATCTATGCGGGAGCCACGATCATGGGCGGGGACACGGTCGTCGGTGCCGGCAGCACCATCGGCGCGAACGTGTTCTTGACGACCAGTGTGCCGCCGCGGTCCCTGGTGGTCCAGAAAGACGCCAACATCCGCGTCATGAGCAAGGGCGAGCACGTGCGGCCCGAGCCGGATGTGCAGATCTGAGGTGCTGGCGGCCGGGCCACTGGCCGTTCGCAGAAAAGACAATCTTGCGGCACGACGGCTCGGCGGGGGCCTCGCCTGCGCCCACCCTCGCCCCCCGGCGCGAAGGTTCCAGCGACGACCGATCCGGAGGTGCCGGCCGCGCTGAGATTGCGGGAATCCGTGGCTCCAAGAGGCAGTCTTTTCAGGTCCGCTTCCCCGGGCAGGCGGCGAATCGAGAAGAAAAAACTGGAGCGGGCGAAGGGAATCGAACCCTCGCGTGCAGCTTGGAAGGCTGCCGTTCTACCACTGAACTACGCCCGCTCTCCAAGGTCACTTCCATGGTAACCCGGGCGCTTGCCTTGTCAACGGTCCAACCGTAGCTTCGCCTCCCGGATGAACGCACTGCTGCTCACCGGGGGACGCGTGGTGGACCCGGCCAACCAGTGGGACGGTCCCGCCGATGTGCTGATCCGGGATGGCAAGATTGTCGCTGTGGGCCCGGAGGCTGCCGCCCTTTGCCCGCCCGGGGCGGAGCGCATCGACGTCCGGGGTTGTGTGGTGTGTCCCGGGCTGATTGACATGCACGTCCACTTGCGGGAGCCCGGGCAGACCGCCAAAGAGACCATTGCTACCGGCACGGCCGCCGCCGCCCGGGGCGGGTTCACTTCGGTGGTCTGCATGCCCAACACCTCGCCGGTTGTGGACAATGCCGGCACGGTTGCGCTGATCCATGAGCGGGCGGCGCGCGAGGGGCGGGTGCATGTGTTCGTGGCCGGTGCGATCACGAAGAACCTGGCGGGCGAGGAGCTCGCCCCCATCGGCGGTTTGAAGCGGGCCGGGGTGGTCGCCATCACCGACGACGGTCACTGCGTCCAAAACCACGAACTCATGCGGCGCGCCATGGAATACGCCCGCATGTTCGATTTGCCCGTGCTGGATCATTGTCAGGATTATTCGCTCGTCAGCGATGGCGTGGCCCACGAAGGACTCTGGAGCACGTTGTTGGGATTGCGCGGATGGCCCGCCGTGGGAGAGGCACTGATCGTCGCCCGCGACATCCTCCTGGCCGAGTTGACCGGCTGCCACGTGCACTGCCAGCACTTGAGCTGCGCCCGCAGTGTGGAACTGGTGCGCGAGGCCCGTCGCCGGGGTGTTCCCATCTCCGCCGAGGCCTGTCCGCACCACTTTGTGCTGACCGACGCCGCCCTGGCCGGCAGCGACAAGTTCTGGAGGCACGACGGCGCCGGCGTGTACGGCATGGCCGGCCGGGCCGAGCTGCCCCAATGGCCGGCCTATGACACCCGCTTCAAAATGAATCCTCCGTTGCGTTCGGCGCGGGATCGCGACGCAATCCTGGAAGGGCTGGCCGATGGCACCATCGAGGTCCTCTGCAGTGATCACGCCCCCCATTGCAGTTTCGAAAAAGAGGTCGAGTTCGACTACGCACCCTTCGGCATCACCGGCTTGGAGACCGAACTGCCATTGGCCCTGATGCAGCTCTACCATGCGGGTCGGCTCGGCCTGGCCGAGGTGATTGCACGATTCACCGTGGGGCCGGCGCGCATTCTGCGGTTGAACAAGGGCACCCTCAGCCCGGGCGCAGACGCGGACATTACCGTGTTCGATCCGGATCGCGAATGGGTGTTCACCCCGGAAAGCACCCGCAGCAAATCGAGGAACAGTCCGTTCTACGGTTGGCCCTTGAAGGGACAGGTGTTGATGACCTTCGTCGCCGGCCGACGGGTTTACCCGTGAGCCGGACGACCCGGCTGCCGGTCGCAGTCGGAGCGGGGCGCGTCGACCAGCGGAGCACATCCACGCTGCCTGAGGCGGGCAGGGCTCTGTCTGGCCGGCCACAAGCCCGGCGGGCCGGACGAGGCGGCCAGAAACCCCATACGCGACGCCCGAAATCGGGGCCTCCCGATGGCAGCCTCGGACCGCGTGGGAGCTGCCGGTGTCTCCTTCAGGGCGGGCGCACCCGAAGAACCCTCTGCGCGCCCCCGAGGGCCGGATCGAGACGACCCGATTCTCATCCGAAATGTCGCAAAGCCCGGCGAACCTGCTGCACCACCCTCAGGGAGACACCGGCAGGGCCTGCCCCGCGGGTACGGATTCAAAAACGGGTCATTTGCTGGAGTTCTCGGACGCGTGCTTCGATGGCCTCCCGGTTCAACCGGGCGAGCCGTGTCAGACCGAATCCCTCACAACAAAAACTGGCCACCGCGGCGGCGTAAATCATCGCCTTGCGCAATCGGGTCTGCCAGGGCCCCCGCCCCGCCGCCAGAAAGCCCAGCAGAGCGCCGGCGAAGCTGTCTCCAGCGCCGGTGGGATCGACCACGCGCCGGAGGGGATACGCGGGTGCGATGAACATGCCCTCCGGCCCGCTCAGCAGGGCGCCGTGCTCGCCCTTTTTCACGATCACCCAGCGCGGCCCCAGAGCACGCAACCGGGGCAGGGCAGCCACGGCGTGGTCTTCGCCTGTCAGTTGTGCAGCCTCGCTGTCGTTGAGGATGAACAGATCGACCCGCCGCAGGAGGCGCAGCAGGTCCTCCCGTGCGGTTTGCAGCCACAGGTCCATGGTGTCGGCCGCCACCAGGACAGGCCGGTTCATCTGCTCCAGCACGTGCATTTGGAGCGCAGGCGCAATGTTGCCCAAGAGAACGAACGGGGTTTGCCGGTACGAAGGCGGCAGATCGGGTCGGAACTGCTCGAAGACGCCCAGCTCGGTGTGCAAGGTGCGGCGCCGGTTCATGTTGGCTTCATATTCTCCCGCCCAATGAAACGTGCGCCCGGGGCGGCGCTGCAGCCCGGCCAAATCGATGCCGCGACGCCGGTAAAGCGCAAGGTACGTGCGGGGAAAATCGTCGCCCACCACACCCACCATGCGGACCGGGACGAAAAAACTGGCGGCCACGGCCGCGTAACTGGCTGAGCCGCCCAGGAGTCGATCCCGTTCGCCGCGCGGGGTGCGGATGGAATCCAGTGCCGTCGAACCCACAATCAGGACGCTCATGACAAAAAATGGTTTTGCCGGCGCGCCGGAAGTCCGCCGCCCGAATCATCGTGGCGGGCACGCTAGTGGAATCCTGCCCATCGGGCAACTCAGCAAACAGGCGCCCCGCGGCCGAAGCGCATTGCATTTTCAACACGGGATGATGGGTTCGCAAAGAAAGGCCGGCTCCCCGCGGCCTTCCCGTGCCAACACCGGAAAAACTTCGGCGGGCCCTGGAAGGGTTCCAAACCTGAAATGCGCCAGACTGGAGATCTGCGGCGCCCCGGGCCCTGCTTGAGCCAGAGCCGCGCACGACAATCTTCCAGATCAGCCCGCTTGCGAATTCGATCTCACGCAACCCCTCAAGTGCGGGGAAAGGCTGCTCGCCTCCACCACGCTCTGGGTTAGCCCCCATGGGGCGCGGACGCGCCGGTTTAGACCAGCCGCTCGGGCACCGGGCCGCCTCACTGCCGGGTGCACCGCTGCGCCTCCAACGCGCCACAGGGCAGCCCCATCGGGGCATGATTCGTCGGCCCGGGGCAACGCCGCGGATAACCGGGTTTCCGCAATTCCTCCCGCTTTGAAAGGGCGGAATTCGGAGGGGTACGACCGGTCCTCGGCATGAAAGCCCTCGCGTTGCGGCTCTTCAGGGCACGGTGGGCTCGGCCGTTGGAGGTCCTCGGGGCGTTCCGCCGGGCCGGTGCATGGAAGGCACCTTCGGCGTGTGGAGGGGCCCGCGCGATTCGTGCCGGGCAGGACGCATCTCCCATTTTTCCCGGGCCCATGAACCGAGTTCTCGAGGGGAAACCTGAGTCCAGGCCGAACGACTGGTCCTCCCTGGTTGGGCTTCAAGACAAAGGACCAAACGCGCTCGAGGGCAAATGCACCCGCCCGGTTGGGGTCGGGCCATTGACCCGTCACGGGTGGGGTCCGTAGGATGCAGGCCCGCTCGGGGAGCGGGAACTCTTCTGCCGATTCGGAGCCGGCGGGATCGGAGTCGGGCCAATTCCAGACGCGCATTCCTTTGGGAATCGGCCGAACAAAAACGGTGGCCAGGAGCGGGCGAGAGACGGCGATTGCCAAATATGAGTGGGGCATTCAGAGAGCAGGACCGGAAGGACGAATACGACGGCCGCAGCGGGAGAGCCGCGCCCGGCAGAACTCCTGGTTCGGCGGAGCCCGGCCCGTTGCATCCGTTCCGGGTCGGTTGCGTCCGTGCGCTCAACACCGTGCCTTTGTGCCGCGGACTGGAGGCGGACCTGGTCTTCGCGTCCCCGGCCGAGCTGGCGCGGCGACTGCGCTCGGGAGAATTGGACGCCGCCCTGGTGAGCGTGGTCGAGCCTCTCTGGCATGATGATTACGACATTCTCGACGGGGTGGCGGTGGCCTGCCTGGGGGAGGTCAAAAGTGTGTTCCTGGCACATCGCCAGCCCCTGCAGGAGATGAAGCTGGTGTATCACGACGCCGGGTCCCTGAGCAGCGTGGCGCTGTTGCGCGTGTTGTTGGCCGAGCAGGGACTTGAGCCGGAGTTCCAGCCCCTGCCCGAGATGGCGGCGGCGGCAGAGGTGGACAACGTGTTGCTGATCGGGGATGCGGCGCTGGATTTCCTGTTCGCGCCGCACGAACACGCGATCTACGACCTGGGCGTCGCCTGGTATGAACTGACTCGGCTCCCGTTTGTCTTCGCGGTATGGGCTTTGCGACGGTCGCTGGATCACGAGCCCTTGCGCCGTGTCCTGCGCGAGGCCCGCGATTTCGGGATGGAAACGTTGGACCACATTGTGCGGGAGCGCACTGAATACACCATGGATTTTCGCAAGGATTACCTGGGCTGGCACATTCATTACCACCTGGGCGATGACGAAAAGCGCGGGATCAGCCGGTTCATGGAGCTGCTGGAAAAGCACGGCTTGGGACCGGTGTACCCGCCGCGCTACGTTTGGTAGGCGGAAGGGGCCGGCCGATCCCCCGGAGGTTTTTGCGGTCCCCGAAGAGTCGATGCCCCGGTGCGGGACGAGATCCGGCGCCGGCCCGCCGGGCTCGAGGCAACTGAAGCGCTCCTCCCCCACTGCGAGGCACCTTCGAGTGCCCAATGCCGGACCGGTACCCGCCAGACCGGGAGACTTGGCAATCATGCGCGGGGACGAACTTTCCGCTGGGGGGCCCGCCGAGTGTGCGCCGGGAAGCCCTCGCGGCAGCCGCTCAGGTTGCCGGAGATTGCGCGGCCGATTCGGCCTCCAAGCGGGCCAGGACCTCCGGATCCCGCACGTCCACCCAACGCCCCTGAATCTCCAAACCCAACAGGCTGTGTCCGGCTCGTGCCATGGCGTTGACCGCGTCCGTCAGTTCATATTCGCCGCGCGGCGATAGTTCCAGACGCGCCATGAACTCGAACACGACCGGTCGAAATGCATAGATGCCGGCGTTGTACCAGACGGGCTGTCCGGGGCGCAGCCACCCATCGCGTTGCAAGGCTTCGAGTTCGGTGGCCGACGGCTTTTCCACAATGCGGTGCAAACGGAAGGCACCGTCGAACAGGGCCAGGCCACCCTGTCGAACATCCTCTCCCCGCGTGACGGTCACGACGCCGTCGCAGGAGTGACTTTGAAACCGGGCGACGACGTCCTGATAGGTTTGCGGGCGAACCAGGATGTCGCCGTAGGTGAGCAAAAAAGGAGAGTCTCCGATGAACGGGCGCGCGGGTTCGGCGGCCCGACCCGTGCCGTTTTGCACCGTTTGCCGACCGAAGACGATGCGGGCACCCCAGCGCTGTCCATCGGCAAAATGAGATTCGATCACCTCGGCGCGGAATCCCGTGACGATGAACAGGTCCCGAATTCCCGCGCTGACGAGTCCTTCGACGATGTGTTCCAAGATCGGCCGACCCTGGACACGGAGCATGGGCTTGGGCAAAGCCTGCGTCAGATCCCGCATGCGCGTGCCACGGCCGGCGGCCAGAATCACAGCCTTCATGCGGTTAAATTGAGCGGCCCCGGCCGCGGAAGTAAAAGTTTTTCGCGCAGCCCAACCGGCGCCGGGCGAGTCCGGGCCGCATGGACAACGCCGGTTTGGCGGAACCCCCATCACCAGGGGGCCGAGATGCCGCACCCGCCCGGGGGCCGGGCTGTAAGACGGCTGCCCCGCGGCGAAGATCAACGCCGGCGCCGTCCCGGCGAGAAATGATACCCCCCGCGAATCCGGCCGCCCCTGACACCGCCGGTGTACCGGGACTGGCCATTGGCCTGCGAAGGATCCAACAGGGTGGTGTAACGGTAGCTGAATCCCTCGAGCTGTTCCTGAGGAATGCGACGGGCGATGAAGTGTTCAATGGCCCGGATGTAACGAGCCTCCTGGGCGGTCATCAGCGTGAAGGCCTCCCCCCGGGCTTCGGCCCGGCCCGTACGGCCAATTCGGTGGACGTAATCCTCCGGGTGAAGCGGCACATCGAAGTTGATGACGTGACTGACGTCCGCGATGTCCAGCCCTCGGCTGGCGATGTCGGTGGCCACCAACACCTCGTAGCGACCGTCGCGGAAGCCGCGAAGGGCCTGCTCGCGCTCCGCTTGCGTGCGGTTCGAATGCAGGACCGCCACCGCATGGTTGTGCTGGCGCAGCAGATGGGCCACACGGTCGGCTCCCTGTTTGGTCCGGCAAAAAACGATGACGGACTCGTAGTGAACCCGCTCCAACAAGGCCAGCAGCAGGGCCTCCTTTTGCGACTCGGCCACCGGGTACAACACATGGCGGACGGTGTCCGCCGGTGAACGTCGGACGCCCACTTGCACGGTCTCCGGATCGCGCATGGCCCAGCGAATCAGCGTTTCGATGGCAGGCGGGATGGTGGCCGAAAAAAGCAGGGTCTGCCGCGGTTGCGGGCACTGCTGAAGGATCTCTTTCACGTCCGGCAGGAATCCCATGTCCAGCATGCGATCCGCTTCGTCGAGGACCACGTGGCGGACGCGTTCCAACCGACAAGACCCCCGTTCCATGTGGTCCAGCAACCGCCCCGGAGTGGCCACGAGGACGTCCACCCCGCGCCGCAACGTGTCCAGCTGGCGCCCGTAACCGACGCCCCCGTAGACCACGCCGATGCGGAGATCGGTGAACCGGGCATAATCGTGGAGGGCCGTCTCCACTTGGGCGGCCAGCTCGCGCGTGGGCTCCAGCACCAAGAGACGCGGCCCGGGGCCGTGCCGGTCCAAAAGCTGGAGCAACGGGAGGCCGAACGCCGCAGTCTTGCCGGTGCCGGTTTGTGCGCTGCCGATGAGGTCGCGGCCGGCCAGGATCAGAGGAATGGCGCGCAGTTGGATGGGCGTCGGCTGAGCATAGCCCATGGCGGCCACTCCTTTGAGGAGGGCCGGACTCAGCCCCAGTTTCGCAAACGACATGACTCTCAATATGGCTGACGAAGGGGAGGTTGTCCAATGACGCTTTTGGGCTGAAAAGCAGCCGAACGGGGAAGCCTCCATGGCCAGGCCCGATTTTCCTGCTGCGATCCGCTGACATTTCTACGGCAACCCCCCGGCCGGTCCAGTCCCGCCTTGAGCTGATCCCGCCAAAGTTTCTAGCTTCGCCCCCGTGATTGCACTGGTGGATTACGGCAGTGGGAACCTGCGCAGCGTCTGGAAGGCCCTCCGCTACGTGGGAGCGGAGGTGCAGGTGGTGCGGCGGCCCGAAGAGCTTGCGGCGGCCCGCGCGGCCGTCCTGCCCGGGGTCGGGGCGTTCGACGACTGCATGCAGGCGCTGCAGCGGCAGGAGCTGCTGGAAGCCCTCCGACAGTTCATTGCCGGGGGTCGGCCGTTTCTGGGCATTTGCGTGGGTTACCAGGCCCTGTTCGAGCGCAGCGAAGAGTTCAACAGCTGCGCCGCCGGGCTCGGGTTGTTCCGGGGACGCGTCGTCCGGTTTCGGGAACAGCCGGGCCTGAAAATCCCCCAGATTGGCTGGAACCAGATCGAGATTCTCCGTCCTGACTGTCCGCTGTATCGGGGCATTCCGTCCGGCTGCCATGTGTACTTTGTCCACAGTTTCTTTCCCCGGCCGGAATCGGAGGCGATTGTCGCCACGCGCACGGTGTACGGAGAGCCCTTTGCCTCCTCGATCTGGGCGGGCAATGTGTTTGCCACGCAGTTTCATCCGGAAAAGAGCCAGCGCGTGGGTCTGCGTCTGTTGCGCAATTTTGTGGATTTGGCGGAGGCAGCCTGAATCAGCGCGTTGCCGTGTTTGACCGTGGAGTCGGGAACCCCAGGGGAGCGCCCTTTTCCCTCGGCTTTCTCGTGCCGGGAAAAACCCGACACTCCGCCGAGCGTTCAAGGGTGACCAAAACCTGAAAAGTTCCACGGCTGAAGCCTTCTGTCGCCGGCCACTTGACTCGAGATGGGAGCGTGCTTTTTTAAGTGGACCCTTGCGGTTGGGTGGACGCGCGGTGCGCGCAGTCGACGCGCGGTCCAGGGCAAGGGCCCGAGACGTTGAACCATGAATTGACAGAACATCGTAGCGGAGAACGAAGACCATGGCACACGAACTTCCTCCCCTGCCCTATCCGGCAGATGCACTGGAACCGCACATCGACCGGCAGACGATGGAGATCCATCACGGCCGGCATCACAAGGCTTACGTGGACAATCTGAACAAGGCGCTGGAGGGGCATCCGGATCTCCAGGCAAAGTCGTTGGAAGCCCTCCTCAAAGATCTGAATGCCGTCCCGGAAAACATCCGGACCGCCGTGCGGAACAACGGAGGGGGCCACTGGAATCACACCTTCTTCTGGCAGATCATGGCGCCCAACGCCGGCGGTGCCCCCGGTGGCCAGCTGGCGCAGGCCATCCAGGCCACGTTCGGAAGCTTTGACGAATTCAAGGCCAAATTCGAGGCCGCCGGACTGGGGCGCTTCGGCAGCGGCTGGGCCTGGCTGGTGGTGAACGGGGGCCGGCTGGAAATCGTGTCGACCGCAAACCAGGACAATCCGTTGATGGGCCGCGCGATCGCCGGCTGCGAAGGCACACCGATTCTGGGCGTGGACGTCTGGGAGCACGCCTACTACCTCAAGTACCAGAATCGGCGGGGGGACTACCTCAAGGCCTTTTGGAACGTGGTCAACTGGAGGGAGGTGGAGCGCCGCTACGCGGCGGCTCGCTGAAGCCTGTTCCTCCGCTGCCACGGAACGGCGGGGCCGGTTGCCGGCACGAACGGCGACCGGTCTTTTTGTTGTCTGGAACGCTGGCGGCCCTCGGACCGGATCGGCGTCCGGGGGCTCGGGCTGTCGCAAAGGTCGTGCCCGATGGGAACGCCGCCGAGCTTTCCCCCGAGCCGCACCATTTCCCCGCGCCAGAAGTTGGGAGCCGCACGGCCGCACGCCGGGCGCCGGCGGCGGTCTTGCAGGGAGACCCCTCTGCCCGCGGGAAGGCGCGGGGCGTAAATCCGCGGCGATCGCAGCGGACCCGTTGGGTGCATCACCCGCCCGATCCTGTCGTTCGTGGCGTTGTTGTCCGCATTGTGCCTTGCCCTTGCGAGCCCGACTTTTAGGCTTGCAAGGGCGTGAGCGCGAGATTGCCCACGATCTCGATCATTATTGCGGCCCGCCCGGAGCAGACGGAGGTGCAATCGCTCCGGGCGGCGCAGCAATTGGACTATCCCCGTGAGCTGCTGGAGGTGCTCCTGGCGCGCGGCCGCCAGCCTTCGGTCCAACGCAACGCGGCATTGCGCCTGGCGCGGGGTGAGCTCGTGTATTTTTTGGACGACGATTCGATTCCGGACCCGGCCAACCTGCGCCGCGCGGCTGCGGCGTTTCAGGACGAACGTTTGGAGGTGCTGGGCGGGCCCAATCTCTGCCCGGCCGACGCCCCGGAGCAGGAGCAGGTGTTTGCCCTGGTGCTCAGCAGTTGGCTGGCGTTCGGTCCCAGTCGGGCCCGTTACACGCCCGTGGGACCGGCACGGGACACCACCGAAAAGACCCTCATCCTCTGCAACCTCGTGGCACGCCGGAAAACGCTTCTCGAGCTGGGAGGATTCGACGAGACGCTCTATCCCAACGAAGAAAACGCACTGCTGGACGCGATTCTGCGGCGCGGCGGCCGGTTGCGCTATGATCCGGCGTTTGTGGTCCATCGGCGGCCCCGGCCCGACCTCTGGAAATTCGTCCGCATGTTGTGGACGTACGGCCGCGGCCGTGCCGAACAATTCCGTCGGCTGCCCACCCGGGGTTCCCTGCTGAACTTTGTGCCGCCCCTGTTTGTGGCCTATGTGGCCGCGCTGGTTCTGAGCGGGCCGTTTTGGCCGGCAAGCTGGGCAGGCGGGTGGCGCGTGGCCGCGTTGCCGCTGGGCGCGTATGGCAGCCTGTTGGCCTTCCATGCGCTGAGCTTGTGGCGCCGGCATCCGTGGCGGCGGGTGTGGCGGGCCACCGCGCTGGTCGTGCTGGCGCACTGCGTGTATGGAGCCGGGTTTTGGCGGGGCTGTTTCACCTCGCTGCGGCCGCCCAGTGCGCGCACAACCCAGGAGGTACGGGTCGAGGTCATATCCCCCGCACCCGGGAGCACTGCATCATGAGAATCCCTGCGATCTGGGCTGCGGCATTTCGCACGTGTGCCGATCCGGCACGGGCTCGACGGCACTGGGAACAGCTCTGCGAGGGACCGGCGCGGGAATGGCTCCTGCAGGCCGGGCCGGAACAAGCCCGCGTCTGGAGCGCCCTGCTTTCCGGATCTCAGGTGTTGCCGGCATGGTTGCAGCAACACCCCGACTGGTTGGCGGATCTGACACTGGAGGCGTTACGGCACCCGCGTCGACGCCAGGGCCTGGAAACGGAGTTGCGGAAACGCCTGGCCTCGGCGCCCCCGGATCTGGCGGGTGCCCTGGGCGAGGTGCGCCGCTTCAAACGCAAAGAACAGCTCCGCATTGCGACGCGCGACCTGGCCGGGCTGGCCCCGCTGGAGGAGGTGATCGAGGAATTGTCCGACCTGGCCGATGCCTGTCTGAGCACGGTGTGGGAGCGATGCTGGCAGGAGGCCGTGCAGCGGTATGGAGTCCCGTACCAACAGGATCCCGACGGCCGCTGGCGACCGGCCACCGCGTGCCTGCTGGGCATGGGAAAACTCGGCGGGCGGGAGCTGAATTATTCTTCGGACGTGGACCTGCTGGTTGTTTACAGCGGAGAGGGTTGGGTCTACCCCCAGCCCCCCAAAGGCCCGCGCCCGCCGACCCCGCGCCTGAATGCTCACCAGTTCTTCAACCGGCTGGCAGAACTTTTCATTGCCGAAGTGACGCGGCTGACCCCCGAGGGGGACCTGTACCGGGTGGACATGCGACTCCGCCCGGAGGGCGAGGCGGGCCCGCTGGCCCGTTCCCTCAGCAGTTACGAAAACTACTACGCCCAGTGGGGCCAGACCTGGGAACGGATGATGCTGATCAAGGCGCGCCGCGTGGCGGGCGATCCCGAGCTGGCCGCGGACTTTTTGGAAACGGTGCAGCCCTTTCGGTATCCGCGCTCGATCAGCCCCGCGGTGCTGGAGGAAGTGGCGGCGCTGAAGCTGCGCATCGAGTCCGAGGTCCTCAAGCCGGAGGAGTTGCACCGCCATGTGAAACTGGGGCGTGGCGGGATCCGGGAAATCGAATTCCTCGTGCAGGTCCTTCAACTCTTGCACGGGGGACGCCAGCCGTTTCTCCAACAGTCCAGGACGCTGCCGGCACTGGAAAAACTGGCGCAATACGAGCTGCTGCCACCGGCCACGGCGCGCAGTCTGGCCGAAGCCTACCGGTTCCTGCGACAGGTGGAGCACCGGCTCCAAATGGAAGCGCATCAGCAGACGCATTTGCTGCCGGACCGGGCGGGGGATTTGAAGCGGCTGGCGCGGCTGATGGGGTTCGGCGACGCCCGTGAGTTCATGGCCGCCTATGAACGGCACACGGCGCTGGTGCGGGAGGCCTATGATCGGTTGTTTGGCCCCGCGCAGGTCCGCCCCCAGGCCCGCCCGCCGTTTCCCGATCGCTTCCGCGGCAGGGAATCAGAATGGCAGGCGTTACTGGCCGGACACGGTTTCCGCGATCCCGCACAAGCCGTACGTCGTTTGCAGGAGTTCGTGGAGGGACCGGGGTTTGTGCATGTCTCGGCCCGGACCTCGGAGCTGGCCCTGCGGCTGGTGGAACGGTTTTTGCAGCGTTGTCCCGGAGGCACCGGGCAGACGGTGAGAGCAGGTTCGGCCCAGACGCAGTTGCTGGCCGAGCTGCCGGTGTTGTCCGACCCGGACCGGGTTCTCACGCGTCTGGACAGTTACGTGCAGGCCTACGGGGCGCGGGCGACGTTGTACGAGACCTGGCACAGCAACCCCACACTGTTCGATTTGTTGCTGCTGCTGTTCGACCGGTCGGAGTTCCTGGCCGAGGCGGCCATTCGCACCCCTGATCTGGTCGAAGACCAGGTCCTCAGCGGTCGGCTCAAGCGGCGTCGGACGGCTGCCGAGATTTTGCAGGACCTGCGCCACGGGCGGGAGGACCCGGATCAGATGGCCTGGTTGCGCAAGTACCACCAGGCCGAGCAAATGCGGATCGGGTTGCGCGACATCCTGGGTCTGGCGGATCCGGAACAGTACCTGGAGGAGCTCACGGCACTGGCCGAGGCCTGCCTGCAGTACGCCGTGGAAGTGGTGATGCGACGCCATGGGCTGCCGCAGCCACCCTTTGCCGTGATCGGGCTGGGCAAGCTCGGCGGGGGCGAGATCGATTACGGTTCGGATCTGGATGTGCTGCTGGTGAGTTCGGTCCCGGCCCGGAACCTGGCGCGTTGTCAGAAATGGGCGGCAGAATGGATGGAACTGCTGGGCACGCGCACGGAGCATGGACTGGTCTTTCCGATGGACGCCCGGCTGCGTCCGGACGGAGAGAAAGGCCTGCTGGTGAACACGCTGGAGGCGCATGAGGATTACTATCGACGGCGCGCCCAGTTGTGGGAGATCCAGGCGCTGAGCCGCAGCCGCGCCGTGGCCGGCGATTTGGAACTGGGCCGGGTGTTCGAGTCCATGGCGGCAGCGTTGACAAACTTCCGAGCCGAGCATGTAGCGGCGGGGTTCCCGTGGCGCGACCGACCGCGCACGGCCGCCGGGCGGCGCCGAGGCGCTTCAACCTCGGGCCTGGCGGCGTGGTCGCCGGATTGGAAACAACGAATTCACCAGATGCGGCTGCGGATCGAAAAGGAACGCACCCCGCCGGGGCAGGACGAGCTGGCCATCAAAACGGGGCGTGGAGGGCTGATGGACGCCGAATTTGTGGCCCAGGCCTTTTGTCTGGAGCAGGGCTGGCGGGAGCCGAACACCCTTCGGGCTCTGTACCGGGCGCGGGACTCGGGCTGGCTGCCAAACGCCGATCGGCTCATCGAAAACTATCGCCGGCTCCGGCGGGTCGAAGGTGTGTTGCGCCGCTGGAGTTACGAGGGCGAATCGGTCCTGCCGGTGGATCCGGCGCCCTACCGGCGGGTGTCGGTGCGGTGCGGGTTCGAAACCCCGGAGGCGTTCCGCGCGGCACTGGCCCAATGGCGGCAGGCAATTCGCGAAGTGTACGAGCAGGTGTTCGGAGCAACCCCCGGCGCGCCACTCCCAGGCGGCCCCGCAGCCAAGCGGCCCCTCTCGTCCGCGCCCGACGGCTCCGGCTAACCTGCCGAGGCGCACTCGGCCACCAGCGCCGGGGCCGGGATCCGTTCCGGTTGTTGAACGCGCTCCCAAGCCGCCTGAATCTGTTCCACCAGCCGTTCCGCGGTCAAACCGTACTTGCGCCGCAAGTGCTCCACCGTGCTGGCGTGTTCGATGAACTGGTCCGGCCAGCCCAGGCGCACCACCGGCGTGGTGATGCCACGGTCGCTGTAAAGCTCGAGCACGGCCGACCCGTACCCGCCCATCAGCACGTGGTCTTCCAACGTGGCCACCACGTGCGCCGTGCGACCAAAGAACTCGTGGGTGCCGGCGTCCAGGGGCTTGAAAAACCGCGGGTTGATCAGAGCGACGTCCCAGCCCGCCGCCCGAAGAAGCTCCGCAGCTTTCCGCGCCACTGATTGCATGTTGCCCAGGGCGAACAAGGCCGCTCGGGGATGTCCCTGGCCGCTGAAAGGTTGAAGAACCTCGGCCTTTCCGATTTCCAACGGCTGCGGCTGGTCCTTCAGGGGCACCCCTTCGGCCGGGCCGCGCGGGTAACGGATGAAACAGGGGTGGGACTGCAGGGTGGCGGTAAAGAGCATGTCCTGCAGTTCGTCCTCGTCCTTCGGAGCCATGCCAATGACGTTGGGCAGGCAGCGGAGATACGCGATGTCGAACAACCCGTGATGCGTGGGGCCGTCGTTGGCGGACAAGCCGGCGCGGTCCATGCAAAAGATGACCGGCAGATCCTGCAGGCAGACATCGTGGTGGATGCAGTCGTACGCCCGCTGCAGGAACGTGGAGTAAATGGCGCAAACCGGGCGGAATCCCATGGTCGCCATGCCGGCGGCAAAAATGACGGCGTGCTCCTCGGCGATCCCGACGTCGAAGTAACGATCGGGAAAGGTTTTCTCCAGCAGCTTCAGCCCGGTGCCACTGGGCATGGCCGCCGTAATGCCCACCAGGTAGTTGTTTTGCCGACAAAGCTTGACCATCACCTGGCCAAACACGTCCTGCCAGTTGGGGGGGGTGCCGGCCTTGGGTGGGGGTGAGTCGCCCGTGCGAATGTCGTACGGACCCGACCCGTGGAATTTCTCCGGATTGCGAATGGCGGCTTCGAATCCCCGACCCTTCTGCGTCAGCACGTGGATCACAATCGGCTCTTCGCAGGTTTTCGCGAACTCCAGCGTGCTGATCAAAAGGGGCAGGTCGTGTCCGTCGATGGGGCCGAGATAGCGCAGCCCCATTTCCTCGAACAACACCGGGTTGCCGTAGCCGCCGCGACCGTCGGCGTCCTGGGGCCGGCCCGACACTTCCGAGGTGGGCCGCAGCCCCACGCCCGCCAGGGCCCCCTTGAAGCCCTCCTCGGCTTTGTGGGCCAGTTTCAGCGCCAACTCCCCCTTCGGCAGTTTGAGCAGGAACTTTTGAAACTCCCGAGAAAACGCGTTGTATCGCGGATGGGTGATGAGACGGTTCAAATACCTGGCAATGGCGCCCACATTTCGGGCGATGCTGTATTCGTTGTCGTTGAGGATGCCGATGAACCGGCGGGTCGTTTGGGCGATGTTGTTGAGCGCCTCGTACGAAATGCCGTTGGTGAGAGCCGCATCCCCGAAGATGCAGACAATGTGTTCGTTGGTGCCCAGGCGGTCCCGGGCGGCGCACATCCCCAGAGCGGCGGAGAGGGCGGTGCCCGCATGGCCGGCGCCGTAGCAGTCGTGCGGGCTCTCGCTGCGGCTGGCAAAGCCGCTCAACCCGTCGGTGGTGCGGATGGTGTGAAATCGATTCTTCCGCCCGGTCAGGATCTTGTGCACATAACACTGATGACTGACATCCCAAACAAACTTGTCGCGCGGGGTCTCGAACACCCGGTGCAGGGCCAGGGTCAATTCGACCACGCCCAGATTGGGGCCCACATGACCGCCGTTGACCGACAGCACGCGAATGAGTTCTTCCCGGATTTCCTGGGCCAGTACCGCCAACTGCTCCAGGGTCAAGTTCTTCACGTGCTGCGGATGGTCAACCATGTCCAAGTATCGTTTCATGGGCTACGGGCGCAAAGTCGGCCGGGCCAAACCGGAAAGAATGAATCTGCTCCCAACCGTCAGCCCTCCGGGGTTTCCTCCGCGGTCAGGGGTTTCAGGCGAAACTGCCCTTCCGACGTCTTTTCCAGCTGCTGCACTTTCAATTCCGCTTCCGCCAGTTTGCGGGCACACACCGAGGCCAGTTTCATGCCCTGTTCATATTCGGCCAGGAGCTTCTCCAGGGGCAGGTCGCCACTCTCCATGGCCTCGACAATGCTTTCCAGGCGCTCCAAGGCTGCCTCGAACGACAGGTCCTCGAGCGCCGGCGCGGGATCGTTGTTGGACGATTTCGCCATACTGCAATCTGGGCGCAGCTTAGGCCAAAGGAGCAAGGTCGTCCAGTCCCCAGCCGGCGGGCCGCAAACCGGAGCCCGGGCTTCCTCCCCTTGCGTGGTAGTGTGGCCGCATCGAAGACAAGAAGGCACCGGGCGGTCGCGCAAAGCGCCATCAAGCCCCCCAAAACTGCGGCGCGGGTCCCACTCCGGGGCGACCCGAGCCGGTTTGCTGTCTGCGGGATGATCGCCGATGCGTCGCTTTCGCCATGGTTTTGGCCAAGCCGCGCCCACCGCAATTTCAACCCACTACTTGGAAACCGCTCTGAATGGACCCGCTGGGAAGGCGCGGGGGAGCCACAGTCCCACCGGGATAGACGGCAGCCCACAGGTGGCATCCCCGCTTTGCCGGGTTCCCGAATGCGACGGGAAAGGCCCTTGGATCCTAGAGGCCGTCGGCTGGGCATCTCCGATCAAACGCGCTCCGCGACCGCGTCCGTCTTCGGACCCCGCCGCAACGTGCGACGCCCCGGGGCTCTTCATTGGCTTCGATGTTTCCTCGTCCAGGTTCGCGCGGCCTCCGAAAGGTGGGCAGGTTCGCGTCGGTGCTGCGTCTGTTCCGTCTGGAGAGGCAATCCGTGGCCGATCTACTTGGGCGCGCACGGGGTCGCCTGCACCCGGGCTTCATGCTCGGGGAAATTCCATCCCATGGCAACATGGCGACGACCCCCGTGACAACCCGATGCCGACCGGCCCCGGTCCGTGCGATCGGGGAAGCCATGACCCTGCAGTTCGCCCTGCAGCTGGAAAAAGCCCACGGTTGCTTTTGCTTTTCGCGGCCGCCGGCGATAGTGTCGCCGACGGCGAACCATGAAAACGACGCGTTTGGTGGTGGCAATGTTGGGCTGGGCCTTGACCGGGGGCGGCCTGCGGGCCTGGGACTACGAGGTGCACCGGGCCATTGTGGATCTGGCGTTTGCAGCGTTGCCCACGAATTATCCCGGTTTCGTGTTTGAACCGGCGGCTCGGGAACGCGTCCGGTTTCTCTCGGGGGAACCCGACCGGTGGCGCAACGCCGCCTCGGACGTCGTTTTCAGTCATGCCACCGCCGCCGATCATTACCTCGACCTGGAGGATTTGGAGGCGCTGGACGTGAAGCCGGACGGCCTGCCGGTCTTTCGCTATGAATTTGCCGCCCGCGTTCTGGCAGCGCGTGCGGCCCATCCGGAACGTTTCGAGGCCATCGATCCGGCACGGGATCGGGATCGCACGCGTGCGTTTCCCGGCTTTCTGCCTTGGACCATCGCCGAGGGCGTGGGCCATCTGAAGTCGGCCTTCTCGTACCTTCGTGCGTACGAGACCCTTGGGGGCACGTCCGAAGAGATGGATAACGCCCGCCAAAACGTGCTCTATGCGATGGGCGTCCTGAGTCACTTCGTGGGCGACGCCACCCAACCCCTCCACACCACGCGGCATCATCACGGCTGGGTCGGCGAGAACCCCAAGGGATACACCACAGACCGCGGAATCCACGCATGGATCGACGGAGGGTTTTTCGAACGCACCGGGGGAGTGCAGGTGGAGTCTCTGCGATCCCGACTCCGACCGGCCCGGGTGTTGGAGGGGACCCGCTCTCCGGAGGAACTGTTTCGCACCATCACAGCCTGGCTGATGGAACAACACCGACAGGTGGAACCACTCTACCAGCAACACAAAGAGGGCAAATTCAGCGGCATCGGCGTGGACGGCCAGGCGGGACGGCTCCTGCTCGAGGAACAGGTGGTGCGGGCCGCCCAGATGCTGGCGGACCTTTGGTTCACGGCCTGGGCCCAAGCGCCCGCCGACAGCTACCTGCAACGCAAACTCCAGGAGCGCCTGCCGCGTCCGAGCGGGCCGCTCCGCCTCTTGGTGGTCACCGGGGGACACGGGTTCGACCGACTCCCCTTCCATGCCATGTTCGCCGGTTTCAGCAACATGACCTTCCGCATCGTCGAACACCCGCACGCTCATGCCTGGTTCCGTCCCGAGCACACCAACCTGTACGACGTCATCGTCCTTTACGACATGTGGCAGCAGATCAGTCCCGAAGCCCGGCTGGATTTCGTCCGGGTCACGACCAGCGGCAAGGGTGTGGTGGCCCTGCACCATGCGCTGGCCGGGTACAGCGACTGGGACGACTACGCGGAACTGCTCGGGGGCCGGTATCTGTTCAAACCCATGACCCTGGAAGGTCGTCCCCACCCGGCCTCGAGCTATAAACACGACGTCCGCTTCCGCGTGCGCGTGGCCGATCCCCATCACCCCGTCACGCGCGGAGTGTCGGACTACGAAGTGCTGGACGAAACGTACAAGGACTATTGGGTGGCCAGCGGCGTCAAGCCCCTGTTGACGACCGACGAGCCCACAAGCACCCCCGTGGTCGGCTGGGCCAAAACCAACGGATTGTCCCGCTGGGTCTATCTGCAGGGAGGCCACGACCGGAACGCGTGGGAACATCCGGCCTACCGCAAGCTCGTGGAACAAGCCATCCGCTGGGTGGCCGGGCAGACGGGAGACTGATCTCCGCTCTCTTCGCGGGCCCCTTGGCAGGGTCGCTTTGTCAAGGTGGTCTCTTCGGCCCGGATTCCTCCACTGCGTCGCCGCGCCCCCTGTAGCCTCCCAAAGCCCAACAACCCGCACCGGCCGGGCCGGCCTTTCCGGACCCTGCCCTGGCCGCGACCAAGCCTCACGGGTGACTCAACGGGGAACGATGACGCGATGGGCGCAGCCGGTGCATGATGAGGGATTGTCCCACCCCGGGGGCCTTTTGCTGCAGTCGCCTGTCGAGTCGAAACAGGGCCAAGGTTTGCCCCTCGAGCCGCCGATTCATGCCGGTCGCAGCCGTGCGACCCACCCCCTTTCCCCGCGCGTCAGGGGGCCGTGACGCCGTTTCTCCGGGCCCGCGGGGCCGGCGGTTCGAACAAGGGGTCGGAACCCCGTCGAGATGCCCACCCCGCCATGTGGCCACTTTATGCCACATGACGAATGGCCTTGACCCGCTAAAGTTGGCACCGTGCGAAATGCAACCCGGGTTCAGCAAGGCAGCCGCTTTCCGCGCCATCCGGCCAGCCAAGGTTCCGGGCGGCCGACCGGAAGTGGCGTTGCCGCCGGGCTTTTGGCACGTGTGCGCACAACTGCCGCTTGGTTTCTCCCATGAAAAGCCGAATTCATTCCGCTCCGGACACGCAGGCACGGCTCGCGGGCCGTCTCGGCCTGCTTGAACACACGCGCGTTCCCGCGCTTCAGGTTCTCGTCGTCGCCGCTTGTATGGCGGCAGGATTTGCGGCTTCGGCTGCGACCGTCATCCATTTGGACGCGACCTCGCAGCCGCCGGGGCCCCTTCCCGTCTGGCCCAACACCGGCACAATCAGCGGCGATTTCGTGCCCTGGGCGGACACACCCGAAGTGATCGAGGTCGACGGCGTGCGCGGGGTGGCGTTCCGCGGCGGCACGCCGGGGCTCCAGGGCACCTCCTATTACGGACCCAACGTGCCGGAGAGTCTGGCCGGAAATGCCAGCCGCACGATCGAAGCCTGGGTCTGGGATCCGTCGCCGCAGGATGAAAAAACGGTCTTCTCCTGGGGGCGCCGCGGTGGTCCAGACGGGTCCAACTGCACCTTTGGCCACGGCGTCCACCCCGTTTGGGGCTGCTTGGGCGGCTGGGGCTGGGCCGATCTGGGGTACAGCAACGCCCTGACCTTTTCACGTTGGGCCTACATTGTGTACACCTACGACGGCGCCACCCGTACCGCCCGGGCGTACTACAACGGACAACTCAGCAGCACCGAGACCTATGCCACCCCACTGAACACTTGGGCGGTCGATGCCAGTGGCTTTCCGATTCCCTTCCGGGTGGCCCGCCAGACCGACGCCAACGGGAATCCCAGCAACGCCGGCGTGGGCACCAACGTGATCGCCAAGATCCGGGTCCACGACGTGGCCCTGACACCCGAGCAGGTCCAAGCCCAGTTCGAAGCCGAACGGGTCCAGTTCGGTCTTTCGGACGTGGACGCCGACGGACTGCCGGACTGGTGGGAACGCCGCTACAGCCTGAACGTGGGCGCCAACGATGCGAGCGCAGACCCGGACGGTGACAGTCTCACCAACACCAGCGAATACCAGCTCGGGACCAATCCCCGTGCGGCAGACACCGACGCCGACGGGTTGGCCGACAACGTCGAAACCAACACCGGTGTCTGGGTGGATCGCAACAACACCGGAACCGATCCGCTCAATCCGGACACGGACGGTGACGGTCTGTTGGACGGCGTGGAGACCAACACCGGCGTTTATGGGAGTACCACCAACACCGGCACCCACCCGCTGAATCGCGACACCGACGGCGACGGCTGGCAGGACGGCGCCGAGGTCCAGTTTGGATCCAACCCGACCAATCCTCAAAGCACGCCGACCCCGCCGCCGGTGATTCACCTGGATGCCACAAGCCTGCCCCTCGGCCCCTTGTCGGCCTGGCCGAACACCGGCACGATCCCGGGCGACTTCTTCCCTTTGATGGACGTACCCGAGGTCATCGAAGTGGACGGGGTCAAGGGCGTGGGTTTCCGCGGCGGCACAACCGGTCCCGAAGGAACCTCGTATTACGGCCCCAACGTTCCTGAACGCATGGCCGGCAACGCCAGTCGAACGATCGAAGCCTGGGTCTGGGATCCCTCCCCGCAGGACGAAAAGACGGTCTTCTCCTGGGGCCGCCGGGGCGGGCCCGACGGGTCCAATTGTACGTTTGGCCACGGCGTTCATCCGGTTTGGGGCTGCCTGGGCGGCTGGGGATGGGCCGACCTGGGTTACAGCAATGCGCTGACCTTCTCGCGCTGGGTTCACATCGTGTACACCTACGACGGCGGCACCCGAACGGCCCGTGCCTACTACAACGGCCAGCTCAGCAGCACCGAAACTTACACGAGCCCGCTCAATACCTGGGCCGTCGATACCAGCGGGTTCCCGATCCCGTTCCGTGTGGCCCGGCAAACCGACGCCAACGGAAACCCGAGCAATTCCGGCATCGGGACCAATGTGATCGCCGTCATTCGGGTCTATGACGTGGCCCTCCCTGCGGCCCAAATCCAGGCCCACTTCGAGGCCGAGCGGGCCAAGTTCGGTCTCTCCGATGTCGATGAAGACGGCCTGCCCGACTGGTGGGAACGCCGTTACGGCCTCAACGTCGGGGCCAACGATGCCACGGCCGATCCGGACAGCGACGGTCTGAACAGCCTGGCCGAATATCAGGCCGGGACCCATCCGCGCAACCCCGACACCGACAGCGATGGCCTTCGCGACGGCGTCGAGACCAATACCGGTGTCTGGGTCAGCAACCAGAACACCGGAACCAATCCCCTCAACTCGGACACGGACGGCGACACCCTCCTGGACGGCGTCGAAACCAACACCGGCGTCTATGTCAGCCCGACCAATACCGGCACCAGCCCGTTGAGACGAGACACGGACGGGGACGGCTGGGACGACGGTGGTGAAATCCGATCCGGATCCGACCCCACCTCGGCTCAGAGCCAGCCGCTTCCGGGCAACTGGGTCCAAGAAGTCACCCGGTCCAATCCCAAGTATTGGTATCGGTTCGAGGAAGGCGACCCCACCCAGCCCGCCCTCAACTCCGGCTCTGCCGGCACGGCCTTCAACGGTTTCTACGGCCCCGGCATCACGGCGGAGAATTTCGTCTCCTCGGTGATCATTTCGCCGGCCGGCAAGGCCCTGGAATTCACCGGTCCGGCCGCGCCCAACTCCACCACCAAGTATGTGGAGATCCTGCAGGAGATCCCGGAGCTGGTGAACTATCGGCCGCCCGCAACCGAAAAGGTCACCACGGTTGAATATTGGGTCAGGACCACTCAGCGCGGCACGCACGGCAATAACGCTTGGCAGAGTCCGTCCATCCTGGCCCGGGAGAGCCCCGGCGACGGAGACATGTACTGGGGCAACATTACCGCAACCGGAGATTTCGTGTTCAGCACCTCCGACCTGCACGAAATCCGCACGGTCCGCGACCGCAATTACGCCGTCACCGACGGTGCCTGGCACCATGTCGTGATGGTCAAGAAGTGGTACGTGAACCAACCGTGCGTCTCGATTCTCTACGTGGACGGTGGCGCGGAGGAGGGTGGCATCACCATCACCGCCACCACGCCGGCCGGCAACCCGAGTTATCAGGACCTGGACGCCGGGATCCGTCGGATCGGCCTGACGGACAACGGCGAACTGGAAAACGTCCAGTTCATCGGCACGCTGGACGAAGTGGCCATTTACGATCGGGAACTCACCGCCACGGAGGTCCGATTGCATTACCGGTCGGTCTATCTGGGCGACACCGATGGCGACGGCATGCCCGACTTGTGGGAGGTCAGCTACGGTCTCGACCCGTTCCGCAACGACGCCGCCGAGGATCCCGACAACGACGGTCTGAACAACCGGGGCGAGTACTTCCGGAAGACCGATCCACGCAATGCGGACACCGACGGTGACGGCCTCCTCGATGCCGTCGAGACCGGTACCGGCGTCTGGACCAGCGCCACGGATACCGGCACCAACCCGCTCAATCCCGACACCGACGGCGACCGACTGCTCGACGGCGTGGAAACCAACACCGGCGTCTATGTGAGCCCGTCCAACACGGGCACGCATCCCCATCGGCGGGATACCGATGGCGACACCTTCAGCGACGCGGACGAGATCGCCATGGGCTTCAATCCCAACGATGCTGCCTCCAAACCGGCCCAGCCCGCTTCCTGGGCGGAGGCGGTGGCGGCGGACCGGCCCATCCACTGGCTGCGATTCGAGGAAACCACCACCGCGCAGCCACTGGCCAACCTCGGTTCGCATGCCGGCCGGTACACCGTCACCTTTGGCCCCGGCATCGCGCCCACGGATCTGGGCAAGCCCAGTGCCTTCCCCGGGCTGGGTCGGGCCATCGAATTCACCGGTCCTCCCGCCCCCGCCTCCACGCTCAAATACATCGACTTCGGCGCCGAAATCCCCGAGCTGATCAACCTGCGCGTGGATGAGCTCGGGCAACCGAAGGAGCTGGAACAGGGCAAGGCGGCCACGGTCGAGTACTGGTTCCGCACCACGCACGTCGGCAGCCAGGGCAACAACACGTGGCAGAATCCATCCATCCTTGCCCATGAAAGCCCCTTCGATGGAGACATCTACTGGGGCAACTTCAACGCGGCCGGCGACTTCATCTTTAGTACCTCCGACCTGCACGACATCCACGTGACCAACAACTACGCCACGGACGGTCGTTGGCATCACGTGGTCATGACCAAGATCTGGTATAACGACCGGCCGTGCGAAAGTCGCCTGTTCATGGACGGCGGGGCCGAGGCGGGCGGCATCACCATCTACGCCACCACGCCGGCTGGCGCCGCCAGTGGACAGGACCTGGATGCCGGGTTGCGCTACCTCGGTCTGACCCAGGCCGGCGAACTCGGCAACGTCCAGTACATCGGTTTCCTGGACGAATTCGTGGTGTACACCAACGCCTTCGTCGAGGCCCAGGCACGACTCCATTACCTGGCCGCGCGCGGCGCGCCCGAGCCCGCCCGACTGGGCTTCCGCTGGGAAGGCCAGACGTTGATCCTGATCTGGACCCAGGGCCGTCTGCAATCGGCGGACGAAGTGACAGGACCGTGGAGCGATGTGCCGGGTGCGACCTCGCCCTACGAAGTGTCGCTCACGGCCAATCCGCGCAAATTCTTCCGGCTGGTCCTACCGTAAGTCGGGGTTGATGGGGCCGGCTGGCCGGGACCCGAACCGGTCAGCCGGCCTCTTGCCGCCCCGCCGGTTGCAAGTCCACCCGCCCCGGACGATGTTGAACCCGATGAGAATACCGAATACGGAGACAGCACGCGCCCGTTGCCCCGGCAGACGCGGTTTTACCTTGATCGAACTGCTGGTGGTCATCGCCATCATCGCCATTCTGGCCGGCATGTTGTTGCCGGCCCTGGCCAAAGCCAAGGCCCGGGCCAAACAGACCGGTTGCCTGAACAACATGCGCCAGGTCGGCATCGCCACCTTGATGTACCTGCAGGACTACCAGCGGTATCCGGGCTGCCTCTGGCTCAACGCCACGTTTTATTACGTGTGGCCCGTGCGGCTGTTCACGCAATTGGGCACCAATCGCGCCGTGTTCTACTGCCCGGCCGCCAATCCCAACAGTGCCTGGGACACCAACGCCAACAACAGCCTCGGTGCCACCATGCCCACCGGGGGGTGGGATCCGTGGGGTGTCAGCTCCCGAAGCCGGTTCTCCCTTGGCTACAACGACTGGGGCCTCCGGGATCCCGGCGACAGCGTCGGCGGCCGTCAGTTGGGTTTGGGAGGCGACATCAACGTGGTGGGCGAAGTCAAAGAGAGTGCCGTACGCAAGCCCGCCGAGATGATCATGCTGGGCGACAGCAAGCCGGATGGGAGCTTCGACGGCAACATCGATCCGAAAAATCCGCTCGAGTGGCCCTCCAACCGCCACAATCGGCGCACGGTCATCCTGTTTGCCGACGGCCACGCGGAAAGCCCCAAACGCGCCGATGTGATCAACCCCAGAAACGGCCTGTGGCGGGCCCGGTGGAACAACGACAACGATCCCCACTGGGAGATCGGCTACTGGGTGGTCAACCCCGCCCAGGAGGCCATCATCGATCCCTGAGAACCCCGCTGGATCGGAGCGACCAACGGGCTCCCCCCCTCGCCGCGGTCTCCAGCCAACCGGAAGCAGACGGCCCGGGCCTCACGGGGTGCCGAGCCCTCACGGCCTTCGCTCGCGGATCGCGGCCAGAATGTCCGCGATCACCTCCGCCTTCGGTCGGGCGCCCAGGTTTCCCCGACCGTGCACTCGGACGCTGACCTGGCCCGCCGCCCGATCCCGCGGCCCCACCACCAACATGGTGTGCACGTGCGCCGCCTCGGCCGCGGCAATCTTGGCCCGGATCGGCACCGGCTCGTAATCCGCGCTCACCCGTACAAAATGGTCGCGCAGTTCGCGCACAATGGACTCGGCGTACTCCCGCAGGGCCGCGTCGTCGTTCACCGTCAACACCCGGACCTGCTCCGGCGACAACCACAGCGGAAAGTTGCCGGCATAATGCTCGATGAGAAACCCGATGAACCGCTCGTGCGTGCCCAACGGCGCCCGATGAATGCAGAGCGGTGTCTTGTCGGTGTTGTCCCGGTCCCGATAGACCAGGCCGAACCGCTTCGGCACGGCAAAGTCCACCTGGTTGGTGGCCAAAGTGAATTCGCGTCCGATCACGCTCCAGACCTGCACATCGATTTTCGGACCGTAAAACGCCGCCTCGTTGGGCACTTCGACATACGGAATGCCCGAATCCTTGAGCACCTGACGCACCATGTCCTCCGTCTGACGCCACAGTTCGGGCTCGTTCACGTATTTCTCGCCCAGCCGGGCCGGGTCATGGGTGCTGAAGCGCATCACGTACCGTTGAATGCCAAAAATCTTGAAGTACTCCAGGTACATCTGGTTCACCGCGTTGAACTCCTCGGCGAACTGCTCCGGCGTGCAGTAGATGTGCGCGTCGTTCATGTTCAGGCAGCGGACGCGCATCAGGCCGAAAAGTTCCCCGCTCTGCTCGTAGCGGTAGCAGGTGCCGTATTCGGCCAACCGCAACGGCAGGTCCCGGTAGCTGCGGGGCTCGGCGGCGAAGATGCGATGATGGTGCGGACAATTCATCGCCTTGAGGTAGTACCGCACCCGCGGAGAGGCCTCCTGGCCGCCCGGCTCGCCTTCGTCCCCCAGTTCCATCGGCGGGAACATGCTGTCTGCGTAGTACGGCAAATGGCCGGAGGTCACGTACATTTTTTCGCGGGCCACATGCGGCGTTTTCACCCGCACGTAACCGGCGCGGAACTCGGTTTCCTTGGCCAGCTTTTCCAGTTCCTCGCACAGCACCGCCCCCTTGGGCAGCCACAGCGGCAGACCCGGTCCCACGTAATCGGGGTCCAATACAAACAAACCGAGCTCCTGACCGAGCTTGCGATGGTCCCGCTTGCGGGCCTCCTCGAGCATGGCAAAGTACTGCTCCAGTTCCTCCCGCGTGAAAAACGCCGTGCCGTAGATGCGCTGGAGCTGGGGATTGCGGGCATCCCCCTTGTAATACGCACTGGCCACCCCGGTGAGTTTGAAGGCGCCGATCTGGCCCGTGGACGCCACGTGCGGCCCGGCACAAAGGTCCACAAAATCGCCGTTTCGATAATAGGTGATGGGCTCACCCTCCGGAATCTGCTGGATCAGATCCAGTTTGTACCGACTGGGCTGTCCGGGCCGCTCGCTCAACGCCCCCAGCCGCCCGCTTTGCGCATCCCGAATGGCCTGTTCCCGCGTGACCTCGATCCGCTCGAAGGGATGATTGGCCTCGATTTCTTTCCGCATCTCCGCCTCGATCCTCGGAAAGTCCTCGGGCGTGATGCGATGGGAACATTCCAAATCATAATAGAAACCGTTCTCGACGGGCGGTCCGTAGGCGAATTGCGCGTCCGGCCAAAGCCGAAGAATCGCCGTGGCCATGACATGGGCGCACGAATGACGCAGCCGTTCCAGCTCCGACATTCGGGCCCGCTCATCCAGAGTTTTGCGCTCCGCGCCCTGGGGAGCAACGATCGCTTGTTCTTCCGACATGGCTTCCAGAAATGACCAGTTTGGTGAGTCGCGGCCGACCGGTCGGCATGTCCGTGACATGCGCTGCGGCGCAAATCAGGACCCGGGATTGCTCGCGATCATGCCGGTTTTCCTTGCGTAGTTGAAAAGCCCTCCTGCGTCAATGACCGGCCGGACATCGCCAAGGGGCTTGATCCGGTGTACCTGGCCCGTGGCGGCCTCGGTAACCGTGAGCTCGTCCAGGTTGACGGTCACCACATCTCCCGTGCGGAGCCGGTCGCACAACCGTTCCACCAGTTCACACGGGTACAGCTCCCCCGTGGCGACGCAATTCCGAAAGAAAATCCGGGCAAAACTTTCCGCCAGGACCACGCGGCATCCGGCCGAGCCCAACGCAATCGGTGCGTGTTCCCGCGAACTGCCGCAGCCGAAGTTGCGGCCCGCCACGACAATGGGGTACTCGCTGTCCAGGGCCCCCGGCCGCACGTAGCGCACGGGATACAGCGACTCGGGCAACCCGCTCAGTGCGTAACTGCCAAGCTTCTCGTACTCTTCCGGGATCGTGGGCACCAGGTTCAGATACTGGGCCGGAATGATCTGGTCCGTATCGATGTTGTCCCCCACGACATACACCGGTCCTGTGATTACACTCGTCATGCGCAAGAAGTTGCCGCGGCTCGCGGTCGCAACGCAACGCCGATTTGCAAGCGCCACTGCAAACACAGGCAGCAGAGGGCTGGCCCGGTGCTCGAGCTCCAGAGCCGCCCCGCCCACGGCGCCTGCCCCCGACCCAGGCTGCGTTCCCGGACCCAAACGCCGCCACCTCCCGCCCGGACACTCCACCCGCCAGAGCGGCTTCGGTACCTCCATCGCCCTGTCCACGAAGAGTTCACCGACCGCAAAGGCTTCGCCAGCCCTGACCACGCCCCGGCCGAACTTGCCCCTTCGCAGCGATTCTTGAACCACGACCGTCCCAACCGCCCCAAAAGGCCGCAAAATCCACGGCTGCTCCTTCGAAGCCGGAACTCAACCCGGGCAATAGCTCGGGGGACGGGATCCCCTCGAATCTTCCCCGACTCCGGCACATCTTGCTGCCTACAACCGCCCAGCAGGATCAGGATGCGCCCGGTTGTCCGTGCCCATTCACCCCCTCCACGCTCTCTGCGGAAAAGGGGCTTCTCATGCGCACTACGGCAAATGCCTGCAGGAAAAGGCCTTGTTGGCTCCGGCCCTGCCGGTCCCCGCGCCCACGGAACCGCGGGGCGGCCTTTTCACTCCTGTAACCCCGGATCCGGTTTGCCGGAATTGCGATTCTGGCCCTGACAAACGCAGCGGTTTCGGCTTAACTGCGGCCTGCCTATGCCGAAGCGCAAGGACATCCACACCGTGCTCATCATTGGCGCGGGCCCGATCGTGATCGGTCAGGCCTGCGAATTCGACTATTCCGGCACCCAGGCATGCAAGGCACTCAAGGAGGAGGGCTACCGCGTGGTGCTGGTGAACTCCAATCCGGCCACCATCATGACCGACCCGGAGTTCGCCGACCGCACCTACCTCGAGCCGATCACCCCCGAGTGCGTGGAAAAAATCCTGGTGCGCGAGCTCCAGGAGTTGCGTCGCCAGGGCGTCCCGCTGGACGGCGCACCCCCCGACGTGCCGCACAAGCTTGTCATCCTGCCCACCCTGGGGGGACAGACCGCCTTGAACACCGCCATGGCCCTGCACCGGTCCGGCGTTCTGCAGCGCCTGGGCATTGAATTGATCGGAGCCAAACCCGAGGCCATCGAGCGCGGCGAGGACCGCCAGATCTTCAAGGACCTCATGCTCAGCATCGGCCTCGACGTACCGATCAGCGGCACGGCCCACACCCTCGAAGAGGCCCGCAGCGTGGCCGCCCAAATCGGCCGGTTCCCCCTGATCATCCGCCCCGCCTTCACCCTGGGCGGCACCGGGGGAGGCGTGGCCTACAACCGCGACGAATTCGAGGAAATCGCGCGGCGCGGTCTCGAGATGTCGCCCGTCTCCGAAATCCTGATCGAGGAGTCGCTTCTGGGCTGGAAGGAATTCGAAATGGAGGTGATGCGCGACCACGCGGACAACTGCGTGGTGATCTGTTCGATCGAGAACTTCGATCCCATGGGCATCCACACCGGGGACTCCATCACCGTGGCGCCCATTCAGACCCTGACCGACAAGGAGTATCAAGTGATGCGCGATGCGAGTTTCGCCGTCATCCGCGCCGTGGGCGTCGAGACCGGCGGGTCCAACATTCAGTTCGCCGTCCACCCCAGGACCGGCCGCATGGTGGTGATCGAAATGAACCCCCGCGTCAGCCGCAGCTCCGCACTTGCCTCCAAGGCCACCGGCTTCCCCATCGCCAAGATCGCCGCCAAACTGGCCGTCGGCTACCGGCTGGACGAGATTCCCAACGACATCACCCGCGAAACGCCCGCCTGCTTCGAGCCGACCATCGACTACGTCGTGGTCAAAGTGCCCCGCTTCGCCTTCGAAAAATTCCCTGATGCCGACCCCACGCTCACCACGCAGATGAAAAGCGTCGGAGAAGCGATGGCCATCGGCCGCACCTTCAAGGAAGCCCTGCAAAAGTGCCTTCGGTCCCTCGAGATCGGTCGCTACGGGCTGGGGGGCGACGGCAAACCGTGGCGCGTGGACGGCCAGGTGTTCGGGGACAGGGACATTTTCCCGCGGGAGATCCTCGTGCGAAAGCTTTCGATTCCGAATGCCGACCGCATTTTTTTCATCCGGCACGCCTTCCGCGCCGGGTTCAGCGTCGAGGAAATTCACCAACTCACCCACATCGACCCCTGGTTCCTCAACCAGATTCGCGAGATCGTGGAGTTCGAGGAACGGCTGGCCGCGTCGGCGGTCAACCGCCCGGCCGTGCCCGAAGTCACCCGCCGCTGAGTCCCGCCGGGCAGCCATCCAGGCGTCGCGCCCACGGCTCCCATGTCCGCACGCCCCGGCCGCCATCCAGGGGCAGCCCCGCAACCGCCTCCGGCCCGTGCCCTCCGCCGTGCGAAAACCGCGTTGCGGTGGCTTCTGCTTCTCGTTTTGATCTGGGGGATGCTCCGGTGGTTCGAACATCGGCAAATCTACTTTCCCACCCGCACGCTGGAGGCCAGCGGACGGGAACTGGGGCGGCCGGTGGAGGAACTGGAGCTGCGCACCCCGGACGGACTGCGCCTCCACGGCTGGTATTTCCCCGCGGATCCGCATTCGCCGCGGGCCTCTTGGGCGATGCTGGTCTGTCACGGCAACGGCGGGAACATCAGCCACCGGTTGGACCTGGCCGGGGCACTGCTCCAGACGGGCGCGGCGGTTCTCCTGTTTGACTACCGCGGTTACGGACGCAGTGAGGGGCGTCCAAACGAAACCGGTACCTACCGGGACGCCCGCGCGGCTTACGAGTGGCTCCGCGGCCGGGGTCATCCACCCGGGCACATCGTGGCCGTGGGCGAATCTCTGGGCGGTGCCATCGCCGCTCATCTGGCCACCGAGGTGCCCGTGGGCGGTCTGATTCTGTTGGGGGCGTTTACCAGCATTCCGGACATCGGCAGCGAGCTGTATCCGTGGCTCCCGGTTCGGTGGTTGGCACGCACCCGCTACGACACCCGGGCCCATCTCCGGCAAATCCAGGTACCCGTCCTCATCCTTCACAGCCGCGAGGATTCCCTGGTCCGCTATCATCACGCGGAAGCCAACTTCGCGGCCGCGCCCGGTCGCAAGTGGCTCCGGGAGCTGCGGGGGGATCACAATGAATCTCTGACCGACACCGAGCGCATCACCGCTGCTGTCGAAGAGTTTTTGAGGAACTTGGAAGCGGACCTCCAGGGCACAAGCCCGACCCCCTGAGAGCCGTCGGCGTGATTGCCACCGCGTACAAGCCCCGCATTGCGCCCCGGCAAGCCGCGCCCCCTCCCGGTGTTTACCACCGACGCCGCAGATCCACGCACGGCGCCACCTGGTCCAGGGCCATCTCTACGCTCACCTGACGGCCCAAAAACTCCAGCAGCACCCGCACCCGTTGCCGAGCCGGCAAGACCCGGGTGACCACCCCCTCCAGACCTTCCAGGGGCCCGCGCATGATGCGGGCAGCGTCTCCGGGCAGCAGGGGTTGTTCAATCTCACGCAGCTCCTCCGGCCCCAGACGCTGTCGCAGATCCTCGATCACGGCCACCGGAATCGTGGGCCAGCGCCGGCCGAAATGAACCACACCGGCGACCCCCGGACAGTACTGAACGGCCCGAAGCTGCGACTGCCAATCGAAACACGCAAACAAGTAGTTGGGAAACAGCGCCTCCGTCACCCAGACGGCTCCACGACGCGTCACGCGGCGGAACCGGATCCGCGGCAGGAACACCTCCACCGCGGGCAGTTGTCGCAGGTGCCCCGCGGCCAGGTGCTCTCGTTTCGGCTGGGAACGGAGGCAGAACCAGGCTCGCAGGGCTTCCGGAGCCCGCGTTTCCCCCTCCTGCAGGGCCGGGCCTTCTGGGGCAATCGTGAGCACGCCCATCGCTAGGCCCTGGCGCGCGAAGGCCGATGGTAATAGTCCTTGTAGCGCGAGTAGTAATAGTACTCGCCCGTGCGCGGATTCACCGCGTTGAAGACCAGACCCAGCACATGCACGTTCCGCTGGTAGAGCAGGTCCAGCGCGGCTCGTGCAACCCGTGCGGAGGTGTGCTGCGCCCGAATGACGAAGATCACTCCGTGGGTCAGGGGCGCCAGCGTGGTTACATCGTCCGCGGCCATGACCGGTGGGGTGTCCAACACCACGTAATCGTACTGGGCGGCCATTTCCTGCAGGACCGTTCTCGTCAACGGCTGCAAGAACAACTCGCTCGATTTCTGCGTGGGCGAGCCGCTGGTGATCACCCACAAATTCGGAATGGACGTCGGCCGAACCACATCGTTCCACTTCGCTTTTTGCTGTAGAACCTCCGAAAAACCGGCGGTGTTTTCGAGCTTGAACCGGCGATGGATGACCCCCTTGCGCAAATCGGCGTCCACCAGCAAAACGCGGGATCCGCCCAGGGCCAGCGTGATCGCCAGATTGGCCGTGGTCAGCGATTTGCCGTCATTCGGGATCGAGCTCGTCACCAGCAACAGGGACGGGCGGGCGTCGCCGTTGGTGGGTTGCATGAAGAGCAGGGAGGATCGCACGTTCCGATAGGCTTCGGCAAACGCGTGTCGATCATCGTCCGGCCGCAACAGGGGCAGGTCATGATTGCGGGAGGATCGTTCCCGCGGAATCTGGCCCAGGACCGGTTCCTCGAAATGATCCTGAAGCTCCACAAAGGTGTTCATGCGGTCGTCGAATCGGTCCACAAGCAGCAGCAGCCCCACGCCCAGCATGAGTCCCACCATGCCCGCCAGGGTCAGGCTGATGGACAGACTCAGTCGGTCCGGCTCCGCCTCCGAGGCCCGCTCCAGAATCGCGACCGATTCGGGCGTGATGTCCTTGTCCACCCCCACCGCCTGCATGGTCTGGAGCAGCCGATCATAAAGGTTTTGCACGCGGGTGATGTTGGCGCGGATTTTTTGGTACTGCGCCATTTTGCTGCTGGCCTCCAGGGCGCGTGCCTCCCACTGTTTGATCTCCTTCTGGAGGTTCTCGATTTGGAGGGCCAGGGATTTCTTGCGGTTCTCGATCTGCTCCACGCTCTGCTCGCGGACGATGTCCAACAGTTTTTCCTTGCGCTGGATCTCCTCGCGCAGGGCGATCATTTTGGGATGCTTGGGCCGGAGGAACTCGGACAACTGCTGCTCCTCGGCTTTCAGCATCTGGATTTCCTGTTTGACCTTCAAATAGTCCGAATCGGCCCGCAACACGTCCACCGGGCTGCGTTGCTGGCCCGGGGGAACCGGCCGGACCCCGGTAATGACGCCGGAGGCCTGCTGTCGCTCCAGGTTCTGCTCGAGGTTGAGCATTTCCAGCAGATTCAGCTCGCTCTGGAGCATGGCCAGTTGCTGGTTCAGTTGCGCCAGGTAATTGCCCGCCACGTTGCCCTGCTCCTGCAAAAAGACGATACTGTTGGTGGCCTGGAACTGAAGCAGTTCCTCCTCGTACCCCTTCAGTTCCTTCTCGAGCCGCGCGACTTCCTCCGTAATCCCGGCCAGGGTGACATCCGAGCTGCGGGTGCGCATCTCTTTCTTGAGGTTGATGAATTCCTCCATCACCGCGTCCAGATAGGCCTGGACATACGCGGGATCGGAGCCCACCGCCCGGAGATTGAAGATGGTCGTCTTGGGCGTCACGCCCACGCTGACCTTGACGGGCACCGGCACCAGGTCGGGCCGCGTGGCGTGCACCCGGTCGGCCGCCCGGTTGAGCACCGTGGCGCTCTGCATGAGGGCGACCTGCGTGCCCAGGAAGTTGCTGAATTCCTCGATGTAATTGGCCCCGGTCTGCACCTGGATCTTGACATTGACGATCATCCGGCCCTGGCTGGCATACGCCGGGGGCGAGTTCCACAGAATCAACAGGTGCACCGCCATGGCCAGCAGCGCGCAACCGGGCAGGATCCACCAGTAGCGCCGCAGCAGCGATCGCCAGCGCTGCAGGACGGTGAAGAAACGCGCGCTGCGAACCGAACGGTTTTCGGGAACAGGCTGGGGATACTCGTTCATGACAGCGTTCACCAGTTGATCAGCCGCGCCGGCACGATCAGAAAATCATCCGGCCGCAACGACACGTCCTGCTCGATCTTCCCTCGCTCCAGGATGTCTTCCATGTTCAGCTCGATCGTCTCGCGCGAACCGTCCGGGTTGGTCCGCACCAGCCGGACCTTCTTTTTGTTGGCGAAGTCCGTGAAGCCGCCGGCCCGCAGGATGGCCTTGCCGGCGGTGAAGTTCTCCCCGACGGGAATCTCGATGGCCCCCTGGTTGCGGACCTGGCCCCAGATGTAAACCCGACCCGCCATGCGGCTGACTTCGTTCAAGCCGAGCACCACGGTGGCCCGGTAATAGTAGTCCTTCTCCAGCAACTGCTTGAGCTCCTCGGCCAGCTCCTTGCAGGTCTTGCCCGCGGCCATGACCCGGCCCACATAGGGCACGTCCAGTTCGCCCGAGTCCGTCACCACCAGGGGCTTCGGGGGATCGCGATCCTCCAGGATCTGGAAGCTGAGCTTGTCGCCCGGACCCAACCGGTGCCGATCGTCGCTCACGATCGGCACGCCGCGTCCGGCGGTGCCGTTGGTCGGCGAAGCGGCGGTCGCCGCCGCGGCCGCTTCCGCTGCCACCGCGGGAGGGGTCGAACCGGTCTCGGCAGCCCGCACCAGACCGCCGACCAGCAGCCAAACGAGGAAACTCCAACCCACCTTTTTCATCTGGCATCTCATTAAAACGTGTACATCGCCGTCAGGACAAGGCGATTCTGCGTGTAACTGCGGCCGAACACATTGGAATCCCGCGCCAGGTAACTGTAGCCCAGCGTGGCCCCGAGCTTCTGCCCGAGCCGCTTGCCCACGGCCACCCCGAGGGTGTACCGATCGAATTCCTCCGGCACACCAAACCAGGAACCGCCCTCCTCCTGCGCGGTCTCGTAACTGGCACTGGTGGCCAGCGAATAGCCTCGAATCACATTCCAGTTGACCGTCAGCTGTCCGTAGAGGGAACGGATCGTTTCGGCGTACCACCCCGACCGCACCTGATGCCCGCCGGACAGCACGTATTGAATGCGGCGGGTGATCTGGTGCCGGAGGGAAAGATCCGCATACCACCCGTCCATGCGGTCCCCGCCGATGCCGAACGGCATGACATCCGTCGTGGGATCATAGGCCACGTATCCCGCACCGGTGCGCAATTGCATGAACCGACCGGCCGGCATTTCGTAGAAGAGGCCCACACTGTAGTGAAAGAGGTCGTTCAGCCGAATCGGCCGGGAAGGGTCCTCATTGTTGTAGTCGATCAGGCCGAGCCCCGTCTCCAGACCCAGCGACGTCAGCGGGCGCACCAGCCAGGCCACGCGGGCACCAAACAGCTCGGCCGTCCGGTCGGTGAAATCGTAACGTTCCTCGGTCACCTGGTAGATCTGGTGGTCGTAGTTGAACGAAACCACCAGCTTGTTCAAATCCCAAAGCCCGAGCACGCCCACCTGGTTGTCCAATCGCCCGTAGTTGAAGCGGCCGCGCACGTCGGGCTGATCCGCCAGCTCCTGCGTGTAATGAAACCGATTGTGAAAATTCAGCAGCAAGTTGCCCACGAACACGTCGAAGGACAGGTTCGAGTCCGGCAACACATGCAGGTAGTTCAAATCCGAGTGGGTCAGGTAGGCGTTGTAGCTGGCCCCCGTGCTGAAGGTGAGGACGTTCTTGTCCGTCACCGGATAAAGCGCCCGCACCGAGAAACCGGGGCGAACGATGAGGTCGGACCGGGGGTTCACCTCTTCATAGCGAACGTTGTCGTTGGCCTCGAGGGCCAGAGAAGCATTCAAATCGAACCGCCAGGCGCCCAACCGCAGGTCCCCCCACCCGGCCGCAATTTGACGCCTTTTCTGCTCCAGAATCTGTTGGCCGGTCAATGAAGCCCGCAAAGCCTCCTGCGCCGAAGTGGCCGTGACACCCGCCAGCAACCATGCGGCCGGTGCCCAGCGACCTCGTTTGCCCCTGTCCCACCGATCCCGGCCGCTTCCGCCTCTCGCACTCATGTGGCAACTCACCCTGGCAACCGCAGGAGATTCACGTTATCGCCCGGCCGTGCCGGGTCAAGCAATCTACCGTGTGCCCTTCGCTTCCCAGAGTTTGACCGCACCTCGAGACGCCAGCACACCCTAACCCACGCAAATCCGAGCCCCAGCCACGGCTTGACCCGGGCGTCTTCGCCATCGCTCCGCGCGAGCAGCCGGGGAAGCGAAACTACGAGCATGACGTCTGCCACCGATCCCGGACCCTCGGGAACCCGATGGTTGGCAGCCCACCCGACCTCCACAGGAGGAGCGTCTGCAGCGGCCCTCCGGGTGATGCACGCAGCGTTGGAACGAAAGCCAAAATCCGGTCGCATACAAGCCCGTCCCCCTCAGAATGAAAACCGCCGGCGGAAGAGGCTCCGGCCGACGTTCCCACGGTCCCATGGGCCAGGTTTGAAGCCCCGAGAACTCGCAGGGCAGCATTTCGTTTTTAAGCCCCGGATTCAAGAATGCCCAGAAAACGCCCTTTCCCGTGGCGTCCGCGTGCCGTCGACGCCCGAAATTGCGCCCGGCTCTCGGGGCGTCCAAAACCAGAAATGCAGCGGACAGCGGCTCGGCGGTGGTGAAGCCCTCCGTGTCCCGATGCGGAAAGCGACAATCCTCCCAAGCAGCCCCTGTAACTTTCTTCACCTAAAACCCTTCAAGGAAAGGTCCCGTCCCTTCGGCGCGCCGTGAGTTCGCCCCAAACGGGACCAGCTCCCAAAGGTGCCGCCGCCAAGCAGACCGCCTCGGGGCCGGGTGAATGGCTGTGCCCCCGGCGCCCTGCATGAGGGCCCCAAGGTGGCGATGATTCAACAGCCGTGGCAGTGGGCCGGGTGCCTTGGTTCGTGCGATTCAGACGCCCTGAAGGGACGGCCTTCGGTGTGGCGCGTCCGGCCCTGGCGATGCGGGATCATCGAGTTGCGCCCGTTCAGGGCGCTGCGGGTCCAGGGGTCGAGTTCCCGCGGCGTTACCCCGGGTTGGTGAGGTGCATGCGCCTTGAGCCCGTGCAGAGGCGCGTGCGATCCGTGGACCGCGCAGGACGCATTTCAGTTCTGCGTCCCAGATTCAAGGATCCCGAGGGAATGTTCTTTCCCCTCGGCTTTCTCGTCCTCAGGCCGCTCGAAATTCCGTCGGGCGTTCGGGCGGGTCCGACAACCTGAATGCGGCCGGAAGTCCCCAAAACCGGGCCAACGCGTTTGACTTGGGGGGATGGGCTCCCTAGACTTTGGTGCAGATGCTGGCTACGGGCACCAAAGCAACCACCGCCCCCACCGCTGATTCCCAGGACGCCGAGGCCGGTCTGCTCTGGAAACAGATCGTTGGGCCCTTGGAACCCTTTCTGGAGGCCGTATCCAATCGGCTGGGCGAACAGGTCCGGGCCTTCGATCCGGAGTTGTCCGGTTTGGCCGAATACACCCTGCAGGGCCCTGGCAAGCAGCTGCGGCCGACGCTGGTGGGATTGGTGGGGCAAGCGCTGGGCCGTCCGGGCCCGGATCATATTACCGTGGCGGTGATCATCGAGATGATCCACCTGGCCACGCTGGTGCATGACGATGTCATGGACGAGGCGGCGTTGCGGCGGGGGCGGTTGACCGTGGCCGCCCGCTGGGGCAACGAAACGGCCGTTCTGTTTGGCGATTGCCTCTTTGCCCAGGCCCTGGTGCTGGCGGCGGGTTTCCCAACCCCGGAGATTTGCCGCGCCGTGGCGCGCGCCACCGAGACCGTGTGCACCGGAGAAATCCTGCAAACACGGCATCGACGCAACTTCCCGCTTTCGCAGGAGTACTATTTCCGGGTGTTGGAAATGAAGACGGGCGAGCTGTTCGGCCTGGCCTGCGACCTGGGGGCCTGGTGCAGCGGCGCCGCACCGGAGGTGCGAGGGACCCTCCGTCAGTTTGGTCTGGCCTTCGGCACCGCCTATCAACTCTACGATGACTGCCTGGACTTGATGGGGCAGGAAAGCGCCGTGGGCAAGTCGCTGGGTACCGACCTGGCCAAGGGCAAGTTGACCCTGCCCGTGCTGCTGGCCTGGGAGCGATCCGACCCCCGCGAACGGTCCCGACTGGAGCGGTGGATCCAGCATTGGGAACCCGGCCACCTCCCCCAGCTTCGGCAAATGTTGGAGCGTCACGGAGCCCTGGTCGAAGCCCTGCGCATGATCCATGTGCATCTGGAACGAGCCCGACAGCATCTGCAGGGGCTGCCGGCCCCGGCCCGGCCGGGTCCTCTTCACGCCGCCGCAGATTACCTGGCCCGTCAAGCCGATCGGTTAAATGGCGCGCACTGAACCACGGACGGAGTCCATGGCGCAGGAATCCTCTGCTGCCCGCCCGGTTCCCCCTCAACCGGCGGAGACCTCGGCACAGTCCGACTCCGCGAAAGAGGCCGAACTGGTGGCCCGGGCCCAGGCCGGTGACCTGGACGCCTACGGCGAATTGATGCGCCGCCACCAGGAGCGCGTTTACCAGGTCATCTACCACATGACCTCCCACCACGAAGACGCGCGCGATCTGACGCAGGAAACCTTTATCGCTGCCTACCAGGCGCTCGGCCGATTCCGCGGTCAGGCCGCCTTCAGCACCTGGATTTACCGAATCGCAGTCAACAAAACCCTGAACTTTCTGGAAAAGAAACGTCCCGAAAACAGCGGGCTCAGCCTCAACGAACTGGATTGGAACGCCGAGCACGATCCCGATCTGGTCGCGCTGATCTCGGAAAAAACTCCCCGCCGGGAGGTCTCGCTGGCGGAATTGCGGCAGAAATTGAACGAGGCCATGCAGAAGCTGTCAGAAAAACATAGACTGGTCGTGGTGTTGCACGATGTGCAGGGGATGCCCCACGAGGAAATTGCCAGGATCATGGATTGCAGCGTGGGAACGGTTCGGTCGCGCCTGTTTTACGCGCGACAACAATTGCAGGCGTACTTGTCGGATTACCTTTGAGGCATTGGCTGCCTATGCACTCCAAACCCGAGGAATTTGCGAGGTTGCGGCGACTGCTGGCACTGAAACGCTACGAGCGCCCCCCGGCCGGGTGCCTGGAGGCCATGCGCCAGGCCACGCTGCTGGAGCTGCGACGCCTCCACCATGCCGGCTTGAACACTCAGTCCGCCGCCGAGGGGCCGACCTGGTGGCGATTCCTCTGGGAAGCCCTAGCCCCGCGCCCGCTGCTCGCCGGAGCGCTGGGAGTCGTCGTTTGCGCTTTGGTTGTAGGCGCCGTGCTCCAGGCCGAACGGTTGGAGCTGCCCACCGGGATGGAAAGCACTCGGGCCCCTTGGAACCAGGTCTCGGTCAGCCCGGGCATGTTGGGTTTGCCAAATGCGCCGGGCGTGCCCTCGTTCCCTGAGGTTCATCCGCTTCTGGCCACGACCAATCCACCCGGTCAATCGGGGCTGCTTGACGGCGTGCAGGGCCCGCCCTTGCTCTTCCAGCCGCCTCCCCTCGACGTTCAACGAGCCAGCGGCGTTCCCTCGGCCCACAGTAACCTCATGGTCCCGTGAGCCCGACAGCCGCGGACCCGAGGGATCGACGGTGAACCCTCTCCAGGCACGGTGCGCGGCTCTCCCCCGGCACCGTTCGACACGCAACCACCCGCAGCCCTTCTCAGACTCCGTGCGACCAGCATCCCAACCACTTGGGCAACCAGGCCGCCGGGTACGGTTGGACGTGTCCCCGGCCGCTTCCGTGAGAACTGCCGGCATTCGGATTTCACGCGCCGACGCGTCGGTACCGACTCCGCGCGCCTGCACGCCCCGGAACCGATCGCCCGTCCTTGGGGCAAAGCCGCACCCGCCTTTCAGCCAGATGCCGCAATTGCGCTTTTGATGCCCCTGACCCTTGCGTTGCCTGAGGAGGACATTCCCGGACCAGGGACAAACGCAACGCGCGGTTTTCCCCAAACGGACGGCCCAAAGCCGGGCCGGGTTTCGCCTTTCGAGGGCCGGGCACCGTGTATTCAGCGGCATGCCGGGGACAGCTCCTGGCTGTTTCTCCCGGGTGCCCGGCCGGAGGCGAGCCCGAGGGTTGCGACGGTTTTGCTGCGGAGAGGCCCCACCGGGGAGCTTACGATCCACGGCGCGCCGTTGGGATGCAGGTAACTCCACGAGACTCGCTCGGATCTCGCGAATGCCTCCGCTCGGGGACTGCATCGTTGACAGGATGCGGACAAGCCTCCTAGGTTGCCTCGGTCCCGCTGCGGCCGGCGGCCTCCCGTGGCTCTGAATCGGTTCAGCATTTGGGGGGGTCGTGGGTCGGGGCGGCTGAAACCATATGGCCAACACGATTCTGGTGGGCGCCCAGTGGGGCGACGAAGGCAAGGGCAAAATCATCGATGTGCTGACGGAAGAAGCGGACGTGGTCATCCGCTACGCCGGAGGAAACAACGCAGGGCACACCGTACTGGTCGGACAGGAGCGGTACATTCTGCACCTGGTGCCGTCGGGCATTCTTCGGCCGGACAAGCTCTGCGTGATTGCCAACGGGGTGGTGATCGATCCGGTGAGCCTGATGGAGGAAATTCAGGGATTGCGGCGCTTGGGCGTCAAGGTGGACCGCAACCTGGTCATCAGTGAGACAGCCCATGTGGTCCTGCCGTACCATCGGGAGCTGGACGTGGCCCGCGAAAACCGGCAGGGCCGCCATAAACTGGGCACCACCAAACGGGGCATCGGTCCGGCGTATGCCGACAAGGCCGCCCGGGTGGGGTTGCGCATGTTGGACCTCGTACGGCCCGAGGTTTTCGCTGAAAAGCTGCGCCGGCGCATCCGGGAAAACAACGAGGTGTTGCGTGCCTGGGGGGCCAGGCCCTTGAGCTACCGGAAGGTGTTGCAGGAATATCAGGCAGCAGGAAGCTTTTTGCAGCCCTTCGTGGCCAACACGGTCGCCCTGCTCCACCAGGCCATCGCCGAGGGCAAAAGCCTCCTGTTCGAAGGGGCGCAGGGGACGTTTCTCGACATCGACCATGGCACGTATCCGTTTGTCACGTCGTCCAATACCACGGCCGGGGGAGCCTGTACGGGCACGGGCGTGCCACCGAATCGCATTGACCGCGTGGTGGGCGTCATGAAGGCTTACACGACACGCGTGGGAGAAGGTCCGTTACCCACGGAAGATGCCGCGCTCGGAGACCTTCTGCACAGCATGGGCCGTGAATTTGGAGCCACCACCGGCCGACCACGCCGTTGCGGCTGGTTCGACGCCGTGGCCGTCCGACACGCCGTTCGCATCAACGGCGTGGACGAACTGGCCGTGACCAACCTGGACGGGCTGGACACGCTTTCCACCATCAAGGTTTGCCTGGGCTATCGCGTGGGCCGCCGCCAGTATGACATCCCGCCTGCCGATGTGCAGGAACTCTCCGCCTGTGAACCCGTGTACGCCGAGTTCGAAGGCTGGTGTACGTCCACCCAGGGGGCCCGCAGTTGGAAGCAGCTGCCCACCAAAGCGCGGGCCTACCTCAAAGCCCTGGAGGATCTGGTCGGCGCCCCCATTCGCATTGTTTCGGTGGGCCCGGCCCGGGAACAAACCATCGAACGCTGATCCGTTCCATGAAGAACGGTGGATTGGAAACCCTGGCATCCACGGACACGCCGCCGACGCGGCCGGACTCCATGAACACGGCCCATGTCCAGCTCAGCCCCGAAGCGCGCGCCTCGCTGCCCCGCCATGTCGCCATCATCATGGACGGCAACGGTCGCTGGGCCCGGCAACGCGGCCTGCCGAGAATCGAAGGCCATCGACACGGGGCCGAATCGGCCCGGGTCGTCGTCCGTGCCGCCGGCGAGCTCGGCATCCAATACCTGACCCTCTACGCCTTCTCCGTGGAGAACTGGAACCGGCCCAAGGAAGAGGTCGATGCCCTGATGAAGTACCTCCTCCAGTACCTCAAAACCGAAACGGCAGAGCTCCAGCGCCACAACGTCCGTCTCCACGTCATCGGCCAGATCTACCGACTGCCCGAAGCCGTCCAGACCCAGCTCCAAAAGACCGTCCGCCTTTTGTCCAAGAACAACGGGCTCACCCTCATCATGGCCCTCAGCTACGGCGGCCGCACCGAAATCGTCGAAGCCGCGCGGAGCCTGGCCCGCAAGGTCAAGGCCGGGGAACTGGACCCGGACGACATCGACGAGCATCTCTTCGCCCAGCACCTGTGGACGCGCAACATTCCCGACCCCGATCTGCTCATCCGCACCAGCGGGGAAATGCGCGTCAGCAACTTCCTGCTCTGGCAGATCTCCTACGCCGAGCTGGTGGTGACTCCGGTGCTCTGGCCCGACTTCCGCAAGGCCCACTTCTACGCGGCCCTGGAAGAGTACGCCCGCCGGCACCGTCGGTTCGGCACCGTGTAAGCCGGATCCCACCCCGGCTTCGCCGCACCGGCTCTCCCGGCATCCCGACTTGTGCGGCTTTCCACGGGCCGACAGGCTTCGGGTTTCTCCCGCCACTTCCCCCCACCCAAAACCCCAAACAGGCGGCCTTTGCGGAGGGCACCGGGCTTGCGGGCCGGCCGGGGAGTACGGAGACGCTCGGCCGCACGGAGGCCCGCCGCCCATGTACATGCATGCACCTCCGCTCTCGAGGCCGCTCGGGACCCGGGGGCCCTGCCCTTTGCTCTGACCCGGGAGCGGGCTGCGGCCAGAGATCCGGCTTGCTCTGCAGCCGGGCTCCCCGCACCGGGCCTCGGACACACAAGGAAACCCAACGGCTTGGGGCCCGGCCCGGTTCACCCCGAAACGGCTCGAACGCGCCGGGTGAGTCGCTGCAGTTCCGCCACTGCAATCAGCCCCTGCTGCACCTTCAGCCATCCGTTCTCACGCAACGACCGCCACCCGTGCCGCCGTGCCGCCTCTCGCAGGCGCCCGGCCTTCACGCCCGGTTCGATCAGGTCGGCCAGCTCCTCGTTGAGCACAAAGAACTCGAACAACGCGACGCGGCCGCGATAGCCGCGCTGATGGCACTCCACGCAACCGCGTCCCCGCCAGGCCTGGAGTTCGCTCTCCGGCCGTCCCACCGCCTGGGCCATCTCGGCCCGAAGATCCGCGGGCAGCTCCGCATCCCGCTCCATGCAGTGGCGACAAATCCGCTGCGCCAGGCGCTGGGCAATGCTGGCCACCAGGGACGAGCCCAGCACACTCGGTTCGATGCCCATCTCCAACAGCCTCGTGACCGTGGTCACACTGTCATTGGTGTGAAGAGTGGAAAAGACCAGGTGCCCCGTTTGCGCCGCGCGCACGGCTATCTCCGCCGTTTCCGGATCTCGAATCTCGCCAATGAGGATGACGTCCGGATCGTGTCGCAACACGGCACGCAGGCCGCTCGCAAAGGTCAGACCGATCTCCTCCCGGGTCTGAATCTGGGCCACACCCTCCAGTTGATATTCCACGGGGTTTTCGATGGTGATGATTTTGCGGCCTTCATCGTTGGCCTGTGCGAGCGCCGCGTACAGCGTCGTGGTTTTGCCGCTGCCGGTCGGCCCCGTCAGCAACACCATGCCCTGCGGCAATTCGACCAACTGCCGCATCAAGGCCTCCTGCTCCGGCTCCATCCCCAGTTGGCCGAGATCGAGAAACAGACTCTGCCGACCCAGCACGCGCAGGCAGAGCGCCTCGCCATGGCAGGTGGGCAGCACGGAAACCCGCAGGTCGTATGCCTCGTTGCCGGTCTTCATCGCGATGCGCCCGTCCTGGGGCAGGCGTTTCTCGGCAATGTTCAACCCCGCCATGATTTTGAGGCGCGACACCAATGGGGCGTGCAATTTGCGAAGGCCCGCCGGCACGGGCACGGTTCGCAACACGCCGTCAATGCGGTACCGGAGACGAATCGCATCCGGATACGGCTCGATGTGGATGTCGGTGGCGTCCAGACGCAGTGCCTCCATCAGGATCTGGTCCACCAACCGCGCGATCGAGGCCTGCACCGCCGGATCGTCCTCGGCGGGTTTCACATCGAACACCGTCTCCACGGTGGTGTCCTCCGTCCCTCGTTCGTCGCGCAGTTGCTGAATGGTTTCTGCCCCGAGGCCGAAGTGCCGCCGCAAGGCCGCCTGAATGGCACTGGGCGTGCTCAGAACGAACTCCAGCGGCCGGTGCAGCATCAGCCGCAGGTTGCCCTGCTCCATGGGCATGGGCGGCTCCGACACGGCCACCGTCAACACGTCCCCCTCGCGCCGCAAGGGCAGGAGCCGATAATGGAACACCAGCTTCAGGGGAACTTCCTTGAGGATCTCCGGATCCAGCTCGAGGGCACTGACGTCCACAAACGGCATTTGGTGAAGTTCCGCCAGCGCGCGATACGTGTCCTCCTCGGAGGCGTAGTTCAACTCCACGATCACCCGGTGTTGCGGCAGTCCGGAGCGGGCCTGGCGACGCCGCACCTGTTCGAGCTGCTTTTCCGTCAGAATCCCGCGCTGCCGCAGCAGCTCGCCCACCTCGACGGGACCCGATGTCGCGGAAGGATTCATTCGACCGGCACCTCCACCTCGCGCGTCCCCCGAAACGGTACACTGAGAGCCTGCGTCCCCGCCTGCAACAAGTCCAGACGCAGTCGGTGAATGTTCGTAATCACCACGTCTCCCACCACTCTGGCCCCCGGCGGCAACACGGCCAGACGATCGTTGACCAGGACATAGGCCCGCTGAGTCCCCTCGGCCGTCTCGAAATAACCCTGATAGGTGAGTTGGAACTTTTGCGTTTTCCGCACGGGCGGCGGCGGGGGCGGGGGCGGTCGAAAGAAGGTCGTAACGAACGCCGACATCTCGTTGGTGCCCCGCACGGCTTCCCGCCACCTGACAGGCCCGAAGCGGTCCGGAAAGTCCGGCTCCGCGGGCAGGATCACCGGCAGATTGGTGAGCGAGGTGTCCGCTCGCGGCAGTGCGGGTGGGCCGTCGTCCATGTCTCGCAAGACCAACCAGCCCACCGCCACGGCCGCCGCAAAGACCACGGCCACCAACAGCAGGCTCCTTTGCACAAGACGGTTCATCGCTCCGAGCCGGACCCGGGCTGCGCACAGAAGGCACTGACCACCACGTCCAACCCGGTCAGGTCCGGATTGGCCGACACGTTCTTGAGCAGCACACGGTCCACAAAAAACGCCTGCGTCTTGGAGGAGATGGCGGGCAGGCCGGCACCCTCCCAATCCCCGGGCCGCAACGGCAGACTCCGCAGGAAACGTTCCAGGGCCGGCGCCGTGCCGATCATCTCCAGCCGGAGTCGGAACTGATGGTACACCGGTTCCCCGGACTCGCCGGCCCCGTAGCTGAGGGTGGGCAGTACAGTGAGATTGCTCAGGGCACGAACCTCGCACGCCAGCGCGGTGTCCAGCACCTGCTGCACCGTGGCCAGCAGGGCCCAGTGCAGCGCGGGCGGATGTAACTGCGGATCGTAATCCGGATACCCCTGCCATACCGCCTCGGCCACGATCACTTTGGCCGCCGCAGCACGGCTCCGGAGCTCGGCCATGGTAAGAAAGCGCTGGCGGTCAAACTCGAGCAGTTGGAATTCCTGCCGCAGGCGCTGCTCGGTGCCTTCGTCCCAGGCAACCCGTGCAGACGCCGCTTTACCAGCCTCCTCCAACCAGCGGGCCGCCTGTTGCATCCGACGCACGGCATCCTCCAACACCGCCGCCTGCACACTGCGGGCATGGACATTGGTTTGAACCGCTGCCACCAGCTGCTTCCACGCCTCGGCCACGGGCCGATCCAACTCCCGGGCGCGCACGCTCGCCGGCCGGTATCCCACCCAGTAAAGCAACACCAGGCCGGCTGCCAGAGCGACGGTTACCCACTGCACGCGCCGAATCTTGCGTTCAGAAATCATTCCCCACCACGACCTGGGATCGGGCCGGCCGAGCCCGGGCCGGCCGGCGCCGTGCGGCCGCGTGGCACGGTCCAGAGCGCCGGCCGACGCACCACGTTGGTGCCCCAACGAACCTCCGGTAGTCGCACGGATTGAAACAACCCGCGCCACCCTCCGTCCACCATGTCCACGCCCAACACGAAATGACGGTCCGGAATGATCACCTTCGGATCGACCCATGTCCGCCGCTGCGCCGCCGGCAGCGAATCCACTCTTGCCAGCCGGTTGTCTTTGCGCAAATCGGCGACCAGTTCGGACAGAACCTTCAGCGTCGCGTCCCCCGCCGCCGGAATGCACAACTCGACCACAAAGCTCGGGTTGGCCGGGGGATCCTGCAACCAGGCCTGTACCTGGACGGCCGGGCTGTTGGTGTCGGGTAGCGGGAGCGTACTGCCGCGGGCGTAACTCTCGGCATCCGCCAGCAGGACCGTCCAAAAGTCATGGCGGGCGCGCACCTGCTCCAGCGCCCGCAACGTTTCCAACAAATCCACGGTGCGCTCTTGCTGGTCCAGCAGCGGCCAGTACCGGATGAAGGCGCTGTCCCGCAGCCGCGCGGCCCGTTCCAGTTCCTGCAAACGGGCCAGCGCCGTCTCCGCCTGCTCCAGAAGTTGTTCCTTCTCCGCCACGCGCTGCGTCTTGCGCCACAGGCCCAGGCCCAACAGCAGTCCCACCATCACCAGGAACACTGCCGCCACCGCCAGCAGGGTCGCCACCTGTCGCAGATGCCGGCCATGGGCCCGCAACGCCGGGGGCAACAGTGAGGGCGCCTCCGCGCCCTGGCCGAAAGCGTGCACCGCGGTCCCCACCACGAGCGCCAGATCCGTCATCGGGAGTGGCCCGCCGACCGCGTGGGCCTCGGGCCAGGGCAGGCACGGTCGTCCACTGACCGCGCGCAGCGCCTCCACAAACCCGGGCCAATGTACCGCCCCACCCGAAACATACATTGGAGGGTCGGCCCCCTCCTCCAGTCCCGGGGCCAGGGCTCGTGCCTCTTGCACCGCACGTTGCAACCGCTGCCACCACTCCTGCAGGGCCGCCTGCAATTCCGGCACAACCCGGGGAGCGGCGAAGGCCCCTTCCCGCTCCAGGAACGTCTCGGCCTCCGACGCGCTGCAGCGCCGGACCGCGGCGAAGCGTTCGATCCAGCTCTTGGCCCCGACGATCTCGGCGGCGGCCAGCACCGGGCGTTCGTCCCGTACGCGCACCAGCAGGCTTTGCTCGTACCCCACATCCAGCAGCCACACCTCCGAAGCCGGCCGACCCATCCAGGCCCACGCCTCGGCCAGCGCCCGGGCGGCACTGCTGACATGGCGGACCTCCGTGACAGGCGCAACCGTATCCTCCAGGTGCTGCTGGACATCCGCCAGGCGCGCCACCGTCAGGAAGAAGGGCTGCTGCCAACGCCCCTGCGGGGGCAACGGCACCGCTTCATAGACCCAGGGACCCTGTCCCAGACCGCGGAGACGTGCCGTCTGTTCCTCGATCAGCCGGGGAATGTCCGCCCACCCCGCCGGGGGAGGCACGTCCAACACCTGCGAGAAACTGAGTCGGGGTGGCAATACGACTGCCAGCGGCCATTCTCCCCACCCGTGAATCAGATCCCCGAGGTGTCGCTGCACCTCCTCCGGTTTGACCAGGCCTTCCTCTTCCAGATCCACGATCCGGTGGGCGATCGGCTGGAAGCGTCCCCTCTGCAGTTCCCCCAGCAAGAGCTTGACTCTGCGCCGACCATGATCCACCGCCACCAGACGCTGGCGCCACCCTGGAACGACAAATTGCTGGAACCAGATTGCCACGCCTCCTGCTCAGTCCTCGTAGATCACGTACTCGCCCTTTTCGTTGACGATGGTGGCCGTCACGAAAATCAGCAGGTACCGCGGTTTGTCCACCTCCGTGCGCCGTCGAAAGGCGGCCCCGATGACCGGGATGTTCCCCAGGATGGGCACCGCTTCGACCATCGTCAGCCGTTCCCGCTCCAGCACCCCGCCCATGACGACGGTCTCGCCGGATCGGACCACGACACGGGTGGCCAGTTCCTGCGTCCGATACTCCGGCAGTTTCAGCGTGAATGAGTTGAGCACTTGACGGCTTTGCGCGTCGTAATCGGTCAACGTGGCGAAGGGCACCAACTGCACGTCGGTGTTCACCCGCGGATTGAGGGCCAGGATGATGTGTTTGCCGTCGCCGGCGATGCTGGCCAGCACGTTCAACTCGGCGCCCGCCGTCACCTTGGTGGGCCGGCCGCTGGGCACCCACGAGGAGGCCGTGTAGTACTGGCCCACGGTCTGTTTGACCTGATACTCCTCGTAATAGTACTGGACCTTGCCGTCGGAGATGGTCGCCGGGCGATTGTTCAAGACAGTCAGGCGGGGGGCACTGAGGGTCTGGCTCTCCCCGCTTTGCTCCAGGGCGCTGAGCGTGGCGCTCAGGGCGCGGCGCCCGAGAATGTTGGTGAACACTTCCTGCAGCCCGATCCCCACCGCCGGGACGTTGTTGACCGTGGGGAAACTCTGCAGATTCGCCAGGCCCGTGAAATCCTGGGGGACCCGCACGCCCTGCAGGGCCCGACCCGTCTCCCACAACGCCCCCAGTTGCAGGAAGGCCGGCTTGGAAATGGTCACGAATCTCGCCTCGATCAGCACCTGTTGAATCGGGCGGTCGAACTCCTCGATGATCTTCTCCATGACCTCCAACTCCTCGGGGGTACCGCGGGCCACGATCAGGTTGCGCTCGTAGTCAATGAACCATTTGCTGCCGGTAAACAGGTTGGTAATGGCCTGCTCGATGGAGGGCATCTCGGGCGCCTCGTCATTGACGAACTTCCGGAACTTCTGCGTTTCGGTGACGGTGACCACGTTGTTCGGGGCGCGCGTCTCGGTGCGAATCGCCTCCTCCGAGCCCAGGCGGGCGGGCCGCACAAAGCCCGTCCGCAACCGGTAAAACCGTGTTTCCTCCATCCGTTTCTTGGGATCCTTGGCGTCCGTGACCCAGATCAGCTCCGGGCCCACCTGAAACTGCACTTCGTAGTTTCGCGACACGTACTTGAGAAACTCCGACAGCCGCACCTTCTCCAGATTCACGCTCAAGGTCTGCTTGAGCACCGGCAGCGACTTGTCGGCCACGATGTTGATGCCGGTCGTCTGGCTCAGCTGGATGATCAGGTTCTCCAACGTGACGTTGTCCAGGTGAATGGTCACCTCCTTCTCCAACATCCGCGCCATGGGACCGCGCGCCGCCTCCAGATCGAACATCGGCCCCTTTTCACGCCGCACCACGCCGTAGGTCTCCGGAATCAGCCGGCCGCTCTCGATCTTCTCGATCGTGTCCCGCACATCCTTGCTCGCCGGCAGGCCGCGATCCTTCTGCTCGGTCAGCAAATCCGGAATGGTGGGATTGAACACGGAGTTGGCCGCGTTGATCTCCCGAATCTTGTCCTCCAGGGCCTTTTCCCGCACGGCCTGCTCCTGCTGAACGACCCACGAACGAAGCCGCTGGACGGCCGCATCGTCCGGCGCGCGCGCCAACAGGACCTCCGCCTCCTCCCGCGCCTGTTCCCACCGCCCCCGCCGCGCCAGCTCCAGAATCTGCTCGATCTCCGCGTCGTAACGCGGACTGTACCGAACCTTCTCCCGCGCGGGAGCGTCCCCGCTGGCCGCCGGCGCCCCGGTCATCCCTCGATCGGCCGGGACCTGACGACAACCCAGGGTCAAGGCGGTACCCCCCAAAACGACGAGGAACCAGATGAGAGTGCTCGCGCGTAACATTCCGGCAATCATGGACGCTGGACCGCGGACTGTCATTCAAGCTGCAGGCCTCAGGATGCGTCACGCCCGCGCCGGCTCGCAATCAAAACTCTTGCTCGCTTCCCGTTTTTCTCCGTCCCACTCGCACCCTCCACGACCTCCCGAAAGCCCCGGGCTCCCCGGTAGGCGGGCCCCTCCCCCACCCCACGTTTCGCGGATGAACGCGCGCACGCGCGGCGCCTCTGGTCACCCGCGCTCGAAGCCGGCGGGATGCAGCCGACCCGATTCCCTCGGCCCGCCTCAGTCTCCCCCTCGTGGCCTTGAGGGACTGCGCGGGCCACGTCTTTCCCTCGGAGGAACACAAAAGGCTTTTCGGCAACGGGCCGCGATGGTTGAATCCGGCGCCCGATGAAAGTGTTGGTCATTGGCGGCGGCGGGCGGGAGCACGCCCTCGTTTGGAAACTGGCGCAATCGCCCCACGTTACGGACCTGTACTGCGCCCCGGGCAACGCCGGAATCGCAAGCGAACGCATCCGGCACAACGGCGCACCCGTTCACTGCGTGCCCATCGGCGCCGAGGATCTCCCGACGCTTGTGGCCTGGGCCCGCGAACAACGGCCCGACCTCACGGTGGTGGGACCGGACAATCCCCTGGCCCTGGGCGTGGTGGATCGGTTTCAAGCTGAGGGGCTCCGCGCCTGGGGCCCTACCCGTGTCGCCGCGCAGTTCGAAGCCTCCAAGGTGTTTGCCCAACAGTTCATGGAGCGCTACGGGATCCCGGCCCCTCGAGGCGCCGTTTTCGAAGATCCCCGCGCCGCCTCTCGGTATGCGGCCTCCCTGGGCGGCCGGTGCGCCGTCAAGGCCGACGGCCTGGCCCTGGGCAAGGGGGTCCGGGTCTGCCGCAATCAGGCGGAGGCCGATGCGGCCATTGAAGACTGGATGGTCCGGCGTCTCCTGGGGCCCGCCGGCGCACGGGTCGTCATTCAGGAACTGCTGGAAGGCATCGAGGTGTCCCTCCATGCCCTCTGCGACGGACGCACTGCCCTGCCCTTCCCCACCTCCCAGGATCACAAGCGTCTCAAGGACGGTGACACCGGCCCCAACACCGGGGGCATGGGAACCTACTGCCCCACGCCCTTTCTGGACGAGACGCAGCTGGCGCAGGCCTACGCACAGATCTTGCAGCCATGGCTGAAGGGCTGCCAGGCCGAGGGCATCGATTTCCGCGGACTCCTTTATCCGGGCGTCATGCTCACGGCCAACGGCCCCAGGGTCCTTGAATTCAATGTGCGCTTCGGCGACCCGGAGACCCAGGTGTACCTCACCCGCCTGGAGAACGATTTGTTCGAACTGCTTTGGGCCAGTGCCGAGGGGAGCCTGCCGTCAGCACCCCTGCGCTGGTCCGCCCAAACCAGCGTTTGCATCGTCCTGGCCAGCGCCGGCTATCCCGGGGATTATCGCAAAGGCTGCCCCATCTCCGGCTTGGAAGAGGCGGAACAGATTCCCGGAGTCAAAGTGTTCCACGCCGGAACGGATCGCGTAAACGGCCAATGGGTCACCAAAGGTGGCCGCGTGCTCGGAGTCACCGCGCTGGCTCCCGATCTCCCCGCTGCCCTCCAGAAGGCATACGCCGCCGTCGAACGCATTCACTTTGACGGAATGCAATACCGGCGGGACATCGGCCACCGCGCGCTCCGCTGGCAACGTCCCTGAAGCGGCCGGGCAAATCCAACCGCAGGGCCCTGAACCACGGCGTCCACCCGGGGACCGCAGCTGCGGAGGACCCCGCCTCCGGACCGACCGCGCCGGCGTTTCTCCCGTGGAAGCGCCACCACCGGCCGCCGCCTCAGCCCCTCAGACGTGGTACTCCTGCAGGCTCTTCACGTCGTAACCCCGCTGCTGCAGAGCGGCAATCCCCAACAGGGCCGCCTTCGCTCCGCTCAGCGTCGTCATGATCGGCACCCCGGAATACACCGCCGTGGTGCGAATCTTCACCTGGTCGGCCCGCGGCGTCGGCCCGGCCGGCGTGTTGATGATCAGTTGCAACTCGCCGTTCTTGATCAGGTCCAGCGCATGGGGCCGACCCTCGTTGATCTTGAAGATCTTCCGCACCTTCAACCCCACCGCCTCCAAAACCTGGGCCGTGCGCCCCGTGGACACAATCTCGAAGCCCAGCTCGGCAAACCGTTTGGCAATCGCCGGGATGTGCGGCTTGTCACGATCACTGACGCTGATGAACACGCTGCCCCGCAACGGCAACGGCGCCCCTGCCGCCATCTGGCTCTTGGCATAGGCAATGCCCAGGTTCGCGTCCAACCCCATCACTTCGCCGGTGCTGCGCATTTCCGGCGACAACAAGATGTCCTGCCCCGGAAAGCGGTTGAACGGAAACACCGACTCCTTCACCGCCCAATACTTGGGCCAGATCTCCCGCGTGAACCCAAGCTCCTGCAACGTCCGCCCCACCATCACCTTCGCCGCCAGCTTGGCCAGCGGGACCCCAATGGCCTTGCTCACAAACGGCACCGTCCGCGAAGCCCGGGGATTCACCTCCAGGACGTACACCGTGTCGTCCTTCACCGCGTACTGCACGTTCATCAGACCCGCCACGCGGAGCTCCCGCGCCAGCGCATGGGTGTACTCGCGGATGGTCTGGATCGTGTGATAGGAAAGTGTGTGCGGCGGCAGGACCATGGCCGCATCCCCGGAATGCACGCCGGCATATTCAATGTGCTCGAGAATCCCCCCGATGACCACCGTGCCCCGACCCGGGTCGTCGAACAGCCCCACATCAGCGATGCAGTCCACATCCACCTCGGTGGCGTCCTCCAGGAACTTGTCCACCAACACGGGCCGCTCGGGCGACGCCTCCACCGCAAACCGCATGTAGTGCTGCAGCTCGGCGTCGGAGTACACAATTTGCATCGCCCGACCCCCCAGCACAAAACTCGGCCGGACAAGGATCGGATACCCGAGCCGGCGCGCCACCTCCAGCGCCTCCTGTTCGTTGGTGGCCACCCCGTTCGGCGGCTGGGGGATGTTCAGACGCCGGAGCAACGCGGCAAACAGCTCCCGGTCCTCGGCCATCTCGATGCTCTGCGGCGACGTGCCCAGGATGCGCACCCCGTTCCGCTGCAGGGGCAGCGAAAGATTCAAAGGGGTCTGCCCGCCAAACTGGGCAATGGCCCCGTAGCACCCTTCCCTCTCGTAAATGTGGAGCACATCCTCCAGGGTCAGCGGCTCGAAATAAAGCCGGTCGCTGGTGTCGTAATCCGTCGAGACCGTCTCGGGGTTCGAGTTCACCATGATGGTCTCCAGGCCCTCCTCCTTCAGGGCAAACGCCGCGTGCACGCAGCAGTAGTCGAACTCGATTCCCTGTCCGATGCGGTTCGGCCCCCCGCCCAGAATCATCACCTTGCGCCGGTCCGACGGCCGCACCTCGTCATCGCCGCGGTCGTAGGTGGAATAGTAATAGGGCGTGTAAGCCTCGAACTCGGCCGCGCACGTGTCCACCAGGCGGTAACTGGGCAACAGACCGAGTTCTTTCCGCAAAGCACGAACCTCATCCTCGGTGCGCCCCGTCAGATGCGCAATCTGACGGTCCGAGAATCCCAGTGCCTTCGCTTGAGCCAGCAATTCTGCGTTCACAGATTCCCCTCCACAGGGCCCCCCAGCCTGCCAAGGCCCTGCCGACCTGTCAAACCACGCCCGCCGAGGGTGTTGTTGAAGCCCGGGGCCCGTTCCCGGAAATCATCCCTCCCCCGGGGTTGGACGCGACCCGTGCCGCGTGAGTGGGCACTCAAGCCCGTGGGGACCGGAGCTTCCGAAACCGATGCCGCGCGCGATCAATCCGGCAGATCGCCTGACACTCACAACGCTCGCAGGCCACCTCGCCGCGATACTCATAAGGATCCACCCGCACGTCCCCCTGCCAGATCCGCTCGGCCATGGACCGAACCAACCCTTCAGTTTCCGCCAGGAGCTTCGCGAATTCCGCGGATTCAAGAGCTTGCTCACATCCCTTGTGCAAACGACCGTCCTGGTTCCGCCGCCAGGCAAACTGTTCCCCCTTCGTTTGGCCCGGAACCCCCTCCAACCACTCCAAACAGGCGGCGTCGAACAATCCCTGATGCTGATACGCCTGTCGCAGCGCCGAGGCCTCGTGCCCGGACTCCGCCTCGGCCCGGGTCTTCACCGACTTCGGTCGCGGGCGTAACGGCACATAAAAAGCACCCACCGGCTGCAACCGGTCCACGCCCACACGCCGACGCAGCTCCCGCAGCTCCCGCACCACGCTCAGGTACACCCGCAACTGCAAGTCCACGCCGGACCAGACCAGCGCGGACTCGAAATCCACTCGACCTGTCTTGTAATCCATGACCACCGCCCAGGCCCCCGAACCATCCTCCGTGCGTCGGACGTCCACGCGGTCCAGGCGCCCCGTCACTTCCAGAACCCGATCGTCCGGCCAACTCAGCCGCCACCCCGGCTCCTGATCGTCTCCGAAGCGCCATTCCACCTGCTCCGGCTCGAATTGATAACCCCGTTGCATCCAGTACAGCACCACCCCCAAAAACCGCTCCAGCTCGGCCACCAGACGCTCCGCCAACAACCGCCGCCGCTCGCTCGAACCAAACAAACCCGCCCGATAACTTTGCCGGACCTCCTCGGCCGCTTCGCGCAGCAACCTGCGCGCCTGATCCCATTCCAGGCGCTTCCACCCCTGTCCATGATCACACACGCGACGGTGAAACGCCGCCAGCACCTCGTGCTGAAACGATCCCACTTCCGCTGCGCCCGCCTCGTAAACCTCCCGTTCCCGCGCCAAAAGTCCGCCCCAGACGAAAAACTGAAACGGACAGGCCGCAAACCTTTCCAACTGAGTCACCGAAACCCGCAACTTCGACCCGTACAAACCCGTGGCCACCCCGGGCGCGAGCCACCCCTGCGCAACGTGTCGGGCATGACGCTGAAACGGCGTCACAATCTCCTGCACCTTCTCCGGCAACGCGCGGGCACGCTCCGGATTTGCCACACAGACCCGCACCAGCCACGGCCACAACTCGTGCACATGCACCAACTCCCGGGCGGTCTCCACGGGATTCGGCTCGCGCCCCGCGCCCGGGACCACTTGCACGCCGCCCGGCCCGGCAAACTCCTCCTCCGGCACTGCCGGGAACAACTGCCTCAGCCGCCTGTAAAACGGCGAGGGGTTGAGCACCCGACCTGCGGCGTCCCGACGACACCACGTGACGATCAACTGTTCCCGCGCCCGCGTGCACGCCAGATAGGCGAAATGCTCTTCCAACGCCCGCTGGTCCAGTGGATCCCGGTACAGCCTCAGCCGCTCCCCCGCCACCTCCGCCCACTCAGCCTCCGTCAACAGCGGCCCGCGCGCGGGACGGGCCGGGAACACCCCCTCGTTCCAACCCAGCAGGAACACCAGGCGTGCTTCGGACTGCCGCGACCGATGCACCGCACCCACCAGCACCTGGTCCAAAGCCGGGGGAATCACCCCAACCGTCAACCCTCCCAGACCCGCCTCGACAATCGGCAGCCACTCGGACCATTCCAGGGCTTCTTCGCCGAAGGCCAGCTCCAGATCTTCCAGCCAGGCCTGCATTTGCTCCCAAACCGTCTCGTGCACCGCCCCCCCGGAATCGCCCGGCCATCCACCCGCACTGTTTCCGATCCCGCCCTCCGCGGCCCACTGCTCCAGACGACGCTCAACCCCGAGTCGGTCCCACAGCTCGCGAATGGCCGCAACCAACGCTGCCCCTCGAACGCGGCCGCGCCCCTCCTCCAGGGCAGCATCGAACTGTTTCCACGGCTGCACAAACGCCTCCCACCACTGCTCCTCGCCCGGGCCCCTCGCGGCATACCAGGCCGCAGCAACCTCTCCCAACCACACGTCGCGGCCCTGCCAGCCATTGGCCAGCGCATGGTTTTCGAGCGCATCCAACTTCCCTTCCGGCGCCGGCAACAAACCGCTCTTTATCACCGCAAACCAGTCCCCTGACCTCCAGTTCCGCCCCACCAGTCGGAGGGCACTCCGGGTCAAAACCACCAGCGGATGATGCGCCACCGACTCGCGCCGGTCCCAGTAATGAGGAATCTCGTACTCGGCAAAGACCCGCCGCAGCGGCGCGTGCGCCACCTCCAGGTCCCGCACCAGCACCAGCACGTCTCGAAACCGCCCGCCGGCTCGCACGAACTTCCAGATCTCCCGCGCCACAAACGCGGCTTCCGCCAATGGGGTCTCACATGCCACCAAGCGCACCGCCGGACGCGCGCCCCCCGCTTGCCCGACAACCACAGCCCCGAGGGAGTTCCCGCCTCCCCTGGCCCATGCCCGCTCCAACTCGAACAACTCGGGACGTGCGTCGAATCGACCGGATACGTTCCGGGGCGGCAACCTTTCCGCTTCAAGGGCCACGCCTGCAATCCGCTGCAAGGCCTCTTCAAAATGCTTTTTGAATTCCCCCACCACCCACCACGGCGACAACCGTTCCGGTCCCGAGGCGCCCTCGGGGTCCAGGCAAAACGTCACCGTCAGGCAGCGACAATGCCGGGCCAGTTCCGCAAGCAACGCAATCTCCTGCGGCGCCAGCTCCGCAAATCCGTCCACCCAAACGCCCTCGATCCACGGCTCCCCCGACCGCTCCCTCAACATCGCGGTAACCCGCTCCCCCAACGTCTGCACATCCACCAGACCGTGCTGCTCCAACCACGCTTCGTAAGCCCGGGTCAGCAACGCGAGATCGTGAAGTTTCCCCGCCAGACGCTCCGACGACACCTCTCGTGCCAGCTCCTCCAGACGGGCCGACGCGATCCGGTGCCGCTTGCACTCCACCCACGCCTCGCTCAGCTCCCGAGCAAATCCCGCCCATCGCGCACTGGCATGGAAGACCTTCAGCTGACCCCGCAATCGCCCCAGGAGGGCTCGAAACGCCATCACCCGTCCCTCGGCGGAAAGACACCGCAGCAACGGTCGTTCAAATGCTTCCCACAGCCAGAAGCAGAGTCGTTCGAAGGACACCACCTGCAACCGCGTATACCCGCACAGGGTCGGCTCGCTCAACAGCTGGCGCTCCAACTGAAACGTCATCTGCCGCGGTGCCACCAGAATCAACGGCGGTCCCTCCGGCGCGCTCCGCAACGCCTCCCGAATCTCGGCCAGACAGCGGTGGGTCTTGCCGCTGCCCGCCGGCCCCAACCACATTCGCACCCGCATGGCCCCAAAAGTGGACTCGCTGCCAGGGCCGTTGCCAAGTCAAACCCTGACCCCTCTCGGGCTGCCGCAGCACCTGCGGCTCAGTTCTCGCCCCCGGGTCTCTTGGAGCCCAGCCGGGAAGGGATCTTTCGGGCAAGGTCGACCGCACCCGCACCAGCAGGCTCCGGAACGAAATCCCATCCGCAAGAAGCGCCCCTCGAGCAATCGACCCGCAAGGGTCCGGTTCCAAACGCCATCCTCTGTCAGCGGCCTCCCACGCCGCTTCCCCGCACTGGGGCGCATTCCCCCGGGCCCGAGGCGGAGAAAGATCCGGTTCGCGCAACGAGAGCGTGCCCGCGCGTCGCCCTGGCCGACCCCACGAATGCCCACAGCCCTCCGGGCTCCGCGACCGACGTCCCGCTCGTGGAAGCGGCCGACTCAGGTGCCGGCGGCTGGTGCCGCCGCGGGGGCGGGCATGAGGACCTGTTCCAGTGCCGCCAGCAACTGCTCGGCGGTAAACGGCTTGTCCAGGTTGACGCGGGCACCTGCAGCCCGCGCCTCGGCCACCCGACCTTCCTCGCCCAACCCCGTGATGCTGATGGCGGGCAACCCGGGGGCAACCCGCTGCAACGCTCGTAACAATGCCGGCCCATCCATCCGGGGCATCATCAGATCCGTGATGACCGCGTGGATCTGATCCCGCCGTCCCTCCAGGATCGCCAGCGCCTCCTGTCCGTCCGCAGCCAGGACCGGTTCGTACCCGTGCGTGCGCAGGAGTGCGGCGGTGATCTGCCGCACCGCCGGTTCGTCATCCGCAACGAGGATTTTTTGGCCCTGACCCCGACGCGCCGCAGGCTTGGGCCTCAAACTCGTGTCCCCGCCCTGTTCATGCGGCAGTGCCGGCAAATGCACCGAAAAGGTGCTGCCCCGGCCGACCTGCGATTCCACCAGCACAAACCCACCATGCGCCTCCACAATGCCCAGCACCGTGGCCAACCCCAGACCCGTCCCCTGTCCCACCGGCTTGGTCGTAAAGAACGGATCGAAAATCTTGTCCAACAACTCCGCCGGGATCCCCACTCCCGTGTCCTGAACCGACATCACCACGTACGGTCCCGCCTTCGCCCTGGGATGCACCCGTTCCGGATCGGCCTCAATGGTCTGGTTGTCCAGGCGCAGGGTCAACGTCCCCCCCTGCGGCATGGCGTCGCGTGCGTTGACGCAAAGATTCAACAACACCTGCTGCAACTGCGTCGGATCCCCGCGCACCAGCCAGGGCTGCCGCGTCATGCGCACCTGCACCTGAATCGACCGGGGAAACGTCTCCGTAATGATCCGCTCGACCTCCCGGACCAGGTGTTTCAACTGGAGCAGCACCCGCGTGCCCTCCACCCCGCGGGCAAACGTGAGCACCTGTCGAATGATCCCCGCCCCGCGCTGCGCACACGTCTCCAGCGTCTGCAAACACGTTCGCGCCGCCTCGCTGCGCACCTCGTCCTTGAGGTACTGGACCGCCATCAGGATCGGCGACAGCACATTGTTCAAATCATGCGCCAGTCCGCTGGCCAGCGTGCCAATGCTCTCCAGCCGCTGGCTCCGCAGCAGATGGGTCTCGAGCTGTTTCTTCTCGGTGATGTCCGTGCTGACGATCAGAATCGCGCGCGGAAACCCGTCGCTGCGCCGGATCAACGTCCAGCGACTTTGCACCGCCAGCTCCCGACCCGACCGGTGCCGGTGCCGCATCTCCCCGTTCCATTCGCCGCGGTCCTGTACCGCCTCGACCGCCTCGGCCACCTGCACCTCGTCCGTCATGAAGCCCAACTCGTGCGTGGTCCGACCCTGGACTTCCGCGGCCGACCAGCCGTACAGCTCCGCCGCGCCTTCGTTCCAGTAGAGAATCCGATCGCAAAAATCCCGCACCAAAACCGCGTCCCGTGTCACCTCCAACAGGGCGGCCTGCGAACGAATCCGCATCTCCGCCTGTTTGCGCTCCGTAATGTCTTCCAGACAAAGGAGCACGCGATCCAATCCGTTGACGCGAATCCGCTCCGTGGAAACGAGCAGCGTGGCCTCCACCGGCCGACCCTCGCGAAGGAGCGTCTTTTGGACCTGCCGTTTCTCCCACCGCCGCCCCTCGCGAAAGGCCTCCACCAGGGCCTGCCGCAGCTCGCAAGGGGGACAATCCGGAGAAGTCCCGCACTCGTACCCGCGCCGGGCACACGCCTCGCACCGCAGAAAGGCGCCCAGCTGCAGGCCGGGCAGCTCCTCCGCCGGCCGCTGCGCATACTCGGCCGCCGCACGGTTGGCCCGTACCATGCGCAGTTGCGGATCGAACACACACATGATCCCCGGGGCCTGATCGTACACGGCCTGCAGTTCGGCTTCGCGACGCCGCATGCCCTCCCGCGCCTGCCACCGGTCGAGCAACATCGCCAGATAGTCCCCCAGCTGCTCGGCCAGCTCGCGCTCTTCCTCCGCCACCGGTCGCCGTTGTCGATCCGCGAATCCCAACACCCCCAGCAGGTGGGAACCAACCCGCAACGGTACCCCCAGATAGGTTTGAATGCCCCACTGACGGACCAGCGGCGCCGCCTGCGCGGACCATTCGCCCACATCCAACGCCACCACGGTCTCGCCGGCCAGCAGCACCCGCCCGGCCAGATCCACATCCACCGGGATCTCCAGCGGCACGGGCAGCCCGGAGAAATCCAGCCCCCATGCGCCCCGATACACCATCAGCCCCTGATCGGCGTCGTAGGTCGCCAGCGTCACAATCGGGAATCCCGACAGCCGCGCCACCTCCCGGGTCACCCAGTCGAAGGGAGGTTCCACCCCCTCGCCCGCCAGGACCTCTTCGGCCAACCGATGATACAGGGCCAACTGCCGACTCCGCCGATCCAGCTCCTCCTGAATCCCCCGGACCCGATTCAAATCCACGAACCACCAACACTGGCAATCGGAATGCTCGGGCCGTCTGGACCAGCCGGCCAACAACAGCACCGACCGCCCTTCGTCCGTCCCGTTGCGAAGGCGCGTCTCCACCCGCGCAAACGTGGCGCCCGCCTGCCGCGCCTCGGCCAGCCGATCGCTCACCCGCGACCACTCTGTCGCCGACGGAAACAGTTCCGCTGCTGAACGACCCCGCCAGGTGTCCACCGCCGAGCCCAACAATTGCGCCAGCGCCGGGCTGACCTCCATCAACCGGTCCCCTTGCACCAGCGCATGACCCACCATCCATGCCTCGGCTCGCAACATCGGCCCTCCCGTGCCCTCCCACAAAGCCGGCCCGGCCCCGCCGTCGCCGGCAGGCTCCTGCGCCGTCTCGAACCGCGCTGGACTCATCCGTCCCACCTCCGTCCGGACTCTCCTCTCCTCGGGCGCCTTCGCGGCCCACCCCATTTGCGATCCCGGAACCTCGGGTCCGCCCGCGGGTCACTCTCGACTTCGCCATCCGCAGGCGGTCGGCCCGGGGCAGCTCGACCGATCAGGGACACGGCAATCTCCCCACGGGGCTCCCCCAAACGCTCACGGGCCAAACACCCCCGGTCGGGCCGCGTGCCCAACGACTCCGTAGATGGATCGGCAGAACCCGGTCCCGACTTTAGTCCACAAACCGGGCCACCCGGTCGGGACGGACCCGTCCCGTCGCCCCCTTCAGGGCAGGTAAAACATCAGTTCCAGTTCCCCCTCCACGGGCGCATGATCCGGATGCACCTCCATCAGATCCGCCATGAAGTCCCACCACCTCCGCATCACCGGATGAGTCCGCAGCCGGGCCGGATCATGTCCCGGTGCCAGCTTCTGCACCGCAAACAGCGTGCCCGTGGACCGATCCAGGAAGATCGCGTAATCGGAGATGCCCGACTCCCGGAGCAGAGCCGCCAACTCCGGCCAGAGCGCCTCGTGCCGACGGCGATACTCCGCCTCGCAGCCGGGCTTCAATCTCATGGTAAAACCGCGCAACTTCATGCCCTCCTTTACCGCGGAAGCCGCGGGGGCCCAAGCGCAAACCCGGCCTTGCGCGCCGGCGGCGTCGCCGAACGCCGCGTTTGGGCCGACACGCCAAAAGACGGGCAACGTTTGCCAAAGCACGGAAAGCCCCGGCCGGACAAAGCACGTTGTTTTTCAGTGATGAGATATCGGAATGTTGCTTCAATGCAACAGCAGTTTGTCGAATGACAGGAGCCCGCATGCAGATCCAGCGCACGATCAAATACGACGCCGACCGCGTTCGCGGATTCGCGGAGGAAATCATGAGCCTGGCCGGATGCGATCGGCTCAAGAGCTGTATCCAGTGCGGTACCTGCTCGGGCACCTGTCCCCTCAGCATCTACATGGACTATACGCCGCGACAGGTCATGGCCCTCGTGCGGGCCGACTTCAAACACGAGGTCCTGCGCAGCCACACCATCTGGTTGTGCGCCTCCTGCTACGCTTGCACGGTCGATTGCCCGCGGGAAATCCGCATCACCGACATCATGTACGCGCTGAAACAACGGGCCATCCAGGAGGGCATCTATCCGCGCCGGTTCCCCATCCCCGTTCTGGCACGCGAATTCTCCGCGATGGCACGGCGGATGGGGCGCATCACCGAAACCCTCCTGGTGCTCCGACTGTTCCTCAAATCGGACTGGCGCGCGCTCCTTCGCTCCTGGCGCATGGGGCTGGGCCTGCTGCGCACCGGCCGCTTCAGCCTCAAACCGGAACGGATCCAGCGACGAGAGGAACTGGCCGCCATGCTCAGTGCGGTCAACGGCCAATCCGTCTCGCCGCCCGCAAACAGGGAGGACGCATGAAATACCTGTATTTCCCCGGTTGTTCCCTGAAAGGTTTGGGCCGCGCCTACGAGGAATCTCTGCTGCCCGTGCTGCGGCACCTGGGCGTGGAACTGCAGGAGCTCGAGGACTGGAACTGCTGTGGCGCCACCGCCTACATGTCCGTGGATGAGATGCAGGCCGCCGTGCTGGCGTCCCGCAACCTCGCGCTGGCCGAGCGGGCCGGCTCGCAGGATTTGCTGGCCCCCTGCAGCGCCTGCTACCTGGTCCTCAACAAGGTCCAGCACAACCTCGCCGACTTCCCCGATGTGCGCGCCACCGTTCAATCAGCCCTGCAACGCGCGCACCTCGGCTACACGGGCCGAACGCGGGTGCGGCACCCACTGGACATCCTGCTCCATGACATCGGTCTGGACGTGATTCGCGAAAAGGTCGTGCGACCTCTGCGCGGTCTGAAGGTGGCCCCCTATTACGGTTGTCAGATCGTCCGTCCCTACGCCACGTTTGACGATGCATTCCAGCCGACAACCATGGACCGACTCCTGACCACCCTGGGCGCCGAGGTGGTGCCGTATCCGCTGAAAACCAAGTGCTGCGGCGGCAGTCTGACCGGCACCGTCCCGGAGGCGGGGCTCCGCCTTTCCTACATCCTCATGAAAGAGGCCCTGCGCCGCGGCGCCGACGTGATCGCCACCGTCTGTCCGCTCTGCCATTTCAACCTGGACGCCTACCACGACGAGATCGAGCGCCGCTGGGGGCCGGTCCGAATTCCGACCGTATACTTCACGCAGCTGATGGGCCTGGCCTTCGGCTTCGCCCCCGGCGAACTGGGCCTGCATCGGAATCTGGTGCCCTTCGACAAGCTCCCGCAGGCCGCGCCCACCGCCGCAACCGGGACGACGCCATGAAACCCAAGCCCCACGTCGAATCGCCCCGCATCGGATTCTACGTCTGCCACTGCGGCAGCAACATCGCCAGCCGTGTGGATTGCGCCGAGGTGGCCCGGTTTGCCTCCCGGTTGCCAGGGGTGGTCATCGCCCGGGACTACAAATACATGTGCTCCGACCCGGGCCAGGAGCTGATCCAACAGGACATTCGCGACCACCGGCTCGATCGCGTGGTGGTTGCCTCCTGCTCGCCCCTCTTGCACGAGCACACCTTCCGCAAGGCGGTCGCCCGGGCGGGGCTGAATCCCTACTGCTTCCAAATGGTCAACATCCGGGAGCACGCCTCCTGGGTGCACGACGATCCCCAGGCCGCCACGGCCAAGGCGCGCGCCCTTGCCCGGGCTGCCATCGAACGGGTCCGCCACCATCGGGCCCTGCAGCCCGTGCGGGTGCCCATCGGTGCCGAGGCCCTGGTCATCGGGGGCGGCATCGCCGGCATCCATGCGGCCCTGACCCTTGCGGAAGCCGGGAAACGTGTGATCCTGGTGGAGCGCCAGCCCAGCATCGGGGGCCACATGGCCTTTCTGGACAAAACCTTCCCCACGCTCGACTGCGCCGCCTGCATCCTTACGCCGAAAATGTCCGCCGTTCGGTCCCATCCCAACATCACCCTCTGGACCTACAGCGAGGTCGTCAAAGTGGAGGGATTCGTCGGCAACTTCACCGTCACCGTCCGCCGAAAACCGCGGTACGTGAACGAGGAACTCTGCGTGGGCTGCAGGGAGTGCGTGGACGCCTGCGTCTTCAAGGAACCGAAGTTCCCCGACGAGTTCAACCTGGGCCTCAGCCGGCGCAAACCCATTTACCTGCCCTTCCCCCAGGCCACGCCACAGGTCGTCCTCATCGACCCGGACCGCTGTCTCAATCTCAAAACGGGCAAGTGCAAGAAAACCTGCGTCGAAGCCTGCGACCGCAACGCCATCGACTTCGATCAACAGCCCGAGCTGAAGGAGGTCCAGGTCGGCACCATCCTCGTGGCCACTGGCTTCAAACTGTTCGATCCCTCGCGCATCCCCCAGTACGGTTACGGCCGCTACCCGAACGTCTTCACCACTTTGGAAGTCGAACGTCTGGTCAACAGCAGCGGCCCCACCGCCGGAGAAATCCGGCTGCGCGACGGTCGCATCCCCCGCTCCGTCGGCATCATCCTGTGCGTCGGTTCCCGGGATCACCGCACCAACCCCTGGTGTTCCCGCACCTGCTGTATGCACTCCATGAAACTGGCCCTGCTGATCCGGGAACACACGGGCGCCGACGTGACCATTTTCTACATGGACATTCGGGCCGCGGGCAAAGGGTACGAGGAGTTTTACGACAAATGCCTGCGCGAAGGCATCCAGTTCGTGCGCGGCCGCGTGGCCGAGGTCACCGACTGGGCCATGACCCCCGAGGAAGAAGGCAAGCTCGTCATCCGGGTTGAAGACACCCTGGCCGGGTTCGTGCGCCGCATTCCCCTGGACATGGTGGTCCTGGCCGTGGGCAAGGAACCGCAACCGGATGCCCAGGAACTGCGGCGGCTCCTCAACCTGAGCTGTAGCAGCGAAGGTTGGTTCCTTGAACGCCATCCCAAGCTGGCGCCCGTGAGCACGTTCACCGACGGCATCTTTCTGGCCGGATGCTGCCAGGGACCCAAGGACATTCCGGACACCGTCGCCCAGGCCGGTGCGGCCGCCGCGGAAGCCCTGGCCCTCATGGATCGCGGCTACGTCGAGCAGGAACCCAACACCGCCTACATCGAGGAGGCCGATTGCAGCGGCTGCAAATCCTGCCTGCCCCTTTGTCCCTACTCGGCCATTCGGTTCGATGAAACGCGCGGCAAGGCCCGCATCGAAGCCGCCCTCTGCAAAGGTTGCGGCACCTGTGTGGCGGCCTGCCCGTCCGGGTCCATCCGACAAAACCTGTTCGAGGACGAACAAATCTTCGCCGAGATCGAAGGAGTGTTGAGCCATGCCTGAGACCCCTTGGGAACCCCGCATCGTCGCCTTCTTCTGCAACTGGTGCACATACACCGCCGCCGACCTGGCCGGCGTCTCCCGTCTCAAGTACGCGCCCAATGTGCGGGTCATCCGACTGATGTGCTCCGGCCGCGTGGACCCCCAGTTCATTCTGGAAGCCCTGGCCAGGGGGGCCGACGGCGTCCTCATCGGCGGCTGTCATCCGGGCGATTGCCACTACGCCGAGGGCAACTACAAAACCCTCCGCCGCATGCGCATGCTCCGCCGCATGCTCGCCGCCTTGGGCATCGAACCCGAGCGCGTCCGACTCGAATGGATCGCCGCTTCCGAAGGCGACAAGCTCCGGCAGGTCGTCAATGACATGGTCGCGCGCATCCGTGCGCTGGGGCCCCTGAACCTGCCGACCCGCTTCGCCGAATGGGATCGGGAACTCGAACACCCCTTGCCCACGCCGGAAAGCCCGGCGTCGTTGGACGTCTCCACCCCCTCTCCCGTGCGTGAGAACGCCCATGTCTAAACCCAAACTCGCCATTTACTGGTGCGCCTCCTGCGGCGGCTGCGAAGAAGCCGTCGTGGACCTGGCCGAAGATGTTCTCGCCCTGCTCGAAGCCGTGGACCTGGCCTTCTGGCCCTGCGCCACGGATTTCAAACGGGCCGATGTAGAGGCACTGCCCGACCAATCCCTGTTCGCCACGCTCGTCAACGGTGCCATCCGCACCAGCGAACAGGAAGAGATGGTCCGCCTGCTCCGCCGGAAAAGCCGGCTCCTGGTCGCCTACGGCGCCTGCGCCCACCTCGGCGGCATCCCCGGCCTGGCCAACCAGTTCAGTCGCGAGGAAATCCTCCGGTATTATTACGAGGAAGGCCCCTCCACGGTGAACCCCGACAAGGTTCGACCGCAACCCCGCTGCACGCACGAGGGCCGACCGCTGACCCTGCCCCGGCTCCATCACGTCGTGCGCGCCCTCGACCAGGTCGTGCCGGTGGACTATTACATCCCGGGTTGCCCGCCCACCCCCAGGATCACTCAAAACGCCCTGAAGACCCTCTTGTCAGACACGCCCCCGCCCCGCGGAACCGTATTGGCGCCGGACATCGCCCTGTGCGATGAATGCCCCCGCAAGGCCAGCAAACCCCTGCAGCTCAGCTTCACCGGATTTCAACGCCCGCAACATGTCGCAGCCGATCCCAACCTGTGCCTCCTGGCACAGGGACTGGTCTGCCTCGGCCCGGCCACCCGCGCCGGCTGCGGCGCGCTTTGTCCCCAGGGCAACATGCCCTGCAGCGGCTGCTTCGGGCCCACCTCGCGTGTCCGTGACCAGGGCGCCAAAATGCTCTCCAGCCTCTGCGCCAACCTCGCCCCCAAGACGGAAGAGGAAATCGAACCCGTGCTGGACACCATCCCGGATCCCATCGGAACCTTCTACCGTTACAGCCTGCCGCACAGCCTGCTGCGGCGAAAGGTCAACCTGCCGGTGACGACCAACGGAGATTGACCGCCATGGAACCCCACGCCCAAGACCTCTGGAACCAGGCCGCGCAACGCGCCAATTCCGCCTACGCCCAGGCCCGCCGCAGGGTCACCATCGACCCCATCACCCGACTCGAGGGCCACGGCAAAATCGACATCTTCCTCGACGAACAGGGCGACGTCGAACAGGCCTACCTCCAGATCCCCGAACTGCGCGGGTTCGAAGTCTTCTGTCAGGGCCGACCGGCTGAGGAAATGCCCCAGATCACCAGCCGCATCTGCGGGGTCTGCCCCACCGCCCACCACATGGCCGCCACCAAGGCGCTGGACGATCTGTACCGCGTCGAGCCGCCCCCCGCGGCCCGCAAGATCCGCGAACTGGTCTATCACGCCTTCATGCTCGAGGACCACGCCCTGCACGTTTACCTGCTGGGTGGCCCCGACTTCATTGTCGGACCCGACGCCCCGCCCGCCCTCCGGAATGTCCTCGGCGTGGCCCAAAAGGTCGGACCCGAGATCGCCCGGAGCGTCATCAGCATGCGACGGCGCCTCCGCGACCTGATCAGCCACCTCGGCGGCAAGGTCATCCATCCCGTCCTCGGCCTGCCGGGCGGTGTGGCCAAGCGACTCGACCCGGCCAAACTGCCCGAATTCCAACAGCTCGCTCAGGACGCCCTCGATTTCGCCCTCTTTACCCACCAGGTGTTCCACGACATCGTGCTGAAAAACCCCGCCTACATCGAACTGATCACCTCGGCCGACTACACCCACCGCACCCATTACATGGGCCTGGTCGATGAACAAAACCACGTGAACTTTTACGACGGACAACTGCGCGTCGTCACGCCGGACGGTCAGCCCTACGCCCGCTTCGACGTCCGTCAATACCGCGACTACATCGCCGAACACGTCGAGCCCTGGAGCTACGTCAAGTTCTGCTACCTCAAACCCTTGGGCTGGCACGGATTCACAGAAGGCCCCACCAGCAGCATCTACGCAGTCGCCCCGCTGGCCCGACTCAACGCCGCCGAAGACATGGCCACCCCGCGTGCGCGGGAGGCCTGCCGGGAATTCTTCAACACCCTCGGGGGCAAACCGGTCCATCACACCCTGGCCAACCATTGGGCCCGCGTCATCGAGATGATCCAGGCGGCCGAACGCATGGTGGCCCTCGTGAACGACCCGGAAATCACCAGCGACCAAATCCGGCGCCTGCCCACCGAAAGACCCACGGTCGGCATCGGCGTGGTCGAAGCCCCCCGGGGCACCCTCATCCACCACTACGAGACCGACGAACGCGGCCTCATCACCCGCGCCAACCTCATCGTCGCCACCCAAAACAACGCCGCCCGCATCGCCATGAGCGTGGACCGCGCCGCCAAAGCCCTCATTCGCAAAGGCGACGTCTCCGAAGGGTTGCTGAACCGCATCGAAATGGCCTTCCGCGCCTACGACCCCTGCTTCGGCTGCGCCACCCACGCACAGCCCGGTCAGCTGCCCCTGGTCCTGAACCTCTACGACGCTCGAAAGCGCCTGATCCGACAGATTCGCCGTCCCTGATCCCCTCTGCCCGGCACCGAAAAACCGGGCATCCACAAGCTTTGTCCCCGCGCATCGAGTCGATCCCGCTCTTTCCCTTCCAACGCCTTGCATTTCAACAGCCGGCAAGCCTCCCACATCCCGAACCGTCCACGCCTGCAGCGCGACCCACGACCTCCGTGCCCTGGTCTTGGCCTTGGAAAGCCACCAAAATCACTCTTCCAACACGGCGGAATGGAACCGCGCCCGTTTCTCCTCCCTTCCCCAGCCCCGCGTCCTCCCAGTCTTTCCCTGTGGCCTGCTTGAGGGCCCATGGCCCTCGGTTACGCCCCCTTAACATCCCTGTGCAAGCCCTTAGGGCGCGAGCCTTCACTCGGGCCGCCTACCCCAACGGCTGCTCGGTTGGGCAGACAACCCATCGATGTCGGCTGAGATCAACTCATGCTCTTTACCTTGGGCTCCCCAAACGGGGTTTGGAAAAGACCTACATTCCGCACCGGACGTGCAATTTCTTGATCCGGAAGGGGCTCTCACCCCAGAAAGCGGTCCCCTTTGTGTTGCGTCGCATTCGACTTGTGGCAAACGGTTCGGGACGAACCGAAAAGGATGCGAAATTCCAGAGCCTCACACTTCGCGAGCAAGGCACGGCCAGTCGGCCGGTGGACTGCGCCCCGGACAGGTGCCAACCAGTTGGCACAGCCGACCCCTCGGGTCACTGGCTCGGCAAGCAGCGTTCGTTCTCACCGGGGAAGGGCATTGCCATGGCACACTGTCTCCTGAGCAGAGCTTCTCAAACCATCACCTTTCCGCCCTACCGCGGAGGGCCACATTCGGCCGTCAAAGGTCTTTACACTTTGGAAAGCCGAATCAGCAGGCCAGCCCGGCAAACGTGCCTCAAGTGACGGAACGACACAGGCGAGATGCGTCAAGAGACGTTTTGTCCCGATTTTTCCGGATTTGAACAAGGTCAACTACACGATTTTTGGCGTTTCGCTCGCAGGAGCATTTATCGCGCCACACATGCCAGACCGAAGAGTGTAAAGCACGCCGACAAACTGAGGCCATTTTTCTGGTGAACTTTACAGTTTTGGCGCTTCGGAGCACCGGCCCCGCGTGCCGGCAGCTTGGTCAAAAGCCACAAGTGTCTCATTCTCAGCCGCATTTGCGGAGGCCGGAAATTCCGGGGGCAACAGGCATGGAATATGCTTTTCTGAACCTAGACAAGCCCAAGAAACAAGAGGTCAATCATATGAAAACCCATCCTGTGCGTATCGCGGTACGTGCGAGTCGAGTGACGGGCCTCGCCATAGTCATGGGCGCACTGCTATGCGCGGGACTGAACCTCCGAGCAGTTCCCATCAGGCTGGATACCGCTCCGTATATACACCCGAGCACGAGCGTCCCGGGTAACCCGCCAAATCAGGGCGAAAACGTAGTGTACGCTTGGCTTAAAGACCTGGTTGCCGCGTACAACATCCTGAACGACCCCGATCTTCCGGACCCTGATAGCCCTCCGATCGATGAGCACGAGGAACAGAGCAAAGATGTGACCACTTTAACAATACAGGTCACCGGGACGATGTACCTGACGGTTCATTGGGGCGGACCGCAAGAGGATCCTAACAACGATCATAGCCAAGCGTGGTACTTGGGTGGAAGCCTCACGTCCTTTACCCTCACAGCCCCCGACTATGTGACAACCAACACCCAGGGTAAGAAGAGTGAAGTGGTAATCAAGCACTTTGGCCTGAGCGGTTATCGCGAGTGGGGGGCGAATCGAATCCCAGATGTTGGAGCCACAGTCGCGCTGCTGGGGCTCGGACTACTGGTGTTGGCCGGTCATGCGCGTCAACGCCGATACCGAACGCCATAGCGGAGGGGAAGAGAACCTTGGGCCTTTTGATCCGTCGGCACCGCGCACGTCTCGAAGCGCAGCGAAAGTTCCTTGGATTCGCGGAGGGGCGGTCACCAGAAGGCGGCCGCCCCATTCGCTTTTTGCGGCCCGATCGCATACCCTCATCCGCCGAACGGCAGAAGTTCGATACAAGGGCGGGGCCGCGGCGTCCCAAGCGTTGGACAAAAAGGACCACGCCTCTGGAAAGTGCACGGCCAAGCGGTTGAGGCACTAAAGGCCGGTTCTGAACAGCAACGCTTCTCCACGGCCTGCCAACAGCTCCCCGTCCCACGCAGGCCGTGCCCCAAAAAGGGTGCGGAAGTAAGGCCCCCTGTTCCCCGTAGCACCCGCACAAGTCCTTCATTGGGAAGCACTGTCCTTGGACGAAGAACGATTCTCAACCTCCATCCAGCCGGGCCAACAAAGCACCCATCCCCGCCGCTCGACTCCAACGACGCCCATTCCCGGCCAGGTTCACGCCCCCTCCAAGCGGTGGTCAGTACACGATTCCAAGCGGTTGCCACGCCCCCCGAAAGGTCGTTCCCAATCGCCTTTAGGAGCCAGTGAGCATTCGACAGCGTGGGGCTTTGGCCCCAACGCTCAGGTCCAGACCGAGGAGTTCACGGCGATTCCGCCTTTTGCGTGCGGGTTCGAGACCGACCAATGAAGCCCGCGAGCCCCAAAACTGTATAGTTCTCCGACAAAACAAGGGCTCGTTTCTGGAAAAGCTTACGCGTTTTCGGATTCTGGCAACCGCCTCGGCGCTCCTTTTTTCTTTCACATATTGCCAAGCGCTTGCGCAACAATGGAGTAGCGGTTTCCAGCTTTAGTGCGCCAGAATCAGGCATGAAAGATGCTACGTGTAGTTGGGGCCAAAGGTTTTGGAACAAGCCGAAAAGCAAGCGAAAGCATGAAATACATGAGAACAACCACCCATCAGAGTCGCCCGCCGGGAGTCGCAATCCTCCTGGGCGCCTTGCTGTGCGCGGCCGCTGCGACGCAGGCGCTGCCCATTCGGTTGGATGACCCGCCACCCTCAGGCGTGCAGAGCGAGCCGAATAACCAAGGTGATGGAACCGTTAGGAATTGGCTCCAAGATTTGGTCAACGGGTACAACAATGCCAACGACCCCGACCTGCCTGCTGTGGCGAACGGCCCTGCGGTAGACGTCACAACGCCGGGATCCCCCACCAGCCTTACAATCAACGTGTTGGGTTACCTTTACCTCACCGCGCATTGGGGACAGGGTCAAACGGCAGACCATACCCAAGCATGGTACCTGGGGGGGACGACTACCTCCTTTACACTGACGGCGCCTGGCCAAAATGGCCGAAATGGCCTCTCCGGCTATCGGCTCTGGAATCCGGTTCGGGTTCCGGACGGCGGGGGTACGCTGGCCCTGCTCGGAATCGGTTTGTTGGCCCTGGCCGGATACGCCCGGCAGCGGCGACTCTGAACCGCAAGCTTCACCGGGCGGAGAGGGATTGGAAACATTCCCATCGGTTGGCAACAGGTCCACTTCGAAGCTCAGCCAAGGTCTTGGAGTCAACGGAGGGGCGGTCACCAAAAGGCGACTGCCCCTGTGTTTTTCCCTCCCCTCCCCACATCCCTGAGTCCTCGGTTAAAGAGGCAGCCGCAACAAAGGAGATCCCGCCGCACCATGGCCGCTCTCGAAAGAGGCCACGTCTCCGAAAAACCACCCTGCCAGGCGGTTGAAGCACAGGGGCGCATTTCTCGACCACCGCGTCTTCGAAGCCCCCGACAACGCCCCGAGCCTGCGCAGCAGACCATGCCCGAGAGGGGTCGAGAAAGAGCCCCTTTTCCAGCGAATCACCGGCGCAATTCGTTGATTTCAGAGGCCGGTGCCTCGACGAAAAGCGTTGTGCAGCGCCCAGCCAAGTTGCTCAGAAAAGCGTCGGCTGAGCCCCCGTGGCCGGCTTGAGGCCGAGCTTGCGGTAGCTGCGCTCCGTGGCCACCCGACCCTGCGGCGTCCGCTTCAAATAGCCCTCCAAAATCAGGTAGGGTTCGTACACCTCCTCGATCGTGTCGGGTTCCTCCCCCACCGCCACCGCCAGCGAATTGATCCCCACCGGCCCGCCGCCGAACTTGACCAGCACGGTCTCCAAAATCCGCTTGTCCATCTCGTCCAGCCCGTCCTCGTCGATCTCCAGAATTGCCAGAGCCCGGGCCGCCACCTCGCGGGTAATCCTGCCGTCGCCCTTGACCTGGGCATAGTCGCGGACCCGACGCAACAGGTTGTTGGCAATGCGCGGGGTGCCCCGGCTGCGCCGTGCAATCTCCAGGGCAGCCTCCGAATCGATGGCCACCTGCAGAATCCGCGCCGACCGCACCACGATCCGCTGCAGGTCCTCGGCGGTGTAGTAATCGAGCCGCTCGCGAATCGGAAACCGCGTCAACAAGGGAGAAGTCAACAGCCCGCTGCGCGTCGTGGCCCCGATCAGGGTAAACCGCGGCAGATTGATCCTCACACTGCGCGCGTTCGGGCCCTGATCGATGATGATGTCCAGCTTGAAATCCTCCATGGCCGGGTAGAGGTACTCCTCGATGGTCTTCTGCAGCCGGTGAATCTCGTCGATGAACAACACATCCCCCGGCTCCAAGTTCGTCAACAGCCCCGCCAAATCGCCCGCCTTTTCGATCGCCGGCCCGCTCGTACACCGGATGTTGGCGTTCATGGCCCGCGCCAGAATGTGGGCCAGCGTCGTTTTGCCCAGGCCGGGCGGGCCGCTCAACAGAATGTGATCCATGGCCTCGCCGCGCTGCCGGGCCGCAGCGACCGTGATCTCCAGCCGCTCCTTGACCCGCGATTGCCCGACAAACTCGGCAAACAGCGACGGCCGCAGCGTCTGTTCCAGCGCCGCGTCAGGCTTGTTCAGCACGTCGGAAATCAACCGCTCGGGCATGCCCGGCAACATGAATCAACCCATCCAACCAAACAAGGGCGAAAACCGCCTCCCTCCGCCGGCCATGAGGGTGTCGGAATCCCAAGACAAACGAAGTCCGAGCTGCCACGCCGACGGCCCGCCAGCCGACCTGGGCAGCTCCGGCTTACTGGATGACCACAGGCAAGTGCGGCTGATTCGGTGAGCCGGGCAGGCCTTCCAAGGCCAAGGTTGGAAGCACACAAATCCAGCCAGCCCCACGACCGGGCCCTGTGAACCTCGGTCTTCTCCGGAACCCTTGCACGAGCCAGTCTGACCCGACCCGAACGGTTTCCCGCGCCACACCACACAGTGCCGGCCAGGAGACTCTCTCGAACCGCACCGGCAAGGCATGCCTCTGCCCGGGCGCTTTCCTCCCGCACCAAGACCGGAAGCATTCGCATTGCCGCTCCTGCCGGGTCAGCCCCTTGCATCCCAGCCTCCGCAAAACAGGCGCGCCGGTCCTCTCGAGTCTTCTCCCGCTTGCCTTCGACAAGCCGATCCACTAAAAGCCGGCCATGGATCTTCACGGGCTGAGCTTCCACGGGGGAGGTCTCCCGCGCCTGGAACTGCCACAGCCCTCCGGGACTCCCCGGATCTGGCTCTTGCGACCCGGGATCAATCGAATCGGTTCAGACCCCGCAAACGACATTTGCCTCGATGCTCCGGGCGTTTCTGCCCGCCATTGCGAGATCGTCGTCGGGGACCAAGCCTGTACGCTCATTGACCTCAATTCCACCCAGGGCACTTGGCTGAACGACCGGCAGATTCAAGCCGCCGCCCTACGGGATGGCGACCGCATCACGGTGGGCACCGTCACCTTCCGCTTCCTGTGGGGAGCCCGTGCCCGGGTCAAGCTGCGACTCCGCACCGCCGACCCCCGGCCCGCCGCGGCGCAAGCCGCTGCTCCGGACATCCCCGAGTCCCCGCCTGCATCTGCGCCGAACAAGGACAGTGCCGCCGCTCCTCCGTTGCCGCCGCCCGTGTCCGCCCCGGCCACCGCCACGCAAGCCGTGTGCGCGCAACACCCGTCGGTGCCGGCCCAATACTCGTGTCCCCGCTGCCGGAGTTGCTACTGTGACGTGTGTGTGGGCATTTCGGACGCCGGGGCCACGGCCACCGCCTGGTGTCCCGTCTGCCGGGTGGCGTGCCTTCCCGTGCCCGGCCCCGTCCCGGTGTCCGCGCCCCACGGACCCGAGTGGCTGCGCGCCTGGTGGCAGACCTTCTCGTATCCGGCCAGTGTCGAAGGCCTGGCCGTCTTGGCCGCCGGTGCGATCCTGCTCTGGCTTCTCCAAATCGCATCGGCCTTCTCCGGAATCGTTCCCATCATCGGGGGGTTGATTTACGTCTTCCTGACACTCGTCTGGGTGGGGATGACCTTTTCGTTTCTGCAATCGGTCATTCGCCAGACCGCTTTGGGAAGTGACCGCATGCCGGATTTGCCCGACATCGGCAATCTTGCCGAGGACCTGGGGACACCGCTTTGGCAATTCCTTTGCCTGCTGGTCTTCGCCATGCCGGCCCTGGTGCTGTCTGTGCTTGGAGAAACCGCAGCCTCCTGGCCGCGGTGGATTTGGATCGTGGCCTGGGCATGGACGGCTTTTTACCTTCCGATGGGTTTGCTGACCCTGAGTTTTTTCAAGACGATCCGCGCCCTCGATCCCCGAGTCGTGGTGCGCTCGATCGTGCGGGCCGGACCGCTGTACCTCGCTTGTGTGCTGTGGCTGGCGAGTTTGGCCGGGGTGGCTTGGGCAGTGATGGCACTGGTGGGGCTGGTCCCCGTGGGAGTGCTCGCGCTTCTTCTGCAGGACTTCGTACTGCTCTATGCGTTGCTGTGTGCCGGACGCGTCCTGGGGCTTTTGTATCGGTTCAGGCAAGAGGACCTGCGCTGGGTAGTCGGCTGAAGGTCCGGTCGCCGAACGCATCGGCAGCAAGACGCCCAGCCCGAGGCCCTGAAAACTCCGGCGCATTCCAAAGCCCGGCCCCTCCAGTCCCGTGGATCGCGTCGCGAATTCCCACGCGCGAAATGCCGAAATGACCGTAGAAGGTCGGGCACAGCCGGGATGAGGCAGTTTTCACCGACAGTTTTCCGCACGGCGACCAGGCGGAAGCGGCTCCGGCTGGCCGGCTCGGAACGAACTGCCGCCGCAGGAAGGAACGTTCAGACGCTTGCCGGGCCCTGGCGCGACGATCAGGTTTCATTGTCCTGTTTGCCCGCGGCGGGGGCGTCCCTCAGAGCCGCAGGGCGCGTGGCGCCGGCCATCTGCCACCGGCGATTGAACGCCACGCAATCGGCATAGCGCACCCCGGTGCCTCCAAAAATGTCCAGCGCCGACCCGATCGTCAGGTCCACACGCCCCTGCCCCACCCGCGTCACCGTCTCCAAATCTTCCAGGGAACGTGCCCCGCCGGCATAGGTCACGGGCCGCGGCGACCACAGGGCCAGCTTTTCGACCAGTTCCAGGTCCACCCCCGCACACTGCCCTTCCACGTCCACCGCATGCACCAGGAATTCCGCACAGAACTCGCCGAGCCTCCCGAAAACCTCCGGCGACAACGCCACGTCGGTGAACGTTTGCCAACGGTTCACCACCACCACGTAATCCGGACCGCGCCGGCGGCAGCTCAAGTCGATCACCAACCGGGAGCGGCCCACCTTGCGCGCCAACGCCCGCAGCCGCTCCCAATCCAGGCGCCCTTCCCGAAACAACCAGCTGGTCACAATGACGTGCGAAGCCCCGGCATCCAGCCACGCGGTCGCGTTGTCCAGGTGAATGCCGCCGCCAATCTGCAGGCCCCCCGGGTAGGCCGCCAAGGCCGAGCGCGCCTCCGCTTCGTTGCCCGGTCCCAACATGATCACATGTCCCCCGGTCAATCCGTCCTGGCGGTACAACGCCGCATACCACGCCGCCGGCCGGTCCGAGACAAATCGCGTCTGCAATCGTTCCGGCGCCGACTCGTCAAGGGTGCCGCCCACGATCTGCTTCACCCGGCCTTCGTGCAGGTCGATGCAGGGACGAAACATGCCCTCAGCTTACCGTTTCCGGGCGGTGAGACAACGCAGCTCCGCGGTCTATCTCGGCCCGCGTTCCAGCCGGGGCACGGCCGCCGACTCTGCCGCAACGGCCGCGCGCCAACGGCTCCGATGCCGTCCATAAGCCAGGTAAATCAGCAAACCGACCGCCAGCCACAGTCCAAACCGTACCCACGTCCGCGCCGGTAACTGGAGCATCAACCACAGGCACGTCCCGAGGGCCCCCAGCGGCACCCACGGCACCCACGGCGTTCGAAACGGTCGCGGCCGTTCCGGTTCCAGGCAGCGCAACACCAGCACCCCCAGCGCCACCACCACAAACGCGAACAGTGTGCCGATGTTGCAGAGTTCCACCATCTCGTCGATGTGCGTGACCGCCGCCACGCCGGCCACGGCCGCGCCCGTCAGCACCGTCGTCACATGCGGTGTCCGATACCGCGGATGCACCCGCGCCGCCCACGGCGGCAACAGCCCGTCCCGCGCCATGCAGAAAAAGATGCGCGGTTGTCCCAGCTGAAAGACCAGGAGCACGGAGGCCGTGGCCACCACCGCCCCCAGGGCCATCACTCCGCGCGCCCAGGCGACGCCCCGTTCCTCGAAGGCCATGGCGAGGGGATCTGCCACATGACTCAGCCGATCCCATCGCACCATGCCGGTCAACACCAATCCCACCGCCACATAAAGCAGCGTGCACACCAACAGACTGCCGAGAATGCCCTTCGGCAGGTTGCGTTGCGGTTCGCGTGTTTCCTCGGCTGCCGTGGACACGGCGTCGAAGCCGATATAGGCGAAGAACACGATCGCCGCTGCGTGGCCCACGCCGGTCCAACCGTTGGGCATGAACGGCGTCCAGTTGTCGGGGTCCACATGCCACGCCCCCACTGCCAGGAACAAGCCAAGCACCGCCAGCTTGACCAGCACCATGCCCGTGTTGAATGCCGAGCTTTCGCGAATGCCCCGCACAAGCACCCAGGTGATCAACGCCACAATGAGCACCGCCGGCAGGTTGAACACCACGGGAATCCCCCACCAACGCGGCGCCTCCGCCAGAGCGGCCGCCTTGTGCTGCGTGGGCAGCGGCAGGGCCGACACATCCTTGCCCTGCGCAATCCAGTCGGCAAGTTCCCGGGCCGCGGCAGCCGCCGAGCGATAGTCCGTACCCAGCCACGCCGGCCACTCCCAGCCCAGGCCCGCCAGCAGACTCTGAAAATAATCCGACCAACTGATGGCCACCGCCACGTTCCCAATCGCGTATTCCAGGATCAGGTCCCAGCCAATGATCCAGGCCGCCAGCTCGCCCAGTGTGGCATAGGCATACGTGTAAGCCGAACCCGAGACCGGTGCCAGCGCCGCCAGTTCCGCGTAACACAGCCCGGCCAGCCCGCAGGCCACCGCCACCAGCAAAAAGGAAACGACCAGAGCCGGACCCGCCCCCACATGATGTTCCCCTCCGGCCGCGGCCGTGCCCGCCGTCGAAAAAATCCCCGCACCCACAATCGCGCCCACGCCCAGAAACACCAACTGCGGTGCCCCCAGCGCGCGGCGCAGCCGCAATGCCTCGGGAATCGCCTCCTCCGCCAGGGCTTCCACCGGCTTGCGCTGCCATAATTGAGACCAGCCCATGTCGGATCTTGTTGGCGTCGTCTCGTGCTCGGACCGTGCGTCCCGCCCCGGCTGGCGATGCTCAAATATCGATCACGGGCCCGCGCCCGCCCCGTGGCCCGGAGGGCGGAGGCCGATCGACCGCACCCGGCGAAGAAGTCTTGTGCACACCCGCCACCCGCCCCAGCAACGCGCTCACCACGCTTATGACCAGCGCGCCCCAAAACGCCGCCCAGAAATCCTCCACGTAAAAATGCGGCCGCATCAGCCAGCTCACCAACCACAGCAAGAGCCCGTTGATCACCAACACAAACAATCCCAGGGTCACCAGCACCAGCGGCAGGGTCAACACCAGCAGAACCGGCCGCACGAACGCGTTCAGAATCCCCAGTAACAAGGACGCCACCAGCACATCCAACGGCTTTTCATAGTGCACCCCCGGCACCACGTAAACCGCCACCAGCACGGCGCACGTCCCGATCAACCAGTTCTGCAGAAATCGTTTCATCACGGGCCGAGGGGCCTCAGGCTCCTTTCCCTGGCACCCCGGGCAAAACCACCAACACCTCGGCTGCGCTGTCCACCGCCAATCTCACGGACTCGAGCGCCGCCGGCAACAAACAAAACCTCCCGGGACGCAGGTCCACCGCCTCGTTGCCGCCTTCCAGCACCAACCGGCCTGCAACACACCCCAGCACGCGACAACCCCCTCCGCCCCATTCCAGCTGCGTGCTTCTGTTCCAGCGCCACACCTCCACACAAAACAACTCGTGCTCGACGAGCGGGCGGCGCCGGCCTCCGTCCCGCGCCTCCCAGCGCTCGGGCAACGGTCCCGGCTCGAAATCCTGAAAGTCCACACTCGCCAACGCCTCCGGCACGTGCAACGGACGGGGCCGGCCGTCCAACCCGCGGCGTCCCCAGTCATAAACGCGATAGGTCGTGTCAGAGTTCTGCTGAATCTCAAAAAGCACCAGCCCCGCACCCAAAGCATGGATCCGGCCGCTGGGCAGAAACACGGCATCGCCGGCGCGCACCGCAAACCGGTGAATGCAATCCGCCACGGTGCCTTCTCGCAGCCGCCGTTCGAACTCTTCCCGCGTCACACCCCGCCGCAGCCCGGTGTAGATTTCGGCTCCGCGCTCGGCCTCGGTGATGTACCACAGCTCGGTTTTGGGCTCGCCCCCCAGCCGCCGCGCCACTTCTGCCGGCGGATGCACCTGCACCGACAGCAATTCCCGCGCGTCCAGGATCTTGACAAGCCACGGAAACCGGTCCCCTGCCGCCGGCGCGAGGTTCCCCAGCAACGCCTCCCGGTGCGCCTCCATCAACCACCGCAAGTCGCGCCCCGCCCAGGAGCCGTTCGCAATCACACTCACGTCCTCCGGTCGGTCGGTGATCTCCCAGGATTCTCCAACCGGCCGGCCCGACAGCAACCGCTTGCCATAAAGCGTCTCCAGACGGCGTCCGCCCCAGACCCGCTCCTTGAATCGCGGCTCGAAAACCAGTGGATAAAACATCCGCTGAGACGCTGTCCTTGCCCTGAAAGCAGGGCCAACGAAGTCAAGACGCGGGAGCGCCCGAACCGGCGACCTGCGTTTCCGCGGCCCCGACCGCCGGCGCGGTCTCCACCGGAGCCGTCAACCGCGAGGGTTGCTGGGTGAACCGTCCGTAAGCCCGGAACTTGGCGTAGCGTTGTCGCCGGCGTTCCTCGCCCGACAGCTTCTGCAGTTCTGCCAGGTGCTTCAACACGGACTGCTTCAGCGCCGCCGCCGCAGCCGCAGGGTCGTTGTGCGCCCCGCCCAGTGGCTCCGGAATCACCTCGTCCACCAAACCCAGCGCCAACAAATCCGACGCAACCATCTTCAACGCCGCCGCGGCAGCCGGAGCCGCCGACCGGTCCTTCCACAAAATCGCGGCGCAACCCTCCGGACTGATCACCGAGTAATAGGCGTTTTCCATGATCAGGACCCGATCCGCCACTCCGATTCCCAGCGCCCCTCCCGAACCACCCTCCCCGATGATCACCGCGACAATCGGTACCTCCAATAACATCATCTCCCGCAAATTGACCGCAATCGCCTCGGCAATGTGACGCTCCTCCGCTCCAATGCCCGGATACGCCCCGGCCGTGTCGATCAGCGTCACAATCGGCAACTTGAACTTGTCGGCCAGTCGCATCAGCCGCAACGCCTTTCGGTAGCCCTCCGGATGGGCGGACCCAAAATTCCGCAGGATGTTCTCCTTCGTGTCCCGACCCTTCTGCGTTCCGATCACCATCAACGGCTGGCCGTCCAGCCGCGCAAACCCGCCCACCACCGCGCGATCGTCCGCAAACAGCCTGTCCCCGTGCAGTTCCTCGAAGTCCGTGAACGCCAGCCGCACGTAATCCAGCATGTACGGGCGCTTCGGATGCCGCGCCAGTTGCACCCGTTGCCAGGGCGTCAAATTGGCGAACACCTGCCGGCGTGTCTCCGCCAGCTTCTCCTCCATGCGGCGGATCTCTTCCTCGAAGCCCACGTTCATCCCGTGCGCTTCGGCGTGCCGACGCAGCTCCTCCAGTTTGGCCTGCAACTCCAGAACAGGTTTCTCGAAGTCCAGATAATGTTTCATGGACTCCCCAACACTAGGACCGCTTGCACCCTGTGGCAACGCAGAAACACCCCTGAGCCTGCTGTCCGGCGCATTTGCGTCATCGAGGACCGGCCTCCAAGATCCGGGGGAAGTGCCCGCGGCAAGTCGCTTGTCCGCTCCATCGGGACGGAATTCACCAACCCAGGGTAATGCCCTGGGCACCGAAACGCCCCAGCGGATCGCGCCCTGAAAGGGCAGAACCCGGCCCGGGCATTGCCTGCGATTCGCAATGGGGTCGTGGAGTCGTGCCTTTCAGGCCACGGCGGGTCCTGCGGGCTGAATCCGCGGGGCGTTGCCCCGGGTTGGCAGATTGCATGCCCCGTCGGCACGTGGACGGGTTCGCAGGATCTCCGCCGCCGGTCACCGGAGCGAACCGAAAAAGTCAAGCAACCAGCCCAACAGGATCAAGGTCAGCAACCCCACTCCCACGAACCACCAGAGCCATCGTACGCCCGCCGGGCGAAGTCGATCCCATCCCGGTGCCTGCGTGCCAAACTCCCGCCGAACGTATTCGTCGTAGTCGAACGGCTCCTCCCCCGGCGCCTCACCCGTCCACGCCTGCGTCCAGCCGGTTTGCTCATCCGCGCCGCATTCCGGACAAACCCGGGCTTCGGGGGATAACCGGCACCCGCAACAAGGACAAACCGGCGGGGCCATTCACACGCTCCTTCGAGTCCTGCAGCCGGGACAGCAGGTGGGGAATGCCCGACCTCAGCCGGCCCCCGCGTACTCCTCGTCCGTCCGCAGCACCAGCTCCATCAGGATGTAATCGTGCTTGATCCCCTGCATGTCCTTCACGTGGTCGGGGATGCGCACCAAATGCGTGAAGCCCAGGAGCGCGAAGAGCTTCATGGCCGCCTCCTGCTCCCCGATGAATTCCGCTTCCACCTTTTCCAACCCCAGATTCCGTGCCACCTCGACGATCTCCGACACCAGGGCCCGCGCCAAACCGCGCCCACGGAACCGCGGATGCACCAGCACGCTCACCCGGCCCACATGCCGCTTCCATCCGCCCAACTGCTGATGCAACGTGGCATCCCCGACGATCCGACTGCCCGCCAGGGCAAGCAACGGAAAGTTCCTGCCGTAATCGATGTTCTGACACCAGTTGCGGATCACGGCTCGATCCGTCACCCGGTGCTTGATGAACATGCGCTCATGCTCCGGTACAGCCAGAAAGAACTCGTGAAAGGCCGGCTCGTCAGTGCTCTGCAACGGCCGCAGCACCACCTCCGTGCCGTCTCTCAACGTGATCGTTTTCGGGAATTTCTGAAGTTCCAGTTCCAGTGACATGGTCGTTGGCCCGTTCTTTTGCCCCAGTATGAATCCCTGTGATGACCCGCGCAAGTTCCCTGCAAGCACCGCGCCCGCGTGCACCGGGGCGTCCCTCAAGCGTTCTCTCCCGACCGGCACTCCGCCTGCACCCATTGGAGGTAGCCCTCCATGCCAGCATTCACCGGGCACACGAGGAACTCCGGCGTTTCGTAGGGATGCTCCTTCCGAATGAGCTCTTCCAGCTGGCCCAGACGTTTGCGCACCGTCTTGCAAATCATCAAAACCTCATCGCTTCGTTGCAGTTGCCCCTCCCACCAGTAAAGGGACTCGATCGCCGGCGCTAGGCTCACGCACGCCGCCAGCCGGGCCTCCACCGCCAACGCCGCCAGACGTCGGGCCGTCTGCATGTCCGGCACCGTGATCAGCACCACCACGACATTCCGGGTCGCTTGCATCCTCGCCTCCCATCGCTGCTCCGCAGCGCCGCGATCCCTTCCCCCGAGCACTCCACCGGTCGGCCCCCGCAACCGCCGCGCTCGCCGAGCATCGCCATGCTGCCATTGCCATTCCGGCCGCGCAACTTCTCCGTCCGGCCCCGTTGCGCCATCCCTCCGCATTCCCCGTGCGAGGCGCTTCAGACCAATCCTTCCGCGCACCCGCATCATCCGTCCCGCATCGCGGGCATCGCCTCATGAAACGACCGCGTCACCCACAGGAAAGGATCAAACACATCTCGGCGCGCAGTGAATCATCTCGAAGTTCAGTCCCGGGGGTACGCCCTTGCGTCTTGTGGCCCCCCGCCGGGCAGCGGCCCTTCGTAAACCCACCTCTGGGATGCAGCGATCGCCCATAGGGCCCCGGACGCCGCGATCCCCTTCCCCAACCGCGTCGTCGTCCCGAGGAGCTTTTCCCGCGAAAAGCGCCTGCACCCGCGATTCGCGCCCCACGACAGCGCCCGCCAGACGGCCGCGCAAACCGGCAGGAGCCCTGGGACCATCGGACTGTGCTTCCCCTCCAGACGAGAACCACGAAGAACGGTCGCCGCACCGCAGCTGTTTGCCGGCCGGGGCCTGCACGTTCCTCCATCAGGCACGACCCCCGGCATCCGCTCCTGCCGGATCGCCACGGCGAATCCATCCGGGCCCGTGCCGCTGAAGCCAGGGAGGCAATCCACTTTCGGTCAGCCTGGGACATCCGGGAGGCGAACCTACGGGGACAAAAAAATTGGAGCGGGTGAAGGGAATCGAACCCTCGTCTCAGGCTTGGGAAGCCCGCGTTCTACCATTGAACCACACCCGCAAGCTCCGGGACCTCTTATACCACACGCCAGTCCGGCGGGCAAGACCCTTTCATGCAGGGTTCGGAACGGTGCACTTCCGTTTCCGAGCCCGGCATTCGCGAATCCCACGATGGTGCCTCTCTCGCTCGGCTTTCATGCGCCGGGGACGCCCGAAACCCCGCGAGCTGTCAGCCCTGACCAAAACCTGAAACGCGCCGGACGGCGCATCTACAGCGCCGGCGGCACTGCCACCGTCAAGGCGCCGGGCGGCCATCCTCCGAAGCAGCTTCTGCGTTTTCCATTCCCACAAAACTCCGGGGGCCGGAAAGTGTCCCGCCCATGGCGCGCCGCCGGTTTGGCCCAACGGGGCGCAGATGAACCAGCCCCCGCGAGCGGCCCGATCAAAACCGGACGACCCGATCGCGGACGAAAGCATCGGTCCATGGCGCCCCCAACATCGCGTGAGGCGGGGACGTCAATTCATCCGCCCTCGCCAGCACCTCGGACGGGCAGACAATCAGCATTCGCCCCGCTTGGATGAAGCGGGATTTCGGCCGCACCACCACGGATCCGGAGGGCGTACCGAATCGAAAGGTCCGGCGTCAGGAGGTTCGGGTGTGATTCCGGGCGCACTGGCAGAGTGAGAGCCGTGAAGGTTTACAATGTGGACTCTGCGGTCCAGGGTCCACTTGCGGAACCGGACCCGGTGGTGGCGCCGCGGCAGCCCCATCCAGCACTACCTGCCGGGCTGGGGGTCAAAACAGTGCCGGCGACCAAGGCGCAGCATCGAAGGAATTCCGTGCTGGGGAGTCAGCCGCGGTGGATTGCGCCAGACGCGGCCCGCAAGCAGAGCGCGCAAGGTGTCGGAGTTGCACGGGCGCACGACAAATCGGCCGGGCGATCGACGCGGGTCGGAGAATTCCGAAGCGCGCGCAAGGACTCTTCAGCTGGATCCGGCTGCCGGGCCGCTTTCGCTGTGTTGGATGGTTGTCGCACTCCACGACGCGCGACCCACCTGGAATCGATCTGCTCTAGTTTGAAAACGCCCAGCCTATAGCGACCCGGGTATCAAACACGCGATTGTGCGGCCCTCAAGGCTCACATTAACGCAAAGACTTCTCTGCTCACTCTCGTTGCGAAACCAAATAGTGCCCCAGTTTGCGGTATCCGCATTTCTGACCACATACACGTCGGGACGCCCATCTGGAGCTTTGGTTCGGCCATCTTCAACAGGTATCCCATGATGCGGATCACAACCCTGCTTTTCTAATGCTTGCCGGGCCATTCGCAGCGCTACGTGCCGCTCCAAGTGCATCGCCGGCTTCTCGAGGCTCCCCGCGTGGCGGCCGACGGTGGTAGCCCGCTTCAACGCCAGGTCACAAACTCTCGGGAACACTACAACCCCGCATGTACCAGTCCCAACCAGCAGACGCCATACCCACTGCTTCCACGTTCGACACCACGGTGCGTCTTTCATCCGAAAGCAGTGCACAAGAGACCGCAGCGTCTTGGCGCACTCCGAGCCCAATGCCTGCCGTTATAACAGTACCCATGGTAATCCTTTTCGAGCGGAGCCTCCTGAAGACACTGCCACATTTCGTTATCGGTCGCATCTGCCACCTTTTTACCCTTTGCAGCGCCATGTTGAAGCTCCAAGCCACCTTTCCAGCATGTATTGCGCCATCTCGGTGGGTATCTTCTTCTAAACGTGCCTTTGCCCCAGCCTTCGCATTTGGGTCATTGCACCCGATGCCCCGCCGCTTGCCGTGTGCGTCGTATCCATAATCCAAGTAAACATGCCCAGAGAAACGATTCGCAATCTCAAGAATGCAGCGGTCCCAGCACGTGCCCCCCCTCTTTGTTAATGTCGCGCGTACAACGTTGAATCCCGGAAACGGAAGGGGGCCGCGTGGGTTTGTGCGGAGGCCACCGGCGTTCTGCCAAAGCAGGTTCTTGACCGAAAGGCCGCAGAGCCCATATCCCCGATCCAGTGGAACGCCCGCACGATGTAACTGCAAACGAATATTCCCAATGCTCTGGAGATGGAACGGTTGGTCGGAGTTCTGGAAATCGAGCAGCTACGTCTAAGCCGTCGCGGTCAATGGAAAACAGCGGATTGTTGTAAACGAGCCCATGGAGACTCCTGGCTCCACGTTCCGCGATGGGTTTTCTCGTCGGCCACCTGCCAAGGCTGGGACTCTAGGCGCGATATTCCTAAAGCACCAGTTCGGTTGTGTCGTCCGTCCGTTTGGTGCTGAAACGGAAGACATTTTCTGTAGCTGTTTGACCCGTTACACGAATCGGCTCCCCAAAAGGACCGTATTCGTAGCGGGCGGCTTCCCACACATCGGCCGCAGCGATCGGTGAAACACTGTTGCCGTTGCCGTCGCAGGTCACAAAATGCGTCCCCGAAGCCAGACCACCGGCCAGCCGGACCCAGAGCAGGCCACCACCGACGCCACCGGCACCGTCCATTGTGCCACTCAAGTCAAGGCCCCACACGTAGCTGCGCACCAGCGCATGGTTCGTGGCGCCGAGCTCGACCACGTGTCGGCCGAAAGGCGCTGGATCGCTGACAAACTTCACGTCTTCCGTCACCACCCAGACCCCGTTGCTCAATACGTAGCTCGTCTGCCTCGTGCGCCGGCCCAATGCATCGTACGCCCAGTCCACCCGACGCCAACCGGCCCGATCCGCCGCCCCGTAGCTCTTCACCCGCACCAACCGGTTCTCTGCGTCCCAGGTGTAGTTCCAACGCCCGTCGCTGGTCAGGTTGCCGTCCGCATCGTAGCTGAAGCTCTCGGGCGTCTTGGGCACAAACACCTGGCCCGTGATGTTGCTGACCACGTATTGGCCAGAACCAACCGGCAGCACCGCCACGTTCGTGATCCCCAGCCAGACGGGATTGGCCGAATTCTCCACCGCCAACTCCGCCCGGAAATAACGCCTCTTGCGATGGGTCGGGTTCGTGTTCACCGACACGCTGGCCGCATTCGTCGCCTCGCCCAAAATGATTACGGAGCCAGGGAATGTCTTGCTGCCAGGTTGGCTGACAGATCTCGTCATGCGCTGACGAACAGTTCAAACTCAATCTGATGTCGGTTAACAAATTTCTCCCGCACTCTGCCGCGAAGACGCGGCGTCTCGGGCGATGCGGCACCCGGCTGCACCTGTGCTGCCGTTTGGGATCGGCATCTGCTCTCCCGCACGCCTTCCGCATCGTTCGCCCATCACGACCAACGATGCGCAGCGCGGCAGCACACTCAAACCAAAAAAACAATTCGTCCCGACCCCGTCACGGGGCGAACGACATCGGATCAGGACTGCTTTTTCCGGAAAGACCCGGGCCTGGGACGCCAAGAACCCCGGGGGGCGCCTGTGTTCCCAACACCGCCCACCGACGCAGCGCTGTCGACCGTGCCAGCGAGTTGCGTCGCCCGGGATTCTTTCCCAACCTTGCAACGGCACTGCCACAACAGCTTACTCCCAGCGTTCGCTCAGCACTCTGACCAGCTCATTTACGTACTGGCGCACCTGGGTGGGCGTGCCCGTTTGCAACAGTGCCCGAAACTCGGAAATCCACTCCCGTGCTTCCGTCTCGCTCATATCAGTGAGCTCCAAAGCCCGCGCGAAGAGGTTCGCATCTGCAGCTACCCCGCCGTACCTGTAACAGAGGTAGCGAGTAGACAATCGACAAATCCCCAACTGCTTCTCAGCCGCCTTCTTCCACTCGGCTGGCAACTCCTCCACGCCGTACTTCTTGAGCAGTCGCGAGTAGTCTGTCTCCTCGATGGTCGTTTTGTACGCCCAACGGGAGTTCTTCCACTCGCGCTTGATGCGCCCGTTGGAGACGTCAAAATACATCAACTCGCAGGTCGCCACCGGAGGGAACGCGACCACGATTACGATGAGTGCCAGGCACACCACACCCGCAGCAATCGCGACAATCCTGCATACACGCCTGCTCATGAGCCCGTTCGACTGCATAGCCTGTCAGCCATTCTCTTGTCAGATCGGAAATGTATCCAGTTCTCCTTGTCTATGTGCATCAAGCTTTCAAGCGCGTGCGCGTTGTTATATGGATTCGAGAAGTCCTCGTCCTCTGTCCCCTGCCCATGCGTGATTTCATGAAACATCGTCGAGTCTTTCTCATCGGAGCTTTGGTGGAACCATCCGTTGTCCAAAGTGAGTGTATCGTCGTACCACGGAACGGACGAGTTCCAGTAGTCTGCCATAATGTTTCCCGGGAAATCCGCGCGGTAGATTTCCAGATTCCTGCCCGGGTCTTCGATCTCACTGACCATGCCCTCCAGGATCCGCTTGACGTGTTCGAGATTCTTGATGAGCTTCCCGTACGCAGGACAAGGACACAGCTTTGACAGCTTGCGGATGTTGTCGTCCATCTGCTTGATCAACGCCAAAGCCCTCTGCTTGACCCGCGCGATTGAGTTCAAGATGGCCTGCTTCTCTGCGTGAGTGAAAATGTCTTCCCACTCGTATTCGTACAGCGCGAGTCGATCAAATGCGCTCAGGGGATGATTGCCGATGCCCCGGTAGAGATTACTGCGCGCACTGCGCACACCACCAGATGGCCGCCCCACAAGTGCAAAGCCCACTTCCGCAATGGGATCGCGGCTGAGCCACCGCCCCGTACTGGGCGAGTAAACGCGGTATTCGTACAGGACCAGGTCGGTTGTGTCGTGCGTCCGCTTGGTCGAGAAACGGAAGGGGTTTCCCTTACCCATCGGGCCGGTGAGGCGAATCAGCTCGCCAAACGGACCGTATTCGTAGCGGGCGCTCTCGGCTCCATCTAGCGCAGCGATCAGCGCACTAATGTTGCCGTTGCCGTCGTAGGCGCAGAAATGCGCGCCAACAGAAGGGCCGGTGTACTGCTTCACCCACAACAATCCGCCCACGCCACCGGCGCCGTCCATCGTCTCGCTCAGGTCCAAACCCCAGACGTAGCTGCGCACCAGCGCATGGTTCGTGGCGCTCGACTCTGCAACGTGCCGGCCGAACCAGACCGGATCGCGCACCAAGTTCAGGTCATCCGTCACCACCCAAACCCCGTTGCTCAATACGCAGCTCGTTTGCCTCGTGCGCCGGCCCAATGCATCGTACGCCCAGTCCACCCGACGCCAACCGGCCCGATCGCTCGCGCCGTAGCTCATCCCCCGCACCCGCCGGTTCTCCGCGTCCCAACGGTACACCCACCGCCCGTGCCGTACAAGGTTCCCATCCTTCTCGTAGCCTAAAAGCTCGGGACTCTCCAAGACCAACTTTTCGCCCGTGATGTTGCTCACCCCGAAGTGGCCCGAACCAACCCGCACCATCGCCACCCTCGTGATTTCCAGCCAGACGCGATTAGCCGCATTGTCCATCGCCAGTTCTGCCCGCAAATCGCGGTGCTTCAGGTAGGCTTGGTTCGTGTTCACTGACACGCGGGCCGCGTTCATCGCCGCGCCGAGCCCGCTCCCACACCCTCTCCGCGTGCGGGTGGTTAGTTGTCTGGCAAAGATCACCATGGCTGGCAATCAACTCACATCGAACGGAGGCGGATTCAACCAATTTCTCTCGCACTCCGTTGGGGCAGGACGCAGCGCGAGGCGGTGGCACGGACGGCGGAGGCCAATCTACTCCGGCGCCGCCTGAGTACTGCCAGATCCGTTCTACCGCTTGCCAGGACAGGTGGAAATGTTCCTATAGTTTTCACCTAGATTGCTCGATCAGGTCCGCCAAAGCTTTGTCCGCCTTCCTTTTCTTTTCCTTCAGCTCTTGGAGTTTTTCGGACGCAACTGGATGCACAACATGGTTCGTTGTTCGGATGAACCACTCAAACTCGTCAGTCTCAGGATCAAACACCACAAAGGTTTCATAAAAGCCGTCCTGGTCTTCATCGGATTCCACCGCAACAGTCCTCCCGTTGACCCTGAACGCTCTCGTTCTCTTGCCATCCTGAGTCATCTCCAACATGATGCACTTGCCGCCACGATACGTTCTTTCAACCGACAGATTCCTCTCCGGAAAACTTTGCTTCTTCGTTGTGATCTCCAAAACCCCTGCCGCATGCACCGACAGCAACACAGCGGCTACACAACTCAGCATCGGTCCCAGCGTTTTCATGGCACCTATTTCTTCTTGGACGGCTGCGGTTTCTTCTGGTTCTTGCCGCCTGCAGGATTCTTTCGCATGAACTTGCCCAACTCACAGTCTCCACAGCTCAACATGCATCGCGCAACCAACCAGGTTGAAATGTTGCCGTAAAACGCGTCGCAAATGGTGTGGCAATCGAAATCCGAAGGAGCATCTCCACATTTGCACGCATCGTTGTACCTCTTCACAGCATGTTTGAGTTCTTCCGACTGCGGAACGCTGGGCGGGATGCTGATGCCCTGGCCAGGAGGAATGCCCCTCGCCAGTCCTAGCGGGTCCAAGTTGATCGCCGGGTCGTTTCTGACGTACGCGTATAAGTTTGGGCCGTCGTCAGCAAAGACGTCGTCCTCTCCCGATTCTGTTGCGCCGCGTAGCGTTCTAAACCCGAGTTCACCCAACGGGTCTGTGCTCAGCCACCTCACCAAGCCCGGTCTACAGGCACGATACTCATAAAGTACAAGCCCCATGCCCGGGTCCATCCGTTTGATACTGAACCGGACGGGGTTGAAGGCGGCGGCGGGGCCGGTGGCGCGCAAGGGCTCGCCCAAGGGGCCGTACTCGTAGCGCGCGGTCTCCGTACCGGTGGTGGCACAAACCAACTGCCAGACGTTGCCGTTGCCGTCGTAGGTGACGAAATGCGTCCCGGACGCCGGACCGCTCGTCACGCGCACCCAGAGCACACCACCCGCACTATCCAGCGTCTCGCTCAGGTCCAGGCCCCACACGTAGCTGCGCACCAGCGCGTGGTTCGTAGCGTTCAACTCTGCAAGGTGCCGGCCGAACCACACCGGATCGCTCACGAATTTCAGGTCCTCCGTCACCACCCAAACCCCGTTGCTCAGCACGTAGCTCGTCTGCCGGATGCGTCGGCCCAGCGCATCGTACGCCCAGTCCACCCGACGCCAACCGGCCCGGTCTGTGGCACCGTAGCTCATCCCCCGCACCAACCGGTTCTCCGCGTCCCAACGGTACATCCACCGCCCGTCCCGAGCAAGCTTCCCTTCGCCACCATGAAGGAAAGGCGACGCATTTCAGGTTTTCGGAACCTCCGGAAAGCGCGGCGGAATGCCGGGCGTCATCGGCGCGGGAGGCTGAGGGACAGCGGCATTTCCTTCGATATACGAATTTCGGGTTCAATTTGAAACGCGGCCGGACGAAGAGTTCAGGACCTCTGCGGGACAAAGTCCTGGCGCACCTCCGACTGTACCCGATCTGGATTGCGCCGCACCACCCCCAGGTTCGGCACCACTGCCCGCACGGCACGGGCGAGTTCCCAAGCATTGCCGCTTGCCGGTCAGTCGTGCCCCAGCGACGCGCCGATTTTTGGGTCTCAACCAGCCCCGGACCAGAGAACGCGCAAATCCCGGTTTCAGCAGAGTCGGCAGATTTTCAGGCCCACAGAGAACGCAGAAGACACAGAAGGATTCTTGGAACTCCCAGAAGGGGATCACGCCTGGAAACGCGGGCCGGTACAGGAAATACCATGGACAACAACAGTGCCGGGCCGGCGGTCGCACAATTGCTGCCAGAATCCGTCCTTTGCGTTTTCTGTGTGCTTTGCGGGGTTTCCCTGAAACGCCGCCTCTGGGCTCGAACTCCGGAGATGTTATGGCCGCCTGCCGCGTAACGCGGGCTTTCAGCCTCATTGCTCGAGGGTCGGGAGTTCACCTCGGAGGGGTGGTGGGATTCCTGATGCGGTGGAAGCTGCGCCCATGAGCCGCTGGGCGAGCTTCCGCAAGCCTTCTTCGAAATAATCTGCCACGTGCGGACCGAAGAAGGACATGGTTCTCGGTTCGTAGCCGTCCATGGCGTAGTAGCGAGCGGGGAGAACGTAGCCCACGTAATCGCCGTTGAAACTCGTGATCACTCCGTAATAGCCGCGCGCGGCCAGGGCCTCTTTGATGCGCACGGAAAGCTCGCCGCTGAAATCGCAGGGGGTCGAAAGCCAAAGGGTGCGCCCCACCCGCACGGCTTGCAGTGTAACCGTGCTCCGGGGGCGCAAAAGGCGTTCCGCGAGCCAGGGACGAAGTCGCCACCGGTTGCTGACGCGCCAATTCAGTGGCGGCATCTGCACCTCGGCTGCGGTCCAGCCCAGAACCGTCCTGTTTTCCAGAGAGACACCTCGGACCGCTTCCAATGTTCGCCGGCCCAGTCCGCGTCCCATACGCTCGACACCGGCAAGGCCACGTTCGCCCGGCACTGGCGACTGGCTTCCCACCGCGCCGGCCAGGAACAGTGCGATCCCATCCGTAGCGGCCTCCACATGGCGTTGCCATGCGCCGGGATAATCACCGCTGAACCGCATCATCTCTGCTCCCAGCACGGTAGCGTGCGCCCCGTAGCACCCGATCAGGCCGGTTCGGCCCTGCTCCTGTCGCAACACCAGCACGGCGAACCCGGGGTCCACGGTGCCCAACCTGCCGACGAGCCGGTTGCGCACCCACTCGGGGGCGTCGAACTGGACGAAACCGACGCGGGCAGGTTGCAGATCGGCTACTGCGTCTCGAGCCGCGCGCACCATGCAGGCGCCGAGCCACGCGATCAGGCCCGGCTGAAATGGTCCGGTAAAAGCTTCGGCCACAGGGCCCTCCCCCCATCCGCCCGGGCCGCAGTGGGTATGGGTGGCGCCCAAGTAAATCTGACCGCGTTGCACTCCCGGCGAGGCTGCCAGAGCGGCCGAAACGGCGTCCTTGACCGCTGGCGGCACGAGTAACAGGTCCGCCGCCAACCAGATCACCAGGACCTTTCCTACGCGCACAGCGGCCGCCTTCACGAACAAATCATCGTGCGTCCCCTCGGCCGGCCGCCCTCTGCGACTGCCATAACCGGCCAGAGGAATTGCGCGAAACCTCCCTTCCTCAGGACGGTCTTCGGCCGCCCCCGGCTCGGGGGTCAACTTGACGGCGGCAAATCCCGCTTCCACGCCGCCCTCTTGTATGGTGGCAGGGAATCCTCGCATCACGTCCTCGCCCAAGCTCTGGCGGTAGTAGGGCTGAAGGAAGTAGGGCCGGTCGTCCACAGGCGCGAACGTCATGGACGCCAGCAAGCCCACTATCACCAGGACGATCCCGGAGTAGCGGGCAGCTTTCTGCAAACCTGTCATCGCGCTGCAGGTTGCAGCATTGCCGGTGTCGACTCAACGGGGGATCCAACCGCCCTTTTCAGGTCCGGTCCCGTCCTGCAAATCGAAGCCGGGGCAAAGCCGCTGACTCTGCAAGACAATCCGGCATCCGGTCTCCTTGGTTCACATGCGCCTTTACGCGCAGCGCTGCGTGTCGAGCTCGAATCGTTTTGCGGCAGCTCACCGACCGCGTCCTTCGATGAACTTGTCCGAATAAGAACCGCGTTCGCGTACGGTTTCCGACGGAAAAACGAAGCCGGGACACTGAAGAAAGCACAACTCCACGCCGCGCAGGCCGCGCCGGGGAGCGTTTCACGTATCGACTGTTGAAGCCGGTTGGTTTGGCAGGGCAGGACTGTCATATCGGCGGTCTTCGATCCGTCCCACGGTACTGCCCGCAGGGCATGGCAGCCGGGCACGCGTGTGTGCGGGTCGTCGGGTTCGCGGACCGGGCCCCCTGTGCCGGAGACCTGCACGGCTTCATCTCAGCGAAGTCGCCTGCGGTGTTCGTCAGCAGTGGCGTGCTGTTCCCTCCGGCTGTCGGCCGCCTCCGGAGAGCCAAAGCCGGAGTCCCGTTCGCCCCGCGCAGGCGTTTAAGCGGGATCCGGGAGGTTGCGAACCGATCTAGTGGCCACGCGCACCATGGTGACGGGTTCGGAAAACCGCAGGGCCATGCCGGTTGGCATGGCCCCGGGTCTCCCTCATTGAGAAGCCGGTTTAGCGCTCAGGCTGTTTCCTCCGACAGCCAGTCCGCCAGGTGCAGGTAGGCTTTGATTTTCCTGCGCTCGTAGCGGTGACGCTGGGCTTTTTTGGGTTGATGCTGAAGTTTGCGGAACGGGGGTTTTGTGTCGCGCACCACCTCAGCAATAGGCTCACCTGTCTTTCTCATGGGAGGACTCCTTCGAGGTTGGGTTCGGATGAAGCAACGGCTGCCCGTCAGGACACCACCGCTCCCTCTTTCCCCCTGTGTCCCCGTGGGCAACCGCCATCGTTCCATACACCAGTTTGGACCGGCGGGAGGCCCGCGCATTCAAATTTCCCCCGCGCGAGTCGGGCTCGCCCCGGGCGGGAACCGCTGCGCGAACCGCGTCGGTTCCATCCACTGCGGTCATCGGTCCGACCGCTGCTGTACTTTAGCGCAAATTGGGAATCTGTCGACTGGCTTTGGCCCGCAGCCCGGCTGGGGGTCCCGGCGAACCCCGGTGCGGGAGCCCCTGCAGGGGTTCGTCCCTGCAGAGCCCGGCGGGTCTCGATCGGTCCCACTGCGAGCGCCCCAGCGGAACGGGCGGGTGCGTGGATCAGCCCGTGGCTTCTGAAAGGCATACGCACCGAGCCCTCGCTTGAAGGCTGCTGCGCCCGTAGCTCGATTTCCGGGCTTGGCGCAGAGGGGGTTCCATGGAATCTTGCTTGCGCCAGGTGGGTCCTCGGCCCTCGTAGCGCACCATGAGACAGAAAGTGAGCCCGACACGGGACGTAAACCGATGGAGCATCTCAGGCAAACAGGGAGTCTGGGGGAGATGCTTCCCTTTGCTGTTCCGGGGCGGACTCCACGGGTGGTTGGGACTGTGGCTGATGGGCTCGATGGGCGGGTGGGCCGGGCCGATGAAACCCATCGCCGTGACGGGGTTCAACCGCGATCTGGTCGTGGAGCGCACCGCAGTCGGCCCGTCTTACCACGCGGCGGCAGTCGAGTTCAACCCGGGCGAAAACCTCGCCTTTTACCAGGCGGGTCTGCCTGGCAAGAGCTACGGACTGCCCACCGAGGGACGTTTTGTCAGTGCGCAAGACGGTGAAACCGAGTTCGCGTTCGCGCCGTACGACGGGCCCAACGCCCTGGTGTTGAGCAGCGCCACCGGCCTGCAGGTCGGGACCGTGACCCTTGTGCAGCCCGCCCTTTACCGTCGGATTGCGGTGATTGCGCACTCCGCCAGCGGCGGCGGCTCGCCGTCGATGACCCTCCGCTTCGCCGACGGCCGAGCGTGGACGACTCCTTACGCTGCCCCGGACTGGTTCAACAACACGGGGTATGCGCTCCGCGGCGTGGAACGGATCAACCTTACCACCGGCGCAACGCAGGGCGCGCCCACCAATCCGCGCTTTTACCAAACGACGGTGGACTTGGAAGCGGCTCTGGGGCCGGACGTGGCGCCGCTGGTGGCCATTGATTTCGAAAAGGCTGCAGGGGCGGGTTCCACGGGCATCTATGCCGTCAGTGGCGAACCATGGCTGGAGACACCGCCGCGAATCCTGCAGCAGCCTGCATCCCAGACTGTTGTCGAGCCCGCGCCTGCGCGCTTCGAGGTGTCCGTGAGTGGCCAACCTTATCCGGCGCTGCAATGGTTCCGCGACGACCAGCCCGTGGCGGGAGCCACCAATCGCTGGTTCGAATTGCCGCGCACCTCGCCCACAGATGACGGGGCGCGTTTTTTTCTCCGGGCCGTCAACGTGATCACCGGCAATGTATTCGCGGTCACCAGTGCCGTCGCGGTGTTGCGCGTGATCCCGGACACGAATCCTCCCGCGCTGTTGCGGGCATGGTCGGCCGGGCTCACTTCGGTGGTGGTCCGGTTTTCCGAGCCGGTTGCACTTCCCGGCGCACTGCACCCCGGGAACTACGAACTGCTGGCCCCCGACGGACCCGTCGCGGTGCGGGAGGCGGCTGCTTCGGCTGCCGGCGAGGAAATTGTGCTGGTGACCGCACCGCTTGTGGAAGGTCTTGCGTATACGTTGAGTGTCTCGAACGTGACAGACCGCGCGACAGCGGCGAATTCGGTTCCTCCGGGGACCCGGACGAGCTTCATCCCCAACCGGTACCGAACGGTCGAACTGGGCGGGTCGAATCTGCTTGAGAACCTCGAGATCGTGCCCGGGGGGATGGGTCTTTCCGTGCGCGGCAGCGGTTGGAACGGCACGCGTGACGAAGGCGTGTTCCTGTTCGAGCCCCGGACGGGCGATTTCGATCTGCGCATCCGCGTCGAGTCCCTTGCCCAAGTGGATCCGACCTCCACAGCCGGCTTGATGGTGCGCGAGAGTCTTGATCCCGGCGCCGCGTGCGTGGCCGTGCTGGCCACGCCCACGGTTTATGGGTGTTGTTTTCTGGTTCGGACCCAGGCCCAGGTCTGGCCGGACCGCTTCGGTTCGTTCCCGGCCAACCACCCGCACACATGGCTGCGACTCCGCCGGATGGGAAACCTCCTGGAGGGGTATGCAGGGGTTGATGGTTTGCACTGGACCCGGCTGGGATCGGTCACGCTTGCGTGGCCGGCTACCGTGCCGGTGGGTGTGGCAGCAGCCAGCGGCAGCGGCTCCATGGCGGTCCATGCGCGTTTGCGCGACTTTTCTCCCGTCACGGAGGCTGCAGGGCCAGCAGAGTTGCCGTTCGAACCCCCGGGCCCGTGCACGCGGCTGACCAGTCTGATCATTTCCGAAATCATGTACCATCCGACGAATGCCGCGCTGGAATTCATCGAGTTGCTGAACACGCGAGCCGAACCCGAAGACATCAGCGGCTACCACCTCGACGGCAGTGTTCAGTACACCTTCCCGCCCGGCACCATCCTGCCCGCCGGCGGGTTGCTGGTGGTGGCGCGGGATCCGGCGACCCTGGCCGGGGTCTATGGCCTGACGCAAGTGTTCGGCCCCTGGACCAACACCCTGCCCAACGACAACGGTCGTGTTCAACTTCGCCATCGAACCGGTGCCGTGTTCCTGGACATCGCATATCGGGACCAGCCACCCTGGCCCGTGGCCGCGGACGGGGCAGGTCCCAGCCTTGTGCTCGCACGGCCGTCCCTGGGGGAAAACGATCCACATGCCTGGCGTGCCAGTCAGTGGCCCGGCGGATCTCCCGGCCGTCCGGAAAGTTTCGTTCCGGATGTTCGATACGCAGTGCGCATCAACGAATTCCTCGCGCACACAGACTGGCCCGTTTTGGATTATGTGGAATTGTTCAACGCCAGCACCCAAACGGTGGACCTCGGTGGTTGCATATTGAGTGACGATCCTGCGATCGATCGCTTCCGTTTTCCCGGCCCCACGCTTCTGGGACCGGGCGCCTTCGTCGTGCTTACGGAGGCCGAGCTGGGCTTCGCCCTTGACGCCGCGGGGGAAACCATCTTTCTCCGCGCGCCCGACCGGCGAGTATTGGACGCCGTCCGATTCGGAGGCCAGGCCAACGGGGTGGCCTCCGGTCGATGGCCGGACGGCCAGGAGGAGATTTTCCCCCTGCGCACGCCGACTCCCGGCGCGCCCAACGACGCCGTCCGCATCGGGGAGGTTATCCTCAACGAGATTTACTACCACCCCATCAGCGAAGATGACGATGACCAGTTTGTCGAATTGCACAACCGCAGGGACCGGCCGATTCCGTTGGCGGGTTGGCAACTGGACGACGGCATCCGGTTCACCTTCCCGGATCATGCGGTGCTCCCGGCGCATGGGTACATCGTGGTCGCGCGCGACGCGGCCCGGTTGCAGAGCCGATATCCCCAGCTGAATCCCACCAACCTGTTCGGGAACTTCAGCGGCCGGCTCGCGCGGAGCGGCGAACGCGTCGCACTGACGCGGCCCGATTGGATCGTCCGCACCAACGATGCCGGGCAGATCGTCACCAACCTTATCCACATCGTGGTCGACGAGGTCACGTATCGCGACGGCGGGCGCTGGCCGCGGTGGGCCGACGGCGGCGGCAGCAGCCTGGAGCGCATTCACCCCGACACTCATGGACGACGGGCTGGTCACTGGGCAGACAGCGACGAAACTCGCAAAGCGCCCTGGACGGTCATCTCAGCCACGGGCACCATCGACCACGGCAGCACCACTGCCGATCAGCTCCAGGTCCTACCCATGGGTGCCGGCGAATGTCTCATCGACGATGTCCAGGTGCTCACGCCCACCGGTAGCAACCTGATCGCCAACGGCACGTTCGAAGCCGGCGCTTCCGGCTGGACGGCGGAGGGCACGCTCTCGCGGTCCGGGTGGGAATCTTCCGAGGGCTACAACAGTGGGCGCTCCTACCGGATTCGAGCCGCCGATCGAGGGGACAACCAGATCAACCGGGTCCGCACTCCCCTTACCGCCACGCTGGCAGCCGGGACCACCAATGTCACCCTTCGGGCCGCGGTTCGTTGGCTCAAAGGCCATCCCCAAATCCTGCTGCGGCTGCGCGGCAACTGGCTTGAATGCGCCGGGGACATGACCGTGCCGTCCAATCCCGGCACCCCGGGCCTGCCGAACAGCCGTCTCGTGGCCAACGCACCGCCGGCCATCCACGAGGTGCGGCATCACCCCGTGCTGCCCGCCCCTGATGAACCCGTGCGCATCACCGCGCGCGTGGACGACTTCCACGGCGTGGACCGCGTGCGGCTCTGGTACCGGTTGGATCCGGCCACCAACTACGTGACCCTGGACATGCGGGACGACGGACGGAACGGGGATGCCCTGGCCAACGACGGCCTTTACACGGTCCTGCTGCCCGGCCAGCCCACCAGCACCCTCATCGCATTCTTCGTCGAGGCCACCGACGCAGCCGCCAATCCCGCTTCGAGTCGGTTCCCCGAGGATGCTCCCGCGCGCGAATGCCTTGTTCGTGTGGGCGAAGTGCAACCCGCTGGCAGCCTGCCGGTCTATCGGATTTGGATGACCCGTGCCACGCTCAATGCATGGACGGGACGGCACAAACTCGACAACACGCCCTTGGACGTAACCTTCGTCTCCGGCGACCACCGCGTCATTTACAACGCCGGTGCCCTCTACGCTGGCAGTCCTTACATCGCCCCCGGCTTCACCAGTCCATTGGCCGGCCGCTGCGGCTACACCCTCGAGTTCCCCAAGGACGATCGATTCCTGGGCGACACCGACCTGGTCCTGGACTGGCCCGGCGGTCACGGCGGCGAAACCACTGCGATCCAGGAACAAATGGCCTGGTGGATTGCGGATCAACTGAACCTTCCTTACAGCCACCGGTATCATATTCGTCTGCACGTAAACGGTGTTACGGACGAGCATCGTCAAGCCATCTTTGAAGCGGTTCATCAACCCGGGCGGCGCTTTGTTGAAGCGTGGAGTCCCGACCAACCCGACGGTCAGTTCTTCAAAATCGACCGAGCCTTCGAATTCAACGACAGCGGGAGTTTGATCGCCGACCCCATGCCGCGCCTCCAGAATTACACGACCACCGGGGGTGCCAAGAAACGGGAGCGCTATCGTTGGACCTGGATGTATCGTGCCACCCCACGAGTGCACGATTACACGAATCTGTTTGCCCTGGTGGATGCCCTCAACGCGCCGGCCCCCGAACCCTACACCACCGCCACGATGGGACTTGTCGACCTCGAACAATGGATGCGCATGTTCGCGTTCGAACACATCATCGTGAACTTCGACTCCTGGGGCCACGAAATCGGCAAGAACATGTACACCTTCCTCCCGAAAGGCGGTCGCTGGGTGTTGTATGCCTTCGACCTGGACTGGCTCATGCTCGTGTCCCCCCGTCTGTCTTCGCGCTTCGCGCCGGATCAGGCCGCCTTGTTCACCTCGGACGATCCCACCGTCAGCCGCATGTATGCGCATCCCCCCTTCCAGCGCGCCTACTGGAGGGCGGTTCGCGACGCCGTGGAGGGGCCATTGAATCCCGCCCGGGCCCATCCCGTGATGGACGGCAAATACCAGGCGTTGCGGGCCAACAACGTGCGCTGGTGCGACGGCCAGGCCCTGACCGATCCCTCCGCGCTCAAGAGCTGGTTCGCTCAACGTCGGGCCTTCCTGCAAGCCCAGTTGGCTGCCGTGGCCTCGGCGTTTACCGTGAATCCGAACCCCGGCGTGAGCAACGGCATGGGCGTGCTCACGGGTACTGCCCCCGTCGAGGCCGTCCGGATCGCCCTCAATGGCGTACCCTGGAGCGTGCGCTGGATCACCCTGACCCAATGGGTCGCGGTCGTACCGCTTCAAACCGGCACCAACACCTGGATCGTGACCGCCCTGGATGCGCACGGACAAACCATGCCGGGCTTTGCGCAGCAGGTCACCTTCTTCCACCAGGGACCGCAACCGCCGCCGGAAGAGTCCGTCGTCATTCATGAAATCCTCTACCGCCCGTCACTGCCCGGGGCCGCCTTCGTGGAGCTCTACAATCGGTCGCCCACGCACGGGTTCGACCTCTCCGGCTGGCGATTCAACGGGCTCGACTACGACTTCCCCGCCGGCACCTTTTTGCCTCCCCAGGGCTGGCTCGTACTCGCCGCCGACCGCGCCGCGTTCATGACGGTGTACGGCCCAAACGTACCGCTCTTCGACGTGTTCGCCGGTCAACTTCAAGCCGATGGCGAAACGCTGAGCCTCCTGCGGCCGGCCCCCGACGGCACATGGATCGTCGTGGACCGCGTTCGCTATGAAGCCACACCTCCCTGGCCCCTGCCCGAGCCGGGGCAATCGCTGCAACTGCGCGACCCCGCGCGGGACAACAGTCGGGTGGCCAACTGGGCAGTGGCCTCGTCGCCAGCGCCCGGCCCCGACTTTATACGTCTTCTCGCGCTCGACAGCGTTTGGCGATTTCAGCAGGTTTCCAACCTGGACGCGTTCGCGTGGGCGACGCCTGCGTTCTCGGACGCAACCTGGCCCGCGGGAGCAGCACTGCTGGCGTTCGAAAACAACAGCGCGATCACGCCGCTGGTTCGCACCACCCTGAAGGACCCGCGCGTGGTGACCAACAACCTCTCCCCGGGCCACGCGTATTACTTCCGTACCCACCTCGTGCTGACCCAATCGCTGACGGGCTACACTGTGACAGCCAGCGCGTACGTGGATGACGGCGCAGTGTTCTACGTCAACGGCCGGGAGATTTACCGCCTCCGCATGCCGGCTGCCGGTGCAGTGGCCCACAACACCGTGGCCACGGCTCAACCCTCGGGTGGCGATGCCACCAGCCCGGATGTCTTTACCCTGGACCCGACATGGTTTGTGCCCGGGACGAACGTCGTTGCGGTGTCCGTCCATCAAAACAGCATCACCAGCTCGGACATTGTCTTCGGACTGGAACTGACCGCCCAACGCGCACCCGCGAGCGCCTATGAGGCCACTCCGGCCCGCCCCAACTCTGTCGCCACGGCCCTGCCGGAGTTTCCCACGCTCTGGCTCAACGAGGTGCAGCCCGACAACCTCACCGGGCCCATTGACGGTGCCGGCCAGCGCGAGCCCTGGGTTGAAATCTACAACCCCGGCCCCGCGCCCGTTGCGCTTGACGGCTTTTACCTCAGCGACCGTTACGACGACCCGGCCCGATGGGCGTTCCCTTCCAACGCGGTGCTGCCTCCCGGTGGCTTTGCCCTTGTTTGGTGCGACGGTCAGCCGGATCAGACCACCGAGACCGAATGGCATGCCTCCTTCCGGCTGGCACCCATCACCGGCACGGTCGCCCTGGCGCGCCGTTTGGAAGGGGCCGTGCAGTTGGTCGACTATCTCAATTACACCAACCTGCCCGGCAACCGAAGTTACGGAAGTTACCCCGACGCGCAGCCCTTCTACCGGCGTCCCTTTCATCGGCCCACACCCGCCGGCACCAACGACCCGGTCGCACCGCCCGTTGCCGTCTTTATCAACGAGTGGATGGCCGACAACACCCGAACCCTGGCCGATCCGGCCGACGGTCAGTTCGAAGACTGGTTTGAACTTTACAACGCTGGAGACGAACCCGTGGACCTGGGCGGGTATTATCTCAGCGACAATCTCGCCAACCCCACCCAATACCGAATTCCGGCCACCGGCCGGTACGTCGTTCCCGCTCGGGGGTTCCTGCTGGTATGGGCCGACACCGAGCCCGGTCAAAACCGCGCCGATCGGCCCGAGCTCCACGTGAGCTTCGCCCTGGCCAGGGGCGGGGAGGCCATCGGCCTGTTTGCTCCCGACGGGACGCTCGTAGACGCAGTTACGTTTGGTCCGCAGGCTGCCGACGTCAGCCGGGGCCGCTTCCCGGATGGCCAGCCGTTCCTTCGCGATTTTGTGCTGCCCACGCCGAACGCTCCCAACCGGGTGCCCAACACCCCGCCGCGGCTCGTTCCCATTGCCGAGCAAAGGCTCTACCTGGGGCAGACGCTGCGCCTGCAACTCATCGCTTCGGACGAGGACTTTCCGCCGCAAACCCTCCTGTTCCAATTTGGGTCCAATCCACCTGCTGGGGCCTCGCTCCATCCCGTCACCGGCTGGCTCGAATGGACTCCGGTCCATGCACCCGATGAATCGTGGTTTGAAGTCCGGGTGACCGACGACGGCCAACCGCCGCTCAGCGCCTCGCTGCGGTTCCGCGTGCAGGTCCGACCCCGGCCGACACTGGCAATTCAACGGGTTGGACAAGGTTGGGAACTGTCTTGGACGGAGGGCACCTTGCAGGAGGCCGACGAGGTCACCGGACCCTACCGCGACCTTTCGGTGTCGCCGCCATTTTCCCTCTCCAACCAAGCCACGCAGAAGTTCTATCGAATCCGGATTGCGCCCTGAACTCTGGACAAGCCATGACGCGTCTCTTCTCACCCCGGTTGGCGGGCGCGGCCCTGTGGGTCGCGGCCTTGTCGGTTCCAGCCGAAATCCAGGTCATTTCCGAACATCGCTCCGAGACAGACGGGCCCCCGTTCCGTTTCAGCCGGGTACCACCGGCCAGTGACCGGGACACCGCGTCGCGCGCGGCCTTTCGCCTCCTGCTCGGAGAACCGGATGACAATAGCGGGCCCCTGACTGTCCTCCATGACGGCAGGCTGCCCGCCGAACCGGATGAACCCGCGGCCAACTTCTTTTTCGCCGCGGGAACCCGCGGCGGTCGCATTCTTGTCGATTTCGGCTCCCCTACCCCGCTTCGCTACATCGCCACGTTTTCGCGGCATCCCAGCACTCGCGGCCCTCAACGGTACGAGCTCTACGGCGCCACGGGCGACGAGTCCGGGTTCCGGCTCGCTCCCGACGAAACCCGTGCCCTCGCAGAGCTGGGTTGGAAACATTTGGCTTCCGTGAATAGCCGCCCCTCCAACGGCCCGGGCGGCGGCCAGCACGGCGTCCTGATCACCAATCCGGTCGGCCCCCTCGGCCCGTTTCGCTACCTGTTGTTCGAAATCCACACGACCGATCCCGCGATTCCCTTCGGAAACACGTTCTACAGTGAAATCGATGCGGTCAGCGCCGACCCCGATTTCGTGCCGAACCCACCTGCGGCCCCTGCCGGACCCGCACCGTTCACCGTGCGCACCCCGGACGGTCGGTACAGCTTCACGCTGGACCTTTCACGGGCGCCGGAACTGGAAAGCTGGGCGCGCGGGACGCTGGTGCCGGTTCTTCTTGAATGGTATCCCCGACTGGCCGATCTGCTGCCCGGCCAGAATTTTGAGCCGCCCCGGGAGGTTCGCATCGTAATTCGACCGGGCCGTGGGGTGGCGGCCACCAGTGGCACCCGAATCACCGCCAACGCCCGTTGGATCCAACGGGAGCTCGAAGGTGAAGCCGTGGGCGCCCTCGTGCACGAGCTGGTTCATGTGCTCCAACAGTACGGCCGCCGTCCGGCCGGTTCCGCCCCCCCGCCCGGTTGGTTGGTCGAAGGAATCGCAGACTACTTGCGCTGGTTCGTGTTCGAACCCGAAAGGCATGGCGCCGACCTGGTCTGGCTGCGTCAACAGCGCAACGTGCAACTTCGACACGACGCAGGTTACCGCATCAGCGCCAATTTCTTGGACTGGGTGAGCCGCCGGTACAACCGCGACCTGATTCGTCATCTCAACGCCGCCCTGCGCGAAGGCCGTTACGAGGAATCCCTGTGGAGCCAGTGGACCGGGCACACCCTCCAAGAACTCGCCGAGCAATGGCGAAGCGAGACCGAAAAAGCGCTGGCGGCGCCTGAACCGCCCCCCGGGCCCGCGCTGGAACCACGGTGACGCCAGAAAGCCCATCCGCAAAGCAAAACCCCGGTTCTGACGATCCCGTGCGCGCCCGGGCCGCATCAGGCAACCGGCAGCGTGGGGTCAATTTCCCGGGCCCAGGCCTGCAATCCCCCGTGCACACTTTTCACGGACCGAAATCCGAGCTGCTTTAAAAACGCCACCGCCTGCATCGAGCGTCCTCCCGCCTTGCAGTGCAGGTAAATCGTCCGATTCGGATCCAATTCCTTCCACCGTTGTGGAAGCTCGCTCAACGGCAGCAAGCGCACGCCGGGCAGGTGCGCCACCGCATACTCGTGGGGTTCCCGGACGTCCACCACCTCAATCCCCAGCTCCGGGTGCAACAGGGCTTCTTGCATCTCCCACACCGTCACTTCGTCTTCCGTCAGCGGCCCCGGGCCGGCCCCGATCCCGCCGCAAAGCTGGTCGTAATCCATCAGCTCCCGAATTGTCGGGTGCTCTCCACACACCGGGCAGCCCGGATCCCGGCGCACCTTGATCTCGCGAAAGCGCATCTCCAGGGCGTCGTACAACAACAGTCGCCCCAGCAACGGCACACCGATCCCCATCACGAGTTTCAAGGTCTCGGTCGCTTGAATACATCCGATCACGCCCGGCAACACCCCCAATACGCCCGCCTCTACACACGAGGGCACGGTGCCCGGCGGCGGCGGCTCCGGATACAGACATCGGTAACAGGGCCCGCCCAGGTGCGGCGCAAACAGGCTCGCCTGTCCCTCGAACCGGTAGATCGAACCGTAAACATTCGGCTTGCCCAAGAGCACGCAGGCATCGTTGACCAGATACCGCGTGGGGAAATTGTCCGACCCATCCACCACCACGTCGTAGTCCCGGAGGATTTCCAGAACATTCTCGCGGTTCAACCGCACCGGATGCTCCACAATTTCCACGTCCGGGTTCAACGCCTCCAGCCGTTCGCGAGCCGAGGCGGTTTTCGGCCGGCCGGTGTCCCGCGTTGTGTGCACCACCTGCCGTTGCAGATTCGAGACATCCACGCGGTCATGATCGACCACGCCTAGGCGGCCCACTCCGGCGGCGGCCAAATACAGCAGCACCGGCGAGCCGAGCCCGCCGGCCCCGATGCACAAAACTTTCGCCGTGCGAATTTTCCTTTGGCCCGCCGGACCCACTTCCGGCAAACTCAAGTGTCGCGCGTAGCGTTGCATGGCCTCGGGCGTCCAGTCCATAAGCCGTCTATCCTGAACGCCGGCAAACTAGACGCCCACGGCCCTGTCGGCAAGCTGCGTGCCGTCCCATGCGAAGCCGCATGCGAAATCGGACATCCCTTGCGGCGGCCGCGGGTCTGCCCGAGCCCGGGGCCGCTGCCGCGCGTTTGCGCCGCCGCACCTCCGTCCAGCCTCGCCTGGCGTTGGTTCTGGGTAGTGGGTTCGGCGGCGTGGCGGCTCTCCTTCGGGATCCCGAACGCATCTCATACGCCGATCTACCCGGCTTCCCCACACCCACCGTTCCGGGGCATGCCGGTGAACTTCTGGTGGGGCTGCATCGCGGCGTGCCCTTGGCCATTCTCAACGGTCGTGTCCACTTTTACGAAGGCCGGTCCCTGGCTGAAGTCACTTATCCCGTTCGCGTGCTGGCTGCATGGGGCGTTCGTGACTTGGTCCTGACCAACGCCGCCGGGGGGATTCATCCCCGGTTCCGCCCGGGCGACTTCATGCTGCTGCGCGATCATATCAATTCCATGGGCGACAACCCGCTGCGGGGCCCTGACTGGCCGGGCCACAGCCGTTTTGTGGACCTGACCCGGGCGTACGATCCGGAGCTGGGCCGGGGATTGACCCTGGCCGCCCGCGCTGCGGGAATCCGACTTCATCGGGGTGTCTACGTTGCGGTGAGTGGACCCAGCTATGAAACCCCGGCGGAGATTCGTGCATTTGCCCGACTCGGGGCGGATGCCGTCGGTATGAGCACGGTCCCCGAGGTCATCGTGGCACGCCAATGCGGCCTGCGCGTGGCCGCGGTCTCTTGCATTACCAACCTGGCTGCCGGCCGCAGCCGCAGGCCCCTGTCTCATCAGGAAGTGCTCGAACAGTCCCGTCGAATCACCCGGCAGGCTGCTGCCTGGATCGACGCCTTCCTTCAATGGTATGCCCGCCAAACCGGATCGTCCCAAGCCCCGGGCCCTGAAAACGAACGGTCCTCGTAAGGGGAATCGGGCTGAACCTGACCCGGCCGCACAGGCCCGGGTCCTCACGCTTGCGGCCCGCCGCGCCCGTGTCCATGCGTGCGCCCCCTGGTCGAACTTTCGCGTGGGTGCCGCGCTCCTCACGCAGGAGGGTCGGATCTTCACCGGCTGCAACATCGAAAGTGCAAGCTTCGGCCTGACCTGTTGCGCCGAACGCGTTGCCCTCTTCAAAGCCCTCAGCGAGGGCGCCCGGCGGTTCGTCGCCATCGCCATCGTTGCCCCCGTTCCCGGCGGCCCCACACCGTGCGGGGCCTGCCGACAATTGCTGGCCGAATACGCACCCGAAGCCGTGGTGTGGAGCTGTGACAGCCGCCGCCCGGGACGCATTCGCCAGTGGACGATTCGCGAGCTTCTTCCGGAAGCCTTTCTTCGCTTTTAAGTTCGGCGGCTCCTCGGCCGATGACAGAGACAGTGGGGAAACTCTCGGTCGCATGCGACACGAATTCTTTGCGTCATTCGACAACGCCGCCTGGCCGGTGCTCTGGGTGGACGCAGCCGGCACCATTTTGCGCGCCAACAACGCCGCCATTCAGTTGTTCGGTCAGGGCCTTGCCAGCGGGACGGCGCGACTGTCCGCGCTCTGGCTGCCCTCCAACCCCGTTCCAGCCGAGCAATTCCTCCTGCAATGGACCCGGAGTCCTTCGCCCACCGTGTCCCTCCACCTGCGGGCGCGCGCCGGGCAGGAACTCCGCACCACCGCGTGGATCACCACGTGGAGCCGCGACCAGCAGCGCTACTACCTGTTGCAATTCCCGCCCGGTCAGCCTTCCGAGGAAACCGACGCGCAATCTCTGAAACAAAAACTCGACTGCATCTTGCAGTTCGGCCGCACGGTGGCCCTCGACTTCAACAACGCCCTGACCACCGTGCTGGGCCGGGCGTCCCTGCTGCTGACGCAGTTGCCTCCCGATCATCCCTGGCGGCCGGCTCTGTTGGAAATCGAGCAAGCCGCCGCGCGCGGGGCCGAGGTGGCCCACGAGCTGGGCTCGTTCAGTCGCGACGCGCACGAATCCCATCGGTTGCCCACCGGCAACCTCAACGAACTCGTTCTGCGGGCAGTGGCGGTGGTACGAAGCAAACCGTCACCCCCCATCGTGGACTGGCAGATCGAGCTCGAGCGGCGCTTGTTCACCACGCGGTTCCACGAGGGCAAACTGCACCAGGCCATTCTGCGCATTCTCGAGAATGCCCGGGAAGCCCTGGGGCCCGAAGGACGCATCACCGTCCGGACCCGCAATGTGGAACTCACCACACCCACCCGGGATCGCAACGTCGAGCTGGCCGCCGGTTACCACGTCTGTCTGGAAATCACTGACACCGGATGCGGGATCAGCCCCGAGATCCTGCCGCGCATTTTTGAACCATTCTTCACCACCAAGGCGGCGGCCGGCCACCGGGGCCTCGGTCTGGCCTGGGTGTATGGCGTCGTCACCAGCCACGGCGGCGGCGTCGCCGTCTCCAGCCAACCCGGTCAGGGAACCACCGTACGCCTGTACCTGCCGGCTGAACCCGTGGTGGCCCGCGAGCCGGCCCCGCCCGGTCACCTCCTCCAGGGCAACGCAACGGTGCTGGTGGTGGACGACGACGAACGGGTCCTGCGGACGGTGGAAACCGTGCTGAGACAGTTTGGCTACCGCGTACTGACGGCTCCGGGCGGTGCCGAGGCGCTGGCCCTCCTGGGCCAGCCGGGCCTGCAGGTCGATGTGGCTCTGGTGGACCTGGTCATGCCGCGTATGAGTGGCCGCGAGCTCATCGAACGGCTCCGCCGCCTCCATCCCCGGCTGCCCATTGTAACCACCAGTGGCTATGTCTGGCCCGCCGACGCCACCAGCCAGCCCGCGGACTATCTGCGCAAGCCTTTCACCGCCCAGGAACTCCTTTGGCGGCTCCGCGAAGCCCTCAAAGACGCGGAACAGGCGCCCACTGGCACGGCCGTTGCCTGACCGGGCGCATTCCCCCAACCCGCGCCGCCGCTCGGCGCCTGATTGGTCCAAGGTTTGCCGCCGGCAAGGGCCCATGAGCGAAGCACCTCACGCTGCCGCAAGCCGCGTCGGGACCGGACCATTGTTCGAACAGGCCCGTGGGTTTTGACCACGAAACCCCGGGGCCTTCGCACAACAAAGTGGTTCGGCCGCCCTTGCCCCACCGTTGACCCATGCAAACGAAACTGCGCGCCCCTTGGACCCGAGTAAGACGGCCGGTTTCCACACCAACGTAGCCGCCACCGATCTGGTCAGGCTTCCATGGCCTGCCTGCGCGGAACCTCAGGCCCCGGGTGGACGGTGGTTCGGGCCTCCTCCCGGACCCGCCGGTCTGCCGAGTGAAATCAAGCCCTACCCCTTTCAGGGCGCACTGCGAACCGGTCGTGTCGCCCGCTCTTGAAGCCAGGCCACGTCGGGGTTGTGCGGCGAAGCGAATGTGTCGTAAATCAGGCCGCCTTTGACCAACGGCGGCGTCGTGCGGGGATCCCGCCAACGCCGGATTTCGGAGTGCCCATCGGCAAAGGAAAACCCGCAGGCCTGATGATGATAGTAGCCCGGCAGGTCGTAGAAGCCGTAGAGCTCCGGTCGATCCGGCCAGCCGGCCATCCGCACCGCAAAATTGCCCATGTCGATGCTGTCCTCGCGCATGTCGAGAAAGACAAACACCTTCGACGGACCCGGGTCCAGGAGCTCCGACATTTTCAGATAAATTCGGTACGCAGCGATCGGCGCACCCCAGCCACCGTCGGTGCCGCCCCACCCGCCCAGGTACACGTTCATGGACATGCTCCGCACCCGGGGACGGGGCACCCCGTTGACCAGCACGAACGACTGGTCGGCCGGACATTTCCAAATGGTCAACTGATTGCCGCAATAGGGCCAAAGGGGACTGCGCTGGATGGTCAGCGACGGATCCCAGTTGGCCGGATTGTTGGGATTGAAATCCAGCGATCCCGAGATCCAGGCCGCCGCCGCCGTCTCTGGTCGGCGAGGATCTTCACTGGCGTATGGGAGTCGGTCCTGGTTGTCGTCCACGTACATCCGCCAGGCCAGGGCCAGTTGGCGATGGTTGTTCAGGCACTGAATGCCCTGGGTTTTTGACCTGGCCTTGCCCAGCACCGGCAGAAGCATTGCAGCCAGCAGCCCCACAATAACAATGACCACCAGCAATTCGACCAGTGTAAAAGCGGGGTGCAGATCCCCCGCCTGCACCGACCGCGGCTGCGTGGTGTGGTTCATGCCCGACCTCATGTCACCTGCAACAAGCTAGTCTGGTGCAAAGGCGATTCCAAGCCCGCCCCGGCTGCTGCCGGCTCGACCTCACTCCCACGTTCGGGTTCCCCGCAAACCGAACTCCGGGCCGATCCCACCCACGCCCCAGAGTTCTGCGACCATGACTGCCGCGCCAGGGGAAGCTCAGGCCAGGTGCCACGGACGGCGCCGAGGACGCAGTTCCAGTCGGCGGTTCGCCTCCGGATCCTCCAGAAAGCGCTCCTGCCGGGGGTCGAATCGCAGCCGCCGCGGGACGCGCGTGGCAATATCGCTGAGCTGACAAAGCAGGTCGGCTCGGAAGGCTTCTTCAATGGGGCAAACCGTGGGCCGCCGGGTCCTGACTGCATCGACAAAGTCCCGGACGTGGTTGAGGCTCAGCCGGGGCAGACGCTCCACCAGTCGGTCCGACGATTCGGCCAGGGACTCCGGATGGGTACGTAGCAACCCCCGGTGGACCAACGCCCAACCCTCGTCCCCCTCGAACACGGTGCCGTGATCGGCGATGGGTCCGTACTGCGCCTCCCAGGGACGCAGATCGTTCAGTTCGTTGACCTCGGCGTACCCGTTCCGCGTACCGCGGAACTCCAACCGCACGCCGTCATGAAACCGAAACGCCACGTGCCACGCCACGGCCGTATTGCATGCACCCTCGGTCGGAAAAACAGCCCGGCCCTCCACTTCCAGTGGTCCGCCCAGCATGTTGGGATGGCCCCACAACGCAATGTCCAACGGATGCACCCCCCAACCCGCGATCCAACCCAACGCGTAATCGTAAATGAACCACCATGTCTTGTTATCGGCGGCACACTTGTCCTCCGTGTACGGACTGAATGGAGCCGGTCCCAACCAGAAATCGTAATCCAGCGTCGGAGGCACCGGAGCCGGTGTGGTGGAACCCCCGGGCCGGCTCGCCAAACACCACACGCGAATTTGCTGCAGGCGACCGATGCGGCCCTCGCGGACCAGAGCACATGCACGCTGAAACTCCCGGCTGGATCGCTGCTGCGTGCCGAACTGGAACACCCGTCGATGCGTTTGCACCTCTCGGCGCAGAATCTGATCCTCGGCCAGCGACAAGCCCATCGGTTTTTCAAGGTATATGTCCTTGCCGGCCCGGACGGCTGCCACGGCCACGTGCACGTGCCAGTGGTCCGGGGTGGCAATCAGGACCGCATCGACATCAGACCGCGCCAACAACCCCCGAAAATCCCCGTAGGTCCGGCAATCAGCGTTTTGGTAGTGCTGATTCACAGCCCGGCGGGCCAGCTCCAGCTGGTCCTGCTTGACATCGCACACCGCCACCACCTGGACATCCGGCTGGGCGAGGAAGCCCCCCATCACCGCCCGCCCTTGCGGGCCCACACCAATTGCCCCGACGACCACACGGTTCGAAGGCGCTGCCCGCCCGTTCGCCCCCAGCGCCGTGCCCGGGATACACGCCGGGGCGACACCCGCCGCCAACATCACCTGCAGTTGCGATCGCAAGAACCGCCGCCGGGACCAGAGTCGTTTCATGGCTGGGGAATGCTGGTCAAGGTTTCTCGAGCGGCATCATGCCCCTGTCGGCTGCAAATGGCAATCCGGCTCAGGCACCCTCCCTGTTCGCCTCGGGGTGCGGTCGCCGCCTCGGCATGGGGAAGCCTCGGACCCGACTCTCCACGGCCCTTTTCCGGAGTCGTTTGGATGGGGGGCAGCGGAAACGGCCTTCCCGCCCGCTGGCGACAAGGCAGCGGCGCCAACGAGTTCGTCACAGCCTGGCACAGGGGCCGTCCCCGTGCGATGGCAGCACGAACTTTCGGCACCCCTGTCTGGAACTTGAACCGTGGCAAGAAGCCGCTGTGGCCCAGCTTGCAGGCTCGAGAAGCAGTTGAATTGCCAAGAATTCCCTGTGCCCGGGGCTGGACACTGGCAGGGGAATCTGCAGCTTCCCTGGACCGGTCATTCCCACGCCTGTTCAATGCCGCGGTTGCCCGTGGCCGGTCACACCCAACCGCCAAAGCCGGGGGCCTTGGTGGGGTCCACTTAGGGCGCGACCTTCGCCGCCACGCGATGCCGCCCCATGAACCGGGTCGGGTGCACGACCGCAAGACTGTCCCCGGACGTATTCCCCGTGAAGACACCAGGTTCTTAACCTCGGGGCCGCCTCGACGAAACAATTGCCTCCGGCCTGCGCAGCCGTGGATTAAACCCGAGTCTCGCCAGCTCCGACCTTGTTCACTGATGCCGTCGGGCCCTTGACGATCCAAGGGGCAGAGGCGTGCATTGCGGCCCGCTTTCAGAACCACCAGCGCACGTCCCGGTCCTGAGGATTGTAGCGCTCCCGAATCAACTTGAACGTGCGCCAAGCCCCGTGGCCGTCGAGATAGAATGCATTGCCCCCACCCGGGAAGGCCCCCTTGCGATGCGGATTCTTGTGTCTGCCATCGCTGGTCAGCCCGCTGGGGACGCCGACGAAATCGTTGGGTCCCCGGGACAACAGCGCGTCCACAATGAGCTCCGCCATGGCGGGATTGGTGTTGCCGGTGGTCCGCAGATGGAACTGCTTGCCCGGGTACATGTAACCGGCCATGCGTGCGTCCGGCTTGCCACTGGAGTCGAGGCGTGCCCCCAACCACCCGAATCCCACGATCCGCCGGTTCGGGTTGATTTCCCACCAGTTCACCTCCACGTCGTACTCCTTGACCGAAGCCCGAACACTCGGGCAGTAGAACACCGACCGGGTGGCGCCATAGTTTGTAATCGCGTCTGCGGTCTGCCGCGGCATATCCCACAGCCAGTAGCCATTGACCGTGTGGGCGGGAATGTAATCGCGGTTCTCGTTGGCGTACATCATGACGGCCATGCCGAACTGCCGGGTGTTGCTCAGGCAGCGCGCGCGCACGGCCTTCTCCTTCGCCTCTGCAAGGGCCGGCAACAACATGCCCGCCAGGATCGCAATGATGGCAATCACCACCAGCAACTCGATCAGAGTGAAGGCAGTGCGGCGCAGCTCCGATTGACTGTGCTTTTTCATGGCATTCTCGGCTCTTCGACAATCACAGACGTCCGGGCACAGCCCATGCTGGCCCGTCTCTTTCCAACGTCAACGCCGTTGACGTCAACGCTGTTGTGCTTCAGAACCAAGCTACCAGCAGCCCCCCGGTTTTGCACCCTGCAAACTTGCACAGTCCCTTGAAAAATGTGCACTGCTTGTCGTTCGATCCGGCCGGGGCTGGCCGGTGAGCAGGTTGCGGGCGCAAGCTTCCGTTCCGTTTGTGAACCCGGGGCTTCCATCGCCAACGCAAGCAGGCAGGGCGAGCATTTTCCATGGTTCGGCTCTCCCGGTCGAGCAACTGGACGACAGGCCCCCTCGGCGTGCGCAGAGTCTGCCATCCCTCACCGGCCCGAGTTCCCGCGCATTCGAAACCGCCGGGGCGTTTCGCGCCACATTCCGGTGCCAATCTCGCCCGCGAGCCGCATTCGACGCGCATCGTCCGCGTGCACGCCGGGGGATCTCCGACTGGGTGTCCGCGCAAGCTCAAACGTTATCGGCAGCTGTGCCCACCACGGGTGGCTCCCAGCGACCCAATTGGGCCAGTCAGGGATCCGGCGAAATCGGGCAATACCAGACTCACCCCAAACCGCAGACCGTAGGGCACCCAAGAATCAGCGAGGTGGCGGATCCGAAAAGCTGGCCGCGGCAGGTGCCGGCCGCGGAAACTGTAGGCCCGGCCCGTTCTGGCAAGCTCCAGAGATAGGAAGACGCAGATCAAACCAGAGCCGCGCGTCGGTATAGGCCGGAGGGGCCCCTCGAGCGGACATGAGGCCGCGGCTGCGATTTTCAGATTTTCTCAACATTTTCATAAATTGCTATTGACAGCGCAAAAAATGCTGTTAGTCTCTGGCTTGTCTTATGCCCCCCCATGGCATCAGATCAGGCCGCAGGATTGGGCCTTTTCTCTGGGCCGCAGGGGGCTTTGTCGTCTCTCTCTGGGCACAAACTTCGCCGCTTCTGCCCCACCAGGGTCGAATCGCTGTCGGCGGCGCTTACTTTAACGGGCAGGGGCAGTTCAAGTTCGCCCTCGTCAGTGGCACGGGCCGTGAGGTGTTCTGGCGCAACGCGCCCGACCACAACGGGGATGGAGAACCGGACGCGGCCGTTTCGATCCCCGTCCAACGAGGGTTGTATGTTGTACAGCTTGGCGATTCGACCCTGCCCGGCATGGCTCCTTTGGACGGCGTTCCGTTCGGGAGCGCGGACCTCTACCTCCGGATCTGGTTCGACGATGGGGTGCACGGATTCGAACGACTGGAACCGGACCTGCGCATTCCTGCCGCGCCCTTTGCCAGTATGGCCGGCAACGTCCCCGATGGAAGCATCAGCCCGGCCAAGTTGGCACCCGCGGTATTGGAGCCTGTCCAACAGCAACTCGTCGCCCTTGTCGCAGAGTTGCATGCCCTCTCCAATCGTCACGAATCGCTGGCGGCGGGTTTCCAAGAGGGTCTCCCACCGGGCGTGCCGGTACTGTCCGCGCAAGCGAACGATCCCACCTTGCTGGCCAGGGGATTCGCGCCGGCGGGCGAGCTTCCCGCGCCGGGATGGATCGCCGGATCGACAATCGACGAACCCCTGCCCCGCTTCGGCCATACAGCCGTTTGGACGGGCACGGAGATGTGGGTATGGGGAGGAACCCTGCCGGACCCGAGTCTGACCACCGCCAGCGGGGGCATCTATCGACCGGATGCCGATGCCTGGAGCGCATTGCCGAGCGTCGGCGCGCCCTCGGCTCGCACAGGCCACAGCGCGGTCTGGACCGGCCAATCCATGATCGTCTGGGGCGGCACGGGCCAGGGCCAGTATTGGAATACCGGCGGGCGACTCGCTGCCGGCACCGCCGTCTGGCAAACACTCAGTACCAACAACGCGCCTTCGGGGCGTGAAGGCCACATCTGCATCTGGACCGGCCGGCAGATGCTGGTCTGGGGCGGCCGCAATTTCGATGGCCTGCTCCGCGACGGCGCTTTGTACGATCCGAGCCTGGACCAATGGACTGCCCTGCCAACCCACGGGGCCCCCACGGAGCGATTTGGCGCCACCGGGGTGTGGACCGGGGATAGTTTGATCGTCTGGGGCGGTCAGGGCCCGGGCGGTCGGTTGAACGACGGTGCCCGCTTGCGGTTCGACGCTCAGGGCCAGCCCGTGGCGTGGGAACCCTTGGCCCAGAGTAATGCCCCAAGCGCCCGCACGGGGCATTCCGCGGTTTGGACCGGCCAACTCCTGCTCATCTGGGGGGGCATGGGCCCCTCCGGCCCGTTGAACGACGGGGCCCGTTATGATCCCGGCACCGGCCTTTGGCAGCCCCTGTCCACCAACCAGGCCCCTCCTGCCCGGCATCTGCACAACGCGGTTTGGACGGGCCGAGACATGCTGATTTTGGGCGGCGTGGCGGCCGATGGCACCTCACCGCCGCCTTACGCTTACACGCTTGGGGCGAGCGCCTGGCGGCCATTGTCCACGGCGGGCAATCCCCCGGGGCGCAGTCAGGCCACCGCCGTCTGGACGGGCAGCGAAGTCCTCCATTTCGGTGGACGCCTCGGGACCACCACGCTTGCGGCCTTGTATCGACTCAACCCGCGGACGGGTTGGTACCTTTACGTCAAAAACTGATCCCACCCCTTCCCATGGACCCCCACTGGAATCCTCGGAACGCCCTCAGGGCAGGGCCGCCCCAACGGGTCTGCACTTCACCGTCAACGCAGCGGCCACGGCGCTGTTCCCGCGCGTCTCGTTTGGCGACCAGTCTTTCTCTCGGTTTGCTGATCCTGTGGCCTTGGCAGGCTTCCGCCCAATGGGTAACTCAGTCCTTTGACCTCGTCGCAGGCTGGAACGCTGTCTTCCTTCACGTGGACGCTTCCCATCAGATCTTGGACGACCTGATGGCCGATCCGGCCTACCAACCCATCGAGGAGATTTGGCAATGGCAACCCGAGGTGCCGGTCTCGCGTTTTACCCAAACCCCCGCCCTTCCGGCAGATACCGGGTCCCCCTGGAGCAGCTGGGTCCGGGGCCAGGGACCCGATGCGGTGCTGAAACGACTCGAAGGGAATCGGGCTTATCTGGTCCGGGTGCGCTCCGACACTCCCACCTTTCGCTGGGAGATCAAAGGCAAACCGGTCGTGCCCAGGTACACATGGACGACCACCGGGTTGAATTTCCTGGGCTTCGCGACTCCTGCGGACAGTCCGCCCACATTTGAAGCCTTTCTGCGCCCGGCGCCGGAACTGTTCAATCAACTCGAGTTGTTTCGGTATGTGGGCGGGCCGCTGGGACCGGCCAATCCCGCGCCCGTGTTCGCGCTGAATACGACGCGCGTGCGGCGCGGCGAGGCCTTCTGGATGCGCGCCGGGGAGCTGTACAACCGCTACTTCGGGCCCTTCGCAGTCCAGTTGCCCCCGTCCACCTCGTTGGAATTCGGGACCGACCGTAGTGCAGCCAGCCTGCGGGTGAGAAACCTCACCCCTGAAGATCTCCAGGTTACGCTGAGCCTTCAGCCGTCCGAACCCGCACCGGCCGGGCAGCCCTCGATCGCGGCCGTCCCCCCGCTCCTCTTGCGCGGAACCCGAAACCCGGTGGATCTGACGTTCGCCCACACCAATCTCGCATCGCCCCGATCGTGGACCTTGAGACCAGCCGGGCAGCCGGGCTCGGAAGTCGAAATCGTTCTGGGAGTCAATCGAACCGCCATGACCGGGACCCCGGGGACGCTCTACGCCGCGGTCCTGGTGCTCACCGATCACCGTTCGCTGGCCCGGTGGGAGCTGCCGGTGAGTGCCAGCGTGGGCTCGCGGGCCGGACTCTGGGTGGGTGCGGCCGCGGTAACTCATGTCAGGCACTATCTCACCCAGTACCGCCGCGGACCCGATGGCAAGCCCCTTATGCAACAAGACGGTCGCTATGTCATCGAAGGCGTCAACGAGGACCTTGGAACCGTGGGTCGGCCCTATCCGCTGCGCCTCATCGTCCACATGGGGGCCGACGGCGGCAATGCGAAGCTCCTGCAGCGCGTGTTTGTCGGACCGAAACCCGACGGGCAGGTGGGCCTGACCACTCGGGAGGAGTTGCTGGACCCGGCCCAACTCGCCCACGCGCGCCGGATCAGCGCGGTCCATCTTCCGTGGTCGGCCAGCAACGTGCCCTGGCCGGGCGTCGGTGCGCTCCGTGCCGGGACGAACGTACAGGTCGTCGTGACCGTGACTCATGAAGACAGTGCCAATCCATTTCTTCACCTCTATCACCCCGACCATGACAACCTCAACGCCACCTTCGATCAGCGCGTTCCGCGGGGGGAAGAGTCCTACGATATTCGCCGCGAAATCACGCTGACGCCCCGGGCTCCTGCTGACGACTTCGACAGCCTGACGCGGGGCCACGACACGATTGTCGGTGAATACCTCGAACGCATCACGCTGACCGGCCGCACCAAACCGGGTCGGCCCCAACCGGAAAGCCGCACCTTCGAGGTCCGCGGCCGGTTTGAACTGACCCGGATCAGTGACCTGGAAACCCTCACCCAGTGAATTTCCGCTTTTAATCCAAATCCCTCTCTCAAACTCCCAACCCCAAAGCCCATGAACATGAACATGAACATCCGATCCGTCGCACCGGCCCGCCCCTTTGACGGGCGACCGGCCTGGTCCTTTCTTCGGTTGGCGGCGCTGGTCGCCAGCGCCTCCTTCTTCGTAAGCTTGGTGCCGTCCGCCCGAGCGGCGGATGCCCGGCCGCCCGACCTGATGACCTACCAGGGCTTCTTGGTGGACGCCAACGGCATGCCGCTGGCGTCCAGCAACCCGGCCAACTACCCGGTGATATTCCGTATTTATGACCAGGCCACCGGCGGTAACCGGCTCTGGTCCGAGCAGCAGATCGTGACCATTGACAAGGGCAACTTCAGCGTGCTGCTGGGCGAAGGCACCGAGGTCCCCGGTGAGAGCCGGCCGCCGCTGTCCCAGGTCTTTGGCGGGGTGGATGCTTCGGACCGCTACCTGGGCATTACCGTGACCATCAGCGGGGCGCCCACCGAGATTCTGCCCCGGCTGCGGCTCCTGCCGGCGCCCTACGCCTATTTGGCGCGGCACGCCAACGCGCTGGTCAACAACAACGGCCAGCCCCTGGTGGCCGCGGGCGTTGGCGACAATTTGGTGGTGGCGGGCAGCTTAACCGCCAACCAGTTCATCGGCAACGGCGCAGGTCTGACGGGCCTGGACGCCTCCCAGATCACCAGCGGCACGCTGGCAGATGCACGGCTCGGAGGCAACCTGGCACGTCTCGATCAGCACAACACCTTTGCGCAGAACGTCCAGGTGAACGGTTCTTTGCGGGTGGGCAACCTCCGTGAATCCCCCACCACGAGTCCCGGCTACGGGTCGCTCCTGCTTTTTTCGGGTGGACCGGACGTTTCCCAATCCTATGACAGTGATAACTCGGACCCCCTATGGATCGCCAGGTACAATGCTGGAAATGATCAAACCGAGCTGAGAATCAATATTGGCGACAACCCGCTTAATGATCTTGAAGCAGATCGGCTGGTGATTGGCATGTCACCTGCAGGTCAATGGAGGCCCTTGCAGGAGTTTCATCCGTGGGGCATTCGCCTGCGGGACAGGAATGACGGAAATCGCTATGTCGACTGGTGGCGCCACCAATCCGGCTTTTCCTTCACGATGCATGGTGCAAACGCGCACAACTCGGGTAGCAGAGAGGTCCTATACGACGGTGACTCCAACTGGGATTTCTACTCCGACCTCCGGCTCAAGAAGGACATTGTGGAGGCCGAACCCATGCTCGAGCGGGCGCTGCGCCTGCCCATTCGGCGGTATCGTTGGAAGGACGAGGATGCTTCCGCCAAACACAAACTGGGAGTGATCGCCCAAGAGGTCCAGCCACTCTTCCCCGACCTGGTCACTGAATCATCCAGTCGTGAGGGCCAGGAGTCGCCCCTGATGGTGGGCTACAGCGATTTCGGACTGATCGCCATCAAGGCCCTCCAAGAACTGAAAGCCCGGCAGGATCTCCAACTGGCCGAACTGCAGAACCGTGCCCGGCAGCAGCAGGAGCTCATCAACGCGCTGGCTCAGCAACTTGCCGACCAGCGCGCCGAAATCGAGAGCTTGAGAGGCCTTTTTGCGTCCCTGGAGCAAAGGGTCCGGCAGGTGGTCCAGAGCACCGACGGGACGCGTTCGGAAACCGCGGCCCAAGGATCGACTGCGGAAGCAACCGGGAACTGAAGTACCGGCTGCCAGCGAGCCCCGCGCGGGATCCTAAAACCGGTCAATCACCTCCCATGGTCTCATGAAACCTTTCGCCCGGTTCCTCTGGTTGGGGGGCCTTGGCCTGGCGAGCCTGCTGGGGAGCGGGCCGCTCCTGGCCCAGGTCCGCAACCCCGTTCCGGTCCCGCCCTTCGAGCTGCGGCAAGACCGAACGGATTACAACCTCCAGTCCGTGGGCGGCGTGCCCATTTCCAGCACCCCCGGCGATCCGCCGGGCTCCAACGGCCGAGCCCCGACCGCCGATGAGCAGCGGCAAGAGGGCTTGACCGATCTGCCCGCCACGCCGTGGCAGTTTCAGGGCCGCATCACCTTCGGCGCCCTGGCTGCGCCGCGCAATACCAATCTCAACACCGCCCTCTCCTACGCGGGCAACGCCACCCGGGCCAACCTGGACCTGCCCCGCGGCGAAAACGGGGGACGGGTCGTCGTGATCATGACCCGCGCGCTGGTGGGCGCGCCCTGGCTGGCGCGGAACGTCAGCTTCCTGTTCGGCTCCCCCATCCCGCCCCCGAATGTCGATGTGGACGGCCTGCCCCTGACGAATGCCCTGCCGCAGGACTACTGGGTGACCGAACCTCACCGGCCCACACGTTTCGAACCGCATGATCTTCTCGATCTTCCGGAACTGGCCGCACGTCTCCAGGCCGCCACCAATCCGGTGGCCGCGTTTGTCAAGTCCCGCCTGTCCACCCACACACTGGCTTTATTGGGCACACCTAATGATACCAATCTTCCCACTCTGCTGGCCCGGGATCTCAACGAGCTGATCGCTGGCCCGTCCCTGTACAGCCCGGCCCTTTTCACCAATGTGACCCTCTCTTTGGAGACGCTCAATCTGGACCCCGGCGGTACTTCCGACCCGCGACCCGTCCGGCTCAACCGTTTGCTGCTCGAGGATGCCTTTCCCGACGTGCTCGCGCGCACGAGCGTGCAGTATTACTGGAGTCCGCACGCGCGGACCGCCTATGCGATTCAACCCGGCCCGGTCGAGGTGGTTTGGCGCAAAGCCCAACCCCAGAGCTCCAAGCCTCCGGATTACGACGACAACCCGTCCCGCTACTGGGTGGAAGCCGGAAACTATTACACGCTGTACCGTGCCCGCTATCTCGTCTCCGGTAGTCCGGTCAAACCGCCGCGCAGGATTTATTGGACCGAGAAGGCGTTTCGCTTCACCGGCAAGCCGGTGGCCGTACCGGCCGGGCGCGTGTCGGTCGTGAACGTGGTGTACAACAGAGCCTTCCCGCGCCGTGTTCCCAATGAGTTTCGGGCCCTGGGGCAAACGCCCGTGGTCGAGGATCCCGGTGCACAATTGGAAGAAACGCGCACCCTGTGGTTCGACGACAGCCAGGGACACATCCTGGCCTACAATGTCGAGGGCCGTGTCTTCGTGGAACTGCTGGGAGAGACCGAACCGGGTGGCCGCACGCGCCGGCCCCTGGGATTCGAGATCGTGGATGTCATTCGCGAACCGAATCCCGCCGATGTGACCGCCGAGCTGGGCGAACCGCTGACCGCCTACCCGCCGGAGGAAGCGCGCGATGATTCGCAACTCTATCCGGAACTGGTGCGGGGCAGCGAGAGTTTTGTTTATCAGCATTTCCCAACGGACGGGCCGCGTCCGATCGTTTTCGCCACGCGGGAAACGCGCAACCGAAATGACGTGCAGGTGCACTGGACGGAGACGGGCCTGGAGGGATTGCGCTGGCCGTTCCGCTTTGTGCGATACCGCCAAATCTGGCCGACTGAGATTCACAAGTACAGTCACTTCCTGCGCCCGGCCGTGGCCACCGAAGCGGAAGCCCGCGCCACGGCCGTACCCCTCCCGGCGGAAAACACGCCCATGATCGAGTATCAAGACCCGCTGGATCAACCGCGCGCCAAGTTGACGGAGACCTTCGCCTTTTACACGTTTCTGACCCGGCAATATCCGGTTCACCGGACCCTGCTTCGCTTCCGTTCCGGCGATCACGTGCGATTCGAGCGGGTGCTTTCCTGGCTGGAAACCGCGGTCAAAGATCCCTCCCAACTGGGCGCCACGTTTGCCACGAACCTGGTCGCAGTCGATCCGGGATCCGGCACCCCGGTTCGGATTTGGGAGTCGAATGCGTTCCGTTTCCCCGTGGAATTGCCTCCCGAACAAACCGCGCCGCGCGTGGTCGAACGGATTGCCTACGTGGGGCAGCGCATCGAGGCGCCCACCGGAGAGCTGGGCGCGGGCGGGTCCACCAACTACTGGGCCGGCTACATTCTGACATCGCACGGGAATGCCTATCATCCGACAGCCTACCAGGACCCGTTCGTCGTCGGCTTCGACGCAGCCAACCGGGGAGCGATCATCCCCGTGAACGCCGCTCCCGGCAATGACCGGCTGGAAGTCTGGTGGTTCCGCGCGACGGGCCTTTCGCAGGCCCAGTTGGCGCAGGGTTTCAAGCCCGTGTACTGGCCCGCGGTTTTGGGACGGTACACCCTGCAGTGGCCGCCGGAGGCCAGGGAGATTGTGCTGGCCAGCAACGACGGGAGCGGACCGCTGAGCAGCCTGGAGGCCAGGGGACAGATCTATGTGCAGAACGACCGCCGTTTGCCCGGCTTCAATCCCAACGAGGAGCATGCCCTGATGCAGGGGGGCCAGGTCTGGGCCCTGCGCGATGACCTCAACCTCACCAACGCCACCGATTACAGTTCCGAACCCTACGTGCTGCTCGACTACCTGGCGGCCGATGGCCGACCGGCCATGACCGTCTTCAAGGTCCGCCGCGAGCGGCCCGAGACCGGCGACGTGTTCGACTACGTGGTCGAGGCGGGGACCATCCTGCAGCCCCCCATGCCCCTGCCCCTTCTCGAGTTGCCGCTGGCACCCAAACTCTCGGGCCAGCCCCCTCGTAGCCTCAACCGCGAAATCCGGGCGTGGCGAATTCAGGAATCCACCCTTCCCGACCCTCCAGGTTACAGATTGGTCTCGCTCATCACGGAAACGCCGCATGGAATCGGCAAACTGCGCATCCTGCATCTGCAAAACCCGCAGGACCTCGGGATGCCTGCCCGCCAGTTTCTTGTGACCGAAGTAGATTATGCATCTCAACAACTGCTTGGCGTGGTCCTTCAGCCGGTGCAGCTCCCACCAGGGCGAACCCTGCGTGGGCTTTTGCCCCTGTCGCCGTGGAGTGGTGATCCTCCCACCGAATTCGCCCGACGACGGTTCGGGGTTGCCTCGGCTCCAAGCCTGGATTCGGGCACTGTGGCCCTGGCGGTGGACCCCGTGCGCGGGCAAATCTGGAAAGTGGACGTGGTGGCCTCCGGCACGATCGAGGGGGCTCACTATCTCGATTTGCAGTTTCTTAACGACAGTGACTACGAGGCCGGTGCTGCCGCTGCGGCGTTGGCCGTGCCCGACGTGTCGATTGCCGCAGGGCAGTTCAACGGGTGGAGACTGGGTTTTGAACCATTGCCGGCAGGAATCCCCGAGCCCACACTGGCCGAGAGATACGCCTCCTTCACCCTTCAGGATCGCAAGGGCAACATCTGGGTGTACCGCGGCCCGCACGACGCGGGCGACCGTCCCACCATGGCCATGCAGTTTTACTACAAGACCCTGCCCGGCTTCTTCTTCCCCACACTGCCACTCGAAAACCAGCCGCCCGTGGGCACCATCACGCCCTATCTGCGCCCGCGCAACCCCGACGGTACCCATGCCGGCGATCCCGTGTACGGGAACCGGTTGAATCCTCAGAGCGGCGACGGCAACGCGTTGCTCATCCATTATTCCCCCGTCTGGCCGGCCAGCGCGCCCGTACTCCAAATGGCCGAAACCCTCACCCTGCCCAAACGGGGTCTCCCGGCCATCCGCGGTCAGACCAGTTTGCAGGTCGTGTACCAACAATCCCAGGTTACGGGCGGGCAGGATCAAATCTCGGTGGTCCTGCATGATCCCACTCGCGAAAAGACCTACGAGCTGGGGCCACCCGATGGCGCGGACCGCCTCGGCCGAATCCCCTTCTCGGTCCGATCCCAGTCATATCGCGGCCGCATCTACTTCCCCAATCTGCCGCCGCATTTGAGCGAACGATTCTTCCTGGATCCCAACCGGGGAGCCCACGGGGCCCTTGTGTTCCGCGGTGAGTTCCGCGACGAACCGACGGGCGATGATTTCCTCCTGCTCAATGTTCTGACCTCGAGCGATCGGCAGCGCCTCAAAGACCTTTGCCTTCCGCACGATCCCGACCGCGCGAAGTGGGACGCGGCCATTGACGGCCTGGCCACGGATCTGGAACTCTTCGCAGAGAATCCCGCCCGGCCGGGCACGTATTACCCGCACGAGGCCGTTTCCATCGGCCCCGACGAGCTGGCCGAAATCACCGACGACGATCAGGCGGTCGATTCGTACGCGTTGACGGCTGTCGGTCCGGGGACAGGGTATGTAACCCTCATCGCGGGCAATGGGCTGGCGTTCACCCCGCCCTCCGAGCCGGTTACGGTTCACATCCTCCGCGTGGTCCCCACCTTGTACCGTGGGGAGCTCAAGGTGGTGGCCTCCTCCAATCCACTCAGCGAAATGCTGACCCTCCAGCAAGTGGTGGACCTCGCTGCACACACCGAGGACTATCAGTTCGAATGGAAGATTGCGGCCCCCGTGGACGGCTTGCCGCCGGACGTGTATCGCACCACCGGGGCGGCTCTTTTGGAAGAGGGCACCTGGACTCACCTGGCATTTCCCGTGGACTCCGACCAGGTGGCGCGGCTCGGGTCCATCGCACCCGAGCGCCTGATCCCCGATGTCACCACCAGCGTGGCCCCCCGGCAACGCGTCCGGTTCGATCCCCCGGCCGTCTGGACCAATGGCACCTTTGCATTCCGGCTCGCCGCTGACACGCTCGCCCTGCAGAAGGGGACGCGAATGATCCTCCGAGACGCCGCGGGACGCGAGGTTGCCGGCACAGCCACAGACCGAACCACCGCCACTGAATTGGTGGTCCAGCCCGACGCCCCGCCGCCCTTCCCGCTCAACGAGTTTCGACCGATCGAGGTTTACGAGGCGGCTATCAGCAACCAGCCCCAAAGCATCGTATTCCGCACCTTCAGTGTGCCTGCGGGGGCGGACTTCCAGGAGATCTGGCTGAGCCTGGATCTCAATGACGGCCTGGGTGCCCGCGTTTATCTGGACGGTCAACCGCTGGTGGTCGCCAACCTGCGCTCCAATGACACTCCCACCGCCACGCCGCCCGGCATTTTCCAACCCCTGCCCCGCGCCTACCGCCTGGATCCCGCTGCTCTGGCCGGCGGCATCACGCAACAAGACGGGTCGGTCCAGCATACGGTCGCGGTGGAACTCTTCTCCGAAGCCCTTCCGGATCAACGTCTCACCTTCAACCTGCGCATCGAAGCAAGCCAGATTCTCGACGTCACCGAGGCCGGCTGGGTGCCCCTGAGTCCCGCGCGGTACCCGGACGGCGTCCGCGCCCTGCTCGGGGGACAAGCCGACGTGCGCGCCCTGAGCGACAATTACCTCATCATGCGGTACCAACCGATCCGCTCCAACCATGCCGCTTACGGAACCTGGTCGCAGTGGACCCGCCCCCAACTGGCCGAGGGTTGGATCAAGCGGGTTCTGGCCGGAATCAATCCGTTCAATCAGCGCGTCGCCGACCTGTTCAGTCACCAGATCAGCACCGATGTCAGCATCCTCCAACAAGCCGGTCCGCGCTGGGAAGGCGATGTCGCCCTCAACCTGGATTCGCTCAATCAATTCGGCCTGATCGAGATTTACGAAACGGTGCTGCGCCGCGGCAAAATGCTGAGCATCGACGCCGGCATCAACTACGGCCCGGCCAACGACGCCCTCCTCCTGGCCGCCGGCTACCTGAACGACCTGTACATGATGCTGGGCAACGAAGCCTGGGCCGATGCCGCCAATCCCACCATCGGCATCGGCACCAAGGACCGCACCTACGGGGAGATCGCCACCGCCCTGTTCGCCTTCCGAGGCCAGGTGCCCTCGCTGCTCGAAGAGGAACTGGCGCTGCTGCGGGGGCGCGATGATTTCCTGATGCCCGGGGTCGAGATCCGTCCGGTGTACAACCGGCTCTACTGGAATTACACCCGCGGCATCGACGCCGGCGAGGTCATCTACGCCCTCAACTACAACATCCTGGACCTGGACGAAAACGGCCGGGTGGACGCCGATGATGCCCGCCGGCTCTATCCTCAGGGCCATGGCGACGCCTATGGTCACTACCTCACCGCCCTAAAGGGCTACTACGGCCTGCTGATGAACACCGACTTCGATTGGGTGCCGCGCATCGAGGCGGTGCTGGTCCTCGGCCAGCCCGTGTCGGTGGATTACCAGGACGAGCGCAAATTCGCTGCCGCCGCGGCTGCCGTGGCCCGCACCGGCAAGCAGATCACCGACCTGACCTGGCGCCGGGATTACAGGCACGGCCGCGGCATCGGCTGGAGTCACCTGAGCGAATCCAAAGTTAATAACCGCCGCACACTACCCACCCAGCGCGATTGGGGTGTGGACCACTGGGCCACCCGCACGGGCCAGGGCGCCTACCTGCATTGGGTGGTGGGCAACGCCATCCTGCCGGATCGCGATCCCGATCCCACCCACGAAGGCGGGATTCAGCAGGTGGACCGCACCACGGTGGTCGAGTTACTCGAACTGCCGGCCATCGCGGGCAGCCTCCAAACCACCCTCGACAATGCGGAGGCAGGCCTGAACCCGCTGGGGTTGCCGGAAACCGCCGTACCCTTCGACATCAACCCCACCCTCGTGGTGGGGGCGGAACCCCAGACCCATTTCGAACAGATCTATGCCCGTGCGCTGGCCGCGCTGCAAAACGCCCTGGCCGCGTTCGATGACGCCAAGGATGTTACCCGACTCATGCGTTCCGAGGAGGATTCCCTGGCCGAGTTCCGCACCCTGGTTAACCGGCAGGAACTCGCCTACACTCATCAATTGATCGAGCTCTACGGCACGCCCTATCCGGATGACATTGGTCCGGGGAAGACCTACCCCAGTGGCTACAACGGCCCGGATTTGATGCATTACATGTACGTTGACTTGGTGGAGCTGAGCACACCGTTGCTCGACCCGGCCGCTGACGCCTCCTGGCGCATTGACATCCAAACGTTCACCCCGAACTGGTTGGAGACCAACGGCATCTCCGACTTCACCTTCATCACCAAGGCCCGGGTCGACGGCATTGATCGGGGACTGGATCCCAACCCATGGGCATCTGGTTACAACACCAATCACTATGTCGAGTTCAACCTCCCGGCGCATGGATTCTTCGGCAAACCGGCCCATTGGACAGGCCGACGCGCCTCGCCCGGCCGTATCCAGCAGGCCATTTCCGACATCATCAAGGCCCGCAACGCCGCCTATCTGGCCCTCTACAAGGTGGACGCCGCCAAGGGGGACCTGGACTGGGCGCTCGCCGCTTTCGAGCGCAAGAAAGAGTCGCATGAAAAAATTCGCGACTGGCAGGCGTTCTTGCTCGGAGCCGAGCAAACGCTGGAGGCGGTCAAAACCGCCGTTGAGATCGTGGATAAGATCCTCGACGTAACTTCGGATCAGATCAGTTTCATTTCCCAGACCGCTGCCAAATCACTCCCCACCGTCTTCATCGCCGGCCTGGCCGCCGGGGGCGACTTGACCGCCCCGGCCCGGGCCGCGATCGAAGCATCCGGAGTGACGTTCAAATCGGTCACCGAATGGAAGAAAGTGGGCACGTTTGCGGCCATCAAGGTCCTCGAGGTTGCCAACCAGACCACCAAACGCTGGACCGAGTTCGACCAAATCCAGCGAGAGGAGTGGAACCAGGAATTGCGCGACGCCACTAGCGAGCTGCGCGACAAGGTCTACGGCGTGCAGAACCTCCTGCCCGAACTCAACGCCCGCTTGCAGGAGCTGGACGATGCCCAGCGCAAATACCGCGCCCTGCTGGCCGAGGGCGACCGCATCCAGGAGGAGCGCCGTATCTTCCGCCAGCGGGCCGCGGCCGTCATTCAGGGCTTCCGCACCCGCGACGCCGCCTTCCGCATCTTCCGCAACGAAAAACTTGAGCGCTACAAGGCGCTCTACGACCTGGCCGCTCAATACACCTTCATGGCCGCCCAGGCCTTCGACTATGAAACCGGCCTGCTCCACACCGACCAGGGCCGCCGCTTCCTGGCCCGTGCCGTGCAATCCCGCGCCCTCGGGGTGGTCCGGGAGGGTCAACCGCAGTTCGCCGGCAGCAACACTGGCGATCCCGGCCTCTCGAGCATCCTGGCCGAGATGTTCGCTGACTGGCAGGTGCTCAAGGGCCGGCTCGGCTTCAACAACCCGGACGCCTATGGCACGACGGTCTCGGTTCGTCGGGAACTGCTCCGTATCCTGCCCGGAGTCGAGGGTGACGAAGTCTGGCGCGATTGCCTCTCCAGCCGGCGCATGGCACACCTGCTCGAGGATCCCGACGTGCGCCGTTACTGTCTGCAGATCGATCCCGGCAACGGCCTTACGGCACCCGGCATTGTGATCGAGTTCGGCACCACCATCGCCGACGGACTCAACCTGTTCGGGCTGCCCCTGGCCGGCGGCGATCATGCGTACAGTCCCAGCTCCTTTGCCACCAAGATCCACGCCGTGGGCGTCGCCCTGGAGGGTTACGTCGGCATGGACGCCCCGGCCGTCAACCAGGGCGCGGTTACCTACTCCGGCGGCACCCCGCCCGGCGACCCGAACCTCACGTTCCTCGATCCGAACGCCCTCGCCGCCACGCCCTATGTGTATCTCATCCCCGTGGGCGTGGATTCGATGCGCAGCCCACCCTTGGGCGACCAGAGCGTCGTGCGTACCTGGACCGTGGACGACGTGGCGGTGCCGCTGCCCTTCAACATCGGCGGGTCGGACTTTTCCAGCTTCCCCTTCTGGCAGTCCGCCGACTCGCTGACCGAGCCGCTGTTTGCGGTCCGCAAGCACCAGGCCTTCCGACCGGTGCCCTCGGCGAGCCTGTTCCCGCCCGATCTCTACGGCACCGACGGTCGTCTGCTCCAATCCCAGTACACCAACCGCCGCCTCATCGGCCGCTCGGTGTGGAACAGCCGATGGAAGCTGGTCATCCCGGGACGTACATTGTTGCATGATCCCGAGGAGGGTCTCGATCGCTTCATCCGCACCGTGCGCGATGTGAAGCTCCACTTCGTCACCTATTCCTATGCCGGCAACTAAAAGCCCATCCCGACCATGAACACGCCCAACGTTCCAAGCCGCGCCCGAACGTTTCTGTGGGTCGCCGGTCTTGCCCTGGCCGGTGTGTCGCACGCATATCCACCGGCTCCGCACCACATCATCGAGGGCGTGATTCGCGACCCTTACGGAGTTCCTCTCAACGCGCCGTCCGCCCGCATTCTGTTCGAAACCGCCACCGGCCGCGTCGTCGAGACCCGGTTGCGCCCGGAAATGGGCCGCGGCCTGAATTACACACTGACTCTGCCGCTGGACGCCGGGGTCACCCCGGACCTTTATCGTCCGAGCGCCCTTCAACCCCTGGTCCCCTTCCGCATCCGCGTTCGCATCGGTTCGACGACTTACCTGCCGATCGAAATGCGTGCCAACCTGGCCACCCTGGGACAGCCGGCTCAGCGCACCCGGTTGGACCTGACGCTCGGTGAAGACCGCGACGGCGACGGGTTGCCGGATATGTGGGAGTACGCACTGATCCAGCAGCTCGGCGGCGGCCAAACCCTCCAAGACATTCGCCCGGGCGACGACCTGGACAGGGACGGGTTATCGAACCTCCAGGAATACTTGGCGGGCACTTATGCCTTCGATCCCGGCCACGCGCTCCTCCTGGACCTGCGCGAAGTCCAAGCGGGTCAGGCCATCTTGGAATTCACCGCCGTCACAGGTCGTACCTATCAAATCCTCGTCGGTCACGACCTGCAAACCTGGTCGGTGGTACCCTTCAAGGTCGCCGGCTCAACCGAAGCTCCCGCCACGGAGTACCGTGCCAACGACATTCGTCTCTTGCGCGTCCAGGTCAGTCTCCCTGACGCGGGTTCGAATGCACCTCCGCGTTTCTTCCGTTTGAAGGTGTTGTGAACGCGATTCCCATGCCGCCGAGCGCACAGCGCCCCGACGACGCCCGACGGATTCGTCGTCGGCTCGCTGCGGTCTGCCTGTCGGGACTGGCCCTTCTGGGGTTTTTCCTCTTTCCACGGCTGTCCATGCAACCCGCGGAACTGTCCCGCCACGACCTGGAGCTGCGCCAGGGCCGTCTTTATCGAACGGGAGATACGCGTCCGTTCAATGGCTTCCTGGTGGAGCGCTATCCTGACGGAGCCCTGTGGTCGCGCTCCGCCATAGTGGATGGCCAATTGAACGGCCTCTCCGAAGGTTGGTACACCAATGGTCAGTTGCAAATCCGAGAAACCTATCGGCGGGGTCTCGCCCACGGTCTGCGCATCAAATGGTATCCGGACGGGGCCACGCAATCGGTGGCTCAGCTGGTGGAGGGAGAATACCACGGCCTCTATCAACGTTGGCACGAGAACGGTCAACTGGCCGAGGAAGTCGTCTTCGAACATGGCCGGCCGCATGGAGTCGCGCGTGCCTACTATGCGAGCGGTCACTTGAAGGCAGAGGTCCACCTGGAGCATGGGCGAATTCTGGATCGCCGGGATTTTCCCGACCCTGCTGCACCTGACACGACGGTTCTGCCCGCACAATTCCAGCCCGTCCCCACAAACGGTGCTGGCCCATGAGTCGCTCCCGGGGAGGCCCCATGCCCACATGCAGACGGTGCTGCTCGTTGTGGTTCCCGGCCTGGTTCTGGGCGGGCCTTCTGTTTTCTTGTGGGCCGAAGGCGGATGGCGAGCCCCCGGTCGCCCGGTCGGCCCATTACTCGCTCTACTTTTCAGGCTCCCTGGCCGGGGGTGGCTGGAGCCGGTCGGACCACTACGAAGCGTTCGTTGGGGTTGGCGCCCCGGCAAGCTGGAGCACCTCCGCCACGGTCCCGTATCGCCTGGCGGCCGGGTTTGTACCCGCGCTGAACGACCCGCCGGCTGCTCTGCCCGACACGATCGGCCGCGCGCGGGGACAAACGACCAAGGTCATCGCGCTCCGGCTCCTGAGCAACGACACGGACCCCGAGGGCGATCCGCTGGAATTCGTCAGCCACGCCGTCCGAAGCGCGTCCGGAGGCCGTCTGACATTCGACAACGGTTGGATCCTTTACGAGCCCCCGGTCGGTCAGCCGGAGTTCGATACGTTTACATATGCCCTGCAGGACACCGCCGGCCACCAAAGCACGCAGACCGTATTTGTGGTGGTCTCGGAGCCGGACCCGGGCCCCTCTCTGAACCTTGTTCGCATTACGGTCCTACCCACCGGGCATCGGCAGCTGGTGTTCGCCGGTGTTCCCGGTCGGTCCTACACATTGGAGTGGTCGGACATACTGCCGGCCACCCGCTGGCAGCCGCTCGCCGAAGTTGAAGCCGATGCCCGGGGCCTGATCCAGTGGGTGGACGCCACCGAGCCACCTCCGCCCACACGGTTTTATCGCACGGTCGCACGATGAATGCCGGGAATCCCAACCGATCCTGTCGCCGGCTCTGCTTGGTTGGAGGTGCCGCATTGCTGCTGCTGGGCGGTGCGTGGCACGACATCGAGGCCGCAGAGGGTTTCCCGCCGCAAACGTTCACCTTTCCCGTGCAGGCGTGGATCCCCGATGGCGACGACTCCGGCCTGGCCGACGCCCGAAGCCTGCCGGCCGGACCCGCCCCCATTCTTTCGCTTGTGGTGACGTTGCAGCTCAGCCCGCATCCGGAAGGGGCCTTTCTGGGAGATCTATTTGTAAGCCTGGCCGGGCCCACAGCCGGATACAGTGTGCTGTTGAATCGGCCGGGGCGAGCCCCAGGGCGGCCCTTCGGCTACAGCGATGGCATGAACGTCCATATCACGCTGAGCGACGCGGCCAGCGCCGACGTGCACAACTATCGCCTGACGCTAACAGGCGATGAGAATATCCCCTTGAACATTCCCTTGACGGGTCTCTGGCAACCGGATGCTCGCGCCACCGATCCCGCCGACGTGGTCACGGACGATCCTCGTACCGCAGGGCTCGGTTCCTTTGCGGGCCTCGAGCCGGGCGGCACCTGGGTGTTGTTTGCTGCGGATGTCAGTGGCGGGGGCCAATATCGCCTGGACGCTTGGTCCCTCGAGGTCCATTACATTCCAGAACCCTCCACGGCGGGCCTGCTGATCATGGCCCTCCTCGTGGGCAGCGCTCGCATGGTGAGGGGCCGGTTCCTTCATCCCGGTGCCAACGCGTTGTCTGCCATGCCTTCCCCGGGTCCATTCCGGTAACGAGGAGTCGCTCCGCACAGGCTTTGCGGGTTTGCCGATCGATTTGCGTTCCCGCCACCGCCCGGGGAGCGGTACCGTCGCGATCGGGCAATGCCTGCCGCGGCAGGTTGCGGTCTCGGTGCAGAGCGACACGCGCCCCGGGGCGGCTCGGGTTGCCCGGGACCGGGCTCTCGTCCTCGCGGAAGCGATCAGCAACACGCAGTCCGGCATTCAATCCGCGGCCCCGCGCCCATGGTGTACCGGGCTGGAGCAGGGGCCATGGCGGGGTCTGCGGACCCGGAGCAAACTCGCGAGCCGAGGCCGGCCGCAGGGATTCCCGAGCGTCCGAGGGAGTTGGCTCGTTTGCCAACAGCGCGGCGGATGCGAGTCAACCGCCCCGGTCACAAGACCTCGGTGCTGCCCGGCATCGCGATCGGGTACCGGCCCTGGGGATCGGCTTTCACAGGTGGATCGTCTTCGTCCCGGAGTTGATCCAGGCCGGGTGCCAGCTCACGGGTCGAGGCCATCGCTTCCTCCCAGGTGATTCGTTGCCCGGATTCGCAGGCCATTCGGCCCATGATGGCAGTCAGATTGGATTTGGCGCTGCGTTCGACTTCGTTGTAGGGCCGGTCCTGGCGGATGGCTTCGAAGAAGAGATCCATCTCGCGCTGGTAGGGATCACAGGGTTCACCCCGGTATCGCCACAGCACGCGATCGGCCGTCGGCTGATGACCGCGAAACAACATGGGGTTGGGTTGCCCTTCTCCCAGGACCGCACAACCCGAAGTGCCGTGGAGGACAACACCGAAGAAATCCCAGCACCGGGACATGTGCCGCCCTTGCACCACCATGCGCGTGCCGTCGGCGAAAGTGTATTCCGCCATGTAATGGTCATAGAGCTGGTCGGGCTCGCGTCGCACCTGGCGACCGCCCATTCCCTGCACGGAAACCGGCCAGCTGCGTTTGGCCCAGCAGCAGACGTCGATGTTGTGGATCAGCCAGTCCACAAAAAAGCTTCCGTTCAACCAGGTGAACCCACTGTAGTTGGCGATCTGCCAGGCCAGTTCGCTCATGTTCGCCGGGCGCGGACCCAGACCCACGGGCCCGTGCATTCGGTACGCATAGAGCGTCACCAACTCGCCCAGCGCACCCTCGTGCACCCGTGCCATTGCCTCCTCCAGCGGGAGATAGTGACGGCTCATCAGCCCGGTCGCCACTTTTAAACCCTTGCGCGCCGCCTCCTCACCCGCACGCAAGACACGGCGAATGCCCGGCGCATCCACGGCGAACGACTTCTCGAGGAAGACATGGAGACCCCGCTGGACCGCGTATTCGAAGTGGATGGGCCGGAAGGCCGGCGGCGTGGCCAGGATCACCACGTTTCCCGGTTCCAAGCTGTCCATGGCACCGCGGTAGCCCCGCAGGCCGCCAAAAACGCGCTCCGGGGTGACGCGGATCCGATCGCCGAACCGCGGACGCAACTGCTCCACCAGCGCGCGGGCACGCTCGGGGAAAAAATCGGCCACCGCCCACAACTCGGTCGGGCCGGCCGTGGACAACGCCTGGGCCACCGCGCCACTGCCGCGGCCTCCGCAGCCGATCAGGGCGATGCGGAGCGTGTTCGATTCGGCGGCACGAGACCCGATTTCCACCGCCCGCACCAGAGCTGCGGCAGAAAGGAGACCGGCCGATTGACGCAGGAACTCTCTTCGGCTTGGCAGAGGACCCGCCCCATACGTACTCATGCGCGATACCCTGTTTGGGCGAGCCCGTCCTGTCAATGCAAGCCCGCCCGATTCAACCCCGCCCGAAGCCCGGGGAACCTGCGGGTCGTGGCCCTTGTCCGGGATCCAACCTCAGTCGGGTCGGCCCGCCGGCCCCCGACCACGCTGGGGACCTCCGGGGCCGCGCCAACGCGGCAGGTCCTTGTCCCAGGCCAACAGCGCGACCAGATGACTGGCGACCGGAATCGTGGCCACTTGAAAGAATATGGCCAGCAGGATTTTCAAGCCTGCGGCTTCGACGCCCAGGATCAGCCACAAGCCCAGCAACACCAAAAAGATTCCAAGCGTGCTGGCCTTGGCCACCGCATGCGAGCGGCAAAGCACGTCCGGCAACCGCAACAAACCCAACCCGGCGATCAAAATGAACGCCGTCCCTGTGAGCATCAACGCGCCTGCCAACCAAGGGATCATGGCACGAATTCTTCCGGCGACGCACGGTTCCCGGTCGGGGCTGCCGACCGACGCCGCGGCAAGGTCCGATGCAGGTAAAGGGTGAAACTCACGGTCCCGACGAATCCCAACAACGAGTACAACAGGACCAGCTCGAGGAACAGCGCCGTTTTCCACTCGACGCTCAGCAGCCCGATCATCCCCACGACCCCGGTGGCAATCAAGTCGAATGCCAAAATGCGGTCCAGGATCGTGGGCCCCCGGATGACGCGCACGAGGGCCAGGAGCACCGCCACGCCCAGTCCCAGGAAACAAACCGATGTCAGTGCACTGTTCATCGCGTGAATTGCAACAAGGGCGTCTTCAGGTTCCGATCCAGATTCTGCCGCAGCTCGTCCGGGTTCTCCACGTCCAGCGCGTGGATCACGAGCGTGCGCATGTCCTCGCTGATCTGGACCGTGGTCGTGCCCGGCGTCAGCGTAATGCAGTAGCTCATCACCAGGATCTCACCCGGAGTCAGTCCGGCAACGTCGTAGTTCACAAAATCCGGCCGCAGGGACGAGGCGGAGCGAAAGAGAACCCGCACGGCCACGTTCAGATTCGCCTTCACGAACTCGCACAAGAATCCCCACAGAAACCGCGCCAACGCGACCACCTTGCGTGGATATGCCTGGACTCCGAGAACGGAGTGAAACAAAGCGATGACGCAGAAACCCAGCAGGAGCCCGACGTAAAAATCGCCCAGGCTGCGCCCCGGACTGAGGAACAACCAGAGCGTGGCCAGAATCAGATGCAACGCCAACCCTTTCATCGCGCGTCCACCCCTTTGGCGCGTACTGCAAACACCGCGGCAGCGTACCCGTCCCGGTCCCGCACCTGCTGGGCCGCGCGTGTCGCCACCTGAAAGACTCCCTCGGCGCCCAGACCGATTCCCAGCGAGACCGCCACCATCGCCAGGTTTACACGGTTCATCCGCACCCATCGCCAGTCCCACAGGCACACTTCGCGATCCTCCGCCGCATTCCAGAAGGCGCCATTCCAAATCTTCAGCATGCTCAACAGCGTCAAGATGCTGCCAACCAGCGAGATCCCGACCAGGACGTATTCTCCCAGACGAAGGCCCTCCATCGCGATCGCGAACTTTCCCCAGAACCCACTGAGCGGCGGCAAACCCGCCAGGGACAACGCCTGGAACAAGAAAGCCACACCCAACCCGGGCGCATGCCGCCACAGATTCCCCATCCGATCCAGATTATCCGTGCGATTCAACAGCGCAGCCGTCCCTCCGATAAGGAACAGGGAGGACTTCACCACAATGTGGTGGATAATGTAAAAAATGCTGGCGGCGAATGCGAACTCGGTAAAGAAGCCGATCGCCAACATCATGAACCCCACCTGACTCAGGATGTGATAGCTCAGAATGCCCCGGACAAAATTCCGAGACAGGGCCCCCACCACGCCAAGGAGCATGGTGGCTCCGGCCAGCCATGCCAGCAGGGCGTGCACCCCGGACAACTCGTGCGGCAAGACGGTGCCAAAGATGCGCAGCAGGACATACACCCCCACCTTCGTCAGCATCCCCGCGTACAGCGCCGCCACGGGGGCCGGCAGAATCGGGTAGCTGTTGGGCAGCCAGTAATAGAGCGGAAACAGGCCGGCCTTCAGCCCAAACACCGCCAGGAACAGCAGGGCCAGGCTCACCACACGCGGATCGTCGGCCATCCCCGCCACCCGTTGCGCCATGTCGGCAAAATTCAGCGTGCCGAAGAGCCGGTACGCCAACCCTGCCCCGCACAAGAACAGGGTGCTCCCCGCCAGATTCACCGCCACATAGGGAAAGCCCTGTTTGATGTCCCAGTCGTCCGCTTCCAGGGTGAGCAGGGCGTAGGAGGCAATCAACATGACCTCGAACGCGACAAACAAGTTGAACAAATCCCCCGTGAGAAAGGAAAGGTTGATCCCGGCCACGAGAAACTGCATCAGCGGGAGTCGCAGGGGATGTTCCACCCGAACGCTCAACTCGGCCGACCCGTACACAATGGCCATCAGGGCGGTCCACGAACCCAGGACAATCATGACGGCGCTCAGCAGATCCGCCACCAGCACGATGCCGAACGGCGCCGCCCAGTTCCCGACCGGCAGAACCCAGGGCCCCTCGTCATAGGTCCGGATTCCGAGGCCCAGGGCCACCATCAGCTGCCCAACCGCCGAGGCCGTCGCCATGGCCCGCCGCCCTCTCGAGGGTCGGCCCCAAAACAGAAGGAGCAGCGCCGTGCACAGGGGTACGACCAGGGGAAGCGTGACCAGATGCATGTCTTGCCTTCCAGAATCTAGGTCCGTTCCGTGGTGTCCTGTTCCGCGTACAATTCCGCCGCATTCGTGGTTTTCTGATCCAGGAACAAGCGGTAGAGCAGGATCACCAGGTAGGCCGTCACCCCAAAGCCGATCACGATGGCCGTGAGAATCAGGGCCTGCGGCAGCGGGTCCACCATGGGCCCCGATCCCGCGCCTGCAATGGGCGGCACGCGATCCTCCGGTGAGCCGGACATCGCCAACAACAGCAGGTTGGCGGCATTCGACAGAATCAGGAACCCGAACAACATTCGCACGAAGCTCGTTTGCAGCACCAGGTAGGTGCCACAAGCAAACAACAACCCGATCAACAATGCAGTCTCAAGGGGCATGGCGATCATCCTCCCGATTGGCCGCCCGGGCCGACTCCTCCAGCGGCTGCTCCAGCGGCGAACTGTATCGTCGTTCTTCCTCCTCCACCAGGGCCCGGAGGCCCCGCGTGGACTGCATGAACACGAACAACATCTTGCTCACCACCCCGACCACAATGAGATACACACCCACATCGAACAGGAACGGGGTTCCCAGGTGCACCTCCCCAAACCAGGGCAGGCCGTGCACGTGCAGGTGAAAATGCTCCAGAAACGGCCTTCCGGCCACCATCGCCCCCAAACCGGTCCCCGTCGCCAGCCCCAGGCCGGCGGCGGCCAGCCGCATGGGGTCCATGCGCAGGATGCGTGGCATGGCCTCCACGCCGAGCGCCAGGCTCAGCAGGATCAGGGAGATGGCAGACGCCAACCCGGCGATGAATCCCCCGCCGGGCAGGTTGTGTCCCCGCCACAGCAGATAGAACGCCACCAGGTTCAACAGGTAAAACACCCCGCGCACCAGCCGATCGAAGATGTAGGAACGCACGTCCGTCATCGTTGTGCCTCCGGATGATGAACGCCCATGCCGGGAGCTCCCAGCGGGCCCTGACGATACTCTTCGGGGGTGCGCTTGTATCTCATCAACAGGCCCAGCGCCCCCAAGGCTGCAATCACCAACACGGTGATTTCTCCCAGGGTGTCAAAACCACGAAAGTCGACCAGAATCGTGTTCACTGCATTGTTTCCCTGTGCCAACTCGACCGTATGGTCTCCATACCACTCTCCCAGGCGCGGTCTGGGCCGGTTGCTGACCCATACCGCCAGCACGGTCATCATGGCGCCCACGCCCAATGACAGAGCGCCGTGGAACACCCGTTGTCCCAGCCCGCCCCGGTGGATCCATTCGCCCTGCTCTGCCGAACGCGGGAATCGACCGAGCAGGACAAGGACCAGGATCAGGGTCACCGCCTCTACGAGAATCTGGGTCAGCGCCAGGTCGGGCGCGCGGTACAGTACAAAGTAAAAGGTGATCAAAAAGCCCGCCACCGAGAGACAGACCACCTGCGTCGTCCAGCGTTTCAACACCAGTACCAGGACCGCGGAAAGACCGATCAACCCAGCGGCAAAGCTACGCAACCAGCCGCCGGAATCCTCCATTCCGGCCACCAACTGCGCCGGCAGATTGGCCCGGCCCGTGATCCACACCCAACCCAGCCAGGTCCATTGAAGGCCGACGACCAACCCCAATACGATCGGGAGGTAGCGCGTGGGACGGTCCGCCTGCAGGGCCCGGGTTACCGTCTTCGTCACCCGGCCGAACAGCGTCAGGAACCTTTCAAAGGAATCGTCCAGCCGCATCGCCCTGGGCAGCCCCTCCCACGGCCAGCCGCGTCGGCGGGCCCACACGTACACCACGACCCCTGCGGCCATCAGTGCCAGGCTCAAGAGCCACTCGGGTGTAACTCCGTGCCACAGCGCCAATGGGGGACCGGCGGTGTGCAGGCCCGGGACGGCAAATCGTTCGCGCAAGGCAACCACTCCCCCGGGCGCCAACCCCAACCCCAGGGCAGCCGCGGCCAGCAGCAGCGGAGGGATTTGCATGGCCAGCGGCGGTCGGTGAAAACGAGCAGCCAAACCGGCCGGCTCCGGTCCCAGGAATACCTCCACAAAAATGCGCAAAGCAAAGGCGATTTTGATCAGCGACGTCGCCACCACGCATGTCAGGGCATACCCGCCCAGGGAGGCATGGGTTGCCCGCGCCTCAAGAACTTCCTGAAGCATCACCTCTTTGCTGAGAAAGCCCGTCGTACCCATCCATCCGCCCATGGTCGCGGCCGCCACCGCACAAGCCACACCCACGACCGGCAACCGACGCCAAAGACCGCCAAGCTGCCGAACGTCCTGCACCCCCGTGCTGTGAAGGATGACTCCTGCAATCATGAACAGACTGCCCTTGTAAAACACGTGATTCAAGATGTGCAAATAATCATGGGCCACCCCTCCCGCAGGGCCCAGGCCGTAATAACCGATTAGATAACCCAGTTGACTGACGGTGGACCAGGCCAGGATGGCCTTCAAGTCGTGCGACCGGAAGGCGGCAATCGCCCCGAACAACATGGTTCCAAAGCCCACCCACGACAGCAGCGGCGCCCAGAGTTCCTGTCCGGCAAACAAGGGAAACAGACGCGCACACAGGAACACGCCCAACTTCACCATGGTCGCCGAGTGCAGATAGGCGCTCACCGGGGTTGGTGCCACCATGGCGTTGGGCAACCAGAAGTGGAAGGGAATCTGCGCCGACTTGCCCAACGCTCCCAGGACCAGCAAGAGCAGCGAGACCTGCAGCCATTCCCCATGCCTCGCCCACGGCAATCCCTCGGCGCGCAGGCGATCCCACTGAAAGGTGCCGGTCGCCTGCCCCAACATCACGACACCGGCCAGCAGGCACAAACCCGTCACGCCTGTTACCAGAAGTGCCTGCCTGGCTCCCACGCGGGCCCGCTCTTCCTCATGCAAGAAGCCGATCAACAGAAAGGACGCCAGTCCGGTCAGCTCCCAAAACACAAACAGCAACACCAAGTTGTTGGCCAGGACGGTCCCGAGCATGGCCCCCATGAACAGGGTCAGGTATGCGTAGAAACGCCCGGGATGCTCGCAATGGTCGTCGAGGTAAAAGTTGGCATACCAGAAGATCAGGATGCCCACCCCGCACACCACCAGGCCGAAGAACAGTGAAAGTCCGTCCACGAGGAACGACAGTGACACCCCAAGGGACGGAACCCAGGGCCAGGTCACCACCGTCCCCGCCGGCAACTCGGTCCGGGCCAGCATGCTCAACAGGCAGAGCGTCGAGATCACCGGCAGAATCGACGCGATCCAACCCACGCGCCGACCCAGCCAGCGCTCCAGCAGAGCCAGCCCGGGCGCCGCCATCAAGGGCAGCCCGAGCGCAAGGCCGAGTAGAACCTCCGTCTTCATCGCGAACCGTTCCAGGTCTTCCCCCCGCAATCGGCTTCCCCGGATTCCCCCACTGTCCGCCGCGGGACGTGCGCGTTTCGATCCTTCCGGGGAGCCGTGGCTTCCCGGGCCCGACAACGGGGCCGCGTCTGACCTCCTCCTGCTATAGACAAGAAACCGGCTCCTCGGATTGCGCCCCTTGAGTGTGCCGAGAGCCCATGCACTTCGTCAAACGGAACCGGCTTGACGGGCTTGGTCAGGGCCCCGGGCCTCTCCGCCGGCCCCCACCTCCCTTACTCTCGATCGCGCTCTTTCTGGCTCTCCCTCGCAGCCCCGCCGACGCCCCTCCCACACCGCCTGCCAGTACACCTCGCAGATCAAGAGGCATTCGGTCCCGTGCGGGGTCTCCCCCCGGGGGGTCAGGAGCGGAAAAACAGCCACCAAACCACGGTCAGCACCGGTAACAAATAGGGAAACACAAACCGCCCGATGTAACCCAAAAAGGAGGGCACATGAGCCTTTTGCTGCTCGGCGATGCTTTTGACCATGAAGTTCGGTCCGTTGCCGATGTACGTGCAGGCACCGAAGAACACTGCGCCCACAGCGATCGCGACCACGTAACGGTTGTACTCGGCCACGCCCAGTAATACGCCCACCTGAATGTGTTCGACGGGCACCTGTCCCGTGGCCAGCTCCCCTGCGAAATGCTCCCGCAGTGCTTGCAACGCCGCCTGCGCGGGGGGTGGGACGCCGCCGCCGAGGGAGGCCGCATTCGTCATCCCCTGACCCAGCGCGGTCTGCACACCCGCCACAACGTCTCCGGGCGCGAACATGCCCATCTCCGCACTCAAAAACGTAAGGAACGTGGGTGCGTTGTCCAAACAACTGCTCAACACGCCGGCCGCCCAATAAAACAGGCCGGGGCTGGCCAGCCCGAGCTGTCCTGCGTGGCCCTGTAACCAGTCCAGCGCGGGCATCATCGTCGCAAAAATTCCGGCAAACAGAATCCCCACCTCCCGAACCGGCTCGAAATTGAAATCATTCGCCTCGTGCACCGGTCGCGGCGTGGTCAGATACGAGGCCACCGCGGCCGCGAGCATGAGGACCTCCCGCAAAAATGGCGGGTGCTGCAGGAAGACCGCTCCCAGGATCACCGCAAGGAACCCCACGTTGTGCAGCCCCCGGAATTGCCATTGCTCTCCGGCCCCCGTCTCGCGAACGCGCACCTCCAGCGGCGCACGCAGATAGTTCCGCCGGTCCAACACGTAAAAGATGGCCAGTAATGAGCCCACCCCGACCAGCCACATCGGCCAGCAGTGCTCCGCCACCCACCAGAAGGGAATGCCCTTCAAGTAACCCAGGAACAAAGGCGGGTCGCCGATGGGGGTCAGGCACCCGCCCACGTTGGCCACGATGAAGATGAAAAACACCACGTGATGCGCCGTCAGGCGGTATTTGTTCATGCGCAGCCAGGGACGGATCAGCAGCATGGAGGCCCCCGTGGTCCCCAACAGATTGGCAACCACCGCGCCCACCAGCAGAAAGATCACGTTGGCCAGGGGCGTGGCCTCGCCCTTCACCGTGATGTGAATCCCGCCGGAGACGACAAACAGCGAGCCGATCAGCGCGATGAAACTGACGTATTCGTGGGCGGTGTGGAGGATGCGCTGCACGGCGGACAATCCCAGCCAGTAATAGAGAAGCGTGATGGCCCCCAACGTGAGAGCCACTTTCGGGTAATGTCGGTGCCATCCGTGCGGCCAGGCCAGCGGCCCCATCGCAATGGCCGCCAGCAGCAGCACGAATGGCGCGATCATCCAGGGATTGGGCTCGACAAGTCCCCCGTGCATGCGCGGGACATTAGAAGGCTCACCGCGGAGGTCAAGCCGGAGCTCATCGACGCGCCGGAGCCGGTCCGGTTTGACCGGTCAACCGGGCCTCGGCGCTGCGGGCCATGGCTTCCGTCAACAATCCCAGCACTTCGGCCCGCACCAGGGCACCCACCAGCTTGCGTTCCGAAGGGCTGTTCACCACCGGGATGTGCTGCTGTTCGCTGCGCAACACCACCGGCAACGCCTCGAACAGGGTCTGATTGGGCGTCAACCACGCCGGCGGCGGCCGCATCACGTCGTATGCAATCACAGCGCGCAATTCCTCCCCGGCGTTCAGGAAGGGCTTCAGATCATGCAGCGCGACCACACCGAGGAGACGGTTCTCGCCATCCACCACCGGCAAAAAGTTGTTGGTCCGCGTCAGAAACCGCTGCGCCATCTCCTGCAGGGTCGCCGTCTCCCGCACCGGCGGCACCGGATCGCGCATCAGATCGCCCACGCGGCAGTCCAGCGTGACCTCGGTCGTGGTATCGAGGCCGCGCACGCGCAGGGTCTCGGTGTACACGGAGTCCGGATGGAGTCGTCCGGCCACCAGGGCCGCCACCACGCAGCCCAGCATCAGCGGCGGCATCAACGAATAGTTCAAGGAAATTTCGAAGACCAAAATCATGGCCAACAACGGAGAGCGGGTCGTGGCGGAGAACACGCAGCCCATGCCCACCAGCGCGAACGTACTGACCGGAAGATGCAAGGCCGCGCCCAGCAGGTGCAGACTCAGGCCGAACGCCGCTCCGACCGCCGCACCCAGAAACAATGTCGGAGTAAACACGCCACCGACGGCCCCCGAGCCGACAGTTACCACCGTGGCCAGCAGTTTGGCCGACAACAATCCCGCCAGAAAGACCAGGCCCCAACGCTCGCCGGTGAGCCCGGCGCTGACCCAGTCCGCGGTCAGCCGCTCGAATTCGCCATGGAGAATCCGGTTGGCCACCACATAGCCATTGCCCCATACCCCCGGGTAGGCCAGGGCAATCAAGCCCACGATGAGCCCGCCCAGCGCCATGCGCCCGTACACCGGCCAGGGGATCCGTCGAAACCTCTCCTCGGTAAACCGCAACATCTTCAAAAACAGCACGCCGGTCACACCCCCGACGATTCCCAGCAACAAAAACCACGGCAACTGTCCCAGCCGCGTGAACTCGACCACCGGGACCTCGTACCATGAGCGGATCCCGAAGAAACTCCGGGACAACACACTGGCCACCACGGCGGACACCACCAGGGGGGCGAACAGCAACATGGAAAAGTTGCCCAGCACGATCCACGCCGCGAACACGGCGCCGGAGATCGGGGCGTTGTACGCAGCAGCAATCCCGGCCGCTGCCCCACATCCCACCAACAACCGCAACCGGTACGGCGGCCACCTCCGCCACTGGCCCCACTTCGACGCCAGGGTGGCCGACAGCTGCGTGATGCCGCCCTCTCGCCCAACCGACGCCCCCGTCCCAATGCTGATCAAGGACGACAGGGCCCGTACCAGGTTCGGACGGAAGGGCAGTCGACCGTCCCCGGCCGCCACGGCCTCCAGCAGATTGGTGGTGCCCGGACGCTTCACCCATTGCAGTCCCCAATGCAACACGAGCCCGGCCAACAATCCTCCCAGCGCGGGGGTGAACAACCGCTCCCAAGGGCCGAGGAGCTCGGCCACTTCCACCGGATCGCCCGGTTGATGCAGAAACAACAACGTGACCGCCTCGATGGCGTAATAAAACACGAGATTCACCAGGCCGCCCACCACGCCAACCCCGGCCGCCAGCAGCAGATGCAACGCCTCCTCGCTGATCCAGAGACGTTCCCGCCAGCGCAGGGCCCGCCGCCAATACCGGTGCCAAAGCACCTCCAGAGTGCGTTGCCACCGGCGGATTCGCATGCGATGGGACTCCGGCCCGTTCACAAGTTCCATGGTAACAAGGCCCCCGGAAGGGCCGCCAGTAACCACTCTGAGGCGGGCAAGCTCTCGGAAAAACTCTTCCGAAGCCAGCGACGTGCCAAGGGGCGCGTTTTCGGGCTCCCCTGCCCGGCCGCCTCCGGCCATGGGGAACATCCCGAAAAGCGATCTTCCAAGGCGCCGGTCGGCCTCATGCCTCGTTTGGTCTCATGCGGCCGCAGGCGCCGCACGACAGATCGTACGACCGTCTCCGCGTGCGTTCCGAATCGGCCGGCCCGGATCCCTCGGTGCCGACCTCGCCAACCCCTGGAAGTCGAAAGGGTTCCTGCGTTGGGTCGCGGAACTCCACTTCCCGGAGAGCCGCACCAGACCTTGTCTGTCCTTGCGGGCCGCCCCTTGCCCGGTGGCAGGGTGGGCGCCGAACGGGCCTCAAAAAAACGGATTGTGCGCGATTTCTTCCGCCACGGTGGTCAACGGTCCGTGGCCCGGGCAAAGCAGGGTTTCCGGCGGCAAACTGAGGATCTGATCTTTCACCGCCTGCCGGGCCAGCTCCCACGATTGATTGCCGCGGCCGATGGAACCTGCGAAAATGGCATCGCCCACAATCGCCACCGGCGGGGCTTCGCCCGGCCATCCGCGAATCACATAGGTCACGCCATCGGCCGCATGACCGGGCGTGGGCCGAAACCAGATCCGGAGTCGGCCCAGGGGGAGGCCCTCCACCTCTGGCAAATCCCTGGGTGCGGGTTTTGGGTGTGCGCGCACTTCGACACCGCGCACGGCATCTTGCACGGCCTCCACGCCGCTGACGTGGTCCAAATGGCCATGGGTGAGAAAAAGATACTTGAGCTTCAACCCCGACTGTTCGAGTGCCGCCAGTACTTCGGAGGGATCCCACCCCGTATCGAACAGGGCCGCCTCGAGCGTCTGTTCATCCCACACCAGATATGCGTTCACCGTGTTGGCGCCTTGTTGGGTGGTGAACATCCGCAGTCGGCGCCAACGATCCAGCGGTGGCACGCGGGGAAGCCATCCACGGGCCAGATGCTCGAGCTTCTGGGGATGCAACCCCACCCGGCACGCCAATCGTCCCCAGTCCACAGTGCGAGGGATTTGCCCCGACTCTTCCAACAGCCGGAATTCCGACTCGGTCAACCCGGCGGCGCGAGCGGCCTCGCCCAACTGCACGCCAGACATGGCCCGGGCTTTGCGGATGACATCGCCCAGGTGGTCTTCCAAGTTCATGGCCTTTACACTACGACCCAGGTCCGGGGGTTCAAGCCGGAAGCGGGCCGGCCGGACGCCGCCGCGGCTGCGCGATCAATGTGCCCGTTTGGGAACCAATGGCGTGAAAGGTTGCGCTGCGAAGCGCAAATGCATTCCCTGAAAGGGGCTCCGCTGTGATCGCACGGACGTACAAGCAACGTTGCGCCCCGCGACCGGGCCGGGCCGGCTCCGGAAGTCGGCAGTCGACAGCGAACGCGCGCCGTGTCAAAGGGTTGGCCGCGAGGCGTGGACCCCGCCGCGTCGTCGAACCCATGGGCGTATCCGCCGAAAGCCGATCCCGGACGGCCCGCGCGCCTCTCGGGAACCTCTGGTCAATGCCATGAAACTGCCACCCCCGTTTCATCCCTGGCCGCGCACGCCGGCTGCGGCGCGCAAGCTCCAGGCCGAGCTGGCCCCGAGAGTGCGGATTGCCCCCTTGGAGCGCTGGCCACGCTGGATTGCCGGTCTGGACGCCGCCTTCAGCACCGATGGCAGCCAAATCTTCGGCGGTGTGGTTCTTTGGGATCTGCAAACGCGCACCGTGGTGGAAGCGCACTCCGTGAAGCGGCAGGTGCGCTTCCCCTACGTGCCGGGTTTGCTCTCGTTCCGCGAGGTTCCGGTATTGCTGGCTGCGTTGCGACGGCTTCGTCGAACGCCCGACCTCCTGCTCTGTGACGGCCAGGGTCTGGCACATCCACGCCGCTTCGGCTTGGCCTGCCATCTGGGGGTGCTTTGCGACCTGCCGTCCATCGGATGCGCCAAAAGCCGTCTCTGCGGTCAGGCCGAGCCTCCACCGCCGCAGCGGGGCGCCTTCACGGAGTTGAAAGAAGACGGGCAAACCATCGGCGCCGTGCTTCGCACGCAAACCGGAATCAAACCGGTTTACGTCAGCGTGGGCCACCGGTGCGATCTCAACGACGCAATTGCGGTGGTGCTGGCGTGTGCTTTTCGGTATCGACTTCCCGAACCCACCCGTTTGGCGGATCAGGAGGTCGCACAAGCGCGTCGGCGGGACCCGAACTGCGTCAGAGCATCCTGAAGAGGCCCCGGCTGCGCGTGCAATGCTTTCGGTCCGGCCGCTGGCAGTCGTACGCGGGAGCTCGAAGCCTTGCCGCTCCGCCGGGTTCTCACCCGAGGGGCCGGTGCCAAGCCCCGGATCAACTCTGAGTGCGAGTCGGCGGGACGGGCGATTTTCCGCGTGCGCCTTCGAGCCGGCTTTCCATAATTTGCGGGTATGACGATCTGGATCTTGGTGTTGTTGTTGCTGGCGAGCGTCACAGCGCTGGGATATCGCCAGGGTGCCGTCCGGGTGGCCTTCTCGCTGGTCGGTATTCTGTTGGGTATGGTTCTCGCACTGCCGTTGAGCCCCTGGTTGAGGCCCGTGCTGGCGTTTTTGGGCGTGAAACATCCCGTCCTGGCCTGGCTGCTGCCGCCGGTGGTCGCGTTCTGGATCGTCAACGGCCTGTTCAAGGCCGCGGCCGTGCCCGTGCACAAAAAGGTGGATGTGTTTTTCAAGTATCACGCCAGCGACCTGCACCGCGCGTTGTTCGAGCGACTCAACGCACGGCTGGGCGCCTGCCTGGGTCTGGTGAACGGGACGTTGTACACGTTGTTGGTCTGCATGGGCATCTACATCTTCGGCTACTGGACCGCGCAGTTGGCCAATTCCGAACAAGACCCCTGGACGCTGCGGTTCTTCAATCGCGTGGCACGGGACCTGGAGGAAACGAAACTCCATCGCGTGGCCCGCGCGCTGGATCCCCTGCCAGAGCGTTACTATGACGCGGCCGACCTGGCGGGCATCCTGTTTCACAATCCCCTCCTTGAAGGGCGGCTGGCGCGTTATCCGGCCCTGTTGGAGATTGCGGAGCGCCCCGAGCTGCAGGGCTTCGCCCAGGACCTTACGTATGCGCAGCTCCGTCAGAGCCGGGCCCCCTTGCGCGAGGTGTTGGCCCACCCGCAAGTGGCCGCCCTGTTCCAAAACACCGACCTTTTGCGAGAAATCTGGACCACGATCGAGCCGGACCTGGAGGACCTGATGGCGTACCTGGAGAGCGGAAAATCCGCCAAATACGATCGCGAGCCAATCCTCGGTGTCTGGGCATTTGATTTTCCCACCGCGTTTACCCTTTATCGCAAGGCCAACCCGCGGATGACCGCTCTGCAGCTGCGGGACGCTCGGAAACATCTCTCCGGCATCTTCCTCAACACCTCCCTGGTGGTTGCGCCTTCCGGGTTCGTCGCGCTCAAGAACTATCCCGTGACGCGCCCGCCCAAGCCGGGCGAGGCCGGTCCTGCCGTGGAGCATCGGACCCTGACCGGCCGCTGGCAGAATGAAGGGGGGCAATACCTGCTGCGGTTCCAACTCGACGGGCAGAACCTGGAGTGGCCGGTGGAGGTAACTCCGGAGCGGTTGCAGATTCCCTCGGCCAACCCGCCCCTGGCGTTCGAACGCGACGCGGTCTGAGGGCGCCGGCACCGCGTGCGGCCCCCTGATCGATCACTCGGCCCATCGATACACCCGGGGCCCCAACTGGCGCGCCGCGGCCAGGCCGCGCGCCAACCCCACATAGGCCAACAGCCACAAGCCGCCGCAAACCAGCCACCGCAGCGCCGTACCCGGCACGTAGCGCCACAGCACTGCGCTCCCCAGGTTCACCAACGCCAGCGGGAGCATGAACTTCCAGGCCAGGCTCATGAGCTGGTCCACCCTCAGCCGCGGCCATGAGCCGCGCACCCAAATCGCCACCGCCACCAATGCCAACAGCTTCCCGAAAAACCACATCCACGACGGCACCCACGCCAATTCCGCCCAGGGCGCATGCCATCCTCCCAGGAACAACGTGACCGCCAGACCCAGGGCCGCGAACAATCCCAGGTACTCTCCCAGAAAGAACAGCGCGAATTTGAAGCCGGAGTACTCGATGAAATAGCCTGCGACGATTTCCGACTCGCCTTCCGGCAGATCGAACGGCGATCGATTCGCCTCCGCCAGCGCGGCGGCCAGAAACAACAAGAAACCCGCCAACCCCCACGGTGTTGCCACATGCCAGGCCATCCACCCCAGGGCAGGATTCCCTTGTGACTCCACGATCCGGACCAGCGACAACGAGCCGGCCGCCATCACCACGGGCACCACGGCCAGGACCAGAGGCACCTCGTAGCTGAGCATCTGGGCGATGCCACGCATCGCCCCCAGCAGGGAGTACTTGTTCCGGCTCGACCATCCGGCCATGAACACGGCCAGCTCCGTGGATGCTCCGACGGCAAAGAAAAACAACAGGCCGGCCTCGAAATCCATCGCCACCAGGTGGCGCCCCATGGGCACGACGGCCAACGCCAGCACCGCCGGCACCACCATCACCACCGGCGCCAGGGCGTGCACGATCCGATCCGCCGCCCGCGGCACAACGTCCTCTTTGGTCAACGCCTTGATTCCGTCGGCCAGAAACTGCCCGAAACCCGCCAGCCGGATCGAAGTCAACGGCACACCCACCCGATTCGGCCCGTAACGATTCTGCATCCGTGCCAGGCCCTTCCGCTCCAGAACGGTCACCACCCCGAACATGAGGCCAAACACGGCCAGAATGGCGGCGGCGGAAAGAAAGGCGGACACCCACGGTTCGGCCCCGGCCGGCAGCACACGCATCAGGCCGTGCACCAGGGCCGCCTTCAGCTGCACGGGAAGTGTTTCCATCATGGCTCAACCCTCGGACTTTGCGGCGGCTGCGGCCCCGGCGGGTCGGGCGATCGCGGTCGCGGCCCGTCCCGCCGGTGCCGCCTCCGCACTGCGCCCCTGGGCCCGTGCCCGCTGTTCGGCCAGTCTGGCGTCCGTCTCCGCAGCCTCCGTGGGATGGATTTTGTGGAAGTAGCTGTTGGGCTTGCTCAGCTGTTCCTTGTGCCAGAGCAATCCCTCGAACCGGTCGTGCGTGCTCAACTCGTACACCACGTCCATTTTGATGGCGTCGAACGGACAGACTTCCACACAGATCTGACAACTCATACAAACCGAGAGGTCGATGTCGAAAATGAGCGGCTGGTTTTGCAGTTTGCCCGTGTGATCCGGCTTCTTGGTCTTGTCCTTGACGATGTAGATGCACTGGGGCGGGCATTCGGCCTCGCAAATCTTGCAGGCCACGCAACGGAGCCCCGCCACCGGATCGTCTCCGTCATACACCAGGAAGGGAAAGGAACGCGCCGCCTCCGGCAACGGCCGGCGCTCTTCCGGATATTGCACGGTGACCAGCCGCTCTTCGGAAACATAGCTTCCGACGAAATTCCGCGCGGTGGTCAACAAGCCCTGAACCAACCCTTCACCCAGCATACGGGCGCACCATAGCAGAGGGCCGGCACAAATCCAGTCCGGGCCTCACGGTCGGGTGGGAAGGATGACCGGGGCCGGTTGCGCCACGCCGCGGGTCGCGCGCCCGAACAGACGTCCCTCTCCGTCGAACCACAGCCGGTCCATGGCAATGAACCGGTCCCAGGCAATTCGGTCCGTGCGTTTTTGATGGTAAATGTGTCACCACTGTCCCGCGTGATCCTGCAGGGCACAGCCGTGGCCCGGCCCGTACACGCCCTCGCCGCGGCGCACGATCGGGTTGTGCGGCGCACGCCGGAACGGACCGGTGGGCCGCTCCGCCACTGCGTATCCCACGGCGTAATCCGGCGTGTTGGCCCCCGAGCCGCTGTAGAGCAGGTAGTATCTGCCCTGATGTTTCAGCATCCACGGACCCTCCGTCACACGGCCGGCGCGAGTTTCCCAGTCGGATTCGGGCCGCAGCAGCTCCACCGGGGGTCCCTCCGGCTCGGTGGGCGAGGCCATCCGCTGCACCATGATGCGGAAGTCGGGCAGTTGAACAAAATACAGGTACAGCCGGCCGTCGTCGTCCCGGAACAAATGCGCATCGATGGCCCGTGGAAACCAGGAGGCCACCTCGCGAAACGGTCCCACCGGCGCATCCGAGACCGCGACGCCCACTGTCTCGCTCACCGTCCAGTAGAGATAAAACCGCCCCGAGCGCGGGTCCCGCCACACGTCGGGTGCCCATACATGGGGCCGGCCGGGACGGAACACCACCGGCCCCCTCGTCCAATCCACCAGGTTCGTCGAGGTGTACACGCGCGTGCCCCGGTCTCCGTCGACCTCCCCGGTGGCGTAGAGATAAAAAGTCCCCTGGTACGCCAGCACCATGGGGTCGGCCAGCGTTCCTTCCAGCAGAGGGTTCTGAAACGTTCGCCCCTCTCCGCAGGGAACGGCCGGCGGCGGTTGCGCCCGGGCTGCGGGCTCCGCCGGAGTGCAAAGCAGCAGTGCAGCCATCCCCAGGCCATGCACCGCTCGAGTCAGGGATGCTCCCCGCCCCTTGCAGGGTCGAAGGATCCACACCAATCCTCGCCTTACAGGGTCCATCCCTCCCGATACGGCGTGTGCAAGAGCTGGTTGGCCTCCGACGAATTGGTGAACCGCATCCGCTCCGCGTCCCATTCGAGTTTCACCCCCGGCATCTTGATGGCAATGATGCCCAACATGGCCAGCTCGGTCAGTGGCCCGCCATAGGAAAAATCCGACCCCGCTTTGCGCCCCTCCCGAATGGCCTCGATCCAATCCCGATGATGCTCCAGGCCACGCGGCAACCGTTTGGGCGGCCGTTGAAACTCCGCCATCAACTTGTCCGGCACCAGGTGAACGTGCGAAGCGCCGTGCGATCCGTAGACCATCATGCCGCGGTCGCCGACGACGATGGCACCGGTCCGCACGTTCGGCTCCTGGGGATCGAAGCCTTCCGGCCGCGGAATCTTTTCCGTGCCGCTGTACCAGTGCAGCGTGATGGGGCCGCGCGTCCCTTTGGCGGGGAATTCGAAAGTGACGATGTCGCCCTTGGGATAGGCTTCGCCCTGCGTGCGAGGATCCCAATCCTTCACTTGCGCGACGATGGTGCGGGGCGCGCCCAAATCCAGTGCCCAGAACACCGGGTCGACCACGTGACACACCCAGTCTCCGATCGTACCGCTGCCAAAGGCCGTCCACCCGCGCCAAGATCCCGGCAAGTAAGCGGAGTGATAAGGTCGGTACGGGACCGGCCCCAGCCACAAATCCCAGTCCAACGTCGGCGGGACCGGCTGACCCTGCCGCACCTCCGCCAGCCGGTCCAGGCCGGAATTGACCGCCTCGCAGCCGCAATAGATCGTGTGCACCCGGCCGATCGCCCCGGCCTGGAGCCACTCCACGCAATCCCGGATCGAGTCGAAGGAATGCCCCTGGTTGCCCAATTGCGTGACCACCCCGTACTGCCGGGCCGCCTGCATCAGCGCCCGTACCTCGACCACGGAATGGGCCAGGGGCTTTTCGCAGTACACATGTTTCCGGTGCTTGATGGCCATCATGCTGGCAACGGCGTGCGTGTGGTCCGGCGTGGCGACCAGCACCGCTTCGAACCGATCGGCCATTTCCTCGAACATCCTTCGGAAGTCCCTGTATCGTTTGGCCGAGGGATACTTTGCAAAGGTCGCGGCGGCATGGCGTTCGTCCACGTCGCAAAGCGCCACGATGTCGCAGTAAGGCGCCAGTGCTTCGATGTTGGCGGCGCCCATGCCCCCCACCCCAATGGCCGCCAGACGGATCTTTTCGTTGGGAGGCGTCCGGCCCGCACCCCCCAGCACGGAAGCCGGAATAAACCACGGCACGGCCAGGCCGGCCGCGCCCGCCGCCACTCGACGCAAGAAACGCCGACGATGCATCGGACGGGACTCGGCTGCAGAACACGTACGATCGCCACGCGAAGAAGCCAATTTCGATTCCATGGCCAAGGTGTGATGGTTGAGGTCCATTGGTGCGATGGAGTGTCGAAGGAGCCACCCGCTCGGTGCTACGGCTCCGGGGCGGGTCGCGCGGCCACTCGTCCACTCGTACCCTTGCCCGTGCAGCCACAACCCCGGGGGCTCCCACCGACAACCCGGGCCCAGTATGCGGACCTGCCCGATGTTGTCCAAGCCCCATTTCGGCGGTCCGGCTGGTGCTCGATTCCCCTGCTTTTTGGGAGCGCGGACCGACACCCATCCGGCAGCATCCCAGGCCCGCGCCAGCGCCACAGGAAAAAGCTTGCCTTCCCCCGCGGATTTGGTGTCGCTGGTGCGGGCCCTTCCGGAGGGTGCATTTCACAGGGTTCATGGACACGACGCTCAAACTCCGCACCTTGCGCAGCGCGCTGCGCGTGGCGACGGACACCGCTCGCGCAGCAGGCGCACTCCTGCGCCGTCACTTGCACAGTACCAAGGCTGTTCAACTGGCCACCCACCACGACATCAAGCTCGAGCTCGATGTGCGTACCCAGCGGCTCATCGAGCACCAGTTGCAGCGCGCGTTCCCCTCGATTCCCATCGTGGGTGAGGAGGGACTGGTGGGCGATCCGAACAGCCCGCTGCGGTGGGTTGTGGATCCCATCGACGGCACCGTCAACTTCGCCCACAATGTTCCGCACGCGTGCGTCTGCATTGCCCTGCAGGCGGAAGCGCATCTGATGCCGCGTGAACTGCCCCGGTCTTGTGGAGAAGCTCCCTGGCAAACCGTTGTGGGCGTGGTGTACGACCCGTTCTGTGACGAACTCTGGACGGCCATTCGGGGCGAGCCGGCCCGACTCAACGGCCGCGTGATCCGGGTGAGCCGTACCACGCGGCTGGAGGAGGCCATGGTCACCTTCGGGTTCGCCAAAACCTCGGCGAACCTGCGAAAGTCGCTCCCCTACTTCAACTGGCTCTGCCGCCGCGCCCGCAAGGTTCGCATCATGGGCTCGGCCGGCCTGGGCCTGGCCTACGTCGCATGCGGCCGCTTCGACGCCTACGTGGAACGCCAGGTGCGACTCTGGGACATCGCCGCCGGTGGTCTGCTGATCGAATGCGCCGGGGGACGATTCTGGACGCGTCCGTGGTCCGATGGACGCGACGGGCGCGAAGCCTACTGCATGGTGGCCAGCAACGGGTTGTTGGATCCGCTGCTGCCGCGGCCGAAGTAGAGCCTCCGGGTTCGGCCCGCGGTCCCTCCCTGCCCTGCGTCAGCCCGGCCATCAAAAAACCCAGCGGGCATGAGGCAACACACGGGATACCCCATGCCCGCCCCTTCCGCGCGGAAGGAAAGTCGCTCGGCCGCCACGGCCCAGCACGCAGCGCGCAGCCGGCCTCCCGACTCGCCGCGCAGCCTACGCAGGGCCGCACGGCGGCTCAAGTACGGCATCGCGCGACGCACCGGGGGAACCGCTCTCCAGTGCCATCACCACGCGCATCCGCTCGGTCCGCGAACGACTCCTTCCGCCGCAGGTCGTGCGGCGTCCCAAGCCATCTCGACACGACGACTCCGCACAGGGCCTTGACCTTCCCGCAACCTCGTCGCATGCATCGTGCGGTCAGGTTTCTCCGAAACCCTCTCTAATCCGGGCGGTGCGGGGCCATCTCGATGATCCTGTGCCGAACTGCCGGCGCCAGCGAAGATCTCCCCCATGAAGGCTCTCGCGAGGGTCCGTGGACCGAACGGGGTTGCGCTGCTCCCCGGCCTGCTGCCCGGATCGCACAAGGATGCCCCGAGGCGACGCGCGCAAGTTATGGTTCCTGCAGCGCCAGCCGGTAATACGCCGCCTTCTCGGCAGAAGGCAACGACAGTTCCAGCCAGCGTGCCTGAGCAGGGAAACTCACCCAGTCCACCGGCGTCGTCACGGGGCTCCACTGCACCGGCGGGGTCAAATCTGCCGTGGCCTCGACGGCAACCGCGCGGTTCGCAGGTTGCCAAACCACCAATCGCAGCGTCCCCGGACCCTCCGAGTGGAGCCAGAAAACCCACCGACTTCGGCTATCCCACGGAGCCGACCCCGCCAGATACTCGACGTAGTTCGGGTCACCGTCCCGATCCGGATCGGCCTGGGGCGCAGCCGCTGGATCGGCTGGATCCGGGAACTGGCTTCGCTGCCAATCTTCGAAGCTCTGCCAGGAACCGAGTTCATCCCGGATCCATCGCTCGATCAGCGCCACGGCCTCGACATCGACGACGGTGGTGGCGATCGGCGGCATCTGCCCGGGCCCGCGCACGGCAATTCGGCGCAGCAGTTCGGATCGTTCCGGATCGCCCGGAACAATCAGGCGCGCGTCCTCGGGCCCGTGCACGAGCCGGCCGTTGATCAAGCCGGTCAGGGCTGTGGGCCTGGACAGTCGTGCATCCCACTGGGCCATCTGCACCCCGCCGGGCAAATGGCATTGCGCACAATTGACCGCCAGCCAGGAGCGCACGCGGGATTCCAAACTCGCGGTGGGATCGTCCGGTCTGGCCAATACGCGCCAACCGGCCGTGTTGGATGGCGGATTCCGGAAGTAACCGGCCCGTGCCAGGTCCAGAATCTGATTGGTCGGCCCGTGCCCGAGATCGTGCACCCGGTTCAACTGGGGCGTGTTGAACCCGAGGGCGAACCCGGCGGCCAGCGTGTGACACTGGAGGCATTCCACGCGGCTGGGATAGTGCCAGACCTGGGTACGCAACACGGAACCATCGGTGCTGAACACCACGAATGACTCGTCCAGGCCTTCCTCGGGCACCAACCACGCATTGGTGAGGGAGTCGCCCCACCGATAGGTCACGCCATAGCCAGCCCGGCCGTCATAAACAAGGAGCCGTGTCTCCAGACGCCGCGCCGACTCCGGGACACCATTCGTCAGCTCCAGATCGAAATGTTTCACCCACACCGTGCCTGCTGGAAAGCGCCACGGATCCGTCGGATGAAACTCCATGGTCTGCGTGGGATCCGGAATGGAAAACCACCGCCGCTTTCGTGCGCCGTCGGACCAGAACGGCAGGTTCAGTTCGTACGGCAGGATTCCCTCGGCGGCCTGCAGGGTCACCAGGTCCGCGAACGCACCCGTGCCCGCCAGGTCTGCCGGCAGCGGCGCACCGACAAAGTTGGTGCTGTACACAATCCGGCGAATCACCGCGTTGGTCCCAAAGCGCAGGTCCACGTAAAGCACGTCCCCGTTCCGCGGGTCCGTGCCGAAAGCGGAAATCCCCCCGGCATTGAACGGCCCGCCCAGTGGATTGCTGAACAGGAAGCGGTTCTCCAGCACGTTGGTTCCGTCGGTCTTCAGCGCCCAGATGCGGCCACTGCCGTAGTCCCCGTAGAGGTACGCGCCGTGCAGATCGGTGAAGCGGTGCCCCCGATACACCACGCCGCCGGTGACGGAATATCCCAGGCTGCGGCCGTAATCCAACAGCGGCCGCGCGTGTTGGAAGCCGGCCGGGATCAGCGCCGTGTTGGTGCGCTGAAAGTTCCCTTCCCAGTAACTCCATCCATAGTTGCCGCCCCGTTCGATGCGGTTGACCTCTTCGCGGGCATTCTGTCCGACGTCCGCGCAAAACAGCCACCCGGTGACGGGGTCGAACGCCATGCGCCACGGATTTCGCAGGCCCACCGCCCAGAATTCCGTCCGGACCCTCGCCGGATCCACCGGACGGCCGTTGAACTGGGTCGCCCCGACGAACGGATTGTCAGGCGGCACGGCATAGTTGGTGGTCGCGGCCGGATGCGGGTTGGGCGGCAAACTGCCCGGTCGCCGGTCCACATCGATCCGAAGGATCCCGGCGAAAAAGTCCTTATCGATTCGCTGACTGTTCTGATACTGGTCGTGCGCGCCCCCTTCGTCTCCCAACGAGACATAGAGGTAGCCGTCCGGTCCGAAGTGGAGATCGCCGCCATTGTGATTGTTGGCTTGATCGTACTGGACGATCAACCGCACCTCGGAGGCGGGATCGGCCCGACTCGGATCGTCGGCCCGGGTCTGGAATCGCGCCAGAATGTTGTGCAGGGCATTCGTGCCGCCCGGCACGGGCGTGGTCGCCGGGCCCGTGTAAAAAACAAAAAACAAGCGGTTCGTCGCGTAGCCGGGGTGAAACGCCAGCCCGAGCAAACCGCGTTCATCGCTGACGCTGAGGCTGGTGCTCACACGCGCACTGATGTCGAGGAACACGGTCCGTGTGGGAGCCGCCAGATTCGTAATGACCACGATTCGCCCCTGCTTTTCGACCACGAACAGCCGGTTGGTCTCGCCCGGCGGGCTGGCCAGCGCCACCGCGTTCGTGAAGGTCAGGCCGGGAAAAGCTTCCTCGTGCGTGTAGCCGAACCGGCCCGGCACCAGCGGCATCGCCAGGGTGGTGTTGGCCTTTCGTTCCCACGCCCACAGGCCTTCCGGCGTACTCAAACCCAGGACAATCCACAGGGCCCGGGCCCAGACAGTGCATGGGGAAAAAGCTCCGACTCGCATGGCAGCTGCACGTTGGCCCAGAAACGCACCCCTGTCAAAGGGCCCCCGGAGCCTGCACAGACCCCATCGGGCACTGCAGCAACCCTCGGGCGACCGACGCCGAAACGCCAAGAGTCGCATCACGCAACCGATCCGCAGACGATTGGAAAGCCTCGTTCCCCGAAGATTGCCCCCGCAAAGTCCACCTCTTGTGCAGGCGGTTTTGGAGAACGGGGCCTTCCTTCAACCACTCGGAAAGTCGCACTGCGCACTCCGGATTCGGCCAATTGCCGCGTTCACCGCGGAGCCCGGTACGAGAGCCGGTGCGGGCTGGGCACCTTCCGTATCGGCGCAATAGCCACGCAACTGCTCACACCGGTCGCCGCGTGCGGCCAGAAGGCGGGATCGAACTTGAAAAACCACCTCCCGAAGGAACTCTGCTGGCACGGGATCCAGCGACCAGACTCCCCACTTCCCCGATGGGGACCAGACGGCGTCGGATCATCCCTCGATCCACCTGTGGACACGGTCGCCACCTACCAGGGCGAAGGCTCGGACTCGAATCAGGATTCTGCCGCCTTACGGCGGCGCCTACTGAGCCCGGAGGTCGTAGCTGCCGACGGAAGTCGGCGGACCATTCCATGCAAGCCACCCTTTGTGCCATCGGGGGGTCCGCGGGCATCCGACGTCGAACCCGGCAGTTCGACGAAGGAGCTGCATCGTGCCATGCCGCAGCATTCCTGGTCGTCCACCCCAGATGGCCTAGTGCGGCTCATCATTCTAACAGGCCGCTGAAGAACCTGTTTCTCCGGAGAGCGGCCTGTTCAATGAAGTCCTTGGATGGACGCCTTGGGAAAAAAGTGGCCTTTTCGCCAATCTGGCAGGGCAAAACCAGCGGCAGCCCCGTCCTCCGCTGAGTCGGCCGCCGCTTACTCTTCGCCGACCGGGCTCGCACCCGATTCCGCCTGCGCAATGGCTCGCTCCAACAGCGACCGCAGCGAATCCGGATACGAGATCTGCAGCGCGGCCTCGCGTCCCCGAGGCGACATCTTCCTCCAGGACCGCGCCAATGCATTGATCAGTTTCTCTTCACTGGTTTTGGCGGCCAACTCGGCCAATTGCCGTTCCAGAAACACCAGGCACAGCGCGTCCTCCAACACCTGCATCTCCGGATCGTGGGGCAGGCCCTTCTTCAGGTTCAGCTCCTGTACCCGCCGCACCATCTCCTCCGGATACCCCACTTCCCGCAGAATCCGACCCGATTCCTGCGCATGGAACCGCTGCAGCGCCGTACGCCACCGCAGATAACCGGCGCGGTCCATGGGATATGACTCCCGCGGAATCTCCCAGCGCCGCAAGTGCTGGCATCGGGCCGCCAATCGCAGGGCTTCGCCCGCCTCCGGACACAATCGCAGCACCCACTCCGTCAGCCACTGCGCATAAACCAACTCACGCGGTTCCCACCGGTCCCCAATCCGGGTCCGGTTGGGATCCTGTGCATTGGCTTCGTCAAAGCGACGCAGAGCTTCTGCGAACCGCACCGGGTCTGCAGGGCGAAATCCAGTCTGCGTCACCTCCGCCGAGGCGCCGTGGAATTGGTTTCCCGCGTCCATTCGTCCTCTGACTTGCTGTTAACGATGCCCCGCGACACCCGGGGCGGCGGCACCGGAGCGAGGGCTCGATGCCTCGTTCGTCAGGCCCGGCGTAGCCGCCGAACCGGGCCCATGAGGAGACGGACCGCCCGACGGCTCGGGCTCGACCCGGTCCGCCGGCAACGCCCGGGACCGGTACCATCGCATCGCCAAGCAGTCCAGAATCCCCCGCCAGAGCCGGTTCCCGATCCCGTACTTCGACTGTCCGCGGATCCGGGGCCGATGACGCACCGGCACTTCCACGACTTCATATCCCTGGGAGCGCAGCACCGTGGGCAGGAACCGATGGAGCCCATTGAACGGGACCAGCTCCGCCAGCGCCGCCCGTCGCATCACCCGCAGCGCACAGCCGGCGTCGGCCACCCGATCCCCTGTGACCCAGTTCCGAAACGCATTGGCCACCCGAGAGGACACCCGCCGCACCCAGTTGTCCTGACGATGCAGGCGCACCCCGCAGACGGCGGCCACCCGGCCCTGCAACCTGCCCAGCAGGAGGGGCAGATCCCGCGGATCGTTCTGACCGTCGGCGTCCAGTGTCATCACCACCTCGCCGCGGGCGTGCGCAAATCCCGTGAGAAACGCGGCACTCTGGCCGGCATTGCACCGGTGTCGGATCACGCGCAACCACGGCCATTGCTTTTGCAGGCGCTGCAATTCCTCGCGACTGCCGTCCGTGCTGCCGTCGTCCACGGCGATCACCTCGAACGCACCGCTCAACCCCGGCAACACGGCGGCGAGCTCGGCCAGCAGCGGCTCCAGATTCTCCCGCTCATTGAACACCGGCAGGATCACGGAATACCGTGGCGCGGAGGACGCTGACTCCCCCGAAACGGCGGCCCCAGCCGCTGCCGGCGCGATACGATCGGCACCTGGATTCTCCTGCTCCATGAAACTCCCCGTCAGCATAGAAAGCGCCTGCACACCGAACAATCGCGAACTCCCGCCCCATCTTTGCAGCGCCGCTCCGCGAGCCAGGCGCCGGTTTTCACAAGGTCGCACCCGGCGGCCGCGGAACTTCCATGCCTGCGTTGCCCGGCCCCGGACACCGTTGTGGCAGGTGCGCATGCCGGGTCGTCTCGAATCAACGCATACCGGCACGCTCCACCCCGCATTTTTGCATGGCCCCGTGGCTCCAACCAGACCAACCACGCGCAGCGTTGCAGGGCCCTCTGAATGCCCCCGAACTTTCCGACTGGCGCCCCCGCCGTCCCACGGTTCAAATTCTCCGACATGGGACTGCTTTTCCTGCACAAGCTCGCCGTCACATGCCCCGGCCTTGCCCGGCTTTCCGATGCCATCCCCTGGCAAGCCCACCCGGCCAGCAGGAGAGTCGTGGCCCACTGCACGGCCCGGCTCCGTGATGCACTCGCGCGGGTGGTCGCAAAAGGGGGACGGGTCCCGTGCGGTTGCCAGGTCTTATGCATCCTCGGCACAAGCGCCCTGTGCACATCCTTGACCCTTGCGGAAGAGCCGCCGTTGGCTCGCACCCTGAACACGCCCCGAACGTTCCGTCCCCCTGCATCCGTGCAGGAGTGGCACGACCGAGCCCGCGAGATCCGGGAACAAATCCTCGTCAGCGCCGGTCTTTGGCCCTCCCCGAAGCCACCTCCAGTCCGCGCCGTTATCTTCGACCGCTCGGACCAGGACGGTTACAGCGTGGAAAAGGTTCTGGTCGAGACCTGGCCCGGTTTTTATCTGGCCGGCAACCTCTACCGCCCCAGGGATCGAGGGCCCGGTCCATTCCCTGCCGTCCTGAATCCCCACGGCCACTGGGCCCGGGGCCGGGTCACTGAAAGTCCCGACGGCAGCATTCCGGCGCGGTGCATTCACTTCGCGCGGCAGGGCATGGTTGCCTTCGCCTATGACATGGTGGGTTATTGCGACACGTTTTTTGTATCGCCCTCCTCCGAGTCGGCCGCACCGGCCAACTTCTATCAACGGCACCGCGCGTTTCCCACGAACGAACTGGCCTGGCTCTGGAACGTCAACTTGTTGGGTTTCCAACTGTGGAACGGCCTGAGGGCCCTCGACTTTCTGGAAAGCTTGCCGGACGTGGACACCAACCGCATCGGAGTCACGGGTGCCTCCGGTGGCGCCACTCAAACCTTCCTGCTGGCCGCAGTGGACGACCGGCCCAGGGTCCTCGGGCCCGTCTGCATGGTCTCCCATACGATGCAGGGCGGCTGCGCCTGCGAAAACGCCCCCGGCCTGCGGGTGCGGTTTTCCAACATGGATTTTGCCGCCGCAGCCGCGCCCCGACCGCAGATTCTGGTGGCGGCAACCGGCGACTGGACCCGCAGCACGCTCGAAGTCGAAGGCCCGGCCATCGAAAGCGTCTACCAGCTCCTGGGTGTGCCGGAGCGACTTCGCTATCTGCGACTCGATGCCGGGCACAATTACAATCGCGCCAGCCGCGAAGCGGTGTATGCGTGGTTCGAGCGCTGGTTGCTGGGTCGGCCGGATCGACCCCGAAGCGTCGAAGCCGACTACAATCCCCTGCCGGAACAACTCCTGCTCATCGGCTCTAATCCGTCCGTCCCCCGAACCACATTGTCAGCCGACGGCTTCCTCGAGTCGTGGATCCGGGCCCGGGAGGAGGCCTGGCGATCGCTCTGGCCGCGCCGCAGAGACGATCTGCCTGCATTTCAACGCATGGCACGTCCTCTTTGGCACCACACGCTCCAACTCGCCGCGCCCGAGGCACCCCCCAGAATCTCCTTCTCCCGTCTGCATGAGACGCCCGACGGCAATGTCGTGCGCTTCGAAATCCGATACCCGGACGAGTCCGGTTTCCTGGAGGGACGCTATTACGTGGCCCCTCGAGCCCCCCGGTCCGGCACGCGCCCGGGCTTGTTGATCCTCTGGATTTCCGATCCGGCACCAAAGGCCGACGCTGGTGGCGCTCCACCAGAGGCTGTGCAACGGCTGCTTCGCCGGGGCCACCACGTCATCACCGTCAACCGCTTTACCCCGACGCCCACGACCAACTATCTGGCCAACCTCTATCCCACGTACAACCGCACCCCCTTGCAGGCCCGGGTCCGTGACCTTGTCACGGTGTGTACCAGCGTGGCCACGCTCGCACCCGTGCCCTCCCGTCCAAGCCGACGTGTTCTCTGGGGCGAAGGTGCTGGAGGGCTTTGGGCCCTGCTGGCCGCGCCCGCCGCCGACGCCGTGGTGGCAGATCTCGAACACCGCGATTTCACCGACCCGGAACGGCTGATGCAGCCCGACCTTTTTTGTCCCGGCTTTCTCGCCATGGGGGGCGTCGCCACGCCCGCTCTGCTGGCAGCCCCGCAACCCCTGCTCATCGCACGTCCTTCCGCCACGTTCCCCACGGAGGATATGCGTCGGATCTATCGAGAGCTGGGGTATCGCCGGCGGTTTCAAGTCCTGGATGGTCCCCTCGACGTGACGCGGGTGTTGGACCGGATCGGCCAGTTGTAGTCGAGATCCACGAAGGGGGGATTCCGACGCGAAGCCGATGGCATCTTCCGCAGGCCATTGCCGTGAGGTGGCGGGTCGGGGCGCCGGCTGGCAGGCTTGCCCGTGGGCTAATGTGCCGCGGGCAGGCGCTGTCGCAACGTGGCCAGGCGCTGTTCGATGGCCTCGGGATGAGGCGACAACTCCCGAACGCGGGTCCAGTAACGGATCGCCTCATCCACGTTTCCCGTCTCCTCCTCCAATTGCGCCCGGTGGGCTAGGATCCTTCGCAAAGACACTCGATTGGTCTCGTCCACCGCGCCAAAACGTGCGTGCCAAGCGTGTTCTGCTGCGCTCCAAAGGTTGCGGGCGCGCGCAGCGTCCTTCCGATTCTCCCAAGCCAGTCGGCCCAGCTCGAACAGAATCTCCTCGCTATTGGGGTTCACTCGCAGCCCCCGTCGCAGGAAGGCCTCGGCTTGGTCCACCTTGCCCAATCGACTCCGCAACCAGTAAGCGGCCACCGTGTAGAACTCGACCTGGTGCGGGTCGAACTCGGCCGCCAGTCGCAGCCAGGGCAGAATCTCGGCCTCGGTCTGCGCCCCGGCCAGATGGGTGTGTTCCGTGACGCGGAAGTGGCGGCTCAGCCGGTCGATCCAGTCGCGGGGGGGGCCCGGAAAGTTGTGATCGTCGTGGTGTTCGTGCGCCTCCGCGGCGTGGTTTTCATGCCCCTCGTGCACACGATGATCATGGGCCTGCTGACCACCCTCGGCCCGAGGGTCAGGCTCCTGCTCTTGTCCCAGGCCGTGCTCGCAGGCCGAGCGCGCCTGATCGAAAATGGATGGGTAAAATCCACTGTGCAGATAGACGTCCGCCTTGACAAAAAAGTGGTTGGCGAACAATCGCCGGCCGTCGCCCAGCAAGGTCAGCAAAAAGCTGTCGGCTTGTGCCCGTCGGCCCCGCCAGGCTTCCGAGCGCGGTTCCAACCACGCGGCCAGGCCCACGGCAGCTGTCAACAGGGCCGCACAGCCCAACGCTGTTGTCCGACCCGTCATGTCGAAAGGGGTTTGCGCCGGAACACCCACCAGGCCGCCACGAGCAACAGGGCAGCATAGACCGCGGCGTACAGTGTCGCGATCACGAGGGGCCCCAGCGGCACCGGCGGATGCTCGTGAATCATCAGATCCCGCACGTCGAACAACTCCAAATGCGGCAGCGCGAAATACAATCCGTACATCAAAGCGCCCCCGGGCCCGGGTTGAGCGGCCGCCAGGGTGTTCAAATGACCGGCCAGTAGAAGAATCCCCGTGACCACCACGAAACAGATGGTGCTGTTGACCGAGGGCGCGCTGAAGAGCAGCGAACCCAGGATCGCCAGGGCCACCACCACCGCCAGCATCATCCAGTGAAGCCAAAAGGCCTGCAGTCCCAGGGCCAGCGACCCAGAGGCTGCCTTCCAGGCGCCCACCACCAGGTAGAACCCGTAAAACAACGCCAGGGCCAGCCCCGAGGCCAGCCAGACCCCGAGGAATTTCCCCAGCACCACCTGCCCTCGCGTCACGGGTTTCGCCAGCAGCGGGAAAATGGTCCGACTCTCTCGTTCGGCCGGAATCTGCCGGGCCGCCGTCACCACGGCAATCACCAGCGCCGACACCCAGATCAACAGCAGGGTCACCTCCCGCAAATAACGCACCATCCGCGTGTCCTCGAAGAAGTTCACCGAGCCCAACACCAACGTGATCAGCGCGGTCAGCACGAACAGGACGTAAAAGTCCTTGCGCCGGTAAAGCTCCTTGATCACCACCCACGCCAATGCCAGCAACGTTCTCATGCCGCCAAACAGGTCGGATACCCGATGATCTTCAAGAACACCTGCTCCAGATTTGCCTGGTGAGTCCGCACCAGTTCGTCCACGCGACCCACCACTTTCAATTCGCCCTGATGAACGATCGCCACCCGATCGCACACCGTCTCCACCTCGCCCAGCTCGTGCGAGGAGAAGAAGACCGTCTTGCCCTCCTGCTTCAGGCGCTGGATGATTTCCCGGACTTTCATTCGACCCAGCGGATCCAGTCCACTGGTCGGCTCATCCAGAATCAGCAAATCCGGATCGTTGATCAGGGCCTGCGCCAGCCCGACCCGTTGCTGCATCCCCTTGGAATAATGCTTGAGCTGCCGGTTGCGCGCGTGCTCCAGCTCCACCAGCTTCAACAGCCGATCGATGCGGCGCTCCGCCTCGACGCCGTTCAAACCAAAGAGTCGGGCGTAAAACCTCAGGATCTCCTCGGCCGTCAGAAATCGGTAGTAATACGTCAGCTCCGGCAGGTACCCGATCCGTTGGCGGGCGATGGGATTGCGGACATTGACCCCGAACAGATAGGCCTCCCCTGCCGTGGGCGCGAGAAAGCCCAGCAACACATTCATCGTGGTGGTCTTGCCCGCGCCGTTCGGCCCCAGGAATCCGAACACTTCTCCCTGACGAACCTCGAGGCTCAGATCCTTCACCGCCACCTTCGGCGGATCGCCCCGGCGCGACGGCGGATACTCCACCCGCAAACGATCAGTCCTCAGGATCGGTTCCACACCGGTACCAGAAGCAAATTCCGTGCCCTGCCGAGGAAGATCCGAGGCACCAGAGAATACACACGCACCTAATTGCGCACCAACGGGTTACGAGCCAAGCAGCTGAGGGTTCCTGTACAGCAGCGGCAAAATCTGCCCAAGCAGACGCACGCAGCCGTCTTGATCCTGGGCAACCCATGCCCAGCAGAACCGCCCTTTCCGCTCTTCGACGGTTCCCGCCTTGGCCCTGGAATGGTTGGCTCCCGGCCTGACAGCGGCACCCGTGGAATCTCCTCAGCAAGCATGAAAAAAAACCGACCGAGCTTGCGGCCCGCCGGGGGGCCATGGCTGGGAAGCTGACGCTGCCCAACACGGCTCCTCTATGAGGACGGTGCGCCGACGCTCCCCGCCCCGCCACGCAGGAGGGAAGGCCGGGATCGTCGCGCCGGGCGGGCCCAACCCCGCTGGCCGGCCGGAATGCCCTCCGGGAGCTTGCTTCGAGAGCGAATCCACGCGCGCAGCCGCAAACGGGCGCTCCACGACCAAGTGCCTCTCCGACAATCATCCAAACCCACACCATTCGCCACGCCGGCCTTGGCGACCCGATCCTCTTGCTCGTTCAGCAGCGCACTCAGTACCTTGGCCGGCATGCAAAACGGTAGAGCGTGGAGCATAACAGCTGGCAAAGGTGGGTGGATGGTCCTGGGTCTCTTGCTGTTGTGGACCGGGCTGGTGCTAACAGCGCCGGGGGCGGAAGCAACTTCCACAAACGACCTCACCTCGCAGGCGCGCCCTCTGGCCGGGCTGGTGGAGACCCGTTCCCTGGCCACCAACAGCTATCTGACCTTTGGGCTGGATCGCATCGAACCGCTTCGACGCCACACCCTGCTGGGCCAGCCACTTTGGAAATACGTCGCCTCCTGCATCTACCTGTTCCTCGCCTTCTACGGGTCGCGGTTCCTCGACTACCTCGTGGGGGTCCGGCTGCGGCGCTGGGCGGAGAAAACCCAAACCCGGTTCGACGACCTGGTGGTCGAGACCGTTCGAGGCCCCGTGCGGGTGGTCGCCTTCGTGATCTTCCTGCACATCGGCCTCACCCTGTTCGACTGGCCTGAACGGGCCCGGTTTTGGATTTCCAAGGGGCTCCTCTGCCTGGTGGCGTATTCCGTCACCTACATGGTCATCAAGCTCACGGATCTGGGATTGAATCTGTGGCGACTGCGCGTGGCCGCCACCGAGGACAAGGTTTTTGGCGAAACCCTGTTGCCGGCACTCCGCAAAACGCTGCGAATTCTCATCATTCTGGGGGCGATCCTGCTCACGGCCGACAACCTGGGCATCGAGATCAAAACCGTGCTGGCGGGCCTCTCCGTGGGCGGTCTGGCCCTGGGCCTGGCCGGCCAGGAAACCGTGGCGAATCTGATCGGGGCCATCGTGATCCTTTTGGACAAACCCTTCCGAATCGGCGACCGCATCCAGCTTGAAAACGTGGACGGTGTCGTCGAGTCGATCGGGCTGCGCAGCACCCGCATCCGCAACCTGGACGGTCACCTGGTCACCGTGCCCAACAAGACCCTCACCAATGCCACCATCACCAACATCACGCTGCGGCCCAACATCCGCACCCTCATGAACATCACCATCACCTACGACACCCCCGCCGAGAAAATCCAACGCGCCGTGGACATTCTCTACGAGATTTACCGGGCCCACCCCATGACCCACGATGTCTGGATCAGCTTCAACAAGTTCAACGACGCCTCGCTGAACATCTTCGTGGTGCACTGGTGGAACGGAACGGACTTCAAAGTCTACCTGCAGGGCATGCAGGAGCTGAACCTCCAGATCAAGCGGCGCTTCGATCAAGAAGGCATCGAATTTGCGTTCCCGACCCAGACGCTCTACGTCAAGCAAGGATCCGACTGGCGCCTGCACGGGCCGTCCGACCCCGTGCCCAACTTCACCGGAACAGGATCAGCCGCAGCCCCACGAGGATGAGGAACCCGCCGAAGAGGCGCTTGAGATCTTCGGCAGGCAACCGTGTGGTCAGCCAGGCGCCGAAGTATCCGCCCACCAGCGCCAGGGGGAACAGGGCCAGCGCCGTGCGCCACTCCACGTTGCCCTGTGACCAGTGCTTCGCCGCGCCCACCATCGCCGTCGGGATGATCACCAGCAAGGAGGTGCCCACCGCCTGTTTGATGTCGCGGATCGGCGGGCTCAGCAGGTACATCATCGCCGGCACCATCACGATACCGCCCCCCACGCCGAACATGCCGCTGGCAATGCCGCTCACCAGCCCGATCACCGCAGCCCATGCATACTGCATGCCCCATGCATGCCGGCAACACCGCTCCTCCGGCAATCCGAATCTGGCCTGAGGTGACCGCAGAACTGCGCTCCCCGCATTGGGCCTTCGAAGCCGGCCAAGGCTGCCATCCCGGAGCACCGGCGCCGGCGTACCCCCTTGGGGAGGGAATTCACCTCCAACGCCGCCGTCCGGGTCTTCTCGCAGGTCCCCGAATCATGGCGATCGGACCCTTGAACCGGCCGGACTTGGCCAAGAGAACTTCCGAGACGCCGGGGGCCTGCGGAGCAGCGGTTGTCCTCATGTTGGCCGTGGAGGCCGGACTGTCGATTTCGGCCTCGCGATCGGTGCAGACTTGCATAACGGCCGCCAAGTCCTCGGCGCTGCGAGGGTTGCCCGAGCTGCAGGTGGGGTGCCTCAATGGCTCTGGCAATCTTTCTGCCTGTCGTGACTTCTGGCGGCTGGAAGCCCGTGGTCTGGCAGGTTGGAAACTTGCGCTGCGCCACGTGGAAGTTCGCTGCCTTCCGTCCCCTACCGGGTCCGAATTCGTACCCACTGACGGGAGTCGGTGGAAAGCGGTCGGGCATTTCAATCCCCCGCCTTCCGGCGGCAGCTACCACACTCGAGGGACGTAGCCGCCGATGGGAATCGGCGAACTTGCTGGGCATTCACCACGATGTGGCAGGGCTGCCATCCAACGACCGGGTCTGAATGCGGGCTTTCGGTCCGCCGCCTCACGACGGCGGCGACCGAATGGCGTGCTCTGGGAGGCGTTCGGGAGCGCACCGTTCCAAGCTGCTTGGCAGCCGAGAGGTCGGGAAAGTTTCGCTTTTCGCCTCCCCTGCCGGTGGGGGCGCGGTGGCCCTCCCACGTCCCAGAGCCATTGCTGCGAATCCAGACTCTGGCAGGTTAACGCCGACCCGCCCGCAACCCCAGGGATCATTTGCTGCCGGGTTTGATGGGCGGGATGGCGGCCAGGTCGGGCGGGAGCTGATCCGGGGGAAAAGCCTCCACCTTCAACTGCAGCAAGCTGAAAAAGGGGACGCCGAACTGCACCGTGCCGCCAGATCGGTCCACCAGTACGGCCACTGCGACCACCTCCCCGCCGTGGCTGCGGACGATGTCGATGGTTTCCTGCACCCGACCGCCCTGGGTCACCACGTCCTCCACCACGGCAATGCGTTCGCCGGGTCGGATGCGGAACCCGCGCCGCAGCGCCAGGCGTCCTTCCTCCTTTTCTGTGAACAGGAACCGGCACCGCAGCTGTCGGGCCACCTCCTGGCCGATGACCAGCCCGCCCATGGCGGGAGCGACCACCGTGGCGGGGGTCAGGGACCGCAGCTTATCGGCCAACGCAGCTCCAAATCGCTCCACCACCGGCATTTCCTGCAGGGCCAGGGCACATTGAAAGTACTGCCGGCTGTGCAGTCCGCTACGCAGGATGAAATGCCCCTCGAGCAGCGCGCCGGTTTCACGGAACACCTGCAACACTTCCTCAGCCGTCATGGCCGCGCAGTGTTCCCCGTATCGCCAACGCGAATCAAGTCAGTTCGCGCAATGGGGCTTTCAGATTCTCTCGACGTCCCCGAAACGCCCGGGGGAATCTGAGCCGGCCGCGGCACGGAGAAGCCGAAGGGAATGGCAGATCTCCTTGGAATTCCTGGCTTCGGGGCTCGAAAAAACCAGAATCCGCTCTTCCCGTAAAAGGTCAAACGGCCCGCCCCCGATGCATCCCGGGCAGGCAGGTACGAGGCAATTCGGTTCTCGGTTTCTCCGACAAGGTCTCCCGCCAAAAAGAGCCCGGACTAGCGATGCGGCGGTGGGAGACGCTCCAGTACGAAGGGCAGAAGTAGCGCGCACTCCATCGACGGGGTTTTGCCCGCTGGGTCCGACTCGGCCCGGCGCGCGAGATGCTTTGGGGCATGTCCGCGCGACAAAAAAGGCCGCCTGCTTCCACAGGCGGCCTTCGGCAAAACTCAACCGATCCGGCTTATGGGAACAGCAGTGTGTTCGGTGCGGGGTTGGCGGAAGTGTCGCCCGTTTGGCGAGCGGCTTCGCGCAGTTTGGCCGTGCTCCACTGCTGGACGCTGCCATCGGCCAGGCAGACATTCCCCTGCCGTTGGTGCATCTTGTCGGTCCAGCCCACGTTGTTCAGCGTGGCGGCGTTCGTGGTCAGCGCCACTTTTGCACCCGCCACAGTGGTGGGCGAATTGCCGTAGCCACCGTTGGCAGTCGCAGTTGTCTGGGGACCATAAATGTTTCGGTCACCGGACAAGAACATGGAGGGCATGGTCTCGTCGGCGTCCTGGCCGAGGAAGTAGGAGACGGCCTGGTTGTTGAGAAAATCAGCGCCGGCCCCGGTGGTGATGAAATTGGTCCGGGCGTTTCGTTCGTCGGCCGGGCACACGACCACCTTGGGCGTGCTCAATTCGTTGGAGAGCACCGCGTAGTGTGTGTAAATGAGAGCGTTGTTGTTCAGGTTCCCAGCGGTACCGCCTTCGGTGTTCGGCACGCGCATGGGATACCGGTCTCCGTTGTCACTGGCCCATATGCGGAAGGCCAGGCCCACCTGTTTGAGGTTGTTGACGCAGTTGATCCGCTGGGCTTTGGCTTTGGCCTTGGCCAGGGCTGGCAGCAGCATGCCGGCCAGAATCGCAATGATGGCGATCACGACCAGCAGCTCGATGAGCGTGAAGGCTGTGAGTTTGAAGCGACGTGTCTGTTTCATGGTTCGTTCGGTTTGTTCTGTTCGTCTGAACTTGCGGGCAAGAACGGTGCCAACTGCCGCGCGCGCTGTAAAGCCCCAATTTTCAAACGCCGCATCGGGGGAAACTCGCGCCGAAGGGCGTGCCCGACACGCAGCTTGCGTGAAAATCGCGCACATGGAAGCACGCATGGCGCCATCCCTCTCCTTCCATGACGAAACGCAGGCGGACTCCGGGTCGACCTCCTCACCCGTGGTGTTCGGTCCCCAACGGCAGCTCCGGTTGGACCGCCCCACCCGGCGGGCTCGGCACCCGAAACGCCGCCGCGGACAGCTCCGGGAAAGGCGCCATCAAACCCGCCCGCCGACACGCCACGTCGAACATCCGGGCCAGCCGTTCGGCCTCCGGCCCCGTGCCCGTTAAACGGGTACCGAACCTTCCATCAGTGAGCCGGCCCTCCCGAATCTGACGCAAGCGGTTGAGAATCTTCTCCTTCCGCAACGGCACGGTTCGGTCCAGCCAGTCCAGGAACAATTGCTCCACCGCGTGGGGCAACCGCAAAACGGAATAGCAGGCGAAACGGGCTCCCGCGCGGGCCGCCGCCTCGAGAATCCGGAACATCTCATGGTCGGTGAGCCCGGGAATCACTGGAGCCACCAGCACGCCCACCGGAACGCCGGCCGCCGCCAGGAAGCGGATCGCCGCCAAGCGGTGGTCCGGCAGAGACGCCCGGGGCTCCAATCGCCGTGCCAGCTCAGCATCCAGGGTCGTAATCGAAAGGCACACGGTCGCGGCCCCATCCCGGGCCAACTCGACCAGCAGGTCGGCGTCCCGGGTGACGAGGTAATTCTTCGTGACCACGCACACCGGATTGCGGAACTCCGCCAGGACCGCCAGGCACCGCCGGGTCAACTGCAGGCGACGCTCGATGGGCTGGTAACAGTCCGTGACCCCGCTCAGGGCAATGGGCTGCGGCTCCCACCGGGGCGAGCTGAGCTCCTCCCGAAGCCTCTCCGGTGCGTCGAGCTTGACCAGAATGATGCTTTCAAAGTCCAGTCCGCTGGAAAACCCCAGGTACTCGTGCGTGGGCCGGGCGTAGCAATAGGCGCATCCGTGCTCGCAGCCCCGATAGGGATTCAAGCTGACCGAAAAACCGAGGTCGGGACTGTCGTTGAAACTGAGCACCCGTACCGACGCCGCATGGAGAAACCGCGTTCGTGGCAGAGGTTGGTCCTCCGGCGGCAAATCCGGATCCGGCTCGTAATGCCAGGGCTCGAACCGGTTGGGTGGGTTGAAAGCTGTCCCACGTCCCCGCGGCCCCCCGGACGCATTGGGCGGCAAAACGCTCATCGGTGGGCCAAATCTACTCCGGAGCCGCATACTTGCCAGTCTACCACGCACCTGCCGTGGCGCAGCGGAGGGTTCATCCAGCCTCCGGTCCCGCAGGCCCCCGAGCGATCCCCGGGGACGCGCATGCTCCACGGGCCCGGGCACGACAGCGAAAAAAGGACGTGACACTGCGACGATGCTGCCACCTGCCCCCCCGATTTGCGGCTGAGGCCGGAGGCCAATCGAGATCCGGTGGTAACGTGTGAACTCGAGCACAGATGCCGGGAACAAGTGGGATGGAATTGATGGGAGCGTCGCGGATCTGCCCTTGGCAAAGCACCTCGGGCCCGTCTTGCATCACACGCCCTCGCCGAGTCGGTTACCACCTGGGTTGGCGATCGTTTCCGGCTACCATGCCACCGGCCGTTCGCGATTCGCCGATCCCCGGTCCGGACGGGAGTGCCGCGGCGATGCAGCGAACGAGGAGTTGAGCCGCCGGCTCACGTCGGTGGCTACCGATTCGCAGTAGCCGCCGCCGGAAGGCGGCGGATCATGAGAGGGGGGCCGCCGATTCCTGTCACAGGCTATGGTTGGGAGCCCGCCGAGGAACCAGAGGAAAGGTCCCCAAATCGCCCTGAGCACGCAGGGGAAAGGATGGTCCACCGACTGCCGTCGGTGGCTACCTGTTTGAAATCCGCCGACTGCCGTCGGCGGCTACCGATCCGCAGTAGACGCCGCCGGAAGGCAGCGGACCAACCACCATGCTCACAATGGCCCGTTTCTCAAGAGGGTCCTGCGCAAGCCTCTGATTGGGACGGCCGTTTTTTCGAAAAGGGAAGACAGCCTGTCGAACTCACCACGGCGGCATCAGGCGCCCGGCGCGCGCGGTCCCTGGGAGGAGAAAACGCAGAACGGCTCCCGCTGCTCGGGTCTTGTTGGTCACCACTGCCGCCGTCCGCAACTGGTGCTGCGGTGCCCCTCGCCCGTCCGGCGGCCCGCGCGTCGTACCCGTCTGGCGGGCGGGTTCCAACGTGCCCTCGGGAGCGTGCTTACGGGAGGCGGTCTCGGATCCACGTGGACGGCCGGGTCGTTTAAACAAACCAGTTGCGTGGGGCAGCCGACCCGCGGCTGCACGCCGAGATCTTCCTTTTCGTGAACAAGCGTTCCAGTACCTGCAGGTCGGCACGCGGATGCCGGCGACAGCACCCCGGGCCTCAAGCCGTAGCGCCCCCCGGCGCAGCCCCCTGCTTCGTCCCGCCCCTTCGCCCCGGGGCCGGGCCCGGTGGGCGGTTTTGCACCTGGCCTCAGGTCTCGGACAACTCGTTGTCTGCGTGCACCGCCTCGCGCAGCTCTTCCAGAAAGCTGGGCAGCGCGCTTTCGACCCGGTTCCAGTTCGGAATCAGCGGCGAGGAAAGCGGGTCTTCCTGGTAGGCCCGACACGCCACGCGGATGCTGCGGACGAACGTGGTCACGGCGCTCTCCTCCTCATGCCGCGGATACACCAGGCCGTTGATGGCAGCATCGGCTGCGTAAAACCGAAGGGTGTCCTCTGCCTGACGGCTGTAGGCACTGAGCATGGTGTCGAATAAACCGCTGTCGAGCTTGATCCCTTCGGCCGCCATGCGGTGCAGCAACGATTTCACAATGTCCACCGCCATGCGATTGAGCCCCTTGTCGGGGTCCCGTGGCGACAACTCCCGGTGTTTGTGGTCGTAATTCTCGCACAACTCGGACTGGCAGATGGCCCGGGGCGAGCAGTTTCGGTACACCTCGGCCAGCATGCCGATCTCCAGGGCCCAGTCGTGCGGGATTCGGACCCGCCGCACGAGGTCCACGTCCAGGGACACCTCGCCGGCCAGGGGATACCGGAACGTGTCCATGTACACCAGGTACGGGTGCGGGCCCAGGATGCTCTTGAGGGCGCGCAACAGCGGCGTCACCAGCAGGCGCATTACCCGGCCGTTGAGTCGATCCGTCACGCGGGCGTAGTAGCCCTTGCAGAAGTCAAAGCCCAGGCTGGGATGGGCCACGGGATAACACAGCCGGGCCAGTAGTTCGCGGTTGTAGGTGAGAATGTCACAGTCGTGCAGGGCCACCATGCGTACCTGCTCGCTGGCCAGAACGTAGCCAAAGCACATCCAGACATTTCGGCCCTTGCCCGAAGGGCCGGGATAAAGATCGTTTTCTTCCAGCTTTCGGTAGAGGGCGCTGAGCCGGGGGCCGTCGTTCCAAACGATCACCGGTTTCTGCGGAAGTTGGGCGAAAAACCGGCGTGCGCGCTGGAAATCCCGGTTTCGGGTGGCCCCGTCCAACCCCACGATGATCTGCCGCAGGTAAGGGACCTCCTTCAGCTCTCGAACGATCAGCCGGAGTGCCCTGGTCCCCAACTCGCGGACGTGACAGGGCAGGACCAGTCCGATGGGAGTCTCCTGCACGTACACCATGAGCTCCCGTTCCAGGCGCCGGATGTCCGGCACACCCAGCCGGTGCAACGTGGCAATCGCTCCGGTTTGGAAAAAGTCGGCCATTCGATCGCCAATCTTGCGCTTTCGCGACGTGCCCCCGAATCCCACCCCAGCAGGGCTCTGCCCCGACGCACTCCCCCCCTTGCACGCCCGGGTTGGCCCAACCCTGGCCGCCGCGCCCACGAAACGGTTGCGGTGCCCCCGCCCGGATTCCGATCCCGGGCACGCAACTCATCCCCACGACCACGCGGCAGACTGCGTCATGCTGCCCTCCGGAGAACGACCCGGTCAAGCCAACATGCCGGAAAAGGCGAATTTTGGAGCCGGACTTTGCGAGGGGCCTCGCTGTCTTCGGCGAACAACAGAGGGGGTGGCACCGCAGCCCCGCAAGTCGAGCCTCCCCCGATGCCTCGACAAGCACGGCACAACCCCGCGCGCGAAATGTTGCCGGAGCCCGAAGTGAATTCGCATTGAATCCGTCCCAGCCGGCCGACCGCGTGTCTTTCCGGACCGGCTCCCTCTGCTCCGGCAAACCGGGTCTTGGCGAATCGACCGACGTTGAGTAGAACGCCCGCCGCATGTTCGAGCTGCTCAAAACCGACAACCGCACCGCGGCGCGGCTGGGCCGACTCACCACCGCGCACGGAGTCGTGGAAACGCCGGTGTTCATGCCGGTCGGAACGCAGGCCACGGTCAAAGCCCTCGACCCTCGCGAACTGGAGGAAATGGGCACGCAAATCATCCTGGGCAACACGTACCACCTCTACATCCGACCCGGTCTGGACATTCTGGAAGCGGCCGGCGGACTCCACCGGTTCATGAACTGGTCCAAGCCGATCCTCACTGACAGCGGGGGCTATCAGGTCTTCAGCCTGGCCAAAATTCGCAAGGTCCATGCCCACGGAGTGGAGTTCCGGTCCCACGTGGACGGGGCCCGGCTGTTTCTGGGGCCGAAAGAGGCGATGGCCATCCAGCGGGTTTTGGGCTCGGACATTGCCATGGTCTTCGATGAATGCCCGGCCTACGACGCCCCGCCCCGGGAACAGCGGTTGGCCGTGGAGCGGACCCTTCGCTGGGCCCGGGAGTGCCGCGAGCAACCCCGCGCCGAGGGTCAACAGGTCTTCGGAATCGTCCAAGGGGGCACTTCGGCCGAACTGCGGGAACATTGCGCCCGCGAACTGGTGGCCATGGACTTCGACGGCTACGCCATCGGTGGCGTCAGCGTGGGCGAGCCGGAGCCGGAAATGTTCCGCGCCGTGGAGATGACCGTGCCGTTCCTGCCGCCCGAGAAGCCCCGCTACGCGATGGGACTCGGCACGCCCGCGCAAATCGTGGAATTGGTCGCCCGCGGGGTGGACATGTTCGATTGTGTCCTGCCCACCCGGGTGGCCCGCAATGGAACCGCCTTCACCCGTCGGGGCGCCTTCCCGTTAAAAGGGGGCGCCTACAAGGCCGATTTTCGCCCCATCGAGGAGGGCTGCGAGTGTTTTGCGTGCCGCCATTTCACCCGCGCCTACCTGCGGCATTTGTTGAACGTCAACGAAATCCTCGGCCTGCGCATGGTCAGTGTGCACAACACTCACCTTTACTTGAAACTGATGGCCGACATCCGGGCGGCCATCCGTGCCGGGGCCTTCGAGGACTTCCGCCGCGAGTTCGTGGCCGGATACGTGCCCAGCCGACGGGTGCTTTCCGCGCGAGCGGCAGCAGCGTTGGAACGTTGAGCAGGCGCTCGAGGCCGCCCCCGACGACAAGTTGGGCCGTCCCGCCTCCGGAGTCGGGCGCTCGCCTACAGGGGCAGAGACCGAGCCGCTTCGTGCAGGATCTCGGCGCTGCGCCGCAGAGCCGCCTTCTCGGAGCGATTGAGCGGAGGCAACAAGGTCGCCCGAATGCCCTCGGCTCCCACCACCCGCGGCAGGGAGAAGCAAACCGGCGCAAACCCGCTCAAATGTCCGTCAAAGGCGCTCAGGGTCAGAACCACCCGCTCGTCATCCCGGATTGCCTTCACGATGCGGGACAATCCCGCCCCGATGCCATAGTACGTGGCCCGTTTGCCGGCGATGATTCGGTAGGCGGCCCGTCGCACCCCGTCGTCAATCCGCGCTTTCACCTCGGGCGTCAGGTCCCGCCCCGTTTGCCGGGCAAAGGTCTCCAGGGGCACGCCCCCTGCCCGGGCACTCGACCACACCAGCACTTCCGAATCCCCATGCTCCCCCAACACGTACGCATGCACCGACTGGGGAGCGATCCCGAGGTGTTCCCCCAGCAACGCCCGGAACCGCGCCGTGTCCAAAATCGTTCCCGAGCCGACCACGCGGTCCGGCGGCAGCCCGGACAATCGCAGCACGATCTGGGTCATCAAATCCACCGGGTTGGTGGCCACCACGAGAATCGCCCCGGCGGCGTGGGGCCGCAGGCGCGACATCACCTGTTGGAACACCGCGGTGTTGCGCTCCAGAAGCTGCAAACGCGTCTCGCCGGGCTGCTGATTGACGCCGCAGGCCAGCACTACGACCCGTGCCCCCACCAGATCCGCATAGTCCCCGGCCATCACGCGCACCGGCGAGCCAAAAGGGACGGCGTGCAGGATGTCCTCGGCCTGCGCCCGCGCCAGCTCCGCATTGGCATCCACCAGCACGAGTTCGCTGGCAACCCCGCGCAGGACCATGGCGTACGCGGCACTGCTGCCGACAAATCCCGTGCCGATGATGCCGACTTTCATGGAGCGCGAGGGATTGCGCAAACAGGGGAGGAACCTGCGCGGTCAGGCCCCGATTTGGGCCCGGATGGCGGCCGCGATTCGGCCAGCCCAGTGTTCCAAAAGGGCGGCATCCGGGCCCTCCAACAACAGACGCGCCTTCGGCTCGGTCCCCGAATAGCGCAGCAACAGCCGGCCGCCCTGCGCCTGCAGGGCCTTCTCCGCCTCCGCCTTCAGCCGCGGCACCTCCGCCAGTTCTTCGAACGGGCGTTTCTCGCGCACTTTGATGTTCATCTGCACCTGGGGGAATCGCTCCCAACAACGGGTCAACTCACTGAGCGGCTTCCCCGTGGTGCGCATGATCCGGAGAATTTGCAGTGCGGCGACCAGGCCGTCGCCGGTCGTGCCGTGGTCCCGGAAAATGAGATGGCCACTTTGCTCGCCGCCCAGGTTGTAACCGTTGCGCATCATCTCCTCGATGACGTATTTGTCGCCCACCTGGGTGCGCACCACGCGGCCTCCGGCGGCCTCCACGGCGCGATCCAGACCGGCGTTGCTCATGACCGTGGCCACCAGCGTGCGATCGGCCAGCGTTCCCTGGGCCAGCATCTCGAGCGCGGCGATCGCCATGATGTCGTCCCCGTCCACCAACCGCCCCTTCTCATCGCACATCAGAACCCGGTCCGCGTCGCCGTCGTGCGCGATGCCCACGTCGGCCCGGTACTCCAGGACCAGCTTGCAGAAGTGCTGCGGGTGCATGGACCCGCAGTCCTTGTTGATGTTCATGCCGTCGGGCTGATTGCCGAACACAATGACCTCGGCGCCCAGTTCCCGCAGCACACAGGGGGTGGACTTGTAGGCGGCTCCATGCGCGCAATCGACCACGATCCGCAGTCCCTCCAGGGTCAGGTTGCGCGGGAAACTGGCCTTGGCGAACTCGATGTAACGGCCCAGCGCATCGTCGATGCGCACCGCCTTGCCGATATGCTCGGCACTGGGGCGGATGTTCTCGATTTCCCCGCTGAACACCAGCCGTTCGATCTCCGCCTCGATGGCGTCGTCCAGCTTGTACCCGTCGGCCTGAAAGAATTTGATCCCGTTGTCGGTGTACGGGTTGTGCGACGCAGTGATCACGATGCCGGCATCCGCCCGCAGACTCCGCGTCACATACGCCACTCCCGGCGTGGGCAAAGGCCCGATGAACAGAACGTCCACCCCCATGGAGAGAATGCCCGCGGACAAGGCGTTCTCCAGCATGTAGCCCGAGAGCCGGGTGTCCTTGCCGATGACGATCTTGTGGCGGCCGCGGCCCCGCGGTTGGGCCTCCAAATGCTTGAACACGTGGGCGGCCGCCCGGCCCAGTTTCAGGGCCGTCTCCGCCGTGACGGGCTCCAAATTGGCGGTGCCACGCACACCGTCCGTTCCGAAAATGCGATTTCCGTTTCCCATGAGAAACCACCTCGTTTCACCGACCCCACTGCTTTCCCTGCTCAATCGGGCGGGCTCAGCACCCGAATCCGCTGGGGTTGTACGCGCACCACGTTCACTCCCGGCGGAGCCTGAACCTCGACCGGCTCCAAATGCTCCAAACCGCTCTGGCCGGGTTCAACCCGCACCACCACACGAATCTCCTCGGGCTGGAGCCCCTCGACCAGCTCCCGCGGACCGCGGACGGTCACTTCCACCGTGGCCGGCTCGACCCGGCAACCCTGGCCTTCTCGGGCGGGGATCAGCACCCAGACGGGTACGTCCGCCAGTGTCCGCGTCCGCCCAAAGCCGATCGCGCTCCCGCCACCGGACCGATGAATCATGTCGCGCACGGTGGTCCAAATCAACACCGCCAGCGCCAGGGCGAACAGCTTCAAGCCCCAGTCCCGCCGCGCCCGTTGCCACCACGTCGCCCCCATCACGCACCGTTCGAAGAGGTCGGAAACGAGCCCTCCCGGCTCAACACCGCCGGGGCGGGCCGGGGTCGCTCCAGCCGCTGCCGCAGCCACCCGATCCACCCCCGCGCCCGCACCGGCTGGATCAATGTCTCGGTCAGGAACGCCCGCAGTTGCTCCAGCGACACCCCGCGCACCAATTGACCACCGTAGGCATACGATACGGCCCCGGTTTCCTCCGAGACCACCACCACCACCGCATCCGTTTCCTCGCTCAAGCCCAGAGCGGCCCGATGCCGGGTTCCCAGCGTGGGATCCAAATCGTCCCGACGCGAGAGCGGAAAAATACAGGCTGCATGCATGATGCGGTCCCCCTTGATCAACACCCCACCATCATGAATGGCATTGTTGGGAAAGAAAATGCACTCCAGCATTTCCGGGGTGGCCGCGCAGTCCACCAGGATGCCGGACTCCACCACGTCGATCAACCGAATGGACTGCTCGATGGCCATCAGCGCGCCGATGCGAAGTTCCGACAACCGTTCGCACGCCTTGACGATGACCTCGATGCTCTCGCGCTGCTCCTGCGGCGTGGCGAACAGCGGCAGCCGGCCCACTTGCGCCAACATGTGCCGGAGTTCCGGCTGAAAGATCACCAGAGCCGCCACCACCACAAAGGCCGAGAAGGTCCCCAGCAACCACCGCAAGACCTGCAGATCCAGCAGGTACACCACCACGCCCAGGCTCAACAGGCTCAGGATAAACCCCAACACCACCGGCCAGCCGCGCGTACCCCGCACAAACCGCAGGGCCTGGTAGATCACCACCGTCAGAATGATGATCTCCAGCAACGGCCGGCCCCAGGCAGCCAGCGATGTCCAGGTCCAGTCCATCCCGTCAACGGCTCAAGATGGCTTCCATCACACGAATCGCCTGCACCGTCTCGGCCACATCGTGCACCCGCAGCACGGCCACCCCCTGGCAGACCGCCCACGCCGCACAAGCCAGCGACCCCGGCAGCCGCGCCTCCACCGGGGCCCCGGTAATCGCGCCCAAAAAGGATTTTCGCGATACGCCCAGCAGCAGAGGTCGCCCCAGCCTTCTAAAACTCGCCAACGCCCGCAGCAATTGCAAATTATGCGCCACCGTCTTGCCGAAGCCGATGCCCACGTCCAACACCACTTGCACCGGTCTCACGCCCGCCTCGGCCAGCCGTTGGAGGCGCTCCTCGAAAAACGCCCCCACCTCGGCCACGACGTCCCGGTACACCGGTCGCTCCTGCATGGTCTGGGGCGTCCCCTGCATGTGCATGCAGACGTAGCCCGCCCCGGCCTCGGCCACCCGGCGCCACATCGTCGGATCCGAACGGTTGGCCCCGACGTCATTGACGATGCACGCCCCGGCGGCCAACGCCTCCGCGGCCACTTCCGGCTTCATGGTGTCCACCGACACCGGTACGCGACACTGCCGGACCAACCCCGCAATCACGGGCACCACACGCCGACGCTCTTCCTCCGCACTAACCGGCGTCGCCCCCGGTCGCGTGGACTCGCCGCCCACGTCCAGAATGTCCGCCCCCTGCGCGGCCAGTTCCAACCCGTGCTCGATTGCCCGGACCGGGTCCGCGTACCGGCCCCCGTCGGCAAACGAGTCCGGCGTCACGTTCACAATCCCCATCACCAGGGTCCGCGACGGGAACGTCCAACGATGCGGCCCCGCCTGCCAGACCATCGACGCTGCCGTGAGAGCCTCCCCGCTGGGTGTCCCGCAGGTTTCTTTCATTTCCCCTCGCGCCGCAAAGATCCGGGCCGGGGCAACGACACCACGGTTCCCGGTGAGGGATCGCTAATAACCGGAACCTCCGCGCCCCCGCTGGATGAGTTCGATTTCGTAGCCCTCCGGCGCATCGATGAAGGCAAAGCCGCTCCCATCCTCCCGCAGGTGCGGCGGCTCGGAAAAATCCAGGCCGAACTTCCGCAGGTGTTCCCGAAACGCCTCCAGGCTGTCCACCTCGAAGGCCAGATGGGTCAGATCCGGCTGCACCTGCACCGGCCCGCTGGCCGGGTAACAACAGATCTCGATGAGCTCCTCGCTTTCCGGTGCCTTCAAAAACACCAGTTCCGAACCGCGTGGCGACTTGTGCCGGCGCACCTCTTCCAGCCCCAGCACCTCCCGATAAAACCGAACGGTCCGCTCCAGGTCGTTGACCCGATACCGCGTATGCAACAGCTTTCGTACGATTGCCATGCCCGCAGCATAGGGCGCCCCTCGTGAGGATCCAAACATCTTTCGCCAGCAGCAGTGCTCCCGGGAAAAACCTGCTCTCGTCGACCTCCCCCTGCCCACGGCCGGGCAGCATCGCAAGACGCCGCAAGGCGACCGCGACAATAACGTTTACACCGGGCCGACCGCGACTAGCATGAGGCCCTGACTTTTCGGCATATGAAGAAAATCGAGGCCATCATCAAGCCGTTCAAGCTGGAGGACGTAAAGGACGCCCTTTCTGCCCTGGGCGTCCAGGGCATGACGGTCACCGAAGTCAAAGGCTTCGGCCGCCAAAAAGGGCACACGGAGATTTACCGCGGCAGCGAATACACCGTGGATTTCCTGCCCAAAATCAAAATCGAAGTCGTCCTGCCCGACAATCTCGTCAACTCTGCGGTCGAAGCCATCGTCAAGGCCGCCCGCACCGGGAAAATTGGCGACGGCAAGGTCTTTGTGACCCCGGTGGAAACCGCCGTGCGCATTCGCACGGAGGAAACCGGGGATGCGGCGGTGTGAGCCGGGACTTCCGCAATCCGCGAAGCCAATTCCCACGCAACGCCCCCGGCGGGCCCGCGGCCGGCTTGCCGCCGTGGCACCCGGATGGCACCGCTCACGGAGCTCGTCCCGGACCTGCGGGAGCCTCTGCGCGTCCGACCGGCCGCCATGCCCTTCCGTCGGTCCATCCGGCATGAACCCGCCGCTCACCTTCCGGCACTCGTTACGAGTCCGTTACGGGGAAACGGACCAGATGGGCACCTTTTACCACGCGCGCGCCCTGGACTGGTTCGAGTGCGCCCGTTCGGAATTCATCCGGCATCATTTGGGGATGTCCTATGCAGAGCTCGAGGGGGCAGGGCTGTTTCTGCCGGTCATCGAGGCGCACTTGCAACTGCTCGGTCGGGCCCGCTACGACGACCTGTTAACCATTGACGCCACTCTGGAAATGCCCGGCCGTGCCCGGTTGCGCTTCGACATGCACGTGTCCCTCCATCCGCGGGGCACCCCGGTCGTGCGGGGTTACACCGTGCATGCCTTTGTCGATGGCCAGGGCCGTCCCATCCGACCCCCGGCGTGGTTTCTCGACAGGCTTCACCAAGCAGCCGCGAGGCTCCAGGCCCCCTCCCCCGAGAACCCACTCCCCTGACTTCCGGGTCGCCGTGACCTCCCCGAACGCCACACCGCAAGTCGCACAGCCGGGAAAGGCCCCGGCAGATCGAAAAGTGCGTCCCTGCCTCGACAAAGCAGGCATTAGCGGTTGCACCGGCCCGGATCGGTGAGCAAATTGTCGTGGAAACCGAGCCCGTCAGCGTCGGCTCGACAGGGCTCGCAAACGCAACACAGAACGCCCGAACGAACACGGAGGATCGAGCCCATGGAAACCCACTTCGCCAATTTGGAAGGCGCCCGCACGACCCTGGCCAAGGAAAGGGTTCTGGAGGACCTGCGTCAGCTGGCCCGCGATGCGGAGTCCCTGTTGCAGGCCACGGCCAGTGACGTCTCAGAGAAAGCTCGCGAGGCCCGGGAACGACTGGCAGCCGCCCTGGAGCGGGCCAGGGCGACGTGTGCCGAATTCGAAGAAGGCGTGGTAACGCGCGCGAAGGAGGCCGCACGCAAGGCTGACACCGTCATCCGCCAGCATCCGTACGAGTCCATCGCGCTGGCCTTCGGTATTGGCCTGTTGATCGGCGCACTGATCGCGCGCAAGTAACCCCGCGCATGGATCCCGAAGCGGACGCCACACCCGGCTGGCGGGCCGGCCTGCGCCGCGCAGCCGAAGCGCTGTGGGGACTGGCGCGCTGTCGGCTCGAGCTGTTTGCCATCGAGCTGCAGGAAGAAAAGGAACGCTTCCTGTGGCTGCTCGTGCGCCTGGCGGTGATTGCGGTCCTCGGCGCGGCCGGCGGCCTGGTAATGCTCGGGTTGCTCACCTGGCTGGTCTATCAGCTCGCCGGCCTTTGGGGCGTCGCCGGCGTCGGGCTCCTTTGCCTGGCCGGGGCAGCGTGGGGCCTCCGGAGTTTGCTCCGCACTCTGCGGGAGGGCCCGATCCCCTTTCACCAAACCGTGGCCGAGTTCAGGAAGGACCGCGCATGGCTCACCGGCAACGACTGACGGAACGAGAGCAACTCAAGCGCCTTCTGGCCGCCGAGTCGGAGCTGCACCGGGCCGTGCTGCGCAGCGAATGGCAGCGCCTGGCTTCGTGGGGCGACCTGGCCCGTGGCTGGAAGGACGCGGTGCCCAAGTGGGCACCGGGGACGGCGTGGTGGACGCTGGGCAGCGCCGCAGCGGGATTGCTGTTGGCCCGGCGCTGGAAACCACTGCTGCGGTGGGCTCCCGCGGCCTGGACCCTGTGGCGCTGGTGGCGCCGGTTCGGTGCCAAATAGTCGCTTGCCTCGGGCCTCGGAGCCGTTCCGGGCTTCGAGTCGGCCATCCGGAACAGGACAGCCCGGGCTCCCACAGGCCTCCCGGATCTCAGGGTGCGAAAGAGTGATTGGGCCACTGAACCCGTGCGAATCCCTGGATAAAGCAGAAGGCTAAACGCGGCAACGACCCCTCTTTTCCTGCTGCCCCTCGCTCGCCTCCGCTCTTGGTCAGGAAACTCGACCAACAGATGGGTTCCTCCCGGTCCTTTGCCCCGAGCCGTCCCGCAACCCTTATCTGTGCGTATTGGATTCTGGGAACCTCCTGGCGGGACACGTTTCCCGACCGCCCTGCGACAACTCAGAAGCCGACAAACGCTTCGGCGCGGCTGCCCGATCGCGGGCCCCGTAGGTCACGGTTCCGACTTCGGCCGGGCACATACACTTTATTTGACCCGGCGGCGTGTCCGCACGTGGATCCTTTCCTCCCGCACCGGCGGACTCTCCGACACACGGCGTTGCGCTCGGGCTCCGGCGCACCTACAGGGCCCGCGCATTCGAGCGGCGTGCGTCAAGCAGTTGAACCCGATGGGCCCGGCTCCAGTGCGCGATGAAGTGCCCAAAGCAAGTCGCGAGTCAGGAAAGGCTTGGTCATCAAGGTCTCCAATTCCAGATTCTCCAGGTTCCGGATGGTCACGCGCTCAGCCACACCCGTCATCCCCAGGATGGGCAGGCGGACCCCCCGCGCCCGCAGGGCCTGGACCAACCCCGGACCGTCCAGCCCGGGCATCAGCATGTCGGTCAGCACGAGGCGGACCTCACTGGCATAGCGCTCGACCAACGCAAGCGCTTCATTGCCCTCGGCCGCCAGCAACACGCGGTAGCCATGTTTCTCCAACGTGCGCTTCAGCATGTCGCGCACGCTGGCCTCGTCGTCCACGACCAGCACCATCTCGCCCCGGGCCGGAGGTGGCAGCGGTGGCTCGGCCGGTTCTTCAGCCGCCGATTCGCTGATGGTGGCCGGAAAATACAACTCGAAGGTCGTCCCCTGCCCGGGCAGGCTCTTGAACCGCAGGAATCCGTTGTGCCCCTGCACGATGCCCAGGACCGTCGGCAGTCCCAGACCCGTGCCCTTGCCCACCTCCTTGGTGGTAAAGAAAGGATCGAAGATCCGGTCCTGAATCTCCGGCGCGATGCCCGTGCCCGTGTCACTCACCGTGAGGCACACGTAGGGCCCGGGTTTGGCGCGCGGATCCAGGGAGGCAAAGCTTTCGTCCACGTGGACGTTTTCCGCGGCCAGCCGCAGGATGCCGCCCTGCGGCATGGCGTCCCGGGCGTTCACGCACAGATTCATCAGCGCCTGATGCAACTGGGTGGGATCTCCCATCACCGACCACAACTCCCGCGGGGCATGCAGCTCGGTCTGGATGTTTCGCGGGAACGTCTCCCGGATGATTTTTTCCATGTCCCGTAGCAAGTGCCGCACCGGCACGGGGACCCGGGTTCCCGGCGTTCCGCGGGCGAAGGTTAGCAGCTGCCGAATGATGTCGGCCCCGCGTTGTGCGCATTGCTCCATCGTCTCGAGCATCGCCCGGCTTTCCGGATCCTCCACGGTCTCTTTCAGGAGCGGTGCCGCCATCAGGATCGGCGCCAGCAGGTTGTTCAGGTCGTGCGCAATGCCGCCGGCAAGGGCGCCAATGCCCTGCATGCGCTGGGCGTGCAGCAGTTGGGCCTGCATTTGCTTGCGCTCGGTGATGTCGGTGAGGATCGCCAACACCCGGGGCGGAGTGTCGGGAGGCTCTCGGAGCAGAGTCCACCGCGCCAGAACGATCCGCTCACCGCCGGTGGCCTGGGGGATGGAGAACTCGCCGGTCCACTGGGCTTCCCGCTGCAGGGCGGCCTCGGCCTCCGAAAAGCCGGGAAACAGCAGCTCGGGCACTTGTTCCAAACCCAGACCCACGAGGGCCTCCCGATCCCGCCCCAGCAGCCGCGCCGCCGACGCATTGCAGTAGCGGATCCGCCGATCCAGCGTCCAGACCAGGATGGCGTCGTTGGCCGCATCGAGCAGGGTCGCCTGCTCCTGCAGGCGCGCTTCGGCCCGTTTGCGCTCGGTGATGTCGAGGCCGCAGCCGCACAAACCGATGATCCGGCCCTGGGGATCGCGCAGGGGCACTTTGGAGGCGATTTTCCACGCAATGCTGCCGTCCCGCAGCACCACGCGTTCCTCGTAATTCAGAATCGGCTGGCCCGTCTCCAGAACGCGCCGATCTTCCTCGGCAAATACCGCAGCCTGTTCCGGGGGATAAAAGTCGAAGTCCGTCTTGCCGAGCACTTCCTCCTCCGACCGGGCGCCCATGTAGCGCAGGTCTTCCGGATTGGTCAGCGTTTTACGCCCCTGCAGGTCCTTCGCGTACACGACCATGGGCACCGTGTTGACTATGGCGCGCAGGAGCGTCCGTTCGCGGATCAGCGCTTCCTCCGCGCGTTTGCGGTCGGTAATGTCCAAGCCACAGCCGGCCAGGCCGATCACACGCCCCTGCGCATCCCGCAGCGGCACCTTGTAGGTCAACAGCCAGGCCTCCCGACCGTCGCGCAGGACAATGCGATCTTCTCGACCCAGAATCGGCTCGCCAGACTCCAGTACCTGCCGGTCCTCCGCCGCGAAAACCTCTGCCTGTTCGGGCGGATAAAAGTCAAAGTCGCTCTTGCCCAGCACTTCCTCCTCGGACCGCGCACCCATGAATTGCAAATCGACGGGATTGGTGAGCGTTTTGCGGCCGGTGATGTCCTTGGCATAGACGGCCAGCGGCAGCGTCTGGAGGAGCGTGCGCAACAGCGTGCGTTCGGCCGCCAACTGATCCCGCGCCCGTTTCAATTCCGTGATGTCCAGGCCGATCCCGGCCAGGCCAATGATCCTGCCTTGCGCATCGCGGAGCGGAACCTTGGAAGTCAACAGCCAGACCTCGGAGCCATCCGGCCGGGTTAGGCGCTCCTCCCGATTCAGCACCGGTTCCCCACTGCGCAACACCTTCTGATCGTCCTCCCAAAACGCCGCGGCTTGATCGGGCGGAAAGAAATCGAAATCGGTTTTTCCGAGCGCTTCCGCCTCCGTGGTCACCCCGAGGTTCAAACGATCCACCGGGTTGACCAGCGTTTTCCGTCCCTCGGTGTCCTTCAGGTAGAGCGCCACCGGCAGGTGATCCACCAGGGTTCGCAACAGCGCGCGTTCGTTCGCCAGCTTTTCCTCCCATTGTTGCCGTTCGGTAACGTCCTGCAGAGTGCCGAGAATCGCCGGTCTGCCCATGTACTCCACGCGCGCCCCATGTGCTTCCAGATGGATTGTGGAGCCATCCTTTCTCTGACCGCGGAACCGGTAATAGACCTGTTCCACCTCCCCTTTCAGCCGGCGCCGGATGTTTTCCTGCACCCGGGCTCGGTCTTCGGGATACGTAAGGTCCAGCGGGCTCAGCTTGCCGACCAGTTCCTCGGGTGCGTACCCGAAGATCCGGGCCAGAGCCGGGTTCACGTAGAGGAAACGTTCCTCGTCGAATAGATAGATGCCCACCAGGGCGTGCTCGCTGAGCATTCGAAAACGCTGTTCGCTTGCACTCAGCTCCGCCTCGGCCCGCTTGCGATCGGTGACGTCGGTCGTGAGGGTCGCAAAGCCGTCCGGACCAAAGGGCGCCACCGAGACTTCGAAGTGCCGATCCACGGGGGGCCAGTACACTCCCATGCGGGTGGGCCGCCCGTGCAGGGCCACGGCCGAAAACTCCTCCAGGAAGGGCGGCGGGGTGGTGCCATAAACCTCCGAGGCCAGGCGGCCTCGCACTTCCTCGCGCCGCAACCCCATGATCCGTTCGAACGCCGGATTACAATCGAGGATGCGATAATCCACCGGCCGACCGTCCGCATCTCGAACCAACTGGTGCAGTACGATCATTTCTCCGGCACCTTGAAACAGGGATCGGAAGCGCGCTTCACTTTCCTCGATGGCCCGGCGCGCCTGGCGCTCGGCAGTTTGATCCCGGAACACCAACACCACGCCGGCCAGGCGCCCCTGCGCATCCCGGATCGGCGCCGCGCTGTCCGCAATCGGAATCTCCCGTCCGTCCCGACTCAGCAACAACGTGTGATTTGCCAGGCCGACCACGCGGCCTTCGCGCAGGACACGTTCCACCGGGTTCTCCACGGGCTGCCGGCTGAACTCGTTGATGATGCGGAAGACGGAACCCAGTCGTTTCCCCTCGGCCTCCTCTCGTTTCCACCCGGTCAATTGCTCGGCCACCGGGTTCAAATACTCCACGCGCCCTTCGGCGTCGGTGGTCAAGACCGCGTCACCAATGCTCTCGAGCGTAATGCGGAGTCGTTCCCGGCTCCGGAAAAGGGCCTCCTCGGCCTCTTTTCTGGGAGTAATATCCGCCACAAACCCCTCCAAGAACTTGAGTGCCCCCGAGTCGTCGTACACGCCCCGGCCGCGTTCCCAGACCCAACGCACCTGTCCGTCCGCACGTTGGATCCGGTACGTCAGTTCGAAGGGTTCCTGTTGTGCGAGCGCCGCCTGCACCACGTCCCACACGGCCTGCCGGTCCTCCGGCAGGATCAATTCTCCATAGCGAGGCCGGCCTTGCAACAAAGCCTCTGCCGGATAACCGGTGAGATCCGCACACCCGTCACTCACCAGGACCATGGGCCAGTCCGGAGCGTTGACGCATCGGTAGGCCATGCCCTGCAGATTCGCCAACAGGGTGCGCATTTGGCGGTGGCTCTCCGCCAGAGCCTCGCGAGCCTGAACCGCCTCCGTGACGTCCTCCAGGGCCAGCAAAATCATTTGGGAGGCACGGGCCTCGCCGTACAGGCGCCGGGCATTCAATCGAAGGATTCGCGGGCCGAGTTCCGGCAGCGAGACCTTCAATTCGAAATCGTCCAGCCGCGTGTCTTCCGGCAGGATCTGCTCGAGCAACTGGCGCAGTTGCGGCTGCTCCAATGCACCGCCCCAGAGCGCATACAGGGATTGCCCCACCACGGTTTCCGGCCGGGAGCGGAACGACTGGTAAAACGCCCGGTTGGCCGAGACGATCCGCAGGCCCTGGTCCAGCACCAACAGGGGATGCCGCAGCGTGGCCACAATCGCCTCGTTGAGGGCCAGCGCTTCGGCCAAAAGCCGCTGTGCCTTTCGCTCCTCGGTCTGATCCCGGAACACAAGGACCACCCCGGTGATGCGGCCCTCCTCGTCGCGGATCGGCGCGCCGCTGTCGGCAATCGGGTACTCGCGCCCATCCCGGGCAATCAACAAGGTATGATTCGCCAGACCCACCACCCGACCCTCGCGCAACACGCGGGACACGGGGCTTTCCACCACCTGACGGGTTTCTTCATTGACGATGTGAAAAACCTTGCTGAGCGGTTTCCCGCGCGCCTCGGCCAGCGGCCATCCGGTCAGACCTTCGGCCACCGGGTTGAGGAACTCCACGCGACCCTCCGCATCGGCGACAATCACCGCGTCGCCGATGCTGGCCAGGGTCACTTGATGGCGCTCCTCCAAACGCCGGCGTTCTCGCTCGGCTTCGAGCAGTTGGCGCAGTTGTTGGGCATGGACTCTCTGCCAGAGATTCCATGCCACCAGCCCCAGCAGTCCGAGCAGCGCACCTGTACCCAACCAGATCGCCACGGCCCGACGCCGGGCGGCGCCGTACGCCTCTCGAGCGTCCATTTTGGCCACCAGCACCCATGAAGAGCCCGGTACTTGGGCCGCGGCGGCCACCACCGCTTCCCCTCGATAATCCCGGCCCTCGATTAATCCACGGGCACCCTGGACTGCCTGGACCTCCACCAACTCTCCTTCGCTCACGGGAAGCCACCGTTGCAGCGCCGAACCCGGCCAATCCCTGGGGTCGTTGAGAAACAGAACATCTTCGCCCCGCCGGCGCACCAGCAACGTCTCGGCGGTTTGCGAGGGCAGCGGCCAGGCCAGGAGCAGCGGATAAACATAATCCGACGCGCGCGTCACCAACACCACCGCGCCGACCACGGCTGCGTCGGCCACCTCTCCCGTCACCAGCGGCGCCACCACCGCCAGATTCGGCAACGGATCGGCCCCCCAACGGAAAAGCTCCGTCAACGCCGTTTCACCCGTGCGCAGGACATTCGTGAGGGTAAGCAGCAGCTCCAACGGCAGCGACGGCAGGTTGGGCCCCACTGTCAATCGCACCTGGGCGTGAACATCGGTGAAAAACGCCTGCGCGTAACCTTCGACCCGACGACGACGCTCCAGCCGATTCTGCAATACCGCCGCCCGCTCCGCACGGGGCTCGGCCAGCCACTGCGTGAACGCCACCGCAAGGGAGGGGGTTTCCCGGTACAAGTCTCCATCCGCCAAGCGTTCCGCGCGCCACGCGGACAATTGCCGCACCTTGAGGTCCGCGATGCTCAAGAGGGTCTGCTCGGCCCGGTGCCGCAGCATCGCGGTTTGCTCCCGCTGAAGCCAGACGGCACCCGCCACCAGGACCAGGGCCGCCAATCCAAACAACCCCCGTAGGACCAATGCGTGCGGTTTCATAGGCAGCGAACTGCGCTTCGCCGCAGCCTGCCATCGACGGATTCCTGCTGACAAGCGGGAACCCGGCGACTTCGGGGAAGGCCGAGTACCTCCTGCCCCGGGTCCGGAACCTCGAGGTCCTCAGCAGCTACCTGTCAGAATCGCTGGAATGGCTGGATGCGGAGGGGGCAGGATCAGGTCGAACCCGCCGCGGGAACCGACTCTTTGCCACCGCGCAGCCACAGCTCGAACTGGTAGAGGGCTGCCACGACGATGCAGTGACGGATCCTGCCCCGGGCCACCAGCCCGGGCAGGTCCTCCACGGGAACCAGCCGCGTGACAAGGTCCTCCCCCTGGTCGAATTGCACCGGGTGGGTCGGACGGCATTCTTCCACCAATACCGTGTAGGTGCGATTGCTCAGGATGGCGGGATTCGGCAAGACCATGCCGATGACGCGGGGGCGCACACCCGTGTAGCCGGTTTCCTCGCGCAATTCGCGCACTGCCGTGTCGATCGGGGACGCGTCGGAAGGATCCATGATGCCACCCGGGATCTCCAGCTCGACCGTGCCGCTGCCGTGTCGGTACTGCTCCACCAGGACGACCTGACGATCCGGCGTCATCGCCACGACATTCACCCAGTCCACCGAGTCCAGAATGTAGAACTCGTGGGTTCGGCCCGTCCGGGGCGAGCGTTTCAGGTCTTTCCGGAGGCGAAAGACCTTGAAATCGCCCAATGGCACGGTCTCGAGGGTCGCCCAGGGTTGGATCATTGGCGCATCTGCCGATTGAAGGTTGGTCCGAAGATCGGGCGCGCTGTTACGATGGTGATTGCCGCGCGGACGCAGCCTGCTGAAACAGGCGCAGCAGGTGAGCCATCGCGTCCGGTTTTGACCGGCCCGTCTGCCGGGCGAGCTGGTCGGCGCGGCGATCCAGTTGTCGCGCCATTTCGAGCGAACGCTGCGGCGGGCAGCCCCACCCTTCCAACAGGCGGGCCAGGAATTGCAGCTCAACCTCCGTGGGGCCCGTGTTCATGCACGCATCCCCTCTGGACCGGAGGAGGGCACGATGCGAATGCTCTCCACATGGATCCGGCGCAGGGGACAGTCGCGGGCGTCGGTGGGCGTGTTGGCGATCCGGTCCAACACATCCTCACCCTGGATCAACCTGCCGAACGCGGTGTATTGCCGGTCCAGAAAACGCGCATCGGCATGACAGATAAAAAACTGGCTTCCGGCGGAGTGGGGATCCCGGGCCCGAGCCATGGAAAGCACCCCCCGCAGGTGAGGACGGTCATTGAATTCTGCCGGGACGCGGTGGGCGGGCCCGCCCGTACCCCAGCGTGCCTTTTGAGATTCGTCTTTCGTGAGGGGATCTCCGCCCTGGATCATGAAGCCCGCGATCACACGATGGAAACAAGTGCCATCGTAAAACCCCTGACGGGCCAACTGCTTGAAGTTCTCGACGTGGCGCGGGGCCACCTCCGGCCACAATTCCAGCACCATGGTGCCTTCGCTGGTTTGAATCACTGCCACTTCGTCGCTCATGGTAGGAGCCCTGTTTGGACGGTGTTAACCTGGTGTTCGTTGGGGAGCATCGATTCGGAACCCGTGCCCCGGAGGGCAGGATCGCTCACGGCGCCTGGTCCGCCGGCACGATCCGAATGCTTTCCACATGGACTCGCTTCAAGGGCCGGTTGCGCGCATCCGTCGGAGTGTTGGCAATCCGGTCCAGAACCTCTTCGCCCCGAATGAGCCTGCCAAAGGCTGTGTACTGGCCGTCCAGATGAGGCGCATCCGCATGGCAAATGAAGAACTGACTGCCGGCTGAGTTTGGGTCACTGGTGCGGGCCATCGAAAGGACCCCGCGAACGTGTTTGCGCGAATTGAATTCCGCCTTGATGGTGTACCCGGGGCCGCCCGTACCCCATCGTGCCTTTTGAGATTCGTCCCTGGTCAGTGGATCTCCTCCCTGGATCATGAAGCCTTTGATGACGCGGTGGAAGCAGGTGCCGTCGTAAAAACCCTGGCGCGCCAGTTTCTTGAAGTTCTCCACGTGACCGGGGGCGACGTCCGGCCAGAATTCGAGGACCATGGTGCCCTCGGAGGTCTGGATCACCGCCACCTCGTTGGTTGCGGCGCCGGGTCGAGGGGCAGTGCCGGGAACCGCGTTGGTCCCGGGGTTCGCGGGCCCGTTCGAGCCGCCCGGGCTGGGCTGGGCACTGACGTGCAACCAAACGCCGGCAAACAGACAGGTCAAGCCAGTCCAAAACAGACCTCGATGCTTCATAGGATGAACAATCTTCGCCTTGCCGACGGATTCTGTCACGCCCGGATTTGTGGGTGCTGGCTCCGGAGCTCCTGCGAGCTCTCGCCGCCCGGAGCCGCGGCTGCCTCCACTCCGAGCAAAGCAGTCCGGCGCCGTGGCCGTGGTGGCGCGCAAGCGAGCTGTCACGCTCCCGCTCATACTTCGCACAGGGCGGCCAGCTCCTGTTCCAGGGCCCCAGCCGAGGCCGGCCGCTGGCGGGGATCGAAGCTGCACGAGCGCTGAATGATCTGATAAAACCGGCGCTCAACGTCGTTCTTCAGGCGGGGCGTCAGATCGGGCAGATTGTCGGCCAGTTCTTGCACGGCCACGCCGCTGAACATCTCGTAGAGGATCCGGCCCATGCTGAAAATGTCACCCGCCGGCCGGCCGCTGCCCTCCGGAGGATGGTATCCCACGCTGCCCACCGAGGTGCCCCCGTGTTGCTGCGTGGCCACCGTCCCGATGTCGGCCAGCTTCGGCACGCCGTCCACGTAAATGATGTTCGCGGGCTTCATGTCTCGATGAACCAGGCCGCGGTGATGCAAGACCTGCAGAGCCAGCAGCAGCGTCCTGGCCACAAGGACACATTCCAGCACGGGCAACCGTCTTCTGCGATCCAACTCCGCGCGCAGCGTCCGGGGTACGTACTCTGAACAGTCCTCCACGGGCATTCGGCGCAGGTCGTCGGCCAGCTCCATCACATAGTAAAACCAGGTGTCATCGGGACAGCGCCCGACCTGAAGGATGTGTACAAAGCCGGGATGGGTTCGCGAAATCGGCTCGAAGTGGCGAACCCCGGTCCATTCCCGCTCGTACTGTCTGGAGGAGGCAAACGCGCGGCGTTCCACAACCTTGGCGGCCCGGCACCGACCCAGCACGCTCTGCACCAGCCAGACGCTGCCGTACGTGCCGCGCGCCAGATGCCGCAGAACCTCATGATCGGCAATCCGGGGCCGGCCGGAACCGGGAACCTGACCGCTCATAAGAAGGAAGCCCGTTGCACCCGAGTCGGAGCGGCACGGGTTGGCCGGGCACTGGTGCGCCCGCCCGCGGTACATCCGGCCCGAAGCATAGTGTTTTCGTTCGACACAGTCTGACCCGCAAAGGAGCCATGAAACGGATCCTTTGGAGCACACGCAATCTAGCAGCGGACTCATCCCCCGCAAGCCGTTCATGCAGACCGAGCCCTTCTGCCCGCAGTCCCGCCCCTGCACTGGTAGAGATCGCTACGGCCCCGGGCGTTGACCCCGTGGCCTCGCGTCCAATGCACCGGCGCGTTCCGAGGAATTCCGGCACGTTCCCCACCTGATGCGCGGCGCCGACCTGCGGGCGGACCATGACGAATTCGCCAGGCCTGCCGGGCCGGAGAAGGCTGTTCCCCGTCGAGGGCCGGGCGTGCCGACTCGCACCCGGATGCACGCGAACTTCAAATCAGGAGGCCTGTTCAGGCGAGATGCACAGCAGCGAATGGGAGTAATTGGACTTGCCCGGATCGGCCGTTTCGCCGATCGGTGCTTGCGGCGCATGGACCATTGGATTCGAAAGAAAGCGCTCGAGCCCCCGATCGTGGGGTCCGGCTGCCAGGCCTGGAAAAGCTTCGATGAACCGGAGGCGACGATCCGGCTCCGCCCCGACGCGCGCACCGGCTCCATGGGCGGTTTGCCCGCAGGGCCGTTCGCCGCCCCGGGCACCTACGAGGCGACTCTCCCGTTTACGACGGCAACCGGATCAAAGCGCCGATGCGCCGGGCCTGCATTTTTGCGGTGAAATGAACCTGCTCTCGTGCCTGCTGAGGGGCAAAAACCCGTTTCAAAGCCGCCTGCCAATTCCCATGCGACGGCGTCTCTTTTCGATTCCACGGAACGAGGAACCTGCGGCATCCCATACCGATCGCCCGGCCGAACAGCGTGACGCAGCGCCCGAGCCCACTTCTGCGCTGTCCCGTCCTCGCGGGCTGCACGGACGCAGCAGCCGACGTTGCTGGCGATGGGCCAGCCTCCTGTACGTCGGCGGACTGCTGGAATGCAGTGCGGCTCCGGTGGCGGGAGTCGATCCTGCGACGCCTCCGGGGGCCGAAGCGGCCGCGTTTCTGAGCTCTTTGGGGGTCAATTCGGCCGTGTCCCGCCGCGGGGAACGCCTGGATCGAACCGCGGAGGCGGTCCGCTTTTTGGGCATCCGGTGGATTCGCTCGGGCTACGAGAGCGACGTGCCCCTGGAGGACCTGCTCGAACTGCACCGCCGAACGGGAGTGAAATTCAGCTACGGTTTGCTCAGCGGGGGAACGGATCTGGAACGTCTACTGCGCGGGGCCCGCCGCCTGGCCGCGGCCGGCGCCCTCCTGGCGATCGAAGGCAACAACGAACCGAACAACTGGCCGATCACCTACCGCGGGCAGACCGGAGGCGGCACAAATTCCTGGTTGCCGGTGGCATGGTTGCAACGCGACCTGTTCCAGGCCGTCAAGGCCGATCCGGTGCTGCGGGCGTACCCCGTCTGGACGGTTTCGGAGCCCGGTGCGCAAACGGACAACGCGGGCCTGCAATTCCTGACCATCCCGCCCGGAGCCGGGACGTTGATGCCACCCGGCACGCGGTATGCGGACTGCGCCAACGTCCACAACTACATTTATCACCCGGCCGCGCCCCGCCTGGAGGACAACAAGACCTGGAACGCCGCCGATCCGACCTCCGCCTGCAAGGTGGACGGCTTGTACAAGAACTTCGGCCGCACCTGGCGGAAGGGGTTCGCCGGCTACCCAGAGGCGGAGCTGCAGACCCTCCCGCGCGTGACCACCGAGACCGGCGTCGCCGTTAGCGGCGAGGTCAGCGAAGAGATCCACGGATGGCATCTGCTGACGATGTACCTGGCCCAGTTCAAGCGCGGCTGGACGCACACCGCCGTGTATTTGCTGCGGGACCGAACCGACGAAGCCGGCAATCAACAGTTTGGTTTTTACCGACCCGACCATCGTCCACGACCCGCTGCCGTCTACCTGCATCGGTTGACGAGGCTGCTGGCCGACAAGCCCGGTGCCCCCATCCGGGGTCATGTCGCTCCTCTGGCGTATGTTCTCGAACCCCAACCCGACACCCTGCACGACCTGTTGCTGCGAAGGCGGGACGGCACATGGATCCTCATTCTGTGGAACGAACGGGTTCACGGGTCGGACGAAATCCAGGTTCGCTTCGGCCGCGCGTGGCCCGGGGTCACCGTCTATGACCCCATGCGCAGCGATCTGCCCGCGGCCCGGTATCGAAATGTCCAGCGACTCGGCCTCGAGTTGGACCGCCACGTGCGCGTTCTGTGCATTGGGCCGGGACCGGTGGAATCCACGAACGGTGGCGGCAATACGCCGTCCTCCTGAAGCACCGCCCCCGGCATCCGGGCAGCTGAACAGCGCCCCGCACCCATGTCCCGCGGATGGTCGGCGGACGTAGAAAGTATGGACGCGTGGGCAGCCTTTGGCCCCCGGGACTCAAGAATCCCCGGCAAATGCCGGTTCCGCGGGGCTGTCCCATGCCGAGGACGTCCGAAACGCCCCCGTGCTTTCCGGGGCGTCCAAAACCTTGAAATCCGTCGCGATGGGATCAGGGCAAACCGCTTGCGGCGACTCCGACGGGCTGACATGTTTTCCGTGACCCGGCGCATGCGACATGAAGCGCCGGGCCGGGAGGATCTCTCCACATGCCGGAACAACCGTTGCGCATTCTGGTGATCGAGCACGACCCGACCACGGTCGGGAGGCTGCGTCCCCTGCTCGAACAGGGCTGGGAGACGCCACCGGAGGTGGTGCTGGTTTCTTCGTTGGCCGAGGGCGTGCGGCGGTTGGGCACCGATCGCTTCGACGTGGTGCTGTTGGAGTTCTTCCTGCCGGAGGGCGCGGGACTGGCCAACCTCCCGTTCCTCAGGCAGGCGGCACCGCGCGTGCCCGTGGTGGTGATGGGCCACGTGGACGACGAAGCCCTGGCGGTCGAGGTGGTCCACGCCGGGGCCCAGGACTACCTCGTCCACGGCCAGCTCGACGCGCGGTGGTTGCGACGCGCTCTCCGTTATGCCATGGAGCGGCACGCCGCCGAGATGGCCTTGCTGGATGCCGAGGCGCGGTATCGCGAGATGTTCGATCATCTCACGGAGGGCGTTTTTCGGACCACGCCGGAGGGCCGCTATCTCATGGCGAATCGGGCCCTCGCGCGTCTCTACGGCTATTCCAGTCCCGAGGAGTTGATCCGCAGCATCACCAATATCGGCGACACGCTCTACGTGCAGCCCGGGCGCCGGGAGGAGTTCATGCGCCTGATGGAGGAGCACGAGGTGCTCACCAACTTCGAATCCGCGGTGTTTCGCCGCGACGGTCGCATCATCTGGATCAGCGAGAACTGCCGCGCGGTTCGCGACGCATCCGGCAAGCTCCTCTATTACGAGGGCACGGTGCGGGACATCACCGAGCGTCGCAGCGCCGAGGAACGCCTCCGCAATTCCGAGGCCCTCTACCATTCCCTGGTCGAGACCATTCCGCAGAACATTTTCCGGAAGGACGTGCAGGGCCGGTTCACCTTCGCCAACCAACAGTTCTGCCGCACGGTGGGCCGTCCCCTGGAAGCCATTGTCGGCAAGACGGACTACGACCTGTTCCCGCCCGAGCTGGCCAGCAAATACCAGCGCGATGACGCCCGCGTCCTCGCCACGGGCCAGACCCTGAAACTGGTGGAGGAACATCAAACCCCCGCCGGGGAGAAAATGATCGTGCAGGTCATCAAGACGCCGCTCCGCGGCGCCCATAATCAGATCATCGGCCTGCAGGGTATTTTCTGGGACATCACCCAGGAACGACTGGCCGAACAACGCATCCGCCAGGCCAATGAAGAGTTGGCGCGGAGCCAGGCCGAACTGCAGCGGAAGAACCTGCAGATGGCCGAGGAACTTCGCATGGCCAGTGAGGTGCAGCTGGCGCTGCTGCCCCAGCATCACCCGGTCTTCCCCTCCGGCGCGTCGCCGGCCGACAGTGCGTTTCACTTCACGCAACGGTATCGGCCGGCGGGGGAGGTGGGAGGCGACTTCTTCCACATTGCGGCCCTTTCCGAGGTCGAAGCGGCGGTGTTTCTCTGCGACGTGGCGGGCCACGGCGTGCGTTCGGCGCTGGTAACCGCGGTCATCCGTGCCCTGTTGGAGGAGCTCAAACCCCTGGCGGGCGACCCGGGAATGCTGCTCACCCGCCTGAATCAGGAGCTGCTTACGATCCTGCGTCACGACGACACGGGCTTGATGACCACGGCGTGTTGCCTGACGGCCAACGCCGAGACGGGCCTCTTGCGCTACGCAAATGCCGGACATCCGCGCCCCTTCCACATTCGGCGGACCGCCGGCGAGGTGCGCCTGCTCCCCTGGCCGGCCGCGGCGCCCCAGCCTGCATTGGGTCTTCTGAAGTCGGTGACCTACCAGAGTGCGGAAGTTGCCCTGGAACCGCACGACCTGGTGATGCTTTACACGGACGGTTTGTACGAGCTGCACAACGCAGCCCAGCAGCTCTACTCCACCGAGCTGCTCGAGACGGCCATCCAGGCCCGCCTGCATCAGCCGACGGCCCAGCTGTTCGATGCCCTGCTGGCCGAGGCACAGAACTTCAGTGAAACCGGCAGTTTCGAGGATGACGTTTGCCTGCTCGGGCTGGAGTTCCGGCATCCGATTCCCCATTCGCGTGGGCATCCGTGACAACCCGGCCGGCCGGCGCGCCGCTGTGTCTGTGTCGCCCTGGAGATGGCCGATGCGCCTCCCTTGCCTTCTGCCCGGGCCACGCGCTCCCGGCGGTATGGCTCACCCGAAAACACGTCTCGATTGCCTCCGAAGGGCGCCCGCCGCCGGCTCCGCCCCGGCGCGACAATCCCGGTCGTCGCAGCCCCGGCGCGTATGGCAGACCCGTGCAGGGCCGATCCCCCACCCGGCGGCCCCCAGCAACTGGGTGGCGGAGGGATCCTTCGCCCCGGGGAATGGGGAACGGGCCTGCTGAGGTCATCTGCCCCCGGGTCCATCGGCCGGTCGGGTCCCTCGACAAACCTTCCCGCCGGTCCTATGGTTACAAGCGATGACACACGCGGCGGATACCACGTCCAAACCGGATCTGGAGCCGGATGTCTCCGACCGCCCGAAGTCGGAGCTCGATCCCGGCTGGCTGGTCGTCTGCTGGAACGACCCGGTCAACTACATGGATTATGTCACCCACGTGTTTCAGGTGGTGTTCGGGTGGCCACGGCACAAGGCCGAGTTCCACATGCTGCAGGTTCATCACCAGGGCCGCAGCGTGTTGACGCGGGAAACGCTCGAAAAGGCCGAACATTACGTTCATCAACTTCAACACTACAATCTCCACGCCACGCTGGAGCGCGCCGAATGAAATTGATCCGCACTGACGGGGACCGGATGACGTTCCGGTTGTCGGCCACCGAGCGAGTCGTGCTGCTGGATCTGGTGAAGGCCTATCCCTGTGTTCCCCCCGCGCACGTGCGTCACCGGGCGGTCGCCTCGGAAGATCCCGAGTCCGCCGAGATCCAAACCCTGCTGGCCGAGGCACTGGCTGAGCAACGAGCCGCCACGCGCCGGCAAATCCTGCAGCTGTTGGAAAACCCGGAGGTCTTGCAACGCCAGCCCCAGGGCTGGGTCCTTCACCTCCGACCCGGTGACCTGGAAACCCTGTTGCAGGTACTGAACGACGTGCGCGTGGGCAGCTGGATTGCCCTGGGCTGTCCCGATCCCCTGCCGGACAAGCTCCCCTCCGACCCGGAGAAGGCACACCACGCGGCCACGATGGAGCTGGCGGGCTGGTTTGAAATCAGCCTGTTACAGGAGGTGCAACAGGGCCCGGCTCCCTGATTTGGTCTCGCGAAGGACTCGTCCATGCGCACCTGGCGTCCACTGCCCACGTTGCTCGGGGAGCGGCTCTGGTTTCCCGACCCCCGTACGGCCCCGCCCGAGGGCCTGGTGGCCATTGGCGGCGATTTTTCGCCCCAGCGCCTGTTGCTGGCCTATCGCAGCGGAATCTTTCCATGGACCGACAACCCCATCACGTGGTGGTCACCGGACCCGCGCGGGATTTTCGAGTTCGATCGAGTGCACGTGCCGCGCAGCCTCCGCAAGGTCATGCGTCAGGTCCCCTTCCAGCTCACCCACGATCGCGCCTTTCGCCAGGTCATGGAAGGTTGCGCCGCACCGGCGCCGGGGCGGGAAGAAAGCTGGGTCACACCCGCGTTCATCCAGGCGTACACCACCTTGCACCGACTGGGGTATGCGCACAGCGTGGAAGTGTGGTTGGACGGCCAGCTCGTCGGCGGAATCTACGGCGTGGCCCTGGGAGGGTTCTTTGCCGGCGAGTCGATGTTCCATCGCGTCAGCAATGCGTCGAAAGTGGCGCTGGTGCATCTGCTGGAGCATCTGCGGCAACAGGGCTATGTACTGTTCGACACCCAGATGCTCACGCCGGTCACTCGTCTCCTGGGGGCCACCGAGATTCCGCGCGATGAGTATCTCCGGCGGCTTGCGGCAGCGCTTGAAAAGGACTGCCGCTTCTGAGCCCGCAGCACCGGCGCATTCCTGACCACCCCGCCCCTGCTTGTCGCCGCTGCCGGCTGATGCCATCGAACGAGAGCGCAGACCCCGCCGCTGGCGTTTCCAGTGAGGGCTCCGGCTACACCGGTCATCCCCCTTTGCATAAAGCAAGGGCCGCTCCGGAGACCCGGAGCGGCCCGACCCTTGAGAATCAGGCGACCCTCTCAGCGACCTCGGCGGAGCAGGAGCATGCCGACGCCCAACCCAAAAAGCGCCAGCATGCCCGGCTCCGGGACAACATAAATCCGGACGTTGTCCAGATAGAAGTTCACCGGAAAGGCCGAGTCCGAATTGGCCCCGGTCCAGAGCTGGAACCACGTGTCGCCCGGCTCCCAGCCGAGCCACGAAACCTCCTGGTCAACGTGCAGCGTGATCAAAGTATTGTCGTTGGCATTGTGCCAGCCAGTGGGGGTGAACTGATTTTCCCGCTGCGTCCACCCCGCGGATCCGTCGCTGTTGCCCACAATCGTGAGCTGAAACCAACCCGAGGCATCCGGGGGAAAGCTCTTGCCATCCACCATGACATCGAAGCTGATCCGTGCCAGCGAGCCGTAATTGACGATGGCCTGCATCGTCAGTTGCTGATTGTCCGAACCCCCGCCCGGCCCCCAACTGAACTCCTTGGTGAGTAGATTCTGCCAACCGCCGGCAGTGTGGTTCTGCTGGATGGTCGCGCCGCCGGCCCAACCGGCCGGGTCGCTGGGACGCCACACCACGTTTTGGAACCCCTCCACCCCGGAATCGAAAGTGTAGAGAAGTTGGGGTTGCGCCTGCAGAACGACACTTGTCGCGAGCAAACCGGCGAGCGTTGTGATGCGGGTTCTCATAATCGTACCATTGGGTTGCGATTTGGCAGACCCCAGTTTAGGTCACGCCGTGGCGCTGTCATGTCATCAGAAATCACGACACCCCGTGAGGCTGCGTCAGCCTCCGGACCGCCTCCAGGCAGGCCCGTGCGGAGTGGTACGGTCCCTTCCACTCGCTGACTTTCGGTTGGGATCGGTCCGGACGTCCCGCGGGGTCCAGCCGCCAATGCCAATCCCCGTACTCGGCGTCGGCCACCCTGTCGCGAATGAAGCCCCACACCCGCCGCGCCGCCTGGAAGTAGCGATCGTGTCCCGAAAGGCGCCAGGCATGGAGGAAACCGACCAGTGCCTCTGCCTGGACCCACCAGTCCCGGTGCGCGTGGATCACGCGGCCCTCCCGCCCCTCGTAGGCCACGCCTCCGTCCCGCCCCAGCGCCTCGGACTCAACCGCCGCGGCCATTTGAACCGCAGCCGCCCCGGCCCGCTTCCGCAACTCCGCATCGCCCAGGGCCTCAGCCGCCTCGCACAAGAGCCAACTGGCTTCAATGTCGTGACCGTAGGTGTAGCTGTCCGACAGCACGCGCCAGTCCTCCGCGAAATAGTGTTCCAGATGGCCGGTGCGTCGATTGAGAATCTTTTCCAAAAAGAGCACCAGCAACTCCCGCAGGCGCGACGCCAGCTCCGGCTCCGGCCAGGCCTGGTAAAGCGTCGTCCACGCCTCGAGCACGTGCAGATTCGTGTTCATCGACTTGGCCGCGCCGAGTTCCTGTCCGCCCACCAGGGACACGGCCCGCGCGGACCAGTCGCGCGTGAAAGCCTCATAATACCCTCCGTGGCGCCCATCCCGGGCGTGGCGATCCACGAGCCGGTAGAGCGTGCGGGCCTGCTCGAGCACCTCCGGCGCATAAAAGGCAAGATGATACTGCGTCATCGCGTACACGGCGAAGGCCTGGCCGTAGATCTGTTTGGTGTCGTTCCGCACCCGCCCCGCGGCATCCAGATGCCAGAACGCGCCCCCGTGCTCGGCGTCCCAAAATCGGTCCCGAACCCACCTCAACGCAACCTCCGCCCGGTCATGGAAAAGCGCTTCGGGTCGACGGTCATGTACGGCCGCAAAGGTCCAAAGGATGCGTGTGTTGAGGACCAGGCCCCGCGGCCGGGACGGATCCGGTTTCAAATCATGAGTCAGCCAGCTGTGCCAACCCCTGCCCTCTGGCTCCATGGCCGGGCCGGCCCAAAAGGGGAGGATGTGTTCAAAGAGATGCCGCTCGATTTCTGTGGCCCAAGCAGCCTGTTCCGTCGGAATCATGATGTTCCCTCGATGCGCTGGAACGACGCCCTGGTGGGATCGCTCCTGCCGAGCACCACGCCACCCGGTTCGGCCCCGGCCGTCAAGTCTTCCATGCGCCGACACAAAGCCCGTTCGTTGGATCCGGAGCCGACCACCGATCCCTGTGTGGGCCGCGGCACCACCTGCCTGTCGCTTCGAGGCGCCGGGTGGTGCCCGGTGGTGCCGGGATCCGGTCGGTTGAAAACCGCGCAATCCTTTCCCGGGGTGGGCCCGGGGAAAGCGGTCGCCCGGGCCGGAGGTTCGCCATGCGGCCTCGTTGCGCCCCCCTCACATGCATGCTGCTCGCCTTTGCCGTTGCCAACGGTGCGGGGCGTGCGGCAACTTGGCAGGCGATTGCAAGCTATGCCCGTCTACGAAGAGCAGCAATTGCAGGAGATCTCGCGGCAGTTCCAGATTTACGGAGAAATCCTTCATGCCGAAACCTGCAAGATCGGCCACATCAACGAAACCTACTCCGCCACCTACGATCAGGGCGGCACCCGGGTCCGGTACGTGCACCAGAAGATCAATCGGCACGTGTTCAAGGATCCGCCGGCGGTCATGGAGAACCTGGAACGGGTCTGCCGCCATCTGCGCCAGAAGCTGGAGGCCCGCGGAGTGTCGCAGATCACCCGCCGGTGTTTGACCATCGTTCCGGCCCGGGACGGTCGGCCCTATTACGTGGATCGGAACGGCGATTACTGGCGGACCTTCCTGTTCATCGAGGGAGTTCAGACGTTCGAGGCCGTGCAATCTCCCGGGCAAGCCTTCGAGGCGGGTCGCGCATTCGGAGAGTTTCAGCAACTGTTGGTGGATCTGCCCGGGCCCCGGCTGCACGAGACGATTCCCGATTTCCACAACACGCGGAAGCGGTTCGCGGCCTTCTTGGAGGCCGTGGAGAAAGACCCGGCCAATCGCGCCCGGGAGGCCCGCGCTGAGATCGAGTTTGCCCTGCGCCGCGAGTCCATCACCGGGGTCATTCTGGACGCCATGGCGCGCGGCCGCATTCCCGAGCGCATCACCCACAACGACACCAAGTTCAACAACGTGCTCATGGATGTGGCCACCGGGGAAGCGATGTGCGTGGTGGATCTGGACACGGTGATGCCGGGATGTGCGCTGTACGACTTCGGCGACATGGTCCGAACCACGACGAGTCCGACCCTGGAAGACGAGCGGGATCTGAGCAAAGTGCGCATGCAGCTTCCGGTCTTCGAGAAGCTCGTCGCAGGTTATTTGAGCGCCGCAGGCGCGTTTCTCACCCCGGCCGAGCGCCGGCTTTTGCCGTTTGCCGGAAAACTGATCACGTTCGAAACGGGACTCCGGTTCCTGACCGATTTCCTCACCGGCGACATGTACTTCCGCATCCACCGGCCCGGTCACAACCTCGATCGGTGTCGGACCCAGTTCAAACTGGTGGAATCCATCGAGCAACAGGAAGAGGCCATGCAGCGCATCGTGGATCGCTGGGACGGCGGTCCCACCCGCAGGCGGCCCCGGCAATTGCGGGTCGGGCGGCGTTCCGTGGCCGGCCACTCGACGGCAGAAAGCTGACCCGCCACGCGGCAACGCGCCGGTTTCGAAGGTGCCCGGCTGGCGGGAGGGGAACTCATTTTACCGGCAAAAGGCACACAATCTCCCCGGAAGATGCGAGGGCCAATCTGCGAAAGCCCGAGTCCTCCGGCAGACTGTCCGAGTCCCCGGGGCCGCCTTGCCTTTCCGGCGCCCGCCCGGGTATGTGCCGGCGAGGATCGGGAGGGAACCCCCGTGCTCGTTCTCCGCGGCGACGCATCGCCTGTCGTTGGGCGGGGCGGCAGTCACCCGATCCGGCCATGGGGAAGCGGGGCCCTCGGCAGTCGGGCGTCGGTCAGAGCGGTTGCGAGTGCGTTGCGGCTTCCGACGTCGGCCATTGTACGCTCACCGTGGTTCCGACGCCGGGCTCGCTCTCCACGGTGAGGGCGCCGCCGTGGACCTCGGCCAACCGCCGGCAGATGGTCAAGCCCAGCCCCAGCCCCTGCTGCTCGCGCACCTTGCGGTTGAACTGCACGTAGGCGCCAATACGGGACAACTGTTCCGCCGTCATCCCGCAGCCCTGATCCTTCACGCGCAACCAGCAGCCCTGGGCAGTGCTCTCCAGGCGCACGGTGACTTCCGTGCCCTTCTTCGAAAACTTGAACGCGTTGCCCACCAGCTCCTCCACCATGCGTGCCACATATTCCTCCGCCATCGGCACCACCCCGGGTTGGAGTTCCAACCGTAAATCCTCCAACCGTCCGAACTGGTTGGCCACTTCGCGCGCCCGCGTTTCCACGATCAGGTGCGCCTGTTCCGTCCGCTTCTGCCGCAGGGCCGCCGCTCGTTCCGTATCCGTGCCGAGCAATTCCAGCTGGGCGTAAATGAGGAAGTTCTCCACCAACCGCATGAGACGTCGGCCCGACTCGGCGATGACCTGGCCCATTTCGGCCACTTCTTCCGGTTGCAGCGAGGCCGCTTCGCTGCTGAGCAACTCGCCGTAGGCCAGGATGCCGTTGAGCGGCGTGCGCAATTCATGCGGCAGGGCAAGGCTGATGCTGTCCCGTAAATCGGCCAGCTTGCGCTCGGCCGCTTCCCGGATTTGTTGGGCCTTACGGAGGCGGGCCTCCACCGCCGCGTGAAGTTGTTCCGGAGTGAAGGGCTTCGGCAGATAATCATCCGCGCCAAGCTCCATGCCGTACCGCATGCCGGCGGGATCCGCATACCCCGTCATGAGAATGAACGGGATGGCGGCGGTGGCCGGATCTTCCCGCAACGCCGCCAGCGTGAGGTACCCGTTCATGTGTTGCATGTTGATGTCGCAGAGAATGAGATCCGGTTGCTGCTGCCGGGCCAACGCCACCCCTTCCCTGCCATCGGGTGCCTCGATGACAGCAAACCCGCGTCGGGTCAGGACCGCATGGACCATTTCCCGGAGTCCGGGTTCGTCATCAATCACCAGGATCTTCTTCATCCCGCCCATGGGCGCCACGGGTCAGAACAGAGCAAACGCAGGGCCAGTCTCGATCCGCTCCGGGCACTACCTCGGCCGGTTGGGCGTCGAAGCCCGGCATGCCTCCGTCCATCCTTTGCCTCACCCGCCCAACGTAAGCAGGAACACGGCGGGCGGCAACAGGAACCCTGGGAGGCGGGCAAAAGCCGGCCCAGCGCCGCTTCGGCAGAACTCGGGGGCGGTGCCGCTGGCACAGGATAACGTGCCCAGCGGCGGCTCTCCCAAATCTCCCACCGACCCGACACCTTCCGGACCACTCGGGCGGCCGCTCCGGACGTGTCCTCCACCAACGCGATTCCGTCTGACGGGCCCAGCACGCTCAGCGCAGTCGCCAGCGCATCGGCGGTCATACCCCGACGCGCAATCACGGAAACCAGGCTGTGATCCGTCAGCCCCAACCCGGTCCGCGGGTCGACGATGTGCGAGTATCGGACTCCATCGATCTCCACATATTGGAACAGATCGCCCGAGGTGGCCAGGGCGCAACGCCGCAGCAGCAGGGATTGGGCCGGTGGGGCGCCCGGTCCGCTCGCGGAACTCGTCTCCACCCGCCAGGCGGGTCGCCCCGGCGGGGGATCGCCCACGACCAGATCACCGCCGGCCTGCAGCAGGACCCGTCGCAGCCCGTGCCGCTCCAGCACCCGGACCGCCTCATCCAGCACGTACCCTTTTGCAATCCCGCCCAGATCCAGCCGCATCCCCGGTCGAGTCAAGCGGACGGCGCGCCTTGGCGGGTCCAGCTCCAGGTATGCGTATCCCACGGCCGCGCGAGCCCGTTCCAATCGGTCGGGAGGAGGCAGCTCGTGCTGACGCCGCGCTCTCCGCCAGAGCTGGACCACGGGTCCGACCGTAATGTCGAAGGCACCGCGCGTGCGCTGCGCCCATTGTTGTCCCTCCTCCAGGACCCGCCACAGATCCGGACTCACAAGCACCGCACGACCCGAGCCCGCGGTCCGATTGAGTTGGGTCAGCTCGCTGTCCTCCTCGTAGTCGCTCAGAATCAGGTTCAGCTCCGTTACTCGACGGTACATCGCGTTGACGGCATGACGCGCAGTGCCGGCGTCGGGTGCGTACAACACCACGCGGAATTCCATGCCCATCTGTGGCTCGGAAAACTCGAATCGCGTCCACCCCGCGGATTGCCGCCGGCCGGCGCATGCGGTGCACCCCGCGAGCAAAAGGCCCAAACCCAGTGCCAGGGGACCGAAGCAACCGACGCGGCGCAACCAATGCACGAACTCCAGCCTCACTTGCACAGCGAGAAGTTTCCGCAACCGGACGCGCCGGGACAAGTCGCTCTTCCCGGACCCCATCAAGGGCTCCGGGGCCAATTCACGTCGGCTCCGGCCACCGGAGGTTCGGGCAGTCCACGGAAGCAGAGTAAAACGGCCGGCCCCGAACATTCCGAGGCCGGCTCGTTCAACTCGGAGAAGTGTGGGGTGACAGACTGGCCCGGTCGTCTGTCACCCCGTCCTGCATCCTCGTCGAATCCCTCAGAGTTCACATGCCCGTCCCGGGGGCCGGTCCCCATGATTCACCGGCCCGCTTTGCCGGGTCGGGTTGGCAACATGGTTGCCGAGAGAGGGATTCGACATGGTTGGTTGAGGACAAAACCGCAAAAAAGTCGTTGCAGATGGCGACAATTACCCTCTCGCGCAGCGCGGGTCTGGCTCTGCTTCCGACAATCGTATTCTTCGGGCAACTGCACGGCGCGGAAGTCGATCCGCATGGTTCGCTGCACGGTTCGCGTTTTGCGCGTTACAGCCATGCTTCCACGGCTCCTGAACTCTCACTCCCTGACTAAGCGAAGCGCATCCGTTCGTCATGTGGCATGAATTGGGGACAAAACCCGAGCCCGCCTGACGACTGCCTGGCCGGGGCCGTACAGTTGCGACGCATGCCCGGGCCGGGTGGGGAACGCCGCGCCTGAAAGTCCGGGAAGGACCGCACCTGCATGCACCCCAAAGCGCTTCAACCCATCGGTCGCGCGGCCGAGTCCGGGATCCGAACCGGGCGCGGGCTCGTGTCTTCTCCATCCCGATACGAAGGCGGCATGTGCTGCGAACCAAAGAAAGCGCAGCGGAGGCAGGGACGCTGTCGCTTGGGAAAAGAGATTCGCGGGCCGGCCGCGGCCCCGAATTCTTCCGCATGACAGGCCCGGCCGCCCCCATGCCAATTCTGCCGTTGCCCCGCTCCTTGCCCTTGACCAAACTGCGGCCCCTGTATGGGTAACGTGCGTAAACTGTATCCGTTCCATCTCATCGAGCCCAAATGGCAACGGATTTGGGAGCAGACCGGCACCTTCCGCGCCTTCAATCCGGGCGAGGAGATCCCTGCCGACCATCCCTTCGCGCGCCGACACGGCCTGGCCGGCCGGGTCAATGGCCATCAGCTCCCGCGCAAGTATTACATCCTGGACATGTTCCCCTACCCGTCCGGGGCCGGCTTGCACGTGGGCCATCCGGAAGGCTACACCGCCACCGACATCCTGGCGCGGTACCGTCGCGCCCAGGGCCTGCACGTATTGCATCCCATGGGCTGGGACGCCTTCGGTCTGCCTGCGGAACAATACGCCCTGAAAACCGGGCAGCACCCGCGCATCACCACCGAGCGCAACATCGCCACCTTCCGTCGCCAGATCAAGAGCCTCGGGTTCAGCTATGACTGGACCCGCGAGGTGGACACGACCGATCCGGCGTACTTTCGCTGGACGCAGTGGATTTTCCTTCAGATTTACAACTCCTGGTTCAATCCGGAGACACGGCGGGCCGAGCCCATCCACACCTTGCGCTATCCACCGGAACTGGAGCTGCCTCCCGGGCAGCGGGCTGACCCGGAACTGGAAGCACGACGTCGCGCCTACCGCGACGCGCGTCGGCTGGCCTACGTGGCCGAAGCTCCGGTCTGGTGGTGCCCCGCCCTGGGAACCGTGTTGGCCAACGAGGAGGTGGTCAACGGCCGCAGCGAAGTGGGGGGCCACCCCGTCGTTCGCCGGCCCATGCGCCAGTGGATGCTCCGCATCACCGCCTATGCCGATCGCCTGCTCGAGGACCTGGACCTGATCGACTGGAGCCCCTCGCTCAAGGAAATGCAGCGCAACTGGATCGGCCGCAGCGAAGGCGCAGAGGTCGTGTTTACGATCGACGATCCGGACCTGCCGCCCCACGAACGTCAGTTGCGCGTGTTCACCACCCGACCCGACACGCTGTTCGGGGCCACGTACATGGTCCTGGCGCCGGAACATCCATTGGTGCCCCGGATCACCCGCCCCGAACAACGGGCCGCCGTGGAAGCCTACCAGGCGGAAGTCCAGCGCAAATCGGATCTGGAACGCACGGACCTGGCTCGCGAAAAAACCGGCGTCTTCACCGGCGCCCACGCCATCAACCCGGTCAACGGCCGTCGAATTCCGATCTGGATCGCCGATTACGTGCTGCTCAGTTACGGCACCGGAGCCATCATGGCCGTGCCCGCCCACGATACGCGCGACCTGGAGTTCGCACAAAAATTCGGCCTGCCCATTGTGCAGGTGGTTCGACCGCCGGATGACAGCACCGACTGGCGCGGGTTCGTCGGCGACGGCGTGGCTGTCAACTCCCGGGGTCCCGACATCTGCCTGGACGGCCTGCCCACACCGGAAGCCAAACGACGCATCGTCGAATGGCTGGAAAGCAAGGGCCTGGGCCGCCGGACCGTCCAGTACAAGCTGCGGGACTGGCTCTTCAGCCGCCAGCGCTACTGGGGCGAACCGTTCCCCATCGTCTGGCGTCAGGACCCCCGCGGAGAATGGTATCACGAGGCCGTCCCGGAATCGGAGCTCCCGGTCCTGCCCCCGCAACTGGACGATTACAAACCCACCCCGGACGGCCAGCCGCCGCTGGCCCGCGCGCGGGACTGGGTGGAGCTGCCCGACGGCGGCCGTCGTGAGACGAACACCATGCCCCAGTGGGCCGGCAGTTGCTGGTACTACCTGCGCTACCTGGACCCTCGGAACAGCCAGCGTTTTGTGGATCCGACGGCCGAGCGCTACTGGATGGGCAGCGATCCCGCCGAAGGCCGGACCCCCGGAGTGGACCTTTACGTGGGTGGCACCGAGCACGCCGTGCTCCACCTGCTCTACGCCCGCTTCTGGCACAAGGTCCTCTACGACCTGGGCCACGTGTCCACACCCGAGCCGTTTTACAAACTGGTCAACCAGGGACTCATCCTCGGGGAGGACGGCCAGAAAATGTCCAAATCACGCGGCAACGTGGTCAATCCCGACGACATCCTGGCCCAGTACGGCGCCGACGCCTTTCGATTGTACGAGATGTTCATGGGCCCGCTCCAGGACACCAAGCCCTGGAGCACCAAGGGCGTCGAAGGCGTCTACCGGTTTCTGGGCCGCGTCTGGCGACTCTTCGTGGACGAGGCCAGTGAAACCGAACTGGAGCAGGCCCTCACCGTGACTCCGGCGGAGCAGCAGGAGGGCCTGTTGACGCAATTGCGAATGCACCCTTCCATCCGCGACGTGGAAGCCGACGCCGCCCAGGCCAGGGCCCTCCACGCCTGCATCAAGAAGGTCACCGAGGATCTCGAGGCGCTCCGCTTCAACACGGCCATCTCCGCCATGATGATCTTCACCAACACCGCTTCCACCTGGGAGGTGCGTCCGGCCCGCACCCTGCGGACGTTCCTCCAACTGCTGGCCCCGTTTGCGCCACATCTGGCCGAGGAACTGTGGGCGTTGTGGCACCGCACCTTTGCGCCCGCCGCGCCCGTACCCTGCCTGACCTACGAACCGTGGCCGGCCTACGACCCCGCCCTGTTGATCGAAGAGACCATCGAAATGGCCGTGCAGGTCAACGGGCGTGTCCGCGACGTAATTCGCGTGCCCCGCGATGCGGATGCCGCCACCGTTGAAAAAGCCGCATTGGCCGCCGAAAAGGCGCAGCCCTACCTGGCCGGGAAAACCGTTCGCAAGGTCATCGTCGTGCCCGGTCGCCTCGTCAACATTGCGGTGAGCTGATCCCTTCGCTATGGTTAAGCGGTATGTGGCGCTTGACCCGCCGGGAACAACAGGTCCTGTGCGTCATCCTGGGCCTGCTGCTGGTGGGATGGGCCGTCCGCACCCTGCGGCAAACCCGACCTCCACCCGAACCGGCGTGGGTTGAGCCGACCCGACCCTGACACTATGCACGAAGTGGCATTGGAACAGGCACTGGATCGGATCGTGGCTCAAGACCCGCGGTATCCGCGGGATGCCTACCATTTCGTTCGCGAAGCCCTGGAGTATACCCAGAAAATGGTCAGCCGCGGTCAGCGCGGCCGACTGCGCCACGTCACCGGGCAGGAACTCCTGGCCGGCATTCGGGCTTACGCCATCGAGCAGTTCGGTCCCATGGCACTGACCGTGTTCGAAGAATGGAACATCCGTTCCTGTCGCGACTTCGGCGAAATCGTTTTCAACATGGTGGACGCGGGCATTCTGGCCAAAACCGAACAGGACAGCCGGGCCGACTTCGAGAACGGCTACGACTTCGAAGAGGCCTTCCGTAAGCCCTTCCTGCCGCCCAGCAAACAGGCGGCCTGGGAAAAGGAACGCAGAACCGCCTCCGCCGGCCACTGACTGTGCACAAACCCCACTCGTCGTCCAGCCCCGGCGCAATCCGGGCCGCCCCCTGCCGGCGGGCATCCCTCTTAAAAGCAGGGGCGGCCGGATCCACCGATCCGAAACGGCCGAAGGAGCTTCCGTGAGAAAATCTCCCCCTCTCCGATCCACCCGTCTGGTGGCCAGCCCGCCCCGGCCCCTCCGCGATTTGCCGGCGGTCCCGCCCGACATTCGACTCGTTTCTCTCCAAAACGGCCTGACCATCATCGTGCGCGAGGACCACAGCGCCCCGGTCGTGTCCGCGCAAGCCTGGTGCATGTCCGGCAGCGTCCACGAAGGTCGATGGCTCGGCGCCGGCCTGTCCCATCTGCTGGAGCACATGCTCTTCAAGGGCACCAAGACCCGCCCGGCCTCCCGCATCGATCAAGAGGTCCAGGCCGCCGGAGGCTATATCAACGCCTATACGTCCTTCGACCGTACGGTCTTTTACATCGATGTGCCCTCCTCGGGCACCCGCGTGGCCCTCGACGTCCTCTGCGACATCATGCAGCACGCGACGCTGCCGGCGGCCGAACTGGCCAAGGAACAGGACGTCATCCGGCGCGAGATGGACATGTGCCAGGACGATCCCCATCGCCGGTCCAGTCAACGGTTGTTCGAGGTGGCCTACACCCGCAGCCCCCTGCGTTTCACCATCATCGGGTATCCCGACCTCTTTAACGCCGTGCGGCGTGCGGATCTGCTGGCCTATTATCGCGAAAAATACGCCCCCAATAACGTCTTCTACGTGGTCGTTGGCGACGTGGACGCCGCCGCCGTGCTCGAGCAAATCCAGCAGGCATACGCCCAATCCCGGGCCAAACCGCTGCCGCCGGAGGTCCTCCCCGAGGAACCCCGCCAAACCGCGCCGCGGGAAATCCTGGAAGAGGCCCCCATCGAACTGGGCCACCTCCACGTCGCATGGCATATCCCGGATGCGCGTCATCCCGATCTGCCCGTGCTGGAAGTCCTGGCGACCGTGTTGGGCCAGGGTCGCAGCTCCCGGCTGTATCAACAGATCCGCGAAAAGCAGAAGCTGGTCACCAGCATCGATGCCTGGACCTACACCACCAGCCTCCCGGGGCTCTTTGGCCTCAGCGCCACCATGGAGCCCGACAAACTCGACTCGGCCCGACGCGCAATCTTCGCCGAGATCCAGCGGCTCCAGGACCGTCCGGTCACCGAGAGCGAGCTGCAGAAAGCCGTCAAACAATGCACCACGGCTTTGCTGGCCACGCGCAAAACCATGGCCGGGCAGGCACAGGACCTCGGCGGTTGCTGGCTGCTGGCCAACGATCTGGGCTTTTCCCAGCGCTACCTGGAAGCCATTCAGCGCCTGCGGCCCGCCGATCTGCTCCGCGTGGCCCGCACCTATTTGGTGCCCGAAAACCGCACCCTGTACGGCCTCTGGCCCAAGGGTCGCGTTCCCCGGGCCACCGTCACACTCCCCAGCACCCGGAGTGAACCCATTCAAAAGGTGGAGTTGGCCAACGGATTGCGTCTCCTTCTGAAACCGGACCAGCGCCTGCCTTTCGTGGAATTGCGGGCGGTCTTCCAGGGAGGCGTCCTGGCGGAGACCCCCGAGACCAACGGGTTGACCGCCCTCATGGCCCGACTTCTCCTGAAGGGCACCCGGAGACGTTCCGCAGAGCAGATCGCGCGCACCATCGAGTCCGTGGGCGGTTCCCTCGACACCTACAGCGGCAACAACAGTTTCGGTGTGAGCGCAGAGGTGCTCCACGACGATCTCCCCCTGGCCCTGGAACTCATGGCCGAGGTCCTCTTGCAACCCACGTTTCCCGAAGCGGCCTTCGCGCACGAGCGCGAGGTTCAACTGGCCAAACTCCGCGCTCGCAAGGACGACCTGCTCACCCGGGCTCTGCTGGCCCTGCGCCGCGGTCTGTTCGGCTCGGCCGGCTACGGCCTCGATACCCTCGGCACCGAGACCAGCCTCGCCCGGCTCAACCGCGACCTCGTCCGCGATTTCCATCGCCAATGGACCCTGCCGCAAAACTGTGTGCTCGCCGTCTTCGGCCACATCGATCCGGACACTACGCACAAAGCCGTGGAAAAGGTTCTGGGCCGGTGGCCCAATGCGTCCTCCCTTCCAAGCCTGCACCTTTCTCCGCCCCGCTCACCCCAACAGGCGGAGCGCATCCGCGAAACCCATGAGAAACGACAGGCGGTCCTGGTCATGGGCTGGCCGGGCGTGCGCCTGGACAGCGAGGACCGTTTCGCCCTCGAACTGATCCAGGAACTCTGCAGCGACCTCGGTTCCCGGCTCTTCTTACGCGTCCGGGAAAAACTCGGCCTGGCCTACTACGTCGGCGCCCAGAACTTCATGGGACTGTCCCCGGGCTACTTCGCCTTTTACGCCGGGACCGACCCGGCCAGGGCGGCCCGCGTCGAGCGCGAGCTGGCAGCCGAGGCCCGCCTGCTGCGCGACCGCGGGGTTACTGCGGAGGAATTGGAGCGCGCCAAAGCCAAGCTCCTCGGCCAAAAGAAAATCGCCCGCCAGGAACTCGGAAACCTGGCACAACTCACTGCCCTGGACGAGCTCTACGGCCTCGGCTACCAGAACTTCGACGCCGAAGACGCGCGCATCGAAGCCGTTACCTTGGAGGAAGTTCGCTCTGTGGCCGCCCGGTATCTCGACCCCGACCGCTACGTGTTGGCCATTCTCGAACCCGAGTCCAAGCGGAAACAGCAACCGGAAGGTTGAACAGCCTTCAGCGGCCGAACAGCACCGCCGCAACGCCCGCCCATGACCTCGTCGGCCCTGCCGGTTTTTGTGGCCGTGCTGGCCCTGGCCGTCGTCGCCTTCCTCCTGCGACGACACCTGTTACCGCCCTCACGGTCCCTGGATGCGCCCTACGTTCGAGTCCCCGTGCTGCTCAGCCCTGCCGAGCGATCCTTCTACGGAGCTCTCCAACAAGTCCTGGGCGGAAGGTGCGTCGTCTTCGCCAAAGTCCGGCTGGCCGACTTGATCCGCCCCAGACCCGGCCTCTCGCGCCCGGCAAATCGACGCGCTTTCAATCGGACCCTCGGCAAGCATGTGGACTTCGTTCTTTGCGACCCGGACTGGCTTCGCGTTGTGGCTGTGATCGAGTTGGACGATCGCTCGCACCGTTGGAAACACCGCGCCGCGCGCGATCAGTTCGTGGCATCCGCGCTGGCCGCTGCGGGGATTCCGTTGCTGCGCATTCCCGCAGCCGCAGCCTACGCGCCCTCGGAATTGCGCGCCCGGCTCGACCCGTGGCTTCGATCGTCCGGGGATCACCCACCCTGAAACGGCGCTGCTGCAATCGCGGGCGGCACTCCTCCCTGTCGCGGACCTGATGCTGCGGCGACAACCGTGCTTCACGGCCGTGCGGATCGGTTTCCAGACATTGCGAGTGCTTCACAGGGCCGGGGCAGCCGTCGATTCGGTCCGGTCAACTCCAGGTTTCGATCTGGCGCTTACCTCCGCCGCTGCCCCGATTCGCTCAATTCGCCCCCTGCCGATGCCGATACCCCTTGGGGGCTCGGGAAGCAGGCACGGCCGGTCCGTAGACCGGAGGAACAGGTCTTCACCCGGCCATGAGGGATCCTGCCCAACGGAGGCAACGACCGTTGGGCTTCAATGGCCATGTCTGTGCCGGTCACGACCCCCGCCAACTCAAGCGCCCGAATCGAACGCCAACGTCCAGCTCGCTGGCTCGTATGAAGCACAACGTCACCGAAGCAGACCTTGCCCGCCTGACTGCGGCCCTCGAAAATCTGAGGCCCCAAATCAAGCCCTCTCAGGACCCGGTCTGGTCCATGGCCATCCCGTTCCGCGTGGTTGACTGCGTTCTCTCACTCGGACTCCGTTATGACTCGGTCGTGGCGCCGCGGGTTCAAACGTTCCAACGCGCTCACCCCGACCTCACCACGCTGGCCCAACTTCAGGCGTTGATTCAGCGCCATCCCACACCCGCCCTCTTTCTCGCCGCTGAACTTCGCCCGCGTAACGCCGGCCGTGCCGAGACGCTGGCGCGTGTGGTCGAGTTCCTGCTCAGCATCGCAAAGGGAACCGCGGAAGACGAACAGGCGGCCAGCCTGCGACGCTGGGCTGAACAGGCCGGGCCCCACGAGCACCGGGCACTCGGCATCCGTGGATTTGCCCTGGTTGGTTTCCAATACCTGCGCATGCTCCTCGGCGCCTCGACGATCAAGCCCGATCGCCATCTTCAAGGCTTCGTGGCCGGGGCAGTGGGCCAAAGCGTCACGGCAGAAGACGCGCTGCACCTGATGGAGAAAGCCTGCGCGGCTCTGGGCCTTTCCCCAAAAGACCTCGATACATCCATCTGGGAAATGAAAGCCAGATCGCAGAAGCCGCAGGCCCGCCGGACCTGTCCACACGGCCACTACGGACCGGGTCGGGCTCGATAAAACTGCCGCGGCTGCTCCGCCGACACAGGAAACTCGCGCCGCGGGCTGGAGCCCAGATTCACCGTGGTGACCGGACTCCATTGGCGCAGATCGGCGGATCCCTCCACGACATAGCTGGTGTTGGTGCGGCCGCGAAGGGCCAGCCATAACTGGCCGGCTTCATAACGCAGGGCTTCCAACACGGGTCGGAGCGACGGCTCCGTCACCTCCACCGTCTGGATCGAGAGGGTGCTGGACGCATTGCCGCCAGGGGGAGAGTACACGCGCCAGACCGATTCGCTCAGCGAGGCCACGTAAAGGTTCCCCACTGCGTCCCAGGCAACGGCCGAGTAGGCCTGGTCGGTCCGGGGCAAAGTCGCCACCGGCTCCCCCGTCACGGCATCGAAGATCATGACGCGGCCCCCGCGATGGATTCCACCGGAAAACACCCCGCGAAACGCCACGGCCAGATACCGCCCCATCGGATCCACAGCCACGGCCGTTGCGCCACGCAAATTGTCGTCCCCGGCTCCCACGGTCCAGGTCGCCTCTCGCAACCCCACCGGCTCGTTGGTCCAGTAAAAAAACGCCAGCACGCGCGGCGCCGGATCCCCACTGGCCGTTCTGGGCTGCACCGCAAACAGCCAACCCCCAGCCCCCTCCGCCACATCCGCAGGCGCCACGGTCAGGTCCGAACCTGCACCAGCCACCACGGCCAACACCCCCGGATCGTTCGCCTCTGCCACGCCCTCGGCGTCCAAGAACCACCCGTACACCCCTGGACCGGCACTGGTCACCGCTTGCGCCATCCACAGGCGGACCATTTGGCTCCTAGGACTCAGTCCAAAGCCGGTCATCGAGGCGTCTGCCTGGGGCGAATTCCCCGGCCCCCAGGCCACCCGCCGGCTCGCAGACGACACCTCCGGGCCAAAGCGCAGCAACAGCTGTTGCGCCCCATCCCAGACGTAGAGCCAACCGTTGGCACCCACCTCCAAGTCGCCCGGACTGGTCCCGTCCGCAGCCCAGGGCCAGCCCCCGTCGGTCCACGCACCCTCCTCCACGGGCGATCCATCCGCGTGAAACCTCAAAATGCCGGGCCGATCGCCCTCCATGAACTCGGCATTCGGACCCGCCCTGCCATTGGCCACAAACACGCGACCGTAAAAAGGACTCGTCGGATCCCGGTGCACCGCAATGCCCGTGGGGGCGTAGACGTAATTGCCCAGGTTGAAATCGTCGCTGGTCTGGGTCCAGGTCTCGAATCCATGCGCGGCCGCGGTCACGCGCACGCGATAACTCCCGCAACAAACCGGTTGACCGAACATGTCCCTCCCATCCCACACGACGGTGTTTTCCCCGCGGACCGTGCCCGGTCCGCCGCCGGCCAGGGACATCACGCGGACCGGTACGTTTCCCTGGAGAATCTCGAGGGTTACCCCTGCCGTGGCCGGCTCGTTGAGCACGTAACGGATCTCCACCGTGCCCCCGGAGTCCGGCTGCAGGCTGCCGAAAAGCCGAATGTGCGTGGCATAAACATTGGCGTGTGCCGTCCCGAGCCAGGGCCACGCCCCGGACAATCCCAACCACACGATGAGCCCCGGGAGACGGAATCGAAGCACAATTTTACCAACCCCTCGACATCCTCGAATCAGATTCATGGCTCGGACACTTGTCTCGATGGCCAGCCCCCTCACGCACCGGTCCCTTTGACTTCGCCCGTTCCGATGTCACCGCTTCCTCTCTGGCTCCCCAACTGCGGGTGAGACCCTAAGCTCGAGCAGCCCTGCGACGCAAGGCCGGAGTCCGTCGACACCGCCAGAGGCCAGCGTTCCGCAACTGTGAGTTGCGGGGGGACTGAGGCAGCTCGGGTTGGAGGTGGCATTGGGCTTTGGGATTCCACTGGTCCGGCTCGTGCTGGAGCTGTGCCGGCTTGTCGGACCTGCGAGAGGCGACCGGTCCGGATCGAATGGCAACTGCGGCCCCGGCGTTGGAATCGGCGGTTGGTTTCCCCTTCAAGGTCCATGCCCCTGCGCGCGAACCACTCGCAATCGCGAGCGCCCGGCGTACAGCTCGCACGCGGGGAAGCGAGAAGTTGCCGCCAGGGGTCAATGCCTTCGCGATGACGCAGCAGATCGTTCATACGTGCCTGAGATTCCCTGCGCCGTTGAGGAGGCAGGCGACCGGCGCGCAGCGCCTCCAAGACCGCGTGGCTGGCGGCGTTCCAGATCGGGCGGGCCAGCCAGTGGAACTACTTCTGCCAAGGTCCGCCAAAAGCCAGCAGTTACAGCTTGCCGGCCTGCAGCGCGGGTGACCCCCAGGATGGCGGTTTCCCGATCATGGACGTTTTTGCAAGCCGACCGTTCCCGGGGTGGTGACAAAAACGAAGACTGGGGAACGCACCGTTCCTGAAACGGGCTCGGCCGTGTGTGGCACGTCCGCTTCGCCTCCGTCTTTTCCGTCCCGGCCGCCAGTCAAAGAACACCAGGAGGCCGCGGCAAGAGTCGTTTCTGGACCAAAGCACGGAGATCTCCTCGAAAAAACCGTGGCTCGTAGTTTCCAACAAGGCCTCTCGCAACAGCCTGCTGGGGTTGTCCTCCTCTCTGCCCGGCCGCAGGCGAGGCGTCGGGGTTTCTTCCTCACGGACCAGAAGAGCATTCTGCGAGTCCCACACCCACCAGGATTCGGCCCCTCCCCGAACCGGAATCCGGAGCCGTGGTTCCCTGAGGTCCGGTTGCAGGGCAGCCGGGTTTCGCCCAAACTGGTGGTCATGAAACGAGCGTTGTCAGCTCCGGCTTTCCGTCGGTTCGCAATCTGGGTGGATCGTGGCACTCGATCGACCGGCGCCTGCTGCCGGCCGGGCCACGCGGCGTCGAGAAGGCCGTTGCGGGGCGTTCCTGCATGAGCACGCATCCTGGTTTTGGCGCTCACACGGATCCCAGTTTTCGCTCGGCACCGCGTCCGGCGGGCGAGGTGATTCGCCGGGTTTCCGTGTACCTGCGTCCCTACTGGCCGATGGCGCTGGGCACGGTGCTGTGCGCCGTGCTTTCGCTGGCCGCGGGTCTTGCCTATCCCAAGCTGACGCGGCTGCTCATTGACGAGGTCATCAGCGCCGGCCGACGGGAATGGCTCACGCCGGCGGCGCTCGGGCTGTTGGCCGCCTTTTTCCTGCGCGAAGCCTTCAACAGCCTGCGCATCCGGATCAACAACCGGCTCGAACAGAACGTGATTTTCGACATGCGCTGCCAGGTGTATGCGCGTCTGCAGCGGCTGCCGGTGGTCTGGTTCGATCAACGGGCCACGGGCGACATCATGACCCGGGTGATCGAGGACGTGAACCAGGTCGAGCGCCTGTTGATCGACGGCACCGAGCAGGGAACCGTGGCGCTGCTGAGCATCGCTGGCGCCCTGGTGTTCATGTGGCTTTACAGTCCTACGCTGACCCTGGTGGCACTGGCACCGGCCCCTTTGCTGGTGGCCGGCGCGCTCTGGTACACGCTAACAGCACATCGGCGATACCGCAGGCAGCGGGAGGCCGCCAGCGCGATGAATGCCCTGTTGATGGACAACCTCCAGGGCATCCGGGAGGTGAAGGCCTTCGGCCGCGAAGCGCACGAGGACCAGCGGTTCGCCGCGCGGGCCGATGCCCTCCGCCAGGGTACCCTGGTGGTCATGCTGGCCTGGGCCTGGTACGGGCCCGGCATGCAGTTCCTGGGCGCCCTCGGCATCGGATTGATTCTGTGGGTGGGCGGCGGACTGGTCCTGCAGGGTCGGATGGAAGTCGGTCAGCTCGTGGCCTTCATGCTTTATGCCGGCATGTTCTTCTACGAACCGATCGGACGCCTGCACGGTCTGAATCAGATGCTGCAGGCCGCCCGAGCGGCGGCAGCGCGCGTGTTCGATATCCTCGATGCCGAACCGGAACGCGCGGACCGACGCGCCACGCTACGGCGTCCCGTCCGCGGTCAGGTCATCTACGAGGATGTCTGCTTCTCCTATCCGGCCGTGGACGAGAACGGTCAGGTGACCCGGGGCCGCCCGGTTCTGCGCCACATTCATTTGCGAGCGGAGCCGGGCCAAATGATCGCCCTAGTCGGGCCCACGGGGGCCGGCAAATCCACGCTGGTGCATCTGCTGCCGGCCTTTTATGAGCCCACCGCGGGGCGGATTCTCATCGACGGGCAGGACATCCGGGACATCCGACTCGACTCGTTGCGCGCCCATATCAGCATCGTGAGCCAGGAGCCTTTTCTCTTCAACGGCACCGTGCGCGAAAACATCCTCTACGGCCGTCTGGATGCCTCGGAAGAGGAACTGATCGCGGCCGCCCGGGCGGCCAACTGCCACGAGTTCATCCTCCGGCTCCCCGAAGGATACGACTCCCGCGTGGGCGAACGCGGCGTCAAGTTGAGCGTGGGGGAAAAACAACGGATCAGCATCGCCCGCGCCCTTCTGAAGAATGCGCCCATTCTGATTCTGGACGAGGCGACCGCCAGTGTGGACACCGCCACGGAACGCCTCATCCAGGAGGCATTGGACCGTCTGCTGGCCGGGCGCACCAGCTTTGTGATCGCTCACCGGCTCAGCACCGTGCGCCGCGCGCACCAGATCCTGGTCCTGCGCCAAGGGGAAATCGTCGAGCGGGGCACGCACGAAGAACTGCTGGCGGCCGACGGGCTGTACGCACGGCTGGCACGCATTCAAGATACCCGGTCGATCGAGGAGAGCTTCGTCCGCCTCGGCCTCGGCTAAAGTTCTACAGGCCGCGCCCGTCCGCACCACCGGTGAGTGGCGCGGTCCCGGCGACAAATCTCATCCCTGCCGCGCGATGTCCCCCTCCCCTGCCCCGCGCCATTCTCATCCTCTTGCAACCGCAGGAGGGTCGGGCCAGGGTGCTCGGATGCACGACCCGGTGTCGTCCGTGTGAACCTCGTTCTTGCCGCAGGTGTTCCGAGACAAAAAAGCCGGTCAGCCGGCTCCCGTTCGGCCCCGGGACGTTCGGAACAGGACCGCAGCCGAGCTGGCCGGCTCCGGGGCGCAGGGCGGCAAGCCGCGGTTCCCCCTGGCGAGCCTCGACCGACACTCCTCCTGTCCTGGCAATTCGCAGCTGCAGCGCCCGGAGTCGGGTGATACGCTGCGGATTGTGCATGCGCTGGTGGAGGATTTTCTGGTGCACCTGCGGCACGAACGCGGCCAGAGCGAGGCCACGCAAAAAACCTATGCCCACGCCCTGGGACGTTTTATCGCCTGGGCTGCTGCCCATCAGCTGCAGGACTGGCGGCAGGTCACGCTCCAGCACTTGTTGCAGTTCCTGCACCACGAACGCCAGCGTCCCGCGCACGGCCCGGGCAAGAGCCCGCGTCAACGTCCGCTCAGCAGCGAAACCCTCTACCTGACCCTTGCCGCTCTGCGGGCTTTCTACCGGTACGCCGTCCGGGAGGGACACCTGCCCTGCAACTTCGCCGAACATATTGCCCTCCCCCGACGCTGGATGCGGCTGCCCAAGGCACTCTCCCTGGACGAAATCGAGCGTCTGCTTCAACCTCCTCCGGACCCTGAGACGCCCGAAAGTCTCTGCGATCAAGCCATACTGGAGCTGGCCTACGCATCGGGTCTGCGCTTGAGCGAGTTGCGATCCCTCCGACTCGAGCAACTACACCTTGAAAGCGGCTTTTTGAGCGTGGTTGGCAAGGGCAACAAGGAGCGCGTCGTCCCGGTTGGCCGGAAGGCCGTCGCCGCCCTGCAACGCTACCTGGAGCTGGGTCGCCCGAAGCTGGTTCGGCCCCGATCCCCGGGCACCGTCTTTCTCACCAGCCGCGGCACGGCCTTTCATGCGACCACCCTCTGGCGCCGCATCAAAAAACGCGCCCGCCAGGCCGGTATTCAGCGTCCCCTGACGCCTCACATGCTCCGGCACAGTTTCGCCACCCATCTGCTCGAGCATGGGGCCGATCTTCGCGTCATCCAAGAGCTGCTCGGGCATGCCAGCATCCAGACCACGGAGATCTACACGCACGTCGGCGCCTCGCGGCTTCGCGACATCCACCGGAGGTTTCATCCTCGAGCCGTCAAACCGGCCGAGCCCGAAGCGCCGCAGCCGCGTTCACCGGGCTAGCCCAGCTGCCGGAGGGTCCGATCCAGCAGTTGCAGGCCTTCACGGGCCTCGTCCTCGCCCAGGTTCAACGCCGGCAACAACCGGATGACGTGCGTCCCTGCGGGGATCACCAAAAGTCCGCTTTCCAGCAACATGGTGGTCAGACGGGCGGCCGGGCTTTTTCCGGGCTCGCCGCTCAGCGACGGCACTTCGGGCTGCAATTGCAGACCCAGCATGAGCCCCAGCCCCCGTGCCGACGCCAGAACGCGCGGATACCGCGCCACCAGATCCTGCAGGCCGGCCAGCAACAGCTCCCCCACTCGCCGCGCGTGCGCGGCCAGCCCTTCACCTTCCACCACGCGCAACACTTCCAACGCGACTGCACACGCCAGGGGGGTTCCGCCAAACGTCGTGCCGTGACTGCCCGGCCCCAACAAGTCCGCGTAAGCGTCGCGAACCCAAAAGGCCCCGATGGGAAACCCGCCTCCCAGGGCCTTCGCCATGGCCACGCCGTCGGGCAAAAAGCCGTCGGCTCCGGGAACACCCTCCAGGATGCGCTGCCAGCTCAGGAACCGACCGGTGCGGAAGTACCCGCACTGCACCTCATCCATGAGAAGCAGCAACTTGTGTTCGTCGCACAGGCGGCGGAGACCCAGGAGGTAGTCCGGCGACGCGACATTCACGCCCCCCTCGCCCTGAACGCCTTCGATCAACACGGCCACCGTGGCCGGAGACAGGGCCCTCTCCACTGCGGCAAGGTCGTTGTAAGGCACATGGCGAAATCCCGGGACCATGGGTTCGAACCCCTGTTTGACCTTGTCCTGGCCGGTGGCGGAGATGCCTGCCAGAGTGCGACCGTGGAACGATTGATACGTGGTCAGAATCTCGAACCGACCCTCGGCGTGTCCGAACTTTCGGGCCAGCTTGAACAGTCCTTCGTTCGCTTCCGCGCCACTGTTACAGAAAAACACCTTCCCGGGCCCCGTGCGCACAACGAGTTCCCGCGCCAGTTGCCCCTGGGGTTCGGTGTAGTAGTAGTTCGAACAATGGATCAGCTGCCGCGCCTGCCGTTCCAGGGCCTGCACCATGGCGGGGTGCGCGTGCCCCAGGGCGTTGACTGCGATACCGCCGCCCAGGTCGAGGTACCTCCGGCCCCGCTCGTCGAACAGATAGCTGCCCTGACCGCGCGTGAAAACCACCCCCAGCCGCGCGTAGGTCGGCACCACGTAGTGGTCGTACAGGGCCCGAACGGTGGGGCCGGAGCCGGCCGAATCGCACCGCTGCCCGTTGGTCGCGTTTCCCTGAACCTCGAGTTTGGTCATTGGCCCGCCATCTTGGGATCCCCTTTGACCGACGCAAGGTCAAAGGCGTGTTTGATCCCACACGAGCGAACTCGGTTGAACAGCTCCGGGTCCGAACCTCCCGGGAAAATCGTGGTTTCCCGCACCTGCGCGCGCTGGGGACACAGGGCGTTGCTCCGCGCCCTCAACCTTGTCCAAAGGTTGAAAGACGACATCGAACCTGCCCTTGGGGCTTGTGGCTTGCGAAAGATCCCATCACAGCCCTTGATTCGATCTCCCGGACACCCCAATCCGACCCCCACGGGGAAAGTCACCCCGGGCCAAGGGAGAGGCCGAGCAAACGTCCCCAAGAGGGGAAACGGTGAGGTGTCCTGCTAGTTTCCCTGTCTCGTTCCTTGGGTGGTGCTTTCCTAGGATCCCCCGGGGTCATGAAGGCTCGGGATCGCTCGAGGCGCAAGGTAGTGGTCGGGGGCATGTGGGGGTCGGGTCCGACGGCCCACAGGGGGTGACGTCAAGAGCGGCGGTTGAACCAGGAACGGTACGGATTTCGAAGCCGATTTCTTCCTTGCGGGGGGCGCAGCCTTCCGTGGCCATTGAACCTGAACCTCCTCATTTGTAGAACCGGCTGCTGCCTCAACTCTTTTGGCTCCAGTGCGTTGACCCGTAAGCTTGGTCCCCTCTGCGCCACTGGTCAGCCCTATATCGTTACCGAATGTAAGATTCTCCAGAAACGAAGTCGGGATTCTTTACACTTCCGCGAGGCGGCGAGAAGATTTTTCTAATCGATTGCAATCCAGCATGTTGTGGCGGATCAAAGTCCCGAACAGGGCCGACGATGGAGCACAGCTCCACTCCAAACTGACGGAGAACTTTACAGTCCGGAGCGAACGGGATCCTGTCCGGTTGAGGCCCGACAGACGAGATGTCCGGCGTCCTCGCAGGATCCATTGCAACATGCTGTCGCCCAGTAGGTTGGCACGGACCACGGCTGAGGGGAGTAGCGGAACCGTCAAGAAGCACTTTCGCGGCACGCCACGTGCTTATGTCCGAGTACCAAACTCATCAAAAATGATGCGTATGAAAACATCCGTCATCCGCTCACTCCTCGCCACAGCGTTTGCGGGCGCTCTCACATTGAGCGCCGCTCCAATCACTCCCACCTTCACCACGTTTGGTCCCCTCCCAGGGGCTACCTTTGGCGGTTCGGGCATCCCGAACCACGCCGTCGCCATCACCACCTACGACGGCGTTACTCTCGGCCTGACCGCTCATCAGCGGTACTCCAACCCACCCGTGGGAAACAATGGGGCTGGGGATTTTTATGCGGTCAAAGACGGCGACACTTACAGCGGTACCAACTCAAATCCGGCTTTTGCGCGGTGGAACTTTGCGTTCTACGCCCTGAACACGAACTCAAGTCACATGTACTTGGATTTGCTTTATGACTTCGATCCTCGCGCCGGCACGGACGAATCTGCCCATGGGCGACTGAGCGTTCTGCTGCCGAGCGTATCAAAAGCCCAAGATGCCTGGCAGGACTCTTGGAACTTGGGTATGGCATTCTTGAGCGCGCAGGCCAGCGGCACGAACTTTGTGCTGACACCGCCCTCCGGTTCTTTCAATCCGAACATACCGGGCGAATACACATTTGCCTTGGTGTTGCGCGACAAGGATGATGTGGAGGTGGCAAGGACAGCCATCCGGGTGAACGTCCTCCCCGATTCCGGTGCCACGGCCATCCTGTTGGCCCTCTCCGTAGCCGGGCTGGCTGGGTTGCGTCGGAGGCATTGACCGCGCCTCGGGCTTTCCAGCCTCCATTCCCAAGGGCCGCCTCCGGAGAGGCGGCCTTTTCGTTTGGCCGCCAAACTCGAATGCCGCGCACCGGGTCCACCGCAGAATCTCCCCGCCCCGCCGAGATGCCGTTATCGCATCGCGGCAAGCACCGCTCGCTGATACCGCCCGAGGCTGTCGCCGCAAGTTGCCGACACGGGTGGGACAAATCTCGGACTCCGCCAGGGCGCAGCAAAGCATCTCGAAGCTTCTGGTTTCGGTTCCGATGCGTCGCTTGAAGTCCTGCCGGGCTTGCGCATGATCTCCGGTCGCGCCCGCTCCATTGTGAATCGGCGGTTTGGGCCCGCCCCGGTCGCCTTGTTTGCTACACGACCTCCTTCAGACGTTCTCCTTCGCAGGAGCGGCCCGCCTTGATCAGGGGGCTTGTCGGGCGCTGCTCCCGGACGAAGTGTTTGATTACGGCGCTTGGGATCCGATCGGCTAGACCCCCGCACTGGCATATTGACCTCGTTTGTCGCGCGCCGCCGGGGTCCGCTAAACCGGCTGCCCAACCGAGATCGGGGAACGGCTCAGGCGATTTTCAGCAAAATGCTGATGGCCGAGCGGCAGGGATGCGGGAAGTGTCCAAGAGGCGCGAGGTCACCATGAACAGCGGCGAAGACATCACCAGTGTTCCATCTGCCTGTCTAAAAGCGTTTTTGTTGTACGACGATTTCATCCTCGCACGGCGGGCCAAGGGGCGCCTCGAGGAAGCGGCGGCCCATTGTGGGGAATCGGACTGCAAGGTGCACCCGTGGCGTGCGGATTTGCTGGACGAACCCGCACTGGCAGACGCCGCGCTTGCGGACGCGTTGGACGCAGAGCTCATGTTGCTCGCCCTGGGCCACACGGTATTCCTTCCCTCGCCCGTCCAGCGATGGCTCGAAGTGTGGGCGGCCTGTCGCAGCGTGCCGGACGCCGCTCTGGCATTACTGACGCCGCCCAGGGCTTCCTCGGCCACGACGTTGCTCGCAAGTGAATTGGAGGCACTGGCGCGCCGCCACGGACTGACCTGGCTGGCAAGCTTCCACGGTGCCACCGGTGGGGATGCCGAGACGTCCTCAGCCGCCATGCTCGCAGACCTGCATCAAAGGGAGCACGTGGTGACCCCGGTCTTGAGGGATGTCCTTGCCGGCCCGGTGCCGTATCGCTTTTTCGGTCTGAACGAGTAGGGACGACCGCATCAGCCCTTTGCCGGAGCTTCCTTCCAGTTTCGCCGGATCGGATCGGCTCGGCCTTGGCGCCACTCGCTGTCGGAGCAAGGGGTCGGCGGACCAATGGGTCAGGTCTCCCCCCTTTGCCCAGCAAGCTCCGGTGCTGAATAGCCTGCGGACGCCAACCAGGATCTCGGCGCCGCTCAGGGCAGACAGGGCAAAGCCTTGGATTGGCCGGCGTCTCCGGGAGGGCTCCACGGGCGCGAGCGCGATCAACCACCCGCCGGCAGGCCAGCCGGCGCCACCGCTCGCATTTGAGAGGCATGGGGCCGAGGAATGGTCATGCCCAATTCCGCACGGGAACTCCGCGGGTCGGGAGGATTCGCGAGAAGTCAACGCGATCAGCTCAAACCCGGCCAAGAAGCCGGTAAGGGCACGGGAGTTTTCCCACGTGCCCGGTGCTGTGCCGTGCGCTGCAGAGGCAATCGAGGCGGCATTCAGCGGCGGGATGGAACGCCGGTTCGCGGGGCTGACCGTGTTCGCAGGCCGTGACTCGGCTTCGGTGCCCGCACATGCGTTGGTGCCGCGGCATCGCCAGAGCCAGAAGCGCGACCTCTCCACAAGCGGGATTGCGTCAAAAAAATTGGTGCCCCGGCCAGGACTCGAACCTGGGACCTACTGATTAAGAGTCAGCTGCTCTACCAACTGAGCTACCGAGGCACCTAGAAGCGCCAATAATCTGCCCGCCGGCGGCGCGGGTTGTCAAGAGGCTGGCGCGCTCCTTTGTCCGTGACGGCGCATTTTGGAGGGATGGACAACGCCGGAAAACTCGGCGCAAGTTTCGGGCGTCCCCGGCACACCAGAGACCCGGGGAAACAGCCTCCTCCAGGGGTTTGGCATCCGGAGCTCGCCACGAACATGCGCCCTCCGCCCTCCACGGACTGCGCAGGCTCGTTCCCGCGCCGCAGGCGCTTCGCATTTCACCGGCCCGGTGGCAACGGCCTGGGAACGCCGTCCCTCGAGGCTTCGACGCGAGCGCCGGGCCTGCCCGCACCGAATTCTGCCTCATCTGAGCCGGCTGAATTCCTGGGATCCGGTTGCCCCGGCAGTTGCCCTGGACAGGTAAATGCTCGCCCCAAAAGGGCAGGCCATAGGGCGCGTTGCAGGCGCAATCGCCGACCCGGGTTTTAACGGCCATCCGGTTACCGAAGATGCTCGTTGGGGCGCAATCCACCGCGCCTGGTTGAAGAAGCTCACCTCGCACCGAGGCTGGGAGACCTTCGGGCCCCTCAGTTGGCCTGGTGGGGGACAGGGTTGAAGGGGCTGCCCTGGAGGCTTGTGGCTGGCGGCGTTCGGGCAACCAGGGCCCTTGGCACTGCAGATGCGCTGCCGCACGCATTGCAGGTTTTGGGCACTCTTGCAATCCCCGCGAAATCCCGGACGTCCGCAGTACGGGAAAGCCCGGGGGGCACACGGCATCCCCTTGGGATTCCCACTCCGGAGCTTGAAAACTTTCCTCGGGCGCGGACCCGACGGCGGCCGGGAGCGTCAAGCGCCGCGACCCTTTTGGGTTCCCGCTGTTTGCGGGAAGCCGGGGTTTCCGAAGTTCGGCTCCTGCAATCGATCCGCTGCCCCGGTGCTACCCGGAGCCGGTTCTCGTTTCGGTCCCGGCTAGAACTCGGCGTGTCCCGGCGTGCGCGGGAACGGGATGACGTCCCGGATGTTGCCCATGCCCGTGAGGAACATCAGGAGGCGTTCGAATCCCACGCCGAACCCCGCATGCGGCACGGTGCCGTACCGCCGCAGGTCGAGGTACCACTGGTATGCTTCTTCTGACAAACCGTGGAATCGGAGGTTGTCGCGCAGCACCTCGAGTCGCTCTTCCCGCTGGGCGCCGCCGATCACCTCGCCGATGCCCGGCACCAGGACGTCCATCGCCCGCACCGTGCGTCCGTCGTCGTTGAGTCGCATGTAAAAGGGTTTGATGGTCCGCGGATAGTTGAAAACGGTGGTCGGAGCCTTGAAATGTTCCTCGGTCAGGTAGCGTTCGTGTTCGGATTGCAGGTTTTGTCCGAACTCCGGAGGAAACTCGAAGGACCGACCGGACTGTTGGAGAATTCGAATGGCCTCCTCGTAGGAAATTCGGACGAAGGGTCGTTCCACGACGAATTCGAGTCGGGCCCGGAGGTCCTTGTCCACAAAGCGCTCAAACAGGCCGAGGTCCTCACCCCCGGTCTCCAGCATGTGCCGGGCCATGGCCTTGAGAAAGGCCTCCGCCAGGTCCATGTCCCCCTCCAGGTCGCAGAACGCCATTTCCGGCTCGATCATCCAGAATTCCGCGGCGTGTCGGGCGGTATTGGAATTCTCGGCACGAAAAGTCGGTCCGAACGTATAAACGCGGCCCAGGGCACAGGCCAGGGCTTCGGCTTCCAGCTGCCCGCTCACCGTCAGGTAGGTGGGCCGTCCGAAGAAATCGTCCTCGGGACGTTCGCCCGGGTGTCCCTTGAGCGTGGTGACGCGGAACAGCTCGCCGGCACCCTCGCAGTCGCTGGCGGTGATGATCGGCGTGTGCACCCAGATGAAGTCGCGGCTTTGGAAGAACTCATGGACGGCCTGTGCCAGCCGGCTTCGTGTACGGAACACGGCGCCGAACAGATTCGAGCGGGGCCGCAGATGGGCGATGGTGCGAAGGAACTCCAGCGAGTGGCCCTTCTTTTGCAACGGGTAGGTGGCATCGGCGGGCCCGATCAGTTCCAATCGAGTGGCCCGCAACTCCCACGGTTGCCCCCGGGCGGGCGAGGCGACCAGGTCGCCCCAAACGGAGACCGAGGCGCCGGTGGTGCAGCGCGGCAGAGCTTCCGCTCCCGGCGTGGCTGCGTCCACCACGGCTTGCAGATTCCGCAAACACGAGCCGTCATTGATCTCAAGGAAAGAAAACCCTTTCGCATCCCGCCGGGTGCGCACCCATCCCTGGACCAGCACTCCGGGTCGGGGTACGTTCGATCCCAACAGATCCTTGACCAGCGTTCGCATGGTTGTCCGTTTGATAGCGCCGGCACCGAACCGGCGCTGCAGGCTGCCCGCGGGCGCATCAGTCTGCAAGGGCAAAGGGAGTGTGTCCGTCAGGACCCCGCCCCGGATTCACCGGGGTCAGGCCCGATGGTGGTCATGGCTCCGTGTGTCCGATGCGAAAAAGGACCCCTGCGCCCCCATCCCGGCTCTGCCTTACGGCGGGTCGCTCCCCTGCCCCATCCGATCCGGAGCAGCCATCGGCATCCAAATCCGTGGACCTCTGCGCCCGGAACTCCGGGCCTGCTGGGGGCAGGTGCCCCATCCACTCCGAGCAGCGCCCTGTTTCTGCGCATGCCGTATGCCAGCCGATCGCCCGGAGATCAAGGGTTCGAGTTGGCCGAGCGCCCAGCGGTCCGATGCCGGTTCCACGCCCCTCACCGCGGCGGGCACTGGCGGATTTTGTCGGTCGGGCGACAGACACAATGGGACGCGTCTGCGGCACCAGCAGAGCTGCGGGTGAGCCGGAAGACGCGACCGTGCGGATTACGAAAGCCGGGCCGCCTCCAACCTTGCCAGTTCCCCCGGTTCCTCACTACGGTATAGGCATGCGGATTCTGTCCGGGATTCAGCCCTCGGGCGCATTGCACCTGGGGAACTATTTCGGGATGATGAAACCTGCGATCGAATTGCAGACGCAGGGGGAGGCGTATTATTTCATCGCGGATTATCACTCGATGACGTCGCTGTTCGACGCCGAGGCGCGGCGTCGGTACACGTTGGAGGTGGCCCTCGACTTCCTGGCCTGCGGCCTCGACCCGCAACGGGCGGTGTTTTTTCGTCAGTCGGATGTACCCGAGGTTTGTGAGCTGACGTGGCTGCTGGGGACGGTCACTCCCATGGGGCTGCTGGAGCGCTGTCACAGCTACAAGGACAAAATCGCCAAGGGCATCTCGCCCAACTTCGGCCTGTTTGCCTACCCGGTGCTGATGGCGGCCGACATTCTCATTTACGACTCGAATCTGGTGCCGGTGGGGCAGGACCAGAAACAGCATGTGGAAGTCACCCGGGACATCGCGGGCAAATTCAACGACCTGTACGGGCCGACATTCGTGATTCCGGAGCCCCTGATCCGGCCGGACACGGCCAAGGTTCCTGGTATCGACGGCGAAAAGATGAGCAAGAGCTACGGGAACACCATCGAGATCTTTGGCGACGAAAAGGTGCTCCGTAAAAAGATCATGAGCATCAAAATGGACAGCCGCACGCCGGAGGAACCCAAGCCGGATGCGGATCGGAACCTGGCGATTCAGCTCATGAAACTGGTGGCACCGCCCGAAGAAGCCCAGCGGTACGAGGATCGGCTGCGCGCCGGGGGCCTGGGCTATGGCGATCTCAAGAAAGCCCTGTTCGATTTTTATTGGGCCTACTTCGAACCAGCCCGCAAGAAACGGGCGGAGCTGGCTGCAAACCTGGATTACGTGGAACAGGTGCTCCGGGAAGGGGCCGCCAGGGCCCGTGCCAAAGCCCGGGAAGTTCTCGATCGAGCCCGTCGAGCCTGCGGGTTGGCTTGACCGGGCCGGTTTCCGGGCTGCTCATCCCTCTGCCATGCAAGACCTGATTGCCAAGGCCGCCACTCTGCTGGAGGCCCTCCCCTACATCCAGAAGTACAGCGGGGCAACGTTCGTCGTGAAATACGGCGGATCGTTCATGGACTCGCCCGATCCCGCAGTTCGCACCAGCGTGGCCCGGGATATCGTTTTTCTCGAAGCGGTGGAGATCAACCCGGTGGTGGTGCACGGCGGGGGCAAGGCCATCAACCGGGCCATGGAAAAAGCGGGGTTGACCCCGCAATTCATCCAGGGCCAGCGCGTGACGGATGAAGTCACAGTGCGCATCGTCGACGAGGTTCTGTCCCGCCAGATCAACCCCGAGATCGTGGCCACCATCAATGCCCTGGGCGGTCTGGCACGGGGGTTTGCCGGACCGGACATTTTTCGGTGCCGCAAACTCCTGGTGGAAGACCGTCAGCAGCCGGGCCGATGGTTGGACATCGGTTACGTCGGCGAGGTCACGCAGGTGGACACTCGACCGCTGTTGGAATGCCTGGAACAGGGCATCACCCCGGTCATCAGCCCCACGGCCCGCGGTGAGGACGGTCACATCTACAACTGCAATGCGGACGTGGCAGCCGCGCAGACCGCCATCGCCTTGAAGGCCCGCCGTCTGGTGTTCATGAGCGATGTGCCGGGCCTGTTGCGGGACCCCGGCGATCCCGACTCCGTGATCACCCACCTGCGCGTGTCGGAGGTCGAGGAACTCAAACGGGCCGGCGTCATCGACCGGGGAATGATCCCCAAGGTGGACAGCGCCGTGGCGGCCCTGCGTGCCGGTGTGGAGAAGGTCTCCTTCGTGGACGGCCGCGTTCCGCACGCGGTTCTGTTGGAGATCTTCACCGACGAAGGCGTGGGCACGATGTTGGTTCCCTGAGAACACGGGAGCGCCTCTGCCGGTGCGTCTCTGGCACGCGGTTTCCCGCCCCCCGCGGCGTTCGGCCGGAGCTCCCCGTAAGCCGGCCGCCCGGGGTGGCCCTGCAACGCCTCGGGAGGATTAGGAGCGGCCGTTTTACTCCAGTGCGGCGACGGGTATATTGATCTCCCATGGCTGAGAATGGTCGCATCCGCGTGGTGGTTGGCATGAGCGGAGGGGTGGACTCCTCCGCAACCGCTGCGTTGTTGCTGGAACAGGGGTACGAGGTGATTGGCATCACCTTGAAACTCTGGCCGCAGGACTGTGTGAATCGCGCCGAGGACAAATGCTGCGGTCCGCAGGCGGTCAGCGACGCCCGCGCGGTCTGTGACCGGCTCGGCATTCCGTACTACCTCATTGACGAATCCGCCGAGTTCCAGCAGCACGTGATCCGCTATTTCGCCGAGGAATACAAGGCGGGGCGGACGCCGAACCCGTGCGTGGTGTGCAACCAGCAGCTGAAGTTCGGTCGATTGCTGGAGCGGGCCACCCGGTTGGGGGCCCGCTATGTGGCCACCGGACATTACGCGCGACTGGAGCGGACGCCGGAGGGGCGAACCCTGTTGTTGCGGGGTCGGGATCCGCGCAAGGATCAGAGTTACTTTTTGTTCTCGCTGCGGCAGGATCAGCTGGCGCGGGCCATGTTCCCCCTGGGGGATCGGACCAAGTCGGACGCGCGCGAGGTGGCGCGGCATTGTCGGCTCAAGACGGCCGAGAAAGTGGAGAGCCAGGAGATTTGCTTCGTACCCGACAACGATTATGGGCGTTTCCTGCGGCAGGCCGGGTTGGTGGAGCCGCACCGGGGCGAGATCGTCGACCTGGAGGGCCGTGTCCTGGGCTACCACGAGGGCATCGAGTTCTTTACCATCGGTCAACGGCGTGGCCTCCGCGTGGCGACGGGTCGTCCGTTGTATGTGGTGGATCTGGATCCGGAGCGCAACCGGGTGATCGTGGGAGACGCCTCGGCGCTGGTCGCCGACACGTTCGTCATTGAGCGATGCAACTGGATCGCCTTCGACCGGCTCACCGAACCGATCGAGGTAACCGTGAAGATTCGGTACAACCACCCCGGCACGCCGGCGCGGGTCGAGCCGCTGGAAGACGGCCGCGCCCGGGTTCGCTTGCACACACCGCAGCGGGCCATCACCCCCGGTCAGGCCGCCGTCTGTTACCAGGGCGACCTGGTCGTGGGCGGCGGGTGGATCAGTCGGTGACCCCCGGGCTCACCCCGGGCCCCTCCGCTCCGCTGAGGCCCCGTCCCTCTCCCTACGCGGCCCCTGTCCGCTTGCCCAGCACTGCACGGACCCAGTCCTGGTGGTCCAGGTACCAGCGCACCGTCTCCCGCAAGCCTTCGTCGAAGGAGTGGGCCGGGGTCCAGCCCAGTTCCCGGCGGATCTTGCTGGCGTCGATGGCATAACGGCGGTCATGGCCGGGGCGGTCTTTGACGAAGGTAATGAGTCGGCGGGAGTTCCCACCCAGGTCGGGACGGAATTCATCGACGAGATCGCAGATCCTCTCCACAATGCGGAGGTTGGGCCATTCGTTGTTGCCGCCGATGTTGTAGGTTTCCCCGACGCGTCCGCGGGTGAGCACCTGCCACAAGGCTTCGGCGTGATCCAGCACGTAAAGCCAGTCGCGCACGTTCATGCCGTCGCCGTACACGGGGATGGGCCGCCGGTTCAGCGCATTGAGAATGACGACCGGGATGAGCTTTTCCGGGTACTGATAAGGGCCGTAGTTGTTCGAGCAGTTGGTGATGACGGTGGGCAGGCCGTATGTGTGATGATAGGCACGGACCAGCATGTCCGAGGCGGCCTTGCTGGCGGAGTACGGCGAGTTGGGTGCGTAGGGCGAACTCTCCGTGAAGTACCCGGTGGGCCCCAGGGACCCGTACACTTCGTCCGTGCTGACATGATGGAACCGGAACCCGCCCGGCGGCGGACTGACGCTGCCCTGTCCCTCGAGCCAGCAGAGCCGGCAGGCTTCCAGCAGGTGGAAGGTACCGACGATGTTGGTGTGGATGAAGTCGCCGGGGCCGGTGATGGAACGGTCCACGTGGGACTCGGCCGCCAGATGGAGCACGTGGGTGATGCCGTGGCGGCGGACCACGTCGAACACGGCGGCCTTGTCGCGGAGGTCGACCTTCTCGAAGACGTACTTCGGGTGGCCGGCCACGCGCTCGAGGTTTTCCAGGTGTCCGGCGTACGTCAGGCAGTCCAGGTTGACCAACCGGGTGATCTCCGGCCGATCAATGATGTGATGGATCAGATTGGAGCCGATGAATCCGGCCCCTCCAGTAACCAACAGGTTCATCATGGCTGTAGATGGTTCCGTGGTGCCAGTCAGCCGCGATCCAGGGCCTGGCGCAAGCCTGTTTCCCAGTCCGGCAGCGCCAGACGAAAGGTGCGCCAAAGCTTTTCGCAGGACATCACCGACCAGGCCGGTCGTCGAGCGGGCGTGGGGTATTCTTCGGTGCGGATGGGGATGACCTCCCGGCACTTCCGTTCGGCGGGGGGCATCCATTCGACGATGCGCGAGGCGAATTCGTGCCACGAGGTCTGGCCGTCGGCGCGCAGGTGGTAGATGCCGCTGAAACGCTGTGGATCCGGTTGGGACAACACCTGCTGCACCGACAGGGCCGTGGCCTCGGCGATCCAGCGAGACCAGGTGGGACTTCCGATCTGATCCGCCACCACGCGGAGCGTTTCGCGTTCCCGTGCCAGTCGCAAGATGGTCAGCAGGAAGTTCTGGCCCCGCGTGCCGTACACCCAGCAAAGCCGGAAGATGAGATGAGCGCAGCCGGAGGCCTGGATGGCCCGGTCTCCCTCGAGCTTGGTGCGGCCGTACACATTGAGCGGCGCGGGCGGATCGTCTTCCAGGTACGGCGTCGACTTGGTGCCGTCGTACACGTAGTCCGTGGAGTAATGAACGAGCCAGGCGCCCAGGCGTCGGGCCAGTTCGGCGAGACGGGCGGGGGCTTCGGCATTGATGCGGCGGGCGCGATCCGGCTCGCTCTCCGCCTTGTCCACGGCGGTATAAGCGGCGGCGTTGACAATGACCTGGGGGTGAATCTTCGTGACCAGCGGATCGAGATCCTCCGGCTTTGCCAGGTCGATGTCCGGGTAGTCCCACCCATGAACCTCGCCCAGGGGCGCCAGGGTGCGTTGGAGTTCCCACCCGACCTGGCCGCGGTTGCCCAAGAGCAGGATTCGCGGGCGTGAATCGGTGATCGGCTTCATGGGAAAAGCTTTTCCGGAGGCAAGTCCCGCAGACGCCGTCCGCGCTGGTCCTTGTCCGAGAGGACCGGCTGATCCACCGGCCAGGGAATGCCAAGATCCGGATCGTTCCACAGCAGGGTCACCTCATGTTCCGGGGCATAGAACTCGGTGCATTTGTATGCGAAAAGGGCGGTCTCGCTCAGCACGGCGAATCCGTGCGCGAACCCCACGGGGATGTACAGCTGACGCTTGTTCTCGGCGGAGAGGCGGACGCCAAACCAGCGTCCGAAGGTGGGGGACCGTCGGCGCAAATCGACCGCCACGTCGAACACTTCCCCTTCCAGCACGTACACCAGTTTGGCCTGGGCCGACGGGTTTTGGAAATGCAGGCCGCGGACAGCTCCGCGTCGCGAGAAGGAGAGATTGTCCTGCACAAACGGGCCGGGAATGCCCGCCTCGCGGTACCGTCGCTCGTTCCACGTTTCGAGGAAGTACCCGCGCGCATCGCCGTACACGCGGGGCTCGATCAACAACACGCCTTCCAGTTCGCAGGGGATGACGTTCATTTCAGCCGCCGTGCCTCGGCAATGACCTCTTGCTCGAGATAGTCGCGGTACTCGCAGCGGGGCATTCGCGCCACCAGGGCTTCGAGCTGTTCCAGGCTGATGAAGCCCTGGCGGAAGGCCGCCTCTTCGGGGCACCCGATTTTGATGCCCTGCCGTTTCTCGATGGTCTGGACGTAAGCGGAGGCGTCGTGCAGGCTGCTGCTGGTGCCCGCGTCCAACCAGGCAAAACCGCGGCTCAGCCGGTAAACGCGCAGCTGTCCCCGCCGGAGGTATTCCACGTTCACGTCGGTGATTTCCAGCTCGCCGCGAGCCGACGGTTTGAGGTTCCGGGCGATTTCGATCACCTGGTTGTCGTAGATGTACAGTCCGGGAACCGCGTAGTTGCTGCGCGGGTGTTTGGGTTTTTCCTCGATGGAGATGGCCCGGCCCGCGGCATCGAACTCCACGACGCCATATCGCTGGGGATCGTTCACGTGGTACCCGAAGATCACCGCACCGCCCTGAAACTCGTTGAACGCCCGCTGGAAACTGTCGCCACCATAGAAAATGTTGTCGCCCAGAATGAGGGCCACGGAGTCTTTCCCGATGAACGATTCGGCGATCAAAAACGCCTGGGCAATGCCTTCTGGCCGGGGTTGCTCGCGATATTCCATCTGCAGGCCCCATTGCCGCCCGTCCCCGAATAACTGCCGAAAGCGCGGCAGGTCCTGCGGTGTGGAGATCAGGCAGATCTCGCGAATACCCCCTTCGATCAGGGTGGTCAGGGGGTAATAAACCATCGGCTTGTCGTACACCGGCTGCAGCTGCTTGCTGGCCACCAGCGTCAACGGGTACAGGCGCGAGCCGGCTCCGCCAGCCAGGATAATGCCTTTCATGCGCTGGTAACATAGTGAGCGGTTTTCACACGGCAATCCGAATCTGTGGGAGAGGAAGAAGCCCGTGTACGGGTCTCCCGTCGGTGGTTGGAGATTTCGGGTTTCGAATCGTGTCGCAGCCCGGGCGAGGGTTGCGCCTGTCCGGACATGGCGAGGCATGGCGGAGTGTTCACCACGCTCCCACCTGGCGCGTGACCCTCGGGGCAGCCATCCGCCGGCACCAAGAGGAAACACTTTCGGGCTGCTCGATCGTCCTGCCGGACGGGCCCGACCGGGGCTGAGCAGGAACCGCACCCATTTTTCCTCAGGCGGCGGGGGACTCGTACCCTGCAGTCCGCCAACCTGGCCCGGCGCTCCCGCAGGGGCGGCCATGGGCCGAAACACTCACTTTTGACGAGACCACACGACCGGGACCCCGAGAGAGAGGCCCCTGCCTCGGTTGGTCGGGGAGGAGTCGTCCATCAAAACCTGATCAGATGCGGCGGCGGTGCCAGGGACACATCTTTCAGCGTGCACCCGGGAAATGCCCGGCCTGCTCTTGGGGTGTTACATGCACTTTCAGCGCCGCAGGTGCCCCGGCCGCTTTCGATGGCGCCGTGCCGGCGCCCGGAGACGCAGCCCGAGCGGGGGCCCGCTCAAAGGAGGATCTCATGCTCCCAGCCAATCTTGACCAGGTCGATCCGACCCAGGTCCGCCACGCCCAGTTTGTGTTTTTCGTCGGCGATGCGGACATGCCGCGCCAATTCCTGCAAGGACCGCTCCTCCCCGAAGAAGGCCCTGCGCTTTTGCTCCAGCAGTTTCACACCGACGGCGTCCACGGCAACCGGATCCGTCGAGAGCAACAGCCCCTTGTAGGCCCAGGTGTACTGGCGCTCGTAGTGATGCGGGCCGGCGGTGTAGAACTGCGGGGTCAGGACCACCAGCACATTCAGCTTGACCTTGCCCCGGACCTGCGGGAGCTGCCAGATGGTGGCCAGGTCGGCGCACATGTCGGGGTGGTACGCGGAGGGTTTCTCGACGAACATGATCAGGTTCTTGATGCACCCCCCCACCCCCGACCAGGCGTGCGTCCGCAGGGGGCGGGCGTTGATCAACACGGTGCAATCCGCCAGGGTTTGCCGCGCACCGCGGTCGTCGACTCGGATCCGTTCGGATGCCACGCCTGCTTCTTGAATCCTTCGCTGGAGGGCTTCCTCCAGTTCCACCGGTGTGCGAAGCGGCCGCCAAACGTTGGATTTGATGCCGACCTGATCAGCCGGACGAACCAGTTGGCGCCATGCCTCCGCAGCGGTACGGGTCCCGAACAGAGCGCAGATCCCCTGGTCCAACATTTCCTGCAGGATCTGCGGCTGGATGCGGCCCTCGTCGTCCAGGACCTTTTCGTGACGGACCAGGACCACTCTGGCACGCCGGTCGTCCCGGGCCAGCAACCGGTTGGCTGCCCCGGCCCCGGCCGCCAGAGCCGAAAGACGCACGATGAATTCTCGTCGGGTCATCCCCGCATAGCTGATGTCGGCATCGTTTCTCATGGCGTGGTCTCCGTAGTTGCCGGAAGGTTTCGGGTTGCCTCGTCGAGCAAAAGCCGGGCCGCTGCGGCCGAAGGGGCTTGGAAAACCGCCACCAGGTAGCGCCCCACCTGCCGGCCTCCGGTCCACGGCTGCCGGTCATTGACCCACGAAAAACCCTCGGGATTGAATTGGAAATGCGCAGCCACGCTTTCCCAAGCTGCAGCAGCTCGGGCCACACTGGGATACGCGACCAGTAACAGCCGGCTGCGGGTACCGTCGCGCTCGTAGGTCGCCAACACGGCTTCGGTGTCAGCCGTGATCTGGAATACATTCTCCCCGCCCAGGGGAAAGTGGTAACTCAGGCAGAACGGATCGCGGAAGTAGCGGAGACTTGCAGAAAGGAGGCCGGCCGGGGGCAAGCACCGCACCAGTGCGGGCCGGGGCGACTCTTCACGAATTGCGTCAGCAATCCGGCGCCCGAATTCCCAAATGGCTGCCTTCCCTCCCGGCGTTTCATGGTCGGCGTAAATGACCACGAGGAACCTCCCCTTCCAGAACCGCAGCACACAAGGGACGTACTCCGAGTCCGTACCTATGCCCACCCCGGGGCCTTCGCGGGAAAAGGTGAACATCCCGTAGGCCGCCCACGGGTGGCTCATGTCGAAGACCTCGACTGTGATCGGTGGAAGCTCGGGGTGTTGGTATTCCTGCACTGCCACACGGCGGAAGGAAAACCGCAGGTACACCTCGGCGGCGCCGTCGATGTAGTCGTAGAGCGTATCGGCGTTGTACTCTCGCGGGGCTCCGGCAGGTTGCCACTCTGCCAGCGAACCGGGCAGGAGCCGGCTGACGTTCAGCAGCGGCGAAGGCGCAACACAACCGGCGACCAGAAAGCCCGCGATTGCGGCCAGGAGGACGAAACTCGAAGCGTTCATTTCCATGGAACCCCTGCAAACCCCACCCACGAACCGCACCGGCCTCCCGCCCGTGCGCCTGTTCATTTCTGACGCCGTCTCTTGAGCAATCTGCGCGGGCAGCAAATGACGGGTCAAGGCGAAAGCCGGTCCAGCAGGAAAAAGGGAATGCCCGGGGGCCTGGGAGCAGGCCATTCCAGTGGCCTCGCGACGCTCCGCCCCGGGCCCGTCAGCACGCACTTGCGCCTTTGAGATTGGCAGAGGGGAAATCTGCAGCCACCCTTACACGCCATGGTGGCGGTTGCGCTGCATTTCTCCGCTCTGGCCCGGGAGATCCGCCGCGGTCTTGCGATCGCGCCTTGCGCCCGGGAGCCGGGGACATGCCGCTCTTTGGATGGCCGGCGGCCTCGTGGAGGCAGCCCGGCTGTTCATCATGCCTTCCGGAATGCCCGGAGGGGGAACACCTTGGACATGCCCGAGCCTCTTCTGCGGGTGAAGCATCTCCGTTCATGAACGTGGAGTTGCTCCAAAACTCCGCCTCTTTGCGTCCCTTCCTGGAGGAAGCGTTTCGTGCATGGAACGAAGCGGGCATCCCGTTTGTCGTGCTTCGCAACTACGAGCGGTTGCCGGATTTCACCAGCAACGATGTGGACGTGCTGGTGGGGCCGGACCGTCTCTTGGAGGCCGAGAGGCTTTTGGTCCGAGCGGCCACTGCCGTGGGCTATCGGCTCCATCATCGCGCCGAGTTCGACCCGGTGTCCCTCTTTTTCCACCACGCAGAAACATGGCACCAGGTGCAGGTGGATTTGTTTGGGCGACTGGCCTGGCGCGGCGTTCCGCTGCTGGATGCAGAAGCCGTTTTGCGGCGCCGACAGTCGCGCGGCGAGTTCGCCATTCCGGATCCGTGGGACGAAGCGGTGCTGAACCTGTTGGTGCGCCTGCTCTATCAGGGCCGCATACGAGAGAAGTACCGCGAGGGCATTCATCGGGCCGCACAAACGGATGCGGCGACGTTCGTTCGCCGGCTGGCAGAGGTTTTGGGCGCATCGGCTGCGGCCCAGATGACCGGTTGGGTGTTGGCCCGCGACTGGCAGGCGATCGAATCCCGGACGTGGCTCTGGCGACTCGCATTACTGGCCCATTCCCTCCAAACGCGGCCCAGGCCGACGTTGGCCACGGTGGGGCACGACCTGCGGCGACTGTTGCGCCGCTGGCGCCGGCCGCCGGGACTGTGGGTGGTCTTGTTGGGCCCGGACGGCAGCGGGAAATCCGCGGCGGCGCGCGAGTTGTTTGCCTCGTTGCCACCGACCTTCCAGCCGGACAAAAGTCTGCTGGGCCATTGGAAACCGATGATCTTTCCCCTGCCCCATCGGGCCGGTCGCGGTCCGACAACCACCCCGCACGCCCGACCGCCTCGGAGTCGGTGGATGTCGCTGATCGTGCTGGCCCTGCACTGGTTGGAGTACGGACTGGGCTACTGGGTCCGGTTCCGTCCCGTGCTGTTCCGCAACGGCCTTGTGCTCATGGACCGCTACCACTACGACTTCGAGGTGGATCCGCGGCGGTACCGACTGGATGTGGATCCCGAGCGGGTTCAACGATGGTTCCGGTGTTTGCCCCAGCCGGATCTGGTATTCGTGTTGGACGCGCCCACAGAGGTCCTGCGACAGCGGAAGACGGAAGTGTCGGAAGAGGAAACTCGACGACAACAAGCCGCCTATCGTGCACTGGCGACGCGGCTGCCCCGGGCGCATCTGGTGGACGCAAGTCAGCCCCTCTCCACCGTGGTGGAAACGATGCGGCGCACCATTCTGGAACACCTGGTGCGTCGAGGGGAACCGACCGGAAACCGATGAATGCGGAGGGTACGCTGCCCTGGCAGAAGCTGTTGCCCGCACCGCAGCCGGGTACCCCTGCAGTGAACTTTCGCGGCTGGCTGCTGACCAAGCATGGAGAGCCGTTGTTATGGATTCCGGCAGAGGCCGCGCTGGCCCGGCAGACACTCCGATTGTACCCGGCCCAAACCCGGCGCGCACGGTGGGCGCGGCGTCTGGTTTCCTGGGCCGTGGGCTTGCCGGGCGCACCAGGCCTCCGGCGACTGACCCTCTCCGTGGCGGCGGACGCCGCGTTCCTCCCGTTGCTGGCGGGGTCCGGACAATCGCCTGATCAGGTCCGCTTCGGCATCTTTTGTGGCAACCCTCGGGCGGAAGGTCGGCGGATTGTTTTTCTGCGCTTCGGGTCCGATAACCTGCCTGATGCGATCATCAAGGCCGGAGATCACCCTGCAGCCCACGCCCGTTTGGAGGCAGAAACGGCCTTGCTCCGGGCGCACCCAGTGGAACGACTGCGCGCACCACCGTTGAAAGGAGTTTGGCAGAATGGGCCCTTGCGCGCCATGGTCCAGTCGTACGCGCCGGGGGACTGTCCCCGTCACCCGGCCGAGACACTGGTGGCCACGCTGCTTGCCGGGTGGTTGGATCCGAGCCGCCAGATGCCCGTGGCTGCTTTGCCGTTGTGGCGGCTACTGGAGGCACGGTTACCCCAAGACGTTCGGTTTCCAAACTCGCGATCGAGGCTCGCAGAGGTGCAAGTGGCTCCGGCTTTGGTGCATGGGGATTTTGCGCCTTGGAATCTGCGCGTGGAACGAGGGACGGGCCGGTGCTGGGTGCTGGACTGGGAACGCGGCCGGGAGGGCGGGCTGGCCGGTTGGGACTGGGCGTACTGGGTGGTCCAGGTGGGTTTGCTGGTCCGGCGCTGGTCACCGGAGCGAATGATGAAGGAACTCGAGGCCTGGTTGGAACGGCCCGCGGTTCGGGGTTACCTGACCCGGGCCGGCGTGCACGGAATTGCCCGAACCGTAGTGCTGAGCGGCCTGTGGTACCACTACCTGTTCTGGCCACCGACGGAGCGGGCAGACGCCTGGGCATCATTGCTGCGAGCCTTGCAGCAGCGCTGGAGCGCGCGTCCCGGCCCGGCCGATGCGCCACCCGGGCCCGGGTGAATTTCCGGACCCGGCACATTGCGGGAAAAGCGAAAAGGCGTCAAATTGCCGGACGCACATGGGGAAAGTGGCCAAACACCAGTGGGACTTCGGGGATCTCTTTGCCGCTGCGCAGACCCGGAGGGTCTGGACCGTCAGCGAGCTCACGGGACAAATCCGGCGACTGCTCGAGCAACAGATCGGTCAGGTGTGGGTGAGCGGGGAAATCAGCAACCTGCGCCTCCAGAGCTCCGGGCATATCTATTTCACGCTGAAGGACGCGGCGGCCCAGATCGCCTGTGCCCTGTTTCGGAGCGAGGCCGTGGCACGGCGGGACCTGCTGGCGGACGGTCAGAAGGTGCTGGTTTTGGGCGACCTGACCGTCTACGAGCCGCGGGGGCAGTACCAGCTCGTGGTTCGAGCCGTGGAGTTTCAAGGGCTGGGTGCCCTCCAACTGGCCTTCGAGCAGCTCAAACGCAAGCTGGCCGCCGAGGGGCTGTTCGCTCCAGAGCGGAAACGTCCCCTGCCCCCTTATCCCCGTCGCATTGGACTGGTCACATCTCCCACGGGCGCCGCGATCCGTGACGTGCTGCATGTGGCCGGTCGGCGGAACCCGATGTTGGAAATCGTGCTGGCTCCGTGCCGGGTGCAAGGCGAAGGGGCAGCCGTCGAGATTGCCGCCGCCATCCGACTGCTGAACGAGTTTGCGTTGGCGCCGGTCCCGGAACGACCCCGGGCCACGGGATTGCTCGCCGAGCCGCCGCCGCGCCTGGACGTGATCCTGGTGACGCGCGGCGGGGGCAGCCTGGAAGACCTTTGGGCGTTCAACGAAGAGATCGTCGCCCGGGCCATCGCGGCTTCGGCCATTCCCGTGGTCTCGGCCGTGGGGCATGAGATCGATTTCACGATCAGCGACTTCGTCGCCGACGTGCGGGCGGCCACGCCCAGTGCCGCCGCCGAGATCCTGACCGAGGACGTGTTTGCCAGCCGGGATTTTCTGGCGCTGGCTCCCCAACGGCTGACGGACCTTGTCCGGCGGCGCCTGCAGAACTGCCGCGAGGCATGGGAACGATGCTGGACCCGCCTGCATCGGGCGCATCCGCGCCGGCGCGTGGAAGAAGGCTGGCAACACTGGGACGAACTTCACACGCGGATGCAACGGGCCCTGCGCAACGGCTGGAAGGAGCGTCACACCCTTTGGCTGCATTTGACGCGCCGCCTGTACCAGGCCCGGCCGTGGCGGCAGCTGCAACAGCACCGGCAACGCCTGGAATCGCTCCTGGCCCGTCTGCGGGAACGAGTGCGGCACCAGGTGCACCTGCGGCGCCAGCGCTGGGAGACACAACGCGCCCGCCTGATCTTGCTCGGCCCCGAACAGGTGCTCGCCCGGGGATACTCGGTCACCTTCGAGGAACCGTCGGGACGGATCGTCCGCGACGTCGGGGAGATTCGGCCGGGTCAGCTTTTGCGCACCCGCGTGCACCGGGGCGCCTTTGTGAGCCGGGTGGAGGACGTCCAGCCTCCGTCTGCGGCTGCCGAACCGTAGTCGACCCAGGGACGGCGGCCGTTCGTGGCGATCTGGACCGCTGGAACACTCGACCGGGCCGAGCGTTGCCGCTGGACCGAAGGCGTCCTCGGGAACGGCAGGGCTCGACCTGTCTGCCGGCCCCGGCATAGCCTCTGCCCCATGCGAACCGAGTCGCTGGAATTCCTGAAACAACTGGTCAACACGCCCAGTCCCGTGGGGCACGAAACCCGTGGCTTGCGGGTGTGGTTGGAATACGTGCGCCCCTTCGCCGAGGAGACCTTCTGGGACGCCTACGGCAACTGCGTCGCGGTGCTGAACAAGGGAGGTTCGCCCCGCCTGATGCTGGCTGCGCACGCCGACGAAATCGCGCTGGTGGTCAATTACATTGACGAGCACGGATTTGTGTACGTGCGTCGAATGGGCGGGGTGGACGCGGCCATCACCCGGGCGCAACGCGTGGTGATCCATACCCGCAACGGTCCGGTGAAAGGGGTGGTCGGCAACGTGCCGCCCCATCTCACCAAACAAGAGGGCGAACCCAAGCCGCCCAAGATCCACGAGCTCTTCATCGACATCGGCGCATCGAGTCGGCGTGAGGCGGAACGACTGGTCCGCATCGGCGACCCGGTCACGCTGGCCGACGAATTCGAGTTGTTGCGCGGGGACCTGGCCATCGCCCGGGCGTTCGACAACCGAATCGGGACCTTCGCCGTGGCGGAGACGCTTCGTTTGTTGCGGGAGTCGAATGCGCGGCTCGAAGCGGAGGTTTGTGCCGTGGCAAACGTTCAAGAAGAAGTGGGATTGCTGGGGGCCCGGCAAATTGCCTACAGCCTCAAGCCCGACGTGGCGGTGGTGGTGGACGTGACCCACGCGACCGATTATCCCACGATCAACAAGGCCCAACACGGAGACGTGCGATTGGGCAAGGGCCCCACCCTGACGCATGGGGGGTGTAACCACCCCGAGGTGGTGGCGCGCCTGGAAGAAGTGGCGCGCAAGGTGCGCATCCCACTCCAGCACGAGGCCATGTCCAACACCAGCGGTACGGACACGGACGCGATTTTTTGGACGCGCGGCGGCATCCCCAGTGCCCTGGTGAGTTTGCCCAACCGCTACATGCATTCCCCGGTGGAGGTGATCCACCTGAAGGATCTGGAGGCGATTCCCCGGCTCCTGGCCGCATTCGCGAAATCGCTCAAGAAGGGCGAGACCTTCAAGGTAAAACTCGGCTGAGCCCGGGGGCGCGGTCCCGAAGCAGTCGGGCCGGGCGCTTTCGACCGGCTCGACTTGAGATGCGGCGCGGTGCCGCAGTGAAACAGGGCTTTTGGCCCCGGATTCAACGGGCCCGAGGCAAGGCCGTTTTCCGCGGGCTTTCCCGTGGCGAGGGCGCCGGACATCGCGCCGGGGCTTCAAGGGTGTCCAGGACCTGAATGGGACCGCACAGGGGGCCCGGCGTTCGCGCCGCACTTGCAGACCCGGTGCAGGCCGTCTAGCGTGAGCCGGAGCTTGCGATGAGCCAGTCTTACGAAGAAATCCTGGACGGCCTTCCGACGTTGCGGTCGCCCCCCGGGGAACGCCATGAGCGGATTTGCCGGCGATTACACGAGCGGTTGGCTCCGGCCCTGGCCGCCTGTCCGGCCGCGCAGCTTTTGGCGTGTCGCACCCGCATCCAAATCAATTCTGCCACGGCGATTTGTCCGGACGTTGCCGTGATCACCGCAGCCTCCGGCAAGCTGTGGCTGGCGGCGGAAGTCATCAGCCCCGCCGATCATCACACCGACACTGTCATCAAGAAGGCCATCTACGAAGATCTCCGCCTGGCGCGGCTGTGGATGATCGATCCGCGGTACGACAACGTCGAGGTCTACCATGCCACGCCGTTTGGACTGGCGTTGCAGTCCATCCTGGCCGGGTCCGAATTGCTCACGGAAGCGCTGTGGCCGGGGTTCCAGATTTCCATCCGCGAATTGTTTGCGCCCTGATCCGGACCGTTGGCTCGGCGTCGGTTCTCGCCCTGTTAACGGCGGCACTGCTGGTCCAGCCGCTTTCCGCGGGGTCGGCCGAGCGAATTCGCGTCGCTCCAGATTCCCGGTCCTTCGTCACTCCGGCCGGTCACCCCTTTCGGCCCTGGGGTTTCAACTACGACCGCGACCACCGCATGCGCTTGCTCGAGGAGTATTGGGAAACGGACTGGGCCACCGTGGTGGAGGATTTCGCGGAAATGAAACGGCTGGGCGCCAACGTGGTCCGGATCCACCTGCAGGTGGCGGCGTTCCTCGAGGACCCCGTGACTCCGCGCGCGAGGGCATTGCGGCAGTTGCGCCGTCTCTTGAGGCTGGCGGAACGCACGGGCCTGCGCGTGGATTTGACGGGACTGGGTTGTTACCGTCGTGCCCAATCGCCCCGGTGGTACGATCGCCTGAATGAATCCGACCGATGGCACGCCCAGGCCGTGTTTTGGCGCGCCGTGGCCCGGGTGACGGCCGACAGCCCGGCACTGTTCTGTTACAACCTCATGAACGAACCTTTCGTGCCGGGGACGGCACGAACGGCGGGCGACTGGTTGGCGGGAGAGTTGGGCGGGTTCAGTTACGTACAGGCCATCACGCTCGATCCGGCAGGTCGGCCCCGACCGGAGATCGCGCGTGCCTGGGTCCGCCACTTGAGCCGGGCCATCCGCCAGGAGGATCCCGCAGCCCTGATCACCGTGGGGCTCCTGCCGGAAACGCGTCCGACCGGTTCCTTTTCCGGGTTCGACCCGGCGGTGATGGCGGAGGAGCTGGACTTCTTGAGTGTGCACCTCTATCCCAAGCCGGGCCAATGGCAGGAGGCGCGTGCGGTCCTCCGGGCCTGCACAACCGGAAAGCCCCTGGTGGTGGAAGAGATTTTTCCGCTGCCGATGTCCCCGGCCGAGCTGGCCACGTTTGTGCAGGAACATCGCGATTGGGCCGCGGGCTGGATCACGTTTTACTGGGGACAATCAGCCGAGGAACTGGCCCGGGGAACGACCTTCCAGGAGCAGTGGACGCACGACTGGTTGGTGCGGTGGCAGCTACTGGGACTGGGGCATCGTCCCGGGCCTTGAGAAGCGCGAGCTGCCCGGTCCCGGGATGGCCGCACCGGCTCACCGAAGTTGAGGCGAGGCTTCCTTGCCGGATTGCGCCAGTCGACTGTGTCTGCGCCCGTAAAGGAAATACACGCACAGGCCCAGCCCCATCCAGACCAGCAAACGGGCCCAGGTGTCCGGCGGCAAACTTATCATCAGCCACCCGCAAAAGATCACGCCCAGCGGACAAACCAGCCAGAATGCGGGTACGCGGAACGGACGCGGAATGTGCGGATCGGTAAACCGCAGGGCGAACACCCCGCCACACACAATGACAAAGGCCAGGAGCGTCCCGATCGAAACCAGTTCACCCAGAAGACCGATCGGCAGCAGGCCGGCCAGCAGCATGGCGCAAAGCCCGGTCAGGATCGTGGCCCAGTAAGGGGTTCGGAACCGGGGATGTACGCGGGCGAAGATGGGGGGCAACAGCCCGTCCCGGGCCATGGCGTAAAAGATGCGCGGCTGGCCCATCATCATGACCAGGATCACCGACGAAAGGCCGGCGATCGCACCGACTTTTATGCACGTCTTGAGCCAGTCCCATCCGGGCCCGAGCGAGTCGATCGCCACGGCCACCGGCGCGCCCACGTCCAACCGATCGTATTTCACAATGCCGGTGAGCACTCCCGCCACGCCGATGTAAAGCAAGGTGCAGATGAACAAGGAGCCCAGGATTCCAATGGGCATGTCGCGCTGGGGACGCTTGGCTTCCTGGGCCGCGGTGGACACGGCATCGAAGCCGATGTACGCGAAGAAAATGACGCCGGCGGCACGGAAAACCCCTTCCCAGCCGAACTTGCCGGGCCCTTCCGAGGGCGGAATGAAGGGTGTCCAGTTTTCCGGGTTCAGGTGGGCCACCCCCACCGCAAGGAACATGAGGATGACGCCAACTTTGACCGCCACGATCAAATTGTTGAAGGCGGCCGACTCCTTGATGCCCAGCACCAGCAGGATGGTGATCACGCCCACGATCACCATCGCCGGCACGTTGAGAATGGCCCCGGTCCGGGTCCAGCCCTCGGTAAAGACCCGCCACAGATTCCAACCCGCATCCGCCGGTACGACGTGATTCCAGGGCGCCGCACACCATTGCGGCGGAATGTGGACGCCAAAGTCGGCAAGAAACGACACCATGTATTCCGACCAACCCGAAGCAACCGTGGAAGCCGCAAACAGGTACTCGAGGATCAGGTCCCAGCCGATGATCCAGGCCAGCAATTCCCCCATGGTGGCATAGCTGTAGGTGTACGCGGAGCCAGAGATGGGAATCATCGAGGCGAATTCCGCATAGCAGAGCCCGGCGAAGGCGCAGGCCAACCCCGCGAGCACAAAGGAAATCACGATGGCGGGGCCGGCGTAGTTGGCCGCTGCCTTGCCGGTCAAAACGAAAATCCCGGCTCCAATAATGGCGCCAATTCCCAGAAAAACCAGGTTCATCGGCCCCAGGGCCCGATGCAGACTTTGATCGGCCAGTGCCTCCGCCTGCAGGTCCTCCACTCGTTTCCGCCGCAATAAGCTCATGCGAAACTCGTTGGTCGTTGGCCCTGCTAAATGACCGGAACCAGGGTCGCAGTCAAGGAAATGCACTCCCCAGAACTCAATTTGCTCGCGTGCCCGAGGGCCCCGGGTTGGCGTCGGCCGAATCTGCCCTGCTCCGGTGAATGACCGGAGATCTGTTTTCCGAAACTGCCTGCGGGGTCGGCACCAGGCGTCCGCCCAACGCACGGAAAACGTGCAAACAGACCTCGCCTTCGATCGGTCTCTTCCGCGGCGCCCTCATCGGCGGAAGGGCCATCTGTCAAACGCCCATGGGTCGCCATTGCGGACCATCCGTGGCGTGGAGGGGCAACTTTGCCGGAGTCGAAAGCGGTGGCCGACGGGTTTGAGCGGCCGGCGTCCGACAGTTCAGAGGTCAACCGTTGTCGGCCTCGCGAACTTCGGAGAGCCCGGGGGGGTTCGCGGCGATCCGGAGCCCTCCGACCGACCGCCGCCCCGCTTCTGCCGCAGCAACCTTCGGTGCCGGCCCATCCGCGATCGGCGCAATCGTGCTTCGATCCTCCCGAACGTGTTCCCGGCCGGACACCTGCGCCGCACGGAGCCGGTGCATTGAACTCGCCCCGCCGGACCGCGCAAGCGCACACGCGGTCGCCAGGCGCGGGTCGCCGAAGTTCGGGCCCGGGGCTGGCACACGCTTCACCAACCGCTCAGGCTTCGAGTACCCCGGCGTTTCACTCCCGGCCCACCCCGGCATCGCCAAGGGCTGACGACGCGACACCTCCCCGGCGCCATGTGCGGGGGAGTTCGCGCCCCTGCACCGAGGGGCGCCGAGCCAACAGCCCGACGGACGAGAGGACCGTCCCCCACCGCGGCAGTCGGTGAAGGCGATCAAATGGCTTGCCAGGTAAAAACCCTGCAAACAGACACCGGTGACGCGGGCATGGGGACCGGTACGCGAACGCGAACCTTATCCATGCGGGCATCGGCAGGTGATGCGTCCCCGGTCCACGGAGCACCACGCCTCAGGGCCCTGGACCTGCCTGAGCACGACCGTTGGCGTGTGGCGGATCCGGCGGTGCGAGTCGAGCGCGAAAAGTCACCGTCCGGGGCACTACCCTCCGGACCCGGCTGCCTCCAAAACGAAAGGCCGGACGACTGCCGCAGTCGTCCGGCCCCGTTCAGATCATCCCCCGCCCCGTCACGGGACGCGGACTCGATAATACTTCGCCGGAGTGTTCGGGGATGGCACCAGGGTCACAGTTCCGGAGATGGGGCCTTCGTCCACCCACTGAACGGGCGGTGTCAGATCCGTCGTGGATTGCAAGGTCCCCGGCTGCGAGCTGGTGAGCACGAGCGTGCCGTTGGCGCCCACTTGGATTGTGAGGGAAGGCGGTTCTGCCGACGGCACCGCGCCCAACAGCTCGATTTCCGCAATCTGCACACTGTTGGCCCCCGCGTTATTCTTCACGTTGTAGAACTGGACCCGATAACTGGTGTAGGCCGTGGCGTTGGGGAAGATCACCTCCTGGTTGAAATGCCGCAGAGGATCGATCGTCTCCGTGGTCACAGTGTTCCGACCAGACGGAAGGGCCAGGGCATTCGAACTGATGAGGGTCCACGTCACTCCTCCGTCGTTGGAACCCTCCAGCACGATGTCGGCAGGATCCCGCGGTTCCTGGTCGTTCGCCGTGTAGATGCGGACCCCGCGCACGACCGTCGGTCCCACCGAAGGTTGCACCACGAAGCCCTGCGGCCCCACAAACGGCGCGGCCGTGTCGAATGCGTCAAAGTTCAGGTACTTTTGCACGAGGTTGTCAATGGCGTGGTCCACCGTCTCAGCCGCCGGCGAACTGCCGTCGAGGATGTAGATGAAGTCTCCGGGCTGCGTGACGTCCTGCATCCGCGAAACCACATTGACGGTGGCGACGTCGGTCAGGGCGAAGCCGGCGGCGTTGGTCGCCGTCAGTCGGTATTGACCCGACTGGGCACGCGTGATGGCAGTGATGACCAGGTTCGTGCTGTCGGCCCCGGAAACGTTTCCGCCATTGTCCACGTTGACCCACTGCGTGCTCCCGGGGGCCAGGTATTGCCAGCGCAGACTCACCGGCTCGGTCCCGCCGAGCAGCACACTGCCCAAGGTAAGATTGGAACCTTCATACAGGTTGATCGAGCCGGGCGAAAGCGGTGCCAGAATGGGCGAGAAGTCGCCCAGGGTCCCACTGACCGCCAGGACGACCATGCGTCCGGTCGTGGGATTCACCGCCCCCAGGAACCGCAGCACGATGTTGGTGACCGGACTAGTGGTGTTGTTGAGCGGGAACTGGGCCTCGTAGAGCCGCGGATTCGGCGTCGCAGTCCGGCCGGGGTCGTTGTTGATGGTCCGCGTGTTCAGGTTGACGCGTCCCAGGGTTGAGTAGGCGTAGGGCGCGTTGTTGAACCAGTCGCGCGAGGTGAAGGTGTTGGTCTCCGAGGTGCCGTCAGCGTACTGTACAACGACCTCGTTGGTGACGTTGTTGTTGGCCGTTGCGCTCAGGAACGAGAGGGCCGAGTAGGGTTGGGGATCGACCGGGATGAGATTCGCCTCGGGATGGGCGTAATCCACGAAGACCGCGTTGGGCCCGCTGTAGGTGGCCGGCATGCGGTAGTGATGATCCGGCTGGGCCAGGCTGGTGATCACCGAACCGGCCGGGGGCAAACCCGAGTTGGGGAACTGCGGGTAATAGCCCTGTTCGTACCAGGTGTTGCCGGTGTTGTTCGTGCCGCCGTCCATCGAGACGGTGGTGGCGTTGGTAAGGGCCATGGGAAACCGCGGTGCGCTGGCCTCGACCACCGCGTCGGCGTTGTACCCGGTCACGGCCACCGGCAGGAACATGTCCCCGCCCGGTCGCAAGCCTGCCAAAGCAAAGACGGCGGCACGTCCTCCGCCCATGTAGGTAAATTCCACCGCTGTGACCGGACTGGCCGTATTGGCCAGGACCAGGTCGTTCGTATAGAGCCGCGGGTTGCCGCTGTTGACGTTGTTCAATCCGAGCGTGCTGGGGTCGAAGCGGCCGTTCAACACATAGAAGGGATCCGGCTGGTTGAACCAATCCGGCGAACTGATCTGGAATTGCTCCGTGGTGTTGTCAGCGTGCCGCACCACCACGTCCAGCATGACGGGCCCGTTACCGGCACAATGGAGCAACGACAACGCCTGGAACGCCGTCGGCTCCACCAAGGTCATCGTGGCGGTGTCGTAGCCTTCATAAGGCCCCAGATAGAAGACATTGGCGTTGGTATAGCTGGCAGCAAAGGTAAAGGCGCGCCCGAGGTTGGTGACGGTGCTGCCCGCCGGGGGCAGGCCCGTGGTCGGGGCGTCCCGGTTGAAACCGATTTCATAGAAGGTGTTGCCCACGTTGTTGGTGCTTCCGCTGTCCATCACCACGGTGGTGTACCCAAACAGCGCACCGGTCAGCGGGGCACCGGCTTCGATGATCATGTCATGGGTAAATCCTTGCACGTCCAATGGCACGTAGGTCGCGCCGTCGGAGGAACCGCTCACGGCAAAGATGGCCGTCCGGCCGTTACCGCTGGAATATCGGAACTCGATCTCGCGCACGGGTGTCGTGGTATCCTGGAGGAAAATATCCGCGTAAAACAGCTTCGGGTTGTTTCCGTAAGTGGATCCCAATTGGCCGTTGTCCGTGTTGACGCGTCCGTTGGCCACCCAGGCAATTTCGGCCGGCGTATTGAACCAGTCGTAGACGTTCAGGGTCCCCGTTTGCTCTGCGCCGTTCTGATAACGAATCGTGTAGTCCAGTGTGGCCGTGCCCCCGCCGGCAGCGCTAATCACGCTCAACGAGCTGTAGGCAGCGGGGTTGGGGAAGGTTAACCGGCCACTGGGCAGCGCGGAATACACCAGCAACGCATTCGGAGCCGTATAATCTGCGGGCATGCGATAGGACCGGTTCGGGTCGCCGGGTGCCGTGAACACGGTCCCGGCCCTGGGCAAACCCGTCGTCGGCCGGGTCGGGTCGTAGCCCTGTTCATACCATGTCCAGGCGTTGTTGTTCGTGCCCCCGTCCATGGTGGCGGTCACGAAGGCGCCCACCGGCTTGGGTGCGGTCTTCTCCACCACCACATCCGCGTTGAAGCTTTCGGGCCGCAATTCGATGGGTTGAAAATCTGCCCTGACCAGGCAGGTCCCCAGCCATGTGCCCAGCAGGAAAACACGTGCTTTCATGGGTTCTTCGTTTGCGAGACGTTCCGGTTGAGGGTTCGACTGGTTTTGCGGTGTTTCATCCACACCTGCCCCGACAACGGCCCGAGCCGTTCCTGACCGCCGCTCTACCGGCGACCGGGAAAGAAACTGGTGTCGTTCCTTCGCTCCCCGCCAGCCGGGCGGTCTTGAACAACCCCGGGACCTTCCGCGTCGCTGGCCCCCCTGCTCGGGCGCCGTGTGGCACCCGGCCGAGGCAGTGCACAACAACGCATGGCCCTGTGGTAGCCGGATTGCTCCGTAGTGTCAACTATCGCCTTGGACACGCAGCACGTATTGGCCGATGGGTCTCTCCAGCGGACCCGCTCCGAACCGGAAGCGGCGAGCCGCGACCCTGTGTCAACGTGCATGCAGGATCCGCTCGGGAGCACCGCCGACCGGGTTACGCACCCCCGGTTCTCATGGATGCAACGAGGGAAAGTGACCCGGGGCCTCATGAGTGCCGCGAGAGGGGTTCACTTCCCGATGCCCTCTTCCTCCGTACTCCCCCTCGAAGCCCAATGCCTGATCGGAGAGACCTCAATCCCTTCTCGGGGCGCGCAAGGCAGACACGTGTTGGGTCATTGTCTTCACACCCGCCTTCGTCCTCCACCTGAACCTGGTTGTCCGGGTCCCGAACCAAGACGGGAACTGCAGAGGCATGGAGCCAGAGCTGATACCAGGAAGTCGCCACCGGCCTCAAGGCTCGGGATTATCGGGTGCGCGACCCCACCTCCGGCGCGATCGTCCGGGCGGCCTCGGGGGGCGACGTCCGCTCCGATGGACGCGGCATCACCAGTCCATTTCCCCACTTCGCCATGGCCTTTCCCCAAGCCTCCGCGGCCAGCTCGTTTTGCACATCGAAGACGCGTTCGGGCAGCGTTGCATCGGCCCAGAACTCCATCACCATCCCGCCGCAATGCGGGAGGTGAATGCGCCCCTGCTGCACGGGTGTGTCGGAAGGCGCCTCCGGAGGTTCCCAGGTCCGTACCGGTCCCGCCGGACCAAGCAATCGGACCCGGCAGTAGCCCAACTTCCTCAAGACAAAACCGAATTCCTCCCAGAGCGCTTCCGGAGACCGACAGCGCTCGGCCTCCAACTCGAACCAATTGCACAAGGCCAGGGCGTAGCGCGCGGCTTTGCGAACCTCCATGGTGCTGCCCAGGAGCCGCCCCACCGCAAACCATTCGCGTGCGAAGTTGAGCCGCGTGGCCGCCAGCAAAACCACCAACACCAGCACCCCCAGGAAGAGGGGTGTCGTTCGTTCCCCTGCCACGAAGACCCCGAAAGCCAGCATCAGGGCCACCAACGAGAATCCGTAAAGCACCAAGACCGTTTGCCGTTGGTTGAGCCCCTCCCCCAGGAGTTTGTGGTGGATGTGCTTGCGGTCGGGTCGGAACAGCGGCAGCCCTTTGAGGCCCCGGCGAAGGATGGCCAACGAGGTGTCAATGATCGGCAACGCCAGGGCAAAGAGCGGGGCCACCAGAGCCGCAGCCACCGTGCCCTTGTGGGACAGGCGCATGGCCAGCAAGCCGATTAAAAAGCCCAGAAAATACGCACCACCATCGCCGAGGTAGATCCGCGCCGGGGGAAAGTTGTAGCGCAAAAACGCGATCAATCCACCGGCCACGGCCGCGGCGACGGCTGTGGGGAACACCGCCTCGGTGAACAAGCCCACGTAGGCCAAGAGCGCCATCAGCATCAGAGAAAGACCTCCGGCCAACCCGTCCAACCCATCGATCAGGTTGATCAGGTTCGTGAACGCAACCAGCCACAACACCGTCAGCGGAATTCCCCAGAACCCGAGCGCCATGACCTCGCCGGTCACGGGGTGGCGCACCAGTTCGATCCGTCCGACCAGGTAACAGGCTGCCAGTGCAATCAGGATCTGGCCCACCAGCTTCTTGCGCGCCCCGAGGGGACGCAAATCGTCCCAGAATCCCAGGGCGAACATCGCCACGCTCAGCGCGAGAATCCCCCAGTTTTCGGCCACTCGATCCGGACGAACAGGCAGGAAAAGCTGGGCACCGATGCCGACAATCAGGAACACCGCGGCAAGCACCAGTCCCCCCGCACGGGGCACGGGCCGGACGTGGATCTGGTGGAACGAGGCGGCCCGCTGTTCCGCCAGCGGCTGGAACCATCGAATCACAAGGGGATACAAGGGCCACGCCAGCGCCACCCCCAGGCCGAGGCAGAGCAATGTCACCGTCGCGTTCAAGCTCTAGACTCCGATACCCATGGTCTGATCGGTCATCTCATCGAAGGGCTCCAACCTCCTTCGCTGTTGCGCGTACTTGCGATGACATCTAGCGGGCGCACCTGCCCGAGTCAATCGCTCAGGAGCCAGGGTCTTGCAGCGGGTGCATCCAGGCCTTTGGACGCTCCCGAGGACTTGACGGAATCTCGGGCGTCTTTGCAGCGGAATCCCATGGGAAAACGACATCTGCTCGGAATTCTTGAATCCGGGCCTCAAGAATCGAAAAGCGGGCCCTCTGTCCACGGGTTGCACGGGCCCATCTCCGTCCCGAAGGCGCACCCGGCCGTCAGCCCGGGGCAACGCCCCTTGGAACGCCGTCCCGCCGACCTGCCGCGCCATGAAACGGGGTGACCCAATGGCCCCATCGCGAGAGCCGGAAGTGTCCCACCGCATCCCGCCCCTTCCGGGCCGGTGCATCGCGCAAACCCCGGGGCTTGACACGGCCCGGTGAATTCACGCCCGACGAGGCGGCCATAAAGCGCCCCGGCGACACAACCATTCACGCGGCAGCGACGCAGTCCGGTTGTCCGCGGCGGCCCGGGGCTGGTCGCTCCGCGCCATGCTGGAAGAACCCCCACAGCGCGTTGAGCGCGCGCAGTGCTCCCGGCCCTTCATGGGTCTGATGGGAAGGATTTTGAGCGTCCCACCGGCCATCAATGGCGGCGAGCGCTTGATCCGGCGTTGCCGTGGATGGCCGGGCGCCTTGAAGCACCGCGCGACGCTCAAGGGGGACAGAACCGGGCATGGCCGCGGAAATGCATCAGCCGCCCCGGGCGGGGTTTTCCACGGCTGCCACGACGGGAAGACCCGGCTTCTTCCATACCACCTCGCCCGTGCGCAGACGGTGTGTGCAATCGCGCATGGAAGCGCGGACTCAAGGCCCGGTCCCGGGCTTCGGGCGGTTGGCTGTCGCAAGCCCTGCGGTACGAGTCGAACCGCTTCAATCGTCCACGCAAACTGGCTTCGAGCCTGTTCATGAGGCCACCCGGCGCTGGCAAAAGGTCACGGTGCCGTGTGGAAGGCCCACTTCCCGGAGAGGTTGCCGCGCGTTCGTCCCCGCACCGGTACGGCCCCCGGTGAACGCGGGCATGGGCAGAAACGTCGCACCTTTGGAACCGGGCGCTCTAGTAGTTGAACATCCGCCGTCCCGTCGCGTAAAGGGTGTAACCGGTTCGCTCCAGGTACCACGCAAAATCGAGGCGGCCGGCCGCATCGAAGGGAATGGCCACGTAACTGTACCGGACGGTGTAGCGGGAGGTGCGGCTCAGCCAACGTTTGATTTCGGAGTGTCCGTCCGCAAAGCCGAACCCACAGGCCCCGTTGTGATAACTGGCGGGTTGGTCCTGCCAGTTGGCGGCGGCCGGGTTGTTGATGAAGTAGCCGTCGTTGATCGAGTCGGCATGTTCATCGATGAACAGCCACGTCTTGGCCGGGACCGGAACTTCCGACATCTTGAGGTACTGCCGATAATTCTGGTCCCCCCAGTGTCGGCCCCCGATGGTCGGATCCGTGCTCGGACTGACGGCCGTGCTGAAGCGCCCGAACAGGGCGTTCATGGAATAGCTGCGCACCCGGTAAGGGAACCCCGCTGCACGCTGGATGGGACTGAGGTAATTGTCGCCCGGACAGCGGTACGCTCCCAACGCGGCGGCGGTGTATCGCCCCAATACCCCGCTGGCAATCCATTGCAGGTTGGTGTTGCTGCGGTCGGCGACACTGCCGCTGGCGCCCCAGGTCATGACGTTGTTGACCCAGTTGTCCAGACGACCGTTGTTGATGGCGTCGATGGTTTCCGCCACTCCGTAATTGTTCGGCACGCGATCGTTGTGGTCGCCGATGTAGAGGAGGGTCGAGGTCGTCAGGGTCTTGGTGTTGTTGAGACAGGCGATGCCAAGGGCCTTGCCCTTGGCTCGACTCAGCGCGGGAAGGAGCATGCCCGCCAGGATGGCGATGATCGCAATGACCACCAGCAGCTCGATGAGGGTGAAGGCTCCCGTGGCAGCGGGACGGACGCGCCCGGGCGTGTTCTGCAATGCGTTCATAGGCCGAGGACCATACCGGCTCGCCCAAAGTGGGGTCCCCGATGCGGGGCCTTCCGACTTTAGACAACCTTGCGAGCATCATTACGCCGCTTGCCGGCCCATGGCAACCTTGGGCTGACCGACAGCTTTCCAGTCCGGTTGCGCGCCACTCAAGACCCGCCCGGCAGCTCGAGCCCCTTCCAAACGCGGCCTGGACCTCGGTTCGTTCAGCCAGAAGCGCGCACTGTGCCATCTTCCGCAGCCGCATCCCGAGGGCAAACCTCAACCCAAGCCCAAGAGGTCCCGGCGGCGAACGAACCAAACCGGCAGGCGTCAGGGTCCACCCGTCCTGGTTCACCGAACCTGCCCCACCATCCGGAAGACCTGGTAGGATTCAAAAACCAACTTGCCGCGCCCATGGTCTGCGGGAAAGAAAAACGGACCAGGGCGGAGCCAAGCGACCGGAACAACCGACTCCCCACACCGGACAGCACGGGGTTGTGCGCACAACAGGCCAGCACCCCTGTCCTTCCTGCTTCTCCCAAGTTCGCAAACGTCTTTTCGATCAACGCCAGACTGGAGCAGGCGAACGCCGGAGACGCGACCAACCCTGAAGCCCCCTTGCGATTCCACCAGCAGTCCGGGGGACAGCGCGAAGGGCTGCAGTGCCCGGTCCCAAGGTCGTTTCCGCTGAGGGTGCAAACAGGACTGACCTCCTGCGGGTTCACAGGCATCCAGGTCTCTGCACAAAGCCAACGGCACAGCCAAAACTCGGTGAGCACGATCATGCCGGGTTGGCGATGAACCACCCCGTGCAGGGCAACTCCGCCCTGCACACATCGATCTTTTCCGCCGACCACGCCATGCCCTGGGCAAGCACAGAGGCAGGTGTCGTTTCCTCCTGGCTTCACTGGTTCGGGCCGGCCGACCGGCCGAATTCGAGGTCCGAAGCCTCGCCGAACCCGTCTCATCCAACCGGAAAACCTTGGCGCCCTGATCACCGCGTGTGGCGACAAGCCCAGTCTTCGTCACCAACCCGCCCCCCCACCGTAGAAGTCCACCTGGCTTTCAGCGACCCGCATCGCGAGGGTCTGGTTCGTGGGAGGAATCGCCCCTGCTGCGCGGCGGCATAAACCCGGCGCGGGGAAGGAACCGAGCCGTTGGCACAGGATAAAAAAATACCCCGCCTTTGCCGTGGGCAACTATTCCTTTGAACATGTCGTGCAACATGTGGGACGGGCCGGGCTGCTTTCGACTTCCTTCGCTCCGGAAGGCCTGTCGGCCACAGCCTGCGCGGCTTGTGTCCCAGGAACGTTTAGTACGGTTCAAGGACCTTGTTGCGGATCACGCGCAAGGCAGGGTAAATCCGTTTGCTTTTCCCTCCACTGCTGTGCCAAAGAGCAGGTGACATCGGCATCACCGCCAACCACCCCATAAATCGGCCGGCCGGGGTCAAAACTCAAGTGAAAAAAAAACTCGTGCGGAGCGCGGGAGCACTGCCACCCGTGAGGTGCCGTGGCACCTGGCAGCAGTTTTTAGACGACGGCAAGGGCCGCGTTCTCTCACGTCGGAGGCCTGGATCGTCCGGGAGGCTTGAAACGTTTGCAGCCTTCGCGCTCGAGGGGGCCCGGCTGTCCGCCAGTCAATTCGCGTACCCCTTGCCCCGCATGGCACGAAATACCCCACCAGACGTTGGCTGGCCGATGGAAGAGCCCGGAGCTGTTTTTCCGAGCCGGCACTTGTGCGGTCTTTCCGGGGAAAGTGAGCGGAGCGGGAAGCGATGCGCGGCCGGGCCGTTCGCCGTCTCGCCGGACCCCGCGAATAATCCGCGCCCAAGCGGCCTCCGACTCGGCATCCGTGCCGTCGCCGGAGACTGTCCTGCCCGGTCTGCGGGGCAGTGCCTGAAGGGGCTCGCTCGTCAACCGTCTTGTCCTTCGGGACGACCCGGATTCATGGAGCAAGGTCGGTCCGCCGCCAGAGTTTTGCGCTTCGGGTCGGAGTGAGGGAGCGGTGCGACCCCGGAGAAGAACCTCGCGGCGGCCCGGACCTGTCCCACGGCCGGGACCTGTCACGACCCGGCCCCGACGCAAACGGCTCACTCCCACTCGATGGTGCCGGGCGGCTTGCTCGTGATGTCGAAGACCACGCGGTTGACCCCCCGCACTTCGTTGGTGATGCGGGTGGAGATGCGTTCGAGTAATGCGTACGGCAGCTTGACCCAGTCGGCCGTCATGCCGTCCTGCGACTCGACCACGCGCACCGCGACGGTCCAGTCATATGTGCGTTCATCTCCCTGGACACCCACGCTGCGGACGGGAAGCAACACGGCAAAGGCCTGCCAGGTCTTGTAGTACCAGCCGCCTCGTTTCATTTCTTCGACCACAATCGCATCCGCCTGGCGCAGAATGGCCAGCTTCTCGGGCGTGACCTCGCCCAGGCATCGGACGGCCAGACCCGGACCCGGAAAGGGCTGGCGCCAGAGGATCTCGCGGGGCAGGCCCAGGGCCCGGCCCAACTTGCGGACCTCGTCCTTGAAGAGACAACGCAGCGGCTCGATCAGCTCGAACCGCATCCTCCGGGGCAGACCACCCACGTTGTGATGGCTTTTGATCAAAGAAGCGGGGTTGCCGCCAATGGGCACGGATTCGATCACGTCGGGGTACAGAGTGCCCTGGGCAAGGAAACGGGCCGGCCCGGCCCGCCGCGTCGCCGCCTCGAACACCTCGATGAACGTGCGTCCAATGATCTTGCGTTTCCGCTCCGGATCCGTCACCCCACGAAGCCGTCGCAAAAACAGCTCGGAAGCGTCCTCGTACTGGAGGCGAATCTGGAAATGACGGCCAAAGACCTCCTGGACGACCTCCGGCTCGCGGGCGCGCAACAGGCCGTTGTTGACGAAGATGCACGTGAGCTGGTCCCCCACGGCGCGATGCAACAGCGCCGCTGCCACGCTGGAATCCACTCCCCCGCTCAAACCCAGCAAAACCCGTTCCTGGCCGACGCGAGCCCGGATCTCCTCCACGGCCTGTTCGAGGTAATTGCGCATGGTCCATTGCCGGCCGCAGCCGCAAACCTTGTGGACAAAATTGGCCAGGAGCTCGCGTCCGCGCGGGGTGTGCACCACCTCGGGGTGAAATTGCAGGCCAAAAAACCGTTTGTGCGGATGTTCGATGGCGGCGTAGGGCGAGTTCTCGCTCGTCGCGACCACGACAAAGCCCCGCGGCAGACGGGTGAGTCGGTCCCCGTGCGAATTCCAAACCTGCAGGCGTCGGGGCAAACCGGCGAACAAGGCACATCCGGGCCGTTTGACGTGGAGCGTGCCCTTGCCGTATTCCCGCTGTTGGCCGGGCTCGACGCGTCCTCCGAGAAAATGCGCCAGCAGTTGGACACCGTAGCAGATCCCCAAAATCGGGATGCCCAACTCAAAGATGCCCGGGTCGGGCAACGGCGCGTCGGCGTCGTACACGCTGGCCGGACCACCCGAGAGAATGATCCCCTTGGGTCGGAGCTCCGCCAAACGGGTTGCAGGCGTGTCGAATCGCAGGATCTGCGAGTACACCTGACATTCGCGGACGCGGCGCGCGATCACCTGCGTGTACTGGGAGCCGAAGTCAAGGATGACAATCTGTTCCTGTCCGGGGGAGGAAGCCGCGGGGGCCACGGGAGAGGGCGCATTCTGAGACTTCACGGCCAGGGGGACGGATTGGCGGCGAACCGAACTGGACACCGTGGGACGCACAGGAACCGACCGACCGTCACGGCTGACCTACCGACATCACGGGCGGCGCACGTCGCGCCAGCTGGGTGTCACGCAACGCCACCTCGGCCTGACGCCGGAACCACTCGTTGAACAGATCATTCTGACGCAAACGCCGCAAATAGGCCATAAATCCGGGCAACTCCTGATTCATCTTGGCCTCGTCCAAGGGCAGTTGGGACTGTACATAGATCAGCATCGCGCCGTCCCGGGTCGGCACCACGGGGCTAACCCCGCCGACCGGAGTGGAAAGGGCCACCTGTTTGAACTGGGCCAGGGGCAGGTCCTGTTCGACCTGGGGCAGCGCCCGTGTGCTCCAGGAAACCGGCGGCAGCAGCACCGGGTGGAGGTTGGACGCCGTGCAAACCTCGGCAAAGCCCTTGCCCTGTGCGATGGCATTCGTCAGGGCGGTGCGAAACGCCTCGGCGGCCTGCCGGGCCAGTTGCACGGCCTGTTCATAACGGTAGTCGCCCAACACCCGCCCCAAAATGTCCTCCAGCGCGGGGATCTCGCTGGGCAACCGTCTCTCAAAGCCCAGCACATACACGGCGTCGGGCCCAATGACAGGAGCCGAGAAAGGATTGTCCGCCGAAAGCCGGAACGCCACCCGCGCAAACTCCGGACCCCCGTCGATGCCTGCAGGGCCCTCCTCCAATCCGAACGGCTCCAGGGTGCGAACCTCCAGCTTTCGTTCGGCGGCAAGCGTTTTGAGGTTCTCCGGCCGGACCGGTTCCAGATTGAAGAGGGCCGTGGCGAAATCGTTGGCAACGCGCCGCGCCTTGCGCAGGGCCTCGACGCGAATCAGCTCCTGTCGGATGTTCTTGCGCGCTTCGTCCTGGGTGGCGCCGAAGCGGACGTAATTGGTCCCCAGCCGATCCAGGTTCGCCTGGACCAGCTCGTCCAGGTTGGTCCGGACCAACTCCGCTTCGGCCTCCGCGAGGTAGTTCGAGACCGGAAAGGCCACGTAGCTGACCTGCACCCGTTCCGGGATGCGGTACCGGGCCATCTGATTGGAATAAAACTGGGCCACCGCCTGGGTGGTCACCATGACCTGCGGCAGGTAATTGACGGCAAGAAACGTCACAACCTGGGCGGACACCTCCTGGTGCTCGCGCCGATAGAGGTTTCGGGCCTCCTCCGGGGTGATCAATTGGCCCGGGAAGGTCACCAGATTGACCAGGGCCTGGAGGGCGGTTTCGTGACGGACAAAGCGTTCGAAATCCTCCACCGTGATGCCCCGAGGAGCAAGTCGCTGCTGAACGAGCGCCGACAACGGGATGGCCTGATTGCCACCGCCAAATGCCTCGAGGATCTCCCGGGCAAGCCGGGCGCTTACCGACGGACTCACCTCCAGTTTCAGGTCGCGCACGAACTGCAGCAGCAGCAGCCGCGCGTAGGTCTCCCGCTGCACGTCAAAGCCCGAGTCGCGCCCCCCCTCGTCGGGCCACTGCCCCGTGCGCACCAGGTAGTGGAGCAGCACCTCCTTTTGCGCCGCACGGAACTTGTCGAGCGTAATCTTTTCGCCGCGGATTCGCCCCAGATCACCCACCGTGGGCTGGTCGCCGAACTGCGTGGTGGGGTTGAAATAAATCACAAACGCCACCACGGTCACCGCGATGATGATGACCCACAGCCACGTCTGATGCTTCCGAATCGTGCCAAACATAAGGTTGCCAGGTCCCTTGACCGGAGCCCGAACCCTACCCGCCGGGGCCGGGAGGGGTCAAACCAAAACAAGCCCCGCAAGCGCAGGGGGCGCAGTACAAGTTATTGGACATCGATAAAGCGCGAGGGGTCTGGGGGCGCCGACATTGGACAACTGAGCGAAAACGGCATCTCCGGGGATCATTGAAACCGGAGCTCAAAAACGGTACGCCCTCGGCTGTCCGCGGACCGCACGGGCCCGTGCGCGCCAAAGGCGCATCAATTCCGTAGCCCGGGGCCAAGCCCCGGGAATCCGATCCCCCAAACCCAGCGCGCCCTGAAAGGGTGCAACCCGAGGTTCACCATCGCGACGGCCGGGTCTGTCCAGACCGAATTCCATCCCTTCAGGGCAGATTGCGCGGGGAAGACCCGGCGGCTCAGGGCGTTACCTATGGCTGGTGAGCTCTCGCGCCGAAGGCGTAGCCATCAGGTGCGCTGGAGGCGCAACCACTCACCTGCTCGGGAGGCAATCCGGTTGCCCAGGCGCCACCTTGGGCGGGTGACTCCGCGCCCCGCCAAGGGGAAATCCACGGCCCACGGAAGGAGCGAAGAACTTCCAACCCTGGATGGGTTCGGGCGGGAGTGTTGTTACGGAGGTGCTCAGGAAGAGTCCCGGGTGCATGGTTCGCGTCGGCAGAGCCCCCGGTTTGGCAGATCCGCTGTACGGCGAGTTCTCAGTCCTGACCCCCCGAAGGTTCAGCGCGATTCCGCGTGTCCTCGGCAGGAGAAGGCCGAGAGAAACCACCGTCTCCTCGGGATTCACCATTCCGAGCCTTCAAAGCTGAAATGCGCCCGCGGCGACGCTTGAGTACAGCCTGAACCGCCGGTCTCGATTCGCAATCTCATGCCCGCCCAACGCAAAAACACTTCCTTCAATCCCTGCAGACCCGGTGCCGACGTCCCAAGGTCCTGACGGTCCTGGTGTGCACATGAGTTGGTCCGGGCTCGACCGTGCCAGCCGACCGCTCCGGGCTCCGCAAACACCTCGCGGCCTACCCCACTTCGGTTCTCGAAGCCGCTGCCGCCTCGGCTGCGTCGGGGAACACCGAGTAGAAAAACAGCCGATTGCCCCCAAACCGCAACGTTCCCTGCCCGACCAGGCACCTTCGCGAACGCGGAACCTTGTCCTCGCAATCGCCAACGCCCGCGGACCCAAGATCGTTCCCCCGCGGGCCGAATCTCCGCCCGAGTCGCCCACTTGGAAAACCATCCATCCTCCGAACAAAACCTCTCGGGAAAACGCCCTCTGTTCACCAGCACGCCACCATATGCCAGGGCAGCCCTGACGCTTGTTCCGCCCGGGCAACCGCCGGAGTCTCCCGACACGGTCAAACGCTTACAAGCCCCTCGAGCCCTGGTGGGTAGCCGGCACTCCAGCGGCTGACGTGCAATCGGGCCGGGCTCGCCGCCTTTCCAGCCAACTTCGGTGCCACAAGCCACCGCCGCAAACCGCGATCGTCACGGGAGTGAGCGCAGCCACCAGCCCGTCCCGCACAAAGGCCGGGATCGGCAGCAAATGCAGGCCATAACTGCATCCACAGGGCCCGTCGTACCGAACCCAGACCAGCAAAAACTGGTAAAAAAGCGACACACACGCGAACCACAGGAGCGCACCCGCCCGGATCCCCAGCGGTGGCCCCTTCAGGCACGCAAGCACGCCCACCCAGATCTCCGTCACGGCCGCCAGGAACAAGACCCCGCGGTTTGACCAAAAACCAAAGATGGGATTCGGCGCCGACAGCATCGTCCCGTACACCAGATCGACCCGCGACAGGGCCATCAACTTCAGGAAGCCCACGGTCAAAAAGCAAATCCCGAGGCTCCGCACCACGAGCCCGAACCATGCCTGAATCTTCATGTGCCGTTCCAGCTTCATGGACCTCTTTTGCCCTGGGCGTGCACGGCTTTTCCCGGGTTCCTAGGCGATGGGTCACCCTGGCCCACCTTTCCCGGTCCGGCGTGGCTGCCACTGCTGATACGCACACGCGCTTCGCATCGTTTCCTCACCGCGGCAGCCGCGCCCTGGCAAATCCAATCGCACCCATCCGGGATGTGCCACACACGGGAGCCGACCCTGTGATCCCGCCCGCAAACGCATCCATCAGTCGAGCCATCCCTGCTGCTTCCAACGCTGTCCATCACCGGTGCAAAGGATCCTGGCATTTCAAGCCCCGCCGGCCCGATCCTGCCCGCCAGGATCTTTCACACCCTCGAGCAGGGTCTCCACCAAGTCTTCCCGTCGCCGCATCGCGTCCAATTCGCTCGTTCGCGCATCGTTCGCCCTCCACGCCCCGCCCGATCCATGCAGAAAACCGGGCAAGACACCGTCCACCATCGCCCTTCACGTTCCCGGCTCCGGTCGCATCCACGACCGGACCAGCTCCCTCAGCCAGGTCCGCACCCCGCGAAACAACAACGGGCTCACCAGTGCCACCCCGAAGATCACCGCCGCAACCTCCCGCGGCAGCTTCCGCACCGCCGCATTCCGTTGCGCCCACGTCGCCTGACGCGCCTGCAACTCCAGCAAATACGGATCCCGCTCGTCCGTCCGCCAGGCCCAGTTCTTCATCTTGTATCCGACAAACGCCACCCGCCGCGCCGGATCGGCCAGGCGGTAATCACTGACTTGAACTTCCTTCGTGTACCCCGGCCAACGCGGCAAGTAGTCCATTTCCGCGATCGGCTCGGCCCACTCGATCTCGCCCCGGTAACTCATCGCCTCGAGCGGCTCGCCCGAAGGCCCGGACCGTAACAAGTCGAACGTCCGCAGTCGCCAGACCGCCGGCACTTCCCACGGACCACACCGCACCGTCCGCAGCACCTCGTACACCGCGTGCCCTTTCTCCCCATCGAGCCAATGCCGGGCCCGCCTGACCAGATGGTCCCGAAGCGCTGCGGAGCCTGCGGCCGTCGGGGCGCCCTCCACGGCTCCCCTCTCGACCATCCACCAGACCCGCTCCGGATCGGGAAGGAACGCCGTTCGCCGGGCATGGCCCTGGCCATCCTGCAATGACTCAGCTTGAGCTCGATACAGATGCGCAAAAGGGAGCGGAACCCACCACGGAGCCGGAATGGGAGGCCAGCTCCCCCCCAAAACCCACGTTCCTCCAACACCCTCCCTGAGCAATAAGCCAGCCAGATCACGGTTTCCGACCGAATGCCCGACTCGGGCCAGCATCCGTGACGGACCGACCCCGTGGCCAACCCCGTTCGAAGACGGGGCAAACCGCACCGGCCCGAGCCACAACGAGAACACATTCCAGCCATCGCCGCCATGAATGCTGATCCGCTGCTGTTTGGTGTAAAACGCCCTGAGGTTCCAGCAAGCCCCCTTTGACACCCCCTCGAATCCAACCACACTGTCGAACACACGGGCGGGGGGTGGTGGCAACGAGTTTCGCACCCGGCCCATGACTCGGATGCCGGGGTCGTCGTCCGCAATCGCACCCCACCCTGCTGTCACCGGCCACAACCAGAGCGACGCCACGGCACACATCACGGCCTGTCCACCGTTCCCCCGGGGGAAGAGGCTCGGCCTGAAGGCCGGCCACTTCCCCCGCCGAGGAATGCGGCGTGCGCCGATAAGGAGTGAGACCAACCGCCACGAATCCGCCGCAGGCCGGTCCACCCTCCGGTTCAGAACCCACGCGGGATTTGGCCGGCAGCAGGAAACAAATACAATGCGGGTGCCCAGCCGCACCGCCCTGGCGCACGGAAAGTGCACATCGCTCCCGACGATTCATGGCGATTCGCTCCAAGCTTTGCCACAGCCAAAATAAAGAATAAGAAAAGGTCAACTCAGAAATGCGGATGCCTTCACAGCCGGGACTTTTCCCGACGGCTTCGGAGTTTGCGCCGGTCTGCGTCACGAGCAGCGACGCATCGTGGCTGTCGTCCCTTCCCGGCCGAAGGAGGACCCAGCAGCACCGTTGGATCTTACCCGGGGCAAGCCGTCTGGAGGCCGGAGGGACTCGACCGGCGGCGTTGCAGGCGCGGGAGGCTGTTGACCAGCGTTGTTGGCATTCTCAGAAACACCGCGGCGCCGGATCTTTGGCTGAAATCGCAGGACTCCCAAGAGCAGGTTTGATGGCCACGGATCCCACGCCGGTGGCCACTCAGTTGGCGCGACGCGGGCCCGGACCGGAAACCCACCGCGGCCGGCAAAAGCGATTGGCAATGACCCCGGGGAATGATTTTTTTGACGCATGAACGTAACGATGGCAGGCAGGACCCGGTCGTTTCGAAGTGTGACGTTCGACGCCGCTGCGAATGCCGTCTGTTTGATCGATCAGCGCCAGTTGCCCCACCGGTTTCGCATCCTCCGCTGCAAGTCCCACGAGGAAACCGCGCAGGCCATCCGAGAAATGGTCGTGCGCGGGGCTCCGGCGATTGCCGCCACCGCCGCTTATGGTCTGGCGCAGGGGGTCCGGACGTTTGCCGGGGACGACCGTCGGCGGTTTGACCAACACGTGCGTCAGGTGCACCGCACCTTGTTGGAGGCGCGCCCCACCGCGGTGGATCCGGCCCATGCGATGGCGGAGGTCCTGGCCGCCATGCGCGCGGGACGCACGGTTTCGGAGAAGCAGGCTCTGGCGTTGGCGGCGGCAGAGGAATTCGCCCACCGGAGCGCCGGGGAATGTCGCGCGCTGGGCGAGCAAGGGGTGTCGCTGATCCGTGACGGGGCCCGGATCCTGACCCATTGCAATGCCGGGTGGCTGGCATGCGTGGATTATGGCACGGCCACGGCGCCGCTCTACCTGGCCCATGCGCGGGGCATTCGATTTCATGTGTACTGTGCGGAGACCCGTCCGAGGTCCCAGGGAGCAGCACTCACCGCGTGGGAGCTGGCGCAACAGGGCATCGCTCACACGGTGATCGCGGACACGGCGGTCGGGCTGCTCATGCGCTCCGGCCGTGTGGACATGGTACTGGTGGGGAGCGACCGCGTGGTGGCCCGTACCGGAGATGTCACGAACAAGATCGGAACATACAACCTTGCCGTGTTGGCCAAACATCACGGGATCCCGTTTTACGTGGCGGTGCCGTTGTCCACGCTCGACTGGTCGCTCGGGTCGGCCGAGCAGGTTCCGATCGAAGAGCGCGCTCCTGCGGAAGTGCTGGGCGCCTGGGGTGTTCCGGACTCCCCGGATCCGGGCCGGAGCTCTCGTCGGCCCGGCTCGCGGGCCTCGCGCATTTATGTACGCGTGGCCAACCCGGGCAGTCCGGCCTGGAATCCGGCCTTCGACGTGACACCCGCGGAGTTGGTAACGGGGATTCTTACTCCCCGGGGGCTCTTCAGGCCACAGGAGCTGTGGGCTCGGCGAGAGTGGCTGCGAACAGATCCGGCAGATCTCAGGCAAGCCGACACCGGCCGATGACGCCCCGGCGACGCAGGACGTTCCCTGGATTTTCGGGGGCCGGGCCCGGGTTTGCCAACGCACCGTTCCCGGTGAACCAACCAACTCATAAAAGTGTGAAGAGCCGCGAGGCAGGCCGCATCGCACGGACTGCGCGCAGCACCCTGCCGCATCGTGGCCCGCGGATCCGATCGACCGCCCGGGAAAAGCCGCGCCACGCGCGTGCGCCGGCGATCACAAGCGCCTGCCCTGTCCGTTCATTCCGCCCGCACATTTCTTGACCGCGCCGGATTCGCCGGCGCTCCCGGAGCCAACCCCTCCGTGAAACAGGCTACAGAATCGCGCTCGCGTCTCGGCGCGGCCCGCATGCAAGGGGGTCAGACAGGATTGCTCGCGGAGGCGCGCAGCCGGAGCGGCCGGACAACCCCGCCACAATTCAGGTTTTTGCCCGCGCAAAGTCGCGAAAAATGTCGGGTATCCTCGGCACGGGAAAGCCGAAGGAAAACGGTCGTGCCTCGGCCCCTTGAATCCGGGGCTCAATCCTGGAAAGACACCCGCCGGTACCCACGAATTGCACCATCCCATCCACGCGCCGAAAGCGCATTCGATCCGTCAGCCCGGCGCAGCGCCCGGGAACTCGGGCTCCCCCACCCACCGCGCCCTGAAGAGGCGCCACTCGAGGATGCCCATCGCAAGGGCCGAGCGTGCCCACACCGAGTTCCGCCCCTTCAGGGCGGTGTAAACTGCGGAATCCCGATTACCCAGGGCGTCACCCCGGGCTGAGGGATTCCGGCACCGATGGGGCGAACGTGCAACGCGCCGAAGGTGCAAAACATGATCCGGGTCTTGCTACGTTCAGGTGGAACCGGTTTGGATGACGTTGGATTCGAGAATACCCACTGCCAGGGCTGGGACAGGCAAGGCCCCCGCCGTCCGGCGGCTCTCGACCGTGGCCAACCTCGTGATGCCCCACTCCCTGATCACGCGAGCGAATCCACGCCCCGAAGGCGCACCCACTCCATAGCCCGGGGCGAGGCCCCGGGGACTGCGTCCCAAGACCTCGCCGCGCCCTGAAGAGGCGCCACTCGAGGATGCGCATCGCGAGGGCCGGGCCTGCCAAACCGCGCTCCGTCCCTTCAGGCCGAAAGGAATTCGTGCAAGCCCAGTTGCCGGGGCGTCGGCTTGGGCTGGCGAGCTCTCGCCCCTGTGCACAGCCACAAAACGCGTCGGAGGCGCAAATATTCACCCGCTAGCAGGGTAATCCGGTGGCCCAGGGCGCTCCGTTGAGCGGGTGCCTCCGCGCCCCGTTGGAGGAGAGCCACGACGCGCCGATTCGTCGGTCCAGGGCAGATCCCGGGCAAACCCCACGCGCCAAAAGCGCATACAGTGGGCATAGGAATTCCGCTTGGGCCGCGCACGCCCCGCCGGCATACTGGGTGTTCCCGGCTGTTTTGCACCAGCCGGGCGGTGGATGGGACTGTAGCAGCACAACATCCCTGCCCTTCATGCGCTTTTTGATGTTGAATTGGCGGGATCCGGAGAACCCCGAAGCCGGTGGGGCCGAGCGGGTGTCGCTGGCCTTTATGCGCGCCCTTCGGGAGCGGGGGCACGAAGTTTTCTGGTTTTCCAATGCCTTCCCCGGGGCCGCCCCCCGGTATGAGCGCGACGGGATTCAATTCCTGCGCGGCGGGGGCAAGGGAACCTCCATTTGGGCGGCCTGGCGCTGGTATCGGCGCCAACCCGGGTTCGATTTGGTGATCGACCAACATCACGGAATCCCCTGGTATGCGCCCTGGTGGAGCGGCACGCGGTGCATCGCCTACATCCACGAGGTGCTGGGCCCCATCTGGCAGGTCTTTTATCCGGGGCTGCTGGGTCGGATCGGTCAGTGGCAGGAACGCTGGACGCATTGGCTGTACCGGAACGTTCCCTTTTGGGTGCCCTCGGATTCGACGCGCCGGGCTCTGCTGGCTCACGGAGTGCGGCAGGTGGTCGTCTGGCCCAACGGGTGCGACACGGTGCCGCTGGCCACCCTCGATCCCAAACCCTTGACGCCGCCCATTCGCCTGGTGGTGGTCTCCCGGCTGGCCCCGAACAAACGCGTGGACCACGCGGTCCGCGCCTTGCAGCTGCTGGTGCAAGCCGGCGTGCCGGCCGAGCTCACGGTGGTGGGCGGAGGCGCCGAGGAAATGCGCTTGAAACAGCTGGTGCAGGACCTGGGGCTGTCCCCGCGGGTCCGCTTCACCGGTCCGTTGCCCGAATCCGCCAAGAACGAGGAACTGCGTCGCGCACATTTTTTGCTGCACGCCTCGGTGCGCGAAGGTTGGGGACTGAACGTGATCGAGGCCAATGCGATGGGCACCCCGGCGGTCGTGTATCCGGTGGCCGGCCTGGTGGATTCCACAGTGCACGGCCAGACCGGATGGATCGTCTCCCGCGAAACGCCGGAGGCGTTGGCTGAGATGGTGCGGTCGCTCCTGCACCAGCCGGATTGGTACGCGGCGTGCCGGGAGCGGGCGTGGCGTCGCGCGCACGAGTTCCAGTGGTCTGTGGTACTGCCGAAAGTCTGTGACTGGTTGGAAGCCCAGGCACGGCCGGCGGCAGCCGTCGTCAACCGAATCCACGAAACGAAGCAGCCTGCGGGCGGTTAGGTCCCGACAGCGATCCGGGCCAACCCCCTCGGCGGGCTTGGCATGACCCGTGCCTTTGCAGGACGCACGACGCCCCCGTTTGTCCATCGCCCGGTTCCAGGGAGAGGGGCCCGAGGATCCCGATGTTCGAACATTTGGTCTCGCAGCTGCGCCGCGGCACGCAATTTCCTCAAGCCGAGCCCGACTCCGCCGATACCTGACATGGAGTGACCGAAACACCGGACGGGGCAAGTTTCTCGCGTCTGCAAGCGCGGTTTTGTCCCCTTGGCCGCAATTCGTTGCACGGCGGACCATTCCGGAACATGACGTCGCCGACAGAGACAAGAGGCATGGTGGAAGGGCGAGGGAGCATTTTGGTGGTGGACGACGACCCCGGCCTCCGGACGGTGATCCGTCGGATCCTGACCCGGGCCGGCTGGCAGGTAAGCGACGCAGGAGACGCCGAGGCGGGATTGCGCCTGGCGGTCGAACAGTCGCCCGACCTGATCTTGTGCGATGTGCAGATGCCCGGGCAGGACGGCTTTGCTTTTCTGTCGGAATTGCGGCAGCACCCGACCGCGGCCCATGTCCCGGTGATTCTGATGACGGGCGATGAATCGCTGGCGGGACTGAACGGCCAGCGCCAGGCCATGGATCTGGGCGCGGACGATTTCCTGACCAAACCATTCAGCGCCGAGCGTTTGGTCCAGGCCGTGCGCACCCGCCTGGCCCGGCAACAGGGCCAACGCCGTTGCTTCGCCGCCCATGAACAGCGGTGGCGCGCCATTCTCGAGGCCGCCAATGATGTCATCGCCCTGGCCGAGGCGCCCACCCTCCGTCTGGCGTATTTGAATCCAGCCGGCCAGATCCTCTTCAAATGGCCCGGCGACAGTCACGCCCAGCATCGCCTGCCCGAGCTGTTCAGTGCCGAGTTATCGCAAAGTCTCTTCGCCGAGATCCTTACCGTGGTGGCCAGCCAGGGCCAATGGCGCGGGCGCCTTTCGCTGCGGGATGCCGAGGGCCGTCCCGTCCCGGCTGCCGCGACCCTGTTGGCCCATCACTCCGAAACGTGTCAGGCCACCTTTTACGCCTTCATCGGTCATGACCTGCGCGATCAGGTACGGGTGGAGCAGGCCCTCCGCGAGAGCGAAGCCCGTTTCCGCGCCATTGCCACGGCCGCCTCGGACGGCATCGTCCTGTTGGATGCCGACGGACGCGTGCTGTTCTGGAATCCGGCCGCGGAACGGATCCTCGGCTGCACGGCCGCCGACCTGCTCGGGCGGCGGCCCACACAGATCGTTCGCGCCGACAACGGTCAACCGGTTTTCGACGCTGTCGCAGCTTGCGCCCGGCACGGGCCGCAGGAACTCGTGGTGCAATGCCCCGATGCCCGGAAAGCAGAAATCGAGTTGCGGCTGAGCCGCGTCGAGTTGGAGGGGCGCAGCCACTGGGTGGGGATCATTCGCGACATCACCCGTCAGCAGGCCCTGACCCGGCAGTTGCAGCAGGAACGCATTCTTTTGCGCACCATCATTGATGCACTGCCGTACAACGTTTACGTGAAGGACCGCCTGGCGCGCAAAACCCTGGCGAACAAGGCCGACCTGAAAGCGCTGGGTGCCACCAGCGAAGCCGAGGTTCTGGGCAAAACCGACTACGACCTGCTGCCCCGCCGCATCGCCGCCGCCTGTTACGCCGATGACATGCGGGTCATTCTCCACGGCGAACCGGTGATCAACCGCCAGGAGCTCATCGTCAACAGCGCCGGCGGCCAGCAGTGGTTGGAAACCACCAAACTGCCCCTCCGCGACGAGCAGGGCAACATCATCGGGCTGGTGGGAATTGGGCGCGACATCACCGCCCGACGCGAAACGGAAGCCCGTCTGCGGATGCTTTCCCAGGCCATCGAACAGTCGCCTGCGAGCGTCGTCATCACCGATGCCGAGGCCCGCATCGAGTACGTCAACCCCCGATTCACCGAGTTGACCGGCTATACCCTGGACGAGGTCCGTGGCCAGAATCCGCGCATCCTGAAGTCGGGCAAGATGGATCCCGCGGTGTATCGAAACCTGTGGGAGACCCTGGCGCGCGGCGAGACCTGGCGGGGGGAACTGCTCAACCGTCGCAAGAACGGCGAACTGTACTGGGAACAGGCCGTCATCGCCCCGATCAAGGACGAACAGGGCCGCGTGACGCACTACCTGGCCATGAAGGAGGACATCACCGAACTGCGTCGCGCCCGTGAAGAACGTGACCGCATGGAGATCCAACTCCGCCAGGCCCAGAAACTGGAGGCCATCGGTCAACTCGCCGCCGGCATCGCCCACGAAATCAACACCCCCATGCAATACGTAAGCGACAACATGCGATTTCTTCAGGACAGCTTTCAGCAGTTGGCCGGCCTCCTCCGGCAGATCCATGCGCTGCCCGAAGACTCCGAATCCGGCCCTCCGTGTGAGGCGGTTCTGGCGCAGCTCCGGCAGGGGGCTCGCGAGGCGGACCTCGACTATCTGTTGGAGGAAATCCCGAAGGCAATCGAGCAAACCCTGCAGGGCGTGGCCCGGGTCACCAAGATCGTGCGGGCCATGAAGGAGTTCTCCCACCCGGGCACTGCCGAGAAGACGCCCACCGACCTCAACCACGCCATCGAAACCACGGTCACCGTCTCCCGCAACGAGTGGAAGTACGTGGCGGACCTCGAACTGGATCTGGATCCCAAACTCCCTCTGGTGCCGTGTTTGCCCGGAGAATTCAATCAGGCCATCCTGAATCTCATCGTGAACGCCGCCCAGGCCATCGCCGAACGCGTCGGCGCCCACCCGACCACCAAGGGTCGCATCACCATCCAGACCCGACGCGCCGATCCCTGGGTCGAGATCCGAATCTCCGACACCGGCTGCGGAATCCCCGAGGCCATTCGCCACCGCATTTTCGAACCCTTCTTTACGACGAAATCCGTCGGCAAGGGTTCGGGACAGGGACTGCCCATCGTCCGCAATGTGATTGTGGACAAGCACGGCGGCACCATCGATTTCGAAAGTCAGGTCGGCCAGGGGACGACGTTCACCCTGCGCCTGCCTCTGCAAGCCCCGTCGGTGCAGAAGCCATGAACCGGCCGCTGCGCATCCTGTTCGTGGACGACGAGCCCATGGTTCTGGACGGCCTGCGCCGGGCCCTGCGGTCCATGCGGACCCAATGGATCATGGAATTTGCCACCAGCGGCGCCGAGGCACTGGCCCGCCTCGAAAAAAGTCCTTTCGACGTGCTGGTCAGCGACATGCGCATGCCCGGCATGAACGGCGTCGAACTCCTCCGGGCAGTGATGCAACGGTGGCCGGAGGTGGTGCGGTTGATCCTTTCCGGCCAGGCCGATGAACAGCAGATCCTTCAGTGCGTCGGGCTGGCCCATCAGTACCTGGCCAAGCCGTGCGACCCCGAATCGCTGCGTTCCGCCATCCACCGCGCCACCCTGGCCGGCCATTCCCTGAACAACCCTCGACTCCGTCAACTGCTCGGCCGGCTCGACCACCTTCCCAGCGTCCCCAGGCTGTACGAAGAGCTGCTTCAGAAGCTGGAGGATCCCGAGACCACCCTCGAAGAGCTGGCTGCGGTGGTGGCACGGGACCCGGCCATGACCGCCCAGATCCTCAAGCTGGTCAACTCGGCCTTTTTCGGTCTGCCCCATACCGTCGCCGACATTCAGGAGGCCGTGGGCTTCCTCGGTCTGAACACCCTGAAGACGCTGGTCCTGGCCCTGCATGCCTTTCATCAGTACGAAAGCCGAAATCTGGGCTGGTTTCCCTACGAAACACTCTGGCGTCACAGTCTCGAAGTGGGCGCCCGGGCCCGTCAGTGGGCCCGAGAGATGCACGCGTCGACCGACGTGGCCGAACAGGCCGCCGTCGCCGGATTGCTCCACGACGTCGGGCAACTCGTGCTGGCCGTCAATCTGGGGGAGGAATACGCACAAATCTGGCGAGAGGCCCGCCAACAGACCCTGCCCCTGGACGAAGCCGAGCAGGCCGCTCTCGGCACCACGCACGCGGAAGTCGGCGGTTACCTCCTGGGGCTTTGGGGCCTGCCTGAACCCGTGGTCGAAGCCATCGCCCACCACCATCAACCCGGCAATCCGGCCTCCCCGGAGTTCTCCGCCCTGACCGCGGTTCATCTGGCGGAAACTCTTCGACCTCCAAATGCAACATTTCCGGAGGAGCATCCCCGGGGGCCGGACGTCGGCTATCTCCAGCGACTGGGTCTGCCCGATCGCCCGACGCTCGAGCAACACCTTGCAAACTTTTCGCTCTGCCCATGAGACCGGATCTGAAAATCCTGCTGGTGGACGACGAACCCAACGTGCTGGCCGCCTTCCAGCGCAATTTGCGCCAGCGTTTCCAGATCGACACCGCCACCAGCGGTCCCGAGGCGTTGCAGAAACTGGAACAACACGGGCCCTACGCGGTCGTGGTCGCGGACATGCAGATGCCCGAAATGAACGGGCTCGAGCTGCTGGTGCAGGTGGAAGCCCGCAGCCCGGACACCGTCCGCATCATGCTCACCGGCAACGCGGATCAAAAGACCGCCGTGGATGCGGTCAACCGGGGACATGTCTTCCGTTTTCTCAACAAACCCTGCCCGGTGGAATTAATGGCCCAAACCCTCCAGGCGGCCCTTCACCAATATCAACTCATCACTGCAGAACGAGAACTCCTGGAGCGCACTCTTAACGGCACGATTCGATTGCTGACCGAAGTCCTTTCCTCCGCCCATCCCGTGGCCTTTCAGATCAGCCAGCGCCTGCGTCAGGCGGTCCGGGAATACGCCTCCTTTTTCAAACTCAAACAGTCGTGGGACCTCGAGGCTGCTGCGCTGCTGTTTCCCCTCGGTCATCTCACTCTTCCGCCGGCGGTCCTCGACAAGCTGGTGCGCAGTCTGCCTCTGGACCCCAAAGAACAGGAGCTCGTGGAACGGACCCCGGAAATGGGTGCGAACCTCCTGGCGCACATCCCGCGGCTGGAAAGCGTGGCCGCCATCCTGCGCTATCAGCACAAGCACTACGATGGCTCCGGCCTGCCCGCCGATCGCATCGCCGGCGAGGACATCCCGGCGGCGGCGCGGGTGTTCAAGGTCTTGCGCGACATGGTGGAACTCGAAGTGCAGGGACAGGATCGCTCTCAGGCCCTCGCGATCCTGCAGGAACGGCAGGGATGGTACGATCCCCGCGTACTCCAGAGCGCGGCGGCCTGCTTCGATGTGTTCCTCCACAAGACACCTGCCGACCAACCCACCATCCGCTCCCGCACCCTGGACGAGCTGGCCGTGGGGCAGGTGCTGGCCAGTGACGTCGAAACCGAAGACGGGATCCTGGTGCTCAAATCCGGCACGGAACTGACGGCCGTCGTCCTGCAGCGGCTGCGCAACTTCGCCGCCCTCAACCCGGTGAAGGAACCCATCTACGTGATGGGCTAAATCCCGGGACCATTCCGCCCTGTCGCCAAGCCTCCTCTTTCCTCCGGGAAAAAGACACTTGCGCGTCTCCCAACGGGTCTCGATCCCCCTCCCCCAAAAAACAAAATGCCGGAGGGCAAAGCCCTCCGGCAGCAAATGGGTTCTTGCCGGACCCGGGAGTCCGCTTACGGCGTGGAATAGTCGCGGCCCTCGCCCGGCTTGGCAACCCGGGTGGTCGAACGCGTGATCTCCGTGACCTCACCCGGAGGCAACGGCGTGAAGGGAGGCCCGAACGTCGGGGGCGGAACCGGCGAACCCAGGCCACCCGAATTCCCTCCGGCCATCAGGATCTCCGGCTTGGTCCGGGCTGCCGTGGCTGTGGCGGTGAGCAACACGTTGGCCTGTTGGAGCACGGTGGCCAACGGGGCCTCCGCACCCAGTCGGCTGCGGGCCTGATCCACAAACGGCTGCAGGCCGGGCAACGCCCGGGTCACCGCGGCGAGAATCTGATCCTTTGCCTGCGGGGCCGCCGTCGCCGCGGCCAGCGCCACCACCGTGTAGTGTTGCGGGACCGCCTTGCACAGGGCCTCCACGATGGCCGCCGCCTGTTGAGGCGCCGCCGCCGCGGCGGCTGCTGCAACCTGGTCCACAAACTCTGCACTCGGCTTCCTTTGCAACGTCACCGCCCGGGCCGCTACGACCGGAGCCGCTACGGGGGCCTGCCGGGCCAGCGCGCCCACCACGGCCACAGTGGCCGCGGGACGAATCGCATGGGACGCGCTGAGGATGTTGGCCGCACTCACGGCCAGGTCTTCCCCGGAAGCCCGGCCCAACAAGGCAGCCGCCTGCGCCGGCAGTTCCGCCACGGGAACATTTCGGAGCGCCTTGCGAGCCGTAGAAACGTCCATCGGCGCGGCCATGCCAATGGAGACAGTGACAGAAAGAATCGCCAGAGCCAGCGGGATTCGGTCAGATGCGCGTTTCATGTTTACTCGACCTCTTTGGTGCATGTCTGCCGTTCTTCTAGTCCCGGTTTCCTTTTGCGTCAAGTGATTTTCGGAAAACTTTTTGCACAGGAGACGCCCCTACCGGAGCCCCGGGGCAAGCACCACCATGTCGCCGGGTCAAACTCCCACCCGGAGCGGAGCCCGAGCCCTTTGGGTCCGGGGCGGCAAGCCCCCGCAAGCTGGCCCCCACCCTGCAACGGTCCTGGCCGCCGGCATTCTCCACGCCGTCGTGTCCCGGAATTCGGCGCGATTGCCCGCTCCACACACCAACCTCGAGCTGGTGCCTATTGGGCCCGGACGCCTTTCAGCCCTGTTGCTTGCAGCCCGTGGGCCGCAAAAACCACCCTGCCGTGCCCCCGCAGCCCAGGGCTGCGACGGATCGACCCTCGCCGCAGCCGAATCACCAGTTGCCATCCCCTGTGTGGTCGAATGACCCCGCCGCGGCTGATGACACCGCGGGTCCCTCAAGGCAGCCCCCGACGCGCCCGCCCCCAACTGCCGTCCCCGGCACGTTCCAGTCCGCAAAGGCCTGAACGGATCAGCGCTCCGGCCGGACCGCACCGGCCGAGCGGCCCTCTGCCAGAGGGCTCAACCCCACCCCAGCAGCCGTCCGCCCTGCCACACCAGAAAGGAGGCCGTCCAGGCCAGCAGCCCCAGATAGCACCACTGAAACAAGGGCCAACGCCACGAATTCGTCTCGCGCCGTACGATGGCCACGGTGCTGGCACACTGCAGGGCAAACACGTAAAACACCATCAACGACATCCCCAGCAGGGGCGTGTACAGCGGGCCGCCATCCGGTCGCGTCTGCCGTTGCATGACCCGGGCCAGATTGCCGATTTCCCCATCCTCATTCTGATCCCCGCTCACGCTGTACACCACCGACATGGTGCTGACGAACACCTCTCGTGCAGCGAACGAGGTGATGATGCCGATGCCGATCTTCCAGTCGAATCCCAACGGCGTGATCAAGGGCTCGATCAGGTGACCCAACCGGCCGGCGAAACTGTAACGCAACCGCTCCGAGGCCTGCGCGGTCTCCAGTTCCTGCACCCGGGCCCGGAGCGTCGCCACCCGGTTTGAAATCGTCGCCAGTTCCCCGGGCTTGGCCCGCTCCAAATCCTCCTCGGCTTGGGCCAGCTCCTGAATCAGGGAGTTCCGCTCCGTCTGCAAACGCGCTTCGAGGTCCGCGCTGCGCGGGTAGGTGGCCAGAAACCACAGCAGAATGTTGATCCCGAGAATGACCGTGCCGGCCCGTTGCAGGAACACCTTGGATCGTTCCCACATGTGGTGCAAGACCACGCGCAGGACGGGGCGGCGGTAGGGCGGCAATTCCAGGATCAACAGCGGCGGCTCGCCCTTCAGCAGCGTCTTCTTGAAGACCCACGCCAATACCAGCGCCGCCACAATGCCGAGCAGATACAGTCCCAGCAACGTCAACCCCTGCAAATCGAACAGGCCCCATACCTTCTGCCGTGGAATACAGGCCGCGATCAGCAGCGTGTACACCGGCAGACGCGCCGAACAGCTCATCAACGGCGCAATCAGGATCGTCACCAGCCGATCCCGGTGATTCTCAATGGTCCGGGTGGCCATGATGCCCGGGATGGCGCAGGCAAACGAGCTCAGCAAGGGAATGAAACTCTTGCCGTGCAACCCCACCTTGCTCATCAACCGATCCATCAGGAACGCTGCCCGGGCCATGTAGCCCGTGTCCTCAAGAAAGCCGATGAACAGGAACAACAGAAGGATCTGCGGCAGGAACACCACCACCGCACCCACCCCGGCGATGACCCCGTCACTCAACAGGCTGGTCAAATCCCCCGGCGGCAGCGTTTCCCGCACCCACTGTCCCAGGGCGTCCACACCCGCCTGCATCGCCTCCATCGGGATGCGCGCGAATACGAAGATGCACTGAAACATCAGGGCCATCAGCCCGAAAAAGATCAGCGTACCCCAGACACGGTGCGTGACGATGCGGTCGGCCCGGTCACTCCAGGTCTCCTTCGGAGTCCACAGCCGGGTGACGGCCTGCGATTCGATCCGGGCCACGGCCTGGTACCGTGCGTCGATGACCACACTCCGCCAGTCCACACCCGCCGCCTCCAACCGTTGGCGGGCCGCGGCCACTGCCTGCTGGATGCCGGGCGAGTAATGGGATCGGCTGGAAGCCAGGGCTTGTTCGTTGCTCAGGAGCAACAGTGCCTCCGCATCGGCCTGCACCCGACGCTCCTGGAAATTCCACGTGAGCAGGGCCGCAAGTTTCTGCGCCTCCTGCACCAGGGGTTCGGGAAGGACGGGAAACCGGCGCCGCGCCGGCGGCGCGGGATTCTCCAACAAGGCCAGAATCCGGGCCCGCAACTCGGGAATGCCCCGGCCCGTGCTGGCCACCACCGGCACCACCGGCACACCCAGTGCCTCTTCCAATTTGCCCGCGTCCACGCGCATCCCGTGGGCCTCGGCCACGTCCACCATGTTGAGGGCCACCACCGTGGGATGCCCCAGCTCGATCACCTGCGTGGCAAAGTACAGGTTGCGCTGGAGGTTGAACGCGTCGACCACCACGACGATGACCGAGGGCGGCGGCAACTCGGGCAACCGCCCCAGCAGCACGTCGCGGGCGATCTGCTCGTCCAACGAGTGCGGGCTCAGGCTGTAGGTTCCGGGCAGATCCAGCACCCGGACCGGCCGATCCCTGGATGCCCCCAGCAGCGGGCCCTCCTTCCGCTCCACCGTGACGCCGGCGTAATTGCCGACCTTCGCGCGCAGGCCTGTCAGGGCGTTGAAGACGGTGGTCTTGCCGCAGTTGGGGTTTCCGGTGATGAAGATGTAACGCGCCTCCACGACGGAGGGCGCAGCGGAGGCCGTCTTGCCCGAAACCGGACTCGTCTGGGCCATGGCTCAAGTCCCGTCCGGCAGGCGCACCCGGATGGCCTCGGCTTCCTGACGGGGAAGGCTCAAACAAGAGCCGCGCACCTTGATCTCCACCGGATCTCGCAACAGGGCAAAGCGAACCAGTTCCACCGGGGTCCCCGGCACCAGCCCCAACTCCATCAGCCGCCGGGCCTCCGCCGGGGGCAACTGAATCTCCGCCACCACCGCCCGGGTCCCGGGCGACAGCGACGCCAGGGAAGGAAGCGTCTCAACCATGCGCTACACCGGAGGACGGCGGTTCGGAAACCGGTTCCACCAGGATGGCCTGGGCAATTTCCTCGCTGATCCCCAGCCGGGCATTGCACACTTGACAGATGAAGTTGGCCTGCCGGCTCAGCACCTTGATCCGCTGTTGCTCCCCGAGCCCCAGCTCCCGCAGCCGGGCCCGCACCTCCGGAGAAGCAAGCAATTGCCGGATGCAGACCTCCGTCCCTTCGGCCATCAGGCTCAGCGGACATACGCCCGGCTCGGCGCAATGGCCCTCCAGAATCTCGCACGGTTTCTGCGCGTCACTCACGGCCCCCAACACTAGCCGAGCCCACCGGCCCCTGCAAGGCGCACCCCCGGATCCTCCCCTCACGGGCCCGTCCCCACGCAGCGGCCCATGCCACTCCGCTCTCCCGCACCCCACTCCGGATGCTGCCGCATCGGGCAGTCCCAACCCGCCCGGGCAAACCGCCCGGCCCAACCGCCCGGCAGCTCCACGCTCGCCCCGCCCGGGCACGCTCCCTCAGCGCGCTCGCTCCCAAACGCACTCCTCCATGTGCACCTCGGCATGTTGCACGACGTCCTCCCGCGTGAGCCCGCGCGCCCGACACCGGACCAGCCGCACGTCCCGAATCTCGGCACCCTCGAACCCGCGCACGTCCAGCACGCGAGCCGCCTTTTGCACATCCACCTGCTCCATGCGCAACCGACGCAGCACCGGCCGATGCGGTCCCTGCGCGCCTTCCTCGTACAAAAAATCGATTTGCAGCAACGCGTCGGCCACCTGGCCCACGCGGAGATTGCGCACGAAGATGTTTTCCACGAGTCCGCCGCGAACCGCATTGGATTTGAAACGGATCACCCGGTCCAGGTTCGGACTGTCCATCTCGCAGTCCTCGACGAACACATTGCGACAGCCGCCGGAGATTTCACTGCCGATCACCACCCCGCCGTGGCCGTCGCGCATCCGGCATTTCCGCACCACGATGTTCTCCGAGGGCACGCCCAGCCGGCGACCGTCCTCGTTGCGGCCGGACTTGATGGCAATGCAGTCGTCCCCCGTGTCGAACACGCATTCCTCGATCACCACGTCCCGGCACGATTCCGGATTGCAGCCGTCGTTGTTGGGCCCATGTGAAACCACCTCGATCCCCCGGACCAGGACGTTCGTGGAAAGGACCGGGTGGACGACCCACATGGGGGAGCGCCGAATGCGAACGCCCTCGATCAAAACGTTGCGACACCGGTAAAACTGGATGAAGTTGGGGCGCAGATAATCGCCCTCGCCATAACGCCGTTGCTCCACCGGCACGCCGGCCGCCACCTGGGCCACCAGGCGATTGCGCGCCGCCGTCTGGTCCGGGCCCTGCGCCGGACGGCCCTTCCACCGCCCTTTCCATGCCCACCAGTTTTCAAAGCTCGCCTGCCCGTCCAGCAGGCCCCGGCCGGTCACCGCCACATGCTCGGCCCCATGGGCGTAGAGGAGCGGTGAGTAATTGTAGCATTCCATGCCCTCGAAGCGGGTCAGGACCTGCGGCAGATAGGCGCGCGGATCCGTCTTGAACTTCAGAACGGCCCCCTCGGCCACGTGCAGGTTGACCCGACTGCGCAGATGGATCGGCCCCGTAACATACTCTCCGGGTGGCACCACCACGCGCCCTCCCCCGGCGGCGACGCAGGCTGCGATCGCCCGGCGGATGGCCTCCGTGGCATCCGTCCGACCGTCCGGAACTGCACCAAAGTCGAGAATGGAAAAGCTGCGGTCCGGAAAGCGAGGGGGTTGAACGCGCGCCACGATGCGCGCCGCCTCGCGCCAAGCCGCTTCGGGGGTCGAGAACTCCTGGGGCGCCCGGGGGCCGGGTGCCGTGCATCCGCTCCAAACAAGAACGCCGGCCCACGCGCTCAGGAGTTTCAAGGCCCCGGTCCGACGCGCTCCCCGGTTCAGGATCTGCATAGGCTTCATTTCTGAGTCCAAATCCGGCCGCGGGAGGAGGCAGCGTTCTCAAGGCCGCTTGCCCACGCGTCCATGCCTGGGCTGTCCCCTCGCCGGGCGTCCTCGATCATTCTAGGCCAAGGACCCGAGACTGTCCTGCCGAGTTTTTGCAAGATGCCTTGAAATTTGGGCACGCGTCCGACCACGCCGGCCGCACCCTTGCAATTTTCTCAAGCCCCCATGCACAAATTCACAGCTTCCGCCCGATGCCCGTTTGGATAAGCTGTTTCACGGTGGCGCTTGTCAGCACATAAGCGCCCGATCGCGAGCATGGAAACGTCTCTGCAGTTGGCAAAATACTCGGTGGGCGTGGGCGACCGGTTCGGTCACCAGGCCCGCGCGCAGTTGGCCGCCTGTCAACAGGCCCTGGCCGCGGGCGTGGAGGTCATTCCCGTCTGGAACAAATCTCACCGCGAACACCAAATCATCGGATCGCGGCCCGAAAGCGTGCGGGCGGCCGCCGAGGCTGCCGTGCGAGCCGCCGGCTGGGATCGACCCTGGCATGTGGATGCCGACCACATTCGCCCGGACATTGTCGAGCCCTACCTTCCCCACTGCGATTACTTCACCCTCGACGTGGCCGAGGCCATCGGCCGGCCCGCCCCCACCGACCGCGTGACCAATTTCCTCCGACGCCACCCGGAATTGTCGGACCGGCTCGAGCTCCCCGGCTTGGACACGCCGTTGGAGGTCCGTACCCGAGAAGTGGAGCAGGCCGCCTGCCGCTACCTGCAGGCCGTCGAATCCGCCGCCACGGCCTACCGGATCATCGCCGGCGCCAAGCCCCCGGGCAGCTTCATCGTCGAGGTTTCGATGGACGAAACCGACCAGCCCCAGACGGCCCTCGAGTTGCTCGTCATCCTGGCCGCACTGGCCGATGCCGGCGTGCCCGTTCAAACCGTGGCGCCCCGGTTTGTGGGCCGCTTCAACAAGGGCGTGGATTACGTGGGCGACCTGCAGGCGTTCGAGCGGCAACTGCACGAGTTCCTGGCCGTCCTGCGATTTGCCCGGACCCACTACGGTCTGCCGCCGAACCTGAAGCTCAGTGTCCACTCCGGCAGCGACAAGTTTTCCCTGTACCCCATTCTGCACCGCGTGATGCGGAAACACGACGTCGGCCTCCACGTCAAGACCGCGGGCACCACCTGGCTGGAAGAGCTTCTGGGCCTGATCGAGTCCGGCGGCGCGGGCCTGGCCCTGGCCCGCACGCTGTACGCCGAGGCCCTGGCGCACATCGACGAACTTTGCGCCCCGTACGCCGCGGTCATCGACATCGATCGGCACCGGCTTCCGTCCGTGGAACAGGTGAACCGGTGGAGCCCCGAGGAATTCGCCGCCGCCCTGCGACACGACCCCCGGCATCCCGCGTTCAACCCTCACCTGCGCCAGCTCTTCCATGTCGGCTACAAACTGGCCGCCCGGAAGGGCCGTGCCTTTCTGGATTTGCTCGAGCAACACAGCGAGCACATTGCCTCACTCGTCACAGCCAACCTCTACGAACGTCATCTGCGCCCCATCTTTGTGGGCGAGCATCCCAAAGAACACCCAACATCCTTGAACCATGAACGACTACGGACTGAAGATCCCCAAGACCGGTTCGCTGGACTTCCTGGCGCTCGGTGCCCTGGTGCACCGGCTTGATCCGGGCGTGGTGCCGTTCCGGAAGGCCACCGAGTGCCGAATCCACGTCAGTGGCGGTGAATTCAACTGCGCCGCCAACCTCGCGGACTGCTTCCGTCTCCAAACCGGGATTGCCACCGCCCTGGTCGAATACCCCATCGGCGATCTCATTGCCGAACGCGTCCGGGCCATGGGCGTCAAACCCTTCTACAAACGCTTCAAACACGACGGCGTGCGGGGACCCAACCACGCCATCGTGTACAGCGACCGCGGCTTCGGCGTTCGGCCCCCGGTGGTGTTCTACAACCGCAGCAACGAGGCCGGTGCCCTGCTGAAACCGGGCGATTTCGACTGGAAGAGCATCTTCGCCCAGGGGGTCCGCTGGTTCCACAGCGGCGGCATTTTCGCCTCCCTGTCCGAAACCACCGGACCCTTGATCATCGAAGCGATGCAGGCGGCCAAGGCGGCTGGAGCCGTCACCTCCTTCGACCTGAACTATCGCCAGAAACTCTGGGATGTCTGGGGTGGTCAGGACCGCGCCGTGGCCGTCATGCGGGAGATCGTGCAGCACGTGGACGTGCTGGTGGGCAACGAGGAGGATCTGCAAAAGGGCCTCGGGCTGAAGGGGCCGGATGTGCACGCCACCTCCCAGCTTGATCCGGCGGTGTTCATCAGCATGATGGACACCGTGGTCAAGACCTATCCCCAAATCCGCGTCGTGGCCACCACCTTGCGCGAGGTGCTCTCCACCAACCGCCACCGCTGGAGCGCCGTGGCCTGGATCAACGGCAAGGTGTATCAGGCGCCCACGTGCGAACTGGACGTGTACGACCGCGTGGGCGGGGGCGACGGTTTCGCCTCCGGCCTTTTCTACGGCATGCTCACCGGCCGGTCCCCCGAAGACTGCGTCCGGCTGGGCTGGGCCCATGGGGCGCTGCTCACCACCACGCCCGGCGACACCACCATGGTCACCCTCGAACAGGTCGAGGCGTTTGCCCGCGGGGGCTCCGCCCGCATCCAACGCTGAGTCTTTGGCCCCGCCCACCTGCAACCACCAACCCGTGCTTGCGCAATTATGGAACCGAAAGCTGACATCGCCGTCATCGGGCTGGCCGTCATGGGCCAGAACCTGATCCTCAACATGAATGACCACGGCTTCACCGTCGTGGCCTACAACCGCACCACGTCCAAGGTGGACGAATTCCTCGCCAACGAGGCCAGGGGCACGCGCGTCCTCGGCGCCCATTCCCTGCAGGAAATGGCCGCCCTGCTCAAAAAGCCGCGCCGCGTCATGCTCATGGTCAAGGCCGGCCCGCCGGTCGACGAGTTCATCGAACAGCTCCTCACGGTCCTGGAGCCGGGCGACATCATCATCGACGGCGGCAATTCGAATTTCGAGGACACCATCCGCCGCACCCGGTACGTCGAAAGCAAGGGGCTCCTGTACATCGGCACCGGGGTCAGCGGCGGCGAGGAGGGCGCCCGCCACGGCCCCTCCATCATGCCCGGAGGCAGCCCCGCGGCCTGGCCGCACGTCAAACCCATCTTCCAGGCCATTGCCGCCAAGGTCACCGATCCCAAAACCGGGCAGGTCGAACCCTGCTGCGATTGGGTGGGCGAAAACGGCGCCGGCCACTACGTGAAAATGGTTCACAACGGCATCGAGTACGGCGACATGCAACTCATCGCCGAGGCCTATCACATCATGAAAGACGGCCTCGGAATGAGCGCCGACGAAATGAGCGCCGTCTTCGGTCAGTGGAACCAGGCCGAACTCCAATCGTACCTCATCGAAATCACCCGCGACATCCTGGCCTTCAAGGACGAGGATGGCCAACCCCTCGTGGATAAAATCCTCGACACCGCGGGCCAAAAGGGTACGGGCAAGTGGACCGTCATGTCCTCGGCCGAACTCGGCATCCCCGTCACCCTGATCGCCGAGGCGGTGTACGCTCGATGCGTCTCGTCCTTCAAGGAACATCGTATGCAGGCCGCCAAAGTGTTCCCGGGCCAACCCGCCCGCTTCGAGGGCGACCGGCAAACGTGGCTGGAGGATCTGCGACGCGCCCTCTACGCCTCCAAGATCGTCAGCTACGCCCAGGGCTTCATGCTGATGCGGGCCGCGGCCAAACAATACGGCTGGAACCTCAACTACGGCAGCATCGCGTTGCTCTGGCGCGGCGGCTGCATCATCCGCAGCGTCTTCCTCGGCGAAATCAAAAAGGCCTTCGACAAGAATCCCGATCTCGACAACCTCCTCCTGGATCCGTTCTTCGCCGAGGCCATCAAGAGCGGCCTGACCTCATGGCGGAAAGTGGTAAGCACCGCCGCCCTGAAAGGCATCCCCGTGCCGGCCTTCAGCACCGCCCTGGCCTTCTTTGACGGCATCCGCAGCGAGCGCCTCCCCGCCAACCTGCTCCAGGCCCAGCGGGACTACTTCGGCGCCCACACCTACGAGCGCATCGACCGGCCGCGCGGCCAGTTCTTCCACACCAACTGGACCGGCCACGGCGGCCGCGTCGCGAGCGGTTCTTACACCGTCTGACCCATCGAACATTTCACGCCCGCCCGGGAGAGCCACGCCCTCCGGGCGGGCGTTTTTTTTTCCGCGCTCCATCGCGCCGGGATGGGTTTTCCGCCGGCTCCCGTCAGCGGCTACGGATCTGGGAACTGCCGGCCCCCGCCGCCAGGCGGCGGACCCGAGCCCTCAAGACCCATCGTGGCCTCAAAAGGGAAACCCCGGAGACGCGTGGACAGCCCGCCGGCGGGTTGTCCGCCAACGCCCGTCGGCGGCTATGATATCCCCCGCCTTTCGAACGCATCTGGAGGCCGCATGATTGGCTCACGGCCCTCATCCCCCCACGCAATCCCCCACATGGCCCGGCCTCTTCCCGGAACTGTGCGGCCTGCACGCCACTCGTCGGCTGATTTGTCGAAAGCCGAACGGATCGCAGTCCGATGAGGCCCAGGAGATGCCGCCTTTGCCAAGAGCATCTTGCCCAGGTCGTTTGGAGCATGGGCGTTTTCCGCGGGAAAAGGGTTCCCCAGGCTGCCATGGATTGAGATCCGCAGCCGCCCCAAGGGCCCCCGAAGCGCCGCAGCCCCGCCTGCTCGCCCATCGCCAGAATCTTCATCCTCGCACCCCGGCGGGCAGCCAATGGGCGGCACACCCACGCGTTCGCAAGGGCCAGAGACCTCCCGTCCGGCAATTGTCATGGCCGATTACGGAAGCGGGTTGAAAAGGCACGACATCCCGCAAGAACCTCAACCAAGCTTGCCGCGAGCGCCTTGCCCGTAACGCAACCGCGTGACCGCTGCTTCGATTCCAAGTGCGATCCAACCCCATGCTCCGTAACACACCGTGGTCGACGCGCCCGTCTTCCTCAGTTTTTGCGCCCGCTTGTCCGGTCCTGACCCGATGCCTGATACGGTTTCTTACGGACGATTCCCCGGTTTCCCCCCGGCCAAGGACCGGAACTTTCCCGGGACAACATCAGGGTTCATTCCCGATTGTGAAGCCCGCTCGCGCTGTTAGTCTGGAGGGCGTTCTCGGCAATCCTGTCCGCAATGGCCGCAGAGATCGAAATCCGAAATCACGAGTCGGCATGCCCGACCGGGCAGGGCGACGTCACAGACCCGGACCCGCCGGCGCAACAGGACACGCTTCGAGAACGAGACCCGGGAGCGGAACATGGGAATTGGGGTACATTGCAACGAGGTGAACGGTGATGTATGCGAAACCCTCCAACATGACGTGGCGATCCGGTTCTTCCGCACGCTGGCCGATACTGCCACGGCCATGGAAGCTCGGAGCCCAACACCCATCCCGGTCATGACGTCTGGTCCCATCCGCATCTTGGTCGTGGACGACCATCCCGTCGTCCGTCGAGGCATCCGCTCCTGTTTGCAACGGCAGCCCGGCCTGGTCGTGGTCGGCGAGGCCGCCGACGGAAAGGAAGCCCTGGAGCTCATCCCCGCCGTGCAGCCGGACGTGGTCCTGACCGACCTGGACATGCCGCGCATGGACGGCCTGGCCCTCACGGAGGCTGTGCGGCGTCAATTCCCCGACGTAAAGGTCCTCATCCTCTCCATGCACGCGAACACGGAGTACATCCTGCGCATCCTCCAGAGCGGGGCCCGCGGATACGTCTCCAAGGAGGCCGACCCCCAGGAACTCCTCCAGGCCATCCAGGCCGTCTACCGTGGCGAATCCTTTTTCAGTGCCGATGTGGCGCGGCTGGCGCTGCAACAAATGGTGTTGTCCGAAGGCGCCGCCAGTGCCGTCCCCGAACTTACACCGCGAGAAAGGCAGGTGCTCATCGGGATCGCCGAAGGGCTCAGCAACAAACAAATCGCCGAACGCCTGGGCGTGGGCATCCGCACCGTCGAGACCCATCGTCAACACATCATGGAGAAACTGGGGATCCACACCGTCGCCGGCTTGACCCGCTACGCCGTGGCCAAGGGACTGGTGTCGGCCCAACACCTTCCACCCCAGAACCACACGGCCACCACCAGCTAGAGCTCCGGACCGCAATAGGCCGTCCTTTGCCTGGTCGTTTGCCCACTTGTCCACGGCACGTTTCAGGGGCGCTCCCTTTCAACCCGGCGCCAGACACCTTCGGTTCCTTCCCAGCTCCTTTCCGGACCGGCCACCTTTGCGCGCCGTGGTTCCGGCAACCTTCCGCAGCACGCCTCGACTCGGCCCCGTCGGCGGTCCCGAACCGGATCCTGTCAGAACCCGGACCCCGATAAACCCACGGGGCGTTTCCCCACACCCCGGAGCCAACCCACATGAGGTTCCCCGATTCTCGGGGCCGCCCTCTCACCCCGTCTCCCACCAGCGCCGCAGCACCTGCAGACTCTCCCGGACCGCCTGCTCCAGGCGTTCGCGAGTGCGCTGCCCCGACCCGACCCAGTCGAACTCGATGTGCAGGGAAAACGGCGCGGCATACCCCTGCTCGCGCAATCGAGGGAAAAGCCTCATCCGGCCGAACTCCCCTTCTCCGAAGGGCACGAAGCGGCGCTTCCGATCGGTGTCCTTGACGTACACCACGCCCACATGCGATCGCAGCCGCTCGAAGTGGTCCCGCCACTCGTCCCCGTGCACCAGCAACGCATGCCCCGGGTCGAACGCCACCGCTACGGTATCCGGAGGAAACCCTTCCACGAGCGCAAGCATTTCGCGCAGGTCGCCTCCGAGGTACTGGCTCGACCCGGCCGGAGAGTGATTCTGCAACAGGGCACACATGCCGAGCTCACGATTCCACGCGGCCAGCGCCCGTAGCCGCTCCCGCACCCATCGAAGCTGCGACTCGGTCGGTTGATCGGGATCCTTCCGAAGAAACCCAACCCGGTAGTACTTCACGCCCAAACCTCGGGCCGTCTCCAGCACCTCCCGGGCGTGCGGAGACTCCGGCGACAGAATCGCCGTCGTCAACAGCCACACCCGTTTTCCCCGGGCCCGAAGCAATTCCGCATACCGGGGTAGATCCTCGCGCACGCGCTCGGGCTCGATTCGATCGCGGGGCCGTACCGCACAATCCACTCCGTCCGCCCCGCTGGAAGCCACCAGGTCGGCCGTCTCCTCCAGGCTCAAGCCGGCCTGCACACAGACTTTGTCAAACAACGCCACCGGCGGCATGGGCCGAGACGCCGATTCGGCTGCCCGACTTCGGCAGGCCACCGCCCAGACTCCGACCCCGAGGCAGGTGCGCACGAACTCTCGCCGGGTCAAACGCTCGTGAACGCTCATGAGCACCAGAGTGGCCCGGCATCGATGTCTGTACAAGGACTCCTTGTCCACGCTCGCCTGCCCATTGCCCCCCGTCGCCACCCTTCCCGGCCTTGTTTCCATGAACCCGCACCTTCCTCGGCCATGAATCCTTGCGCAGGGAGCCTTTGGACACACTTTTCGTGTCGGCCGGGCTCTCCGCGTGGTTTGTCGTCGGAATCGCAAGGGGTGTGATCCCCGTCGGGGGCCCAATGGCGGAGGAGCCTCCTCGACGGCCGGCGGCAGAACGGTTTTGACGTCCCCGGGCCCCATGGGCCCAAAGACCGGGATCTTCGGGGCCGGCGTCAGCGGGAAGAGAACCTTCCGCCGGACTCGAGAATTGCCCCGAGCCTGCCCTTTGCTGATCTTCCCCGCGTGCGCTGCCACGTCTTGATCTGTCCGGACAAGTTCAAAGGCACCCTCACCGCCCTGCAAGCAGCCCGAGCCATCGCGCGCGGCTGGCACCGGGTTCGGCCCCGGGACACGCTCGATCTTCTGCCGATCAGCGACGGTGGCGATGGATTTGGGGAAGTGTGTGGGCACCTGCTCGGCGCCCAAACCCGGCATGCGAGCACGATCGATGCGGCAGGCCGACCCTGTCGGGTGCGTTGGTGGTGGGTTCCCTCCCGCAACCTCGCGCTCGTCGAGTCCGCCCGGGCCATCGGACTGGCCCGACTGCCACCGGGGCGGTTTCATCCGTTTGAACTCGACACGTCCGGCCTGGGTGCACTCCTGCGGCGCGTGGCCCGCAGTGGAGCCTCCCGCGTGCTCCTCGGGCTGGGAGGCAGTGCAACCAACGACGGAGGGTTCGGCCTGGGCCGCGCACTCGGTTGGCGGTTCTACGACCGACGCGGCCGCGAGCTGCTGCGCTGGACGGAACTGTCCCGGCTGGCACGCGTCGAACCCCCGCCGTGCCCCGCGCTGTTCCGAAGTCTCACCGCCGCAGTGGACGTCACCAATCCCCTGCTCGGTCCGCGCGGGGCCACGCGCATTTACGGCCCCCAAAAAGGCCTCCGTCCCGAGGATTTCCCGCTGGCGGAGCGTTGCCTGCGGCGGCTGGCCACGGTCATGGAGGAGTTTTGGCGACGTCCGTTGGCCAACCAGCCGGGAGCCGGCGCTGCCGGAGGACTGGGCTTCGGCGTGCTGGCCTTCGCCCGGGGCCGACTGGTTCCCGGGTTTGCCTGGGTGGCCCGCCACGCCCGCCTCTGGCAACGGCTCCGCGCCGCGGACCTCGTCATCACGGGTGAAGGCGGCCTCGATCGTTCCAGCCTCATGGGCAAAGGAGTCGGCCAAATCGCCCTTGCCTGCCGTCGCCGCCGCGTGCCGTGTCTCGCCCTGGTGGGCCGGCTCACCCCATGGCCGGACCTTTCCGAGTGGTTCCGGCGCACCTATGCCCTCACCTCGGCTTTCGACGAAGTTCGGGCCCAAACCCGGGCCGCCGAAGCCCTCGCAGAATTGGCCGAACGCGCAGCCCGCGACTGGTCGGTTGATCTCGTGAGCAACCCGCCGGCCGAAACGCGCAAGCGTGCCGACAGTTGAGTCCGGCCTGACTTCCTCCCTGCGCAGCCCCGGCTCCGAACACCCAAGCCCCTGTGTATCGGCACCCGGTTCGGCCGCGAGGTAATGCCGGAACAACCTCGCGGGCCCGACCTGACGCGCACCGGCAGTGGCTTCCGTGAGAAGCTAACTTCGCGTGACCTGCAAGCCGGTCGCGGAAATCGTGAAGTCCACAAAGCGGGCCCGCGGATTGGGCGGATTCCGCGTCAATCGCTCCCGAATCCGCTGCGCCGCGAACGGATCTCTTGCCAACATCAACAGGTAGCCACCCCCGCCCGCACCGGCCAATTTCGCTGCAGCCAGATCGGACGCCACCGCGTCCAGAATCGCCTGTACCCCCGGCGGATTGGTCCCGGGATCCAACTGCTGATTGAGGCGCCAGCTTTCCCGGATGCACTCGGCCAGCCCCGCTGCATCGCACCGCTGAATTGCCAGTGCAGCCCGCTCTGCATTCCGGCCAATCTCCTCCAGCACTGCCAACGATGGGGCGTCGTTCAAAAACATCGATCGCACCACTTCGCCGAGGATGTTGCGCGCCAGTCGCGTCAGCCCCGTGTAATACAACAAAAAGCACTGCGCCACGGGGGGCTGCTCCAACAAGTGCTGCGGCAGCCAGTGCAACTGCGGGGTCTGACGCAAGCCGGGCCGCGTTTCGATCAACTTCACTCCGCGCTCCATCGCCCCCACCTGGTCCTGCCATCCACCCCCCGTCCCCAGCAACTGCTCCAGCACGAGCGTCTTCTGGCAAAGCGTCTCCCGATCCCAATCCAGCCCGCACAAATCCGACAGGGCGGCCAGGAGCGTCATCCCCAAAATGCTGCTCGTCCCCAGCCCACTGCCCTTGGGCACCGCGGCCACCAGCGAAAGCTCGATCCCGCCCCCGAATTCCCGCAGTTGCTCCTCGAGGCTCGCGAATCCACCATGCACATGGAACCGCGGCAGAAACCCCGCCAGCGCCAAGGCAGCCCGCGCCAACCCGAAGGGGTTTCCCGGCTCCCCATACGCCTCCAGGTCCGCAAACGTCCGCAGCCTCGTCTCGGCACTCAGGTCGATCGACCGGATCACCAACACCGGCTCCGGAATGCATTTCGCAAAGACCTGAATGGGGGGTTGCCCGTTCAGATCCACCGCCACATTGACCACGCGTCCCCCGTGTTCCAGGCAATAGGGCGGTGTGTCGGTCCAACCCCCTGCCAAATCCAACCGGACGGGACTGCGTGCCCACACGATCTGATCCTCCAACACCACACGCCTCGGATTCGCCGGCGTCACTTGCGCCTCGCGCACCAGCATCTCCTGCAAGCGCTCAAAGGCCTGGCGCTCCAACCCCTCCCAGTCGGCTTCCCCCCGCACCCGTCTCACTGCCGCCTGAAACATCGCCTCCCGCACCGCCAACATCGGCGGGTCGTCGTCCCCGAACGCCAACGCCTCCCACCCGTCGGCCTCGGCCGCCACCAGCCGCGCCGTGGCCTCCAGATCCAACCGCGAAAACACACTCCAGCGGCAATGCCGCCGCAACGCCCGCGCCGCCTCACGTCGCAATCGTTCCCGCTGTGCGTACAACCGGTCGGGGTTCACCCGCAGCGCCAGTTGCGCTGCCGACAGCCGTTCCACCTGCTGCCAAAACCGCGCCCATCGATCCCCTTGCGTTCCCTCGCCCGAGACCAACCACTGCACGAACTCCGGATCCAGTTCGCGCTCCGTCACCACGGGGAACAACGGACAAAACTGTAAGTCCAGTCCCGGGGCCAGTCCGGCGGTGCTGCCATCCAGACCCCGCCGCACGAACCACTCGAACGCCGGCCGACCCAGCCATCGCGTGGTTGCCTCATTCCATGCGCCCCGAAAACCGTCCCGAAAGCCATACACCCGCACACACCAGGCCTCCTCGTCCACGGGCACCAGGTCCAGACAAACTCCGGAGGGCAATCGCAACGGCCAGTCGTTCTCCGGCACCCCGGTGATCACCTGCTCATGTCCCAGATGCCACGCCCCACTCACCACGCTGTTCTCGATCCACAACGTATGGTGCCGCTCCCGGTCCAGCACCGGCGCCACCCGACAATTCTGCAGCACCTGGTCCGGATGCCGCTGGTCCGTCCACTCCCCAGATACCCGGTTTTGCAGGGACACCACCGACTCGATCATCTGGGCCGTCGCCCCAAAATGGTAAAACTCCCCCTCCGGTAACTCGACCACGGCACACGAAAGCGCTCGAATCTCCGCATCGTCCCGGACCGGATCCGTCCCCAACGCCAACGCAAAGCCTCCGTAGAATTCGTAGGACACCGGCCGCCCCTCCGAAAACCCGCCGGATTCTTCCTCCCATCCGCATCTCCGCATCAACACCCGTGCCGCCCGCGCACTCAACAACCAAATCCCCGTGTCGACGCTCCAACGATACTCCAGGGACATCCGCCGGATCTCCGCTGCCGAAGGTTTCTGGCGCGCGAACGCCAGGCGCCCCGGCTGCCGCCGAGGGCAGAACAACACGCCGAAGTTCTGCGCCACCTCCGGTGGAACCCGCACCCCCACCGCCACCACGTCCACCGCCGGAAACTCGGGCAGCTGGCGACCCAACCGGACCAGTACATCCCCGCTTGTCAACAACACACAGGCCGGCTCGGGCGCATGACGCAGGAGCCGCTCATACTCGGGCAACTGTACATCCAACAAGGTCTGGTCCAGTCGCTGCCCCCGGCTCCAGCGCAGCACCGGCAACGGCAGCAACAGCTTGCCCACCGGAGCATACGCCGGTAAGCGCCGACTCTGTCCCCCCGCATGCAACACCAACTTGCGCCCCTCCCGCAACCAGGCTTCGAAACCCCGGTCTGCGCCGGTCAGTCGCCATGCGGTTGCCAGTAAATGGGCCGTCGCCGCGCCCGAGCCCATGCCGGGCCCCGGCGGATCCGCTGCCACCACCCACGCGGGCAACCCGCGCCCCTCCAGGCGCGGAAATGCCGCTGCCATGGCCGGAGGCAGAGAAATCAAATACTGCACGGATACATCCCGGCTCCCCATACGCCCGCGCAAATTGAAGCGCTCGGACCCACCTGTCGAGACCATTCCCCTCGCCCGATGGGTTTCGATCTCTTCTCGGCACAAATGCCCCACCAGTAACTCGCTCATCCGGGCCCGGCCTGTGCCGGAGCTTCCACACCTTCACCCGGCGCCGGTCCGGGCCGTGTCCGGTGCGTCTTCCGTCCCCCGATCAGTCCGCCCCCGCTCCCGGAGCCGCACTCTCACGCGGAGGAAACAACGGCGACCTCACCCATCCCCACCGCGCCAACCGATAAACCACCGCCGTTTGCAGACAACCCCACCCATAACGGACGCTGCGCCAAAAGTCGATCGAGGAAGCCTCCGGAAAGTACTTCGTGGGACAACTTACCTCCCCGATGACATACCCATGCCAGAGAATCTGTGCCAGGATCTGGTTGTCGAACACGAAATCGTCCGAGTTCACCCCATAGTTGATCCTGCGCAACACCTCCGCCGAAAAAGCCCGGTATCCGGTGTGATATTCCGACAATTTGGCCCCGAGCAGAAGGTTCTCGACCAGCGTCAGGATCCGGTTGGCCACATACTTCCACCACGGCATCCCGCCCCGCAGGGCCTGACCTCCCAGGATCCGACTCCCCAGGACACACGCGTACACCCCGTTGGCAATCATCGAGGCCATCGCGGGGATCAAGGCCGGCGTGTATTGGTAATCCGGATGAATCATGATCACTATGTCCGCTCCCGCCTCCAGGGCCAGGCGATAACACGTCTTCTGGTTTCCCCCGTAGCCGCGATTCTCCGGATGCACATGCACCCGCACCCCCTCCAGCGACCGTGCAATCGCCACCGTGTCGTCCCGGCTGTGGTCGTCCACCACGATGATCTCATCCACGATCTCCTGCGCACGCACCTCCTCCCACGTCCGACGCAGCGTCCGCGCCGCATTGTACGCGGGCATCACCACCACGATTTTCCTTCCCCGATACATCGTTTGTCCGACCTTGCCCGAGGCCGCGCCAAGCTGCCGAAACTCACCCCGAATTGAGAAGTCCAAAATCAGCCCGTCCCCTCCCGCAACCGCGCTCTTTCCTCCGGATGTTCAACCCCTCGAATGGCCGAAGCCGACACGGACCCGGTTTCACGCTGCGCCAGCAACCAGCGCGCTGACGCGCTGGCCCGCGTCTGAAGCCGGCCCGGGACCACCCACCGGGCACATTCCCCGTGCGCCCGGCCTTCCACGCCCGCCCACCTCGAATCCCATCCCGCCCAGAACGGCCATTCCCTCCCGCCCACGAGCTGCTCGCCGCCTCTTCAGCTCTTGCGTCTTTGCCGGTGTCCCCCTTCGACGATCTCCGACTCCGCAAATCTGCCCGTCCGACTTCCCCCATGGCATCCCACGTCCCTCGGCCATGGCGCGGCAGGTCGGACCCTCCACCCATCCGGGCGCGGCATGGGAGCCACTTGAACAGGCATCCGGTCGGCTCCTCACGCCGCGGCACTGACACCGCGCCCCCTCGGCGCCCGGGTCACCCAATCCTTCCGGTGGACCCGATCCAGCCCCGGCAGCCGGCCGCAACCCCACCGCCACACGCACCTGGGCGAGCCATTCGCCCGATTCCATTCACTTCCCCGCACTGCCCCGAGGACAACGTTTCATCACCGCACTCTCGCCGGTCCTCAGACCCTGCGCCCAAAAGCACTCCTGCCACATTCCTGTCTTTCGATGCTGTCGAAATGCGCCATCCATCCAGCTCCTGCCCGCCACCCATGTCGCCAATTGACCTCTGCGCCCTCCTGGCCTGACTCCCGAACGCAACACTTAAATGAAATGTCGCATGCCCCCGTTCGAAACCTCGGGAGGTGCGACCTCGGCAGCCTGCCCGCCCCGCGAAGTTCGGCGCGCTACAAGATCAGCCTTGAAGGTTTCCCTTACATTACGTCAGTCCCTCATGGCCACCAATCCTGAGGTCCGCCAAGCCGGGCAGCCGGGCACGAGACCCAGTTCTCTTCCAGTGCCTCCACCTCCTGCCCCCCTTCAGGAAGCCGTCCCAGGCCGTCCCTGGAGCCCCGACGCTGTCCGCGACCTATTTCCGGGCTTGACATGAGCGACGGAGGCCGCAAGGATCTCACGCATGAGTGACAACGTTAGTTCCGCTCCAGGTTCTTCCGAAGTCCCCAATCAGCCTCCCGCACCAACGTCGCCCCCGCGTTGGCGAAGGTATTTCCCCAAGGACGCCCCGGACCTGCTGCGCGAGGCCTTCGTGGCCGTCAGCTGCGAGGCACCGGACAACATCCGTCTCGGCAAGAAAGCCGTATTACTCGGATCTTTCCACTACAGTGCGGGACCGCCCTGGAGCTATGGAGGGGACTTGTACTTTCGCCTCCGCAAATCCTTCCGCGAATGGGAGCTGGTGATCGTGGACGAATCCGCGGGGTATGACCTCGGCGAGCCGGGCCGGACGCTGCGATGGGTCCTGAGCTCCCTTCCAGCCCGCCTGCCTCGCCACCAGGCCCTGGCCCTCTTCACGGCCAAGCTTTTGGCGGAGCCCCGGGTCAGCATCGATTATGAAGCCAAATATGCACATTACATCCCAATCGCCGAGGATTTCTTGCGGCACATGAAAGCCCAGGGATGGAACACGGAGACCTGGGAGCGCGGCGACGAGTCCGACGAAGAGGAATAAGCCGGGAAGAGCTGTTATTCAAACGGATCATCGCTGCGGGGTGTGCACACGTCCTTTGCCCCCATCGAAACGCTCATCTCGCCAACCCGGCCAACGAACCTTTTTCGTGACCTGATCCGGGGCACCGCGACAGTCGCACCGATCACCCGGTCCCCGCCCGAAAGCACCTCTGCAAACGAGCGCCATCCACGGGTGCAGTTCGACGCAACGTTTTTTGTTCGCGAGCCTCCCTAAGAGCCGATACGGCGGCTCTGCCCGGCCCGCGGATATCACTCGCATTGCGTGCTTTTCTGCAAACCGGCGCCGGCGAGCGCCGTCGTCAGCCATTCGGTGTCCGGTAGCGCACCTTTGCCTGGAAAGTCTTCGGTTTCCACCTCCCCGGCGGCCAGCTCCGCCTCCCATCGTCCTCCCAAGAACCGCCGCCGTCATGCAGTGGCGACTCCACAGGTGGACCTTCTGCTGCTTTCCGTCGGAGGCCACGTGATTGAACCTCGTCGCCGCCCGCGCAGGGGTGCGGGAGCCGGGCTCGGTTGGTTGCATACCTTGCGGCTCTCGGCAATCTGTCCAAGTCGCACCCGAGTCCGTCCGGAATGCCGGCATCAGCGAGGAACTCGCCTCCGAATTCTCGGACGGCGGAAAAAACCGAATTCCCTGGTTACCCGCAGGGCGACCCTTTCCGACGGCATCTGTGCGCAGGGATGAGCCGGGCCAGATGTGGTCCCGAGAAAGGGAATCGAGCAGCCGGCCGAAAGGGAACCCCGCGAAAGAGCGCCCGCGAAAGTGCTTTGGAGGTGCAGGAAGCCGGTTTTCGTGACAATTGGCATTTCCAGAGTTCGCGAAGGAAGTTTGCAACCGCGGCAGGCCCCGAGCCCGGGCTCGGCCGTTTCCCGGCAGGCGCTCATGCCCCGACGCTTGTTCTCATCGCGCAAAGAGCCGGCCGGGCGGTCCTCGACCCTCTGGTTCTTTTCCAAACGCCCCACTTAGACCACCGCCGGTTCCGGCGGTCCCCGAACCCGGCCTTCGAATCTTCATGGGTGCCCGGCGAACTTCATCCTGCTCGCCTCAGTCCAGCCGCTCGTCAGGAACCGCGGGCGGCGCCAAGGCCGGCAACCTCACCGAGGGGCGGACGCGTCAATTCCCGACGGGGACGCTCGCGGACGGGCCGGCCGCAGTTTCGCCTCCGCCCAAGAGTTCCACGCTCTTGCCCACGGAGAGAAAATGCAAACAAAGTCGGCGGACCGGACGCCGATAAATGCGGCTGAGCGCCAGGGCATACAGGCGCAACTGCGGCGCATAAGTCTCCACGCGCCGGTCCAACTCGGCCTCTTTCAGTTGGTCGGTCTTGAAGTCCACCACCCACACTTGATCCGGCAGGAGCGCGACCAGATCCGCCGCTCCCTGAACCACGACGCGTTCACCCTCCAAGGTCGGATCCACCGGCTGCCCCACCAGGCGCCGAATCTCGTTGGCCTCCAGGGCGACTGTAAACGCGTGTTCGCGGTGCACGGCGCCGGCCACGGCGCGCAAACGCCGCCCCAAATCGGACCCCCAAAACCGCACGAGGGCCTCGTAATCCAGGACCGCGACCTCCTCAGCGGTGAGTCGGCCCTGCTGGACCAACGTGTTCGCTGCAGCCCGAAAGGACGCGACCCCGGGCTCTGTATCCAGCGGAAACCACCGCAAAAACCGATGGTGCGCCGTGCCCCGTTCCACCGCCGTCAGGGGCGGCCGGGGAAACCGCCGCTGGGCGGAAGCCCGACCGACATACAACCGCCCCATGGGCTCCTCCTCAACCTGCCTCTGGGCCGCGGTCACAGAGGTTTTCGCCGGTACGCGGGTCGCCGACATCCACGCATACGGTTGGCCCAAGAGACGCTCCGCTTCGGCCCCCACCCAGGATTCGATTTCCGGAGTCACCTGGAAAGGAGTTTCCTCATTGTTTGGTCCGGCCGCGTGCGCATCCACAGTCTCCCTGGGGCCAGGGCCGGTTTCTTCATGCCATGTCCACTGAAACAGCCGCGTAGAGCCCGTGAGACGTTCCTCCGCCGATGGCAACCCCAGATCCCGGAGCCGCGGCAAAAGCCAGTCCAAAACACACCGTGCGCTCAGGAGGTCCATGACGTTGCTGCGCAAAGAGGCTTGTCTTTCCCTCCCCTGAGGGTTCGAGGTTTCCCCGCTGAGGATCAAACGATCTCGGGCACGCGTCAGCGCCACGTACAAAAGTCTCAACTCTTCGCCCAGCATCTCCCTCGTCTGTCGCTGCCTGGCCAGCCAGTAACTCAGGCTGGGATAGGTGCGGGTGCCGTCCCTCGAACGCAATCGAGCCGCCAGGCCGTACTGCTCGTCCAGGATGACATCGCCCTGGAGGTCCTGCTTGTTGAAGGACTTGCCCAGATCGGCCACGACCACGACGGGAAACTCGAGTCCCTTGCTCTGATGGATGCTCAGGAGCCGAACGGCGTCGACCCCCGGGGTTGACGGCACTTCCGGCTCGATGGCCTCTTCCTGGAAGTCCTCCATTCGAGCCAGGAAATGATGGAGTCCTTCGCCGCGGGAGCGGTCGTACTGCCGCGCCCATTCCAGACACCACTCCACGTGCTGTCGGGCCAGTCGGCCGCGGGGCTGGGTGGCGATCCACGCCAAATAACACGTCTCGTTCAGGATCTCCTCCAGACATCGACTTACGGACCCCTGACGGGCCAGCTGACGCCACCGCTCGTATCGGCGCAGGAAACGCGTCAGCACCAGCCGCGTCGCACGCAGATCCGGGCCCGCCGGATCTTCCTTCCCAGCTGCCGCGAGCCAGCGGTGAAGACGCAACCAGACCGGCAAGGATCGGTCCTGACGACAGATCCACGCCAGTTCGTCCAGGGACAGTCCCACCAGCGGCGACCGCAGGACCGCCAACAGGGGCAGGTCCTGCAGCGGATTATCCAGGATTTGGAGCAGGTGGATCAGGTCCGCCACCTCCCGGGTCTCGAAGAACCCGCGCCGCGCGACCTCCAGGGGCACATGCATCGCCTCGAAGGCCCGCACATACGCCTCGATCTTCGGCGATGGCGATCGCAACAACACCGCCATGTCCGAGTAACGGACCGGCCGGCGCTCACCGGTTTGCGGGTCGCGCACCCAGAGTGGTTCCTGGCGCAACTGGCGCAGCCGCCCGGCAAGAAACCTGGCCTCTCGTTCGGCCTTGCTGAACTCCTCGGCCGGCGCTTCCGCATCCTCCGTCGACACCGCCTCTCCGGCCCCGGTCGCGCCCTTGCGCGGCGGAGTCCACAAATGAATTTCCACAGGCGGATCATTTTGTTCGTCCGCATGGGGACTCTCCGGAGGCAACGGACTCCGCAACCAGGCTTCGCGCCCATAAGTCACCCCACCCACCTCCGGATGCATCAAAACGGAAAACACCTCGTTGACGAACTCCAGCAATCCCGCCCGGCTTCTGAAATTCTCCGTCAACTGCACCACATGACTGTCCTCCGCCCGGGCCCACGCTTCCGCATATTGCCGGAAAATGGCCGGGTCGGCTCGTCGGAACCGGTAGATACTCTGCTTGACGTCGCCCACCAGGAAGCGGTTGGGCGGGTCGGCAGTACGACTGACCGCGCGCAGGATCAGGTCCTGGGCGGGATTGATGTCCTGGTACTCGTCCACGAAGACCCAGCGGAACCGGTGTTGCAAACGCTCTCCCAGGGGGCGGGGACGCTGGTTGCGGCGGTCCCAGAGCAACGTCAGCGCCATCTGCTCCAGATCGGCGAAGTCCAGTTCGCCCCGTTGACGCTTGGCGGCGGTATAGGCCTCGTCAAAGCGCCGGACGAGGTCGAGCAGAGCCGCCATGGGTTTGCGCATTTGCTCCCAGTCCTGCCCCAGCGGATCCGTCCGGGAACCCTCCGGAGAACTTCCGGCAGCTGCAGGAAGCAGGGAACCCAGAAACTGCAGCTCCTCCAGGCAGCGTCTCAAATCCCCGCCACGGGCATTGGGCGTTGAACGACCTTTCGCAGGCTTCGCCAGAGCGGCTTGAAAACGGCGGTAGCGGACCGCCCAATCCTCCAGGAACCCGGCCGGTGGTTCCTGCGCCGCAGACCGGTCCAGGAGCTCCCGCCAACACGCGGCCCCTGAATCGTCCGGGGATAGCGCCAGAATGCACTCCTTCCAACGCGCCTGCCAGGCACGAAAAGCCTCTTGCAGCCACTCGCGCCAACGTGTGGGGTTGGAATCCTCCAGGTAGGCTTTCTGGGATTCGAACCAGGCATCCGGGTCTGCCAAACTTTGGCTGTAGGCATGCACGCGAAGCACCTGGTCGCGCAGCCGCGCTTCATTCGCGTCGAAATACTCCCGAAACACAAAGCGCAGCGCCTCCGCCCGGGGAGAGCTTTCGCTCAAAACCTCTTCCAGGAGCTCATGAAACACTTCATGGCTTCGTAACGCGGCCTCACCGGCATCCAACACGACCAGCTTCGGATCCAGGTGCAACTCGGCGTAATGCTCGGTGACGAGCCGGTAACAGAAGCTGTGCAGCGTCCCGATAAACGCGTTGTCGAGCAGGGCCAGCTGCTGGTGCCAGAAGAGGTCCGTTTCCTGCCCCGCCAGGGTCTCCAATCGCTGCCGAATTCGTTCGCGCAGTTCGGCCGCCGCCGCCTCGGTAAAGGTCACGACCAGCAAGTCGGTCACGCACACCCGCTCCACCCCGGCCGTGAGCCGATCCGAATCCTCTGGCGGGACCAGCACCCGCAGCACCCGCTCGACCAGGGTTCGGGTTTTGCCGGTGCCCGCCCCGGCCATCACCAGGACGTTGCCCGGAGCTTCGACTGCCCGCTTTTGTGCTTCGGTCAACATGGCAAGGGAGCCTGCCTGGGAAACCCGCGCGCAGCGGTTCGCCTAATCCACCCGTACCCGCCAAAAGCGGGGCGATGCGCCGGGACGAATCCGCAGAATCGTTTGGCTCGCGTTGGTAAGAGGCACGGTCAAGACCGGTTGCCAGAACGGGTTCTCGAGGTTGGTGGCCTCGAACACCTGACAAAGCCCCAGCCGCGCGCTTTCAACAGCAAGTTCCCATGCATCGCCCTGTTTCCGAATCCACAACCGCACCGGCCCGGGCAACGCCTCCGGATCCTCGCTCAGATCCGGGATGCCGTCGCCATCCGTATCATTCGGGTCGGCCACCGTCCAGATCCAGGTCAGATAATCCGGTTCGGGCGTGGCCGGTTCCCCGTCTTCGAAGTCGAAATAGCCCGCGTAGTTGGTGGCCGTGCGAACGTCGCGAACGAGATGGTTCGTGGGATACGGGAGGGGTTGGTCCCATTCGTTCGTCCAGGCCCCCGGGAGAAGAATCAGTTCGACCGCGGGAGCCTCCGGAGTTCGATGCAACCGCACCGGCCCGGTCCACCGGGCGCCGGGCCGCCCCGCACCGTGGAGTTCGACATACCCCTCAATTTCGCGGGGACCGTTCGCATAGCTCAGCCTGCCCCGATACTCCAGCAGCTCGAACCTGTGAGTGAAAACCGCCAGAGACTGAAACGGGTTGATCTTGAGGTTCAGCACACAGGTTCCGGTGGCATCGCCGGCAGCTCGTGTCCATCGCGCTTCCACGGAACCGGAGCCGAACCCTTGCAACTGATAAATTCCACTGCCCTGCCACAGGACCGCGCGGCGGACCTCGAAAAAATCGGGAACACCGTTCCTGTCGTCGTCCTGCAGAGGAATTTCGAGCAACAGGTTGCCCCTTACCTCTTCGAACCAGGCCAGGTCGGTAAGCGTCAACAAAGCGCCGTGGGTGTACGGATCCGCGCCCCAGACCGGGAACAGCTCCCCGTTGATCCGATCGGGCAGCGACGAACAATCCAGAGCGAACAGATCGAAAGGTTCCGTACCACGATTGACACGGATCGACAGGCAGGTGATCTGCGTGTCGGCCGGGCTCGCGGCCTCGCCGGGTGTTCCCGGGGTCCCCATCCAGCATCCCAACACCACAATCAGGCGAAGCGCCGGGTTCATGAGTGGACCGGACCCTGATGCATGCATGCGCCCACGCAAACACCTTCCCCGGAGCGTGTCAAGCGACAGGCCCGGCCAGGGCCGTGGAACCGGCCACCCACCCGCAACTCGCGCAAACCTGGTCGTCCACCCCTGCCAGCCCCGGAAACAAACATTGCGGCCCCGGCAACAGAGCCCCTCCGCGAAACCCCGCGTGTTGTGCCGGCTCAGCCCCGTCCCCAGGCTGTCCCTGCACCAACCCCCGATCCAATTCTTGGCAGTGGCTCGACAAGTGCCGGACCCACCGGTGCGCAACCAGGCCTGCCCACTGGCTCGGATCAAGAGCACGGCGCAAGTGACCGTCGCGAGCGGGAGAATTCGCCGAGCAATGCAGGGCGGCTGATGCGATTCCGCGGGACAACACGCTTGCTGATTGTCTGAACCCGCCGAGCGCCGTGGTGCGGATCCCCCGGCCGGAAGCCGGACTCCAAAGGGTCCTGCTCCGGCCCCCACCTCTCGGCGTTGCGGTCGGTCTCCGGCAAACCACTCCGGGGCGGGCGGCACCTGGAAATGCAGAGGCGCGAGAACTTCCGATGCTTCACGCCCTCCCAGGATCCTCGCAAGCCCTCGTGTCTTCTTTGCGTCCCTGCGACAGGAGCATCCCTGAAGTTATGCCGCGGGAACCTCGGCCCTGGCGGGGCGGAACCCCGCTCGATGCAGCAAAGCAAATCAGAAGCACTCTACCACCGCAGGATCCCGCAGGGTGGTCCCTCCGCCCCTTCCCTCGCGCAGGGGTTGGGATCGACCCAGCAGCCGTACCTCGACGAGTCCGGCTTGCCCATCGCCCCTGGCTCCGTTTTCCGATTCCCACCCAACGGCTCCACAAAGGCCGCCACACTGCCTCCCTTTAGCGCCCCCGGGCCACGGGGCCGGCGTTATGGGCCCGGCAGGAATCGTGTCCCGCGGAGCTTCACCGCGACGTGTGACGCTTTTGAAACTTCTCCAGTTTGGGCCGAATCACAAGCTGGCAATACGCCTCCGTCGGATTCTTGCGAAAGTAATCCTGGTGATAGGCCTCCGCGGGGTAAAACCGATCAAGGGGGACAATCTCCGTGACGATGGGCCGCGAGAAGCGTTTCGCTGCCCGGGCCTTCGAACGTTCCGCGGCCTGGCGCTGGGACTCGTCCGCGTACAAGATAATCGAGCGATACTGGGGTCCCACGTCGTTCCCCTGCCGATTCAGGGTCGTGGGGTCATGCGCTTCCCAGAAGGCCTCCAACAAATCCTCGTAACGAATGCGAGCCGGGTCGTAAACCACCTGAATCACCTCGGCGTGACCCGTGGTGCCGCTGCAGACCTGTTTATACGTGGGATGGGGGACATGACCGCCGGCATATCCGCTGGTGACGGACAAGACCCCCGGAATCGTTTCAAACAGGGCCTCCATACACCAGAAGCATCCGCCACCGAAGACCGCCGTGGCCGTGCGCGATGGCGTATTGGTCTGCAGCGATTGTGTCTGGGAGTTCATGGTCCACCCCATCCATGCGACAAGAAACAGCCCGGCCGGGAACCATCGCCCGGCCATGCCATGGCTCCGTTGGGTCCGCATGACGGACACGAATCTAATTCAAAACGCTCGTCTCTGCCAGCAGCGGCTCGGAACTCAGCACGACGCGTCTGTTCCCTCGCGCCCGGAACAAATCGGTCAGAGGACGTGTCCCCGAGTCGAACACCGGACCTCATCAGGGATTCGGGCAGAAGGAACCCTGCAGCCGGAGGGCGCCGCTCCCGACTTCCCTCGCCCCCGCTGCGTCCGACCGGCGGTCAGCCCCCGCGCGCGCCACGCCCGAGGGCCCATGGGGCACGTTGAGTTGGACCTCGCCCGGCTTGTCTCGGTTCGGGCCGAAGTGGATGGGGCGCAAGTCCAAGTTGCCCCGCCGCACGTCTGCTCCGGAATCATCCTTCTTCGCCCCCTGACCGAACCAGCCGGGCCACGGGAACGGCTGTGTTTTTACGCCGAACCCGTCCGAAACGCAGCAGCAACGAGGCTGAACACATCAAGTCGGGGCGGATCCATGCCAACCCGGGCCGGCGCACGACTGATCTGGGAGGGCTGCTGGCGGGGTCGGTCCTCAAGCCAGGGTGCGGCCTCGCGCCCGCCGGAGTTGAGCCGCGAGCCCCGGCGGGGGCCGACGGGTTCGCCGGCGCAAGAGATTCCAAGGAAGCGCCTTTCTACCGGAACCGTGTTTCCAACCGGTGCAGGCCGCCGGTCCTTGGACGATCTGACCCGGTAACGGTCGCTGCCTGTGGGGTCTCGGAAAAGCCCCGGGGATCGGACTGCCGACGACCTCCCGCCTTGCCATGCCCGGGACAGATTGATGTAATGCCGGCCGTGGTTCCGCAGCAGACGATCAAGCGTTCCGTCAGCTACTCAGGCATCGGGCTCCACAGCGGCAATCGCGTCACCATGACGCTGTTGCCCGCACCTCCCGGGCACGGGATTCGTTTTCGTCGGGTGGATCTGGAAGCCCGGCCCGAAATCGAGGCCCGCGTGGAGAACGTCGTGGACACGCAGCGCTCCACCACGCTCGGCAAGGGGCCCGTCCGGATCCACACGGTGGAGCACGTGTTGGCAGCCCTGCGGGGATGCGGGGTGGACAACGCCATCGTGGAGCTGGATGCCAATGAACCGCCGATCGCCGACGGCAGCGCCCGAGAGTATTGCAAGTTGATTCACAGTGCGGGGTTGCAGCCGCAGGACGCACCGCGGCAACCCTACGCGGTAACCGAGCCCCTGGCCCTGCAACTGGACGATACCATCATGCACCTGGTGCCCGCCCCCGAGTTCAAAATCTCCTGCACCAGTGCGGATCGCTCCGGCCGATACACCCAGTTCTTTTCCCTGGTCGTCACTCCCGAAAGCTGGGAGCGTGAGTTGGCACACGCGCGGACGTTCTGCTTTTTCGAGGAAATCGAGTACCTGATCAAGAACGGGTTGATCAAGGGAGGCAGCCTGGAAAATGCGATCGTCATCCGTGACGATGCCGTGTTGACCACCGAGCCGCTCCGTTATCCGGAAGAATTCGTGCGGCACAAAATGCTGGACATCGTGGGAGATCTGGCCCTGTTCGGCCGGCCGATCCAGGGGCATCTGGTGGCCGTGCGGCCCAGTCATGCCGCCAACTGCGAGTTGGTCCGACAGCTGGAGATGCGGTGCCGCCGGGCGGGCGGTGCGCCGCCGTTTGTGCCCTCGGCACCCGCGCCCGCCCCCTCCACGGAGCCGACGCCGCCGCCACCGCCCGCGGCGCACGATCCGGCCCTGGATGGCTGCGTCATGGATGTGTCGCAGATCATGGCGCTGATCCCGCACCGGTACCCGTTCCTTCTGGTGGATCGCATCGCCCGGCTGGAACAGGACCGCATCGTGGGCATCAAAAATGTCACCATCAACGAGCCCTTCTTCCAGGGCCATTTCCCCGGGCACCCGATCTTCCCCGGTGTGCTGCAACTGGAAGCCATCGCCCAGGTGGCGGGCGTGCTGATGCGCAAGCGTTTTGCCGAAAAGCCGCAAATCGCGTACTTCATGTCGGCCGAAGAAGTGAAGTGGCGCAAGCCGGTGCTGCCGGGCGACACCCTGGTGATCGAGGTGGACCTTCTGAAAGCGCGGGGCAAGGTGGGCAAAGCGCGCGGGGTTTGCAAGGTGCGGGGCGAGGTGGTGAGCGAGGCGGTGGTGACGTTCATGCTCATGGACGCCTAGGCCGGAGCGGGTTCCTGCCACGCATATGCGCATTCATCCCACGGCGGTCATTCATCCCCGGGCGCAACTCGGGGCGGATTGCGAGATCGGACCCTATTGCGTGATCGGCGAGCACGTGGAGCTGGGGGACCGTTGCCGCCTGCATTCCCATGTGGTCATCGACGGCCACACGCGACTGGGCTGTGACAACGAAGTGTTCCCGTTCGCTGCCATCGGGCTGCGGACGCAGGACCTGAAGTGGCGCGGGGGCACGACGCGCGTGGTGATCGGGGATCGGAACACCTTTCGCGAGGGGGTCACCGTCCACAGCGCCACTCAAGACGGCGGCGCCACCGTGATCGGATCGGACAACCACATCCTGGCCTACTGCCACATCGCGCACGATTGCGTGCTCGGCAATCACATCGTCATGTCCAGTTACGCCGGCCTGGCCGGCCACGTACAGGTGGAGGACCAGGCCGTGCTGGCCGGTTACGCCGCGGTGCACCAGTTTTGCCGCATCGGCCGCCTGGCCATGGTGGGAGGCTGCTCGAAGGTGGTGCAGGATGTCCCGCCCTTCATGCTGGCGGACGGAAGTCCGGCAGAAACCATCACCATCAACAAGGTGGGACTGGAACGGGCCGGCATTCCCGAGGAAGTCCAGGCCGTTCTTCGCCAGGCGCATCGCCTGCTCTTTCGCAGCGGCCTGACCATCCCCAACGCACTGGCCCGGATCGAGTCGGAACTGCCCCCCCTGCCCGAGGTGCAGCATCTGGTGGCGTTCATCCGCGCCAGCGAACGGGGCATCAGCCGATGAAGTTCCGGGGAAAACCGACCTTGCATCTGGATGCCTTCAACGCCTGCCTTCCGAGGGCACGAGAGATTCCTTGCGCCCACGCGTCGTGAACATCCTGCAGCGCCATCTCCTCCGCGAAATGCTGGCCACGCTCGCCATGACCGTGGCGGTGTTCGTGTTCGTCCTCCTGCTGGGCAATGTGCTGCGGGAAATCCTGCTGCTGTTGGTGCATCGGCAGGTGAGCCTGGCGAGCGTGCTGGAGGCGGTGGGGCTCCTGTTGCCCTACGTGGCGCCCTTTGCCCTGCCGATGGGCCTGCTCACGGCGGCACTGCTCGTGTTCGGGCGGTTCGCCGCGGATCAGGAACTGACGGCCGCGCGCGCCAGCGGGCTCAGTCTGACCCATCTGGTGGCTCCCCTGCTTTTCCTGGCGCTGGTGCTCAGTGCGGTGACCGTCTTGTTGAACGCGGAGTGGGCCCCCCGCAGCCGCACGGCGTACAAGGCACTGCTCGTGCGCATCGGCCTGCAAATGGGCCAGGGCATTCTGCCGGAACGCCAGTACATCCATGACTTCAAAGGTCTCGTGCTGTACATCGGGCGCATCCGGGAAGCCCGGTTGGAGGAGGTCCTGGTGTGGCGCCTGGACGATCAGGGCCGCGCCGAGTACAAGCTCCGGGCCGAGGGAGGCCGCCTGGAATCTGCAGCCGACTCCGGAGGATTCCGACTGGAACTGACCGACGTGGTGGCGGCCCGACGCACACCCGAGGGCTGGGTCCCCGCCGGGTACGCCCGTACGCTCGTCTACACCTTGGAGCCCCCCGCCAGCCGGCCCGCCCGGGCCCCGAAGATCAGCGAAATGACCTGGCGGCAACTGCTGGAGGAACGCCGGTCGCGGGAACACCAGGGCATCGAGGCCACGCCGGTGGTGGTGCAACTGCATCAGCGGGTGGCCTTCGGTTTCGCCTGTTTTGCCTTCTGCCTGGTGGGCATCCCGCTGGGAGCCCGGCTGCATCGGCGAGAAACCAACGTCGGGGTGGCCGTCGCCCTGGTCCTGGTGGCGATTTACTTCGGATTCCTCCTCCTGGCCAACGCGTGGGACACCCGGCCCGAACGATACCCGCACCTCCTGGTCTGGCTGCCCAACTTCCTGTTCCAGGGAATCGGGGCCTACTTGTTGTGGCGCATGGATCACGCCCCCTGAACCGGGCCCAAACTGCGGCTATAGTTCCGTCCCTTCCTGCCGATAAGGGACTGGACAGGAAGAGTCGGGAAGATTCGCGGGAACACGACGGCATTGCCCGGGGCCGGTGTGGCCGGGGGAGAATCGGCCTCCGGCTGCCCGGTGTTTCCCAGAAAAGGCGTCAACCTCGGACTCCCCGGCAACGGGCCCGGGAATCGGGATTCCGGAGCCGATGCAACATACGCATGGCCGCAGCAAGCACGTTGAGTCAGGGCGAAATCGCGCAGTTGATGCAGACGATTGAGATGTTCGAGGTGATCACTCAATCGCAACCCCTCGACTATCAATCGTTGGAAATCCTCAAGGAGGCGTATGCCAAGCTGGGCCAGGAAGAGCAGGTCGTCAAAACCGCCAAGCGCATCGCGGAAGCCTACGTCCAGTTGGGGCAGTTTTCCTCCGCCATTCTCGAGTACGAAGGGATCCTGCAGCGTCACCCCGACGACCAGGAGGTCCGGGCTGCCCTGCGGGACATCGAAGCCCGCGCGGCCAACCTCACCAGTGCTTCGCCGGCCTCCACGGACACCGACGTCCTGCCCACCCGCCCGGGCACGCCCTCCTCACGAACGGCAGCCCCCGCAGCCGCACCCGTGCCGGCCAGCGTCGAAGACGGCCGGTCCGCCATGCGCAAGATCTTCGTGGAAGGGAAAGTCATCAGCGCCGCGGATTTCGACGCCTGCTGGCCCCAGCCCGATCTGACCGTCGTCCCGTCCGAACCCGTGCCCCCCTTCATCCACAACCTGGCCGAAAAAGGCCTTGTCCCCGTCGAACGATCCCTGACTCTCCTGATTGATCGAAGCCGGTTGCCCTTCCTGCCCCTGGAGCGCTACGACGCGGACCCGGACCTGGCCCGTCGTTTTCCCGCCGCGCTGTGTCGGCGTTGGTGCATCCTGCCCTTCGACACCATGGGGCGCGCCCTGCTGGTGGCCACGGCGAACCCGTTCAATCAACAGGCCGTGCGCGAACTGGGCGCCATATGGCCGCAGCGGTTGCAATGGTACCTGGCCGCACCCGCCGAGATCCTCAAGTACCTCCGCAAAGCGTTTCGCTGATCGCCCATGCCTCCTCCGAAAACATTTGGCGAACGTATCGCCGACGCACTGATCGAAGACGGCCTGCTGACGCCACAGCAGGTGGAAGAACTCCTGGAGCAACAGCGTCGGGACGGCACCCGCCTGCTCAAGCTCATCCAGGACAAGGGCTACGTCAGCGAGGTGGACCTGGCCGTTTCCATGGGCCGGGTGCTCAATGTGCCGCCCATCAACCTCGCCCGCATCGGCATCCCGTTGGAGGTGGCCGAACTGCTGCCGCGCGACCTGGCCCAGAACCACAAACTGGTTCCCGTCGCCCGCCTCGACAACAAGCTCTTCGTGGCGATGGCCGACCCCCTCAATGTCCTGGCGCTGGACGACATCAAACGAATTACGCGACTGGAGGTCCATCCCCTCATCGCCCCCGAACGGGCCATTCTCGAAAAACTGAGCCATCTCGACGCGGCCAAGAGCGGCAGCATCGAGCAGTTCATCCAGGACACCCAAAAGGCCGAGGCGGAGGCCGAAGCCGACCAGGTCGAGGTCACGCGCGAGTCCACCGAGGAGGTCAACCTCGACCAACTGGCCGCCTCCAGCGAAGAAGCCCCGGTCATCAAACTGGCCAACCTGATCCTGGTCCAGGCCATCAAGGACCGCGCCAGCGACATCCACTTGGAGCCCTTCGAAAAGACGGTCCGGCTCCGATACCGCATCGACGGCGTGCTCACCGACGTCACCCCCCCGCCCAAGAGCATGTACCTGCCGCTGGTCTCACGTTTCAAAATCATGTCCAACCTCGACATCGCCGAGCGGCGTCTGCCCCAGGACGGCCGCATGCGCGTGCGCGTGGGCGGCAAGGACTACGACCTGCGCGTGTCCATCCTGCCCACCGTCCACGGGGAAAAAGTGGTCCTGCGCGTGCTGGACAAGTCCAACCTCTCCGGCAGCCTGGACCAGCTTGGCCTGGACCCGCACACCTACCAGCGGGTCAAAGCGGCCATCGATGCCCCCCACGGCCTCATCCTGGTCACCGGCCCGACCGGCTCGGGCAAAACCACCACCCTCTACTCCGCCCTCAACGAGCTCAACAGTCCCATCTACAACATCATCACCGTCGAGGACCCGGTGGAATTCCAAATCCCCGGCATCAACCAGGTCCCCGTCCGCAAGGAAATCGGCCTGACCTTCGCCAACGCCCTGCGCTCCATCCTGCGCCAGGACCCGGACATCATCATGATCGGCGAAATCCGCGACACGGAAACGGCCGAAATCGCCATCGAGGCCGCCCTCACCGGACATCAGGTCCTCTCCACCATGCACTGCAACGACGCTGCCGGCGCCATCGCACGGCTCGACGACATGGGCATCGCCCCCTTCCTCATCTCCTCCTCGGTCATCCTGTCCTGCGCCCAACGCCTGATGCGCAAGATCTGTCCCTATTGCAAGGAGCCGGTAACCTACCCTGCCAAAATGTACCAGGACCTCGGAATCGACCCTGCCTTCTTCGAGGGCGTAACCCTCTACCGCGGCCGGGGCTGCGAACGCTGCAAAAACTCGGGTTACGCCGGCCGCATGGCCATCATCGAAGCGATGACCGTCACCGACGAAATCCGGCGCCTGATCATCGCCCGGGCCAACTCCCACGAAATCACGCACCTGGCCATCCAGCAGGGCATGAAAACCCTCCGCATGGTCGCGCTCGAGCGCGCCCGGGAGGGAATCTCCACCCTCGAACAGGTGTTGGTCTTGACCATGGCGTACTGACCGCGAGCCTCGCCGCCAATGCGCAATCTCAGGCCGGCGCCTGATGCGCCAGCCAGGTCAGCCGCAAACCCTCCAGCGTCAGGTCCGGCCAAACGTGCCGGATCTCCGGCACCCGTTCGGCCATCAGCCGCGCATACCCACCCGTGGCCACCACCGCGGCCCCCGTCCAACCCATCTGCCGCTGAATCTCCGTCAACACCGCTCGGACCAGCCCCGGATACCCGTAATACGCACCAGCCTGCATGGCCTGCACCGTGCTTCGTCCCACGACACTCCGGCAGCGGCGGACCCGGATGCGTGGCAGCAAGGCGGTGCGTTCATGCAAATAGTCGGTCATGGCCTCCAGTCCCGGGGCAATGACGCCCCCAATGTAACAGCCGCGCTCGTCCACAACGTCAAAGGTCACCGCCGTGCCAAAATCCACCACCACCACGGGCGCTCCCACCCGATGCCAGGCAGCCAGCGCATTGGCAAGACGGTCAGCGCCAATCGTGCGCGGCCTGGGATAATCAATGCGCAGCCCCCGCAGGGTGCCCGCGTTCAACTCCAAACATGGAACGCCCCAATGACGCCGTACCGCCCGCCGCACGGACGGTGTCACCCGCGGCACCACACTGGCCACCACCGCGCCGGCCACAAACGTCCGTCCCACCCAACGGCACAGGGCTGCCTCCGCACGGCCCGAGGCCCAGTCGGCGGTGCGAACCTGGCCCCGTCGGACCACCCTCCGTTCATTCCCCAGCCCCAGGTGAGTGTGCGTGTTCCCAATGTCCACCAACAACCACATGACATCCCCTTCGTGGCTTGCCGAGCCGCCAGCCGGCGCCCGACGCCGGAGCTCCGACGCGCCGCGAAAGTAGAAGGGCACAGCGCCCGGCACAAGCCGTACCCGTGCCGGCCGCCAACAGGGCGCGCCTGCCCGACCGAGTCCAAGAACCCCGGCTACAGCGCCCGGTCGCCAAAGCCGGGCCATCCGGCCCGATCACACCGCACGCAGGCCGGAACAACATCATGGTCTCCAAAAGCGGTTCGAAACGCCACGTTCCTCCGGGGTCAGAGCTTGCCTTTCCCCGCTCTCAGCAAGCTTCAGGCTCTCGCCCCAAGCGGAGGCCCGGGTGACCAGACGGCCGGTACGCTTTCAGGAATTCAGACCGAGACCGCGCCCGGTTGTTTGCGAACCGGAGAGGAGTTGGTCCTGATGCTCGAGGCCCGCCCGGCCAGAACCAGCGACGCAACGGGGGCGTCTGGTCCCCCGTCCCCTCGGCGGCCCCGCTCGGGATCCACCGTTGCACTGCAGCAGAGTCCGGCAACGCGCAGAAGCACGTGCGCAAGCCTGCTAGCAAGCACGATCGGCATGGCTGCGTGTCATAAAAATTTTCTCTTGCCAAGACCGGGCCCGGTGCTAAAAGTGGATCTGCAAACCAGTTGTAGTCCAAGTCAGAACCAACCCAACAATAGGCAACCATACGTCCTATGCGAACCCGATCCTCAACCCTTGCCTTGGGAGCGGCCCTGGTCGTGTCCCTTGCCTCCTTCCGTGTCGGCGCCGGAACCGCCACGTGGAACTTCGATGACTGGAATGACCCGTCATTGACCAATTTGGTGGTGACCGGAGACGCTACTACGATCTTCAACGAGGACTGGAAAAGGTACACGGACGGCAATCCGCCGACGGGGGGATTCCTGCAGCTCACTCCAGCCGTCGGGAGCCGGAACCTGGCCGTCGTGTTTCCGGACATCGACAACGGGGCACCCATCAAGGCCTTCCGGCTCACGATGGACGTCCGCGCCGGGAATGGCACGGCCGAGCGTCCGGCTGACGGGTTCAGCATCAGCTACGTCCGAGAAAACGATCCGGCCCTGAGCAACATCGTGCAATACGTGGATCCTGTTACAGGGCGCGGCATCGTCTTTGGCTTTGCCGGCGGAGACGACCTTGCCACCGCGCAAAGCCCGGCCGGAAGCGGTCTGCCCGAAAACGGCTCGAAGACGGGCGTGGCCGTAATTTTCGATGCCTGGCAGGGAAATTGGTTGCCGGATACCCCGGACTTTCGAGACCGGGAAGGGCTCGCAGTTCGCGTGGACGATCGGACCCTGATTCAGGTTGAAATGCTCAACCGAAACGGCGGCGGCTGCGATGTCACCGACTCGCTGCAAACCGGCGCCTGGCTGAACGACGGCGGCCAGAGCTACACGCACCTGGAGTGGTGCCGGCTCGAAGTGGAAAAAACCGTCGACAACAAGGTTTATGTGACTTGGAAAGGCCGTCGAATCCTCGACGGATTCCAGCTCCAAGAGTACTCAGTTCACAAGGGTCGGCTGATCCTCGCAGGTCGTACCGGTGGCAACAACCAGTACGTCCATTTCGACAACATCACTCTGGAGACCACCCCCGCGATCGAACCCGTTGTCAAATCGCTCTCGGTCAATGCCGATCTTCGCGGCTGGACGCTGGTCCTCGAGGACACCCTTCCAAGCGTCTTGACCAATGTGACCGAGGTCATTTGGAACGACCAGAACGTCACCGCCAACGTCTCCGTCACCAAGGCTGGCAACGAAACCCGCGTGGTTTACACCCAGGCGAACCGCTTCCCACCCAACTCGCCCAACGTGGTTCGCGTCACCTTCCAGACCAGTCTCGGTCAGACGCTGGTCAGCACGGCAAATGCCACTACGCCCAACTACTTCGTGATGCCCCCGGCATATGCGCTACCGCTGTCCGCCGTGTCGGGACAGCCACGCGGCATCGCCTTCGGCGCCATCTACCAGACCATCGCCGAAAACCGTAACAGTCTGGGCGACAACCAGCTCAACTGGACAGAAGAACAGATCCTCGGTCTCTGGGGAACCAACCTGATCACGGGCACGCTGCCCACCTCCACCGATGTGCTGGACTACCAGAACAGCGGGCCGTTTGGCACGCCGAACGGGAATTTCCAGCAGGGTGGCAGCCTCATCAACCTGTGGGAAGGGGTTGACTACGATCTGCGTGACCTCGGCTTCGGATCCAATCCGGCCAAGACCAGCACGGACGACGGCACGATCGAATGGTTCGCCTACGTCTATTTCCCGACCGCCGGCGAATACATCATGGTGGTCAATAGTGACGACGGATTCCGTCTGACCACCGCACGAAACGCCCGCGACCGCATGGGCGATATCATCTCCTTCTTCAACGGCGGCCGTGGGAACGCCACGGGCGTCAACGCCGGCACGCAGCAACGGGTCATCGTGGATCAACCGGGGGTCTATCCGATCCGCGGCATCATCTACAACCGGGCCGGCGGGTTCAACGTGGAGTGGTATACCCGGGTTGGGGACAACCTTTACTTGATCAACAGCAACGCCACGCCGCAGGCCCTGCAGGCCTGGGTCTCGGCCACCGGCGTCGGCTGCTACGTGCAAAGCGCCATCCCGGTGCGAGACGCGGTAGATGTACGGCCGGACCGCAGCATCCGCATCGAGCTGGCCAACGGCTCGACCACCGTGAACGCGGGCTCCATCGTGCTGCGGGTCAATGGCAACACCGTAACGCCCACCGTGACTTCGGGTGCGACCACCGTGGTGACGCACCCGGCGATCGGCCCCGGCGGGTACTGGCCGAGTGGCTCAAGCAACACCATCGAGCTGTCCTTCACCGACAGCGCCGGTACCCAGTACAACTACACGTGGAGCTTCCGCGTCAGCGCGTACAAGACCCTCACCGGCGGGCTGCCGCTCGGAGCGCAGGACACGACCAAACCCGGGTTCCGCGTGCTGACCTGGAAGCCGATCTTCGGCTGGACCGCTCCGGGTGAATGGGACGGCGTCTATCCGCTGACCCGGATCTACGCCGCCGAGCAGCTGTTGGCCGGTTATCTCCGGCCCAACGGCGCGCGCGACCAGAACCAGATGGTCAACGGCTACTTCGAGTATACCGGCGTGGTGAACTGGAACGGTGAGCTGGACGGTGTACCGTGGAGCGGCGGCCCCAACCAGCAGGGCAACTTCCGCGAGCCGGACTATCCGGACAGCTTCCCACCCGGACTGCCCGGCCTGTCGGATCCGAACATCCCACAGAGTGACCTGCTCACGAAGGCCGGATATACCGTCGAAGTGCTGACCTATGTGGTCTTCCCGCAAGCGGGTGCTTACACCTTGGGCGTCAACAGCGACGACGGGTTCCTCGTCACGCAGGGCCATCAGCGGCCCGCCAAGAACGGTGCCCTGATCGTCAGCGCACCTGCCGCCGTGGCCGGAGGCTACTACGCCATCCACGCCCCGGCGGGCACGGCCCGTCCGCTGACCAATGCGGCCATCACGGCCAAATTGGTGCCCACGGATCCCATCCTGGCCAACACGCCGCTGAACAACGCGGCCGCAGTCTCCAACAACATCGCCATCTGCCGGCGCGGCGCAGTTTCGTTCAGCGCCAAGATCCGGAACTGCCTGCAAGCCGGCGCCGTGGCCGTGATCGTGGTGAACAACCGCGATGAAGTGGATCAGAGCGGTGGGAACAACGGGCCCATCCCGATTGAAATGGGTGTTGGTTCCGAAGGCTATCAGGACATCCCGGCTGCGATGATCATGCTCGAGCACGGCAACAAACTCATCGCCGCCGCGGCAACCAACGACGTCATCGCCACCCTGAACCCAATCCCGATCTCGTGGGATGCCGAAGGTGCTCTCGGGTTCTTCGACGGCGGCCGTGGGTCCTCGGATACCCTGTTCAACATCCTGGTTCCGCAGGCCGGCGTCTATCCGTTGCGCCTGATGTACTTCGAAGGTGGTGGTGGCGACAACTGCGAGTGGTTCAGTCTCGCCCCCGACGGCACCCGGGTCCTCATCAACGACCCGAACAATCCGAACTCCCTCAAGGCCTTCCGTGCTGTCACGGTCCAACCGCCGCCCACGCTGTCCATCGCCCGGGAAGGCAACCAGATCATCCTCACCTTCACCGGAACCTTGCAGCAGGCGGACAACGTCACCGGCCCGTACACCGACGTGGCCGGAGCCACCTCGCCCTATCGGGTGAACATCACTCCGGGTGCGAAGTTCTATCGTGCCCGCAACTAAACCCGGGCCGGGGCTTTGACCCGGCTTGAAGCACGGGCGGTCTGGCAACAGACCGCCCGTTTTGTTTTGGGCCAGAGCGCCTCCGGCCCCCCCAACCCGGGCGTGTGTCGCACCACCGGGAACCCTGGCCGCCGGGCAAGGCGGCTGCCCCAGAAGAAACCGCTTGCTTGACAAATCCAGCACCGGGCTTGGTCTGCTGCAAATCCCCGGCATGGCGATCCACGGCCCTTCACCCGTGGAGACCTCCGCAAGGCTCGAGATGGCGCCGAGGATCCGGGCAACTGCAAGGGTTGGCCACCACACGACGATCGAAAACCACGGTAAATGCCGACCAACCAGAGCTTCAGGTCCTGCAGGGCAGGGCGAACCCTCGGCATGGTTCCGCATCCGTTCCCTCGGCAAACCTCCTTCCCCGCACCTTTCTTGGCACTCTGCACCCGGGACTTGAGCAGCAAAAAAAACCGGGCCAAGCGGCCAGGGGGTGGCCGAGAGGCCCGGGGAGTAACGAACAGTACACAGAGGGATCAGGGAGAACTCGGTCAGGACCTGTACCGAGCCCTGACCGAAATCCGGTCCGGATCCAAGCACGGATCCCACTCAAAGAGCGCCCGCCTTTGTGTTGCGGTGACGGGCGTAGGTAACCATGAACGCCAGCAAATGTCAAATGGAGTTCGCAAAGTATAAGCAGACCTGCGATAACCGATTAGGTCCCAATACCGGTCGGCTCGCGTGGACGGCAGGTCCGATTCTCAAGTGCTTCACCGGCCGGGCCCTGGAAAAAAGAGCATGAAGGGCCCTCCCCATCTTTCCCCAAGCCGCGAAGCCCGGCCTGCGGAATCCATCAGAAGCCCCTTTCCTCGAGACGGGCCAGCGCCCAGCGGGCGTGTTCGGCCACCACCGGATCGGGGTCCCGAGCGGCCCGCTCCAACGGGGCGCGACACCGTTCGTCCCCCACGTTGCCCAGAGCCACGCAGACGTTTCGTCGCAATCCGCTATGCTTCGCACGCGCCAACGGCGTCCCCCCAAACCGCCTCTGGAACTCGTCCTTGCTGATGTGCAGCAGCTCGAGCAGATCCGGCACTTCCAGGTCCGGCCGATGGAACTCTCGCATCAGCCGACCGGCCCTGGCAAACCGGTTCCAGGGACACACCGCCAGGCAATCGTCACATCCAAAGATGCGATCTCCAATCGCGGACCGAAGCTCCACCGGGATGGAACCGCGCAACTCGATCGTCAGGTAGGAAATGCACAAACGCGCATCCAGCTCGAACGGCGCAACGATGGCCCCGGTCGGACAGGCCTGCAGACAACGGGTGCAGTGACCACACCGATTCACCTCCGGCCGATCCGGCGGCAATGCCCACGTGGTCAACACCTCGCCCAACAGCAACCAGTTACCCCAGCGACGACTCACCAGGTTCGTGTGTTTGCCCACAAAGCCCACACCCGCACGCTCGGCCAGTTCCCGCTCCAGCACCGGACCCGTGTCCACATACCACAGCGCCCGTGTCCCCGGCGGACCGGTCGCCTCCACAAACGCTGCCAGCAGTTTGAGGCGCGTGCCCATCCAGTCATGGTAGTCCAATGCACGCGCGTACCGGGCCACCACCCCCGTCACCGTCGTCGGATCCCGGGCCACGGCCGCCGGCTCCGCTGCGTAATTGACGGCCACCACAATGACCGTTCGCACCCCCGGCAGGACCCGGGCCGGGTCCTGCCGCTTCTCGCGATTCCGCGCCAACCAGTGCATTTGGCCATGCCGACCCGCTTCGAGCCAGCGATCCAGGTGGGCCGCACGCGCCGGAGGCGCCGCCGTGGTAAACCGGCATTCGTCGAAGCCCAGTGCCACCGCCCGGGCCCGGATGATTTCCCGGGCCTGCTCCAGCTGCTCCCATGCGGCAGCTCCCCCGTCCTCTTGGGCTTGATTCGCGGTGGCAGCCGTCGAGCCAGCCTCCTCCGCACCCGTCCCGGCCGCCGGTGTCTGGGAGGACTCACACGACACTCTGTTGATGGATTCGAAACGCATGCACCACCTGGGCCGCCACTTCGCGGATGGGGCGGTGTTCGGTCTGGATCAACACGTCCGCCTGTCGATAATACGGCTCGCGGCGAGCCAACAGCTCCCGGATCCGCGCCAGGGGATCCGGCGTTCGCAGCAACGGTCTGTGATCGTGATGGCGAACCCGCTCGTACAACACCTCCGGTGATGCCCACAAACAAACCACCAGCGAATGCTGCTTGAGCTGCTCCAAATGGTCTCCATACGTGGGCAATCCCCCGCCCGTGGCGATCACCGTACGCGACCGCTCGGCCAGGGTGCGCACAATCTTTCGTTCCCACTCGCGAAACCCGGGTTCGCCTTCCCGGGCAAAAATCTCCGGGATGCTCATGCCGGCCGCCGCTTCGATCAACGCATCGGTATCCACGAATTCAAATGCCAGTTGCGCGGCCGCCATCCGGCCCACGGCGGTCTTGCCGGAGCCCATGAACCCGATCAACGCCAAATTCCGAATCTCGCGCGGCATGCTTGCCATCCCACGGATAGCCCGATCCGGGCGCGCGCGCACGCAGAATCCGCCGGCCCGGTCCCGCGCCAGACGGACGCACACCCAGGGATCCCGCCCGCCCATCAAACGCAGTGGCGCCAGAGGGTCTCAAATGCCGCAAAAGCCAAACGCCCGCGACCTTTGGTACGGCGTGGTTCAACCGACCGGATTTGGCGCTACCTGCGGCCAACTGCTGCGGAGTTCGAAAAGGCCATCCTGCGCCAAAAAGGCGAATCCCCACCGCAGGGAAGCCCTCGGGGAGGACCAGACCGCGCACCGTCAGCCTGCAAGCCCGCCCAACGGAGCACCCCAACCGGCCCACGAGATCTGTAGACCGAGAGAAGACGCCTCTGCCCGAACCCCGCTGTCCCGCCATCCCGAACAAAGCGAAGTCCGACCTTCGCACTCTGCGGGCTGCCATTTCGCCAACTGCTGGCCTTGAACGGCGCGCGCCTTCAAGAATTCGCCGCCTCGCTTCCTCGCCGACGACGCGGCCTGCTCTGGGGTGCTTTCCAACTCGAACTTTCAACCCTATGTTGGAGCCAGCGGCGAGTTTTTCACGCCCTGCTCCATCACTCGGCCGATGGGCCCCAGAGGATCAGCGAGGAGGCAGGGTGAACCCTTGTCGCACACGAAGCAGAAATGATGGAAACGTTGGCAAAACCTCGGAGAAGACGATGGCCGCTTTGGATCGGGCTCGGTGCGGCAGTGTTGCTGTTGCTCCTGACGGTCGCCTGGTGGGTAATCACCAGCAATGCCTTTTTCCAGGCGGCGATTCTGCCGCGCGTCAGCCGCACTCTGAACGCCCGGGTGGAGGTTGGGCAGGCCGAAATCCGGCCCTTCCGTGGCATCACCCTGCGCCGCGTTCAGATCCGAACGGATGATCGCGAACCATTGTTGGAAGCCACGGAATTGCGTGTGCGTTACTCCCTGCGTGGCCTGTGGGACGGCCGGATCGAAATCGAGGAGTGCGTCCTCGAAGAACCCAGGCTGGCTGTGCGGTTCGAGCCAGACGGGCGCAGCAACCTCGACCCGGTGCTGGCGGCGTTTCAAAAGCCGGCACCCGCTGCACCACAGCCCGCCACCCGTGGTGCCGAATCGCGCGTCTTCCGAGTCGGGCAGCTGGTCCTGCATCGGGGGGTCGTGCAGGTCCGCCATTCGGTCTCCCCGGAGGAAAGTCTCCTGGCCGAAGTCGCGGACCTCGAGCTCCATTTGGAACACCTGGGCAACGCACAAACCGGCAGCGTCCGGGTCGCAGCCAGTATCGCCGCCGAGCGAAAGCATCCCAACGCCACCCTTGCCGGCCGGGTTGCCAGCCGCCTCGAGCTCAGCGGGACGATGGCCCTGGACACATCCCTCCAACCGCTTCTCATCACCGCAGACGGACAGCTGAGCGTCAGCCGGGCCGACGGCGCATGGGCCCCCTGGAAGGACGCACGGATTCAACTGAGCGGTCAGGTCGAACCCGATCAGGTCCGCCGCGTGGCCCTCGCATTTTCCCGCGGCCCCACGGCTCTGGGACAACTTACCCTGCAGGGGCCCCTGAGTCTGCTGCGACGCGAGGGAACCCTCGAGGTCGGTCTGGAAGGCGTCGACGCGCGATTGCTGAACCTCCTGGGCGCAGCTTTCGGGATCGACTTCGGGCGCACGGAGACCGGGTTACAGGCCACGCTTACCCTGGCCGACGGTGGACGCAAACTCTCCGCTGCGGGGCACTGGCACATTGCCCCGTTTCAGGTGCGTCGCGCCAACCTGGCAATGCCCGAGCTCCAGATCCAAAGCCGGTTTGCCGCGACATTGGATCTGGTGAAACAGGCTCTCACGCTGGAGCAGTTCCATCTCACCGGCCAGCGCCAGGCGCAAACCTGGCTGGACATCGCCTTGTCCGCCCCCATGCACTTGAACTGGTCCACCAACGCCGCGGCAGCGGTGGATGAGGCTGCGCTCCGCATCCAGATCCGGGACTTGGACCTGAAGGACTGGGCACCCCTTGTCGGGTCCAATCTCCCCACCGGCCGGGTACAATTGCAACTGGACCTCCTGGCCCGAAACGCCGGACGCAATCTCCGACTCCACAGTCGTGGCCAGCTTCAAGAAGTTTCGGTCCTCTGGACCACGAATCACTGGACCGGGTTGGGCTTGGAACTCCGGGCGACCGCGGAACTCGACGACTGGCAGCGATGGATTCTGACCAACGCGCAGATCCACCTGACCCACCAGGCCCGACCCGTTGCCACCGCCCACTTGCAGGCGCAAGGTTCCCTGCCCCTTGCCTCGGTCGAAGGACTCCTTCAGGCCACGCTCGCACTGCCCGCCTGCATGCAACTGTTGCCAAGCCAAACCAACGTCTTGATTCAAACGGGGACACTTCACCTGACCTCCAAAATCAGTCGCCACAACAATCAAATCCACGCCGACGGTGAGGCCCGGCTCGAGGGCACGAGCGGACGGTTCGGCGCCACCCATCTGCCCCCCACGGATCTGATCGCACAATTTTCGGGCGGCTGGGACGGCAAACTGGCACGGCTGTCCCGGTTGGAGCTGGAGTCTCGTGTCACCGGTCAGTCGGCAGGACGGTTCGCTCTGCAAGGTGAATATCGCCTCGACGGACCCGCTGGTACGTTCACCGGCCGCCTGGAACGTGTCCAACAGGCGCTCCTGCGACCCTGGTTGGACCCGTGGCTCGGACCAACCCGGCTCCTGGCCCTCGAATGCGACGGCAACTTTCAGGGCGCCTGGAACGCCCACGGCCCTTCCCGGCTCCAAGCCGCCCTGACCCTGACCAACCTGGTGGTGCAGCCGCCGAACGCACAAGCGCCCTGGGCACCCTTGGGCGCCCGGGCGGAAGTCGATCTCGTGGGCGCGCCAACGCAGCTCGAAATCCGGCAGCTGCTCGTGGCTCTGGACCCCACGCCCCGCGCCACCAATCGATGCATCCTCCGTGGCCATCTGCAGCGCACCGACGCGCAGCCATGGTCCGGACGCTTGGAACTGACGGCGGAATCTCTGGATCTGACCCGGTACTACGATCTCTGGGAAACGCTGCGCCCCACCGCCACCGCCCCCGCCACAACGCCCCGGTCCGTCCCGACGGAGCCGGCTCCGGTGGTTCTGCCCATCCACCACGTGCAGTCCGACGCGCGAATCAGCCGACTCCTCTTGCGGGAGCTGGACATCCGCGACGTGGAACTGTCCGCCGCGGTGCAAAGCAACCGTGTCCGCCTCCAGCCCCTTCGCGCCCGGATCAACGGGGCTCCTCTTCAGGTCACGGCAGACGTCAACCTGGGGGTTCCGGGATTCGGATACGACCTTGCCCTCCAGGCCGAAGCCGTGCCTCTGACACCGTGGGTTGCCTCATTCCTGCCCGAACGCCGCGATCACCTCCACGGCACCGCCTCGGTTCGGCTCCAGTTGCAGGGAGCCGGCCTGACGGGTCCGAGTCTCCAGAAAAACCTGCGGGGCGAGGTGAGTCTCCAGGCCACCAACCTGAACCTGGCCGTGGCCCAGGTCCGGAACCCGCTCCTGGCAAGCCTGCTCGACGTCGTCCTCGGTCTGCCGGAGTTGATCCGCAATCCCACCGCTGTCGTGGGTCGGCTGCTCGGTCAACTCACCGGAACGGCCGCACCCCGCGCCGGCTGGATGGAACAACTCGCTGCCGCACCCATCCAGGGTTTACGAGTCGAGGCCCGGGCGGGCGAAGGCCGGGTGCAAGTGGCCACCGCCGAAGTCCACAGCGCAGCCTTCCAGGCCCACGCGGCCGGCGATATCATGCTGGCCCCCGACCTCGCCCAATCCACCCTCCACATTCCCGTGCGCGTGGCGCTGGAACGCAGCCTCGCCGAGCGCATCGGCCTGGCATCCGTTCCCAACCAACCTTATACGCCCATGCCGGACTTTCTTACGCTCCGCGGCACACTGGTCGCTCCCAAAGCCGAGGTCAACCGACTGGCCCTGGCCGGGTTGGCCGCCGCCAGCGGCGCCTCCCTCCTCCGAAATCTCGGCAGCGCCACCACCGAACAGGCAGGCAATGTGTTGGGCACACTGGGGCAACTGCTCGGCGCGCCGGCGCCCCTGACCTCGACCAATGCGGCCGCGACCAACGCGCCCCCCCGAACCAACGCACCGCCCAGCCTTCTCGATCTGCTCCGGCCACCGCGCCCCTGAACCGCCGGCGCTCTTCCCGTCGCGCTGCTTTCTCCAGCTGCCAGATCGTCGGCTCGCAGACGGCGCACGCTACAAAAGGCATAAGGATTGTCTGAGCCCTGCAGAGACACCATCACGCAGCGCAGGCAACCTCCGAAGGGCTGCTGATCTTGCGGCCCTCGTGCAACTCCGCAACGCCCGCAGGCCAGAGGTCTGCGATACAGCAGGCTGGAAGCCCGCGCTACCTTAAGCCCTGGGCAGCCCGTCACCGCCAGCCAGCGAGGAAACGCGGCGTTTGGTCGTCCTCAAACTTTCCGCCGAGTCCCATCGGCGGCTACGAGGAAACCCACAGAACACACTGAAGATTCCCATAAAAAGCCCACAGACCACGCAGAACACGCAGAAGAGGAATCAAGGAGCATCCGCAAGTGGGGTTTCCCAAAAGACGACGTGGGTAAGTCCACCGACTCCCGTCGGTGGCTACGGGTTTGGAGTTGGTAGCCGCCGCGGTGACGCGGCGGACCATTCCTGCCGGGAGTCTCCGCCGACTCCCGTCGGCGGCTACATTCACGCCCCGGTTCCGCAGCTTTCCTGGGGAATCCCCGGGTTCGAACGAGCTTTCTGCCTGCTCTGCGCCCTCGGCGGGTCGTTCAAAAAAAAGTCCTTGTGCGTGTTCTGCGTGCTCTGTGGGCTCTTAAAAAAACCGTAGCCGTCGCCGGCAGGCGGCGGACCGAGATTCCGAATTCAGACCCGGTCGCTGCATGGCGGCCCTAGCCACACCGTGCCGCATCCCACGCCAAATCCGCCGATTCCCATCGGCGGCTACGGACTCGAGGGTTCGGCGCCAGGTGAGTCCCCCTCACTTTCTGCGTGTTCCGGGTGCTCCGTGGGCCCTTAGAGAAGTTCTGTGTGATCTGTGTGATCTGTGGGCTTTGAGAAAAGGATTCTGCCTGTTCCGCGTGCTCTGTAGGTTTTGAGTTCTGTGTATTCTGCGTGCTCTCTGGGCCTTAGAGAAAAACATTCTGTGGATTCCGTGCGATCTGCGGGCTCATGAAAAAACCGTAGCCGCCGCCGGAAGGCGGCGGACCGAAGATGCAGAGGCAATCTCGCACCGGAGTTTTGCATGCTCTCCAGGCCTTAAAGAATTCTGTGTGGTCTGCGTGTTCGGTGGGCTTTAAAAAGCGTTCTGTGAGTTCTGCGTGCTCTGCGGGCTCCTCAAAACCTCGCCCGGCAAAGACACTACCAGTCTTTCTTGCCGCGGGTCGTGGTGGGCCGTCCCTTGTCCTGCGGCGGAAGCTGCAGCAGCCGCTCGTCGCCCTTGAGACTCTCCAACAATTGCCGGGCCTCCGCTGGTGTCATCGGTCGCGACGGCGGACTACCGGAAGCGGACGGGTCTGTGCTCTCGGCTTGTCCTTCGGTTTCCGAGCCTGACGGTTTGGGCTGATCCGACCCCGTTGGCTGAGGGGGTTGGCCGGGGGTCTCTTGGGCCTGCGCCTCGTTCGGCTGCGTGGAGCTTCGATCCTGCTGCGAGTCCTGTCCCTGCTCCGAGCCCGACCGGTCTTGTTCTTGCGGCTGCTGCTCCCGGGAGTTGCCCCCGCCCTGTGGCTGGGGCGGAGGCGGCGGTAACTCCTCCAAACGCCGCTGGACGAACTCGTGATTGTACCGAGCATCGACGTTGTTCGTGTTCAGCTGGAGAGCGTGCAGGTACTGTTGGAGTGCCTCCTGCCACAACGCCCGTCGCCGCGCCGGATCCGACTCCGCCTCGCCCAGTCGGTACAGGCTGTTGCCACGGTTGTAGTAGGCCCACTCCTGCAGCCGCAAATCCTCGCTGCGAGTGGCCTGGTCGAAGTGGCGCGCCGCCTGGTCGTAGGCACCCTGCCGGTAGGCAGCCGCACCGGCGTTGAAATGCAACCGCTCGTCCCGGGGCCGCTTCTCCAGCAGCCGTTCGAATTCCTGTCGGGCCGCGTCATAACGGCCCGCCTCGTATTCCCGCAGGGCGTGCGCGGGCGACACGGCCACCGCAGATCCCGCAGACGCCAGTACGAGCCAAGCCGTTGCTGCGGCGGCCACCCCTGCGCCCCCACGGTCGCGAGAAGACCTGCGCCGTTGCGGCCAGACCCATTCCGTCGCCAACAGCACCAGCGCCAGGGCCAGCGGCCAGTGATAGCGTTCCCGGTATCGGCGAACGAACCGCTCCGTTCCTTCCCGCCTCGGCAACGGGGCCAATCCCCGTTCGTACAGGGTTTCCATCGCGCGCGGTCCCTGCAGGGGCAGGTAAAAACCTCCCTCACTGACGGCGGCGATCTGCTGCAGCAGCGCCTCGTTCAATCGCGATTTCACCACGTTGCCGGCGGCGTCCCGCACGTAATCCTCCCGACCATGACGATCGCGCACGCGCAGCAGTTCTCCTTCCGGGGTGCCCACTCCGACCGTGAAAATGCGCACGCCCCGGGCCGCCACGCGACGGGCCGCCTCCAACGCACCTCCCTCGTGGTCCTCGCCGTCGGTGAGCAGCACAATGGCCCGATAATTGTCGGTGTCCTCTTGGAATGCCCGGAGGGCGGTTTCCAACGCGGCGGCCAGATGAGTCCCGGTATCCGAAACCGTGCCCACTTCCAGCGCGTCCAGACTCTGCCGAAACACGGTGTCGTCCCAGGTCAACGGGCACAGCAGAATCGCCGATCCCGCAAAAGCCACCAGACCGAAGCGATCCGTGCGCCCGATCCGCAGAAGATCCTGCACGCCCATCTTGGCCCTCGCCAGGCGGTTCGGCGCAACGTCGGCCGTCAGCATGCTTCGCGAAACGTCCACGGCCACCACGATGTCCAGTCCCCGCTGCCGGACCTCTTCCCACGTGTACCCCCATTGGGGTCGCGCCAGCGCCACCAGCAACAGTGCACAGGCGGCCGTCAACACCAGGATCCGCGCCCGCTGTCGAGCAGGCGACCAGCCGGCCAGCAATTGCGGCAGCAGGCGCGGCGGGATGAACCGTTCCCGCAGTTTGCGACGCGTCCGTGCGCCCCACAGCAAAAACAACGCCACCGCCGGTGGGATCACCAGCAGCAGCCACAGGAATTGGGGTTGCGCAAACTGCATCGGTCTACGTTGCCTCCAAAACCCGCCCTCGGGGGCTTCGCCCGCTGCCCCGGGCCCCGGCAGCCCCCAACCACCTCGGCCTGATCAGGGAAGCCGTCGCCATACGGTTTCACCGAGCACCACTTCCGTCGCCAGCAACACCAGGACCGCCGCAATCCACCAGCCGCTCAATTCCCGATGCCGCGCATACTTCTTCACTTCCGCCTCCGTCTTTTCCAGGCGATCGATTTCCCGGTAAATCTCCTCGAATCGCTCCGCATTGTCGGCCCGGAAATACCGCCCGCCTGTGTGATCGGCGATGAACTGCAGCGTGGCCTCGTCAATGTCCACGTCCACCCACCGGTACAATTTGCGGCCGAACACGTCCTGAACGGGCGTCGGAGCGCGACCCCGTGTGCCCACACCGATGGTGTACACCTTGACGCCGAGAGCCTGGGCGGCTTCGGCGGCGGTGCGGGGATCGATCTTGCCGGCGTTGTTCTGGCCGTCGGTCATGAGAATGACGATGCGGCTCTTGCTGGGCAGATCCTGCAATCGATTCAACGCGCTGGCCAGACCCATCCCGATGGCGGTCCGATCCGCCGCAATGGTCCCCAGCTCCAGCCGGTCCAGCACTTGCAGCAAATACTCGTGATCCAGCGTGGGGGGAACCGCCGCGTAGGCATCCGTGGCAAACACCACCAGGCCAATCCGGTCATTGGGCCGACGCTGAATGAACTGTCGCAGCACCCGACGGGACATCTCCATGCGATTGATGCGCTGCCCCTGCACGACGAAATCTTCCGCCGCCATGCTGCCCGACATGTCAAAGGCCACCACGATGTCCACCCCGCTGGCCGTCACGCGGGTTTCGCTGTGAGTCAGGCGCGGCTGGGCCAGGGCCACCACGCCACAAACCAGCGCCAGGCCCCGCAACATGGCCAGCCACCGGCCGGGCTGCCGCCCCCCCAGCATCAACAACGGCCGCATCAGCCGCGCCGACGAATACAAAAACGCCGGAGGTGTTCCCAGCCGGCGGCGTGCCCACGCCAGCAGCGGCAACAAGAACACCAACAAGAGCAGCCAGGGCAGAGCGAAACTCATCCCGTCTCCCTCCGACTTTCGTTTCCGGCCGGGCTGAGCGCTGCGGTGCCCCGGGCCTCGGAAGGACCCGCCCCGCCCGCCGGCTCCCACGGCTCGGTCTCCTCCACCAGCCGCAGCGCCGCTCCATGCAGCTCCAGCAGTTCCGAGCGCGTCGGTTCATACCGGGCGAATTTGACCAGGTCGCACCTTTGCAAGAACTCCCCGAGCACCTGCTTTTGATCCGGCAACAGGGCATCCGAGCGCTGCAGTTCCACCAAAAACTCCTCCGTCGTCCGTTCAGGCGCCCGCAACTCGAACCGCTCCTCCAGGTAGAAGCGAAGGGCATCCGAAACCGCGATGCAGAATTCCTTGGGCCGATCCAACAGCGCCAGGGCCGCCTCCAGTCGCTGACGAGCACGACGATGCGGCGGCACCGGAGGGATCACGGGGACGCGTGCCTTCCGCCGCTGCCAAACGCGCCACAGCCACCACCCCAGCGCCGCGGCGACCACCGCCGCCAACATCCAACCCAGCCAGTCCCACACCGACGGAACCGGCACCGGCGGGACAATGTCCCGAATGTCCTGGCCGGTTCCCGCCGGCACCGCTGCCCGGGCCAGAGTTTGCGTTCCCTGTGTCATCCCCATCGGCGATCCATCCACGACCCGTGCCTCGAATCCATCGTTTCGACCGCACCCCGGCGGCGACCCCGATCAACCGCCCCGGTGCCGCCGCCGCTCCCGCATCTCGAAAAACCGGGCCAGTTCCCCCACATAGGGCCGATCCGTCCGCAACTGAATCGCATCCACCCCTGCAGCGCGCAACGCCCGCGCCAACTCGGCCTGGCGCGCCGCCTGATGCTCCGCAAATGCCGCGCGCCGCCGTGCATCGGCCGTGTTCACCTCCACCATCTCCCCGGTTTCCACATCCTCCAGCAGAAGACGTCCCAGCGCGGGCAGTTCACATTCATACCGGTCCAGCACCTGCACCGCGATCAGGTCGTGTCGGCGATTCACCTGCCGCAGCAGGCTCAGGGTGGAAGGCGAAAAGGGCTCCAACTGCAGCATGGCCCCGAAGGCGCCGCGCGACCTGCCCGCACCGGCGCCGGTCGCGGCCGCGGATCGCGGCGGCCCCTCCGGCGCCAGGAAATCCGAGATCAACACAACAATCGCCCTGCGTCGCGCCACCCGGAGAATGAACTCCAGCGCCCCGGGCAGGTTCGTGCCCCGCCCGCGCGGCTCGTAATACAGGATTTCCCGAATGACCCGCAGCACGTGCCGACGGCCCTTGCGCGCGGGGATGAACGTCTCCACCTCCTCCGAAAACAGCGCCAGGCCCACCTTGTCGTTGTTCCGCAGCGCCGAAAACGCCAGCACACTCGCCACCTCGGCCGCCAGCTCCCGCTTCGAGGGCTCCACCGATCCGAACCAGCCCGAACCACTCACGTCCACCACCAACAACACCGTCAGCTCCCGTTCCTCCACGAACTTCTTCACGAACGGATGGTTCATCCGGGCCGTGACATTCCAATCGATCGCCCGCACCTCGTCGCCCGGCTGATACTCGCGCACCTCCTCGAAGTTCATGCCCTGGCCCCGGAACACACTGTGGTACTGCCCCGCCAGCGTTTCCGTCACGAGACGATTGGTGCGAAGCTCGATCTGCCGAATCTTTTTGAGAATCTCGCGCGGGATCATGCTCTGCACTCTCTCCCGGGCCGTGCCGACCGGTCCGACTGCCGATGCGCCTCCGGCCTTTCGCCCATCCCCGGCCGCCGGCAGCGCACGGCCGCTCCCAACCGTTCCACGTGTCCGTCGTGTCCCACGGTGCGGGCACCCACCCGGCGACCGGGCCGGGCCGGAACCGCGGTGGCGAGGGCTTTCCGCCCGTTCCCTGCGGGCCCTGCTCCGGCACTCGCTGCCCCCGATCTCCACGGCTCCTTCATGGCACGGGCAACTCGTCGAATATCTTTTGCAGGACGGCCTCGGCCGTCTTCTCCTCTGCCTCGGCTTCGTAGGTGATCATGATGCGGTGACGCAACACATCGAGACCCACCGTTTTCACATCCTGGGGGATCACGTACCCACGGCCCCGCAGAAAGGCGTGTGCCTTGGCCGCCAGCGTCAGGTTGATCGTCGCCCGCGGAGAAGCGCCCAGCTGGATGTAATGCTTGACGTCAATCTTGTATTCCTCCGGATTCCGCGTGGCACATACCACGTCCACAATGTACTCCTTCACCTTGTCGTCCACGTAAATGTCGTTCAGCACCTCGCGCGCCCGCAGGATCTGCTCCGGTTCCACCACCGGGCGCACGGTGGGCAATCCGGAGGTGCGCGCCATCAGCTCCAGAATCTGTCGTTCCTCACCGCGCGAGGGATACCCGATCCGGAGCTTCATCATGAACCGGTCCACCTGCGCCTCGGGCAGCGGATAGGTCCCCTCCTGCTCGATGGGATTCTGCGTGGCCAGCACCAGGAACGGTTCCTCCAGGCGATACGTCTGGTCCCCGATGGTCACCTGTCGCTCCTGCATGGCCTCCAACAACGCACTCTGGACCTTGGCCGGCGCCCGGTTGATCTCGTCCGCCAGCACCAGATGCGCAAAGATCGGTCCCTTGCGCGTGCTGAACGTCCCGGTGTGAGGGTTGTAAATCTGGGTGCCGATGACGTCCGCCGGCAGCATGTCGGGCGTAAACTGCAGCCGCGAAAACTTCACCTGCAAACACTGCGCGAGGGTCTTCACCGCCAGGGTCTTCGCCAGCCCCGGCACCCCCTCCAGCAACACGTGTCCATTGGCCAGCAGACCCATGACCAACCGCTCGGTCAGGTACGTCTGGCCCACGATCACTTTGCTCATTTCCTGGAACAACGGTCGAAGGAAGGCCCCCGCTTCCTGCACCGCGGCATTGATGGCACTGATGGTCATGCTCATGATTTCTCGTTCCAACCCGGTTCCAAAGACAACGCTGGCATCTGCCCTGTTCAAAGCCGGCAAACGCCCGGCCAGCATGAAGCATCCGGTGCCCTCGAGCAAGGTCACGCTCCCCGAGAGCTCTCGGACCCGACGCCTTTTGCGCACCTGGGCGCGTCTGCGCCGTGTATCCCGCCGCCCCGTCGCTGCGGCGGCGGGTGCAAAACCCTCCCCGCCGTTGCCAGGGGAAATCGTTCCCTGCCCCGGGGTCACACCAACCGTCACAGAGACTCGCCGGAGCGGCGAATCCCTCCGCTGCGACCGGTGCCCCGAGGCTCAGCCCGGTCCCGAAGTCGCACCTTAACGATTCATAAAGACCCGGGGAATCAGATCGGCGAAGAATTTGTGATGTTCGATCGCAGCCCTTGGTCCCCCTGCAGCGGAAAGGCACAACTTTTCACATCGATCCACCCGGACGTCAGGCACCCTGAAAGCGCCGCTGGAGAACCGGAGCTCGTTGCCGGAGGCCGCTTCCCGGGATCCTGGGCCGCGTCTCCGGTGGGAAACCGTGCTCGGCATCCGGCCATAGCGAGCCCCTCCTGCGGAGGCCACCGCCCGCAACTGCGCTCCCGCAGCGGCTGCCGGCAGCTTTGCCCGGCAGCCAAAGGAAAGCCAAAAGGTCCGCTCGGCACGCGATCCGTACCAGTCCCTGACGAAGGCTGCGCCCGACTTTTTCCAGCGAGCCCTCGGCCCGGAAACGCTCCTCAGAATCGAAGATTCAGATCCGCTTGGAACAGCCGGTAGTCATCCAGGTAAGCCGTGCCGGCTGTACCCCCAAGATCCCCCACGGCCCCAGTGGGCAGGGCTTTCCGATTCCGCTCGCCATGGGCATACGTGAGGTTCATCTGAAGGAAATCGGTGAACAAATAGGTGCCCTCAACAATCACACCCCGCATGTTCACCCGCGAATCAAATGCGTCCGTGTCCACCAGGTTGGGATCCAGCGCGTACAGCCCGCTCCATTGGTAAGCCGCCCGAATGCGCCATTCGCCCTTGCGCCGCCCTGATCCCACCTCCACCCCGGCCAGCCAGCCGTACTTCTCGTCCTCGTACCGCGGCGTCCCCGCCGCACGCGCGCGCTCCTGCCCTTGAAGATTGACCGCGAAATCTCCATACACGCGAACCGGCCATGGGCCACCCGAGTAACGGAGCTCCCACGGCACTTCCAACACCATCAGGTCGTTGATCCCGACGCTGTTTGCAGGGGTGGTCCCCACGAACGGCCCGCGAAAACTGTCGCCACCCCCGCTGTACACATGCAACAGCGGCGAAACGGCGGCCGACCAGTTGGCGTGAAAACGATATCGCAAGCCGACCTGCTGCATGAACAGATACGCGTCTGCCTCTGCCGGCCCCCCACCGAACGGGTTGTCCCGTGGCGCTTCGTCATACAAGAACTGTCCCAACGTCACCGTCCACTCCCAACCGCCCCGGGCGTACCGAAACGTTTCGCTCAGCCCTTCCGGCTGCAAATCGGGATCCCAAACCAGACTGGTCACCTGGAACGGGTTCGGCTGCCGCCCGGCCGTCGCGCCGAACCACGAGACCGGTGTCCACCGGAGATAAAGCTGGTTCAAATAAACTCCGTCATCCCCGCGGCCCCAGGGCCCGCTGTCCCCGCCAAAGGTCACGTTGCCCGAGCGCCCGCTCGTGCCGGATTGGAACTGGACGCCCGCACGCAATTGCTCGGAGAACTCGATCTGCGCCCCTGCGCGCAAACGGTATCGCCAACGGTTCATCTCCAGGCGGTCACCGCCACCGGCCTGACCATTCTCGCCACTCCGATGTTCGAACCGCAGCCGCGCATCCCCGGAGAAATCCACCCGGTCCACCCACCGTGAGAACTGCACCTTCGACTGCCGCGCGAACTCCTCCAGGGACACCGTGCGGCGGCTGGCCAATTCGGTTCGCGCCTGTTCCGCCTCTTGACGGGTGAGAATCCCTTTCCGCTCCAGCAAATCCAGCAGGAGCATCGCCTCCGAGTCGCCCGGTCCGCCCGAGCCCGCGCGGGCCACACACCAACTGCAGGCCAGCACCAGCCCCGTCCACCTCGCAACCGCCGAGACAAAGCCGCTCCCCCGCACTCGGGTCGTCCCAATTCTCGCTGCAATCGACTTCTGCATCTCGAATGCTCCCCGTTTCCACCGGCCACTCGGGCGAATTTACGTCCGGAGTTCTGGATGGGCGTTCGCGGCTGCCCGCATGCCCCTGAGACAGCCCGGCGGCCTTCGCGCGGGTTCAGTGAAAGCATGTTACAACCATGTGACAAGCGAAACTTGTACCCTCGCCCCGGCAGAAAGAGTCGCTTCCCCCGAAATCAACCGTCCCCTTCCGATGCGCAGGGCCGGCGGCGCACTGCAGAGCCTCACCGCGCCAACATCACATAGACCTCCGCCAGGCCGGGAATCCCCCGATCCAAACCTCGAAACAAGATCCCGTGCTCGGCCACATGCGATACTCCCCAGACCCCGGCCACCAACACCAGGGGCGTGAGGTCCAACTGCCGAATCTGAAAACCCAGTCGTCGCCACGGGGCCACCAAACGACGCCCGCACCAGCCGACAAATTCCCAGAACGGATGGGATCCGAAATAGATGTACAGGTTCAGCCAGTACAACAGCAGCAGCCCGGTCAGCAACGGCTTCCATACCAGCCACGCATTCAACCCCACCACGAGCGCCTGAAGCATTCGAGCCGGCCAGGGGGCCGGCTCGGGCAGCAGGCGCAACGCCACCAACACGGGCTCCATTCCCAGCCACAGCGCAGCCACCACCAACGGCGTGCCCAACAGCCGGACCGGGACCGGCCAGCGGCGCCACGGCCCGACCACCGAGCGCGCCATTTGCACGAACGGGTTCACCGCCGGTCCGCCCTCTGCCAACCCATCCAGCAAGACCATCCACAACCAGAACCCCGTGCACAGCACCCCGAAACTTAAAACCGCGTGCACCATCGCCAGCCCCAGCCCGCTCCAGCCCGGCAACACCGGAAAGGCCACACTCACCACCCCCAAATCCAGGCGGGGAACCCACTCCGAAGCACGACCGCCGTGCCAGACCAGCAACGCCCGCAACCCCAGCAGCCCCACCGCGCCCAGAGCCCAAAACCATACCCGCGCGGTCGGCACGAGGACCGGCCGCAGCGTTCCGGCCAGGGTGGCAGGACGGCCCCGCTGCTTCAGTTCGCCCCGCAGGGACCACGCCGCCCATCCCAACAACAGGCAGGCCAGGTTCAGCAGGCTGTCCAACCACGCCATCACGACCCCTCTCCCGGCTCCGCGCCTGCCTGGCGGCCACAGGACACGGGCAAGCCCTACAACAGACGCAGCAACGTATCGGCGATCTCCGCCGGTGTTGGCGCCACCGCCACCCCCGCGTCCCGCAACGCCTCGATCTTCGCCGCGGCAGTGCCCTTCCCTCCACTGATGATGGCCCCGGCATGTCCCATGCGACGGCCCGGCGGAGCCGTGGCTCCTGCAATGAATGCCGCCACGGGCTTTCGACAATGCTGCTTGATCCAGGCCGCGGCCTCTTCCTCGGCACTCCCACCAATTTCACCAATGAGAATGATCGCGTGCGTGTCCGGGTCCTCCACAAACAATTTGATCACGTCCAAATGCGACATTCCCGGCACCGGATCCCCCCCAATGCCCACACACGTGCTCTGGCCCACCCCGCGACGCGTCAATTGCCAAACCGCTTCGTACGTCAGCGTTCCACTGCGGGACACCACCCCCACGTGCCCTTTCTTGTGGATGTAACCCGGTGCGATCCCCATGCGACACCCCCCGCGGGAGTCCGGCCCCTCGCCCGGAGTGACAATGCCGGGGCAATTCGGACCAATCAACCGGGTCCGCCGCCCCGCCAGGGCCCGTTTCACCCGCAGCATGTCCGCCACCGGAATCCCCTCCGTGATGCACACCACCACCTCGATGCCCGCGTCCGCCGCCTCCAGAATCGCGTCCGCCGCAAACGGAGCGGGAACGAAAATCGTCGACGCCGTGGCTCCGGTCGCCCGCACCGCCTCGGCCACGGTGTCGAAGATCGGCACCTCCTGACCGTTATGCTGAAACACCTGACCGCCCTTGCCCGGGGTGACGCCACCCACCACCTGCGTGCCGTACTCGATCGACAAACGGGCATGACGCGCACCAAAACTGCCCGTGATCCCTTGAATGAGAACCTTCGTGTCCGGTTGCACCAGGATGGCCATGAGAAGACCTCCGCGTTCGATGCCCTATGACCCGCGCATAACCCCGGCCGGCGCCGCACCCGACGCCTCCGCGGCACGGGCCGCCGCCACCACTTTCTCGGCTGCATCCGCCATCGAGTCCGCGCTGATCACCGACAACCCCGAGGCGGCCAGCGTCCGCTTGCCCGCCACCACGTTGTTGCCCTCCAATCGCACCACCAGGGGCAGGCGCAACCCGGTCTCCCGCACCGCCGCCACAATCCCCTGCGCGATCACGTCGCAATCCATGATCCCTCCAAAAATGTTCACCAAAATCGCCTTCACGTTCGGGTCCTGCATGATGATGCGAAACGCGGCCGTCACCTGCTCGACACTGGCGCCGCCCCCGACATCCAGGAAGTTGGCCGGCTCACCCCCGTAATGCTTGATGATGTCCATCGTGGCCATCGCCAGCCCCGCTCCATTGACCAGGCAGGCAATGTTGCCGTCCAGCTTGATGTAGTTGAGGTGATACTTGCTGGCTTCGACCTCCAGCGGCGATTCCTCGTTCGGATCGCGCAAGGCCGCCAGATCCGGATGCCGAAACAGCGCGTTGTCCTCCAACGACATCTTCACATCCACCACCAGCAGGGCATCGGCCCCGCCGGGGCCCGTCACCACGCACAGCGGATTCACCTCCACCAGCGACGCCTCGCATTCCCACCAGGTCCGGTACAAACCTTGAAAGAACTGCGCCGCAGGTCCGAGCAACGGCCCCCTCAGCCCCAGCGCCACCGCCAACTTCCGGCCCTGATACGCCTGCCAGCCCAGCACCGCATCCACCGGCTCCGTCAGAATCTTTTCCGGAGCCCGCGCCGCCACCTCTTCGATGTCCACGCCCCCCTCCGTGCTGGCCATCACCACGGGACACCCGCGCGCACGATCCAGCAAGACCGCCGCATACAACTCGCGTCGGATTTCCGGAGCCACCGCCACGAGCACCTTGCGAACCTTGCGCCCCGCCGGCCCTGTCTGACGCGTCACCAACACGTTGCCCAGCATGGCCCGGGCACAGACCTCCGCCTCCTCGGCGGTCCGCACCAGGCGCACCCCGCCCTTGTAGCCGTCCACAAAAGTCCCCTTGCCCCGGCCGCCTGCGTGGATCTGTGCCTTGACCGCCAATTGTTGCGCCCCCTCTGCCAACAATCGTTCCGCCACCGCGCGCGCCTGATCGGCCGTGTCACAGACCTCGCCCGGCGGCACCGGCAGGCCCCGTTCCGCCAGCAACCGTTTCGCCTGGTATTCGTGAATATTCATGACGCAAAGCCGATGTGCCCGCGATTGAAGGAAGCTGCCCGGTAAAAGGCAACCCAAAACCGGCAGGCAACGCCGGCGCCGGCGCCTCTCCGATCCGAACGCCCCCACAGCTCGGCCGGGACTTCGGCCTTCCTCGGCACGGGAAAGTCGGCGGACAAGGGCATTTGCATGGACTTATGGATTCGGAGCTGTAACACCGAAATCCCCACTGCCCGGTCCACGGAATCGCGCCGGGCAATCCACGGGGCAACGGCGCATCCTTTCGCCAGCCCGGGCCAACGCCCCGGGGTTCGACCCGTAAAACCCCATCGTGCCCTGGAAGGCCACAACTCCCTGCCCCCATCGCGACGGCCGGCCCCCACACCGGCTTCTGCCCCCTCAGGCCGCGATGCAGCAGTGGGCGTTCCGGTGCCCTGATCTCGCAAGTTCTTGCGCCGACACAGCACTCCTACAACGCGCTGAAGGTGCGAGGCTTCACCCGGCAGCGAGGGCGGACCGGCCCCGGAGGCGCCATCCTGAACCGGCGCACCTGCGCCCCGGTGGGGCGGAAGCCAGGGCGCGCCGAAGGCGCAACACCAGTCCAACCCTCCTCGTGCCTGGTCGCGATGCATTTGCATCACGCAGCTCCGGGAGATGGTTGGCTGCAGAGTGGGCGCACGCGGGGCCCCACGCGCGGCAGATCCGCTGCCGGGCCTGGTTCAGGTTTATGCACAGCCCCCGAAAGCACGGCCGAAAACCACGCTCCTCGAGGTGGGGAAGCCGCGGGGAAACGGCATTTCCAGGGATCCTTGCATCCGGGCTCAAAAACGGCAATGCGCCCTTCTGCGCCTCCCGGCTCGCTTGCTTATCCCAACCGGCGCGGGTCCCCACGGACAGAACCCGCCCGGCCGTCACGGACGCACCGCACCCCTGGGATCCCCACGGCCCGGCTCGCCCTGAACACCGGGGCCGCCTCCCTCCGTGGATCGGCCGGTCCCCGCCCCCATGCTCACGTGCGCTGATCGATCGGGACGTAATGTTGCAGCGTGGGTCCCACGTACACCTGCCGCGGTCGATAGATCCGACCCTGTGGGTCCTCGGCGACCTCCCGATAATGAGCAATCCAGCCCGGCATCCGCCCAATGGCAAAGATCACCGGGAACATGTTCACCGGGATGCCCAGCGCCCGCATGATGATACCGCTGTAGAAGTCCACGTTCGGATACAACTTCCGCTCGATGAAGTACTCGTCCTGCAACGCCGCTTCCTCCAACCGCTTGGCGATGTCCAGCAACGGATCGGTGCGGCCCAGCTTCGCCAGCAACTCGTCACACTGCCGCTTGATGATCCGCGCCCGGGGATCGTAGTTCTTGTACACGCGGTGGCCGAAACCCATCAGACGCCGTCCGCTGCTCTTGTTCTTGACCTGCTCGAGGAACTTCCGCCCGTCATCCCCCGAGCGGTGAATCTCTTCCAGCATCTCGATGACCGCCTGGTTGGCCCCGCCGTGCAACGGACCCCACAACGCACACACCCCGGCGGCCGCACAAGCGAACAAATTGGCCCCGCTGGAGGCCACCATGCGCACCGTCGAGGTCGAACAATTCTGCTCGTGATCCGCATGCAGCAAAAACAGCAGGTCCAGCGCCCGCACCGCTTCCGGTTTCAGTTCGCAGTCCTCCGAGGGATGCGAGAACATCATGTGCAGGAAATTCGCCGCATACTTGTACTGCGTCTTCGGATAAATGAACGGCAGGCCGCGCGACTTGCGATACGCAAAGGCCGCGATGGTGCGGACCTGCGACAACAGCCGGGCCGCCAGCGTTTCGAAGTGGTCCGAGATGTCCCGGCGCAGCAGCTCCGGATAATAACACCCTGCGGCGTTGATCATCGCCGACAGAATCGCCATCGGGTGCGCATTCGGAGGGAACCCCTCGAAATGGAATTTCATGTCCTCGTGGAGCATCTGGTTCTGCGTCAGCAGGTCCGAGAACCGCCGCAACTCGGCCCGGGTCGGCAGCCTGCCCATGATCAACAGATACGACACCTCGATGAACGACGATTGCTCCGCCAGCTCCTCGATCGGGATGCCCCGGTAACGCAGAATCCCCTTCTCCCCGTCGATGAACGTGATGGCGCTGCGGCACGAGCCCGTGTTGGCGTACCCGTCATCCAGCGTGATGTAACCCGTCTGGTTCCTCAGCTCCCGGATGTCGATCGCCTTTTCCTGCTCGGTGCCCACCACCACGGGGAACGTGTAAACCCGCCCTTCCAGTTTGATCTCCGCTACTTGGTTCATGACGCCCTCACCCATCTTCCTGACGAAGTGTCCTCACCATAAAAACCGCCCTCGCGCACGCCAAGAGAAAACCCGGCCCAACGCCCATGGACGCGGGTCCCGAGCCGATCCCCACCGACGCGAGCTGGCGAACCCCAACCCAGATGCCGCCGCCGTCAGGCGGCGGACCTGAATACGTAGCCGCCGGCGTGAGCCGGCGGACCCAAGATCCGAAATACAGACCCGGCCCGCGCAGGGTAGCCGCGGGCAGTCACGGGGCGCGCGATCCGCAACGCGACTTTCCACTGGCATGCACCGGGGGCTCATCACCAAAAGTCCGCCGATTCTCATCGGCGGCTACGAGTCTCCGGCGGATCGTGTGCGGCTCCGGGACTCACGTCACCGACTACGATTCCCCTTCATCTGTGTGTTCTGCGTGCTCTGTGGGCTTCAAAAAAGTGTAGCCGCCGCCGTCAGGCGGCGGATGGTCTCCAAGTGACTGCTCCGCGCCTTCTGTGTGATCCGCGGGCACCGTGGGCTTTTGAAAAAATTCTGTGTGTTCTGCGTGATCTGTGGGCTTTAAAAATCGTTCTGCCTGCTCTGCGTATTCCGTGGGCTCACAAAGGATCCCCGACCGGCTCCGGGAACCTTGCGTCTCCGCAGAGTCCGGGACCGCCCCGGGCCGTTCAGCCCTCACGGCCGCAGCGCCACAAACGAAATACCGAGGGCGAGACCCCAAACACCCGTTTGAACACGCGCGAAAAATGAAACGGATCGCTGAACCCCGCCTCCCAGGCCACCGCTTTCACCAGCGCGCCCGGCTCACACAATCGGGCCGCCGCTCCCGCCAGTTTTTGCCGCATCAGATACCGGTACGGCGTCTCGCCAGAGAACCGCCGAAACAGCCGGCACAAATGCGCCCGATCCACGTGACAGGCACGCGCCACATCCGCCAGGTTCCGAAATTTCGCAGGGTCGGATTGGATCAACGCGCAACATCGTTGATAAGTGAGAAACGCCGGAGTGAGCATCTGTTCGGCCGGGGCGGCCGCCATTCGAAGCTTGATCCCCAGACATCCGAACAGGCCCGCACACAACGCGTCGCCCCCGGGGCCCGACCGCAACCCTGCATCGATCAACTCCTCGAACAGTCGCTGCAGGGCATCCGGGGGATGGACCCGTGCCAGCCGGGGCGGCCAAAGCCCCCACTGCTGCAGCCGCCTCCGCGCATGCCTCCCGGCAACGTCCACAAAGTACTTCACCAGGGGCGCGTCGCCCGAGGTCACGATCTCGTGAGGCACCCCGGGCCCATACGAAAAGACATCCCCGGGACCCAAATCCCGCCAGCGCCCCTCCAGGTGCACCCGACCCCGGCCCGCCACCACATACTCCAACGACCAGAACGGAAAACCCCGTCGCTGAATTCGGTAGGCCGGCGTGCATTCTTCGCGCCCGCCACAAACCACCACCAACTGCGCACGGGGATCCGGAGCCAGGTCCCGGTAGAATCGTCGGGCCCCTTTGACCTCGGTGGCAAAAAACGCGGGCGGGCCCGCGCTCATCGAACCCTGCTGCGCCCTCTTTCGCGCCATACCTTCGCCGATCAAGAATCGTCATGCCCGGATCAAAGATCAACATTCCCTCCCCGGCCTCCCTGCCATAAGCTTGCGCCGTCAAACGCGAGATCGGCTCCGGGGCTCCGCTTCGATCGAACCCTCCCCGGGCCGTCGGTTGAACAGGCGCAACGATGAGCATCGAAACCAAACGACTCGTGGAACCGGATCCGCCGCTGCAACCGGACGACCTCCTGGTCATCACGGGAGCCGGCGGATTCATCGGAGGCAACCTGGTCCGCTACTTCCGCCGCAAGGGCTTCCGTCGCATCCGGGCGGTGGACAAAAAACCCCTCCCGGAATGGTATGTCCGGGAACCCGGCGTCGAGAATCTCTGCCTGGACCTCAGTCAGGAAGAGAACTGCCGGCGCGCCGTCGAAGGCGCCGTCGAGGTGTACAACCTCGCTGCCGACATGGGCGGCATGGGATTCATCGAGCGCTACCGCGTCGAATGCCTCCGTTCCATCCTCATCAACACGCACCTCATCGAGGCCGCCTGGCGCGCCGGCGTTCGTCGCTACTTCTTCTCCAGCTCCGCCTGCGCCTACAACATCCAGCTCCAGCAGGACCCCAATGCCCGCGCCCTCAAAGAATCGGATGCCTACCCCGCCTGGCCCGAGCGAGGCTACGGATGGGAGAAGCTCATGAGCGAAATCTTCTGCCAGGAGTACTGGGCCGAGCGCGGGCTCAAGACCTTCATTGCCCGCTTCCACAACGTCTATGGACCGTACGGCACCTGGGACGGCGGCCGCGAAAAGGCACCCGCGGCCATCTGCCGCAAGGTCATCGAGGCCATCGACCGCAACGACCTCCGCATCACCATCTGGGGCGATGGCCGGCAGACCCGCAGCTTCATGTACATCGACGATTGCGTCTACGGCATCGACCGGATCATGCACTGCGACCAGCTCATCGCCACCCCCATCAACCTCGGATCCAGCGAGCTGGTCTCCATCAACGACCTGGTCAGCATCGTCGAACGCATCGCGGGCGTCACCTTGAAGCGCGAATACGACCTCAACGCGCCCCGCGGCGTCGCCGGCCGAAACTCCGACAACACGTTCATCAAACAGGTGCTCGGTTGGGAACCCAGTACCCCGCTGGAACAGGGCTTGCGCGTAACTTATCAGTGGATCAAAGAACAGTACGAGGCGCGCAAACAGGGTAAACGCGTCGTCGAATAACACCCCCTCGGAACACCATGCCCGATCCGTTGCAAACGTATCTGGGCCGGATTCCCTTGCGCATGGCCCTGGCCGGCGGCTGGATCGACCAACCGTTTGTCTCCCGTCACAACCCGGATCCGCCCGGATCCATGGTGGTCGTTTCCCTCGTTCCCAACTTCCGGCCCATGGACCGCGCCGGCTTCGCCACCGGCACCCGGGCCGTCGCCATGCGACTTTGGAACGGCCGACTGCCCCGACGCCCACCCGATCAACTCGTGCGGGAACTCTATGCCGCCGAGAACCAGGGGCGCACCGACCCCAGCGGCTCGCAGGACATGATCGGGCTGGTCTATCCCGGCATCAATCGGCTCGATTACGACTACCGGGTCGAAGGCGGCATCTTCCCCGCCCACATCGAAACCCTCACCGACCGGCGCGTGGTCCGCTGGCTCGAACGCGTCCTCCACGTCCTGCCGGTCGAGCCCCGGCCCGAAGGCTATTACCCGCTGGGCCACCGCAATCTCGACCCGGCCTGGATCGCCCGGCTGGGCCGTTCCGGTCGCGATTGCTTCGAGGCCATCCGCCATCGGGACCTCCACGCCCTCGGTCGCAGCTTCAACGAGTGCATGGCCTGTTGGGAGGCCATCCTCCCGGACACGGTCCGACACCCCACCTTGCGTGTGGATCTCAAGGCCCTGTTGCGGGCCTATCAGCGCCGTTACCCGGGAGCCATGTACTCCGGTTGCGGCGGCGGCTACCTCTTCGTCGTTTCCGAAGAGCCCGTCCCCGGCTCTTTCCACGTGCAAATCCGCGTCGAATGACCGCCCCCAGACCCTCCCCCCATTCGCCGACGGCTGCCCGAGCCCTGACCGCACGCCACCCCGTCGTCGTCAGTGGCTCCTTCGACGATCTCCGCTCCCGAGACGTGCGGTTTCTTCAAGAAGCCGCCCGCTGGGGGCCCGTGACCGTTCTGCTCTGGACCGACGAGGTGGTGCAGCACCACACGGGCCGCCCACCCAAATTCCCGTTCGCCGAACGGCACTATCTCCTTCAAGCGCTCCGCTTCGTCCATGCCATCCGCCCCTGGCCCCACCCGGATCCCATAACCCCGGCCCTGGAAGGTATACTCGCCCCGGGAACCCTCTGGATCGATCCACCCCACCAGGCCGGTTCGCACCACGAACGCCTCTGCCGCAACCTCGGCCTCGAGTATCACGCCATCCCTCCCGACCTGCTGCACGGGTTCCCCCTGCCCGAGCCGCAGCCTCCCGACCCCGGCCGCAAAAACGTCGTCGTCACCGGCTGCTATGACTGGCTGCATTCCGGACATGTCCGCTTCTTCGAAGAGGTCAGCTCCCTCGGAAACCTCTACGTCATCGTGGGTCACGACGCCAACATCCGCGCCCTCAAAGGCCCCGGTCATCCCTTGCAGCCCCAGGAGGAACGCCGCTACATGGTCGCGGCGATTCGACATGTCACCGAAACGCTCATCTCCAGCGGCCATGGCTGGCTCGACGCCGACCCCGAAATCCGCCGGCTCCGCCCTCACATCTACGCAGTCAACGAAGACGGAGACAAAGGAGGCAAACGCGAATACTGCCGGCAGATGGGCATCGAATACGTCGTGCTAAAACGCACTCCGGCCCCCGGACTGCCCGCCCGCTCCAGCACCCAGCTCCGGGGCTTCTAACTTCTCCCAACCGCACAATCCTCGAGTTGCCATGAAACCCTTGCTGCACCAGATGCTCCGAGCCCTGGCCCTCCTCCCGCTCTTGGGCCAAACTTGGCTCCACAGCGAGACCCTCCGCTTGCAAATCGCTTCCGGGCCGTTCCTGCCCACGGCCGAATCCCTGACGAACTATGTCTGCCCCGACTGGTTCCGCGACGCCAAATTCGGCATCTGGGCCCACTGGGGCCCGCAATCGGTCCCCATGGCCGGCGACTGGTACGCGCGCAACCTCTACCTTCAGGGGCACCGCCAATACCAGCATCACCTCGAACACTACGGCCACCCCTCGACCAACGGCTGGAAAGACATCATCCCCCTCTGGCGCGCCGAACGGTTCGACCCGGACCGGCTCATGGCCCTCTACAGACGGGCCGGCGCCCGTTACTTCGTCTCCATGGCCGTCCACCACGATAACTTCGATCTCTGGAATTCCAAACATCATCGCTGGAACGCCGTCCAAATGGGGCCCAAACGCGACATCGTCGGCGCCTGGCAACAGGCCGCCCGCAAATACGGATTGCGCTTCGGCGTGTCCGAGCACCTGGGCACCAGTTACACCTGGTTCCAAACCGCCAAAGGTGCCGATAAGACGGGTCCCCTGGCCGGCGTGCCCTACGACGGCAACGACGCGAAATCCTGGGACCTCTATCATCCACCCGCCGATCCCCACGACCGCGGATGGTACAGCACAAACCGCCAGTGGCACCTCACCTGGTTCCGTCGCATCAAAGACCTCGTGGACAGCTACCAGCCCGACCTGCTTTACACCGACGGTGGCATCCCCTTTGGCGGCGTCGGCCGCAGCCTGATCGCCCATTTCTACAATGCCAACCTCCGCCAACACGGGCGCCTCGAAGCCGTGTACACCTGCAAAAACTCCGGCTCCGGTGAGTTCATCCCCGGCGCTGCCGTGGAAGACGTGGAACGAGGCGTCCTGTCCGGCATCCAGCCCCGACCCTGGCAAACCGACACCTCCCTCGGCGACTGGTTCTACAACACCCAGTGGAACTACCGGCCCGCCCGCTGGATCATCCACTTGCTCGTCGACATCGTCAGCAAAAACGGCAATCTCCTCCTCAACGTCGTCCAGCGCCCCGACGGCACCCTCGACCCCGAAGTCGAGCAGGCCCTGGAGGAAATGGCCGACTGGGTCGCCGTCCATGGCGAGGCCATCTACGCCACCCGCCCGTGGTACGTCTTCGGCGAGGGCCCCGTCCGACCCCGCGGTGGCCATTTCCGTGAGGACTTCCCCTTCACCGCCCGCGACATCCGCTTCACCACCAGGGGTCGCACCCTCTACGCCATCGCCCTCGGTTGGCCCGAAGACCGCCAGATCGTCATCCGATCGCTCGCCTCCGTTCCGGGCACGTCCACCAACCGGATCCAGTCGGTCCAGCTCCTCGGCCACCCCGGTCGCGTCCACTGGTCCCAAACCACCAACGGACTGACCATCCGCCTGCCGGACAAACCCGTTTCTCCCCACACCGCCGCCTTCCGCATCACAGGTCGCAACCTGTTTCCCGTCCCCTTCGAAACCTCGCCGCCCCCGGTTCGGCCCGACGCCCAGGGACGCTACATTCTGGACGCGGCCGAGGCCGAACTCCACGGCGACCATCTACGGACCGAAGAACGCGGCGGCCGGACCAACATCGGGTACTGGGACCGCGCCGAAGAATGGGTCTCGTGGAAACTCCAAATCCCACAACCGGGACGATTCCAAATCGCCGCCCTTTGCGCCGCCGCCAACGGGGAATCCCGTTTGCGCATCGAAATCGCCGGCCAATCCCTCACCCGCAGGATCCCCGCCACCGGCTCGTGGGACGATTTCCAGCCCGTGGAGCTCGGTGTCGTCGAGGTGTCGGCGCCCGGGGTCCATACCTTGTCGGCCCGACCCGACGCGCCCAGTACCTGGCGCCCCATCAATCTCCGGGAGGTCAGAGTCTTGCCCGCCCCGTGAAAACACCCTGCGGCCCCACCTGCCCGCAGTCCCCGTCCTTCACCGGCCGCTCCCCCCGTTCCGTCGGCACCTTGACGTCACCCGCCATCGGGTGTAACCAAGCAGTTGAAATGGGGAGCTAACCAGTCCGGGCCCAAACGCGGGCCGGGACGAAGGCTGAGAGGGCACGGCGGGGGCCGTGCCGACCCGTTGAACCTGATCCGGGTAATGCCGGCGAAGGGATCCCGAGTTGACCTCTTCCCGCACCCACCCGGTCCGACGGCCCGGCCGTCGAACAACACCAACGGAACGAGGTCTTTTTATGATCGCTGACAAACAGTCGCTCGCCACGGACAGCCGCGCGCCTCTGCCCAAATCGCGGCGCGTGTACCTCTCGGGCCAGCTTTATCCCGACATCCGCGTCCCCATGCGGGAAATCGAACTGAGCCCCACCCGGCGCGCCGACGGCTCCCTCGAAGTCAACGAGCCCGTCCGCGTCTACGACACCAGCGGCCCGTGGGGTGATCCGGACTTTCACGGCGACGTCACCCGGGGCCTGCCGCCCATCCGTCGTCCCTGGATCCTCGCCCGCGGCGACGTCGAGGAATATGAGGGCCGCCCCGTCCGTCCCATCGACGACGGCTACCTCTCCGAGGAACATCGACGCCTGGCCCGCGCCAAACGCCAGGACGAAACCCCCTACCGCCTCGAAGGCCTCTCCGCCCCGCGGCGCAAACCCCTCCGCGCCTCCCGCGGCCACCCGGTCACCCAGCTCTGGTACGCGCGCCAGGGCATCATCACCCCGGAAATGGAGTTCGTCGCCATCCGCGAAAACATGCGACTCTACAACCTCAAAACCCAAATGGCCGACCTGGCCAAAGACCGCGTCCGCGACGACCTCCGCAAACAACACCTCGGCGCCGCTCAACTGCCCGACTCGCCCTTCACACCCTCCGTCTTCCGCCGCTTCCCCCAACGAATCCCGGACGAAATCACCCCCGAATTCGTCCGACAGGAAGTCGCCGCCGGCCGCGCCATCATCCCGGCCAACATCAATCACCCGGAACTCGAGCCGATGATCATCGGCCGCAACTTCCTCGTCAAAGTCAACGCCAACATCGGCAACAGCGCCCTCGCCTCCTCCATTGAAGAGGAAGTCGAAAAAATGCGCTGGGCCATCAAATGGGGCGCCGACACCGTCATGGACCTCTCCACCGGCAAGAACATCCATGCCACCCGGGAGTGGATCCTCCGCAATTCCCCCGTGCCCATCGGCACCGTCCCCATCTACCAGGCCCTCGAAAAAGTCGGCGGAAAACCCGAGGAACTCTCCTGGGAGATTTTCCGCGACACCCTCATCGAGCAGGCCGAACAGGGCGTGGATTACATCACCGTCCATGCCGGCGTGCTGCTGCGCTTCATCCCCCTGACCGCCCGCCGCATGACCGGCATCGTCTCCCGCGGCGGTTCCATCATGGCCAAATGGTGCCTCGCCCATCACCAGGAAAACTTCCTCTACACCCACTGGGACGAACTGTGCGAAATCTGTGCCGCCTACGACATCGCCTTCTCCATCGGCGACGGCCTGCGGCCGGGCTCGATTGCCGACGCCAACGATGAAGCCCAGTTCGCCGAGCTCCAGGTCCAGGGCGAACTGACCCGCCGCGCCTGGGAACACGGCGTCCAGGTCATGAACGAGGGCCCCGGCCACATCCCCATCCACCTCATCGAGGAAAACATGCACAACCAACTCGAGTGGTGCGGCGAAGCCCCCTTCTACACCCTCGGTCCGCTCACCACCGACATCGCCCCCGGCTACGACCACATCACCAGTGCCATCGGCGCCGCCCTCATCGCCTGGTACGGCACCGCCATGATCTGCTACGTCACCCCCAAGGAACACCTCGGCCTGCCCAACAAACAGGACGTCAAAGACGGCGTCATCGCCTACAAAATCGCCGCGCACGCCGCCGACCTGGCCAAGGGCCATCCCGGCGCCCAATACCGCGACAACGCCCTCAGCAAGGCCCGCTTCGAGTTCCGCTGGGAGGATCAATTCAACCTGAGCCTCGACCCGGACACCGCCCGCGCCTTCCACGACGAAACCCTGCCGGCCGAAGGGGCCAAGCTGGCCCACTTCTGCTCCATGTGCGGCCCGCAATTCTGCTCGATGAAAATCACCGAGGACGTCCGCAAATTCGCCGCCGAACACGGCCTCACCGAGGACGAGGCCCTGCAGAAGGGTCTCGAACAAAAAGCCCGCGAGTTCACCCAACAGGGTGCCGAGGTTTACACAAAAGCCTGACGCCAGCGCCGGGTGCTGCAGCCGCCGCCGTCAGGCGGCGGACTTTCCTCTGGCCCATCTTCCCGGCCTGCCGACTCGCCGCCTTCCCGCCGGCACAAGCGGCTGATCTCCACCTTGGTAGCCGCCGCAGTAACGCGGCGGACGATTCCGCAGCCCCCGCCGACCCGCGCGGCCGGCTACGAGTTCCCCTTATCTCTGCGTTCCGCGTGCTCCGTAGACGTTAGAGAGATTCTGCGTGCTCTGCGTGATCTGTGGGCTTCAAAAACCGTAGCCGCCGCCGCAAGGCGGCGGACCGAAGACGCGGAAGCAATCTCGCACCGGCGCTTTGCGTGCTCTCTCGGCCTTGAAGGAATTCTGTGTGATCTGCGTGTTCTGTGGGCTTTAAAAAGCGTTCTGCGTGCTCTGTGGGTTCTGTGGGCTCTAAGAGAATCCCTGGATTCTGCGTGCTCCGTGGACTCTTGGAAACAACTTGTAGCCGCCGCGTCCGCCGGGGTCCCGGCTCTTCCCTCACGGCCCGAACGGCCACTTGCCCGCGCCGGCGTAGTTCTGCACGTAAAAAGGCACTGCGGCCGCCTCGTGCATCACGTACGGATAAGGCGGCGGATTCAATTCCGGACCCAACTCGTCCTCACCCGGAATCAGCTGGACCCCTCGGGTCCAGGTGGCCGACCACGTGCAGTTGTTGAGGATGTTTCCCACGGCCCGGAGCTTTCCGGGCGTTCCGCCGGTCACGTACCGTTCCCAGGGATTCTGCACGTTCAGAAAATAGTTGTTTTCCACCAGCACCTCGGCGTCGATGCGCGTCCGAATGCAATAGTTGTTGTACCGGCAATCGTAAAAGTTGTTGAACACGTGCACCCGACCAAAACGCACCGAGGGCATCCGCTCCCGGCACCCCTCCCCATACCAGTTGTGGTGGAAGGTGACCCGGAAAGGATAATTGTCCGAGTCGCTCGACCCGATCAGATTCACAAACTCATGCGTGGTTTGACCGGGTGGCGCTGGAGCATAATGGAATTTGCACCAGGACACCGTCACATAATCCGCTCCCTTCGTGATGTCCAGCGCCCCGTCCGGCGCATTGTAAAATGTGCAGTGATCCACCCAAACAATCCGGCCGGTCCCGCCACTGCCACTGTCGATCGTCAGCGTATCATACCCGCTGCGGGGATTGGAAAAGTGCAGGTTCCGCACGATGAGGTTCGTCGCATGGATCCGGAGATTGCCCACGAAAGCGGCATTCGTTCCCAGGCCAAGGATGGTTTTGTTCGGACCGTACACGTAGGTGTAATTCTCCGTGCTCACGATCGTGCCGGAAACCAGGATGTGGAGAGGCTGGGGCAATCGGACCGCGGCTCGAAAGGCCGCATAATCCGTCACAATCACACTGTTCGTGTTCCCGCCGTGATTGCCACCGGTAACCCCGGCAAAGGCGGCCCAACCCATGACATTGGTCGGCGGCAGTCCGCCGGGCGTGGCCTCGACCTGCAACAGAGCCGCTCGGCTCCGCACGGATCCGAACGCATTTCGGACCAGCACCCAATAGGGTCCCGCCCGGTCCGCGCGCACCCCGCGCAAGCTGAGCACGCCATTCGTTTCCCCGGGAAGCAACTCCCCCTCACTGAAATACCACTGATATTCCAGCGGTTCCGTCCCGGCCGCCTCCACGACAAACACAACCGAGCCCCCTTCGAAGGTGGTCTGATCCACCGGCTCGGCCAGAATCCGCGGCGGCTCGTTCGCCACCGCCAGCGTGGCCGGTGCGCTGATCACGTAACCCCCGGGATTCGCCACCATCACCCGGTATTCTCCCGCATCTTCCTCCTGCACCGCAGGAATCTCCAGCACGGACCGGGTTGCTCCGCGTACCGGCTCCCCATTCCGGAACCACAGGTACTGCAACAACGGCCCCCGCGCCGAAACCGACAGCCGAACCGGATCCCCGGGACTGACCGTCACACGCTGCGGCGGCATCAAGATGGACGGCGGATCCAGTTTGGTGCTCGAATCGCCCACGCGCAGCCGATAGTACGCCCGTGGCAGCGCCGGACACACCGGATTGGTAAACACCACCCTTCCGCCCGCGTCGAATGTGCCGTAATTGACCAGCATCCAGTTCGCCAACGGAAGAAAAGGATCCGGCGATCCCAAAATCTGCACGAACCCGCCGGGGGTTCCTCGCGAGCCCACCACCACAACGCCGTCCGGAGTCATTCCAACCGCCTCCATCCCCGGCCCCTCGACCACACCGTCCCCTCCGCCTCCTCCCGGACCGTCTCCTTGCGGGACCACCTCCGCCCAGCGGGTGCCGATGCGAAATTCGTCCAGATACATCACACTGCCCGCCCCGGCCGACGTCACGATCTGGAAATACTCCAGCTGAGCCGGGTCCGATCCTCCCGTGGCTCCCCCAATCGGCGGGGGCGGCTCCATCAACCCGAACGTGCTCGCCGGTGGATCGACCCACAAGTCCACCGCATCGTTGCCGGACTGAAATGTATAGCGCGCCACGACCAGGTGGGTCCCCGGCCCCAGATTGCTCGACATCAGAAACCCGGGAGCCGAACTTTTCTTCCCGATCCCCAGCCGGGGGCCGGCCGCCACAAAGATCCCACATTGGGGAGCCCCTTGACTGGTATTGTTGTTGTCCAGATAACCGATCAACTCCGTCCCGGTCGGGGGTGTCACCACTTGCAATAAAAACGATACATAGACGGTGTTCCCCGGAACCGCCACAACCGGGGTGAACGCCAATACCGAGCGCCGTGCCGTTCCGCTGGGCGCACGCCGTACACCCCGGCCAGTGCTCGGGGCAAACCCGGCAGGCCCCGTCAATGCTGCCAGATTCGACACCGCGATCTCGAAGGTCGTGCTCCCGTTGCCCACCACCCATACCGGCGTTGCCACTGCATTCAGATTACCTTCGGGATAACCAAACCCGTCGTAAAACGGCAGGGGAACAGCCCGACTCGATGCGACTGTAAGCATGATACTTATGCCGACCGCGTAACCCAGCATCATCGCGCTGGTACCGGCCAATGCCGGCTCTCCGTAACGCCGGCGCGCGGCACCCACGCTGCGCCCCCACTCTCCCGCCGTCCGCCATTGCCGCACCCTGCCCTTTCCAGCTTGAGGAACCTTGCTCATGATCATCTCCTTCCTGGACCCGTGCCCGAAGCGCCGTCGCCGCATCCCCGCACTGCTGTGCCGTACCATTCCCGACCGGACTGCGTGAGCCAGTAGCATCGACGCGCTCCCGCCCTTCCCGCGGCGCGATTCTCCCACCTCACCTGCTGGACCACAGATACCCTGAAAGACACCTCCCGCGGTTGCACCTTCGAAGATTTGCATCGTTCCTTGAAAAAATGGCACATGCCATTCGCCCAAACAGAAGCCATCCACGCCGACCGGCCTGTTCAACTCCGCCCCCTTCGGCAGCCCTACTGAACCAGAGAATGGCTGCGCACCACGGCCATCACGCAGAAATGACCGAATCCGGTCTGTGCGCAGAGCGCCGCCGTTTGCTGCCGCGTTCTCACCCCGCCGGCCCCCTCCGGCGCCAACCCGGATCGAACAGCTTCCGCCCGCCGAATCGTCCTGCCCGGCCGGCGAACAGCGCGGGGCTCGTCCCTCGGCAGCCGCTCCGGCAACGCGGCGGCCCCCTCCTGCCGGGCGTCTCCGCCGCCTCACGTCAGCGCCTACGACGAAACCCACAGACCACGCAGAACACGCAGAAAAGAGAAACCACAGATCATGCAAAACCTTCAAGGGCCGGTCTCCGTAGCCGCCGCGGGAACGCGGCGGAGCATTTCAGGGTAGAGCCTCCGCCGACTCACGTCGGCGGCTACGAGTAAGCCCACAGACCACGCAGAACAGAAGCCCACAGAGCACGCAGAATACACAGAAAGAAAAAGCCCACAGATCACACAGAGCACGCAGAACA